>Ga0206119_100043_pt1 | contig 142158 bp, 143 predicted proteins | sample 3A50Ametagenome_FD_148608 | JGI IMG/M metagenome (GOLD analysis project Ga0206119, IMG submission 148608) | Enriched microbial communities from leaf-cutter ant dump, University of Wisconsin, Madison, United States - 3A50A | ecosystem: Environmental > Terrestrial > Nest > Insects nest > Nest...
ACACGCCTGAGGCGTATCCGAAGTACGACAACTACGACGCGATCAACGTCGACAAGGTCTACGACATTCCTGTCGATTATGATGGTGTGATGGGCGTGCCGATCACGTTCCTCGATAAGTGGAACCCGGAACAGTTCGAGATTGTTGGTTATTCCCGCGGTATTCATTGCCCTGAGTCATTGAAGTTGTATGTAGGTCTGGATCATAGTCAGCCGTATATCGACGGTAGGGCAAAGTACGACCGTCTTTTGATTAGGATGGTGAAGTAGATGCTTTTTCTTGGACTTCGATCGGCTAACAGAATGATGCCGCCATGGTTGCTTTGTAATATCGGCAAGATTGTGTGTTGGTGCGCAGCTACTGACGGAGTTTTTGCTCTTTGGCGAGAAATCGGTTATCGCAAAGACGGTACGACATATAGCGGTAATCAGCTTTTGGATAGAGTCAAGTCGTCTTCGTATTCTCAGCTGTATTCTTTTGCCGATGAGTACATGGATCTTTATGAGCAGCGTAATCGTCTTATTCATGATCTCGTACTTGTTGTCGCGAGTGATGATCGAATAAAGACTGTACCGCCTCACACTAAGAGTGTTGATTTTGATATGGTCCGCGTTATGTCGCTTACGGAGCAATGGTTTTCACTCTTCAGACGCCTTACAGAGCTGACGCAAAATGCGAGCGTTGATGACGTTTGCGACCATTGGCCTTTTGATCGCGACGACAAAGAGGGGACCCCCGATCATGAAGATCACTGAAAAGAGGATCTCTATCCGCGACATCGTCGCGGGCTACGTCGACGACGGCGAGGGTGGCGTGCGGGGCTACAACGGTCTGCTCGACATCCGGCCGGCGTTCCAGCGCGAGTTCGTCTACAAGGATGCGCAGCGAGATGCTGTGCTGGACACCGTGTCGAAGCAGCATCCGCTCAATGTCTTCTACTGGGCGGTGATCCATGAGGTCGACGACCAGGGCAACAGCACCGAGCGCTACGAGATCATAGACGGCCAGCAGAGGACTGTGTCCATCTCGCAGTTCGCGAACGGCGACTTCTCGATCGCGGGGGTCTTCACGGCTGACGGCAACCACGAGGAGAAGAAGTTCCACACGCTCTCGCAGGCCGAGCGGGACAGGTTGCTCGACTACGAGCTCACGGTGTACCTGTGCGACGGCGACGAGGACGAGAAGCTCGCGTGGTTCCGCACGATCAACATCGCCGGCGAGGAGCTCACGGCGCAGGAGCTGCGCAACGCGGTGTACGCGGGCCCGTGGCTGGCCGACGCGAAGCGGCTGTTTTCGCAGACGCGCTGCTGGGCGGCGCGGCTCAATGACGACGGCGTGCTCGTGAAGGGTACGCCGATCCGACAGGAGCTGCTGGAGCGGGCTCTCGCTTGGACTGCGCGGTATGAGGGTAAGCCCAGCATCGAGGCGTACATGGCTGCACACCAGCATGACCACGATGCCTATGAGTTGAAGCGCTACTACGGTGATGTCATCGAGTGGGCGCGGGCGAAGTTCCCGCGGTACCGCAAGGAGATGGCAAGCGTCGACTGGGCGCGGCTCTTTGACGAGCATGGTATCCGCAGCGACCTTGACCCGGTTCAGCTGGAGGTGCGTGTTTCTACGCTCATGGCTGATGAGGACGTGACGAAGAAGCCGGGCGTCTACGAGTATGTGCTCACGGGCAAGGAGCGACTGTTGTCGATCCGGCAGTTCTCTGACCGCGACAAGCGTACCGCCTACGAGCGCCAGCAGGGCGTGTGCCCGGGCTGCGACGAGCACTTCGACATCTCCGCGATGCAGGGCGACCACATCGTGCCATGGAGCAAGGGCGGGCGGACGATGCCCGAGAACTGCCAGATGCTGTGCACCGAGTGCAACAGCGACAAGAGCGACGACTAAGGGGAGGAGCAAGCATGACCGACAACGAGCAGGGTGGGCGGCCGTCGGGGCCGCCTCCATCGAGCTTCAGATATGTCTCACCAGTCCCTGACGAGGTCGCGGTTCTGGCTCGTCCTGAGCCTCGAGACAGGTATTTTCCGTGGCTCATTGTGGGGCTCTTCTTCTGGCCCCTGCTGCTGGTGGCGGCAGAGTACTACTTCAAGGACCGCAGGTCTTACGAGCTCGCCATGGAGCAGTACCGCAGGGGCGTCGATCCCGGGTGGTACTGGCAGGGCCTTCGTATGCCGAACGACGATGCGTGATGAGCACGAGAACAGATGACGACGAACAGAAAGAGGAAGCAATGACACAGGACGCAAGCCCCCAGGCCGGCATCGAGAACGGCCAGCCCACGAGCGGCCTGGACCGAGCTCTGGCTGTTCTGGACGGTCGCATCGCCGAGATGGAGACGGGCGTCGAGGAGCTCACGGCCTCCAACGCGGAGACGCTGCGTGAGCACGTGCGTCTCGGGGCCCGCAAGCGGGTGCTCGACATCGACCTGGCCATGCTGGGGTTCGACGTCGTCCTCCTGCGCAATCGGGTGCAGTATGCCCAGGAAGCTGTTGACCATGAGGCGCTGGCTGAGCGCGGCCGCGCCCTGGAGGAGTCGTTGCGGGCGGCGTCCCAGGAGAAGCACGACGTGCAGCAGGAGATGAACCGGCTGCTGGACGACCACGGCTCTGTGCGGCGCCAGGTCGAGCGGCTGCAGAGCGTGCTGGCGCTCCTGCGGGCCCAGCAGTACGACCTGGTGGTCTTCGGGGTGACTGTTGGCCTCGAGGATCTGGATGAGGAGACCCTCGTGTTTGTCGAGGAGGGCGCTGCGGAGGGCGTTGCGACTGAGGAAGGGGGCCAGTGATGCTTCTGACTGATGTAGTTGCGAATACTTATCACTATCATGTAGGACTTCTTTGTGCGTTGCATGGGCAGTATGTCGAGGGTCTTTTGCAAGATGTTGCTTTACTGTGCGAGAGGTCTTCGGCTAATAATGCTCGTGAGCGAGATTTACACCAGCAGCGTGATCCTAAGAAGCGGCGTAGGACGATTGAAGAGATGCGCGTTCTTTTGAGGCCATACATTCCTGAGTTAGATGCTTTATTTCTCAGGGTTGAGACGTTTACTGATTTGCGTAATAAGTATGCGCATGCCTATTTGGTGACGTCTTTTGGTCAGGCTGCTGTTCAGCATCTTCCTCACATGGATCATGCTGATAGGGGTAAGACTGTTTCCCTTGATACAGCTCTGTTGGAGTTGCTCAATGGTATTGAGGTTTTTCGACCGATCATGGTGGCGATTCGTCAGATGCACGAGGCGGGTCTGCGTATGGCTGGTCCTGATACAGGGTTTCGTATTCCTGTGAATGGTGAAGGGTTGGATGACTGATGGCTGAGAAGCTCTTTCCGCAGCGGCAACGCTGCAAGAAGTGCAGCAAGGGCCTGGGGCTGAAGAGCACCGACCCCGTCTACCTCGGGCTGTACTGCACGCCGAGGTGCGCAGGGATCGCAGTGCCGGCGACCAGGCCGCAGGACGCGCCGCGGGAGTGCACCACCGTGCGCGACGGCGCGGTCGTCTTTAAGCGCAAGTACCGGAGTGATTCCGAGGTGCCGGACAAGATCCTGCAGGACCCTTCGACTGGGCTCTATTGGTGCAGCCATTGTGCCCACAGGCACGTGGGTCACACCCGGATGGGAGAGGCTGAGAGCCTGCGGGTCTTCCGCTCGCCCGACGACCTGCGCGACCTGCTGGTCAAGCGGCGCGGGCAGGCGAGCGTCGCCCAGGTGGCCAAGGCCGCCGGCGTGCGGCCGATCCGGCTCAAGGAGCTGGAGGAGGGCGTGGCCCACCCCGAGGGGCTGGCGACGCTGTTCAAGGTGCTCGCTGTGCTCAGGGTCGACCTGGCCGGCTCGATCAGGCCGATGCGGTAGACGATTATCATCAGCCCCCAGTGCCACTTGTTGGTGCTGGGGGCTTCGTTGTGCATAGCACGACGAGGCGCGGGATGGTCGTCAAATACTTCACAGCCATGTATAGTAAATCCTGATAAACCAGTAAAAACAGAGAAAGGAATCACCACCATGGGAATCTTGCAGACAGGCGGCGCGCTGCTTCTGGCGGGCATCATCTTCGTGGCCCTCCTCGTCGGGCTGATCGTGTTCGCGCTCTTCGCCAGGGCGTGGATCAAGGTCGCCCGCGCGGACGAGGCCCTCGTCATCTCGGGCAACCGGGCCCGCGACGGGGAGTCGGCCGTGACGGTCATCGTCAACGGTAAGGCCGTGGTCAACCCGATCAGCCAGCGCCACGAGGTCATCTCGCTGCGCTCGCGGCAGGTGACGCTCAACGCAGAGGCGCAGTCGTTCGACAACGTCACGCTGAATGTCGAGGGCGTGGCCATCGTCAAGATCGGCAGCTCCCCGGACCACGTGCGCCGGGCGGCCGAGCGCTTCGCCTCCCAGGACAAGGCCATCGAGCAGTTCACCACCGAGCAGCTGGAGGGCGCGCTGCGCGGCATCGTCGCGACGCTGACCGTGGTCGACCTCATGCGCGAGCGCAAGAAGTTCTCCGACCAGATCTCCTCCGACGTCTCGGGCGAGCTCGCGGAGCAGGGCCTGATCCTGGACTCCTTCCAGATCAAGGGCATCACCGACAAGGCCGGGTACATCAGCTCGCTGGGCACCCCCGAGATTGAGGCTAAGCGTCAGAGCGCGGAGATCGCCCAGACCAACGCAGAGCGCGCGATCGCCAAGGAGAAGTTCGCCAACGAGGAGAAGAACCTCGTCGAGCAGACCGCGCTGGACACCAACACCGCCAACTCGGCCGCAGAGGTGGGCAAGGCCCGCGCCAGCGCCGAGCAGGCTGAAGCGCTGGCCCGCGCAGAGGCGGAGCAGCGCGTGCTGCAGCAGCGCGCCGAGAACCGCCAGGCGGAGCTGGACGCCGACGTCAAGCGCGTGGCCGACGCCGAGAAGTACCGCCGCCAGCAGGTAGCGGAGGCTGATGCTTTTGAGCGCCGCAGCAAGGCCGAGGCCGATGCCGCCGTGGCCGAGCAGGAGGCCCAGGCCGTCAAGGTGCGCGCCCAGGCTGAAGCAGATGCTGTGCGCCTGGCCGGCGAGGCCCGCGCAGCAGCGATCAAGGCCGAGGCCGAGGCCCTCAAGGAGAACCAGGACGCGCTCCTGGCCCAGCGGGCCCTCGAGCAGCTGCCGGCCCTCATGGCCGAGTTCGCCAAGGGCTACGAGCGGGTCGGCTCCATCACCGTGGTGGGCGGCGCAGGGTCCGCCAGCGACCAGATCGCGGGCGAGCCCGCCCTCGCGCTGACCAGCGTGCTCGCCAGCGTCAAGGCGGCCACCGGGGTCGACCTCGCGGAGGTCATCCAGGGCCGGGCCGTTGACCAGGGCATCAGGCAGGCTGTCAGCCAGAGCGTGTCGCAGGGGGGGCGGCGCGGCCGATGTCCTCTCGGCCATCGCGAAGGAGGGCGCCGCTGCTGGCGCCGGCATCCAGATGATGCGTTCGACCCACTCGCCCGAGAGCGGCGCCATCGGGCAGGCCCCCGCCGAGGAGGCGACCAGCCAGGAGGCCTGAGTCATGTAGCGGGAGCCGGGGTGGCAAGCTGTCGCCCCGGCTCTGCTGCGTGTATAGTTAGTCCTGGTAAACAAGCAGAAACGATCACTATCACCACAGGAGGAGCGCATGGGGACTAGCGCGGCACGACAGGCGGCCCTCTCGGGTCTTGACCCGGAGCAGAGAGCCGCCGTCTCGTCCACGGCCCACCGCCTGCTCGTGGTGGCAGGCGCCGGCTCGGGCAAGACTCGGGTCTTCACCCACCGCATCGCCAGGCTGGTGGCCGACGGCGCCGACCCGGCGTCGATCCTCGCGCTGTCCTACACCAAGGCTGCTGCTGATGAGGTCTCCGAGCGGCTGGCCGCGATGGGCGTCCAGGGGGTGCAGGCCATGACCCTGCACGCCTGGTGCCACCGCGAGCCGCTGCGCCGCTACTCCCACCTCATCGGCAAGGAGGGCTACCGCATCATGGACGCCGAGGGCTCCGAGGACGTCCTGCGCTACGAGATGCGGCTGGGCGAGCACGGGGCCAACGCCGCCAAGGCCATGCTGACGGCGGCCAAGAACTCCGTGGACCTCGAGGCCGAGGAGCTGCGGCGGGCCGAGCTGGTCAAGGCCTACGACGAGATCCTCGCCTCGCGCCACCGGCTCGACTTCGACGATCTCCAGGTCAAGGCCTTCGAGCTGCTGGCCGAGCACCCCGAGGTGCTCGCGCACTACCGTTCGTCCATCTCCCACGTGCTGATCGACGAGTACCAGGACGTCAACCAGGTCCAGCACGAGATACTGGCGCTGCTGTGCAAGAACGCGGGGCCGGGGCGCCCGCCCAGCCTGACCGTGGTCGGCGACCCGGACCAGGCGATCTACGGCTTTCGCGGCGCCGACGACCGGTACATCAAGGGCTTCCTCACCGAGTACACGACCGCCACCAGGGTCATCCTGGCGCGCAACTACCGCTCCACGCGGCAGGTGCTCAAGGCCGCCGAGGCCGTGATCGAGGGCAACGCCAGCCGCCTGCACAAGAAGATGGTCGCGGCGGGCCCGGCGCCCGACGGCGTCGAGCCGTGGTCGCAGATGTGCAGCTCCGAGGAGGACGAGGCGCTGCTGGTCGCCCAGACCTGCGCCGAGCTCATCGCCTCGGGCACCGCCCCCGAACAAGTGGCCGTGCTCTACCGCTACCACAAGCAGGCCGCTCTCCTGGAAGAGGCGCTCCAGGAGGCGGGCATCGCCTACCGCCGGTACGGCGGGGACGGCGAGGCCCTGGACGACGACGGGCGCGCCATCCCTTCGGCAGGGGCACCCAGGACGGGGCCGCTGCTGCCGCCCGGTGTGACCATCGTTGGCCTCAGCCCAGCCCCCGCCGATACCGACGAGGAAACAGGGCGGGTCGTGCTGCGCACCGTCCACTCCGCCAAGGGCCTGGAGTACGACGCCGTCATCCTGCCGGGCTGGTCCGAGGGCGCCGTCCCGAGCTACCGGGCCGAGGAGGGCTCCGCCGAGATGGCCGAGGAGCGGCGAGTCGCCTACGTGGCGATCACCCGCGCCCGCGAGACCTGCGTCATCACGTGGCCCGCGGCCAGGACCGTGCGCGGGGGCCGCAGGATGCGCACCCGCCCGAGCCGCTTCATCGTCGAGATCGAGGCGCGGCAGGGCCTGTGAGCGGGACGGTGGCGCACTCCGCCGCCGATCTGTTATACGATCGGGCAAGCAGTATCGCTTGACAAATCAACAGTATCGACGGGCGCGCCGGGTGTAAGGACCCGCCGTCGGCTGCGACTTTAGGCGCGCGAAGGAGGACAGCTGTGACCACCACCCACAAGACGGCGCAGGCCCGGGGGGCCTCGCCATCACGCACCAGGGCGGCGGTGCCGCTGGCGGCGCTGACCGCCCTCCTCGCGGCCACCGTGGCCGCACCCGCGCTCCCGGCCCACGCGGCGCCGGGGGACGTGACCCTCTCCAACGGCTGCGTCGTCGTGGCGGACCCCACGCCCGAGCACCACACCGAGTGCCAGGGCATGACGTTCACCATGGCCGGCTTCAGCGCCGACTCCATGGCGCACAACCTCTCGGCGCTGGTCTGGGACCACGCCGACCTCACCGGGGCCAGCATCGAGTCCCCGGTCCTGACCTACTCCACGAGCAAGCACCGCCTGGTGCTCGACGAGGCGACCTACACCAGCGGCTCGCCGCTGCTCACCGGGGGCGACGGCTCCATCGCATCGGCGCGCGACGCCGTCCTGGGGGCGCCAGGGACGGGGGCCACCCTCGTCTACGGCTCCATGTCCGCCGCCAGCCCCGAGCACGCGGCCAGCATGGCCCACCTCGGGCGCGACGACTGGCAGGGCGAGCTCGCCGACATGTCGGGCGGCGACTTCAGCGGCTCGACGTGGAACGGCACCGTCATGTACGTCGACTTCTCCGGGGCCGACCTGAGCAACGCCAGGTTCGACGCCGGGCGGGCCGCCGACCTCAACCTGCGCGACGCCGACCTGACGGGCACCACCATCAAGGCGTCTTCCGCGGGCAGCTTCGACCTCCTGGGCGCGACCGTCTCGGGCACCTCGCTGCCCGCCGAGCTGGGCAACTCCCGGCTGCGCGGCGTGGACGCCCGCCAGATCACCTGGCTGTCCACCCAGACAGGCGAGCCGACCGACGCGATCAACCTGGGCGGCTCCGACCTGCGCGGCTCCAACTGGTCCGGGCTGTCGCTGAGCGCCCCGCTGTGGGGCGGCTCCAAGTACGACGGCCTGGTCATGCGCGACGCCGACGTCACCGGCGACCTGCTCTTTCTGGCCGACCCCGACCCCGCGGCGCTCGTTCAGGGCCTCGACCTGAGCGGCACCGCCGTCTCCGGCGACCTGCGGGTCGTCGGCGGCCAGGACCGGCCCGAGGGCGGCTTCACCGACCTCGTGCTGGCGGGCGTGGACGTGGGCGGGAACCTCGAGATCCGCGGCCAGCGCGCCGTGGGCGCCGACCTGTCCGGGGCGAGCGTCACCGGGTGGTTGAACCTCGCGGCGTCCGACCTGCTGCGCGCCGACCTCACCGACGTGGAGGCCGGCCTCATCGACACGCGGGGCACCAACCTCACCAGCGCCGACCTGCGCCGCATCGCGATCGGCGACCGGGAGAACTCCCTGACCGGCGGCGGCTCCTTCGCCCACGCCAACATGGAGGGCACCGACCTCTTCCTGGGCGGCAACCTCTACTGGGGCACCAAGATGGCGGGGGCCGACCTGCTGCTGCTCAACGGCGGCGGCTACGCCGTCATCGAGAGCGACCTGACTGGCGCGCGTCTCCACCCCAGCCACAACGGCAACTCCCTGGGCGGCGTGGTCTTCTCCGACTCCGTGCTCGACGGGGCCTCGCTGGAGGCGCGCATGGACGGCGCCGTGCTGCGCGACACCAGCGCCATCGGCACGGCCTTCCAGCCGGGCGGGCTCCTCGGCCTGGGCGGGCTGCGGCTCATCGGCTCCGACGTGACCGGCTCGACCTGGCCGGCGTCCGTCAACACCCCGGGCGACCCGGGCAAGTGGTGGTACGGCCTCATGGTCGTGGACTCCACCCTCGACGGCACGGGCATGGGCCCGGCCGACGTCGCGGTCACCACCACCGGGCTCGACCCGGCGGCCGTCTCGTTCCCCGTCTCGGGGATGTGGGCCAACGACGACGGGCAGAGCCCCTACTCGGCCGACGGCGGCTACTGGTGGGGCTCCAAGCTCACCGGCTGCACCCACGCCGACGGATCAGCGTTCCCCGTCGGGCGCACCGAGGTGACCTGCCAGCTCGGCTTCGACCACCAGGTCAACGCCAACCCGACCACCTGGTCCTCCGAGGACCTCGACCGGCACGCCCCGGGCGGTGACGGGCAGCACTCGCTGACCGTCACCGGGATCGGCCCCAAGACGGCCACCGACCCCGGCGAGGACCTCGACCTCACCACCATGCGCGAGATCATGGCGGACCCCATGTCCATCGCCCCGCAGCCCCTGACGTACACCACCGACGCTGACCAGCTGACGACCCTCAACACGGTCACGTTCTCCGTGGACGTGCAGGCGGCACCCGTGGTGACCGCCGCAGACGCAGTGCTCACAGTAGGCCAGGAGGCTGTCCTCACCGCCACGGTCGACTGGTGGCCCGTGGGCGCCAGCGACGTGACGGGCCTGCCCGCAGGGCTCACCGTCTGCTCCACCGACACGCCCGAGGCGGGCGTGACCACCACCATCGAGGTCTGCGGCACGCCGCAGGCGGGCAGCCAGGGCGACCACGTTGTCACGTTCTCAGCCAGCAACGCGGTGGGCGAGGCCGAGCAGGAGGTCACGCTGCGCGTGCTGCTGGTCCCGACGATCGAGGCCGAGGCCGGGCACAGCGGCGTGGGGCTCCCCCTCGCCATCGACGCCAGCGTCGACTGGCACCCCGCGGGAGACCTGACGGCGACGGGCCTGCCCGGCGGCGTCGAGCTCTGTGAGGAGGCTGTGCTTGACGACGGCTCCATCGCCCTGTGCGGCGAGCCTGAGCCGGGCACCGGCGGCCCCCACGTCGTGGTCCTGACGGCCACGAACGAGGCGGGCTCCGACACCGTGGCGCTCAGCATCTGGGTGGCCGAGCCCCGCGTGGCCGGCCAGCCCCTCGACGTGGCAGCGGGCGGCGACGCCGAGGCCTGGTGCGAGGGCATGACGCCCGGCGAGCCCTCCGAGCTGGTATTCCAGCATGAGGGCGCCCAGCACATGGCGGAGCTCTGGTCCGGCGAGGCTGGTCCCGATGGCGCCACCGCCCGCACGTCGCTGCAGGTGCCCGTTGAGGGCGCCAAGGGCGAGGCGCGGTGCCGCGACACGGCCACCGGCCTGGAGGCGGCGCACGCCGTCGACATCGCGGCGGCCCCTGCCCCGACCCCTGAGCCCACGCCGACTCCTGAGCCGACACCGGAGCCCAGCCCTGAGCCCACGCCGGCCCCGTCACCGGAGCCGACGCCCGGCCCGAGCCCCGAGCCGACCCCCGCACCGGTGGACGACCCCAAGGGCGTCGTGACCGGCGAGGGGCACACCACCGGGAGCCAGCGGGCGGTCGTCCTCGGCCTGCTGCTGGCCCTGGCCGGCGTGTCCGCCGTGGGCCTCGCAGCGTCCCGCAGGGAGCGGGCGACCGGCGAGGAGAGCTGACCCCCGCTGCCGGCGGCAGCAGGGGAGCATCGCAAGAGCGCAGCCCCCTCCTGGGAAACAGGAGGGGGCTTCGTGCTGCGACCAGGGGTTTCCTCGTGTACCATGAGAGACAGGGAAGACGGAAGCACGAGCAGAGGGAGGGCCATCATGGCCGGGGACGACAACCAAGCGGGCGGGGCAGGCCCGTCGCCAGTGGGCGCCGCGACGAGGGTCATCCAGTGGGCCACGACGGGGCTGTTCTCGGTCGTGGCCGGGCTGTGCATGCTGCTCATCGGCGCCGACCTCGCGGAGCGGGGCGAGTTCCTCGACGGCCTCGGCGTGGGGCTCGGCCTCATGGGCCTGGCGGCCATCCTGGCCATGGCCGTGCCGCTGATCCTGTCCTGGGCGCTGCCCCGGGCCCCGGACGGGGCCAGGGCGGTCCTCGCGCTGAGCTCCACGACCATGCTGCTGATCGGCGCGATCGCGCTGGTGCTGAACGGCATGTGAGCGCCCGACACGCCCGCCATGGCGCCCGTGTTGCGGGCCAGGGAGCGCGTGTGTGTATAATAAGTCCTGATAAACGAGCGGAAACGACGAGAAGGAGATCGACATGGTAGCAGCCGTCGTGGCGGAGAAGCCGTCAGCGGCCAGGAACATGGCCAAGGCCCTCGGCGGCACGAAGGGCGTCTACGACGGCACCGACTTCGTGATCGTCAACCTCAGGGGCCACCTGTACGAGTTCAAGGACCCCAGTGAGATGGTCCCCGCGGCCGACGCCGCCAAGGTCAAGGCGTGGTCCCTGGACCACCTGCCGTGGGACCCCTCGGCGTTCGACTGGTCGCGCAAGCAGCGCGACTCGGTGGGCCCGCTCATCCGGGACCTGCGCACGGCGCTGTCGGCGGCCGACGAGATCGTCATCGCCACCGACATCGACCCCACCGGCGAGGGCGACCTGCTCTTCTGGGAGGTCGCCGACGAGCTGGGGCTGCACCACAAGCGGTTCAGCCGGATGGAGTTCACCGACGAGGCCGAGACCTCGATCCAGAAGGCGTTCAAGAGCCGCCGGCCCGTCAAGTCCATGCAGGACGAGGGCGCCTACCGCAAGGCGATCGCCCGGTCCAAGATGGACCTGCTGACGATGCAGCACACGCGCATCGCCACCGTGGCCGCCGCCCAGCGCGCCGTGCTGCGCCAGGGCCGGCTCAAGTCCGCGATGGTCAAGCTCGTGGGCGACCAGCTCAAGGCGTACAACGAGTACGTGAAGAAGCCGTTCTTCCAGAACCGCTACCGCGACGAGAACGGCGTGGTCTACACCAGCGCCGACGAGCCGCGCTTCGACCAGCAGTCCCAGGTGCCGCAGGCCTACGGCCCCAGCGCCGTGACCCTGGACAAGCGCAGCGACCGCACGAGCGCGCCGCCCCGCCTGCTCGACCTGGCGGCCCTCTCGGGCCTCCTGGCGGGCAAGGGCATCAAGGCGTCGGTCGTCATGGCCACGTACCAGAAGATGTACGAGGACCAGGTCGTGTCCTACCCGCGCACCGAGGACAAGAACATCACCGGCGAGCAGTTCAAGGAGCTCGCCCCCAAGGCCGACGCGATCGCGGCGGTCGTCGGGGTCGACCCGGCGCTGCTGACGCACCGCTCCCCGCGCAAGACGCACGTCAAGGACTCCGGGGCGCACGGCGCCAACCGGCCAGGCCCCAATGTCCCAGCCTCGCTGGCGGCGCTGGACGCCAAGTACGGCAAGGCCGCCTCGGTGATCTACCAGACGCTGGCGCGCAACTACCTCGCCATGCTGGCCGATGACTACCGCTACGAGCGGCAGGAGGGCCACGTCACCGACCACCCCGAGTTCAAGGGCGCGGCCAACGTGCCCCAGAGCCAGGGCTGGAAGGCGGTCTTCTCGGACGCCGCCGAGGCCGACGAGGACGAGAGCGCCGCGGGCCTGGGCACCAGGGCCGAGCCGTTCGTGCACGAGGGCGCCAACCAGCGCCCGGCGCACCCGACCATGAAGTGGCTCATGGCGCAGCTCGAGAAGCGCGACGTGGGCACGGGCGCGACCCGCACGACCATCTACGCGGACGTCATCGACGACCGCCACAAGCACCCGCTGCTTGCAGAGAGCCGCGGCAGGATCACGTCGACCGAGTACGGCGACATGAGCTACCGGATGCTGCTGGGGACCCGGATCGGGGACCTGTCGGCGACGGAGCAGTTCTACACGATGATGAAGGAGATCGAGGCCGGGGCCAAGACCGAGGACGACGCCCTGGCGCTCGTCACCGGCTGGGTCGCGGAGGACATCGAAACCATGCAGCGCAACGCTGTGACCATGAGGAAGGAGCTCGGTTTGAGCGAGCAGAAGCAGGGCAAGGAAAAGTACGAGGGCACCTGGAAGGGCAAGCAGGTCAAGTTCAGCCGGGAGTGGAGCGGCGTCCGCTTCACCGACGACCAGTGCGAGGCGCTGCTGCGCGGGGAGGTCATCACCTTCCAGGCGACCAGCAAGGCGGGCAACCCCTACACCGCGCGCGGCGAGCTGGCCGAGCAGACGTTTAATGCCGAGGACGGCCGTAAGGTCGACTTCGTCGGGTTCAAGCCGGACTTCTCCGGCGTGCCGACGGCGTTCTGCGGGCACACCTTCACCGCTGACGAGCGCAAGAAGCTGGAGGGCGGGGAGAAGATCTTCGTCACCGGGATGACCTCGAAGAAGGGCAACTCCTTCGACGCGACCATCTCCTACGGCAAGAAGCCGGACGGCTCCACCGGGCTCAAGCTCGAGTTCGGCAGCTGATGACGGTGGCGGCGCGCCGGCTGGCGCGCCCTCGTCGCCACCGGTAACATGGGCCGCGGCGGATCGACCCCCTCGATCTTCCGTCCCCCATGGCGACGGCCCGTGGCGCGTAATGTGCCACGGGCCGTCCTTTGCATATAGAATGGCTGATGAACCTGTAGAAACGGCCGCAGAGCGCGGCCTTCGGCCCGTCGGGGACGGGGAGAGAGACGTAGAAGGAGGGCCCGCCGATGGCGACCAAGAGCTCTTACAAGATCCCAGTGAGCCTGGACAGGAGCCTGCTGGACCACGAGATCGGCCTGAGCGCCGGCGGCATCACGGCCAAGCCGGTGCCCGTCAAGGTGCTGCTGTTCTGGGCCGGGTCGTTCCTGGGCCTGTTCTGGGCGGTGCGGTCCACGTTCGTGGCCAGCGCCGACTGGTGGCTCATCACGCTCGTGGTGCTGCTGTGGCTGGTGCTGACGGCGTTCCTGGGCAAGTACAACAAGACCAAGGAGATGGCGTGGACCAAGGTCCCCGTCTTCGTGAACTACATGACGCCCGGCGCGCGGCGCATCGTGGCGCGCACGACGTCCAACCCCTCGGGGTTCTACTCCGTGGCGCGCGTCGACTCGATCGACGAGAGCGGCCTCATCTCCTGGCCCGACGGCACCGTCGGCCAGGCGTACCTCGTGGTGGGCAGCGCGTCCATCCTGGTGTTCGAGGAGGACAAGAAGGCGATCCTGGACCGGGTCGACGCGTTCTTCCGCAAGATCGACACCAATGTGGAGATGACGTTCATCACCACCAAGGAGCCGCAGCGGGTCTACCGCCAGCTGGCCCACCTGGAGGACATCAACCTGGGCCTGCGGGACCGGGACCCCGAGCTGGTCGAGCTCATGCACGAGCGGTACGACATCCTGACCGGCTTCGTGGGCTCCACGTTCAGCTCGATCCACCAGTACCTGGTGCTCAAGGCCGACAACCTCGAGGCCCTGCGCCGCGGCCACGCGGTGCTCTCGGCCGAGGTCGAGGACTCGTCCCTGATGATCAAGCAGGCGACGATGCTCAACGGCGAGGAGGCGGCGACCGCCCTGGGCACGCTGTACCGCGCCGCGGACCACGACTAGCGCCACGGACTCCTGACAGGGTATAGTTATCCCTGATCAGACGTATGAACCATAGGACCATGAGGAAGACGGGAAGAGAGAGGGAGGGCGGAGACATGCCCACGACCACGACCATGCCCCAGGTGGACCGCGCCGCGGCCAGCGAGGCGGCCGTCCGGGCGCGCCAGGCCAGGGCCGCGCTCAAGGAGCGCCTGCGGGCAGGTTCCTACGACCACAGGCAGGCGCTGATCGACAGCGCCGACGCCTCGCTGGAGGCCTCGAGCCCCCTGGCCACGCTGCGGGTCTCGGAGTTCCTGGAGACGCTGCCGTTCGTCGGCCGCGTCAAGCGCGGGCGCATGATGGCCGACCTGGCCATCTCCGACCGCAAGCGGCTCGGGGGCCTCGGCCACCGCCAGCGCCGCGAGCTGTGGGACCTGCTGGACTCGTGGCTGCGCGCGCACCCGACGACCGACCCGGAGGAGGGCCGATGACAACGACCACCGAGCACAGGAGCCCCACGGGCACCACCCGTCAGAGCCTGCCCGGCGGGGGTGGGCTCTCACTGCTGTCCGACGGGGCCCAGGCCGAGCGCGAGCGGGCCGAGGCGGCGTCGGCAGAGCTGACCGACAAGGAGCGCAAGGCCGCCGAGAAGGCCGCCCGCCAGCTCAAGGGCACGTTCGAGGACTACCCGCACCTGCTGGCGCTCAAGCCGCGCGAGGGCTACGTGTTCCGCTCGGACTACTACGAGGTGGACGGCGCGTTCAGCGTCATCCTCGCGCTGTTCCACGACGACGCCGCGCGCGACGACTTCGGCGCGTTTTGGGGCGTCAGCCGCATCCCCTCGGGGCTCGGCGAGGGCGTCTCGGTCACCGTGCTGGAGCAGGTGCGCCGCATGGGCGAGAAGTGGATCGACGACCACATGAAGGGCGCCGAGCAGCTCGACAAGCTCAACGAGAACGAGCAGGCCGACTCGGGCACCAAGGTGACCCGCCGCAAGGCCGCCAAGGCCTCGCAGGACGTCGACACCATCGTCGAGGAGCTGCAGAACGGCGCCGGCTACCTGCACGTGCACAACCGGCTGCTCGTCAAGGCCCCCACGCTGGAGTCCCTCGACGAGACCGTGGACCGGATCACCCGGCTCTACATCGACCACTTCGGGACGATCACGGTCGCGCCGTACCCGGGCGAGCAGCGCCCGGAGATGACGAACCTGCTGGCCAAGAACGAGAAGAAGCGCGGCAAGGGCTTCCACTACACCACCACCGAGTACGCCGGGTCCTACCACCTGGTGACCAACGGCCTCAACGACCCGGCCGGCGAGTACGTCGGCTACATGATCGGCGACGTCAACACCTCGGCGGTGCTGTTCGACGTGGACGCCTGGGACAAGCGCGTCGTGGTGGCGGACGCCACCCAGGAGGACCAGCTGGAGCGCGCCCACTACTCCGACATGTGGGGCTCGAAGATCTCCCAGGCGGCGCTGCTGCGCAACCGCAAGGTCGTGCACCTCGTGCTCGACGGGGCGGACATGGACAAGCTCGGCCCGCGCCTGGAGCGCATCACGGCCCGGCTCGACATGAGCCGCGGCGACATCAACATGTTCGAGATGTTCGGCACGCACAGCGAGGAGCTCTCGGTGTTCCCCGCGCACCTGGACAAGATCGTCCTCATGGCCGAGCAGGCCTACGAGACGACCGACTCCGACCGCTCGGTGATCAGGGGCTCGCTGCGCGAGACGTTGACGCAGTTCTACATCGACAAGGGTATGTGGTACCGCAACGCCAAGGAGAACCGGGACCGGCTGCGCGTGGTGGGCATCCCCCACGAGCAGGTGCCCCGCCTGCAGGACATCGTGACCTACTTCGACACCCGCTACAAGGCGCTGTCGAACTCCCAGGCCCGCGACGACGAGCTGCTGCACGCCTACAGCGTGCTGCGCATGGTCTTCAAGAACCTGCTGGACACCAACGGCGACCTGTTCAACACCCACACCAACGACGAGATCGACGCCGTCTCCGGCGCGCGCCGGGTGATCTACGACTTCTCGGCGCTGCTGCGCCGCGGCGTTGGGGTGGCCATGGCCCAGCTCGTCAATGTCGTGGGCTTCGCGGTCAACGACCTCGGGCAGGGCGACGTCGTGGTGATCCACGGCACCGACAAGATCGACCGCCGCGTCAAGGAGTACATCACCACGCAGCTCGGCCACCTGTTCAACCGGGGCGGGCGCGTGGCGTACCTCTACAACGACGTCGACGAGATGCTGGACGACACCGAGTTCAACAAGTTCGACGCCGCTGACTGGACGGTGCTCGGGCCCATGCGCGAGCCCACCGTCGTGCAGTACCAGAAGAAGCTCAACCAGGACGTGCCCCCCGACCTGGAGAAGCTCATCACGACCAAGGGCGGCAAGACCAGCTACCTGCGCCGGGGGCACACCAACGTGGTGTTCCGCACGGACCTCGCCCTGGGGGTGAACCCGGGCCGCAAGGACCGCAGGGACGCTGCCGAGGCCCAGGCCCGGGCGATGCTCGAGCAGGACCGCCAGCGGCGCGCCGAGCAGGCGCCCGCTGAGCGGGCCAGGGAGCAGGAGGAGGCGCTGCGCAGGTCGCGCGAGCGCCGGGACAGGCCGACGGCCGCGTCCATGACGGGCGGGATGCACCGCCTGCCGGGCGCGCGCTCACTGCAGAGGAACAAGCCATGACCGCGGCGGCGGTGGCCCACCGGGCCGGGAGGAGGAACGACGTGAAGCAAGCAAGCACCGCGGGCGCGGCGAGGGGGTGGCTGGCGCGCGCCCTGGCATGGCTCATCATGGTCATCGTGGCGGTCGGGGCGACCCTCGGCCTGGCCTCCGTGGCCCACGCCGACGACGACGAGCTCGACGGGGTGATGAGCTTCTACGCCCTGGCGTCGTCGACGTCGTCGTTCCTGGGCAACTCGCTGTCCCCCGACAACGACGACGACCGCAACGCGATGTGGGACCGCATCACCAAGTCCCCCGCCAGCGGCGGCTCGATGCTCGGCTACAGCGACAAGAACCGCAACGACGGGGCGAACTGGATCAGCTCGGCCTGGACGGCGGCGTCGCACACCATGAGCTACGAGGCGTTCAACGTCAAGGAGCAGGGCGGCAGCGAGGACGCGCCCACCAGCGCGGCCTCCACCGACCGCCTCAACGGCGTGATCGACTACACCCACTTCGGGGCGACCCTGTCGGGGATGGGGCTCGACAAGACCAAGACCGGCCTCGGGCTCGGGTTCATGAACTTCATCGGCGGCGGCATCGTGCTGCTGCTGTTCATCGCCAGCTACGCGATCGACTGGCTGTTCAGCGCGGTCATCTCCGTGCTGTCGACCCTCAACCCGTTCCGGCTGTTCTTCCCCGCGATCCAGGCCATCAACCCCGAGTTCGCCGAGGGGATGGTGGGAGGGGACACCTCCGACCTCCCGACCGGTTTGGCGGGGCTGGCCAGTTTCATCTCCCAGTGGTACGCGGCCCTGACCAACCTCTCCTGGACGGTCATGGTGCCCATCTTCCTGGGCGTGCTGCTGGTGTCCCTGGTGATGTTCAAGAACCTCAACAAGGGCAGCGCGGTCAAGAAGTTCGTCATCCGGCTCGCGTTCATCGGCCTGGGGCTGCCGCTCATCGGCTCGATGTACACCGGGGCCCTGACGGCCATGCAGGACGCGACCAGCGGCAACAACGATGGCTCCACCCGCGTGGTGGTCTCGACCTTCGTCGACTTCGAGTCGTGGGTGCTCACGCGCAACCTGGGCTTCCCCGACGAGGCCGTCATCGAGTGGGACACCAGCCGCTCGCGGCCGTCCGACAACGCCCTGATGAACGTGCGCTCGACCACGCTGGCCATCAACAAGGCTGCCAACTGGCGCTTCGCCACGGTCGGCTCGGCGTTCGACGAGTCGGGCTCCTGGTCCGAGCAGGCCCGCGGCGACGGCGCTGCCACCGCCAACAGCTTCTCGGCCACCACCGACCTGCTGGGGCGGTACATGTCCGGCAACATGATCACGGCCTCCGACTACGAGACGCAGGTCAAGGGCGTGCTGGGCAACAGGCTGTCCAACGACGGCACCGAGGACGCGCGCAAGCGGGTCACGGCGTGGTTCAAGGGTTTCAAGGACGGCAAGAAGCTCAACGACCCCGGCCACAAGACGGAGGACATCAAGCTCGAGGAGAACATCCCGGGCAACGGCATGCTCGTCGTCAACGACGGCGCCGGCCTCATGGCCGACCCCTCGGGCGCGACGTACCAGGTGAAGAAGTTCACCAGCACCAACGCGTACTGCTCGCCGTCGGTGACCGCGCCGACCAACTGCAACCTGGCGCCGCTGGCGATGTACAACTACCTGAACACCACGTTCGGGTCCGAGTCCTACACCGTGTACTCGGCGGCGAACTCGACGTCCGGGGCGACCCGCGAGGTGCACAACTCGGTCAACCTGGTGGGCACGGGCCTGATGTCGATGGTCTACTGGATCAACGCCGTCGTGCTGCTGGGCGCGTTCGTGACGATCGGCCTGGGCTACGCCCTGGGCATGGCCGTGTCGAACATCCGCAGGTCGCTGCAGATCATCACCGCCATCCCGTTCGCGACCCTCGGGGCGCTGGCGGGCATCGCCAAGGTGGTGGTCTACAGCTTCGCGCTCATCATCGAGCTCATGATCACGATCTTCCTGTACATGATGGTCCAGGAGTTCCTGATCTCGCTGCCCCAGATCATCGAGATGCCGTTCTCCACGGTGCTCAACACCGGCGACGCCGCGGCCATCATGGCGGGCTCGTCGATGGCGATGATCATCGGGCTGATCACCGTGGTGGTCACCATCATGTTCACGATCATGGCCCTGCGCCTGCGCAAGACCCTGGTCAAGGCCGTGGAGGAGGCCGTCACCAAGCTGGTCAACAAGTTCATGGACACCTCGGCGGGCGCGCCCGGCGGCGCCGGCGGCAAGATGATGCCGGCCCTCGCGGGCGGCATGGCCGCTGGTGCGGGCGCAGCAGCGATGAACAAGGCCATGGGCGGCGGCCCGAAGGGCCCGAAGTCCAACGCGGGCGGCCTCAACGGCAGCGGCCCGGCTCCCACAGCGGTGGGCACCGGCGGAGGGGACGGCCAGGCCGGACCCGACGGCGGCGGCACGTTCGAGGTCGACGGCGAGGCTGGCGAGGCCGGCTCCAGCGGCGGCGACGGCACGGCGCCCGACGCCCAGGGCGGCGGCGCGTCCCAGGGCAACCCGGGCACCAGCGTCACCGCCGGCGGCGGGGACAGCGTCACGGCCGACTCGGCGACCACCGAGAAGGGCAAGGACGTGGCCGCCAACGGCCTGTCCGACCCGACGGCCGCAGCGCCGAAGGGCGACCCGACCGCGCAGGCCGGGGCGAACCAGGACGACGCCATGAGCACCGCCAGCGCCTCCGCCGAGCAGTCGGCCGAGAAGTACAAGGAGGCGGACACCGCCGGCCTCAAGGCCGCGAAGTCCGGGGCCGAGGCAGTCGGCCACGGGGCGGTGGCAGCAGGCGCCGCCTACGCGGGCGACGCCAAGACCGCCACCGAGCACGGGGCCAAGGCCGTCCAGTCGGGCGCCGAGGCCAACGCGCAGGTCCAGGAGGGCAAGCAGGCGTCCAAGGACGCTGGCAGGTCCTCCCTCGACAAGCCCGACAACTCCCACGCCAAGAAGGCGGAGCAGTCGAGGCAGGTCGGGCAGGCCGCAGGGGCGGTCGGCTCCGCCGCAGGGGCCGCCAACGGCGGCAAGGGCAGCACGGGCAAGGCCCCGTCGACCGGGGGCACGCCCAAGGCGGCAGCGCCAAAGGGCGGCAGCGGCCAGCCCAAGGCCAGCGGCCAGCGCCCGCAGCAGCCGAAGGGCCAGGCCCCAGCGCCCGCGCCCCAGAGGCAGGGCGGCGGCAATGGCGGGGGCCAGCAGCGCCAGCAGGCGCCGAAGGGCTCCTCACCGGCCCCGCGGCCGGCGCCCGCGCCCAAGCAGCAGGCGCCCGCGCCGAGGCCCGCGCCCCAGCCCAAGCAGCAGGCACCGGCCTCCAGGCCGGCGCCCGTCCAGCGCAGCCAGCCGCAGCAGCGGCAGGCGGCCCCGCCGAGGCAGCAGGGCCAGCCGGCCCCGAGCCAGCCGAGGCGCCGCGACCTGCGCCAGCCCAAGGGCGGCAACGGCAAGGGGGGCAAGGACTCCTGACCGGGGGCGCCCCGCCCAGAGATGGGCGGGGCAATCCCTCCCGGGAGAGGAAGTCCTGATGAAAGAGCAGATAATCAGCGAGGCGAGTTGTCGGCACCCGCGCCGTCACGGTATGCTTCTTGACAGGGGTCCCATGACCTCTGCCATCAACGAAGGCACTAGGCAGAAAGATACGAGGGCAAAGACATGAGCGCACTCACCACAACGGCCGCAGCGGGCGGCCTCGACACCGGCCTCGCCGTCCCGGGAGCCTGGGACCTGGCGTCGGCCCTGACCAACGCGACGGCGTACGCCAAGCTCATCGGTGGAGGGTTCCTGACCCTCCTGGGCGTCGTGGCCATCATCTACGGCGGCTACCTGCTCGTCAAGAAGCTGATGGCGGGCCAGCAGAACCAGGACTCCTGGATCAAGATCGTGATCCTGATCATCATCGGCGGCGCGCTGTCGGTGTCCGGCTTCAGCCTGATCGCGACCATCGCCGCGGGCGGCAAGGACACGATCGAGGACCTGGGCAACACCCCGGGCACGATCCTGCCGTTCATCGACATCGTGCAGGGGCTGCCGCCGCTCTTCTAGGAGGGCGCCAGGCCTGCACAGGCGGGGGCCGCCGTCGCGAACGACGCGGCGGCGGCCCCTTTCTCGTCCAGGCGGCCATGACAAGGGGACCGGGAAGGCAAGAGGAAGAGGAGATTTGGGAAAATGGCTCTCAAGGAAGACATGAAGAAGGCGGGCGGGCGGCTCAAGCTCGACGCCCACCACGGGATCGAGCGCTTCGGCGTCGTGTTCACCGTGCTGGCAGCGCTGTTCCTCGTCGTCGCTGTGGCGTCGGGCGTCTCAGCGAGCAAGAACAACACAGCGAAGCTGGACGCGACCGCGCTCTACGTGAGCTCGTTCACCACGTCTAAGACCCAGCTGACCGGCTCGGTGCCAGGGGTGTACGTCAGCCCCGACGGCACGCGCGCGGTCGTGCTGATGAAGTTCCGCGAGCCGTCCCTGATGCCGGCCAGCGCGGACAACTACCAGGCGTTCGTCACCGGCTCCACGATGGAGATGGCCCAGACTAAGCTGGCCAACCCCGTGCGCGGCGAGATCGTCGTGTTCGGCTCCACCGGCTACCTGGGCGTCGTCATCGACTCCGACAAGCCGTTCCCGCAGCAAATCATGAACCTGACGCTGCGGTCCAACTCCGAGCTGGTCTACACCCCGGGCGACCCGAAGATCCGCAAGGACCTCAAGGACGACAACTCCTTCGCCACGTACGACCAGTGGCGCATCTACTTCAACCCAGGGGCCTCCGGCGTGACCGTGGCCGACTCGCTGGCCTCGCGGTCCTTCGACCCGGGCGCCTTCTACGCCGAGACCGTCACCTCCTCGCAGGAGGAGACCGTGCGGGCCTCGCTGGAGGAGTCGCTGCTCAAGATGCGCTCCGACCTGGCGATCATCGCCGAGTACGAGGCGCAGCTGGGGCGCACCACGTCCCTCGACGGCGACTTCCTGGTGCCGCCGGCCGGCGACATCCCGCAGGACGCGCTCGTGCCGATCGCCGGCGACGAGGTCGTGGGCGACCAGGCTTCCGAGGGCGCGGAGGCGACCACCGAGCTCGTCACCGACTGGGTGGCGGCCAACGGCTTCGACTTCGACTGGCGCGGCGGGTCCGTGCTCGAGGGCTACCTCGACGACGTCGTGCCCGACGGCGAGCGCTACGGCACTTGGCTGGCCGAGAAGGCCCAGGCCAAGGGCGAGTCGACGTTCTCCAAGAGCAACATCGAGTGGACGCTGACCGACGGCACGCTCCTCAAGGACGCGAACTCGACCCGCTCGACCTCCATCATGGCGCCCCTCAACGAGCTGAAGACCTCGCTCGAGGACGCCTACGACGTCTACTACCGGGACAAGATCAACTACCAGGTGACGCTGCCCATGCAGCTGCTGGAGCTGGAGATCGTCCTGCGCAACGTCGAGGCATCGGCGTCCATCAACGACAGCGAGGCGGCGCTGCTGGTCTACTGACCGGCGCGCGGCAGGAAGGAGCCGGCCCATGGCGGGAGCAGGCGGCTTCGGGCAGGACCCGAGCCAGATGATCAAGGACCAGGCGACCCCGGAGATCGCCAAGGCGGCCACGTCCGCCCAGGACGGGGCCAGCCCCGCGACCCCTTCGGGAGGAGGGGTCGAGCAGGGCGCCGGCGGCGTCCCAGGCATGCCCGCGGCCATGGCCGGCGGGGCGGCGGGCGCCAAGCCCGGCGCGGCCGGGGCGCAGGACAAGGCCAAGGACGCAGGCCCCGAGCTCGGGGCCGGGGGCACGTCCGAGAAGGGCGAGGCCGAGGGCGACGAGCCCGCCCTGCCCGGGGGCAACGGCGGCGGCAAGGCCGCTGCAGCGACCGCCGCGGCCGCCCCGGCGGCGGCCCAGGTCGCCATGATCATGATCTTCATCAACTGGCTCAAGAACATGTTCGCCATGCTCCTGTCGGTGTTGGCGAACCTCTGGGCCATGTTCGTGGCGATGATCATGGCCGTGGTCAAGGCCGTCGTCGGCTTCTTCGTCGGCATCGGCTCGGGCATCGCCTCGGCGGTCGGCGGCGCCATCAGCGCCGTCGGCGGCGCGATCGTGTCCGGCCTCGGCTTTCTCATGGGCGGCGTGATGGCTGTGGGCGCCATCGTCGGGGTGGTGCAGTCCAACGACATCAACAAGCACGACGCCCTGCCAGTGGCCTGCGAGGCCGCCGTGGTGCAGGCGGTGGGCGCCTCCGATGGGACCGTCGACGCCTCCGCCCAGACCCTGGCCAACGCCAAGACCGTCTACTCGGTGCTGGCGGCCTGGGGCATGAGCGACGAGAACGTCGCGGGCATCCTCGGCAACTGGTCCATGGAGTCGGGTATCGACCCCACGGGCGTCGAGGGCATCTACGACGAGCCGTTCCGCATCGGCACCAAGAAGCAGGCCGCGCAGGACGCGAACTTCGCCGGGTTCACCAACTACCTCGGCAACACCATGGAGGTCCGGGGCCTCGGCCTGGGCCAGTGGACCAACGGCCGCGGCCAGGCGCTGCTCGACTACGCCTCCGGCCAGGGCCTGGACTGGTTCACGCTGGAGACCCAGCTGGGCTTCATGCTCTCACCGAGCGAGGGCTCCAACGCCGACATCGTCAAGGGCATGATCTCGACCCCGCAGGACAGCCCCGGCGCGGCCGCGGTCTACTTCCACGACGAGTGGGAGCGCTCGGCCGACACCTCCACCCAGGCCCGCCAGGACGCGGCGTCCTCGTGGTACGCGCAGATGGGCGGCTGGGCCACCAACCAGACGCTCGCCGACTCGATCCTCGCCCAGTCGGGCACCGCGATCGACGGGGCCGACAAGGCGGCCGTCAACGCGGCCCTGTCCGAGTGCGTGGGCTCGCGCCTGAACGTCGACAACTCCAGCCTCGCCACAGCCATGACCAGCTACGCCTGGCCCATGTACGACGACTCCAAGGGCAACGACGGCACGTACCTGTACGTGTGGCTGCACGAGGAGATCTTCCCCGGCGACCCGTACTTCGCCTCCTGCGACCGCTCGGTCGCCACGGGCGTGCGGTGGTCAGGGTCGGACGACACGTTCCCCGCCGGCGCGGTCCAGCAGCAGCTCAACTACGTCGGGACCTCCGACAAGTGGGAGAGTCTGGACTGGGGCGGCAACAAGGCCAACCTCCAGCCCGGGGACATCCTCATCCGCAAGGACTCGGCCGTCAGCCACATCGTGATGTACGTCGGCCCCGACGTGCCGCTGCAGGTGTGGGGCGAGGGCAACTTCACCAACAACGCCGAGATCGCCTCCGGCTCGCTCAACGACCGCTCCCCGGCCCTGGGCCAGTGGTACGGCATGTCGTCGGGCCACGGCACGAGCTCGGGCGGCGGCACCGGCCTGGACACCTACACCGCCTGGAGGCTCAAGAGCCCCGAGGCATCGTCCAAGTACGCGACCATCGCGCCGCCGGACAGCGCCACCATGGGCGACGGCGACAAGTCGCGCATGACCACCCCAGGGTGAGGCCGCCCTGGGCGGCGCGGGCGGGGGCCCTCACGGGTCCTCGCCCCGTTCATGCTCAGGAACCAGTACAATCGACATAGCAACACGTACTTTCGAGGGGACACGAGGAAGAGAGGAGGCCGGGGATGGCACGCAAGGACCGCCGGGAGCGAGAGCTCGACCCGCAGGCCCAGAGGCTCAGGGACTGGGCCAGGAGCAAGCCCGCCAAGCGCGAGAAGACCACGCCCGAGCAGATGCGGGCCCGCATGGACGCCAGGGCCGCCAAGCGCGCGGCCCGCCCGCGCAAGGGCGCCGCCGCAGTCATCAAGACCGCCGTCGGGGCAGCCGCCGTGGCGGGCACCGTCGCGCTGGCCGTGGGGCTCAACGCCGCGACCGCGTCGTTCGACGCCGCCAACGCCGCCAACCAGCTGCGCATCGCCCAGCTCGAGGGCGAGCTCGCGGACGCGAGCAAGCCCGCCGCCACGCAGATCGACCCGTCCGAGGCCGGCGCCGTCATCGACAACGCCACCGAGGCGGCATCGCAGGTCGCGTCGCTGCAGAACACCTACAGCGGCCAGGCGATCACCACCAGCCCGACCGGCGAGCTGCTCGGGGCGCAGGAGTACAAGGCGACCAACGAGGCGCTGCGGGCGCTGTTCACCGACGGCGCGCGCACCGGCGGGGCGCTGGACCCGGCCACCCAGTGGTACGCCATGTGGGACCAGGCCGAGGACGGGTCCTGGCACCTGTCGCCCGCGGACGCCTACGAGTGGACGTCGGCGCGGTCGCTGGAGCTGACCGGGCCCGACACGGCCCGCGTCGCCTGGGAGCTGCGCGAGACATCGACCGGCAAGCTGCTGGCGTGGGCCACGGGCATCTACGACGGGCGCCAGGGCGGCATCACCGCGGTGTCGCTGGGCACCACCACCTACGGGGACTCCCGGGTGGCGCCGTCCGACTCAGGGGTCGACGGCACCCACGAGCAGCACCAGGCAGCCGATGACGGCGACGAGGCACAGGAGGGCGAGTCATGAGCACCCAGAACAGCACGAGCAAGGGCGCGGGGGCGTGGCTCGGCCGCAACATCCTGCTGCTGATGGCGCTGGCGGCCCTGGTGGCCACGGCCGTCGTCTACGCGGCCACGGTCGGCCCGCACCGGGACACGCTGGCCTCCCAGGAGGCCCGCATCGCCGAGCTGGAGGCCCAGGTCGCCCAGGCCCACGACGACGCCGAGGCGGCCGAGCAGGAGGCCGTCAGGCAGGTCACCGGGCTCGACATGTCCCGGGCGACGGCCGACGGTGAGACGGCCGAGAGGCTCATGCGCTCGGCGGCCACATGGACCACCGGCGCCCAGTACATCGAGGCCCGCCAGGAGCTCCTGGACGCCTGGGACCTCGCCCCCGACTCGCAGTTCATGACCGTGTTCATGCCGGGGGAGGCCCAGGGCGCCTACCGCACCGACCCCTCCGGCGAGGTGCACTTCGCCTTCCCGGGGGCCAACTCCCAGCTGGTGTCCTTCGAGCAGACGCTCGTGTCGGCCACCGGCGACGAGTGGTCGTACCTGGCCGTGGTCGAGATCCGCGTGACCAGCCCGGCCAGCGGCTCGGTCACCCGGCCGATCGCGGTGTCGTACACCACAGGCCCGGACGGGGCGGTCAGCTCGATCGAGGCGTACCCCGCCAACAAGGAGCCGGTCGCCTCGGGCAGGGGCTGAGCGGGGCCGGGGGCCCAGGACAACACGCGACGCACGGTCGCCGCCTTGCGCGGCGGCCGTGTCTTGCTGCTAAGATAGTCCTGATAAACCAATAGAAACGTAATCGAGCAGACAGGAGCGCCGCTGTGAAGGCACCCGGAGGGCGCACACCGCCGCCCAGCACGCTGGCCAAGGGCGAGAGCCCGCTGGCGACGCGCCGCACCAGGCCATGGGGCCGCATCGTTGCAGTCGCAGGGCTGCAGGTCGCCGGCCTCGCGATGGTCGTGGGCGGCATCACCGTCATGAGCGGGGCCTCCCAGGAGGCCGAGGCCGACCGGGCCAGGGCCGAGGAGGTCCTTGTTGAGGCGCGGGCCGACAGGGACGCGGCATCGCTGGCCGAGCGCCGGCTCGACTCGCTGCCCAGCGCCGACCAGGTGCGCAAGAACGGCGAGGCCGCCCTGGCGGCGGCCGAGGCCGTCGCGGCAAAGCAGGACGGCCTGCTGCGCACCTACGGCGCGCCTTCCATGGAGGGCGTGCCCACCCGCAGCACCCCCGAGCCGGGCGAGCGCGAGCGCGACCTCACAGAGGCCGAGCGGCTCGAGATCGCCCTGAAGGGGCGCGACGACACCCGCAAGCGGCTGCTGCGCGAGACCACCCCACTGTTCGACACCGGGGCGCCGGCCCCCACAGCCTGGTGGACCGACGCCGGCCCCGACGACGACCTGTCGGCCTGGTCCTGGGAGCCCTCAGGCGGCGGCTGGGCCGACGCCGACGGCACGGTGCCCGTGGTGTGGACCCTCGTCGACGACCAGGGCGAGGCCCGCGCGGTGATGCGGTCGAGCTACGACCCCGTCAGCCGGAAGTTCGCGGCGCCCACCGAGCCCGGACAGGAGCAGTGACATGACCTACAGCCAGAGCCCGATCAAGCAGCGGGAGCAGGAGGCGCGCGAGCGCGCCAGGGCCAAGACGATCAAGGCGCTCAAGACCACCGCGGCGCTGGCGCTGCCCGCCCTGGGGGCCGTCGTGCTCGCCCTGGGCGGCCTGGCCGCCCTGTCGAGCGGCTCCGCGGAGACCAGCGCGCTGGAGGCCCGCGAGCAGCAGGCCCAGGCCAGGGCGCAGGCCGAGGCCGACCTCGACGAGGCGACCCAGCAGATGCTGGAGCAGGCCTTCGGGGCCGCGCCGGACGAGATCGCCGCCGCCCTGGCGGCGGGGGAGGCGCTGCTGCCAGGGGCGCATGACATCGGGGCCGTGCGCTCGACGGACGGCTCCTACACCGTGACGGGGCTGGGCCGCGACGGCTCGCAGCTGTCAGCGACGTACGACGTGACCGGCGGCGAGGCCGTCGAGCGCGAGCGGGCCGCAACGCCCGAGCAGGACCAGCAGGACCAAGACCATGGGGAACAGGAAGAGGCCGGGCAGGAGCCCGGCGACGACACCGAGGAGAGCGACGCATGAGCGACACCGCCAAGACCACCAAGACCATTGACGAGACGCCGGTGGCGAGCCGTCCCAACTTCGTGAACAGGCTGCTGGCCTGGGCGCGCACCGAGCCAGAGGACAAGAAGCCCAAGCGGAGCTTCGGCTCCCTCCTGGGCGAGGCCGCCGTCACGGCGGGCGCCGCCATGGCGATCTACCTGCTGGTGATGTACGTGGTGTCGATCATCACGCCCAACGCCATGCTGCTGGTCGCCGAGCTGATGGGGATCGACCTCAACACCGCGTCCATGCAGGGCATCATCGCCTACTGGCTGGCCCCGTCGGCCGTGCTGCTGGTGTTCATTGTCATCGCGGTGGTCGCCGCGTGCAAGACGATCTGGCGCCTGCGCAACCGCCTGGTGGCGCGCCTGCGCGGCAAGGCCGCGGGCAACGACAACGACGCCGCCACGAGCGCGCCCGGCAAGGCGTCCAAGCCCCTGGGGCGCGCCACGCAGACGAAGAAGCGCCGGTAGGCGAGAATAGACCCAAGAGAAGAGACCACAGAGAGGCACATCATGAGGATCGCAGCACTGAGCAACAAGGACGCCTGGTTCTCCAGGCTCGTGGAGGAGATGGGCAAGCACCGGCTGGACGGCCAGGTGCTCCGAGGTGTCCCGACCGAGGACACCGTCGTGGTGGACACCGCGGTGCTGGAGCACGAGGGCCCCGACACCTGCTACCGCCCGTACATCTCCCTGACAGGACGGGTCCTGTCCTCGCGGCCGGCGGTGCAGCTGCCCTACGGCGTGGACGAGCTGACCTTCGCCAGCGCCCCGGGGACCCCCGTGGCCTACCGCTACGACCTGACCGACGAGCAGATCGCGGCCCTGGTGCTCAGCAAGGGGCTGCACTCCGGCGCCTTCGCCATCCCGGCCGAGCTGACAGGCATCGAGTGGCAGCTCCCCGGCGCCATCGACGCCTTCGTCGCGGCCCCCACGAGCTTCGACGACCCACCCGTGGTGTTCGTCGAGCTGCACGAGCAGACCAGCCGCCGCATTGACGAGGCGACCAGCGGCTACGAGCTCGTCGAGTACATGCCGGACGCCGAGGCGGGGCTGGACCACCCGGTCGAGCGCGCCAATGACGGCCCCGAGCGCGGCGTGCTCGACCGGGACCTCTTCGCCGAGGACGAGCTGCCCGAGTACTCCGACCAGCCCGCCCGCGTACCGGCGGCGGAGCAGGACGAGCCGGACCGTGAGCAGGGCACCGAGGCCAGCGGCAGGAGCGCCTTCGACAGGCTCCTGCAGGACGCCTCCGCGCGGCTGCAGGCCAAGGCCGAGGAGGAGCGCGCGGCCGAGGCCGCCCAGCGCGACGCCATCAAGGCCGAGGTCGACCCGGACGGCCCCGAGGGGCTGTACCAGAGCCGGATCGCCCCGTCGATCGAGGCGGCGCTCGACAAGGAGCCCGGCCAGGACGACAAGCCGCAGGAGCAGTCCCAGCGCCGCAGGGCGCGCGACCGCGTCGCGCAGGCGGCCAACGAGGAGGCGGCTGAGGCCAAGGCCGAGGGCGACTTCATCACGTTCGACTGACCCCAGGGCCAGCAGGACGACCACGCACAACGGGCAGGGGCCCGGCTGAACGACTCGGCCGGGCCCCATCGCCGCACCAGGGCCGGGGACGGCCCACGAGGAAGGGAGCACGGGGGTGGGCATCAAGCAGGACATCGTCGTCGTCAACGAGTACACGGTCCCGACGCCAGGAGGCGGCGGGAGCCGGGGCGGCACCCCCGGGCAGTACATCACCCGCTACATGGCCAGGGACCTGGCCACCGAGACCGTCACGCCGATCCGGCGGACCCGGGTCGACGACTTCATCACCCGGTACATGGCCCGGGCCGACGCCGTGGACACCCCCGGGCTGCGCGACAAGCACACGCTCAAGCAGCGCATGGCCGAGGCCCAGGGCGACGGCGGCGTCGCGTTCGGCTACGGCGAGGTGTCGCTGTCCCACGACCAGCTCAAAGCAGCAGCAGCCGACGTGCAGCGCCTCTTCGAGGAGGAGGGCAAGACCGTCATGAAGACGGTCATCTCCTTCGACCAGGAGTACCTGGAGCGCACCGGCATCGTCGAGCCCGGGTTCAAGGTCAGCCGCAAGGGCGACTACCGGGGCAACATCGACCAGATGAAGCTGAGGATGGCCGTCATGCGCGGCATGGACCGCATGGGCCGAGCCCTGTACGACGACCTGCGCTGGGTCGCGGTCATCCAGGTCGACACCGAGCACGTGCACTGCCACCTGTCCATGGTGGACGCCGGCGAGGGCACCGTGATGCCCGACGGCACGCAGAAGGGCAAGCTGCCGGCGCGCGGGATCTCCCTGCTGCGCCGCGGCGTCGACTCCTGGCTCGACGAGAAGCAGCAGGTCGCGCACCTGTCCAGCGCCGTCGGCCACGAGCGGCGCAACGTCATCACCTACGTCAAGCGGTGGGCCCACCAGCAGGCACTGCGGGAGGCCCTGCCGCAGTTCCTGCTCGCAACGCTCCCCGCGGACAGGCGCCTGTGGCGGCTGGACACCAACCGCAAGGAGATGGCCAAGCCCAACCGGGTCGTGCGGGAGCTGGTCTCCGAGGTCCTGGACCGCCCCGGCTCGCCGATGGCCGAGGCCATGGGCGCCGTGCACGACTACGCCAACCACCGGCGCGACACAGAGGGCCTCAGCGCCCAGGAGTGGGCGGCGCTGGTCGACGAGGGCCGGGCGCGCGTCATCGAGCGCGGCGCCAACGCCGTGTACGCCGTGCTGCGCCAGCTGCCGGCGCGCGAGCTCGTGGTGCGCACGCCCCTGCTGGACGTCATGGGTATGGACTACGAGGACCTCGCCGCCAGGGCGGCCTCGGGCAAGGACGAGGACGACCTGGTCGGCTTCTCGTTCCGGCTGCGCTCCTACGCCTCGCGGCTGGAGCACCACTCCACCGAGCAGCAGGCGATGCACGAGGAGGTCCGCCGTTGGGAGGCGGCCGACGAGGCAGGCGTGGCGTCCCCCGGGTCGCGCGCCCTGTACCTGTGGTGGCTCGAGGAGGAGGAGTACCAGGCCGCCTGCGCCGACAAGTACCGCTCGTTCCTGCCGTTCACCAGGGCCCTGCCCGGGTGGGAGGACAAGTGGGCCAAGGTCCTGGACTACGACGAGAGGCTCACCTCGCTGGAGGCGATGCGCTCCGACGCCACGCTGCGGCGCACCAAGGACCCGTCCCAGGCCGAGCGCATCGGCCTGGAGGTCTACGGCCAGCGGGGCGGCTCGCTGGTGTCCCTCGGGGACGACGCCTCGCTGGCGAGGCTGGCGGCCCGCGCCGAGGCCATGGCCGAGCGGCGCGAGGCGATGGTGGCGGACCTGCGCTCCGACCTGTCCCAGGCGGGACTCGTGCTGGAGGTCGAGGAGGACGGCGAGACCGCCCGGGCCGTGCCGGGGACCCAGCGCGACTTCGAGGAGGTCAAGGGCCTGGACCTGCACCGGATGGGCTTCGACTTCTCCCACGACGTGGAGGTGGGGCGCCGCTCCCGTGACGCCTTCGTGGAGGCCGCCAGGAGGCGCCAGGACGCCCTGGACGGGGCCGTGGCGTACTTGGAGGCCACCGGCCAGCACGAGGCCGTGGACACGCTCCCCAGGGGCGAGGTGGCGTCCATGAGCAGGCTCGCCGACGAGCTGGAGGGCCAGGACCGGCCCGTCCTGCGTAGCGAGATCGCCAGGCTGGCGGCGGAGCGCGCCTCCGTGCGCCGCTCCCGCACCGTCAGGCTGGGGGCCGGTCTGGTGGACGCCGTCGAGCAGGAGGCCGCCCGCGAGGTCGGGGCCGCGCTGCCGGGGCTGCTGGAGGCCCAGGCGGAGCCCTCGGGCGAGGGCCTGGCGGACTGACCGGCGACACGCCGACACGCCGCTGTCGGCGAGAGCTTGACAGCCCTTTATTAGAGTAATAAAGTAGATATTGATCTCGCCGGGTCCTCCGGCAGGATCGCCAACACACTGCAAACATATCCGCCGAGGGCCACCGGCCCGGCGGGCGATCTCTAGGAGGATCATCATGGCAAAGCTGGACAAGGCAACCTACGGCGAAGGCTCCCTCAAGGGTGTGGGCCTCGTCATCTCGGTCTACGACAACGCGAAGTTCGAGACCAAGAACGGCAAGGGCGGCCAGTACGTGACCCCGCGCATCCACCCCGACGACCCCCGCGCCGTCGGTCAGGTCGTCCCGGAGCTGCGCTTCGAGACCAGCGGCCAGGGCCGCCCCCAGACCTCGATGGCGCTCTACGAGAGCCAGATCGAGGCGCTCAAGGAGAACTCCGAGAGCTTCCCGCTGACCGACAAGGACGGCAACCAGGTGGGCACCAACTACGTGACCCGCGCCGACCTCCAGGTGGCCGGGCAGCGCCCGAACTCCTACCTGATGCCGAACTCCAAGACCTTCCAGGCCGACCCGAGCCTGTCGTCCGAGCCCGACGTCCTGGACCGCTCCTTCGAGCTCCGGGCCGAGGCCAAGGCGGCACGCGACGCGGCCAAGGAGGCCAAGGACGCGCCTGAGGCAGCCGTGGACGACAAGGCCGCCAAGCGCAGCGCCGCTGCGACCAAGGCCGCGGCCACCCGCCGCGCCAACAAGGCCAAGGCCGCCGAGGCGGCCGAGGTGTCGGCCGACGAGCCCGCACTGGGCTAGACCCCCTGAGGGTCGGGACCAGGGGCTGCAGGCAGCAACTGACGGGAGGCCGTCGGGCATCGAGCCCGGCGGCCTCTCGCCGTTTCACAAGGACATGAACAGCACGAGAGGAGGGCCCGAGATGGCCCAGGAGAACGAGATCAGGGACGGGGAGCTCAGCGCCCATGAGGCGCCGGGCGGCGGCCACGAGGTGTTCAGCGACGACGACCCGTTCGGCATGCCGGCGGGCTACGCCGGGCCGGGGCAGGACCCGCGCGAGAAGATGGCGGAGATGCGGCGCAACGCCGCCGAGCACGACGCGGAGCAGCAGGGGGCGGGCGCCGGGGCGGGGGCCGCCGGAGGCAAGGCCGTCGCCCGCAAGACGCTGCCCATCCCGTCCCACGACCAGAACCCCAAGAAGCCCGTCCCGACCCAGCACCGGGGCCCCAGCTCGCAGGCGGGGCTGGCCGCCATCAGGGCCGGGGCGGCCTACGGCGGCTCACCCGCGCCGGGCGAGCCCGGCTCCCGCTTCAACCCCAGGGTGGTCACCATGGAGGAGCGGTCGGCCCGCACAGTGGTCGTCGACCACGCCGAGCAGGCCCGCAGGCGCGGCCTGCCGGTGGCCGAGAAGGGCGCTGACGCCAAGGCGGCCCCCCAGGGGTATGTCTCCGAGGCCAAGGTCGCCACGTCCGACCTCGGCGCCAGCGCGAGGTCGGCCACAGCGGGCGAGGCTCTCGCGGAGGGCCTGATGGAGGGCGCATCGGCAGGGGCGGACGGAGGAGGCGTCGTCCAGGCGGCCGCGCAGGGCTTCGTGTCCGGCGCCAGCCGGCAGCTCGGCGCGCAGGCCGCGGCGAGCAGCGGCATCAGCAACCAGCCGAAACAGCCGACGGCGTCCCAGCAGCGTAGGCAGAAGATGAGCGCCTGGGCCGAGCGGATCGAGGAGGCGGGGGACCAGGGCAAGGACCTCGAGCGGTAGCCTGGCGGTCAAGGAAGGGGGTCGCGATATGCGGCCCCCTTCGTCGTGCCCAGGAGTGTGAGACGGCTCGATTATGCTAGAGTCGTGTTGGTAAACGAGCATAAACCCATGGGTGAAGACGATGACGGAGGGGCAGAAGTGGGCCTTGAAGAAGTGAAGGACAAGTACCCGACGCTGTCGGAGTACTGCGCGCCGCTGAAGGCGGCCGAGCGCGAGATCATCGGGCGCGAGCGGGAGATCCGGCTGCTCATGGCGGCCATGATGCGCCCTGAGCTGTCCAACGTCATCCTGCTCGCCGAGGCGGGCAGTGGAAAGACCGCCCTGGTGCAGGCGGCCATGGTCCAGGACAAGGACCGCCTCTACCTGGAGGTCGACCTGGCGAAGATGATCGCCAACCTGTCCAACTCCGACGAGATGGCCTCCCGCCTCAAGGCGCTGTTCGACGAGGCCGAGGCCTACCACCGCGCCGAGGGGCGCGAGCTGGTGCTGTTCATCGACGAGTTCCACCAGGTGGTGCAGCTGTCGGCGGCCGCCGTCGAGGCGCTCAAGCCCGTGCTGGCGGCCTCGGGCACCCGCGGCCTGCGCATCATCGCGGCCACCACCTACGAGGAGTTCCGGGCGCACGTGTCGCCCAACCAGCCGCTCGTGGAGCGCCTGCAGCGGATCAGCCTGGCGCCGCCCGACAGGGCGACGACCGTGGCGATCCTGCGCGGCATGGCCGAGCGCTACGAGGTGGCCGACCAGTTCTTCGACGACCGCGTGTTCGAGTCGATCTACGAGTACACCGATAGGTACATGACCTCCCAGGCCCAGCCGAGGAAGTCGATCCTGCTGCTGGACGCGATGGTCGGCTGGCACCGGCTCACCGGCGCCCCGATGGACAGGGACCTGCTCGCGCAGGTGCTCAAGGACACCGCGAACATCGACGTGGCGTTCAACGTGGACGCCACCAGCATCAAGGACCGCCTCAACAAGGCCGTGCTCAGCCAGCGGCTGGCCACGGCGACTATCGCCCAGCGGCTCCAGCTGTGCGTGGCCGACCTGCACGACAAGTCCAAGCCTATCTCGTCCTTCCTGTTCACCGGCTCCACAGGTGTCGGAAAGACCGAGATGACCAAGCAGCTGGCCAGGCTGCTCTTCGGCGACGACCAGGCGCACCTCATCCGCTTCGACATGTCGGAGTTCTCCAACGACGACACCTTCGACCACTTCCGCTCGATGCTGACCTCGCGGGTTTGGGCCCGAGCGCACTCGGTGATCCTCTTCGACGAGATCGAGAAGGCCTCGGCCAAGGTCGTGCGGCTGCTGCTGCAGATCCTCGACGACGGCCGCCTGTCCGACGACAACGGCCGCCAGGTGTCGTTCCTGAACTCCTACATCATCATGACCACCAACGCCGGCTCGGAGATCTTCGCTACCATCGCGCAGTACAACGTCGACGACAGCGGCGAGGGCAAGGACCTGGTCAAGCGCATGCGCGAGATCAGGAACTCGATCAGCACCACCCAGGGGGACAACCGGTTCCCGCCCGAGCTGCTGGGGCGCATCGACGCGATCGTCCCGTTCCAGCCCCTGTCGCGCTCGACGCAGGAGAGCATCGTCAAGTCCAAGATGCGCACCATGCGCGACGAGGTCATGCGGCTGCACGGCGTCAAGGTGGAGATCCACCCCGACGTGCTGCAGTACCTGATCGAAGACAAGGGCGAGACGGACTCGGACGCCGGTGGCGCCCGCACCGCGGTGGCGAGGATGACGACCGATGTCACCACGCAGATCGCGGAGTTCATCAACAAGTACCCCGGCGAGCGCGTCATCGGGGTCAGCGTCGAGGGGGACATGGTCTCCAACGACAAGAACCTGCTGGAGTCCGACGCGCACATCGTCGTGCGGGCGCTGCAGTAGGGCGCGCCGCTGGCGCTTCTAGCGGTTCGTCAGGTATCCTGCTATACGAGCCGATTCGCATCTGAAAGGAAACCGAGACCATGGCATTTTTCAAGAAGGGCAGCAAGGACGCCCCTGGCGAGGCAGCCGCTGAGCAGCCCCAGGCAGCAGCGGGGGCGCCGGGCAAGCGCCGCCGCCCCAACGAGACGCTGTCCAGCGTCGTCAACGAGTCCGCGCCCGGAGCGGCCGTCGACCTCATGTCGCGCAACGAGCGCTTCGCCCTGCCCAACCGGGCCGGATGGGTGATCCTGCTGCTGAACACGGCTTCGCCGGAGTTCGGCGGGCTCAGCCTCAAGCAGCGCGGCGACGAGGCCAAGGGCTCCATCATCGAGCTCATCGCCGGAGACCAGATCCAGGTCGTGGCCACCGCGCGCATGCTCGACATGGACGTGCTGGGGATCATCCCTAACGAGGCGACCCTGCGCCGCCTCAACGAGTACCGCATCCTGCGCGACGCCAAGTACGCGTGGGGCGTCATCAGCGAGGAGGACGACGGGCTCTCCGAGAACGCCGTGGCGGAGGCGACGTTCACGTCCGCCCAGGCCATCGCGGCCGGCCAGCGCACCCTGCAGCAGGAGCTGCCAGAGGTGTGGCAGTGGGCCCTCGGTGACGACACCGGCGAGCAGGAGGCCGTGCAGGACGCCCAGGAAACCACCGTCATCGCGCCGGTGGCCCAGGCCCCCGCCCCCGAGCCCCGCCGCGCTGTGGACGCCTCAGAGGACCCGTTCGGCCAGGAGGAGCAGGCCGCGTCCGCCCCCGAGCCGCAGGAGTCCGTGGCCGCCCCAGAGGCCGTGTACGAGGAGCCCGACGAGGGCGTCGACTACGCGGCGCTGGCCGACGACGACGGCCCCGCCGACGCCGTGGAGGCGCTGTGGGCCGACGACGAGGAGCCCGTGTACGACGACGACGACGCCCCGGAGGGCGACGGCTACGAGGGCGACGACGACTACGACGGCGAGGCCCCCACCTACGAGCAGTACCTGGAGGCGCATGAGGGCCGCGAGGTCACCGAGCGCGAGGTGCGCGACTCGATCATCCGGCGCTTCGCCGACGAGGACCTGGACCTGGCCATCGACGCCGAGGAGTTCGAGAAGACCTTCTCCACCGACGTCCCGGCCGTGACGATCGACGTGGGCGACTCCGACGACTGGCTGGGCTCCCAGGTGGCGCTCATCGCCAGTCAGGCCAACGCCCAGCTCGCCCAGCTCCACGACGACAACCAGGCCGAGCTGCGCCAGCAGTACGTCGACCTCATGAGCGTGCACGCCGAGAAGGTCGCCCGCGACCTGTCCCTGACCATCGACGGCACCGATTACCGGAACATGCTCAAGGCCGCCGAGTCCGACTACGACTCCGACAAGGCCAAGGCCGCAGACGAGACCGCGCGCCTGCGCAAGGAGATCGTCGACCGGTTCGACGCCGAGGCCGAGGAGGTCGCCCAGGCGGCCGCCACCGAGGCCCGCAGCCGCTTCCACCGCCAGAACCGCCCGACCAAGGAGCGCCTGCTCAGCGAGGCCGGGGTGGACGTGGACCGGCGCGGCGAGGAGAGGTTTGCGGCCAACCGCCGCACGCTCATCGAGATCCGCCGCAAGGACGCCCACTACCTCATGGAGATGGGCACCACCCGCGCCATGCAGGTTCTGGCCGAGCGCCAGGCGGAGCAGCGCCAGGCCGAGGCGACCCTCCTGCAGGAGTGGACCGACCGGATCATGGCGTTCATCGACGAGAACCGGAAGAACGACGTGGCCCGCACAGAGGCCCTGGCCGAGCAGCTCGCCCGCCAGAACACCGTCGCCGACCTCACCGAGCAGTTCGCGAGCGAGCGGGCGGCCCTGCAGGCCGAGCAGGAGGCCAAGGTTTCCGCGCTCCAGGCAGAGATGCTCGCCCAGCGCGAGGCCGCCATGGCCGAGCTCAAGCAGCGCGACGAGAACTGGCAGAACCGCGTCAACGACGCCGAGGGCCGGGTGGCGCACGCCAACGGCCTCGTCAAGGAGCTCACGTCCCAGCTGGGGTCCGTGGGCGACCGGATCAAGGAGCACTACACCTCGCGGATCACCGACCTCGAGGGCGACAAGCGCAGCTTCGGCGAGGAGCTTGAGCGCGCGGGTCAGATCCAGAAGCGCGCGAACACGACCATGCTCATCCTGCTCATCGCCCTGACGCTGGCGGGCCTGCTCGTCGGCGTCATCCTGGGCTGGGTGTTCGCCCAGGGGGGCGGGGACGCGGCGGCATCGGCCACCGCGCTGGCCCCCTGGACGGCAGGCTGGTGGCCGACGGCCTGACCAAGGCCGGCGAATCGGCTCGCAGCGAGGCGACCAGCAGCGCCCCTGCCCCCTCCGTGGGGCGGGGGCGTTCGCCTTTGCAGGCGGTGCTCGTGGTGCGAGGACGCGCGAGCTGGTATTGTGTGTAGTGACTTTGTGTTGATAAAAGAGCAGAAACGTAGCAGGGAAGAGGAGGATGACCATGGCCAAGAAGCCACCGGGTCACCCGAAGGCGAGCGCGTGGGACCGCATCTCGGGCCGACAGGCGCAGGACACGCTGGCGAACCGCGACGTGTTCGAGGACCAGCAGCTCGACAGGTCCGAGATCAAGGGCAAGCAGACCGCCACCGGCCGCACGGTCGTGGCGGTCGTGGCAGGGGCGCTGACGGCGCTGCTGGTGTGGGCGGTCTGGTCGGTCGGCGCCATGGTCGCCGACTCGATCGGGGAGTCGCTGAAGGGCGACGGCGTCACCGTGTCGGCGACCCACTACCAGATGCGGCAGGTCAACACCGTCATCTACGAGTACTGCACCCTGGACGGCCCGCAGGGCGCCGTGACCGACACGTGCTACGCCACCGAGGATGAGGCCAAGGAGAACCCGCCGCAGTGGTATCTGGACCTCGTGGCCCAGGCGGAGGCCGACGCGGCGGCCAAGGAGGCTGCGGAGGGGCCCGGTCCCGACGGCGTGCTCGACTACCTGCTCATGTTCGACGCCCTCAAGGCGATCGCGGCGCTGCTGGCGGGGCTCGGCGTGTTCGGGCTCCTGCACCAGCTGCTCATGCGCAACCTGGACGCCCAGAACCTGCTCAACGACACCACCGACATCAACCAGTACAAGGGCGACCAGCACATCGCGCTCCCCGACGAGGTGATGCGCAAGTTCGACTGGTTCCCCGACGTGGGCGCCCACTCCGGCGTGCAGGTCAGCTCGATGATCAGCCATGTGATGATCAGCAACAAGGGCCTGAAGAAGGTCCAGGTCGCCAAGCGCGCCGACAAGGACATCCTGGGGGAGGACGGCGAGGTCGAGGTCCTCAAGGGCGAGATCCTCACCGGCCCCGACGACCAGCCCCTCACCCGCACCGAGCCCCTGATCGACGAGGCCTTCGGCCAGGCGCTGTTCGACGCCTCCGGACTGCCCAAGAAGGGGCCGTTCCGCAAGGTGTACGACACCACGAAGATCGAGTACAACCCCAAGGGTGAGGACCGCGACAAGCTCGGCACGTACAAGACCGTGGCCGACCTCATCAACGACGACTGGGACCTGCCGCTGTACGAGGTGCAGCGCCCGGCGGGGGCCTACATCGTGGACACCGCGCCGGTGAACACGATGATCCTGGCCATCACCCGCGCCGGCAAGGGCCAGACATACATCGAGCCCGTCATCGACATGTGGCTGCGGGAGAAGTCCCCCAACAACATGGTCATCAACGACCCCAAGGGCGAGCTCCTGGTCAAGCACTTTGTGCGGGCCACCGTGCGCGGTTTCCAGGTCGTGCAGTTCAACCTCATCAACGCGATGAAGACCGACATCTACAACCCGCTGGGCATGGCCGCCGAGGCCGCCCGCGAGGGAGACGCGACCAAGTGCGCGCTGTACGTGGAGAACATCGCCGACGTGTTCTTCCCCACCGACGGCGGGGAGGACCCGGTGTGGCCCAACGCGGCCAACAACGCCTTCAAGCGCGCGGCCTACGGCCTCATCGACTACTACCTGGAGGAGGAGCGCGAGCGCCGGGCGCACGCCGCCCGCGTCAACATGGACCCCAAGGTCCTGGAGAACGAGCTCGACGAGATGTGGGGCAAGGTCACGCTCTACAACTGCTACCAGCTCTTCGTCCAGCTGACCGCCAAGAAGGTTAAGAATCCGGTCTCCAAGCTCGAGGTCGACCTCAAGGAGGGCAAGTTCGGCGACGACGAGAACTTCGACGACGCGGCCTACGACCAGGCGTCCGAGGAGGCCGAGAAGCAGGCGTTCCTGTGGGAGGACAAGCCCGAGGCCGATATGCTCTCGCTGTACTTCACCGCCTCGGAGGCACTGCCGCAGAACACGATGCGCACGCTGATCAACAACGCCAACAACGCCCTGAAGTCGATGGGCGCGGCCGAGAAGATGCTCGCTTCGGTGTACGGCATCGCCATCACCGCGATGTCGTTCTTCACCGACCCGACCATTTCGACCCTGACCTCGGGCACCCCGAGCCAGAACGTCGACCTGGGCGGGCTGTCGTTCCCGCGGCGCATGGGCGTGCGGTTCAGCGCGAACTACGTCAAGCGCGACCACCTGGTCGGCATGCAGGCGGTGTGGGACGCCTACGGCGACCCGGGCTTCACCGAGCCGCTCGGGCCCGACTTCGACCACGAGGACATCGTCAGCCGCGAGGGCTGGGCGAGGTACTACTTCAAGGGCAAGTTCCCAGGGCCGGCGGCCTGGCTGCGGCTGCGGCTGATGAACCCGGGCAACGGCATGCTGGTGCGCACGCTCTACTTCAAGTTCACCAAGGACCACCAGACCTCGCTCAACGGCCGGTACTTCATCACCGACCCGATCACCGGGGAGAAGATCGTGAAGAACGGCCTGCTGGTGGAGCTGAAGCGGTCCGAGGACGGGACGTACGCCCCGGGGCACACCACCTACAGCCAGCAGCGGCTGACGGACATCGCCTCCGACAACCCCAACGTGGTCGACGGCCAGGCGCACGCCATCATCCAGACGACGGTGCGCTACTCCGAGCAGCCCAAGGTCGTGTTCCTGGTGACGCCGCCGCACCTGATGAAGTACGCGAAGCTCATCCTGATCCTGGTCAAGCAGCTGGTCGACCTCAACTTCGACAAGTCGTACATGACCAAGAGCAACCAGAAGCCGCTCTACAAGACGCGGTTCATGCTCGACGAGCTCGGCAACCTCCAGTCCGAGGGCCACGGCATCTCGGGCCTGGAGACCATGCTCTCTATCGGATTGGGCCAGGAGCAGCAGTTCACCCTCATCCTCCAGACGCTGCAGCAGCTGCGCGACGTCTACGGCGAGTCGGTCGACAAGATCGTGCAGGGCAACGTCTCCAACATCATCTTCCTGAAGTCCACGGACGACTCGATGCTCGACACCCTGCAGAAGATGTCGGGCACGCGCCACGTGTCCTACATCGACTCCAAGACCGTCACCCGCGACCAGGAGCGCATCGTCAAGGGCATGAACGTGGAGGGCAAGGTGTCCTACACCATGTCCACTAAGGAGGAGCCGGTCATCTCGTACAACGACATGGCCTTCATCTCCGAGCGCAACTCGATCGTGTTCCGGGCCGGCGACGCGCCCGTGTGGAACAGGAACGAGACGATCCTGCCGATGTCGTGGCGCATGTTCAAGGACACGATCATCCACCCGGGCCATGACTACTCGCTGCAGACGATCCCGACGCTCAGCACTGCCCTGGACTTCGACGTAAGGATGAACCAGCCCGACTTCGGGCGGATGCTCGCCAAGCGGATGGAGCAGGCGATCCTGGCGGCCGACTGCGCGACCAAGTACCGTCGCGCCTTCGGCTACACCGAGCTCGACGTCACCAGGCTCGACCCCGACGTCTACTCCGACGAGGTCATGCAGCTGGTCGACGCGCGCATGCGCGAGGAGGTCGCCGACGAGATGGGCGTGGACCCCGACATGATCGACCCTGACGAGCTGGAGGGCGCTACCGGGCTGCTGATGGACCCGATGGAGGACATCGAGCAGCAGCGCGAGATCCAGCGCCGGGCCGAGGCCGAGCAGGCCCGCCAGCAGAAGGTCTACGCCGGGGGCCGCATCAGCCGGGCCATGCTGGTCCGGCCCGACGGGCAGGCGCTCGGAGGGGCCCTCGACAAGGAGATCGTCGACGCCTACAAGGCGTGCAGGCGCGATCTGGAGGCCGACCGGGGCTACTTCAGCGTCGACGGCACCGGGGCGCTGCGCTCGGCCGACGGCAAGGACGTGTACATCTCCGAGCCGGACGAGTCCGAGGACCTGCACGAGCTGCGGCGGGCCGCCGCCGAGGACGGCTCCCGGGTCTACAGCGACGACGAGGACGGCGCCGTGGAGATCGGCTCCTTCACCGTCCACCCGGCGTTCTACGAGTTCCTCGCCTCCCTGGGCAGCTGGGAGGACATGGCCCGCGGGGAGTTCGAGCGCGCGATGTCCGTGAGGATGCGCGAGGACGACGCGGCGTAGCCTGGCGAGCCAGGCGACACGCCGGGGCCCCCGGGGCGGGATCACTCCTGCTCCGGGGGCCCGTCCTTTGCCCGGGCGAGGACAACGGGGGCCTTTATAGAGTATTATTGGTTAGGTAACCTTTATCAGCCGAGGGCCAGCCGCCACGGACGGCCCTGTAAGAAAGCAGGAGACTGTCGTGAACCCAAAGTCACCCGGCACCCGCCGATACCTCTACGAGTACCTCTTTCACCAGGCGGTCGAGCAGGCCAAGGCCGACACCGGCCGGCCGATCATGATCTCCGCGGCGCGCAAGATCCGCGCCGACGTCGAGTCCCGTCTCCAGGCCCAGGGCCTGTCCTCCTCCGACCCCGACCTCAGGGTCAGCCCCGTGCTCACGGCGATCGAGGACGCGCTCTCCGAGGGCGTCAAGGGCTACCGGCCAGTCTTCCCCGAGCGCTCCCCCGAGTCCCCCGCCTACCAGCGGATGCTGTCGGAGTTCACCGACATGATCGGCTCCACCCGCAACGGCACCTCGCGGCAGAACGGCCGCATGGGCGGGCGCCTGCCCGTCTCCCCCTACGACGAGCGCTGGGCCACCCGCGCCACCGTCAAGAACGCCGGCTCCACCCTGCTGTACGTGCTCGGCGACGACGTCGAGCAGCTGGGCGCCGGCGAGGCCGTGCGCATGTCGCGCGTCATCCACCCCGAGCTGCGCCTGTGGGCCGAGACCCCCGAGGGCGCCCCGGCCGACGCAGGGCATGCGCTGACCGTCGACGACCTGTCGGGCATGACCGAGCTGATGGGCCGCATGACCGCTGAGGAGTACGAGGACGTCAAGGGCTGGGTCTCCCAGGCCGCGCGCACCTCCTCCGGCCAGTACGACCGCTCGCGGTTCATGTCCGCCGAGGCTGTGTCCCGCGCTGCCGCCATCCTGGACTCCCTGCGCGAGCAGGGCGTGCCCTACACCGTGGTCCGCGACCGCGAGCCCGGCCAGATCGCCGCCCGTGTCGAGGGCACCAAGATCTCCGTCCGCCTGACCGACACCCGCGAGAAGGAGTCCTTCGTGGGCCGCGTCTACGACGACGGCATGAGCATCTACTTCTCGACCAACGTCAAGCAGGAGGACCACCGCACGGCGCCTTACACCCCCACCGCCGAGGAGGCGGTGCTGCTGCTGCGCGTCGCCCAGGGCCTGCCCGTGGAGCGCACTGACGGCAACGGCGAGGCCGGCCGGCGGGGCACCCACCCCGAGCCCGTCTGGGACAGCGCCACCCGCCGCCGGGTGATGCGCGACGTCCAGGACTCCTACTACGACCGCGAGGGCCGGGCGCACATGATGGTGCTCGGCGACACACCGGACGGCAAGGGCAAGGTGCTCATCCGCCGTTCGGCCAAGGCCCGCACCGCCGCCGCCCGCTACTTCGGCCGTCCCGAGGCCGCCGAGCAGTTCCTGGCCGACGCAGTGGGCTCCGCCCGCGAGAACATCTCCGAGGCCCTGGACGTGGACCGCCTGGTGGCCGAGGCCGCCGCGCACGCCGGCGACGAGGAGCCGTACTACCCCGAGCTCTCCGGCGACACCGAGATCGCAGCGGTGCAACGCGCCTACTGGGACGTGCTCACCGGCCGGGCCGACACGCTGCTGCGCCCCGGCGCGACTCCGGAGGACTACGAGGAGTCGACCTCGATCCTCGCCGAGCTGGACATGGGGCCCGAGCAGCGCGACGCGACCCACGACATGCTGGCCGGCCACCTCGCCTACACGGGCACGCCCGAGGAGCGGGTGCGCGCCCACGCGGCCGAGGTCGCCGACGGCATGGTGGGCACCCTGGAGCCCCGCGAGCTCGTCGCCGAGGACGGCACCCACTTGATCAAGCGCTTCGACCCCTCCCGCGTCGCCCGGTACATGACCAGCGAGCGCGGCGCATGGGGCAACACCGCTGACATCGTCGCGGCCCTGCGGGCTGCCGAGATCGACCCCGAGGAGCTGCTGGGCGAGGGCTACGGCGCCCGTCAGATCAAGGACCGCCTGGTCTCGTTCGACCCGGCCACCGCCCGCGCGCTGGAGGACCTCGAGGACGGCGTGCAGCGCCGGACCATGGAGGTCGTGCGCGACAGCCTGGAGCGCGGCGGCGCCGAGGTCTCCTCGCTGCTCATCGACGGCTCCGGCGTCATCTCCTGGGAGGCCGTGCGGCTGGACCGCAACGGCGAGCGCCTCCTGGGCGGCAACAAGGAGCCCGAGACCCTGCGCGGCCAGATCGGCCAGGTCTTCGAGCAGGGACCCCTGGGCGAGGTCGTGACCTCGTTCGCCTCCGGGGAGAACTACCTGCTCGTGCCGGGCTACGAGGCTCGCATCGCGGCGCAGCGCCCCGGCGAGGACCTGAGCGTGGAGGAGCGCACGCTGCTGCGCGGCTATGAGCAGGTCATGGCTGAGCAGGCCCGCTACCAGGTGGCCAACGACCTCATGGTCATGCGCACCGAGACCGGCGAGCCCACCTCCCTCAACGGCGTGTACCGCCGCCTGTACGAGGACCGCCGCCCGGCGGACTTCCTCGAGCGCGCCGCGGAGCAGGGCCTGGACCGGGGCTGGGCCGAGGCGGTCGTGTCCACCATGGCGCGGCGCGTGCGCTACCCCAACGAGATGAGCGACACCTCCTACCAGGCGTGGGCGCTGTCGCGCTCCAACGAGGGCTCCGACCCCTCCGACGACAACCAGTCCAGCGCGATCGTGCTGTCGGGCGGGCGGGACATGGCGATCCTCTCCGAGGAGGGCGACGGCTACTTCGACCCGGACATGACCAACGCCGCGCGCATGGGCACCACCCGCTACCTCGTCGAGGGCGCGAGCGTCGACCCCGCGACCGGGCGGATCACCCCCAGCGCCGAGCCGGGCGACCGCGCGCCGCTGATGAAGCACCCCGACACGGCGTTCATGGAGTACAACTCCTGGGACCGCCGCCAGATGATCAGCTCCATGCTGCTGCACGCCACCAGCGTGACGGCGCCGGAGAAGGTCGTCATGTCCGACGTGCTCAAGGGCTGGACCGCCGACGACGGGCGCGTCGTCAGCAAGGACTACGCCGAGCGCAACAAGATGCTCGCCAAGGACGGCACGCTGCGGCCCCTGGTCGTCGGCGACAAGGACTCCGACCTGCACGGCAACAAGGGCGTCATCGGGCTCGTCATCGACCCCGCTATGGACCTCAAGGAGGCCCGCGAGCAGGGCATCGAGGACGCCGTGCTGCTGTTCCGCAACAACCCCGGCCTGTCCGTGGTGATGTCGCCATTCTCAGGGGTCTCCCGGTTCAACGGCGGCACCGCCCGCGAGATGATGCAGAACGCCTCCGACGCGGTCATGCCCGACGGCACCGTGGTGCCCGGCGGCATGGGCGAGATGCGCTTCGTCATCACCAACAAGGACGTGGAGGCCGGCACGCGCGTGTACGACGAGGACGCGATCTCCCTGGGGCGCGGCCGCCGTGCCTCGGCCCAGCTCGCCTGGGGCCTGCAGGCCCTCGGCGCGGACCGGGTGCTCGCGGAGTTCTACGGCCCGAACGGCTCGGCGCTGGCCAACCTGCGCGAGTACCTGGTGACCATGGGTCTCGACCTCGACCAGGACGGCACCCTGCGCGTCGGCCAGGCCGAGGCGGTCGCCGAGCGCCGCCTCATCGAGCAGCCCGATCTGGTGCTGACCCAGACGGGCACGCTCAACACCTCGGCCATGCGCCGCGGCTTCGGCGGCCTCATCGGCGACCGGGGCGGCGACATGGAGATCCCGTTCCCGCTCACGCTGCCGTCGGGGGAGCGCACCGCGGAGACCGGCCGGGGCACCTGGCGGCTGCCGGTGCTCTCCAGCCACCTGCGCACCGGGCAGGAGATGGAGGACGGCACCACCGCCGCCCATGACTACACCAACCAGTACCTGGCCGTCTACGAGCAGGCGTGCGGCTACCGCTACGCCGTCGAGCAGCTGGAGACCGGCGACCTCACGCCCAGCCGCCGCGCCGACCTCGAGAAGAGGATGGCAGCGGCCCCCGGGCGCGCCCAGTCGGCCTTCGACACGATCACCAAGGGGATCAAGGACCGCCAGTTCTCCGGCAAGCGCAACATCTTCAAGGAGGGAGTCATGTCCTCCCGGCTGCCCAACTCAGCCACGGCCGTATGGACGGCGGACCCCCGCCTGGACATCGACGAGCTGGGCATGAGCCCGGCGCTGGCGGAGGGCCTCGGCGTCGAGGACGGCGAGCACGTGCTCGTGTGGCGCGACCCCGTGCTGCGCGACGGCGGCGTGCGCTACCTCAAGGCCAAGGTCGACGAGCGCCTCACCGGCGTCTCCATCCATCCGGCGATGGACAAGTCCTTCGACGGCGACTTCGACGGCGACTCGGTCGCCGTGGTGCGCCTGACCAGTGAGGGCGCGCGCCAGCAGGCGCTGGAGCGCCTGACCGTGGAGGCCAACCTGGTAGACACCGGGCACACCGAGACGGTGGAGCTGGACGGCGACCGCATGGACCTGTACCCGCTGGCCATGCAGGACTCCCTGGACACCAAGGTGTCCCAGCACTTCGACCCCTCCCTCAAGGAGCGGTTCGCCAGGCTCACCCTGCGCGCCAACGACGTGCACTACGACCTGGAGGAGGGCGACATCCGCCGCCACGAGGCGCTGGCCCAGGGCCGGGCGCTGGTGCGCGAGCTGTCGGACTACTACCACGAGGCGCTCTCGCCCGACAAGGGCAGCGTGGCGCTGCGCTTCGACGGCGTCGAGAGCCACATGCGCTCCATGGTCGAGGCGTGCGTCGAGACCGGGGCCAAGGGCTCCATGGGCAAGATGGCGACCTACGCGCGCTACCTGGGCGCCGACCCCGAGACCTTCGAGGACCTCGGGGCGCCCCAGCACGAGCGCCAGGACGACGAGGGCGTGCAGGTCGCGGTGACGGTGAAGACCGCCGTCGGCGTGGCCGGGGCGTTCGCCCAGCGCGGCGTCAAGGCGCTGCGCAACGACGCCATCAAGGCCGTGACCGAGCTGACCTACCCGGTGACCCAGTCGCAGCTGCAGGCCAAGCACGACCCCGTCGAGGCGATGGTCAAGCGCGACCTGCTGCACGGGGCCACCCGCGCCCACTGGCGCGGCCGCAGGGTCGTGCGGGAGAACGGAGCCTGGGAGGCCCTGCGCGACGAGCGCGGCGGCCACGTCCAGGCGACGCCGGAGGAGTGGCGCGAGCAGTTCGCGGCGATCTACTCCGGGGAGGGCGGGCTCAACGTCGACATCGGCGACGAGCACGTGCGCACGGTCACCGAGGCGCTGACCGACCCGGCCACGGGCCGGATCGTCGACATCGAGGACCCGACCAACCAGGGTCCCGGCCGGGGCTGCACCCTCGACCGGCTCGCCTACGGCGGGACCTTCGACGACGTGCTCGCGGCCGCCTCCCAGGGCGAGAGGCTGTTCTCAGGCCGCCAGGACCTCGCGTTCGCGCCGTACTCGCTGCGGGGCAACCTGAGGGAGCTGGAGGCCTACGAGCGCCGCCAGGAGCGGGCGGCCGACCCGACGCGGCCGGTCCCCGGCCCTGAGTTGGAGCGCATCGCCGTCAAGGACGTGCTCGCGGAGGCCGACCCCTCGGCCAAGGCCAGGGGCGCCAATCGGCGCACCGGGCGGGCGCGGGCCGTGCGGGCGGGGCGCTACCAGGCGCCCGCCGAGCAGCAGCCGGAGGCGAACGCCCCCGGCGACAACGATTACTTCGGCTCATGAGCGGGCCGACGGACCAACAGACCAACAGGCGAGGAAGAGAGCGGACGATGACGCAGTACACAGAATCATGGCGGGACAGGGTCCTCGGGACGCCCGAGCGGCCCGACCCCACCCGCCCGGGCGAGGGCCACTCCATCCAGGCGGTGGTACGCGGGTATATCCGCAACGACGCCGGCTGGAGCCGTGACGCGGTCAGCAAGGCCGTCAACACGGCGCTGCAGGACGAGGCGGGCGACCTCATCATGAACCAGCGCCTGGCCCAGGACGAGCTGGACTACTGGCAGGCCGAGGCCGACGCGGGCTCCCGCACGGCCCCCGACAAGGCGCTGGAGGTGTCGCGGGCCATGGGCTCGCGGTACGACGCCGGGCGCGACGACCTCGGCGAGGCCGTCCGCGAGGCCCAGCGCAGCGGGCGGGTCCTGCTGGACCCCACGACGTGCAAGTACGTGGTCGACCTCGACCACGACGGGCGGATGACCGAGGCGATGGACGTGGACGTGCAGACGATGTTCTCGCCGAACCCCGCCTACCGCGGGCTGCCCCAGGCCACGGCCGAGACGCGCAAGGCGGCCGCTAGGCCCGACGTGAGCCTCGACGCCCCCGAGGCGGCGCGCCGGCGCGCCCCGAGGCAGCCGTCGAGGCAGCCGCAGCCGGTGTCCACCGCCACGCGGGAGCCGGTGCCGATCGGGCAGGCGCTCGTCGAGGTGATCGAGGAGCTCAAGGAGAAGGACAAGGCGCAGGCGGGCAGGGCGCCGCGCCCACGGGCCAGGGGGCCGCAGGGCCCCGCAACGGGCGGCGACGGGCCGACCCTCGGCTGACCCCCTGGGGGAGGCCACCACACGCACAGGAACAGACCACAGGAGGAGAGCAGGACCATGGCACAGGAGAATGAGCAGGGCAGGGCGGCCCGCAAGGAGCTGCCGATCAGGTCGCACGACACCGCGGCCACCAGGGGCCGGCGCACGGTGCGCCAGCGGACCGCCGAGCGGACGCTGCGGATGGACGCGCGCCGCCCGGAGGGCGAGGGCCTGGATCAGACCACCCGCGAGGCCCTCGAGGCCCTCGTGGCGCAGGAGGCCGCCAAGGGGCAGAAGCACCGGGCGCGGGCCTCCAGCAAGATGCTGTCGGCCTCGGAGAGGTCGGCGCTCAAGGCCAGGGCGACCACCGACCCGCTGGCGCAGCTGAAGCTGGACACCCTCGCCGCCGGCGAGGCGTATATGGACTCGCTGAAGAAGTCCGGCATCGTGGCCCCCGACAAGTCGGCCGGCCGCAAGGAGAAGCAGGGTGTCAAGCTCACCGGCCTGCACCAGACCTACGCCCAGATGATGGCGATGTCGGCCCTCGGGCCGCTGCGCCAGGGCATCTCCGCCCCCGCGGTGGTGCAGACCCTGGGCATGACCTCGGCCATGTTCCTGCTGTCGCCGAACTTCCGCTCAGTCGTCAAGGGGCTGCGCCCCGACGTGCTCGGCGCTGTCAAGGGCCGGATCGCGGCCCGGCGCGAGAAGCAGGAGGACAAGGCCCTGGACAAGCTGGAGCGCGCCGAGTCGCGCGGCAAGGGCAAGTCCTCGCTGTCGTCCAAGTGGCAGAAGCGCCTGGACCGCGTCGAGCGGGCCGAGCGCGGGCACCGCGACCCGTTCACCGCCCACAGCGCCGGCCTCACCGAGGTGGCGCTGCTGGAGTCCGCCTACGCTGCCATGCGCGACCCGCGGGTCTCCGCCGAGCGCCGCGAGGCGCACATCGCCGAGGTGCGCGAGTCGCTCGAGTCCGCGATGAGCGCCCTCAACGACCACATCGCAGCCGACGGGCTGGACCGCGAGGAGGTCTCCCGCGAGGCCCGCACCATCGTCGGCCACCGGCTCGCGGCCGAGTCGGAGCTGGCCAGCGTCTTCGCCGAGACCGGCCACGGCCGGTTCGTGCGCAGTCCGGCTAAGCAGATGTTCGTGGTCGGTGAGACCGAGCCCCGCGAGGTCTGGGCCGGCGGCTTCACCGACGCCGTCACCGACCGCGAGGTCACCCACGGGTCCTTCGCGCTGCGTCCACCCGCCAACCGCGGCGAGCACGTGGTGCTGTGCGCCCGCACCCTGGAGGCCGAGCTGGAGGACGCGACGACCCTGGGCGAGCTCAACGACATGTTCGCCAGCTACACCGCGGCGTCGGTCATCCGGCGGTTCCCCGGCATGTCCGCTGAGGTCGAGGACCCCGAGGTGCGGTCGCGCATGGGCCGGGCCGAGGCGATGTTCTCCTCCATGCGGGCCGACGGCATCAGCCAGACCGACCAGCGCTACGTCTACGCCGCCGCCTTCGTGCAGGCGATGGAGGGCGTGGGCGAGAAGAACCCCGAGCTCATCGCCCAGTGGGAGGCGCAGTACGGCCCCGACTGGCGCGACAACGTCCAGGAGGCGGTCCAGCACTACAGCGACCTGGGCCAGCGGGTGGAGAAGAAGCGCCTGGTGGACGCGCTCGTCGAGCGCGGCTACGACCGGGCGGAGGCCTCCGCGGAGGTCGACTCCTACCAGCAGGGCGCCGACGAGAACTCGCCCCAGGCGGTGGGCACCGACGAGCCCGACGCGCCCGGGGACCTCGACGCGGAGCGCGAGGAGCTCCTCGACCAGGGCTACCAGATCCCGCCCCTGCCCGAGGGCCTCACCGCCCAGCAGCGGGCGCTGTCCCTGGTCGACTCGATGTCCGACTACATCCGCGACGACCTGCTGGCCGAGGACGCCCGCAAGGGGTTCTACTCCCAGGACGGCACGCAGCTCGGCCTCGACGACCCAGGCGACGGCACCGAGCAGTGGGTCGAGGGCGCGGCCTTCATGGACGCAGCCCACACCGACTGGGCCTCAGGCCTCGGCGGCAGCCAGGCGGCCCTCCCCGAGGGGCCCGGGTCCGACGACCGCACCCTGCGCGGCCACCGCCGCAGGAGCGCGGCCCTGGCCCAGATGCACCAGGCGGCAGAGGCGATGGGCTTCCCGCAGAAGACGCGCGACGCGATGGTCGCGGCGGCCTACGCCCGCGGCCTGCAGAAGGCCTCTGTGTCCCAGCCCTCGATCCGGCTCGCCATGCATGGGGCCGAGGTCCAGCAGGGCGGGGACGGCACCCAGTGGCTCGATCGCGCCTACCGCAGGGCGATGGAGGGCACCCCGGCGGGGACGGCGTTCCGGCGGGACAGGGCGGCAGCCCTGGAGGGCGTCGCCGAGGCGCAGCGCGACGAGGTCATGGCCCGCTGGGCCGACAGGGACCCCTCGCGCGGCGGCTACGCGGCGTGGGAGCGCCAGTTCGACAAGCTGGACTCGGTGAGCATCCCCGGCGTGAGCAAGGTCGGGGAGCTCGACACCGCCGGCCCGGACACCGTCCGGGACCAGGTGTCCACCGAGGCCGAGAAGCTCGGGACCGACGCCTCGGGCTCCGACAGGGAGCGCAGGATTCGCATCAAGCGCAACCAGCGGATCAAGGACCGGATCAACCAGGACTACAACAAGGGCCCGTCCACCGGCCGGATCACCGGCCTGGGCCGGGACGAGACGCAGATCCTCCAGGGCGACGACCCGACCCTGGGATACTAGGAAGCAAGCAGCACGCAGCACTACGAGACAAAGGAGGACGAGATGTCCATCAGGAGCATGGTAGAAGAGTCACTGGGGTACGTGACCCCGCAGGAGCGCGAGCAGATGCACGCGTGGGAGAAGGAGATCGAGGCCGAGAAGGCGGCCGCCCAGCAGGGCACCGCCGCGACCACGATCAACTCCGGGCTGGGCACGGCCCTGGACTTCGGCGACAAGGCTCTCAACGGCCGCGTCATCGCGGAGTCCGACGGGCGCGTGTCGTCCCGGCCCAAGGTGCAGCGGCGCGTCATCACCGAGGAGGTCTCCAGCCAGGACCTGGGTCCCGACTTCTGAGACGGGGCCGGCCGGGGCGGGCACCCTCGCCCCGGCATCGTCCTGTGGTAGTCTATAGGCTGGTAGACCAGCCGAAAACGGCTGCCTGAGACGAACGCGCAGAGACTTGAGACTGATGGAGGTAGCCGACATGGCAGACAACGACACGAGGACGACCAAGAAGGAGTTCCTCGCAGCCGTGTCCAAGCGGGCCGGCGTGACCGGCAAGGTGGCGCAGGACGTGTACGCGGCCATGGTCGACGAGCTCCTGGAGACGGTCTCCGACGGCAGGGACCTCCTGCTCACCGGCTTCGGGCGGTTCTACGCCCGGACCCACGCCGGGCACAGCGTGCAGTTCGCGGCGGGCGACGACGGCGAGCCTGCGGTGATCGACGACTACCGCGTGCTGAAGTTCTCCGCCTCCCGCGAGGTCAACCGCGGCCTCGACAAGAAGACGTAGCCGGGGAGCAGCGCTCCCCCGGTGTGAAAAGACAAGACCCCCGCAAGCCGTGATGGCTCGCGGGGGTCGTCTACTCCTACAGGGTCACCAGTCGCTCTCGGCGACCAGGTGATGAGGGCCGGAGGGGTCGTCGGCCCGGGCCACGGAGGCCCTGGTGACGAACGGGCCCTCGTAGCCGCCCCAGGAGGGGCTGTCACCGTCGGCGCGGAACGCCTCGAGGTCGGCGGCACGGGCTCCGTAGTCCTCGAAGAACGGCTTGTCGTCCTCGGTGAGGTACTCGGCGACGGCCTTGACCAGCTCGTCGGCGGCCTGCTCGGGGCTCTGCCCCTCGCGGGGCTCGACCTCCAGGTGGACGACCAGGCGCACCTGGGCGCGCCCGGCGCTCACAGGGCCCTCCAGGCGATGACCTGGCCACTGTCGGCGACGACGAGCTCGAACGACCCCGTCTCGCGCCCGGTCAGCTTCGGGCTGGTATCCGAGGGGTGGATGCCCTGCTCGGTCAGGTAGAGGCCCTGGGTCGAGTGGAACCGGTAGCGGGTCGGGCGCGAGCGCCCGCCCGGGATCTTCTCCACGCGCTGGACGTCGACGACGACCGGGCTGCCGGTGCGTGAGGGTGAGGACATGCTCTGTGCTCCTTCTGTGATCTGTTTGCGGGTGGTGGTGGCGGCACGCGCCGCCGGTCAGGAGTCGAGGAGGTCCTCGATCTCGCCCCAGCGGTCGTAGACGTCCTCCCAGCGAGAGGCGACGTCCTGCATGCGCGAGCGGGTCGCGGCGTCCTCGGCCATGGCGTCGTCCCACGCGGCGGGGTCGTCGATGAGCGACTCCACGTGCGACCTGATGAGGTCGACGAGGACCGGCGGGTCGAGGGCGTCCAGCTCCCAGGACTGCCGGCCGTAGCGCTGCACGTAGCCCGAGCCGCGCGAGTCCGTCAGCTTGGCCGGGTTCGGCGGCGGGCCGTACTGGTTGATCTGCGCCATGGTGAGCGCGATCCGGCGCACGTCGACGTCGAACCCGGCGAACATCGACAGGCGGTCCCGGATGTCCCGGGACATGTCGATGCCCGAGGGGTCGTGGTCGCCCAGGTGGAAGACCACAGGCTCGAAGCCCTGCGAGGCCACGGCCCTGATCCGCTGGGCGGCGGCCCACATCTCCGACTGCGACACGTAGCCACGGCAGGAGAAGTACGGCGCGAACAGCGGGTCGGCGGCGCGGGAGACGACGTCCACCAGGGCGTCCTTCTCCACCCACACCCAGGGGCGGGACAGCTGGCCCGAGACCTCCCACACGTCGCGCTTGAACTGCGACGCGCTCGCGTCGATGATCGAGGAGGGCGAGCCCCAGGTGGTGACCCGGCGCTCGTTGCGGGTGCGGTCGGTCAGGTGGTCCCAGTCGATCAGCCCGGCGAGCCGGGCGTCGTTGACGATCGAGCCGAGCCGCTTGTAGGAGCGGTCGGAGTTCTCGATCAGCGCCTTGGCGACGAACTGGTAGTACAGCTGGCGCAGCGTGAGCTCGTAGCCCATCGCCGCGTACTGCTCGCAGATGTCGTTGGCCTGCTCGATGATGTCGAGGGTGTCGGCCCGGAAGGCCTTCTCGACGTAGACGATGCGGGGCATGCCATCACTCCTTGTCCTGGGTCGGCGGCACGAGCCGGTCGACGGCGAGGCCCGCGTCGGCCACGGCGGAGCGCAGCTCCAGCCGCAGCGCGGGGTCGAGCCCGGGGGCGCTGTCGACCCTGTCGTACAGGGCGGTCAGGTGCCTTAGCAGGGCGTCCTTGGTGGTCGGCACGGGGTCCGCCATGTCACTCCTCCTCCACGGTCACCTCGGCGACCTCGTACACGGAGTCGCCGTCTGCGCCGAGCCCGTGGAGGGTTTCGCCGTCGAGGGCGTTCTCCACGAGGTCGACGAGCTGCTCGGCGATCTCCTCGCGCGAGGCGAACTTGCCGGACTCGCGCTCCACCGAGACCTCGGCCACGATCCTGAAGGCGTGCGCCATCAGGACCGCCGCTCCGCCATGAGCCTGAGCAGGGCGCGGCGCTCGGTCTCGACCCGGTCGAGGTCGATCTTGAAGTACTCGGCGAGCACGGTGTTGATCGCCCTGCCGACGGGCCGCAGCTGCGGCCCATTCATGTACTCGTAGACACGGCCGTCGTCGCCCTCGTACTCGGAGACCCACTCCGCCAGCGTGTAGCCGGCGGTGTCGATGAAGGCCCCGATGGCCTGGGATTCCTCGGACACCGCGCTCATACGGTCGAGCTCATGGGTGCGGCCCGTCTGGACCACGTGCACCGTCACGAGGTCGGGCGGGGAGTAGGCCGGGCCCTTGAGGACCTTGCCCTCCGGCGCGCCGTCCAGCTCGGGGCCGCGCGAGCGGACCGGCTGGCCGTCGGCGCCCAGCTTCGACATGTTGGCGCGCTGCACCTCGTCGAAGTAGGGCTCGATGTCGATGCCGGCCTCGGCGAACGAGCGCAGCACCAGGGACACGATGAGCGACAGGCGCTCAGCAGTCGCGTCGGCGTCGGACGCGGCCATCGACAGGCGCAGCAGCTCGACCGAGTTGGCGACCCGGCCGGGCATGTCGCGGGCGGGGTCGACCAGGGAGCGCGGCGTCAGCCGCCGTACGATCGGGGCGTCCTGCACGTAGGGGCGGCCCATCTCCACGAGCGTGCCCAGGGCGACGTACAGGGTGTCCACGAGCGCATCGGCCACGGCGACCTCGTCGGAGGCGGCGATCGCCTCGGACATCTCGTGGAAGCCCTCCTCCTCGATCAGCGACAGGCGCAGCTCGACCCGGCCCAGGGGCAGGGGCCCCGGCGACCCGATCAGGTCGGGCAGGCCGAAGGCGCGGTGGAACAGCGCCACGCCCTGCTGCAGGCGGTCGGGGTAGTCAGGCAGTTCTTCATTTGCTGTCGGCTGCGGCATCGCCACCAGCCTCCTCTCGCAAGGGCGCCCGCACGGCGGACACGGTCGGGTTCAGGCCGCCGGTGGCGGCCCAGGACCCCTGGCGCATGGCCAGGGCGGTCACAAGCCCACCGGGCCTGTGGACGGACACCGCGCGCTCGGAGCACTCCCAGCGGCACAGCTCGCCCTCCTCCCCGCCGCGCAGCCCCACGAGCACGTCCCCGGACGGGCAGTGCTCACCCAGCCAGGCGACGAGGTCATCGGGGGACGACCCCGTGTAGAGCGGCCCGCCCGCAGGGGCGGGGCTCAAGGGTGAGGATGGGGCGGCGTTGGCGGGAGGCGCCGGCGCGATGAAGGGTTGCGGCGAGGCCAGGCCGGTGGGCCCCGAGGCGGGGCTCCACCCGGCACCGGCGTGGCTGAACAGGGGCATCGTCATTCGGCGCGCCCCTGCCGCTCGAAGGCGGCCCTGGCCTCCTCGATCCGCTCGGGGTCGGGGCAGGTGGTGGCGAGCCGCGCGAGCACGCGCTCCAGGTGGGGGCGGATCGCGGCCCGGTTGGGGTCGCGCACCATGCGCCAGAACAGGTCGTCGACCTCCTCGGGGTCCACGCCCTGGCCGTGCAGGCAGTCGAGGTCGTAGACCGGCGTGGAGCCGGGGTCGTTCTGGACCATGCCGCCCTCGACGATCGCGAAGCCGTCAGAGGCGCCGCGCTCGGCTACGTGGGCGTCCCACAACCGGACTGTGAGGGCCAGGGCCCAGCACGCGATGAGGAAGTTGGAGTCCCAGTCCTGCAGGCCCATCTCGTAGTAGTCGTCGGCCCACGGAGCCCACTCCTCCTCGCCGTGGCGCAGGTAGACGAAGTCGCGCAGCGCCTCGGGCACCTCGACCGAGTACTCGGCGAGCCACTCGTAGAAGCCGCGGTCGTGGCCGTAGGGGTCGGAGACGCCCCTGGCGTCGGACCAGACTTGCTCGCGCAGGGCGGCGACCTTGTCGGCCAGGGCGGGGTCGTCCGCGCGGACGTCGGCCTCGACCTCCTCGGAGAGCTGGCCCTCCACGAACAGGTCGTGGTGCACGGCCTCCAGGAAGGCGTCCTCGGAGAACACCTTGAGGTCGGTGCGGGAGCGCCCCACGACCTTCTCCGCCCAGTAGCGGAAGTCGATCGAGCGCCCGTCACGGGCGCCGGAGCGGAAGAAGTCGAGCATGTCGGTCACGCGGGCGAACACGTAGCCCTCGGCGACATCCCCGGTGATGGCCAGGTGGCCGGGCCAGGTGACGACGGACCAGGACCACATGCCCGTGCCGGGCCTGCCCACCCTCAGGTGGCGGTAGACGCCGTCGTCCCTGATGACGGTCAGGGCGTGGTCGGCGGTGGACTCGAGGAAGCCCTCATGGGAGCGGCGCAGCCGCTCGGCGGCGGGGACGAATCCCAGGTCTGTCTTGCTGTCGGCCATGTCAGGCCTCCTCTCGCAGTCGGGCGGCCAGGCGGGCCAGCACTGTGTTGTCGTCGCGCTGCAGGCCGACGACGGCCTCCAGCACACGGGCGTGGAGCTGGGCCACCGACCCGTCGTTGACGACCTCGGCGTCCACCTCGAGCGAGGCGATCGCCGCCTCGGAGGCGTGCGCCCCAGAGGGCAGCACCTGCCCGGGGCGGACCACGCGGATGAGCACGCCCCCGGCGCCGCGCACGGCGGACACCTCGTCGGGGAAGCGCGCGTCGGTGATGACGGTGCGCTGAGGGGAGCCCAGGGCGCGCCGCTCGGCGACCCTGGCGAGCACCCGGTCGGACCACACGGTGGGGCCGAAGCGCGAGCGCATGGCCTCGGTGCCGAAGGTCTGCAGGATGCGGCGCACGTCGGGCACGAGCTCCTTGGCGTTGTCGAGCCCCAGGCGGCCCACGACCTCCTGGTAGGGCAGGAACTGCTCGGGCTTGCGCATGGGGCGCCGGGGGTCGGAGCTCAGCACTGCGGCCGGCACGCGCACCCACACGCCCTCGATATCGTGGACGATGGCCTTCAGGTCGTCGGCGAACGCGTCGGGCACGAAGCCCGCGCGGTCCACCAGGACCTGGGCGGCGGTGTTCTTGCCGGACTGCTTCCAGCCGGTGAACGCGATCAGGTCAAGCACAGCGCCTCCTTGGTGCGTCGGTCGGCGACCTGCCGCAGGACGTCGTCCTCGTCCAGCCCGGTGGCCTTGGCCAGGGCGGTGACGCGGACCTCGCGCAGCAGGTACCAGAGGTAGTGGACGGGCCGCAGGGCCTCCTCCCACCCGCCGGAGCCGAACTTGTCGGGGCTCCAGCGGTAGACGGTGGCCTGGTAGCCCTGGCGGGCCCCCTCGGTGACCACGAGGTAGTGGGCCCCGGCCAGCTCGAACTGCTTCGAGCGGGTGGTGCGTCGTCGCGCCATGGCGACCTCCTTCATTTGGGGCCGCGAGGGGCCGGGCGCCTCAGCGGCGGCCCGACCCCCAGCGGCGGCGTGTCGGCCCTCCCGGGCCGCGCCTCACAGGGCGCGGTAGGAGTAGTTGGCCTGCCCGACGAGGTCGAACACGACTTCGGTGGGGCGGGTGTCGTCGTCGTCGCCGTCGTCGTCCATGATGAGACGGGCGCCGTCGATGACGAGGCTGGAGCCGCGGGGCTCCAGGTCGGACGGGTGGAACGAGCAGTACAGGCTGGAGCGCCCCGACCTCAGGTAGAGGTCCTCGGGGGCCCGGGAGCCGCCGAACGGGTTGAACGCCACCACGCCGACGACGTCGTCCTGCTGCGCGTACTTCGCGGTGGCGAGGTAGCGCGGGGACTCCACGGCCTTGATGTTGAGGTCCGCGACCAGGTCGGAGAACGAGCTGGAGGCGTCCGCGCGCATCTCGAAGGCCACGGCCCGCAGGTGGTCGTAGTTCAGCGGCACCTGGGAGGAGAACCGCACCGCGTCGGCGACACGGGGGTCGTCCTGGGCGACCTGCTCGCGCAGGTAGAGGCCGACCTCCTCGGGGGTGGGGTAGGCGAACCGGAGGTGGTAGTGGAACCGGCCGGGGCGGTTGACCAGGTAGGACGAGACCGACAGCAGGTCGTTGACCGTGACGCAGTACATGCGGCGGGTCGAGCTGGTGCCGTCGAACAGACCCAGGAACTGGGCCTGCTCGTCCGTGCCGCTCTCGCCGCCACGGCGGCCGCCGGCCGGGAAGACCTTCTCGAACTCGTCGAAGACGACCAGGGCCTCGCCCAGGGAGTCGATGAACGCGGCGATGCCCTCGAAGGACTGCGTAACGCGGACGACCGGCAGGCCGGACGCGAGGGCGTCACGGGCCAGCATCCGCAGGAACAGGGACTTGCCCTGGCCCTTGTCGCCCGAGAGCATGACGCCGAGCGACCTGGTGGAGGCCGCCCAGGCCCGCATGACCTTGTCGACCTTGGACTGGCGCGAGCCGTAGACGCGCTCCTCGCCCACGGCCAGGTCCTCGACCTGGCGCAGGCTGAAGCCCGACAGGGGGCTGAACTCGACCACGTAGGTCGCGGCGGGCAGGCTGTCGAACGACTCGATCGAGGAGTCGTAGACCCGCAGGCTGCTGCCGGCCTTGATGTATGTGCTCGCCATGGGGCGGGGCTCCTTCTGTGTCATTTGGGGGCGCGGCCCCACCCCGGTCAGGGGGCGGGGCGCGCGGGTCCTACTGGTCCTGGCCGCCCCCGTCGGGGGAGCAGGCGCCGGACAGGTGCTCCTTGCGCCACCACCGCTCGTCGCGGGCGCTGTTGGCGGGGGAGGTGTAGCGGCCTGAGGTGTCGCGCATCTCGCCGCAATGCGGGCAGCGCGCCCAGCGGGCGGCCACGGCTCAGTCCTCGGGCTCTTCGACGCCGAGCAGGGTCGACGCCGACTCGGCGACGTTGCTGCTGAACAGCACGAGCAGGTCGGGCTGGGAGTTGCCGTCGGGGTCGTGGACGAGCCCGACGACGAGGTACTCCGAGGCGTACGGCAGCAGGGGCGAGACCTTGGAGGCGAGCAGGTCGTGCTCGTCCCACGAGTCGTCCCTGGAGGCCGCGGCCGCTAGGAAGTCGTCGAACGGCACCTGGACGAGCGCCGTGAGGAAGCCGTCCTCCTCCGCGTCGGCCACCGCCTGCTCGGCGGTGACGGGCGCGGCCAGCGGCCGGCCCGTGGTGACGGCGCGACGCGGCCGTTGCGGCAGTGCGCCCATGGCGCCGGGGTTCGCCCCCAGCCACTCGTGCAGGGGCTCGAGGTCGACAGTGTAGGGGCCGTCATGCGGGGCGATGAGCCCCAGGTCGACGGCCCGCTCGTACACCCAGTCGAGGTCGTAGGCCCCGTCTGCGGCGCGCTCGGCGAGGTCGGTGCGGCCGTCCTCGTCCAGCTCGGCCACGACCTGCTCGACACTGACCGTGACAGTGTCGAGGACCTCGATGTGGTCGTCGCGTGGCCCGGACCAGCGCTCCAGCTGGATGCTCACGGGGAAGGTGATGGGCGCAGTGGTCTGCGGCTCGGTCATGGGCGCGCCTCCTCGTCGTCGATGGGCAGGGCCTCCTGCACGAAGGCGGTGGGCCGGGGGACCTCCACCAGGGGGTAGGCGGGGGCGTCGTCCTCGGCCTCCTCGGCCATGGCGTCCTCCCAGCCCTCGGCGAAGTCGGGGTAGAAGGCCAGCGCCGCGGCGACCTCCTCCTCGGAGGCGTCGCCCTTGCCGGTCAGGCGTAGCAGGTCGTTCACGGCCTCCTCGACCGCGTCGGACACGACCGAGCTCACGTGCGAGCGCAGCCGGGCGGCGCGGGACGGGTTCGTCACCCGGACGCCGTGCCCTCGCGCGACGACGCCGAGGCCGCCCGCGGGCGGCTCCACGTCCTTCATGGTCGCGGTCATGTGCGCGCTCGCCTCCTCCTCGGTGGCGAAGACCTCGCGGCAGTCCGAGCAGCGGCCGTAGGGCGCGCCGTCCTCGGGGTCGAAGCGCCCCCGGGCTGGGGCCTGTGTCTGTGTCATGATGCGTTGCTCCAATCGCAGGAGAGCCCGCCCGAGTAGCCCCGCTTCTCCGACACGCAGAGGACGGAGCGGCCGTCGGGCAGGCTCACAGTGAACGTTTGAACGGAGCCGGAGCCCTCCTTGGGGGCCTCGGCCGAACCATCGCAGCCAGCAAGGGCCGCGGCCGCCAGCAGGGCGGCCAGGGCGGCGAGGACGCGGTGCGTCATGAGCGCGCCCCCTCGTCGTCGTCGTCGTCGCCCTCGAGGACGCAGTCCACGTCATCGGCAGGGCCGGTGCGGGGGCGCTCGGAGACGACGTGGGCGAAGCGGTTGACCAGGGCCCAGCCGGGCCTCAGGACGGTCCCGCCGTCATCGCCCTGGACGGCCGTCCACACCCTCTCGGTGGGGACCTGCTCGGACCTGACCTGCGCCTCGTCCCAGAAGAACGAGCCGTCAGGGGCGAGCTCGACGCCGAACCGCTCGTCGAACTCCGCCTCGGTGATCTCGCCGGCGCTCATGAGCGGTCGCTCGACGCCAGCAGCTCGGCCACCGCCTCCACGATGGAGTCGGCGTCCATCGGGCAGAAGCGGTTGCGACCGCCGGTGTAGTCCTTCAGGTGGGCGGCGTTGCGCACGTAGGCCTCACGGCTCGTGCCGTGGTTCAGGTCGGCGCTGAAGTAGGCGACTAGGCCGGTGGAGGGGTCCTCCACGAAGCCGGAGCAGCCCTGGAGCTGGCCGTTCACGCGGATGTTGGACACGTGCGGCACCAGGCCGGGGTGGGCCTTCTTCAGGGCGTTCTTGACCTTGGTCATGGACACGGCGCCGGGCAGCTTGCCCAGGCCGTACTCGTTGTAGCGGGCCATCTCGGGCCCTCCTCTCATTTAGGGCGCGGGTACGCCCCGAGGGGGCGCCCGTGCCGGGCTGTGCTCGAAGCGCTGGGGCGATGGCCGTCAGGCGAGGCCGACGGACTCCAGCGCACGGCGGGCGCCCTCGGCGACCGCCTCCGTGTAACGGCCGTACTGGTGGGGCTTCAGCCCCGCCAGCGGCAGCTCCTTGACGACCTCGGCCGCGATGGCCTGCGGCGAGGCGGCAGCCTCGCGCTGCAGGGCGAACGCCCCCCGCACGCCGCCGGCGACGAGCGCCTCCAGCTGAGGGTAGGTCTCGACGATCGGCTGCCCCTCGGGGTGGCCGACCTCGTCGGCCGAGTCCTCGTAGGCGTCGACCGTGCGGGCGGCCTTGGCGGCCTGGTCGTCGACGATGTCCTGAAGGTCCAGCATCAGGCCACCTCCTCTTCCTTCTTCTGGTCGGCGCTGCGCGATGCGGCCAGGGCGTGCTCAGCGGCGGCGACGGCCTCGGCGAGGTCGTCCTCGGTCTGCTGGATGACCCGGTAGGCCTCCAGGCGCTGCGCCATCACGGCCAGCGCGCGCTCGCACGCCTCCACCCGCTCGTCCGAGGTGCGCCCCAGCAGGGCGAGCGTCTCTGCGCGCAGGTCGATGCCGTACTCGCGGATGTAGGCCTCCCACTTGCGGAACAGCGAGCGGGAGCCGTCGGGCCCGGACAGGCCCAGCGACACCCGCAGGGCGTCGTCGACGTCCGCCATCACGGCGGGCGGCAGCGACCCCATCGGGCGCACCAGGCGCGAGGCGTCCACGGTGTGGACCTGCTCGCACAGGGCCATCGACTGCTTCCGGCCGGCGCCGGCGGGCACCGGCACGTGCACCGGGCTGGAGCGCTTGCGCGAGGAGCTCGACAGGTAGACGACCGACACGAACCCCGAGCGGGCGTTGGAGGTGTCGTTCGACACGATGACGGCAGGGCGGTCGGGCCAGATCTCGGTGCCGACCGGCGGGCTGGCGGGGTCCGCGTCCACGAGCCACACCGAGCCCCGCACGGGGCCGGAGGGGCGCTCCTGGCGGCGGGCCCTGGAGGGGCGCGGCCGCGGGCGCGGGCGCTGCTCGGCGGTCATGAGCCATCACCCACCCAGGCGCCCTCGACCAGGTCGAGGTCGTGGACATGGACGGCGCCGCCGGTGGGGGCCAGGACGCGGGAGGTGAAGGCCTCGATGAGCTCGTCCTCCGACGCGCCTTCATCCACGTCCTCGCCCATGTCGCGCAGGCGCCCGGCGAGGTCGTCGGAGCGCTCCTGGCGGGTGGCGAACACGGCCAGGGCCGTGGAGCCGTCGCCGTCCGCGTAGTCGGTGAAGGCCGCGTACAGCCTCTGGGGCAGCACGACCGGCACCTCGACCTCGGACAGGTGCATGTCCACGCCCTCGTCGCTGAAGAGGTCGTAGACCTCGCGCAGCGCCACGTCGGCGTTGGCGCCGCCGAAGGGGGCGAGCAGCTCGTGGACCTCGCGGCCGCCGTCGCGGGCGGCGTCAGCGCCCGGGTAGTTCGCGAGCAGGTGCTCGACGACCGCGTCCCTGCGGGCGGAGGCGTGCTCGAACACGCCCTCGAAGATGCAGGAGCCGTCGTCGAAGAGCTGGCCCAGGAAGACGGTGCGGGTCTGTTCAGGGTGGCTCGTCATGGCGAGTCCTCCTCGTTCATTTAGGGCCCCGTCCGCCCTGGCACGCGGCTCAGGGGGAGGGGCGGGTGTGCGTGGGGTGGGCGGGTCAGGCGACCTCCGAGGCCGCCTCGAGCAGCGCGCGGGCGATCGCCAGCACGCCGTCCCAGCCCTCGGCCGAGCGGTCGTCGGTCAGGTGCTTGAGCTCGCGCCCTGTGGCGCGGTACTTGTTGCCCTCGACGTGCATCTCGACCATGACGTACTGGTCGTAGCCGTCGGTCTGCACCGGGGAGATGGTCAGCCCCGGCACCAGGCCGCTGTCGCGCAGCGAGTCGGCGACCAGCTCCACGGTGTGCAGGAAGTCGCCGCCGCCGTAGACGGGGCCGTCCGGGGCGTAGTCCTCGGGGTCCATCAGGGGGAGGTCCTCGTGCTCCGGCGCGCTGGACAGCGCAGCGGTCAGGGCGTCGTCGGCGAAGACGAGCCCGGGCGAGCCCTCCTCCACCGCGACGACCGAGTGCCCCAGGGGCACCAGGCCACGGCTGGCCTGGGCGAGCGCGTCGGCCACGGACGCGGCCCGCAGGACCAGCGCCCGGGTCGGGCGCGAGGCGTCGCCCCAGGGGGCGCGGGGGCCGTCGGCCGCTGGCTGGCACAGCACCACATGCGGGCGCTCGGCGCTGATGGCGCCGGTGTTCTCTTCAGTCATTTCAGGGCCCCTCTCATGAGGCGTCAGGGGCAGGGGCCCCGCCCCCGTGGTGGGAGCAGGACCCCTGCCGGGTCGAACGCGCGGCCGTCAGGCCGTGGCGGACGTGAAGGCCGACGTGTCGTCAGCTCCCTCGCCGTCGTCGTCCCCGTCGCCGCCCCCCTCCTCGGTGGAGGGGAGCGCGTCACCGCGCGTGGAGTAGCCGACGGACGCCGGCGGCAGCGACGCCAGGGCGTCGTCGTCACCGGACTCGGCGGCCTCCTCGGCCTGCTTCAGCAGCAGGGCCAGGGCGGCCTCCACGTCGTCCTCGGCCATGGTGTCGAGGTCGACACCCTGGGCCCGCAGGGCCGCGACCCGCTCCTTGTGCAGGAGCGAGTCGACCACGAGGGCGTAGTCAGACTCGATGCGCGGCTTCTTGACGGAGCCGTAGGACAGGATGAACTCCGTGTTGATGGCCCGGGTCAGGGCCACGTAGTACATCCGCTTGTTGGCCTCGTCCATCTGGGGGTCGAACTTGTGGATGACCACCACGTTGTCGAACTCCAGGCCCTTGGCGCCGTGGATCGTCGAGACGACCAGGCGGGCCTTGGACTGCAGGTTCTTCTCCTTGCGCTCCTTGTTGCGCTGGTTCAGCAGCGACTGCTTGATGGCGTTGCGGCTGATCTCGAAGGACAGCAGCGACTGCCGGAGCGTGTCGAAGTACTCGTCGTCGGTGATCATCCCCGCCGACACCTGGGCCAGCCACCCCGCGATGGAGGTGTGCGTCTCCAGCCACCAGTCGGACACCATCCGCATCACGGCCGGGCGCGCCTTCTTGTCGTCGCCCCGGATGAGCGTCGGCAGGTTGGTGTCGATCCCGTGGGTCACGGCGAAGGCCGCGTCCTTGATGTCGGGCACCTGGCGCACCTCGTCCCAGTGCTTCTTGATGAACTCCGAGAACACCGTGGTCGAGTAGGCCCGGTCGGAGACCAGGTTGGCCACCTCCATCGCCGGGTACTCCTTGGCGAGGGCCGTCTCCATGATCTTCACGCTCGCGCGGTCGTAGGCCAGGAAGGCCACCTGCTCCCCGCGGGCCAGGCACTCGTCCACGTAGGGGCGGACGATCGAGTGCATGTAGGCGGACAGGTCGGTGCGGAACTTCGTGATCTGGCGGTACTCCCGGTAGTCCAGGCGCACCTTCTCGGTGAACTCCTTGGCCGTGACCGCCGCCAGGGAGTCCGCCTGGAGCTGGATCTGGGCGAACTGGTTCGCGTCGATGTTGCTCAGGTGGACGTTGGCGAAGTCCAGGATGGCCTGGTTGGAGCGGTAGTTCGTGGTCAGCTGGTAGGTCGCGAAGACCCCGGAGGACTCCAACGCGTTCAGCGCCTTGGGGTTCGACGCCCGGAACTCGTACAGAGTCTGGGACGCGTCGCCCACGATGAGCAGGTTCTCCTTGTGCTTGGCCACGTACTTCAGCGCGTAGATGAACTCGAAGATCGAGTTGTCCTGCACCTCGTCGATGATGAGGTACCGGCTCGACACGTGCGGCGGCTCGGCCATGGTGTCGATCATCTGGTAGGCCAGGATGATCTCCAGCTCCAGGCAGGTCTGCCCGATGCGGTCGAGGATCTCCAGCACCTGCGGCTGGTAGTGCTCCACGAACGCGTTGAGCGCGGTGGTCGAGCCCGGCAGCTTCTTGTCCATCTCCAGCAGCCGACGGCGGAAGGCCTTGGCCAGGTCGTCCATCGGGTAGAAGATGTCGAGGCTGTTGAGGATCGTGTCCACGCTCGACAGGTCGTGCCGCGGGTGGTTCAGGGAGTAGATGTCGTGAATCATGCGCGCGATGGTCATGGACCCCACGCGTGGGTTCTTGTCCTTGATGTTGTCGGCTGCCGCGTTGGTGAACGACAGCACGGTGATCTCGGACGGGTCGACCCCGGCCGCCTCCAGGTACGCGATGCGCGCCAGGATGACGGTGGACTTGCCGGTCCCGGCCCCGGCCTGCACCAGCGTCAGCGGCTCGTCCGTCGTGATGGCGGCCCGCTGCTGGGTGGAGAAGTGCGCGGGGAGCGCCGACGCCGCCTGCGCGTTCACAGGTGGCGACGGCAGCTGGGACTTGAAGGAGCTCAGCTCCTCCAGGGTGTGGCTCATCAGCAGGTTCAAGTTCTGCTTGGACAGGGTCGTGGCGATGTTCGGCGGGCAGACCGCGTTGATCGTCGTGTGGATCTGGCGGTACGCCTCCAGGGAGACGTTGTAGGTCTCCAGGTAGCGCAGCTGCGAGGCGAGCCGGTTCAGCGACTGCTCCGAGGGGGTGCCTGCGGCGAACACCTCGGTGATGTAGTCTCCGACGTGCTCGGCGATGTCGGTGCCCGCCCACTGCTCCGCCAGGCGGCAGACGCGGTCGTGCACGTCATAGTCGTCCATCCACGCGGCCAGGTCGTCGGCGTCGACGAACACCGGGTTGCCGGTGCCCGTGCGGGCCGAGGTCGCCGTTGCGATGAGGTCCTCCACGTCGTCCAGCGGGGCGTAGCTCCAGTCCAGGAGCACCACGCCCTCGCCCAGCGGCGCGTTGCGGCCGGAGGAGTGGTCCACGACGCGGGCCCGGGCGGGCGAGGAGCCCACCGGGAGCACGTAGAGCTCCATCCGGTACAGGATGCGCTTGGAGCGCGAGACCTTGTCGCCCCCGCCGTCCTCGGTGATGATGATCCCCTGCGGGGTCATGCCCAGGAAGGCGTCGAAGGCGAGCTTGGTCGCCGCCGAGGTGATGTGGAACAGGTCCTCGGGCACGGGGACCGGGATGGTCGCGCCGTAGGCGGGCGCCTCCTCCAGGGTGTACTGGGTCAGGGTGCCCAGCGGGATCGTGCTCGTGGTGATCGAGCTGCCCGTGGAGCGGGTCTTGGTCGCCACCGCGCCCACCGGCACCGAGTGGCGGCCCTCGCCGAGCGGGTAGCGCCCGGGCCGGGTGCTGCTGTTGAGCAGCCCCGTGGACTTGCCGGACCCGGTCAGGGAGCGGGAGAAGAACTTGGGGGTCTGCGCCTTGGTGGCGGCGGCAGCGAAGAGCGAGGGGTCGTCCATCTGGATCGGCATCGGGTCTTCCTTTCGTATTTATGCGGCTATGTGTCTGGCGGCGAGCCTCCCCCCGGGCCGGGGCCCAGGGGGGAGGAGCGCGGCATGGTCGGCCGACGGCTCAGGCCTGCGCCGGAACGGCTTCCTCCTCGTCGAGGGGGGTGGCCGCGGCGGCGGGGGCGGCGAGCAGCGGCTGCGCCGAGGGCGCCATCAGGGCGTCCTCGATCAGGCGGCGGGCCTCGTTCTCAGCGGGGCGGGCCCCCAGCTGGCGCTGGAAGGTCGCACGCACCGAGGCCTCCACGATGTCGTCCGGCAGGGCCGGCGGCAGCACGGTGGCGTTGCGGGGCATCGTCGAGACGATGCGCTCGCGCTCGCGGGAGTACGCCGAGCGGAGGATCTCCGCGTAGACGGACTCGTCGATCGGGCGGAACGCCAGCAGGTGCATGAAGCGCCCCAGGAACTCCGGGTCGAAGGCCTGCTCCAGCGCCGAGGTCACCTGCTGCCGGTTGAACCGCGGGGGCTCACTGCCACCGGCGGAGAACCCCGCCGCCGGCTTGCCCCCGAGGGCCTCGCGGCCCGCGTTGGTGGTGGCGATGACGACGGCCTTGGAGAAGTCGACCACCTTGCCCGAGGCCATCCGCATCCAGCCCTCGTCGAGGGCGGTCAGCAGCAGCCGGTGGATGGTGCGGTCGGCCTTCTCGATCTCGTCCAGGAGGATCACCCGGTACGGGTTGGACTCCAGGGTGTCGAACGGCAGCTCCTTGTTCGAGTCGCTGCCCACGTAGCCCGGCCCGGCCCCGATGAGCTTCGAGGCGTCGTGCGAGGTGTGGTACTCGCCCATGTTCAGCATGATCGGCTCCTGGCCCGTCAGGGCCCGGGCGATCACCTTCACGGCCTCGGTCTTGCCGACCCCGGAGGGACCGGCGAACATCCAGGTCATCGGGCGGCGGCGCGGGAACACCTCGAGGGCGTCACGGCGCATGGCGACCATGACCTCCTCCAGCGCCTCGTCCTGGCCCTTGATGCACAGCAGCGCGTCGCGGGCGGCGGCCTCGTCGAACGGGACCTTCGTGGGGATGCCCGTGGCCAGGCGCAGGGCGACGGCGTGGGCCTTCTCCTTCGTCAGGGGCACGGGGGTCATGGCCTTGAGCTGGGCGGCGTAGACCTGGTCACCGGCGGCCTCTGCCTCGGCGATCAGCCGGCGGTGGGTCACCACTGTGTCCCCCATGGCCCGGTCCATCAGGGTCAGGGCGCTGTCGGGGCGGTGCTCGGCGGCCCGGGAGTTCTCGTCCGCGATCCGGGCGATCTCCACCAGGGTGTGGTCGGCGACCGCCACAGCGTGGCTGTAGTGGGCGTGCAGCGAGGCCGAGGCCGAGCGCAGCACCTCCACCGTCTGCTCCCGGCTCAGCTCGTCCACGACCACGCGCGAGAACCGGCGCGCGAACGCCGGGTCGTCGTCGAGGTCGCGGGCCTCCTGGGCGGTGGTCGCGCCGATGAGGCGCATGTCGCCGCGGGCCAGGGCCGGCTTGAGGATCTGGGCGATCTTGCGGTAGGTCTCGGAGTTCGACTGCAGCAGGTGGATCTCGTCGATGAACAGGACCGCGTTGTTCTTGCGGTCGGTGGCGAAGTCCACCACCGCCGCGACGCGGGACTCCAGCTCGCCCACGATGCCCGTCCCGGCCACGAGGCTGGACAGCGGCAGCTCCCAGACGGTGCTCTTGGCCATGGTCGGGGGCACCAGCGGCGAGCCGGTGGCGATGAGCCGGGCGATCTCCTCGACGATGCGGGTCTTGCCCACGCCGGCCGGGCCCACCAGCAGCGGGTTCGGCTTCGACTTGGAGATCAGCACCGACATGGTCAGCTGGATGAGCTGGTCGCGGAACATCGCGGGGTCGGCCGCCTTGAAGCGGTCGTTGTAGTCGATCATGATGTCGGTGACATCGTTGACCTGCTGGGCGGCTCCGCCCATCGACGGCAGCGGCGGCAGGCCCGGGCCACCAGGGCCGGCAGGCCCGCCGGGGCCACCAGGGCCGAGGTCGTCGTCGTCTGTAAAGTTGTGGAACGAGCTCATGACGAGGGCTCTCCTCTCGGATTTATGCCCTGGCAGGCCCGGCCCGCCCCGCGAGGGGGCAGGACGGGCGCCAGGGGGGGTCGGCTTCAGGCCGTGATCCCGATCAGCTTCTGGGGCACTGCCGGGTCGATGTGGGTCATGCTCTTGGAGAAGTTGCGGGCGAAGTGCACCATCCGGTCCCAGTCCATCCCCGAGCACGGGGCGTAGTACAGGTTCGGCGGGTGCGGCACCTTGTTGGTCGAGGGCGACCACTCGAAGTCCGTCAGGATCAGCGAGAAGCGCTCCCGCCGGCGGGCGGACATGTTGATGTACTCCCAGATCTGGCGGTAGTCGGTGCCGCCGGACACCTTGGGGATGCGGCGGAACTCGGCCCAGATGGCCGACACGGACTTGTTCGCCGTCTTCAGCAGCACCTCCTGGCTCATCATGTGCGAGAAGCTGTTGAAGTACAGGTCGACGTTCATCGACTTGGCCATCTTGATTAGCATCAGCACCGCGTCCTGGTAGTTCGCCTCGCTGATCGAGCCCGAGGTGTCCACGTAGACGTGGAGGTCGGGCAGGTACCTGGTCGAGGCGATCCGGCCGGGCCGGTTGAAGTCGTCCGGGTCGCGCCTGGACGCCTTCAGGAACGTGGTCTTCACCCGCTTCACGGCGTTGCGCGAGCGGTTGACCTCCTTCATGCGCTTCAGGGCGCGGATGACGCCCTTGGACAGGTCGACCTTGCTCGGGGCCTTCTTGCGGAAGCGCACCGACGCCGAGCGCCCCGAGGGGGCCAGCTTGTTCGACTGCGCGTTGGCGGCCGCGGCCGAGGCCTTGGCCATCGCCCGCGGGAGGGCCGTGAGCTTGGACAGCGCGCTGTTGGAGATCACGCGCACGCCCGAGGAGAGCGTGGCGTTGATGAGGCGCCACTCGTTGTCGATCTTCTTCGGCGAGGTGCGCGCGTGCGCCTCCACGTTCACCAGGACGACCGTCTTGGGGATGAACAGCTCCGCCATGTGGAACGGCATGATGCCGGCCGTGGGCTGCTGCGACCCCGACGCCGAGCCGGCGACCGCCTGGTAGGCGGTCAGCAGGTGCACGAGCACCCGGGGGAAGGAGTACTCGTCGTTGCCGTCCGTCTCGTCCTTGCGCAGCACCAGGCCCTCGGTGAGGCCGGTCAGGCGCATCGCCAGGAACTTCGTCATGAGCGAGGTGGTCGAGGCGGGCAGCGGGGCGGCGGCCGACAGGGCGGTGAACTGCTGGGAGGCCCACTGCACGAAGTCGTCGAAGGCCGCGGCGCCCTGGAACCAGAAGCCCAGGGTCTCCGGGCTGTAGGTGTAGGCCAGCGAGGCGAAGAACTCGTCCTCCGAGCCGCCGGACAGCAGCGCCTTGGCCGTGGGGACCACGTCGGTCGCGGCGGTGTAGAGCACCGACGGGCCGGGGTGCGGCAGCGGGGTGCGCGAGGAGCGGGCGGCCTGCACCACGTAGGTGGCGCCAACCAGCAGTGGGGTGGTCTTGTCATAGCGGACGAGGCCCTGCTGCAGGACTGATTTCACGGCGTCCTCGGCGGCCATGTCGACGGTGTCGAGCATGGTGCGCAGGACCAGGGCGCGCAGGTCGTCCTGGTCGAGGGAGCGCCCCTTGGAGTCGGTCAGCGAGACCGGCCCCGCCCCCAGCGGGGTCATCAGGGGCTCGACGACGGCCTTCTCCAGCGCCGCCACCGGGTCGTACACGCCGGCGACCGGCAAGGGCTGGGTCGCGTCCAGCACGGCTGGGCGCTGGTTGCTCAGTGTGAGCATGGTCTGCCTCCTTCTGGGGCTCGATGTCATGGGCCGGGCGCGCCCGGCCCCAGGGGCGTCCCCACCCCCAGGGCCGAGCGGCTGGCTCAGGCGTTGATGCCGATCATGTTGGCGACCGGGCGGATGCGCTGCTCCACGATCGGGGCGTTGGTGTCCAGTGCCGCGCGGAGGTTGTCCTCGTTGAGGCCGCCGGAGGTCATCAGGCTGAGCAGCGTGGTGCCGTGGTCGGCCTCGAGCTGGTCGGTCTGCGCCACGAGCTGGCGGATGATCGCGGTGTTGTCGGCCCCGTCGTAGATGGCGTAGACCAGCGCGCCGGACTTCTCACGGTCGTTCAGCTGGCTGATCAGGCCGTCCAGGGCGGAGTTGCTCCCCGCCGCGGCGAGGTCGTCCCAGCAGCCCGGGCGGGGCGCGGTGGCCTTGCGCGACTTGCCGCCGGCCGAGGCCTGGGCGAAGGACGCGCCGATCTCCCCGATCAGCATTGTGGAGAAGGTGGTCAGACCGACGTGCGCCTCCACGATCTCGTGGAGCATCGTCACGCCGGTGCGGGCGCCGGCGTCCACCGGGGTCTGGAAGAGCTCCTTGAGCAGGTCGGGGTCGGCTTCGTCGAGGAAGTCGCTGATCGCCTCGATGGTGCGCGGCGTGGTCAGCTGCAGCATCTCCTCGCCCGCGTCCATCAGGTCGGCGAACGTCGCGGTCTGCGAGTCGTCGTCGTCGTCGGAGCCGTCCACCGCGGTGAAGCTCAGCGGGGCGGACTTCTCGAACACCGACTCGGGGTTCTTCACCAGCACGGCGCGCACCCAGTCGTTCAGCGGCCGGGTGCCGTTGTCGCGGGAGTCGAGGTAGTCGATGACCGACGGGGCGTCGGGCTCCACCTGGTACACGGCGAACCGGGACAGGCTGGCGTCGTCGAGAGCGACGACGTTGCCCTTGGTGTTGCCGGTCACCAGGATCTTCAGGTTGTCGGGGAGCACCTGGTCCCCGAGCTCGCGCTCGGTGGAGATGCTCAGCGCGCCCGAGGTCACGTCCGGGGTGGTCCGGTTGATCTCGTCCAGCAGGAGGTAGACGATGCTGCGCGGGTTGTCGTTGGCGTACTGCACGGCTGAGCGCACCTTGTGGTGCGCGAAGAACTTCTGCTCGAAGCTCTTCTTGTCCTCGGTCGGCACCAGGCGGGCGCCGGTCAGGTCGGCCTTGTCGGCCAGCTGGTTGACCTGCACGACGAAGCACTTGGAGTCGGTGGCGCGCGCCAGCGACTTGACGATCGAGGTCTTGCCGATCCCGGGCTCGCCCGCCAGGAAGACGGTGTTGCCGGCGGCCATGTCGAGGCCGAGGATCTTGACGAAGGTGTCGGAGATCTTCATGGTATTTGGGTTCCTTTGCTCGTTGCCGCCCACGGGCGGCGGATGCGGGTACCGCCCCCACGCCCCAAGCAGGGGCGCGGTCAGGAGGATGGGATGGAATGAGAGGGGCGGCACAGCCGCAAGAAGGCTGGAGGCACGGCGCCAGGGACGCCGTAGCCTGCCAGCCGCTTTCCCGGCTGCGCGCCAAGCGCAGCCAGCGCGGCGCCGGAGGCGCACCCCACGCTGACTAGCGCCCGCGACGGCGCCAGCCGGCGCGAGGGGCCGCCCGTCAGGGCGGTGTTTCTAGTCCTTGTCCTTACTCTCGCCCTTGACCGGCCCGCTCCCGGAGGGGGCGAGGCCGGAGACGTCGTGCTCGGAGCGGGGCACGGCCCTCACCTCGTAGGAGGTGGACGACGGCAGCGAGGCCACGAACCGGTCGAACGGCACGGGCTCGTAGGGCCGAGGGGGCTGGGGCCTGTGCTTGCGCACGCCGGCGGCGGCCAGGATCTCGAACTCCTTCAGCTCCTGCCTGTAGGAGCGCTCCAAGGAGGCGTGCTCGCGGCGGCGGCGGTCGTCGTCCTGCTTGTGCAGGCCCTCCAGCCGGGTGTTCAGCCGGGCGGCGCGGGAGGCGGCGTCATCAGGGGAGGCGAACCAGCCCTCGTCCTCGACGAGCTCCTCCTCGGTGACGGGGCGCCCGTCATGGCCCTCATGGGTGTGCAGCGAGACGATGACGTGCACGACGTCGTCCGTCCCGCGGGGGGATGATGCTGGCATGGGTACCTCCTTGGTACTATGGATGCTGGGATACCAGCATAAAACGAATAACGAACCGAGAGGGGGGCGGGCCCATGATGGGACGCAACCACATCGTGGCGGGCCTCGGCCTGGCCGCACTGGGGGCCAGCGCGTTGAGGGGCGCGGCCCACCTGGAGGGGATGTCGTGGCAGGGGCGGCCCGAGTCGCTGCCCGGATGGGCCGGCGACCTCGTCGAGAAGGGGCTGGACGCCCTTGGCTCGGCGGCCTCATGGGCGCAGGGCTGGCTCGTGCCGACCAGCGAGGGCCCGTGGCACTGGGCGTACCTGGCGGCGGCCGCGGCGCTGTTCGTGCTGGGCACGCTGCTGCCCGACATCGACTCGGGCAAGTCGATCCTGGGCAGGCGGATGGCGCTGCCCCTGGGCCCCCACCGGGGCATCACGCACACCGACTGGGCGCTGGCGCTGCTGCTGGTGGCCTCCCTGCCGGGGCCGACCAGGGCGCTGGCCTTCCTGTGGTTGGGGGCCGTGACCCACTGCGAGCTGGACGGGTGGTCCACCGCGGGCAGGGCGAGGCTCTGGCCGCTCGGGCGGCACAGGACGATCATCGGGCCCGATGGCGAGCCCTGCGTGGTGCGCCCGAGCCCCCGGGCGCTGCACTACCGGACCGGCGGGACCGCCGAGCACGTGCTGGCCTGGGGGCTGGCAGCCCTCGGCGCCGCATCGCTCTTCTGGTAGGCCCGTCGCGCAGGACCCACGCCCCGGCGGCCACCAAGGCCACCAGGAGCAAGGCGCACAGCGAGATCGCGACGACCTGGGCGGCGCCCATCAGCCCTCCTCCTCGGCCTCGGAGGCCAGGCGCTGGGCTATCAGGGCTGCGGCAGAGTTCAGCAGTAGCGGCATGCCGTTGCGGGCCTCGTCGTGCTTGGGGCGGTGCTCCAGCAGCGAGGCGGCCGCGTCGTAGAGCAGCCAGGTCAGGGCGCTCTCGTCGTATTCGTAGTCCGGCGTCACGGACTCTACGGCCTTGACGACATTGCGCAGGCGGTTGTAGAGCACGCCCAGCACCGAGAACTCGAAGCGGGACATGTCCCCGCCGAAGTCGGCCGGGTCGCGCTTGTGGCCCCCGCGGGTGACGATCTCCAGGATCTGCTCGCGCCGCGGGACCTCGGGGCGCTCGGCGTCGATGTCGAGGTCGACCGTGAGCACCTCCACGGCCTGCGAGGCGACCTCCGCGTACAGGCCCTCCCACGAGGGCGCCGGGCCGGAGGCGGGTCCGAGCCCGGAGGTGTCGCCCACGGGTGAGCCGGTGAACGTGGCCCAGTGCTCGATGAGGACCTCCCACCAGCCCCGCGGGTGCTTGAGCACCACCTTGGCGGCGGCCACAGGGAAGTCGTAGAAGTTCGTGGGTAGCGGCATCAGCAGGTGGAAGCCCTTGCCCGACATGGAGCGCTCGCGGTACAGGTCCCCGCCCATCGACAGCAGCCGGGCGGCCTCCCCCGGCGGGCAGGAGGACTCGATGTCGACCATGAGCACGCGGTCGACGGTGCCGCGCAGCCAGAACGCCCGGTTGGCGGCGCGCGGCAGGAAGTCGGTCAGCTCGTCGAGCGTGACGAGGCAGCGCTCGTCGGTGGCCCAGGCCCCGCGCACGGGGCCGTCGTGCTGGCAGCGCGACCCGCAGCCGTCCATCAGGTGGCGGATGTCGATCGGCCGCTTGGTCGAGTCCGAGACCGTCCAGCGGGGCTCTCGGCCGAGCTGGGCCACCGCGGGGTTGGTGTAGATCAAGGGGAGATCGGCTCGGGCGTCGTCCCCGGTGTAGTCGTCATGGGCGTTGGCCACAGGGCTGCCTCCTCGGCTTCTGAGAACGTGCGTGCTACGAAGAAAGCGGGGCCCGCGGCCGAAGCCGGGGACCCCGCTCTCTCATCATGGTGCGCCGGCGGTCAGCCGCCGAAGCCGATGCCCGGGCCGGCGGCGTCGCCCCACGGGTTGTCGCCCGCGTCGAACGCGGACTGGCCCTGAGGAGTGGCCTGCGCGGCCTGCTGGCGCTTGAGCTCGGCGAGCTGGCGCTCCAGGGCCTCCACGTCCGCCGAGGGGGCGGGCGCGGCCTGCTGCTGCACCGGCTGCTGGGCCGGGGCCGCCACAGGCGCGGGGGCGGCGAACGCGCCGGGGCCGGGGAGGGCGAAGCCCTCGTCGGTCACGACGGTGCCCTGCGGGAGGCCGCCGTCAGCGGCAGGGGCTCCGCCCTCAGGGGCCGCCGAGGGCGCGATGCGCTGGACCGGCCCGGAGATGACCACGCCGATCGCCGACAGCGCAGCGTTGTCCACGCCGCCGCCGCCGTAGTAGCGGGGCGCCTCGTTGAGGATGACCTGCTGCAGGCCGAGGCCCTTGTTGGCGTAGTCGCCCTGGGTGAAGGTGGTGAGCACCAGCGTCACGTCGAGCCCGGAGTCGAGGTCCTGGGGGAGCACGAGCTGGCGGTGGCTGCCGCTGCCGTCCCGCTCGTCGGCCGGGATCGGCTCGAAGACCGGGGGCAGGTTCGGCGACTTGTCGTCGATCGAGAAGCCGCGCTTGCCGGCGTTGTCGCCCTTCTTCACCTCGTAGATCTTGCTGTTGACGAAGATCTCCTCGGGGGTCGGGTTCTGCGCGTCCACGGGCACGACCGCCGCGTCGATCAGCGAGATCGTGGTGTGCGGCTTGGTGGTCGGGTACTTCGAGCCCCGGGCCCGGGCCGCGGCGATCGACTTGACGAGTTCCTCGCCGTCGATGTGGCGGGTCAGGCGGGAGAACGAGATGCGCCCGCGCAGGAAGATGGTCTGGTTCTCGCGCAGCTGGTCCGCGCGTGGGACGGTGACAGTCATCTGTGTCCTTCTTTCGGTGTGGTTGCTGATCAGTGGTTGCTGGTCAGTGGCGGCGTCCTCGGAGGTTTACCGAGGACCATGAGCTAGTCTATACTGAAACAGACTGCAATACGAGCAGAATCGACGTGTCAGCACAGACGGGTGCGAGCACAGGGAGGAAGGTCCCCATGAGCGACCAGGAACGGCAGGCGGGAGGCGGCAGCCGCCCACGCCAGCCCCATTACGGGAGGGCGCCCATGACGGGCGCCATCTTCGCGACGGGGGCCCTCCTGGCCCTCGCCCTCGTAGGAGGCGCGGGGGTGGCACTCACCCTCGCGGAACCAGGCGCCCAGGCGGCGCCGAAGGCGTCGGCCAGCGCCGACCCCCCGGGCACGCAGGGCCCGGGCCCCACGCAGGAGCCCGGTGAAAACCCGACGGACGGGCCCTCCCCGGAGCCGAGCCAGGAGCCAACCCAGCCCCCGGGTCACGATAGTGACCCGAAGGAGGAAGGCCCTGCCAAGCAGGAGGGGGACACCATCCACCCGGTGGCCCCCGGCGACACCCTGTCCTCCATCTCGAAGGAGTACGGCGTCAGCGTGGACCAGCTCGTCAAGTACAACGAGATCGACGACCCCGACCTGATCTACGCCGGGTCGGCCCTGAGGGTGCCGTACCTGCTGATCCCCCAGGTCGACCCTGAGACCGGCGAGATCACCAGCCCCTAGAGGGGTACCGAGCGCATCCAGGCCCCGCCACCCCGTGAGGGAGGGCGGGGCCTTCTCGCGCCCGCGGGTCACAGCGGGCTGATGCCGAGGTCCCCCAGGACGTCCTCGACGTCCTGGTAGTAGGCCGAGTCGTCGTGGCGCACGGCCTCCAGGAGGCCGTCCTGGACGCGCTTTTTGCGCTCCAGGGCCCACGGGAGGGTGGCGTCCTTGGTGCCCTTGGCGACCATCTGCATGACCTGGACGTGCTGCCCCTGGCCGATGCGGATCAGGCGGCCGTTGAGCTGCTGGTAGTGCTCCAGGGAGTCGGGCAGGGTGTACCACACCAGGGTGTGGCCGCCCGCCTGCAGGTTCAGGCCCGGCCCAGCGCTGCGCGGGTGCAGCAGCATGACCGGGATGGACTTGTCGTTCCACGCCTTGACCATGGCGCGGGAGCCGTCGAACTTGACGACGTCGACCCCGTCCCTGGCCAGGGCCGCGGTGATGCGGTCGATCTCCGAGACGAAGCGGTAGGCCACGAGCACGTTGCTCGAGGCGTTGCCCACCAGGTGGCGGAGCATCTCCTCCTTCTCCTGGTGGATGACCGCGTAGCCGCCAGCGTCGTCGGTGTACATCGTCCCCGAGGCGAACTGCACGAGCTTGCCGTGCAGGATGCCCGCGTTGTCGGCCGTGATGACCAGGCGCGAGGGGTCGTTGGGGTGCGGGGAGGCGAGCTCCAGCACGCGCTCCTTGACGAACTCTTTGTAGGCGTCCATGACGTCGCGCGGCAGGGTCACGTTGACCGTGTCGATGGAGAACGGCGGCATCGGGATCGAGGTGTTCTCCGCGCTCATGACGAACGGGGCGACCAGCTCGTAGATCTGCTTGTCCGCGCCGGGCAGCAGCTCCCACTTCACCGGCCGGCCGTCGACGTGCATCGTCGGGGTGAAGAAGCGGGCGCGGTACTGGGTGTAGGTGCCCAGGGTCTTGCCCTGGTCGATCAGGTAGATCTGCGCCCACAGGTCGAGCATCGACTGCGGCGACGGCGTCCCGGTCAGCTCGACCAGCCGGTCGATCGCCGGGCGGACCCGCTTGAGGGCCTTGAACCGCTCCGAGGAGGGGTTCTTCATGTTCTGGGACTCGTCGATGATGACCGTCGGGAACGGCCACTGCACGGCGTCGCGGTACTTCTTCCTCCCATTGGCGTAGACGCCGTCCTCGACCCGCACGACGGGCATGCGGTCCACCAGGCCGGCCTGGCACTCGCGGCAGCCCTTGCCGCCGCAATGGCGGCAGTCGACGGGGCGCACGGCGATGGTGCCGGCGTCCTTCAGCTCCTTGATGCGGCGCATCACCTCCGCTTTCGTCAAGGGCTTGCCCTTGGGCGGCTGGGGGCCGGCCGCGGCGCGGACGGCCTCGACCAGCTCGGCCTGCGGCACGGGGCCGGAGGCCACCAGCGGGTCGAGCACGCTCAGGTGGCGGGGCTCCAGGGGCGAGGGCGGCGGGCCGACGGGCACCACGAGGTGCTCGGGGCGGGAGGGCTGCACCAGCAGCTCCTGGTTGATGAAGTACATGGTGGGCGGGTCGGTGAACACCTCGTCGAAGGCGCGCAGGCGCGCCTCCTTGGACAGCGGCACGTCGTCGGCGTCCACCAGCAGGCTCTTGGTGCGCAGCGGGAAGCCCCACTTGTCGATCTCGTCGAGCCAGGTCGAGCGGGCGATCGCCAGCGGGGCGACCACCAGGATGTGCCCGGCCGGGCGCACCTGCGCCAGCGCGGCCAGGGTGGACAGGGTCTTGGCCCCGCCGATGCCCAGGAACACCCCGCAGTGGGGGCGCGAGACGATGAAGTCGCGCGCCATCTGCTGGTGCGGCATCAGCTCCGGTACCTTGAAGGCCATCAGTCGCCCCCCTCCTGCGCCCCGCGGGCGCGCTCCATGTCGTCGATGAGGGCGTCGACGAGCTCGTCGACCTGCTCCCTGGTGAAGGCGAGGTGGACCTCGCCGCCGGAGGAGCGGATCTCCTCGTGGCGCACCAGCTGCAGCTTGCTGGGGCGGCCGTCTCTGGCCTTGGTCTCCACGAACACCGTGCGGCCCAGCACGACGACCCGGTCGGGCACGCCGTTGGTCACGGACGCGGAGAACTTGTAGCAGCAGCCGCCAGCGGCCTTCACACGGGCCACGAGGTAGTCCTCGACCCTGGCCTCAGCCTTGCCCATGGGGGCCTCCTCGCTCATTTAGGGCGGGCCCCGCGAGGGGGCCGCGCCATCGGCCGGACTCGGGCGCTACGCGGCGCCGTTCATCCAGTTCTTCTCATAGGTGTCGGCGAGTAGCTCGACGTACACCCCGAGGTCCAGGCAGCCGAGGAGGTCGCGCAGGCGCGCCTCCCCCATGCAGTGCAGGTCCTCGTTCACGACCAGCGCCGACCACGAGGGGTCGATGCTGTTGATGCGGCGCACCGCGACGTCCTGGTCCACGGGCAGGAGCGTGAAGCCCTCGTCCGAGGCCTGCGAGACACGGCGGGTGAAGCCGTTCGCCTCCAGGATCTGCATCGCCACCGGGTCGTCGGAGACGGCCTGCAGGCCGTTCTTCTGCCGGTTCAGGCGCGTGGCCGGGTTGATGACCCACGCCCCGGCAGAGCGCAGCGACACCGCCCCCGGCTTGCCGGGGTGCACGTAGAACACGCGGTTGTGGTGCTGCAGCGGCCGGGCGTTCGTGATGCCCTCGTCGTCCGCCCCCGCCTGGGGGACGGGGTCAGAGGCGAACGGGATCGTGATCTTGCCGTTCGACGACGCGATCATGTTCTGGAACAGGCGCGCGGCCAGCACGCCGTCCTCCAGGTCCCGGGCCTCGAGCATCAGCCGCAGGGCCAGCTCGCGGTCCAGTGGCTCCTCCAGGGAGACCGGCCCCTTGCGCCCCTTGGGGGTGTAGCCCCCGGCGATGTAGCGCAGGTACCGGGCCAGCGCCCAGTCCAGCACCGCGGGGTGCGCCAGCGCCTTGTCGGGGCGGGGCCCCTCGTAGCACGCGAGCGTGCCGCCTGAGGCGTCGACGATCCTCGCCTCCCACGGCTCCTGGCCGTCGGCCGGCGGGCGCATCTCCAGCCGGTTGTTGGAGTCCTTGGACACGATGACCAGGGGCTCCGGCTCGATCTCGACGTTGATCAGCGCCTGTTGCTCGGCGAGCACGCGGTTGTTGGTCTCCTCGTCCAGGACGGAGTAGAGGCCGTCGGTGTTCGTGGAGATGATCCGCCCACCCGCGAGGGTCTGGGCCTGCCCGATGCGCCAGGAGAACAGCTGCCCGATGATCCGCATCGAGATGATCTGGTTGTTGACGCGGATCGGCGAGTTGCCGAACGTCGTGTCACCAGCGCCCGAGGCGGAGTTCAGGATCAGCTTGGTCCCGTTGCGGAGCACCTTGAGGCGCTCGACCTCGTCGCGCGAGAGCGACGGGTCCTTCATCATGACGCCGTACCTGTCCTTGTCGGCCAGGATCTTGGCGTAGCGGTCCTCCCCGAGGTCGGGGTTGTAGAACGCGCTCATGTTGCGCAGCATGTTCGGGTAGTACGAGGTGAAGTCCTCGTGGATCGCAGCGCCCGCGGAGGTGTGGGTGTACTTCGCCTTTAGCTTGTTCGACCTGTCGGGGGACGGCTCAAACAGCTCGGGCCGCTTGGGGCCCGGCTTCCAGCCCACGCCCGGGAACCGCGACTCGACCTCGGCCACGTCGGCCGGGTCGGGGTCGGGGCCCAGGGCCGTGATGGCCTCCGAGCGCTCCTTGAGCGCTTTGATGGTGCTCTTGGAGGTCAGCACGTCCTTGTAGGGAACGATGGCGGTCGAGCCGTCGGGCATCGGTACCTCCATCTCCTTGGCCAGGCGGATCGTGAGCGGGTCGGGCGACACGGCCCTCACCGCCTCGATGAACGCCTGCCACTGGTGCCACTCGGCCGAGTCGGCCTCGTAGGCGGCCACATCCGCCTCAGCGCCGTGGATGCCCCCGGTCGAGAACGTGGCGAAGCACGTGCTTGGGGAGCCGTCGGCGTTGAAGTAGGGGATGTTGTTCGGCCGCTTGGGCACGTCCTTGAGGACGTGCGGCGGGTGCTCCGCCAGGCTGTAGGTGTCCGCGTACTCCTGCGAGTCGTTGAAGTTCAGACCCTCGATCGACCTGTAGTACTGGTAGACCTCGTCGAACTGGGCCCGGGCCGAGGGGTCGGCCACGTGCTCGTAGAAGAAGTCGCGGCAGTCCTCCAGGACGTTGCGGCGCTCCACGCCGCGCTCGGCGGCCACCTGCTCGGAGGGGTAGAGGAACGACACCGCGGGGATGTCGGTCAGCTTCCCGTAGGGGCTGAGGATCTTGCCCACGAACTTCGCGGACGTCGAGTCCGGCGCCAAGCGGTCGCGGCGCACGGCCTGCGGGCGCACGTCGGGGCGGTGGGTCCCGCGCACCGGCTGGTACACGGTCTCCGGGTACTCGTCCAGCAGGCCCTTCTTCAGGTCGAAGCCCGACGCGTAGGTCGGGTGCTGGGCCAGCTGGGCCAGGCCTACGACGTCAGAGACGTTGTAGGCCAGCAGCTCGTAGAGGTCCTGCGCCGAGGCGATCCGCGCGTTGTGCGAGCCGAGGCGGTCCGACTCCAGGATCTGGCGGCCCTGGCCGCCCAGGAGGCGCTTGAGGCCGATGCGGCGCTGCACCTCGTTGAGCATGGCGATGTCGATGTGGCGTCCCGAGTGCAGGAACGCCTGGCGGATCTTGTTCGCCGAGGAGTTCCAGCCCTTCGACCCGGCGACGGAGCCGTCGGTCAGGTAGCGGGGCATGTACTCCTTGAAGGCCGGGGAGAACAGCTGGTCGTTGTGCCGGCGCATGCCGGCGGCGGTCACCGGCCGGAATAACGCGGGGGCGTCCTGGGGGCGGCCGTCATGGACGGCCCTGGCCAGGTCGACGAAGGCCTCCATGAAGTACACCGCGAGCATCGTGGTGTCGTAGTTGTAGGAGTTGTACCCGGCCAGGTAGGGGTGCTGGCCCAGCGGGTCGTACCCGGGGTCGGTGTCGCACACCGGGCGCAGCCACGGGCCGTAGCTGGAGGGCGAGCCCGGGTCGTTGACCGAGTCGGCGTCCGACAGGCCGAAGACCTGGGCCAGGCGCTGGTTACCGCGCCACTCGCGCAGGTCGTAGGCGACCATGTGCCGCGGGGCGCCGGGGCGGTCCTGGTAGGACGGGTTGCGCTCGGCCACCACGTCCGCCAGCACGGCGATGTCCACCTCGATCGAGGGGTCGTCCAGGAGGTAGAAGACCTCCAGCACGTTGGTGCGCGGGTTGTAGGAGCACAGCGTGAAGGCGTTCTGCAGGCTCTCGATGTCGTAGTAGGTGAACAGCGCGTTGCGGCTGGTCACCGGGGTCTTCCCTGGGCTCGTCACGGGGAGCTCCTCTCTTCGGGGGCCCTCGTCCAGGGGCCGAACAATGCTGTCACGGGCGCCCATGAGGCGCCCCTCGTCTCGCCGGAGGCGTCGGTCCAGGAGCCGTCGGCCCCCAGGACCCAGGGGTCGCCCTCGCGGTCGAGCCACACCCCCGGCTCGGAGGGGACCCCGCCGTCGGCGACCCGCTGGCGCAGGGACTCGTCCAGCCGGTCGCGGCCGGGGCCGTCGAGGCCCTCGGGGTAGGCCTCCTCGGGCAGGAGCCTGGCGGCCGCCGGGCCTGTGTCTGTCTGGGCCATGAGGGCCTCCTTCCTGGTCATGCGAACGGGTTCTCCCACGGCTTGGGCGGCTCGGGCTGCACCAGCGCCGCCACGGCGGCGGCAGGGGCGTGCTGCTGGGGCTGGGGGGCCCCGACGTAGCGCTGCAGCCCCCGGTACATGCTCGCCGTCGCCGGCTGGCACAGCTTCGCCGGGTCGTTGCCCGTGTAGGAGGGCGACTGCCACGACTTCAGGTCGTAGGCCATGATGAGCAGCTCCGGGGCGTCCATCTTCGAGCCGGTCCGCACCTGGGCGGAGCGGTCGGCGCAGTACCACCCCGAGGAGGGGTCGACCACGGACACGAGGTCCTTGATGAACACGTTGCGCCCCACCGGGGAGCCCGAGGGGTTGGACCTGGCGAACCAGGACTTGTACAGGTCGTACAGGAACGCGAAAGGGAGCAGGTCCCACACGAAGTCCTCGTGGAGCTCCTCCCAGAACGCGCGGATCGGGTCGTTGAACTCCTTGTACTCGGCCAGCACGCGCCCGACGGCGTCGGGCTCGGACAGCGAGTAGTAGTCCATGTGCAGGACGCGCTTGAGCACGTAGCGCAGGACATCGGGGTGCGAGACGTACTCGTCCTTGATGTAGCGGCGCTCGTGGCCGGTGAAGCACTTCTCGAACGGCACGAACAGCTGCCGGCGGTAGAAGCTCTCGGAGCGGTCCTTGATCCGCGGGAACTCGTTCAGGCACTGGACCATGAAGCCCCAGAACTGGTACGAGATCGGCGTCTTGTACTTGCGGTTGATCATCAGCACGTCGTTCGTGATGATGGCCTTGAGGTTGGCGGCCTTGTCGATGAACAGGCCGACGTCGTTTTCGTCCACGATGATCGCCGAGGCGCGGGTCAGGGGCTCCAGCATGAAGTCCTTGCCCATGTCCGCCAGCGGCAGCGAGGTGTGGGCCCCGGGGCCGCACAGGTTGCGCATCAGCGCGACCAGGGTCCCCTTGCCGTTGTTGCCCCGCTCGGAGTAGAACCACGCCGACTTGTTCCAGCGCACGTGGGGGCGGATCACCGCGCCCACGATCTGCCAGAGCAGCTCGACGACCTCGGGGTCGTCGGACAGCGTCCCCATCCACTCCTCGACCTCCCAGGTGTCGCCGTCCGGCGTGTCGAACACCGGGGAGACGGCGGCAGGGTCGTAGTCGACCGAGCTCTTGGACAGGAAGACGAGGTCCGGGGAGAACGGGAGCAGCTTCTTGGCCGCGTAGTCGAAGACCCCGTTGCCCACGGCGATCAGGTCGCGGTCGGCGCAGCGGTGGACCCGGGGCGCCTGCTCGCGCAGCACGGCGAAGACCTCCTTGGCCCCGTTGATCGTCAGCTCACGGTTGTAGGCGCGGGCGATCGAGCGGATCTCCTCCTCGGCCGTCAGGTAGACGCCCTGGGAGGGGCCGGAGGCCGAGTAGACGGCCAGCAGGTCGTAGTCGGGGTCGGTGTTCTTGCCCGAGGGCGCGATCTTCACCACCCGGTGCAGGTGCACCAGGACCTGGGCCACCTGGGAGAAGGTGAGGGTCTGCAGCAGCGTGATGCGGTGCTTCGGGTCCCTGCCGGCGTTCTCGATCACGAACTCGGCGTTCGTCAGATCGAGCAGCTCGTTCTCGACCTGCTTGGCCGGCGGCGGGGACGAGGGGTCGAGCCCCTCGAGGTAGGAGGTTGTCACCTCCTGCACTATCTGGTTCTGTGGCTTTGCCATTTCATGCCTTTCGGGTGCCCTTGTGCCGCAGCAGCGGCGGGCGTGTGTCGTGGGAGTGCCCTAGTCCGCTGGCGAAGCAGAAGAATCGTCGCATACGATCCTACCTCATCAGACGACGGGACGGGGGGCCTGCCCTCTTTCCGGGAGGCGTGGTCGGCCTCGCAGCACCGGGGGAGTACGAGGCATCGCCAGTACGACCCCCGGTGCGCGCTCCGCGCGCATCGTCCAGGAAGGCCTCCGGCGCGGGAGGGACCAGGGCCTCCTAGCAGCAGGAGGGGCACCGCCCCTCCAGTCGTCAGCACAGGCGAATGGCCTGGTCAGAGTGGGAAGACGTGTGGCAGCCGGGCTGGCCGCTCGTGGAAAAGGGCTGATCAGAGGGGTGATCGTCCTCCCGTGTCGCGGTTGTCGCGCTTCTTGCCAAAAAAAGCGCGACACAAGAAACCCCTGGTCAGCGGCTGGAAACGACAAAGCTGTCACGGATCTCTTTTCTAAAAGTGTGACAGTATAAATACCTGGTCACAGATATGAAACACGTCCTGTGTCGCGGTTGTCGCGGTTCTATACGACCTTTACATGCGTGCACGCATGCGCACACGCATACGATGAGTTTTACGAAAAAAAGCGAGACAACCGCGACAAACGCTGTTCTTGGTGTGCTGACCAGGGAAAAGGGGTGTCGCGCTTTTCCTCGGGCGATTTCGAGAAGTGTGACGCTGTTTCTGGAATGTGCTCCTGACCAGGGATTCCCCTCCTGGGGGCTGTCGCGGTTCTCAGACCCCAAAAGCGCGACACGATTTCAGTGAAGATACGTCTGACCAGGGATTCCCTCTGCATGAGTCCGCCGGACCCCTCGACCACGTGCCGGTGCCCGGCGGCGAAGCGAAGGCCCCGGTCCCAGCGACAGGGTCGCCAGGGCCGGGGCCATCACGGTCAGGGAGCGGGCCTCTCAGCCAGCGGCGGGGCACTGCGCCCAGATGCCGCGGGAGGCGGCCTGGGCCTCGGACTGCTCGGCGGCGTACTCGTCGCCGTCGGCGTGCGCCAGGCCCTCGGACACGAGGCGGGCGCCCAGGGGCGACCCGTCCACGGCCAGGGCCATGTAGCGGGGGCCGTCGGGTTCGATGGCGGCGTCCACCTCGGCGGCGGTGGCCTCGAAGACGTAGGTCGGCAGGACCTCCTCGCGCACCTGCGGGCCCCAGACCAGCCCGGCCTCCTGGCCGTGCAGCTGGTTGAGCAGCGCCACGGCGCCGTCGTAGGACGCCTCAGCGCCGCACTGGCCGGTCTCCGGCGCCTTGACGCCGGACACGCGGACGAGCCACGTGCGGTCGGAGCGCTCGTACGGCTCGGTCGAGCCGTCGGCCATCACGGCTTCCACGACCCGCAGGTCGAGGGCGTCACTCCAGCGCAGGTCCACCAGCGCGAGCCGGTAGGACACGGGCGCCTGCTCGGGCGCCTCGGCGCTCGGGGACGGTGACGGGGTCGCCATGACCTCCTGGGAGGCCTTGGTCGGGGCGGGGGTCGAGGCTGGCGCCTCGGGGGACCCCTGGCCCGCGCACCCGCTCAGGAGCACGGCTCCGACGGCTACTGCGGCCAGGGACTTGATGACGGTGTTCACAAGGGACATGTCGGGTCCCTCCTCTCTAGGCTCTTGCGGCGAGCTGGCGCCGCTCGTAGAATGGGCTGCAGTGCATCGGGTGCACGAAGTGGCGACTGACAGTCGTTCGGGAGGGGTCGCCGTGGGAGGCGGCCCCTCCCTTCACATTTCACAGGGGGAGGGCGCCGGCATGGCGCCTGGCAAGCCCCCTGGGGGCGGTGCCGCGGGTGGCTCCGCCGGAAGGGCCAGGGGCGCTGTGGGCCCCGGCTCGGGCATATAGGTCGAGCATCTCACCTGGCGCCCGCACGGGCCGGCAGCGCCTCGCCGACGGCACGCGGGCGCTCGACGACGTAGACGACGTCGAGCACGAGGTCGCGGCGGCCGCCGACGGCGACGACGCTGCGGTCGATGCTGAGCACCGACAGGCGCTCGGTGCGCTGGAAGAGCTCGTGGGTCGAGCGGATGCGCGCCTGCAGCGCGGCCTCGCTCTTCGCCGAGATGCGGATGCGGTGGTAGGAGCCCTCGTCGAGGGTCACCGGGCTGTTCCACAGCGGCACATTCAGCTTCAGGTCAATGGGCAGCGGGGCCTGGAGGCGCCCCGCAGAGTCGTACTTCACACGTCCGATGATCATCTGGACCACCTCCTTCCTCTCGCTCCGCGGGCCCCCTCGTGGGGCCTCCTCGCGGGAGAGCACCAAGCTCTCACCCAACCACCCGGACGACCGGCGCGAGCCTCGGTCGTCCACCAGCCGCGAGCACAGACAAGCCCAAGACTACCGGCCGACCACGTCGGCACGGTAGGCTTGCAAGTGCGTATCCGTTGGAAACCCAACGGAACACGCTTTTGAGAAGGACTCACGGACCGACAGCAGGAAGGAACGATCAGGGATGCAGAAGGACACGATCACGGAAAGGCTCGCGGCAGCGGAGGGCGAGCTGCGCTCGCTGCGCGAGGACATCGAGGCGGGCGCCGCCCCGCAGGGCGGCACGCAGGCGTTCGCCGACGCCCAGATCAGGGCGTTCGGCTCCTGGGTGCTGGACCTGCTCGGCTTCGAGGGCGAGGACGCCTTCGACAACGTCGGCGAGGCCAGGACCCTCCTGGTCCCGCTCATCGCCAAGGGCCGCCCCCGCGAGGACGCCGGCTCGGCTGACGACGACGCGGGGGACGGCTTCGTGGACATCTTCGCCGACGAGGACTAGCCCTCGTCCGGGCCGGCCACCTCGAGCAGGGCCACGACAGGCATCGCCGCAGCCAGCACGAGCAGGGCGATGGCGGCGGGGTGGGCGGCCAGGGCGATGACCTGGGACGGCACCGCCAGGGCGGCCAGGTTGAACAGCGCGTGGCCGGCGACGACCACCCACAGCCTGCGGCCGAAGGCGGTGTAGACGGCGCACAGCACCAGCGCCATCGGCAGCGTGGCCGCGACCTGCACGATGTTGCCGTGCAGGAGCGCGAAGAGCGCCGACGAGGCCACCGCGGCGGCCCACAGGGGCCACACCCTGGAGAGGCGGTCGTAGAAGATACCCCTCATCAGCGCCTCCTCGCCCACCGGGGCGAGCAGGAGGGTGGTGAGCAGCACCAGCCACACCGGGGCAGAGCCCATCGTCTCGCGGGACAGGTCGTAGGTCGGCGAGCCGAAGCGCGCGTAGAGCGCCACGGCGAGGCCCTGGCCCAGCAGGAACGCCCCGGCGAGGGCGCCCACGGCCAGCAGCCACGGCCTCAGCGAGCCCCGCGCGGCCACAGGCAGCGACCCGGGGGCCCGGAACGACCCCGTCGAGAGGCGCTTCACGGCGGCGAAGCAGGCCAGCGCCGCCACGGACGACCCGGCGGCCCCGGCGACCGGGGAGCCCGTGAAGTACACGACTCCCAGGCCCGCCAGGGCGTACACGGCGAACGACCCGACGAGGGCCGCGACGACCCCCATCGGGCGCCCCAGGAGCCGGGCGGCGCGGCCCTCTTTGCGGTTATCAGCCATCACTGCCCTCCTCCACGAGCCTCTCGACGGTGAACTGCGGGGACTCCATGCCCTGGAACGAGTTGATCGAGAGCTTGGCCCGCACGCGGATGACAGCCTCGCCAGGCACGGGCGAGGCGGCGCGGTCGCGTAGCTCGTCGGCGTGCTCGGCAGCGCCCCACCACAGGATCTTGAGGCCCGCCTGGGTGACCAGGCGCAGGTGGGAGCGGTCGGAGCCAATCACGTCCACCCGGCACGATGCCAGGTTCAGCACCAGCTCGAACTCCGGGACGGGGAAGGCGTGGCCGAACGGGCGGGCGTCCTCCAGGGTGAGGCCCATGTCGAGCAGCTCCCCGGGGTCGTCCATCGGGGCGTCGCAGTCGGGCGACGGCCCCAACCGCAGGGCGGGGGCGCCAGCCTCGTCCAGCGAGCCGTCGAGCCGCTTGGCCTCCAGCACGGCGTTGGCCGCGTCCCGCAGGGCGGCCGCGAACGCGGCCACGTCGGCCTCGTCGCGCATGCGCACCCCGCAGGCCTGCTCGTGACCCACGGCGGTGAAGCCGGCGGCGGTCATCGTGGTGATGACCTGGAACCACATCGGGGCGCGGGCGGAGCCGCCACGGCGGGCGGAGGGGTCGTCGGAGGCGCCGACGACCACCACGGGCATGCCCGTCTCGGACATCAGGCGGGAGGCGAGCAGGCCCATCATCCCGGTGGGGGCCTCGGTCGACCACACCCACGGGGCGTACGGCTGGGGCGCCGCGAGCAGCTCCTCCATGTACGCCTCGGTCCAGGCCTTGCGCAGCTCGTTGCAGTCGAGCACGGCCTTGGCGTGCTCGAACTTGGCCTCGGGCGTCGGCGCCGTGAAGACCCCGAAGGCGTCGGCCATCGAGCCGCCCACGCGCCGGATGGCGTTGAACGCCGGCGACAGGTAGAAGGCGTAGAACTCCTCGTTCAGCGACGACACGCTGCGCAGCTTCCCGGGCCGGCGCTCGAACACGGGCTCGCCGTCGTCGCCGACGACCTGGTCGCCGTCCTCGTCGAGGACAGGCACCAGCGGGCCGTGCTCGCGGAAGGCGCGCAGAGCCAGGGCGAAGCCCTCGAAGGCGCCGAGGAACGGCGTCGAGTGCTGCCTGGAGAGCAGCAGCGACATGAGCATCGACGTCTCCACCTCGTACGGGGTGGCGAGGTCGGCCGCGGGCAGCGGCACGTACAGCATGCGGGCGATCGCGAGCGAGTCGCGGACCAGCTGGCGGTTCTCGTACAGCAGGGGCATCACGTCGGAGACGGTGCCGATGCCAGCGAACAGCTTGAGCAGGTCGATGTCACGGCTCTTGTGCGGGGCGTAGCGCCGCGCGTAGGCCGCGAGCACCTGCCACAGCACGAAGGCGCCGCAGATGCCAGGGTGCGGGTAGTTCTCGTCGATGCGCATCGGGTTCACGATCACGTCGGCGGGCGAGCCGTGGTCCAGCTGCATGTGGTGGTCGGTCACCAGCATCGTCAGGCCCAGCTGCTTGCCGCGGCCGATGCCCGCGTGGGAGTTGACGCCCCCGTCGCAGGTGATGACGGCGGACACGCCGGGGAACTGGGCGACCAGCTCGTCCACGGCCTCCGGCTGGATGTCGTGGCCGCGGCGGTAGTCGGGCACGTAGAGCCCGACGTTGAAGCCCAGCTCGGCGAGCCCGGCGTAGCCGAGGACGCCGGAGGTCACGCCGTCCATGTCGAAGTCGGGCAGCACGACGATGCGGCGGCCGGAGGAGCGGATCTCGTGCAGGGCGTCGACCATCAGGCCGATGTCCTTCAGCTCGGGGTAGTACGGGTCGTTGATCTCGGCGATGTACTCGTCGGTCCAGCCCAGGCTCTCGCGCAGCAGCCCGAACAGCGACGAGCCGCGGTCGGAGGGGATGAAGATGATGGGCTCGGGGGCGGGCCCCCCGGGCAGCGCCCCCATCAGCGGGGCGGTGAGCTCGTCGGGCTCGACGGGCTCGGTCACGGTGTCGGCCATGGGCCGGCCTCCTGTTCTCTCAAGATGGTCGGGTCACCCGCCATTCTAACATGGTAGGGGTCGTTTCCCCTGATAAAACAAAGGAAACGACCCCTCTACGGGTGGCCTCAGGCCTGGGCAGAGCCCTCGGCCTCACCAGGGAGCTCCGTCTGCGGGGCGTGCCCCACGTGGAACACCCGGCGCGAGTACGCGCCGGAGGCCGAGCGGACGAGCCCGCGCTCAGGGGCGTCCATCATCAGCATGTCGCGGCCGGCGAACTGGAGGGCCTCCAGCACCACCCCGGGCAGGGTGGCCAGGGAGAAGTCGAGGTCGGCGCGCTCGACCGCGTGGTCGAGGTGCTCGGACATCGACCCCACGCAGGCGGGCACCACCACGACCGAGGCCGGCATGGTGGCTGCCTCGGCGGGGTCCACCGGCTCGATGGCCGCGGCCTGGCCGAGCAGGCGCTCGGTCTCAGGGTCGTCGGTGTCGATCTCGGGGCCGAGGTCCATCACCGTGTAGGCGATGCCGGCCCGCTGGAAGGCCGCCGCGGCGGCGACCCCCGCGGGGGTGATCAGGTCCACGTAGCCGTGCTCGACGCCGTGGGCGCCGATCAGGGAGGCCGTGGTCTCGTCCACGAGCAGCGCGGACGCGCGGGAGTCGGCGAACACGGCCATGGCCTTGGGCGGTCGGATGTCTTGGGTCACTTGTCCTCCTCGGACTCGGATGGGATGGTGGCCCCGGCTGGGGCCTGCACGGTGGCGGTCACAGTGCCCGGCTCGACCTCGGTCAGCCCGGCGTCCCGGACGGCGATGACGGCGTCACGGGCCTCCTCTGCCTCCTCGACCCTGACGACGGGCCGGCGCAGCCAGCGGTCGCGCACGTGCTCGCCGCTCAGCAGCAGCCACAGGCACACCGCGTGGGCCGCCTGGGCGGAGGCCTTCCCGGTGGACATGGCGGCCGACGGCGAGAGCCGCACCAGCGGCACGAGCAGCCGGGCGGCCGGGTCGGCCCTGGGGACCGGCCCCGACTGGGGTAGGGACCTGTCGGCGTCCAGGCCGGAGACCTGGAGCGAGCGCAGCTCGCGCGGCATCGCGTCATAGGCCATGGGTGGGAACGCCATGGCCACGGCCTCGCCGCTGGAGGCGGTGGAGACCTCGATGCCGAGGCCCTCGGCCACGGCCACGAGGCGGTCCCACTGCGTCTGGCGCGAGACCCGGCGCACGCTCTTGGTGAACCGGCCCTCGAGCCACGCCACCCAGCGGGGGTCCAGGGGGTCCGACCGCAGCAGCGCCAGCCCAGAGGCGGCGGCGACGGCAGCGCAGGTGTCTAGGTGCCCGGCGGGCCTCACGGCGACGGCCTGCACCAGCTCAGACGGGCTGCGGCTCATGCGGGGACCTCCAGGGCGTAGACGTCCACGACGTCGCGGGCGAGCCGGGCCCACGCCGGGCGGAGCAGGTCCACCCGCGCGGAGAACTCCGCCTTGTCCTTGACGCCCTCGAAGAACGAGGGGTCGACGCCGAGGTACGAGGCGGCGCGCTCGGCCCTGGTCATCTCCTTGTACCCCTCGGGGTACGTGAGCGGGTAGCCAGAACGGTCGTGCTTCTCCGCCGTGAACCAGAACCAGGCGTTCTCCACGGCGTACATCGGCTCGCCGGTCACAGCGTTGTCGAGGTGGGCCCGCGCCATCAGCGCCAGCCATGGGAAGGCGGCGAGGATCTCCTCGACGCACTGCCCGCCACTGTCGGGCTCGGACGGGAAGCGGCCGTTCTCGCGCATCTCCCACACCGATCCGGTGAGGGAGAAGTAGGGTGGCTGGTCGCCGATGTGGGCGAGGCCGTAGACGGCCTCGACCCTGATCGTGCGGCCCTCGTGCTCGATGACGCGGCGCACGGTGCGGCTCCTGCGCCGCGTGATTTCCTGGGTAGACGACATGGCCTAGCCCTCCTTCTGCTCGTCTATCTGCTTGCGGTCGCGCACGGCCCTGGTGCCCTTGCGGGGCGCGGGCACGTGCGGGGACGACGCGCTGGACCTGCGCAGCTCGCGCATGGCAGCGGCCATCTCGGGATTGGCGACCCGCCACGGGCGGTCGCGCTTCTTCTTGGCGCCCATGGCGGGCCCCCTCTCATTGTGTCGGCTGCACGTGGTCGGGGCAGCGGGTGGGTCCGACGGACCAGCCCATGGAGACGAACTCCGCGGCCAGCTCTGCGTCGGTCTTGGAATACGAGCCCTCGATGCGCGCGGAGGCCGGGCACCCACCGGGGTGGGCGCACTCGACGACCGCGTACTGCGGGCCCTTGTCGTGGTCGGCCATGATGGCGGCCAGCCTGGCTCCTTGCGTCATGGCAGGACCCCCTGGGCGCCACGGGCGTCGGGGCAGGGCCACGGGCGCCCGCACTGCGAGCAGTGCCGCAGGTCGCGGCCGGGGCCGTCGACGGCCGCCTCCTCGGGGAAGGAGTGGAACGACCAGCAGCACACGGCGTCCTGGTGGTCGCCCTCGTGGCCCTCGGGCCTGGAGCAGGTCATGACCAGCTCGTCCACCTGCTGGCGGCCGTTGTGGCGGTGCGCCACGGGCCCGTCGGTGCGGGAGCCGCAGGTGACCCGCCCATGGGGGCGGTGGTCGGCGAGCACGGCCCGCGCGACGGCGACGGGCACCGAGCCGGGCTCGGCCTCCATCAGTTCTGACAGCGCGCTCACGGCGCCTCCTCTCCTGTGGTGACCCGGGCAACCATTGTCAGCTCCTCGAACCGGGCGAGGTACTCGGCCTCGGCGCGCTCCGGCGACCAGGCCTCGACCCCGACGCCGTACGGCTCGCCCTCCACCGCCCACTGGGCCGGCGGCTCGCCCAGCAGGGCGGCGCGCTCGTCCAGCAGCAGGCGGGTGTCGGCGGCCCCGACCTCGCCCGGCATCTTGGGGCTGATGCCGAAGTGGGTGGCGATAGCCACCATGACGCGGTCCTCGGCCTGCCGGTAGGCGGGCATGTGGTTCTTCAGAGGCCGCACCATGTCGCCCACGTACGCCTCGGTGGCGTCGTGCAGCAGGCCCCACAGGGCGTGCTTGGGCGGGACGACCCGGGAGACGAGCACGCAGTGCTCGGCCACCGAGTAGAAGCGCCTCACGTGCCCGTTGTAGCGGCACAGCAGCGACAGCGCGTGGGCGATGTCGGCGATGTCGACCTCGGCTGGGTCGGGGTCCATCGGGAAAAACTGCCTCCCGGTGTAGGTCTGCAGCCAGCTCCCCCGCGAGCGGACCTCGTTGGGGGCCTGCTCGTCCAGGAGGACGGCCGCCTGGCGCATGGCCTTGGCCATGCGGTGGCGTGTGAAGTCGGCAAGGGGCACCAGGTCCCCGTCCCGGGTGCCATCGGCGAACCAGGCGCAGGCCTCAAGCTCGCGCGGCAGGGCACCCTGTCTTGTCTCAGGCATCGGAGCCTGCCTTCCTCCGGGGCCCGTGGCCCCAGTGATAGTGATTTCTGCGGCCTATGGCCGCTCGGTGCCGGGGGCGAGCTCAGCGAGCCCGTCGCGCACGGCGCTGACCAGGGCCCCGTCGGGGTCGGGGTCCTCGAAGAACCCCTCGTCCAGCACCGACAGGATGCCGGTGGGGCCGTGGGCGGTCGCGCCCAGCGCGGTGGCGCCCCGGACGCAGACGTACTCGTAGGGGTGCTCGTAGCCGCTCGGGGTGCTGCGCGCGGGCACGCGCCCCTTGATGATGTCCACGACGAGGACGACCCGTGCGAGCAGCTCCTCGTCCTCGGGCACGTCCGGGGCCAGCCCGGCGGCGTCCGCGGACGCGATCAGGGCCTCAGCGGCCCCCTGGGTGTTGTCAGGCATGGGGTCATCCTTTCCTCAGCGCGTGAACGCCGCTACGACGTCCTCGGGGAACGTCACGTAGCACCGGTCGAAGCCGGTGATCTGGTCGAAGAGCAGCCGCAGCGCCTGGTCGTAGGGGATGCCCCTGCTCATCAGGTACCACAGCCGCTCGGGGTTGACGGGCGGCTCGCCGGACAGCGAGGTGATCGTCGAGTCGGGGTCGCAGGCCAGTGACACGGGGTCGCTGGCCATTACGTACTCGTGCGGCCACAGCCCGAGGTCACCACCGGGGGTGGAGATGACGGCCTGCTCGGCGCGCAGCCGGACCGACCGCCTGCGGCCGTCGAGCTTCAGGTGCGCGGTGATGGACCGGGAGCCGGCCTGCCGGCGGGCGCGCCACATCGACAACGGGGGCACCCGAAAGCGGTCCTTCAGCTCGGTGTGCGGCTCCCTGGTCACGATGACCCAGGAGCCGTCCTCGGCGACCCTCTTGCCCACGGTCTCGGGCAGGTAGCGCTCCAGCTCCTGGAAGGAGTGGAGGCGTTCGTAGATGGTCTGCCCGTCCTCGTCCAGCGCGGCCGCGGCCCGCAGGGCGGCCTGGTCGGCCAGCCACTGAGGGTTCACGACGGTGCGCTCGACGTCCAGGTACTTGCGCGGGTCAGACACGGTCGACGCCCTCCGCCTCCCAGCCGGCCAGCGACGAGGGCACGGCCGAGGCGTCGATCGAGGAGTCGTCGCCCGGGGGCACGACCTCCTCCAGCCCCAGCGGGTCGTCCCGCAGTGCCTGGTCGACGTGGTCGGACACGTAGGCGTCGAGGCAGTCCTCCTGGCACAGAGTGTCGATGAAGAAGCTCGACTCCAGCGCCCACTGCGCGGCGGCGCCATCGGGGTAGCGCACAGCGAGGCTGGGGCCGTGCTGGCGCTCGATGATGACGTAGGCGTACGGGACGACGGTCATGGGCACCGCGGACAGCGCCTTGAGCGCGTCGTCGACGGCGTCCTCCCGCACCAGGTCCAGCAGGGCCTCCAGGGCCTTCTGGTCGCCGGACTTGCTGGCGGCCTTCAGCGAGGCCACCGACACCACGGGGTTCCCGTCGGAGAAGCACTGACCGGTGTGCAGGCGCGAGGCCTCGGGGTCGGCCAGGAGCGAGGTCACCCGCATCCCCGGGAACTCGTATTTGGGGTCCTCCCAGCCTTCAAAGGAGCACAGGTGCGCCAGCTCGTGGGCCAGCTCGTCGGCGAGCGTCCCGAGGCGGGCCTCCTCCACGGTGTATTGCTCGTCCAGCTTGAGGACCTTGTCGTCCTCGGCGGCGAAGCCGGCCTCCTTGAGCAGCGCCAGCACCTGGGCGGCGTCCTTGCGGGCGCACTCCAGGATCGTCAGCTGCATGTACGTGCGGTCGCTCATGGCAGGTCCTCGCCTTCGTCGTCGTCCTCCGCCTGGTCCGCCAGGTAGAGCTCGTAGTCGTCGCAGTCCCAGCCGTGCGAGGAGCAGAAGCCCTCATCGTCCACGACCGCCGACTGCAGCACCGGGCAGCGGTCGCTGCTGTGCCTCTTGCTCATGGCCTCTCGGCCTCCTTCCTTGTCCTCATTTGGCGCCCCGGGCGCCAGGGCCCGGGGCTCGAAGCGGTCACCCGGCGGAGCCGGGCGGCCCCAGGGCGGCGATGGCGGCGAGCCTCTCGGAGACCCGCTGCTCGAAGCCGTTGCCCGTGGGGCGGTAGTAGCCGCCCCTGGCGCCCTGCGGCAGGTAGTCCTGCGCGACGACCCCATGGGGGAAGTCGTGCGGGAACAGGTAGCCCTGCCCGTGGCCGAGGGCCTTGGCCCCCGGGTAGTGCGAGTCGCGCAGGTGCTTGGGCACCTCGCCAGTCCTGCCGGCGCGCACGTCGGCCAGGGCGCTGTCGATGCCCCGGATGACGGCCGGGCTCTTGGGAGCGGTAGCCACCGCGACCACGGCCTGGGCGAGGTTGATCCTCGCCTCGGGCATGCCGATCAGCTGCACCGCCTGGGCGGCGGCCACAGCGACGGGCAGCACCGAGGGGTCGGCCATGCCGACGTCCTCCGAGGCGTGCACCACGATGCGCCGGGCGATGAACCTGGGGTCCTCGCCCGCCTCGATCATCCTGGCGAGCCAGTGCAGGGCCGCGTCGGGGTCGGAGCCCCGCATCGACTTGATGAACGCGGAGATCACGTCGTAGTGCTGGTCGCCGTCACGGTCGTACCGCGCGATGGCGCGGGGAGCGACTCTCTCGACCAGCTCGAGGTCGACGTTCTGCAGGCCCTCGGCCATGGCGGCCGAGGCGACGGCCTCCATCAGCGTCAACGCCTGTCGGGCGTCGCCCGAGGCGCTGCGGGCCATGGCGGCCACGGCCTCCATGTCGAAGCCGACGGCGTCGTTCAAGCCCCTCTCGGAGTCGAGGGCCGTCATCATCAGGGCGACGAGGTCCTCCTCGCTGAGGGGGCTCAGGGTCAAGAGCACCGAGCGGGACATGAGCGCCGAGTTGACGCTGAAGCTCGGGTTCTCGGTGGTGGCCCCGATCAGGGACACGGTGCCCGCCTCCACTGCCGGGAGCAGGATGTCCTGCTGGGCCTTGGAGAAGCGGTGGATCTCGTCGATGAACAGCACGGTGCGCTCCCCGGAGCCGTCCAGCAGCGCCTGGGCGGCGGTGATCGCCTGGCGGACCTCCTTGACGCCGGCCGCGGTCGCGGAGAGCTCCACGAACCGCTGGTCGGTCTCGGCAGCGATCGCCTGGGCGATCGAGGTCTTGCCCGTGCCGGGAGGCCCCCACAGCAGCACGGACACCGCGCTGGTGGAGGCGGCGAGGCCCCGCAGGGGGCTGCCGGCGCCGAGCAGGTGACCCTGCCCGACGACCTCGTCGAGGCTGGTCGGGCGCATGCGCGCCGCCAGCGGCTGGTTGCTTGCGGACATCAGTCCTCCTTCGGTCGGCGCATCTGTGCGGCAGCGGCGCGGAGCGCTGCGACCAGCTCCTCCGGGTCCTCCACCAGCCGCTGGTCCTCGTGCCTGGGGTGCAGGTAGACGCCGGGCGAGGCGGAGGTGGTGTCGGCCACGACGGAGCCGTGGCCGGTCGTCCAGCGGGCGAGGCCGGGGGTCTCGAAGGCAGGCTTGGGCAGCGATGCCGGCGCCAGCGCGTCATAGGCCGCGAGGACCCTCTCGTCCTCACCGTCGCCGTCGCCGACGAAGCCCCGCAGGGCCTCCTTCACGATCCCGGCGGGGTCGTGCGGCCACGCCGCGAAGCGGGGCTCCAGCTGGGGCCGGTACAGGGCGTAGAGGCCGACCTGGTGGTCGATGACGAGCACGTAGTCGAGGCCGCCGAAGGCGACCTCGTGGACCTGGTGCGGCAGGGCGTCCACCTCGCTGCGCAGGCGCGCGCTGCCGTACTCGGCGGAGTCGCGGTCGACCTCGTCGCCGGTGTCCCAGCGGGCGAGGTGCTCCACGACGGCGGAGGTGGAGCCGCCCATGGCCTCAGCGGCCGCGACGGCCGCGTCGTAGTCAGGCCCCTGGAGGGACACGACCAGGGTCAGCAGCGGGTTGGCGCTCATGGGGCCCCCTCGATCTGGACGTCCTCGTCGTGCAGCTCCACGACCAGCACGTGCCGGCCGTCGCGCCGCTCCACGCGCACGGTGGCGAGCGTGGAGCCGGAGTCGTCGTCGAAGTCGACGCGCCCGTAGTCGTCAGGCCGGGCCTGGCGGGAGCCGTCGGACCCGGCGGAGCCGTCAGGGTTCACCCAGGGGTGGGGCTCGGCCCGCTCCCCGGTGTCGTACGGCGTCAGGTCGCTCATGCGAGGCCCTCCTTGGTGATGGCGCGGTACCAGCGCTTGGCGTCGTCGTAGTCGACCCCGCAGGCGCGCTCGACGGCGCGCACGGGGAAGCCGCCCACCAGGCGCTCCAGGCGGACCACCAGGGCGGCGGACGCCAGGTCCTGGGGGCCAGGGGCGGAGGCCCGCTTCTCGGACACGGCCCGGGCGGGCTTGCCCGACGCCCACGCCTTCACGGCGCGGTCGGCGAGCAGGTCGGGGTTGGCCTCTGCGAGCGGGGCCCGCAGGAGCCCCGCGAGGGACCGGCGCACCGCGACGCGGCGCAGGTCCGAGCTGCGCACCTGGCCGAACGGGTGCTCCACGCTGATCGAGGCGGCGACGTAGCGCCCCTCGTCGGGCTTGTAGGCGGCCGTGATGGACACGGTCGGGTCCTGCACGGAGCCGGGACGGCTCACGGCCAGAAGGGCCGGGGTCTCGATGCGGGTCATGGTCCCTCCTCAGGGTGCTCGGACAGGTCCACCGTGACGGTGGCGCCGGTCTGGGGGTCGGTGACCTCGAAGACGCAGGCGTCGTCCGGGCCGGGCTCCCCACGGTTGAAGTTCTCGCGCCACACTCGGCGCGCGGCCTCTACGGGGTCGGACTCGTCGGAGTCGATCTCCCACTTCACTATCTGGGCCATCGCTGGCCTCCTCTCTCGTCGTGGCGCGCCTCAGGCGGCCTTGCGGCCCTGCCGGAGCATCGCCTTGCGCTCATTCGGTGTGGTGCCGCCCCACACGCCGTGCTGCTCGTTGTTCTTCAGGGCGTACGCTAGGCACTCCTCGATCACGTCGCAGCCGCGGCACAGGGTCTTGGCGGTCTTGGCTTCCTCGGTGGTCTCCGGGAAGAACAGGTGCGGGTCGACGCTCGGGCACAGGGCCTCCTCCTGCCAGCTCATGAGGCCCGCCTCGCGAGCTTCTCGAGCTCCAGCACGCGGGACGCGTCTGGGACCACAGGAGGCCCCACGTCGGCCCAGGAGGCCGTCAGCGGGGGCAGCGGTGGCGGCAGCATCGGGTCGTCGTTCGGCACGGCCTTGAGGGCGACGCCGGCGGTGGACCAGTCCTCGTGCATGGTCGAGGCGTTCAGCATCCCCTCGGGGCTGTAGCCGTTCTTCACGGCGCGCTTGAGGCGGTCGCCCGACAGGGCCTTGGCCATGAGCGAGCGCAGCCGCTTGCGGGCGGGCACGAGCTCGTCCAGCGCGCCCTCGGGGATGTCGTCCAGCAGCAGGCCGGTGGTGAACGTCTCCTCCAGGGAGTTGCCCAGCTGCCACGTCGGTAGGTCGCCGAAGGTGCCCTCCGGGCTCTCCAGGGAGCACCAGGCGTCGCGCACGGCGTCCCACTCCTCGTCGGTTAGCTCGTCGGGGTGGTCGGTGTTGTCCCAGTAGCCGTACTCGGCGAACAGGCCGGTCGCCATCAGGGCCTCCTTGTAGGCGCCCCGGGCGGCGTAGGGGTATGCCAGCAGGTCGCCGGAGGCCGCCCTGCCGAAGACGATGGAGAACCTCAGCGGGTCGTTCAGCGTGTGGTGGGAGCCATAGGCCCTCTGGTGCTCCAGCCACTTCTCCTGGGCTGTGAAGAACACCATGCTGTTGTCCTTGACGCCCTCGGGGCGCCCGGCGTCCACGACCGAGGCGAACTGCTCGGCCACGATGGCCAGCCTCAGCCGGTGGAACACCGGCCGGATCGCCCGCGCCACTTGTGGGACGACCTTTGTGAGGTCGGCCTGGGGGTCGACGAGCCGCAGCCCGTCGTAGAGCTTGGTCGACATGGCGACAGCTCCTCTCTGCATTTGGTCCTTGGTCTTGCTCTGTCTCGTCATCAGCGAGTCGACTGCGCATCCATGGGGTCAGGCTCAGCTCTCACACCTGCCCGAACCCGCCGCTAGGCGGGTGCAGGGGGAGGCTTGCACAGAAGAGAGAAGCCCCCGCCCCTTGGGAGGGACGAGGGCTGTCTCGGTGGGTGCTCGTTACGGGGTGGTCCACTGACCGCCGCGGCAGACGGCCACCAGGTGTTGGTTACCGCCCACGTTGGTGTAGCGCTCCTTGCCCTCAGGGCTGCAGGAGTAGTCAGGGGCACCCCCGCCTCCTCCGTTACCCGAGCCGGAGCCGCTACCGCTCCCGCTGCCTGAACCAGAGCCGGAGCCTGATCCACTGCCGCTCCCACTACCGGAGCCTGAGCCGGAGCCGCTTCCCGACCCGCTGCCAGAGCCCGAGCCGCTACCGCTGCCCTTGCCCGAACCAGAGCCGGAGCCCTTGCCGCTGTTGCTGCTGCCGCTGCCCTTGTTGCCGCTGGAGCCGGAGCCGTTGCCCTGGTTCTTGCGGGCCTCGGCGGCCTTGCGGTCGGCCTCGGCCTTCTCAGCGGCAGCCTTCTCAGCGGCGACGCGCTCGTCGAACGCGGTCTTCGCGGAGTCGACGGCGGCCTTGGCCTCGTCGATCGCGGTCTTGGCTGCGCCGACCTCTGCGGTGGCAGTGTCGAGAGCCTCGACCTCGTCGCGGGTGGCAGCGGCCGCGTCGGTGGTGACGGCTGCGTCCAGCGCTGCTCGCAGCGCCTCCAGCTTGCCGTCGTCCTCAGCGGACCCAGCGAAGCCCTCGGCGGCGTTGGCTGCCTCGTAGGTGGCCTCACCGGCGGACTTGGACTCGTTGTACGCGGTGACTGCCGCGGTGTAGTCAGCGGTCGCTGCTGCGATGACGTGCTCGTCCACGGCCTCTGTGACCCCGGCGGCGGTCAGGCCGATGGTGTCGGCGTCCAGGCCGATCTGCACGGTGCGCTTGTCGGTCTCGGTGGCGGCCTCGTGGCTGTCGCACGCGAGCGCCTCAGCGGCGGGCCCCTCGGCCGCGAGCAGCTCCTCGGCGGACGCGATCAGTGCCGTGCCCTCCTCGGTGTCCGCATAGCCGCGGGCCGCCTCGGAGCGGGCGTCGGCGATCTCATCCCTGAGCCGTTGCTCGGCTGCGCCGTAGGACTCGACCGCTGCCGCGTAGGAGATCGACGCCTCCTGGCAGGCCGCGTCGATCTTGGCCTGGTTGGCTGTGTTTACTGCGAGTGCGGTGCCCCCGGCCAGCGCGAGCGCGGCGACCACGGAGATCGCGACGACCGCCGTCTTGCTCAGCCGACGGCGCTTGCCGCCTGTGTTGATGGTGCTGTTCTCGGAGCTCATGGCTTCCCTCCTTCATGTCGTGGTCGCGCCTGTCGGCCCTGACCTGTGTGCTCATTATCCCACCTGGGCAGGGCTGCGCCCTTGCGCGGGTGGCAAGTATTGAACGAATCATTACCGTAATGATTTCGTTACCAAACCCGGAGGCCGCGACAACGGCCTCCAAGCAACAGACCCTCGCCCCCTCGCCGCTCGCGGCGGAGGGCGTCGATCTCTCCTCCCGGAGGGGGCAGGGCGTCAGCCCACGTGGTTGAAGGCCGGGTGCGCCTGCTCGATGAGGGCCTCGAACCCGGTGTTGGGGTCTGAGCCGGCGGGGACGCTGCGCACGGCCTCGACGAAGCGGAGCATGCACGACCCGGCGAACCATTCCTCGATGGCCTCCAGGAGCTCGGCATCGTCCATCCGGTCCTGGTCACCGCCCTCGGTGCGGTCCACCAGCACCGGGTAGCCCAGCTCGCGCATGCGGGCGACCTGCCCGGCGTCCCTCAGGACGTAGATCTTGTGGCACTCGTCCCACGCGGCGCCAGCGGCGCCGTCCAGGGCAGTTTCGACCTTCTCCCAGGCCTCGTCCCTGGCCGTCTCGAGGACCTCCTCGGGGTCTATCGGCACGGTGGCCGTGTCCTCTGCTCGCTCTGTCATGCTCTCGCCTCGCTTCTCGTCGTGTCGGGGATGAGGTCTCCTGGAGACCTCTCCACCCGGCACCCGGACCGGCCGCAAGGCCGGGCTGCTCACCGCCCCCCGGCGCAGCCGCCGCGCTCGTTCCCGCAGGGGCGGCGGCCGGTGCTGCCGCAGGCGGGCAGGCGACCCGGACGCAGGACGGGGAAGGCTGTGGAAAACCCGAGCGGGAGGAGACGGAGCGCAGCGACGGCGAGCGCCCCGCGAAGGGCCCGGCCGCGCGGAGGGCGGGGGCACCCTGAGGCAGCCCAACGGGGCTGTCGCAGGGCAAGGAGCGCAGCGACGCAGTAAGGCCCGACGAGCGCAGCTCGGAGTGGTGAGGAGACGGAGGAGGACCGAGCGCAGCGAGGCCCGGAACCGGCTCCGAAGGGGGTGTCGGCTATGCCGACCACCGAAGCGGGAAACGACCGAGCGAAGCGAGGGTAGTGCCCGCGGAGGTGCCACCCCCCCTTATGCCCTTTCTGTTTCCCCTGGCTTCCAGAGCGTTAGCGGCGGAAACAGGGGTGGAAGTAGCTGCTGATCAGGTGTAACCGCTTCATGACCCCTGGGGTCATGACCCCCCTCGGCTTGCCGTTGGGGGTCATGAGGCCGAATAGGTTACGCCTGGTGGGGGGCCATCCAGGGGTATGAGGGTGGACGCCGTAGGTGGCACCCCTCATGACCCCTGTCGCGAAGCGGGTCCCCACGACCGCAGGGAGGGGGTCATGACCCCCCTGTTGCGTGCTCGGCAGCAGCTGTGGGAGCGGCCCGCCGCGACCTCCTCCTGGAGCCTCGTCCTGCCGCTTGGCAGCCCCTGGCCCCGGCTATCAGCCGTGCTGCGCAGCTGCTCCCGGGACGTAGTCGCGGGGGCCCTCCTGGCTTGCTGCCACTGTGGCCACCACTGTGGCTCCGCGCCCGTTGCGGCCCCTGCCGCGGTCGTCCCCAGGGCCTGGTGGCAGCCTGTGGATAACTGCGCTCCGTCGCAGGGCTCCGCAGGCGTGCCGGACGTCGCTGATGGATGTAGCCACTGGCCCCTGCGAGCCCCGGCGGCTGTGCTTGTTCTGTCTCGGCCGGGCACCGGCCGGGCCGCCGCTGGGAACCAGCCAGTGCCACCGTTCAGGGTGGCGAAGGCCGGGCGCAGCCCTTCAGCCTTCCTGGTGAGCTCTTGCCGTACCTTCTTCGGGCATCGCCCGTTCGCAGGTCCTACCCGTCTGTGCGTCCGCGGCCTCGGACGCGGGCGCGTGGCTCGCTCTGTGGCCTCGGCACCCGCCACCCATACCGCTCGTTGCCGAAGGCGCCCTGTGTGATAGTCGCTGCTGCGCGAGCAGCGCCTGTGGGCAGTCTGCTGCTGTCACATGATGGCCCTGAAGCAGGGGGCGGGAACCGCGCATGCCAATCAAGCCACCTCGTGGCCCGAAGGCCGGATCGTTGGACGGCTTCCCCAAGTTCTGGACTCCACGCCCGTTAGACGAACTTGGGGAAGTCGGCTCCCTCCGGCTCAGGACTGAGCGGCCTGGTGGAGAGCCCAGCGGGACGAGGATACGACCATAGCGAGCGCAGCGAGACGACGGGAGTATCGGAGGAGAGCTGGACTCGTCCGTGCGATCACCCGTTGCGGGGCCCGCCCCCGCCCCGTTCCTCGGGCCCGGATAAGGCTCCACGGCCCTGCGGTAGCGGTACCCGATCTGGACACGCTTTGGTCTCACTGTGTCCAGATCGGGTACACGATGCGGCCTGATCGTAACCAGATGCGGTACCCGATTTGGCCACAATGGGTACCTGATACGTCCACCCGCCTGGAGGGCGGTACCCATTCTGGTTACTCCTTGGTCTCATCAGAGCCCATTAGCGGCCCTTGTTGGCGCCAGACACGGTACCCGATTTGGCCACAATGGGTACCACGTTTGGCCACTCTGTTTGCCTGGCCGGCTGGCTGGGCACCAGCCGGGCCGGTGAAAAAAAGAGGGGGCCCCGACGACCGCTAGGTCGCTGGAGCCCCCTGGTGGGTGCGGCTGGTCGGATACTGCTCACTCGCCGGGCGAGCGCTGGCTGTGCTCATTGCTGGTCTGCTCAGCGGCCCTGTCGGCTGCCTTGATGTGCCCGCGCAGCGCGAGCACCGCAGCCTCGACCCGCTCGAGGTGGAGGGCCGGGACCTCGTGGCCCCGGGACACAAGCGCCTCGCGCAGCACGGGCAGCGCGGGGGCGTATTTGGACGCGAGCTTGCGGACCATCGAGTCCGGCGCGCGGCCGTACTGGTGGGACAGCGAGCCCGCGTTGTCGACCATGTCGGAGGCCTTGACCAGCAGCGGCCAGTCGTCCTCGTTCGAGGCGATCGCCTCGATCTTGGCCATGTAGTCCTCGGGCGAGGGCCGGGCCGCCTCGTTGGTCACCGCCTGGACGGTGGCGGCGACCCGGTCGCCGTAGGCCCGGGCCAGCCACGCGGCCGGCGCCTCCTTCACCGCGAGCTGGGAGGCGTAGCGGCTGGCGCAGTCCTCGACGGTGTCGTGCAGCAGCGCCGCTGTTGTGAGCCCGGCGTCGCGCAGGCCCCAGCGCCGCACCCGCAGCGCCACGCGCATCGGGTGCTCGATGTAGGGGGTCCGCTCCAGCGGCCCCCGGGCCTGGCGTGTTTGGCCCTCGTGGAGGAGGGCCGCGACCTGGGCGGCGGAGACGACCATCTCACGCTCGCCGGGGCCGTCACTGGTTATTTCGGCGAGCAGCTCGAACGACAGCAGCGCCGCGTCCATCCGCTTCAGGGGGATGCGCGGGTAGCGCGCTGTGCTCGTTGTTTGAGTGCTCGTCATGTCTCTGCCCTCCTGGGCTGGTGGCTGGTCGGGGTGCGCCCCTGCTTTTGTGACAGCCCCCGCCGCCGGCCCCCGGTCGGCGGGAGCCTGAGGCTCGACCGGCTTGGGTCAGAAGATGTCGACGGCAGGGGTCGTCCGGCCCGGGCGGCGCAGCGCCTGCTCGGCCCACCACGGGTCGTCGTCGCCGGGCAGCGGCGCTGTGCCACTGGTGGTGGCCGGCGCCCCGGGCGAAGGGGGCACAGCCGCCTCGTTGTCTTCGGCCCAGTCGGCGAGCAGCTCGGGGGTGGCCCGGAGCCTCGTCGGCGTCCAGTAGGCGATGAGGCACTGCTGGCGGTCCTTGCGGATCTCGGCGTCGGTCATGCCGAGCAATCGACCAGTCTTCTCAGTGTCCTCATCGGGCGCCTCCTCTCATCAGGGGTCACGGGACGTGCGGTCATCTCAGCCTCATGGCCACGAGCACGGTCAGGACGAAGAAGATGTAGGCGGCCACGGCGCCGGCTGGCTGCGGCCTGTTCTGCTGCGCCAGGGTGAGGCACAGCGCCACGGTGGCGACGAGCACGGAGACGGCCGCGGCCGCCTCGTAGGCCCATTGCAGCCTGGCGGCCGTGGGGTCAGCGCTCATGGCTGGGCCACCTCTCGCTTCTGTTGGGCCCAGCGGGCGCGGTCGGCCTCGGTGGGCAGGGCGCTGCTCACCGGTGACCTCAGCCCCAGGGAGGCGGCGCAGTCGGCGAGCACGAGCATCGCCTCTGCGAGGCCGACGTCCTGGGAGAAGTGCGTGGAGCGGCCCAGGTACTTGTACCACTCGCCGGTCAGCCCCGAGGCGAAGTGCTCGAAGTTGGGCGGGCAGGTCGGGTGGTCCTCCTCGCCGTCGGCGTCCAGCGCCCACGGGTGGCGGCCGCCGTCGCACCAGCAGAAGTCCCGGATCGCGAAGACCTCGTTGGAGAACTCCTCGGCGCAGTTGGAGCCGGGCGGGTTCTTGATCTGGTCCCCGTCCTCGCCGGCCAGGCCGACGACCATGTCGCCCAGGGCCTGGCAGACCAGCTCCATGGCTGCTGATTCGTGCTGGTTCCTCTCAGTGGCGCTCATTGTCGCTCTCCTTCTCCGCTGTGGTGCCGCTTGGCCAGATATGGCCCGGCCTCGCCGCGCACCAGGTCCGCGAGGGCCTGGGCGTAGGCGTCCTTGGCCTTCTCGACCTCGTGCTGGTGGTAGATGCCGTACCCGCCCTCGGCGGTGGCGGCGTCCCACGCCTGGATCGCCGCGGCCAGGTCCAGCCGCGCCTCGGCCTCAGCCCTGGATAGGGCCTTGATGGCGGGGTCGGAGCTCGACCGGCGCATGCCCAGGGTGAAAGTGGCTGCCGCCCGGCGGCTGGCTGCCTCATTGTTGTCCTCGTCGGCCATGGCGCGGCCCTCCTTCGTTCTCAGTACCCGCGGTCGCGGGCGGTGTGCAGCGCCTCGAAGAGCGCCCAGTGGTCGCAGGCGTAGAGCCCGGAGTTGTGGATCGGGTTCAGCTCCACGACCAGCGCCCGGCCCGTCGCCAGGTCCAGCGCGCAGTCGATGGTCACGGTGCCGCCGTGCTCGGCGGCGACCCTCCGGGCGAGGTCGCCCAGGGCGACCTGCACCGCGTGCGGGGTCTCGGTCATCTCCGAGGGGCCCTCGGACCCGTGGTGGCCGCGCAGCATCCTGCCTTGCAGCAGGCCCGGCTCGTGATCCAAGGGGGTGAGCTCCTCGACGCAGCCGGCGGCTGTGACGATGTGCCCGTCCACGGCGAAGAAGCGGGTCTCCCACGTCATGTCCACCCAGTCCTGGGCGAGCAGGGAGGCGGGCAGCCCCTCGAGGCGCACGTACTCCCAGTTCAGCGCCTCGGCGACGGCTGTGTCATTGGCGGCCCGGTCAGGGGCGGTGGGCAGCGCCCAGATGCCGCCCTTGCGGGTGGCTGACTTCAGCACGACGGTGCCGATTCCGGCCGCATGGCGCTCGGCCATCCAGTCGGCGACGTCGCTCGCGTTGTCGTCTGTGCCGACGCCTGCCAGCCGCATCTGGCGGCCGCCGTGCTCCTGGACCAGGGGGTGGGCCAGGAACTGGTCGCGGGCGTGGCCGCCCTCCTCGTCCCGGGAGACGGGGCCGAGCCGCGGCGAGGCGCCGTCGTGGCGCTGGGCCACGACCATCGCCCCCTCGGTGGCCCTCCAGGACGCAGCCATGCGGCAGGCGTCCTCCCAGAAGTCCTCGTAGTCGGCTGTCGGGTCGGCCTGCTCGATGAGGGGCTCACGGCCCGATGCGGCCAGCGCCTCGCGGACCTCGGCCAGGATCTCGCCGGCCACGAGTTCGTGGCCGGGCTTGACGCCCGGGAAGTCGCGCAGCGACCCCGTGAACACTGTCTTGATCTGATCCTCGGCCATGGCGGGCCTCCTTCTCGTGCTGGTGTCGTGCTTCGTTCGATGCTGTGCCTCAGCCGGTGGCGCCCCAGAGCTTGCCGGGGGCGAGGCTGTCGGCGGGCAGCCGCAGGACGAGCCTGTCGCGGCAGGACGGGTCGCCGGGCTCCAGCGGCTTGCTGGGGTGCCCTCCGCCGGCCGGCGCTGCCGGGACTTCTTGCTCGCGTTGGTGAACATAGTGTCGGCCACCCCTCTCATAGGTGCTCGGTCGGCGGACAGGCACAGTCGCGCGGCTCAGGTCGTGATGACTGTCTCGCCGGAGTTGTGCTGCAACCCGGTCTCGGCGTCGTACTCGCGCCCGTTGTCCAGCAGCAGCAGCGTCAACCCCCTCGGCCCGCCCCGCCGCTCCACCACTGTGCGCTCGCCCAGGGCACGGCGTGCCTGCTGGGCGTCGGAGGCGGCCACGACGGGGTCGTCGGCCGGCTTGTGGGTGGGGTTCATTCCCACTGTGAGGCGCTCGCCCCTCTCGTTGGTCATATTGGTCACGCTGATACTTCTTCCTGCTCATAGCTGTAGGTCCGTAGGTGAAAAAAGCAGGGGCCGCCGCCAGGTGGCGACGGCCCCAGGTACCCGCTCCCTCGCATGGAGGGCGGGCGGCGACGAGGCGGCCCCAGGGCCGTCGCGGAGGTGCGTGCTCCGCGCGCAGGCCCCCTCGCCGACCGGCACAGCCCCGCGCGGTAGCGCGTCGGGCGTGCCAGGCCGCGTGAGCGGACCACCTCGTCAAGGAACATCCCGTAGCGGCTCCGCCGCTACGCAGGAACCGCAACCAGCGCAGCAGGGCAGCGGAGACCAGGAGGTACCCGATCTGGCCACATCTTGGGCCATAATGGGTACCGAACACGTACCCGTCTTGCGCCACACCCGGTCCACACTGTATAGTTTCTCTTGGAGTACCAAGAGAAACGACTGATCCGGGAAGGTCAGGAGCAACGAGAGCAGAACAGGAGGCTCAATGCGATGACGACCAAGAGCAGGAGCGCCCCTCCGCACCGCGTGCGGCTGTCGATCCCAGCGGCCGACGCCTCGACGCTGGAGTGGCTGTCCAAGCAGGACAACGCCTCGCAGTCGATGCGCGCCCTGGTGCGCGACTACATCGAGCGGCACGGCTACACCGACCCCACGAGCAGGCCCGTGCGCCAGCTGCCCCGCAGGGGGCGGCCGCCGCTGGAGGAGGCTGGCCCGTTCGATGAGGCCGACGACAATGACGACAGCGCGCAGGAGGCGGTAGCAGCAGTGGCGCAGGTTCCGTCGAAGTCAGAGCTTGCAGAGAGGGCGCCGCAGCGCCAGCCGAGGCCCGCGCCGCAGCAACCAGCACAGCGACCAACGGCCAAGACAATGACGACAGCACCACAGCATCAGCAACCAGCCCAGCACGACCCGGGCTCCACGCCTGGGGCGTCCGGGGTGGGCGCCTTCCTGGCCGGGAGCCGGGATGAGGACTAGCGCCGCGGTAGCGGTGCTTTCGGACCAGTAGAGACACAGAACCAGGAGAAAGACACATGACCAAGCCAGACATGACCCTCGTGGGGGGCGTCGACATCGGCAACGGCTACACCAAGGGCGTCGTGCGCGGCGACCTCGTGCGGGCCACCGACGAGGTCGACCTGCCCTCCGGCGTCAAGAGCGTGACCCGCCCGGCGCCCAAGACCCCGCAGCCCGACTCGGCCGCGGCCGAGCTGGCCGGGGGCGACTTCTACAACGCGCTCGACGCCTCGTTCGCTTCGCCGCTGGTGGGCAACGAGCACCGGCGCATCTTCGGCCGGGCAGGCCTGCAGGCGGAGGGCTCGCGCTACATCGAGTTCAACCTCGCCGGCGAGCAGCCCAAGGCCAACCAGGAGCTCAGCAAGGTGCTCGTGCTCGGCGTCTTCGCGGCCAAGGCCGTCAAGGACTGGGTCGCGGCCCACGACGGGGCGCTGCCCGACCGCGAGATCACCGCTGAGGTCCACGCGGGGCTGGCATTGCCGATCAGCGAATATGTGGCAGAGCACAAGGGCTACCCGCTGCGCTTCACGCAGGCCCCGCACCTGGTGACGGTGAAGAACTTCGAGACCCCGGTGCGGGTGCGCCTGGTGTTCGCCAGCGTCGCGGTGCTGCCCGAGGGCGCCTCCGCGCAGTTCGCGATCAACGACAAGGGCTTGCCGCTGTTCGAGCTGCTGCTGGCCGACCTGCGCTCGCGCGGGATCGAGCTGCCCGGCGTGGAGCCCAGGCACCTGTACGAGGCCAAGCACACCGTCGGCGTCGACATCGGCGAGGGCACGGTGAACTACCCCGTGTTCAGCCAGTCGCCCGCCACGGGTAAGGGCGAGTTCAACGGCGCGGCCTCGGCCACCCTCGGGGTCGGCTACGGCTCGGTGTTGCTCAACGCCATGGCGTCGATGGAGGGCCGCAGCGACTTCAGCTACGGCTCGCGCAAGGAGCTCAGCGAGTTCCTCCAGCACGCCCCGAGCCCGCTGCTCAAGGCCCGCTACGAGGCGACCCGCGAGTTCGTGGACGAGGAGGTCGCCGACTTCTGCGAGCAGGTCGTCGACCGGCTCGAGGAGGTCCTGGGCAACGCCGGGCCCACCGAGGTCGTCTACGTCTACGGCGGCGGCTCCGGCCCCGTCAAGGACGCGCTGTACCCGGCGATCCTGGAGCGCATCAAGCACGTGCCGGTGTGCTACCTGGACTCCGAGTACTCCCGCCACCTGAACCGCGAGGGCCTGTACCTGGCGGCCAAGCACGGCGCGAAGGCCGCAAAGGCCTGACACCGGCCCGGGGGCCGGGGAGGGCCGCGACGCCCGCCCCGGTCCCCTTCGGCCTACCCCCGACGAGCGACTACGAGGAGATGGAGACATGGCATCAAGGCTTGATGCTGGAGGGGCCCTGCCGACCACGCAGGAGATCGACCACGCCGTGAGGGTGTCGTCAGACAACAAGAAGTGGGCCGACGACGCCGAGCGCCTGGCCGAGGCCAAGATCAAGGCGCTCGCGCCGGACGTGGGCATGGAGGAGCTGTCCCGCCTCATGGTGCCCGAGATCGTCGAGTCCCTGGCGGCGCTGCTCATCGCCCTGGGCGACGGCTCGCTGTCGCAGGTGCTGGTGCTGCGCGAGGTGCGCGCCCTGCGCGAGGACCAGGCGGAGGCAGCACGAGGAGCTCATCCAGGCGCTGCAGGCCGTCGGCCGCCGCACGGCGGGCCCGCCCCCGGGAGGGGTGCGGATCTGATGGCCGGCCAGTACGCGAGCGGGACCTCGGTGGACGCCGGGACGTCCCGCGCCGAGATCGAGCGGACGCTGGCGCGCTACGGCGCGACCGCGTTCGGCTACATGACCCAGGAGTCCGAGGGCTCCTCCCGGGCGGCTGTCACGTTCGTGGCGCACGGGCGCCAGGTCAGGCTGACCGTGGCGATGCCCTCGCGGGCCGACCGCAGGTTCACCCACACCCCGAGCACCAAGAAGCCCAGGACGCCCGAGGCCGCCTACAAGGAGTGGGAGGCCGAGACGCGGCGCGTCTGGCGGGCGCTGGCGCTGCTGGTCAAGGCTCTGCTGGAGGCAGTGGACTCGGGCATCACGACATTCGAGGAGGCCTTCCTGCCGTACACCATCGTCCCGGGCACGGGGCGCACGGTCCACGAGCAGGTGGGCGCTGACATGGAGCGGGCGATCGCCTCGGGCGAGCCGCCGCGCCTCCAGATAGGGGCATAGCTTGAGCACCGAGACCGCACCGAGGGGGCGGCGCAAGCCGCCGCCGAGCTCACTGGGGGGAGGGGACTTCCTGGGCACCAGCGAGCACGTGGGCAATAGTGGGGGCGGGGTTGCCGCCTCTGCTCCTGAGCCTGTTGCTGCTGCTGCAGTGGCAGCGCCGGAGACGACGTTCGACTTCGCCGGGCCGCCGGACGACTTCGACCTCATCATGCGAGGGGTGGGCCAGTGGTCGCCGGCCCCCGACGAGCAGCGCCCGCGCCTGGACGCCCGGCGCAGGGCGCGCCGCAGGCGGCGCGTCACCACCGCCGTCGTCATGGTCGTGGCCCTGGGGCTCATCGCCCTGGGCGCGCACTTCGTGATGAAGGGGCTGGCCGGGGAGACCGTCGAGGAGATGCCGCTGCCGGAGGAGACCTTCGCGGTTACCGAGGGCGAGGCCGTGACACGGGCCCAGGAGCAGGCCGGGGACCCCGACGCGGGGGCCGAGCCGCCAGCAGGGCTGGAGGCGATGGGCCCCAACCAGGTCTGGGTGCCCCAGCTCGACCCCGGGCTGGCCGACGCCAGGCCCGACCAGGAGTTCGTGCCCAGCAAGTACGCCGGGCTGCCGACGCTGCGCATCCCCTCCGACCCGCGCGAGGCTGTGTGGTATTCAGCCGGCGGGCCGATGTGGGGCGGGGACGAGGGCACCACCCTGGTGGCCGCCCACGTGGCCACGCGCAAGAACCCGGGCGTGTTCCGGGGCATCGACAAGCTCCAGCCGGGCGACGTGGTCTGGACCACGGACGCCGATAACAGGCGCCAGGCCTGGGCCGTCACGCAGCTGTGGGCCGCCGAGCACAAGGCGTTCCCGCAGGAGTACTTCTCCGCCGAGGGCGAGCGCAGGCTCGTCATCACCACGTGCGGAGGGCGGATCAACGCCCAGGGCTACTACGCCCAGAACGTGTTCCTGGTGGCCGTCCCGGTGACCGTGCCCGGCTCGACCGTGTACGAGCCGGCCCCCCAGGAGCAGGGGGCGGACGAGGCGGGGGGCGCCGAGGACGTGGCGGAAGACACGCCCGAGGAGCAGCCGGAGGGGTGACCTCCGGCCCTGTCTACTGATACACGAGCACTCTTTGCGGTATTGTTTACTGTGAGGACCGCCCCTCGACATCCCAGCACGACTGGGGGCCGAGGGGCTTCCGCCTGAGGCACCAGCGGTAACGCGCGGGTGCGGGCAGGCACGATGAAAGACGCACTACCACCTCAGAGAAAGGAACAGGATAGTGACCCTCACTACCTTGCAGCGCGGCGGACCGCCGCGCGAGGACCGGCGCCACAAGCGCCGCCGCGCGGGAGGGGCCCTCACGGCCTCCGCCCTCGCGCTCGTCCTGGCGGCGAGCATGACGCCGGCGGCCAACGCCGCCATCGGCTCAGGAGGCGCCAACGGCGGCTCCGGCGGCCAGTCCGGCGAGTACATCTCCGTGATCAACATCGACGACGCCTGGGCGGCCACGCCGGTCCAGGGCTGGGGCGAGAGCAGCATCCAGTACTTCGTCGACCAGTTCCGGTCCCATGTCAACTCGGACTACGGCTTCAACGCTATCGACGGCAACTGGAACAACCACAGCGTCTTCTCTCGCGAGAACGTGGACATTGCGTGCCGCGGCGCCATCGACGAGGCGATCTCCCGCGACAGCGGGGCGACCCAGGCCCGCGTGGTCTCCATGGCCGTCTCCTGGCGCGTGAGCGGTTCGACCAACTCGGTCGTCGTCTCCGGCCAGGCCAAGGGCGGCTACCGCTCCGACGTGGTCAACCTGTGGGACAGCAGCGGGTTCGTGAACCACACGGCCGAGTCCCGCGCCGACATCCGCGCCAAGCACCTCGAGCAGATCGACGGCATGGGCAGCTCCATCCGCGTCACCTGCGTGGCGCTGAACGACACGGAGGTCGTCCGCGACTATCCGCTGTCGATCACCACCGACCGGGCCAACACCTTCTCGCTCTCGGGCGGCACCGGGGCGGTCCACGACCGCATCCACGCCAACCGCGGCGACTCGACCATCTCCGAGAACCTCAACGGGCAGGTCGTGCTCCACTGGGACGGCGTGACGGGCCAGGCCGCGACCTCGCGGACCAAGAACGTCACCATCGCCAATACGGGCACCACCAACTCCCCGACCTTCACCCCGGCCGACTTCGGCTGGACCGTGTGGCCTGCGGGGCAGTTCTGGTTCGACGTGATCATCCCCAAGCAGGGCTCGATGGCGGCGGGCGTCAACACCCCTGACCGCGACCCGCGTGAGACCTGGAGCGCGGAGTTCGACCTGGACATCACGACCGACCACTCCGGCGGGTTCTCCCTCGCAGGGTCGACCGGGCCGGTGAGCGACCTCGTGCACGCCAGCTCCAACGGCTCGCGCGTGGGCGGCACCGTCAACGCCAACGTGATCCTCAACTGGGACGGCTTCGGTTCCAACGCCGCGCCCAAGGCCGCGACCAAGGCCTTCGCAGTGAGGCTCGACGGCGACACCCGCACGCCGAACTTCACTCCGGCCGACTTCGGCTGGAACGCGTGGCCCGCAGGGCGGTTCTGGTTCGACATCCGCGTGCCGGAGCAGAGCCTGATGAGCGGCGCCGTGGACACCCCCGACCGGGACCCCCGGGAGACCTGGGTGGCGACGCCCCCTCCTCCTGAGAAGATCCTGACCTCGGGGCCGCAGGCCGACGAGCTCGGCGACAACGAGGTGCTCGCCTCGGGCATGTCCTACGACGCGCGCATCAGCGCGACGGCGTCGGGCTACACCTCGATGCGCATCACCGACACGATCCACACCGACCAGGTGTTCATCGGGTCCGCCACCGCCGACGTCAACAGCGCGCCGTACGTGCTGGCGCCCGACGGCTCCCGCGTGAGCGGGGCGACCGTGTCGATCAACCGTGGCACCGCAGGGCGCGTCGTCGTCAGCGCGACGTTCTCCGGCATCCCCGACCGTTTCCAGGGCCAGGACTACACCCTGGTCGTGCCGACCTACGTGCTGCCCACCGGGGCCGACTACGAGATCGAGGACGACTCCCGCGTCTGCTACGCCCCTGGCGTGTCGGGTATCGAGCGCTGCCTTGACGGCAACGACGAGGGCACCCGCAAGGTGACCCCTGCTCCTGACAAGGTCTGGGTGCTCGACGAGGAAGGCGCGCTTGTCGCGTCCGACCCTGCGCACACCAACCAGCAGGGCGTCGATCAGAAGACGTTCGCACCGGGCTCGGCTATCGCAGCCGTCGTTAACGGGCGCGTGCCCGCGAACCTCGCCGAGAACCTGACCCAGTACTCCATCACGGACGACTGGACCGGGGCGGCGCAGTACGTGGACTTCTCCGACGCCTCCCGCGTCAAGGTCTTCGCCGGCGGCATTGACGTGACCTCGCAGTTCACCGTGGCGGTCAACGGCACCACCACGACCGCGACGGCCAACGCCGCGTTCCTGGCCACCACCAAGGGCCTGAGCGCCGACCGTCCGGTCAAGCTCGTGATCAGCGGCGAGTTCCGCAACGACTACGACACTGGCGGCGAGCTGGCACGCCTGAGCAACGCCGGCTCCGAGCGCTGGAACAACGAGACCGTGCCGACCAACACCCCGCCGGTCTTCACGACCACCCCGACGCCTGACAAGGCATGGGTGCTCGACGAGGACGGCGCGCTCGTGGTCAACGACCCCGAGTGGACCAACGAGGTCGGCATGGACGGCAAGACGTTCCTCATGAACGACGAGGTGTACGCAGTGGTCAACGGCCGCATCCCGGGCAACCTGGGCCGCGCGCTGGACAACTACTCCATCACCGACGACTGGTCCGACGGCATCGAGTACGTCGACTTCTCCGACGCCAGCCTCGTGCAGGTGTACTTCGGCGGCCAGCGGGTCACTGGGGAGTTCGACATCGCGATCGCCAACGGCGTGACCACCGCGACCGCCCGCCAGGCGTTCCTGGACCGCACCGCGGGCCTCGACGGCGACGTGCAGGTGAAGCTGGTCATCGGCGGCAAGTTCCGTGACGACTACGACACCCAGGGAGAGCTGGTCCGCCTGCTCAACAAGGGGTCGGAGACCTGGAACAACCGCACCCAGCCGACGAACGAGCCCCCCGTCTACACCTGGACCCCGGACCCTGACAAGTTCGTGATCGGGTCGGGCGAGGAGTCCGGCGACAACACCGGCGCGAACATCGACGGCATGAGCGTCTGGCCCGGCCAGAAGCTCGAGTACTCCATCGGCATCGACCTGCGCATCCCGGGCAACACCGCCCGCGGCGTGAAGTCGCTGGCAGTGGAGGACGCCTACGACCCGTTCGTCACCCCTGACTTCGAGACCATCGAGTTCTGGGACGGGCGCGACGACCGCGGCCGGCCGACCGTTGTTCCTGCGAGCAACTACAAGGTGACCGTCAACGAGGAGAACCACACGTTCCGCGTGGACTTCACCGAGGACTGGATCAACGCCAACGTCAACAACCCTGACGGCTCCGCCAACAGCGAGTGGCTGACCAAGGGCTGGCTCACCATGCGGTTCACCGCAGCGGTGAACGACGACATCGCCGGTGGCGACACCGTCGAGAACCAGGCGTTCCAGATCATCAACGACGCGCGCACCGAGACCGAGATCCCGACCGTGCGGATTCCGACTGTGGAGCCCGACAAGGAGGACTTGAACACCGACCTGGTCGACATCGACGGCAAGACCGTCGTGGCCGGCGACGTGATCCTGTACCGCCTCACGCTCGACGGAGGCCCCGCTCGCTCCGAGCTGGCCTACAACGTGCACAAGCTGGGCATGGTCGACGACTTCGACGACGAGTACCTGGACCTGTCGGTCGAGGGCATCCGCGTGACCGAGAAGGACACCGGGGCCGACGTCACCGACAAGTTCAACGTGCAGATCATCGACGGCGTGGCGTACATCTTCGCCAAGCAGGTCGACTCGGTGAACTTCAAGGGCCAGACCATCAGCGGGGACCCTCAGCCCGAGGACCTCGCGGTCTACTCCACCGCGCCGATCGACCCGCACACCACGCCGATCATCGACCAGTCGCTGCTCGGCAAGGACTACTACGTGACCCTGGCGACCACCGTCGTCAAGGAGCTCGACGGCTACGTCATCGAGAACCAGGCCACGCAGAACATCCAGAACACCTGGCACCAGACGAAGATCGTCTCCAACCCCCTCAAGGACATCGACCCTGACAAGGACGTCGTCGTCTCCGAGGAGACCAAGGACGACTCCATCGACGGCACCGAGGTCGCCCTCAACAGCGACTTCAACTACCGCCTGAACAGCTCCGAGATCCCCGCGAACCGCGCCTACGAGGCGAGCCAGTGGTCGATCACGGACACGTTCAACCCTGTGTTCGACCAGTACACGGGCATCTGGGCGGCGTACGCCAACGAGGACATCTACGACGGTGACACGCTGGTCTACGCCAAGGGCGACCTGCTGCAGGACAGCGCTGGGCACGAGACCGAGCCCGGCTCGGCCATGTTCGACGTGACCTTCGACCAGGAGTCCTACACCTTCAAGATCGAGGCGACGCAGAAGTTCCTGGACCTGGTGAACACCAGGACCGACCTCTCGCAGAGCTTCTCGGTCTACACGAAGATGATCCGCATTGCGCCGAGCGAGCGGGTGGAGAACCAGGCGACCGAGTCGTACAACGACTACGAGCGCGACACGAACATCGTGTGGACCTCCACTCCTGAGCACCCGGCTATCGACGTCGAGAAGTACACCCTCTCCGAGGGCATCATCGACGGCGACCGCGACGACGTCCGTCTCGCCTACGAGATGACGCCGGAGCAGCTGGCGATGCAGGGCGAGGGTGACAACGCCGTGCAGACCGGTGTCGAGGTGGGCATCACCGTCACCAACACCGGCGACGTGAAGCTCGTGGACGTGGTGCTGACCGACGAGACGCACCAGGGCACCTGGGGCGACGTGGACGACCTGCTGTGCGTGGCTCCTGAGGGCACCGCGCTGGAGGACCAGGTAGTGGTCGAGGGCTCCGAGACCGCATGGGTCGAGATGTCTGCGATCACCGAGCTCGAAGTGGGCCAGAGCGTCGACTGCGTCGGCGTGCTGCGCGGCATGGAGCCGGGCATGACCCACGGCGACACGGTTACTGCTACCGGTAAGTCCGTGTTCACGGGCAAGGAGGTCTCCGACGACGACCCGTGGTTCGCCAAGGCACCTTCTGAGGTCGGTATCGACGTCGAGAAGTACACGCTGGAAGAGGGCGTGACCGACGGCGACCGGGACGTGTTCAAGGACGCGCTCACCCTCACCCCTGAGCAGGCCGAGAACGGCCTCCTGATCGGCATCGACGTCACCAACACCGGTGATGAGCCGCTGACCGACCTGAAGCTCGAGGACGCCACTCACGAGGCGACCACCGGTGATGTCACCGGCATCAAGTGGTGGACCGCGGTGGACGAGGACGCCAAGCAGGCGATCATCGACCGCTACGAGGCCGACAAGGCCGCTGCTGAGGCGGCCCCTGAGGGCGACCCTGTGACGGTGGAGGACGAGACCGAGGCCCCGGCCGAGGGCTCTGATGCCGAGGAGATCGTCGACCTGGAGGACGAGGGAGCAGCCGCTCCTTCGCCCGATGAGGCGGTAGCACCCGTCGTTGACGAGCAGGAGGCCGCCAAGCCCGTCCTGCGGGCCCCTGTGTTCGAGGCCTTCGACGGCGTCGAGTACCAGGTCCGCGAGCTGGACGAGCTGACCGTCCTCGCCCCGGGCGAGACGGTGCTGCTGGTGGGCACCCTGACCGGCGTCGAGCCGGGCACCGCGCACGGTGACACGTTCACCGCGTCGGGCAAGGGTGTCTACTCCGGCGACGAGGTCTCGGACGACGACCCGTGGTTCGGCAAGCTGCCGAGCCCGGAGGTCCCCGACCCCGAGTGCCCGGTCTGCGAGAAGCCGACCCCCGACCCCGAGGACCCGCCGAAGATCGTCACCACCGGTGACGGGTTCGCCGAGGGCAACAACCTCATGGTCGCAGGCGGCGTTCTCCTGGCGCTCCTGGCCCTGATCGGGGCCGGCGGCTACGCCTACCGGGTGCGCCGCATGGAGCAGGCCGAGGCGGGGGAGGACTCCTGACCCGCTGAGGCATCCTGACCGAGGGGCCCCGTCATCCGCAAGGGTGGCGGGGCCCCCTCGCTGCCGGGAGGCGTGGCGCGGCTGCTTGATCGCAGTGCCCCGGCAGGGTAGAGTTGTCAGTGAAGAAGCCGCCTGCCTCTTCGCTCTCCTTCCCGGAGTTGATGGTTCCTTTCTCTACAGGTCCGAAAAAGACAGACCCCCGACCGCTATGGTCGGGGGTCTCGTCTTTGCCCACGGGCGGCGCACTAGCCCATGCGGTCGCGGCTCAGGTCGATGAGCCGGGTGGCGGTGTCCAGGTGCTGCTGGAACACGGCGGCCTTCGCGAGGTCGCCGTCGGCGAGGCACACGTCCACGCTCGCGGCCAGGTGGAGCCGCAGCTCCCGGGCCTTCTGCTCCAGGGTCTTGTCATCGGCGTCCACGGGGACGACCTTGTAGTTCCTATCGGCCATGGGGGCCTCCTTCTCTCGATGCTCTCGCGGGTTCTCGCCCGATGCTCCTGCTCTCGTTCGTCAGGCGGCCGGGCGCTGGGACAGCCACCGGCGCACCGCGGCGCGGGCCGCGGGGAACTCGTCCCAGTCGTCGGGGTAGCGGGCGTCGTACTGGGACATGGACGCTATCCCCTGGTGCTGCACGAGCTCCACGAGGTCGGGCGCGTCCTGCGCGCGGCCGGACATCGCTGCATCTTCTACAGCCATGCGCTTGGCACGGGTGAGGGTGGCCACCGAGGCCACCGACAGGGCGATCGCCCTCAGCGGCGCCCCCGCCAGCGCCATCGGCTCCCACTCGGCGCCGATGAGCAGCTCGACGTGCTCGGCGTCGCCGTCCATCACGTTGTAGTTGTTCAGCCAGTCGGGGTCCAGCCCCAGGTCGGCGCCCACCTCGGCGACCATCGCCACCACCTGCGGCGGGTAGTCAGCGGTCACCGTGTCGATGTCAGCGGTATAAGCTCTAGCGCCGGCGCGCACGCCGTGCACCAGCAGCGCGAAGCCGCCGATGGCCCGGATCTCGATCTCCAGCCCGGCTGACACCAGCCTCGCGTCCAGCTCCCGCAGCGCGGCGAGCAGCTCGTCCTTCGTCCTCTTCGACATGGTCACACCTCCCCGGGCACACGACCCGAACTCTCTGGCAACGGCGCCGTGCGCGCCCTCCACAGGGAGTCCCGCCGCGGCTGGTCCGCGGCACTTCACGGAGGCCCGCGACGTGAAGCAGAAGGCCCCGCCACCCCTGGATACCAGGGAGGGCGGGGCCAGTCTCATGCTCGTGAGTCCTGTGGTCACAGGACGATGCCCACCTCGTCGAAGTATGGGTGGGCGCCCGTGGGGTGCTCGGACAGCACCAGGGGCAGTCCGCCGGGCGGGGCATGGCCCACGCGGCGGAGGTCGTCGACGCCGGGCAGCTCAGCCAGCGCCTTCTCGTAGCGCCCCTGCAGCACCAGCAGGTGCTTGAGCAGGTAGCGGGCCTCGGGGCCCATGCGGGAGGCGTCGATCGAGCGGGCGCGCTCCCGGGTGGTGGGGGTGCGCATCAGCATCGTGCGGTTCAGGACCCGGAACAGCTCGTAGAGCCGGTGCGGGTCACGGTCGGAGAAGTCCTGGTACAGGATGTCCGCGGCGTCCACTTCGGGGCTCCTTCGTTCTCGTGGGGGCTCTGGGTCGAGCGACGGGGCAGGGGTCGGCTAGAGGCCGTCCTGCGCCCAGTCGTACGGGCGGTTGGCGCGCTCCTGGCGCGCCTGCAGCTCGGCCTCCTGGCGCTGCAGGGCCTTGCGGTCCTTGCGGCGGATGACGGCCGCGGCGACCATCATGAGCACGATGAACGCGATCATGGCGACGCCGGTCCAGAAGACGCCCGCCTCCAGCGGGGTCATGGGGTCGAGGATGAGTGTCTGCTGCTTCATTGCGGGCCTCCTGGGCTCTCGTGGTGCTGGCAGGGCTGAGCCTATTGGCCAGCCCGGCGGCCCGGGAGGGCCTGCGACGGGTGTTGACGGGTGGTTGGGGGCCCCCGCTCCCGCGCGGTCGTCAGCCTCGGCTGGCGCGGTCTGCCTCGCGGGGCGGGGGCGGTCTGTGGGGCGGGTGCGGGCGCTGTCGCGGCGCAGCCGCTACCAGTCGACCTCCTCGCGGGGGCCGGTGACGGCGCCCTCGGGGGTGATCCGGCGGGGGTCGCGGACCCTCAGCATCGTTCCGACGCGCGCCCCGGCGGCGTCGACGGCATGGACGGTGGTCTCGTCCTCGCCCATCAGGCGGACGATCTCCGGCCCGGTGAGCGCTGTGAAGCACGCGGGGTGGAAGGCCAGCCCGTAGGTGCGCATCTCGACGACGGGGCCGGGCAGTATCGTCTGCCGGCAGGCGTCGCAGGAGTAGGTGTTGCTCGTGGTGCGGCCCATGACGGCCCTCCTTCACTCGTTGGTGCTTCTTTGCTCGTTATCGGTCAGCGGGTCTCTGCGTAGCCGCAGGTCCCGCAGGTGTAGTGCAGCTGACCGCCCTTGAGGGTGGTCTCCTCCATCTGGTCCTCGTCGCAGTTGGGGCACTTCATCTGTTCATCTCCTCGTTCAGCGGATGACGGTCGTCTGGCCGTTGTCCTCGTAGCGCAGCATGTAGCCGCCGCCTGCCAGATGGAAGACCCGCACGACGCGGCCGCTCTTGTCCCTGTACGTTCCTTCGGGCATGACTGCCACCTCCTCGTTCCTTCGATCCGGCGGCAGCCGGTCGGCTACTGCTCTCACAAGAGGTCTCGCGCACGGCTCCTGCCGGGCGCAGCGAGAAAGGTCGCACCGTTGGGCGCCCCTCCAGGGGCGGCCGCTCGCCGGCTCCCGCCAGGGGCGAGGGCCCGGGGCTGCTGGCAGGCCCGGGACGGAGGCCCAAAGACGAGAGCCCCGCGCAGGCTCACCGGATCTCTCCGGCCCTGCGCGGGGCTCCCGCTATTCAGTTGTGGTGGGTGCTGCTACTGCAGCGGCTCGTTGCGCCGGATCAGGCGAACGGGGTCTCGCTGGCGTCGCCCTGCTGCGCCTTGAGCGCTGCGATCTGGGCCTCGAGGTCGGCCACGGACGGGCCGGAGGTCGCAGCCGCTGCGGGCTGGGCGGCAGGCTGCGCGGCAGCCTTCTTCGCCTTGCGCGCGTCGGTCACGGCCTTGGTCTCGAGGTAGCGGGGGTAGCCGTCGATCTCGACGGTCGGGCCGTCGGGGTACACGGTCTTGCCGTCCTTGGTGAACGGCTTGTGGCTCAGGCGGTAGTTGACCGCGATGAGGTCTCCCTCACCCACGTTCGCCCACGAGCCGATGCCGTTGGCGCGCGCCGGGATGAAGGCGCGGACCGGGATGAAGTCGGTGTCGGGCTCGTTCTTGCCGTTGCGGACGAAGTCCTCGTCCACGCCGAGCGAGAAGAGCAGCGCGACTGAGCCGTCGCTGTTCGGGAACTGCTTGATGCCACCCTTGCCGACGCGGCCGATGAGGTGTCCGTTGTTCGCGGGATTTGCCATGGTAGTCCTGCTTCCTGCGGCCTGCGGCCGCTGATTTGGTTCTCTGCATGCAGTGCGGAGGATCTTGTGCGGTAGGTCTTTCTCCAAGACCCTTCCACGGGTCTGCCCGAAGACGGCCCCTCGGCCGTCTGTCAGAGCACGCCCTCCCTCAGGAGGCGTGCGACCCTGTCGAAGACAGCCCCGACAGCGACGCCCAGTCGCTGTCCGGCGCAGGGCCCGCCAGGGGCCCGCCGCCCTGCCCACCCGCAACAGCACCAGCAACAGCTCGCCGCTGCCACTGCTGCTGCTATTGCTCGCCGCCGCCCTTCGGCGGCCTGGGTCTGGGCCTGGTCAGGTCAACGCCCGTGGTGCGCGCCAACATCGCCAGCGCGTTGCGCTGCGCCCGGCGGTCGCTGGGCGTGGCGGCCATGATCAGCGGCCGGGACGAGGTGCCGACGCTGCCCTGAGGCAGGTCTTGCGCCCGGGGGTCGTCGTCCGGCAGCCACAGGGCCCAGTGGCCCGACTTGCGCAGCTCGGCCTCCAGGCCGTGCGCCCGGGCCCGGGAGACGAGCTCCTTGGCGCTGCCCGGGTACGACCTGGCGTGGCCCTGCTGCCTGCTGTCCTTGCGCCTGCTCACGGGCCCGGGCCTCAGCTGCCCTCTCGGGGCAGCACCGTGACCGTGGCGTGCTCACAAGCATCAGCCTCCAGGGCCTCCTTGAGGTCCATCGCGGCCATGTCGCCGTCGAGGCGCAGGACGCACTTGGTCTCGATGTGGCCGCGGCGCAGGCCCGTGGTGAGCGAGCGGGGGCGGTGCCCCAGGTGCTCCAGGGCGGCGTAGACGCCCGTGTACCACTGCTGGGCCATGTCGTCGGCCTGGCGCTCGGTGATGCCGTCGGTCTCCACTGGGTGGCCCACGGTGACCTCGTAGCGCTGCTTGCGGCGGCCGCCCCCGACGCCCAGCAGGCGCTGGACCATCGAGATGGACGCCGGGCTGTCCGGACGTTGGTTGTCTGGCTGTGTCATGCTCTGTTCGATCCCCTCCTGCGGGCGCGCGAGCGCGCCTTGACGACGGCAGCGGCGGTCGCCGCTGCTAGTGCGGCCACGACGGCGGCCGCTGCTTTCTTGAACACCCTCGCCGGCGGCATGGGCGCTTGTTGGTCGCTGCTGTCGGGCGCGAGGCCCTCGGCCTCCATGCGCGCCCCCACCCTCGCCTGGACCTCGGGGTCGGTGAGCCGGTCGGCGAGCATTTGGGCGTCGACGAGGAACTCGCCCTTCAGCGCCTCATAGAGCACCGGGACGACGGGGCCGTTGGCCCACGCCTCGATCCGCTCAGGGAAGAGCGGCACGCCGTCCCACGCCAGGTGCCAGGCCTGGCTGTAGTAGACCAGGCGCTGCAGCTTCATGTGGGTCATCGGGCCGTGCTTGCCCAGGATGTACGTGGCGACGTCGAGGACGCCGGCGCTGCTGGTCCTCCTGGTTCCTTGGGCGCTCATACGAGCACCCTGACCAGCACAGCGCGGGAGTCGAACGGCCCCACGCGCAGGTCGGAGACCTCCTCGACCAGCCCAGAGGCGGCCAGGGAGGCGGCGACGCCCTCGCCCTCGGACCAGTCCTTGATGTGGACATGGCCGGCCGGGGCGGCGACGCCGTAGGCGGCGAGGTTGACGGACAGGGTCTCGGGCCCCTCGTCGGTCATGAGGACCAGCGCGCGCTGGTCGTCGTCGTGCTCCACGGAGCCGGCCAGGGCGATGCCGGGGAACTGCACGGTGATGTCTTGTCTGATTTGCTGGAAGGCCATGGCTCGGCTCTCTTTCTGCTTGATGGGCGGTGCTGGTGGGTCAGGGTTGTATCACAGCCAGGAGGGCCGGGCCTTCGAGCCGCTGGGCGAGCCTGGTGATGCGGTCCGCCTCCTGCGGGGGCAGCACCGGGTCGAAACGGCCGGTGGCGCGCAGGGACGCGAGGTTGAGCGCCAGGCGCGCGGCGTGCCTGCGCCTCTTGAGGTCGCCATGGGCGAACTTGCGGATCGTGCGCTCGTACTTGTCGAAGACGTCAGCCCCGGCCACGCGCATCGACTCGATCATCGGGCGGTAGGGCAGGCCCTCGACCGTCCACTCCTTGAACGGGGAGAACAAGGCCTCCACGCTCTGGTGCGAGCCGGAGGCGGCGTGGGCCAGGAACTGGTCCAGGCCCCTGGTGGAGCAGTCGGTGCCGTCGGGCAGGAAGCCGTGGCGGGCGCCTGGGCGGGATGAGGAGGTGACGACGAACACGTCGGTGTCGGAGCCCGCGTGGGCGAGCCCGTACAGGCGTGAGCCGTGGATCGTTCTGAACAGCTCCTGCGGCATCGTGGCCACCTCCTCCTCCATCATTCGTGGCGCATCAGACCTGGTACGGCCGGCCGAAGGCCTCGACCTGGTGGCGCACGGCGACCACGCCCTGGCCCACGGCCAGCTGCCAGCGGTCGCCCGGGTCCTCGCCCTGGGCGTCGATGACGCCGGTGAGCTCGTGGTCGCAGGTGAACGACGCCAGCCGCGGGTCCTCGGACATGTGCGCGTCGATGTACGCGCGGGCCGAGGGGGCCAGCAGCTTCTCGACCAGGTACTTCATCCAGGCGTCGGCGTCGTAGAACTTCTCCGCGCCGTTCCAGGCGATGGAGGCCCCGTCGTCGGACGGCTCCCAGCACAGCCAGAGGCCGGGCTGGTCGGGGTGGGGCTGGTTGGAGTCGATCACGTCGGGCGCGTCGTAGTGCATGAAGCCCTGGTTCGGCTCCACGTGCAGCGGGCCCTTCGTGCGGTTCATCCTGCGCGAGTCGGCCAGGTCCTTGAGGAACGAGACCTCGTCGGCGTTCAGCGGCGGGGTGACGGCGATCTCGCCGTCGAACTCTGTGGTGTAGCCCATGGTCGGGATCTCTTTCTTTTGTGGGACGGTGGCGGGTCGGGGTTGGGCAGCTCAACCGAAGACGACGACGCCCTCGTCGGCGGCCAGGGTGAGGCCCGTGAGCCAGCCCTCGTAGGCCGCGAGGTCGTACTCGTCCAGGCGCTCGCGCGCCAGGTCGTGGTGCTGGCGGAAGTCCGCCAGCAGGTCGTCAGCGGCCTCATGGCCGATCGCGCCCTCGTTGTCGGCGAAGTTGATCAGCTCGAAGAACGGCTGCTCGGAGTAGGACACGGGGTCGTGCCACACCTGGGAGGGCGTGAGCCCGACCAGGCCAGCCAGCGCCTCGCGGAAGGCGCCGTAGCCACTGTAGGAGCGGCTCATGACCAGGGCCGTCTCGGTGGCGTCCGTGGTGCGGTAGACAGCGCGGGCGATGAAGCCGTCGTCGTCGGGCACGTCGTGGCCGGGGATGCCCCGCGTGGAGGCCTCGAAGCCGCCGTAGGCCATGGTGGTGACCAGCTCGGCGCCGCCCTGCTGGACGTCGTCCCAGGCCTGCTCAGGGGTCATGCCGGGGACGTGCTCCAGCTTGCTGTACGCGATGATCGAGACTCCCATGACGGGGCCCCCTCTCCAGTAGGTGTGATGAGTGAGTGCTTCTACCAGACCACCCGGGCCCGCCCCCTCAGGGGCGGGACTCCAGGGCGTCGAAGACGCCGGCCAGGTCGAGGCGGGGCGTCCCGTCGAGACCTGCCACGTCGAACGCGCCAGCCCTGACGGCCTCCAGGAGGCCGGCCTGGGCCAGCGAGCGCTCCAGCTCCAGGTTGGCGCGCCCGAGAGTGTCGGAGGCGCCGCGCCAGTAGCGCTCCAGCGGCGTGCGCACGGCCTTGCGGGCCGAGTAGCCGGCCGCCTTGACCTTGGAGCGGTAGTCCGCCGCGTCGACGAGCACGGCGCCCTCATGCAGGTCGGCCTCGGCCGCCGCGATGAGCGCGTCGATCCCCTCGGGGCCCTCGGCCACGCCCATGACGCTGTCGTGGGCGAGCTCCAGGGAGAACCTCCTGGCGATGTTGCGCGCCATGCGGTCGTCCGTGCGGAAGGCCTCCTGGTTGCGGATCGCGTCCAGGAGCACCAGCCGGTCGGGGCCGGGCTCGTTGACTGGGTGCGGGTCGTCGGAGCGCAGCGCCTCGAACACGGCCGTGACGCCGGTGCGCTCCAGCATCTCTCGCAGCTGCACGCAGCCCTGGGAGGTGAGCTCGGTCAGGAGCATCCGCTTGGCCGCCTCGGCGTAGGGCGTGGCGCCCGACTTCGAGAACACGGCGAGATGCCCGTGGACCGAGGCCACGAGCACGAGGTAGCCGTTGTACTTCTTCACGGCCCGCACCGGGTACGCGGTGACGGAGGGGTCCTCCCACTGGGCCAGCGACCGGCCGGGCTCCTCGCCGATGTGGAAGAACTTCTCGTACCCGCGCGCCAGGACCTCGCCGGTGGACGAGTCCATGAACAGGCCCCGGGCGTGCACGGAGACGTCGTCCCACGCGCCCTCCTGGAAGGCCTGCCGGGTGAAGTTCGCAGCCACGACCCCGTCCCAGCCCTCGACGGGCCGGACGGTGACGTGCGCGCTGGAGCGCATGCGCTCCAGCAGCGGCAGGGCGGGCTCCTTGCGGCGCAGCCAGGGCATCTGCGAGAAGTGCGCAGCAGAGGCGGCGTCCACGCCGTCGGCGTACTCGTGCAGCTCCGGGGCGTCAGAGCCCCTGGTGATGACGGCGACGCGGACGTGGCCGCCGGTGGAGGCGCCGGCCTCCAGGCACACGACCGGCCCGTCGGGCGTCTCGCGCACGGCGGGGACGGGGCCCTCATTGGCGCGGCCGTTGCGGTGGCCGTGCAGCTGCCTGCCGGCCAGGTCGAACGACCCGACGTCGTACGACGTCTTGCCGCGGTAGGCGTGCGCCCGGTCGCCGGTGCCGTAGACGAGCTCGGCGTCGGCGACATGGAGCATCGACGACAGGGCCCGGCGGCGGACCGCCTCGGACACGCCGCCGTGGGTGACCAGCCACGGGCGCGACGGCGAGCCGTCGGCGCGCGGGGCGCCCGGGATCAGCACCAGCGGCACCGTGGCGTCCACGAAGGCGGCCTGCTGGCCGGCCATGACCCCGTGGGCCAGCAAGGCGTCACGGGTCTCGCGGGTGTCTGGGAACGGCGCGCGCGCCGTGTTGTTGGCGACGGCCCGCAGGTTCAGCTCATGGTTGCCGGTGACGACGGTCGCCCTGCCCTCGGCCAGCAGGCCGTGCACCAGGTCCCAGACCCCCACGGGGTCGGGGCCGCGGTCGAACAGGTCCCCGGCGAACACCCAGCGGGTGCCCGGGGCGTCCAGCTCGGCGACCGCCTGGCGCAGGGGCGCGGAGCACGAGTGCACGTCGCCCACCACGACCACGCGGTCGGCGTTGACGGTCTGCGGCAGCACGAGGTCGTGCGTGAGCAGGAGCGCGTTCTGCACTTCCTGGGCGGTCCCGGCGATGACGGGCGCGCCCTGAGGCACAGCCTTGTCGCATCCGGCCTCCCACATCTCGCGCAGGCGGTCCTCGTCGAGCGCGTCCGTGCCCCGGTGGGCGTTGCGGCGCAGCAGCTCCTCGAACGGGACGTCGCCCTGCACGTCGACGACGAAGGGGCGGTAGCCGTGGCGGCGGGCCCGGCGCACCAGGTCGGACTGGTCGCGCAGGGGCAGGCTGGTGGCGTCCCACACGACGGTGTGGCCGTCGGCCATGCGGGCCTCCAGCGCCGCGAAGGCGGCGTCGACGGCGGCGCGGTCGACCTCGGAGCGCACCCGCAGGGTGGCGGAGGGGGCGCCGTCGGCGTCGAAGCAGGACACCGGGGCCGCGAACAGCTCCCGGAACCGGTCGAAGCCGAGGGCGAGGGGCTCGAGGCCCAGCTCGTGGACGAGGCTGGTCTTGCCGGAGCCGGGGGCCCCGCGGAGTATCAGCATGACGCGCATGGGTCAGCCTCTCTTCCTGGTCGGTGGATCGGGTGATGGCAATGATGGCAATGGTGCGCCCCAGGCAGGACTCGAACCTGCGACAACGCGGCGTAGGAGGCCGCTGCTCTGTCCACTGAGCTACTGGAGCTGGCCGGGGCGGGGGCGGCTCAGCCCTGCTCGCGCAGGGCCCGGCGGGCCTCCCTGGCGCCCTGCTGCCGACGGGTGCGGCCGTCGGACTTCTTGTAGTACTTGCCAGTGCGGCAGTACGCGCACCCGCCGTTGGCGGACTCGGGGCAGTTCTTGCCGGAGCGCGGGCGGCCCTTCTGGTCGCGGTCACTGCGGGACATCAGGGGCCTCCTCTGTGTCGGCGCTGTCGGCGGGGTCGATGGCGACCCGGATGGTCATGGCGTCCTCGTAGGCGTCGCGGTCTGCGGTACTCAGGACCTCCACCCCCTGTACCGCCATGGGGCCCAGCAGCGGTCCGTCAGGGCCCAGCACGATCAGTTGGCGGGTGTGGATGGAAGAGAGCACCAGGTCGGAGGCCGGTAGTACCCAGTCGATGGCACGGTCGGACGAGGCCACCTGCTCGGGTACGAGGTACACGTCCAGGCCCCCGCGGTGGCTGGACTCCCAGTAGAAGCCGAGCATGCCCGCCCGCAGGCGGGACATGGCCAGCTCCGCGGTGGAGAAGCCGCCGGAGACCAGCTCCAGCCTGCGCACGCGGCGGTGGCGCGGGCTCAGCGGGTCTTCCTCGTACTCGGGGGCGAGGCGGACGAAGCCGTTCATCAGGGCCTGGCGGGCCCACTCGACCAGCTGGTCGAAGGTGCCGGTGAAGCCCTCGTCGATCCAGGCCTCGCGCCGGCCCTGCTCCGTCTCGGAGAACGGGGTGACGTCCTCGGCGGCGTCGAGCAGCCCCTCGAGGATGTCCTCGGGGAGGCCGCCGATGATGTCTTCGTACGGGTCCTGCTGGGCCATGGCGGCCTCCTCTTCTTGGTCAGATGGTGTGGATCTTGCGTCCGGTGACGGTCCCGAGTGTGGCGTCGCCGCGCACGAAGCCGTCCACCCAGATGACACGGTGCTGCTGGGTCGAGGCGTACCACTGGTTGCGCCAGTGGCCCCGCACCCAGTGCGCCCGCAGCCTGCGGCCGGTGACGGCCTCGAGCTGGTACCGGCCATGCTCGCTGTTCTTCAGGGAGACCACGCGTATGCGGCGGTCCTTCGGGGCCGAGGCGGCCTTGCGCCGCTGCTTCTTAGTGGCGGGCAGCTCGTCGGCCCCATTCCCGGGCTCCCCGACGACGGTCTGTGGCGACCGCAGCAGAGCTTGCACTGAGCGGAGCAGCCCTATGTTGGCGTGCATGATCCCGTGGTCGCCCTCGGAGACGGCCAGGCCGTACGGAAAGAAGGCGTGGTTCAGCACCCGGAACACTGGGTGGCTGTCGGTGTGCAGGTTCCGGAACACAGGCTCGCCGGCGTCACGCGCGGCCTTGAAGGCGGCGTCACTGATAGCAGCCTCGTGATTGGCGTTGATGAGGGTGTTGACTGTCACGGCCGGGCCCCGGGATGATATTCCGTGCTGCCATGTGAGCCCGTAGACGGGCACATCGACACCGCCTATGGTGTTCCCCAGGGCGGGCTCGGTCACCGGCGTCCTGAACATCACGATGCCGTTCGGCGCGACCATCTCGTCCTGGTGCAGCGGTGTCCGCGGGTGCTCCAGTGCCGCAGCTACAACCATGTCGGTGAAGTCCTCGCCCCCGAGCACGACGAACGTGTCATCGTCGGCCCAGAGCTCGGCTTCCAGCGACGCCCATATCCGTGGGTATTCGGCGAAGGGCGTGTCCATCGACAGCTTGTCCCCGTGCTCGACGAGCTTCATGGCCCATTCCAGTGGGGCATGCGGCGAGAGCGCCCACCGTGTGTGCGCAGCGATGGCCGACGCCATGCTCGAAGGCGTGAGTGTTGGGGGCAGGGCGTGTTTCCTCATGAGGGGCACATGAGGCATGGAGACGAGGAGCACGCCGTTCCCGGCCGGGACGAACACCATGCCCGACTTCTCCACGACCTCACGGGGGCCGGCGTAGAGAGGCGTTGGCACGCCAGGGGCCTCCGACGCCAGCTCGTACAGGTAGGACTCGCGGGCGTCGAGGGTGAGGACGTCCTCGTTGGGGGCCGGTTTCGGCCACGCCCTCTCGGCAGGGACACCGCCTGGGCCGGTGAGCTTGACGGCGTCCACGAGGTAGCCGGGCTGCTCAGGAGGGTTGTCGGGGTGCTTCCGCCTCAGTATGGCGTAACGGTCAGCGCTGGTCTTCATGGGGTCATCCCTCCTTGGCGTGCGAGCCGTCGGCGTAGTCGATCGCGAAGCCGGCGGCGGTGTTGGACACCTCGACCCGCAGGTCGAGGGAGCCGTCGCACGAGGCCACGTCCACCAGCACGGAGCGGGGGACGAGCTCGTCGCCGGTGTAGACCGGCGCGGCGGCGTAGTAGAGCGGGCACTCGGCGTTGGCCGGGTCGTCCAGGTACTGGCGGGCCAGCAGCTCGGTGAAGGCCATGCCGCCGGAGTACTGGCCGCCCGTCTGGGCCGAGCCCACGTTCTGGGTGCGGGTGCCGGTGACCAGGTTCTCCAGGACGGCGCCGCCGCCCAGGGAGTCGGCCAGCAGGTGCGAGCGGTTCCACAGCCAGCCGGAGTAGGCCTTGGAGCCCTCCACGCCCTCCAGCGCGGGGATCTTCACCTGCGGGTTGGAGCCCGGCCAGCCGGCCGGGTCGACGTTGATGTCCTGGCGGCCGCGGTCCTGGGCCTCCTGGCGCAGCTGCGGGGTCAGCGAGCCGTAGGCGCATACGGCCCTGCCGAGGTCGTCGAGAGGGCAGTAGGAGACCTCGCCGGGGGCGGGGTCGTGCTCCTTGACTGCGGCGCCGAGGACCTCGTAGTAGTCCGCGTCGAGGTCGCCGGGGGCGACCAGCGACGGGGTCTGCTCGGTGGGGGAGCCAGGGGACGGCTCAGCGACGTCCTGGCGGGCCTGCTCGGACAGGACGTAGGACAGCGCCAGCAGCAGGACCAGGACTGCGAACAGCCACAGGAGTCTGCCTGAAGGACGGTTGGGGAACCTCTTGCGGTCGAAGGCCATCGGGTCAGACGCTCGCTTCCTCATGCTCGTAGTGGGCCGCGGCGAGGGCCTCGCGCAGCGCTGCCTCCTTGTCCGGTGCGTCCGCCGGGATGGCGAACGACTCGGCGAACAGGCCGTCGCCGGTCTCGTCGGTGCCGCCCCACACGGGGTGCTCGCCGTCGACGATGCCGGTGATGACCACCTCGCCGCCCGACCAGTAGCCGATGATGGTGTGGGTGGTCGTGGCGACTGGGTCGGGGTGGGCCAGGCGCCAGGCGGCCAGCGCCTCGTCGTAGGTCTTGGCCTGGAAGTGGGTCCACGCCCGGCCGGCCCCCGCGTAAGCGGGGTGCAGCCGGTCCTCGGGCCAGCCGAGGTCGGCGGTGGACATGCCCATCGCCGCGAGCGACTGGCGGTGGGTCACAGCCTCGGCGTGGCCGGCCATGGAGGTGGCCCCCTCGATCGAGAACAGAGCCACGACGCCCAGGGCGGTGCGGCCGAGCTCCTCCTTGACCTTGCGCAGGGCGTCCTGCGGGCCGGTCTGGTCCATCTGGGCGACGATGCGGGCGGCCTCGACACGGGCGTCGAGCCCGGCGTCGGCCAGGGCCATGACCACGTCCAGCGCGGCGGACAGGTCCTCGCGCAGATGGTCCAGGTCAGTGCTGCGGCAGCGCTCCAGCACTCGGTCGGCTGCTTGTGGCGCGGTGGTGTCGGCCATGGTTGTCACTCCTTCTCCGGGCCCTTCGGCCGGTGCTTGCGGACGTACTTGACACGGCCCTTGTAGCCGTTGCCGGTCAGCGCCACGACGACGCCGGTGGTCCACGCCCTGTGCAGGGGCGTGGGAGGGCAGGAGACGAGGTCTCCCACCTTGACGGGGAACGAGCAGCCGTACACCAGCTCGCGGGTCGGCTCGTGGCCGTACCTGCGCAGGTGGGGCAAGTCCAGCAGCACGGTGATGCGGTCGTGCTCCGGTCTGATGCGCTCATCGGGCGCGGTGAGCTCCAGCGACGCGACAATCTCGTCGAACGCTGCGTCAACGCTGGTGGCAGGGGCGGTGTCGGCAAGGGCTGTCACAGGTCCACCTCCCCGGCCTCGACGTGGTCGTCAGCGCGGGCGACCATCTTGGAGGCCAGCTTGTCGGCCGCCTCGTTCAGCGGGTGGCCGGTGTGGCCCTTGACCCACTCGAACACAGTCTCCAGGCCGCGCTGCCGGCGCCCGTCGAGCACAGCGATGATCCGCTCGATCTGCTCCTGGTTGGCCTTGCCGCGCTTGCCGTCCCGCAGCCACGCCGGGCCCCACTCGGTCACGCACCTCACCGCGTACTGCGAGTCGTAGACGACGTGCAGCGACCGTGAGGGGTGGGAGAGGAGGACCTCCTCTAGGGCGGTCAGCTCGGCCACGTTGTTGGTGGCCCGGCTGATGGAGCCCGCGCCGTAGCCGCCGTGCTCGTCGACCCACGCCCAGCCGGCCGGCCCCGGGTTCGGGGAGCAGCCGCCATCAGTAGCAACAGTCAGGGCCTGGGAGGGGGAGGGGTCTTCGCTGTGGTTGGCGGCCTGGGCCTCGTAGAGCTCCTGGGCCTGGCGCAGCGCGCCGCGCAGGGCCTCGCGCACGTCGCTGGGGCCCTCGGCGGTGATCATGCCCACGAGGTCCTGGGCGGTGCCCTGGTCGAGGACGAGGACGATGAGCCCGGTGGCTGGGTCGAGCCGGGCGGTGGCGGTGCTCATGGGGCGGTCCTCTCTGAGGGGGGATGGTGCTCGACCCGCTCGACGGCGGGGTAGGGCCCGCCCTGCTGGGGCCAGGCCGCCAGGAAGGCCGCCACGAGGCGGTCGTCCCAGGCGTAGGCCGGCACGGCGAAGCGCATGGAGGCGGAGACCCGGTCGCCAGGGGCGGGCGGAGGCACGTGCAGGTCGGTGACGACGACGTCGTCGAAGCCGGTGGGCAGGGTCGCCACGACCGACAGGACGAGCGACAGGTCGGTGCCCTGGGGCTCCAGGGACCGGGAGGCCTCCAGCTCGGCCCACAGGGCCGGCACAAGGTCGTCGGAGGCCTCCGGGACGCGCACGCGCAGCGGCGAGGAGACCTGGTGGGTGAACTCGACCACTTGGACCAGCTGGCCCGGCGCCCCGGCCAGTACGCGGGCGGCCACGACCGTGGCCTCGTCCTCGTACATGCCGCCGGAGCGGTCGAGCCACAGGCGCAGCGGCAGGGCGTGCTCGGGCCGGGCGGCAGGGGGCAGGCCCCGGCCGGTCGAGCGGTACTTCATCGGCACGGCCATGGGGCGGCCCTCCTTCTACGATTGATTTGGGATACGAGCCATTCTACCGGTGCAGGCCGAGGCCCGCGATGATCAGCTCCTGATTGGCCAGGACCTGGCGCAGCATGCCGATGACGGAGTCGTCGGCGGAGCCCGCGGGGATGGGGGGCGCGGGCAGCGCGAGGCCCAGCTCCTCGGGCAGGAGCGCGTCCACAGGGGGCAGGTCCCACTCCTTGACAGCCGCCGAGTTCTCGGGGCGGTCCTCGTCCTTCTCCAGGATGATGAGGGGCTTCTTCTTGGGCGAGGCGCTGTTGAGTCGTGAGGCGAGCTCACGGGCCTGCCTCTCAACCTTCTCGGGCACGGTCCCGTAGTTGCGGTAGGTGAAGCCGCCCAGCACCGCCTTGACGTTGTCGTCCAGGCGCGCGTGCGACTGCGCGCCTATGAGGGCGTCGATCGCCTCACCGATCTCCGCTGGAGGGGCCGTGCGCCGGCTGTTGCGCTTCAGCCACGACAGCACGGCGATGGTGCGACTGTTGGCGAGCCTGTTGAAACCGGTGTCGGAGCAGTTCTTCGTGGCGCTGTCGATGACTTCGACCACCCATGAGAGTTCCTGGCTGCCGGCCTCCAGCTCGGCCTGCGAGGGGGTGTAGTCTTCGGCCAGGGCCTGGGGCCCCCAGCACCCGAGCATTTCGCCGCGTGCGGCGATGATGCGCATGTACGTCGACCCGGGGGAGGCGACGTTGGACGCCGGACGGGCGTGGAACCGCGGCCGGTAGCCGATGCCGTGCCCGGCGAGGATCTCAATGATGCGGGGCTCGAGGGCGTGGATCGGCCGCTCCTGGGCCTGCTGGGCCATGGCGGCCTCCTTCTACGGGGTTCGGTCGGTGGGCGGGAGGCGACGGCCCCCGCCTCGCAGGCCGGTGGGAGCCTGGTCAGCGGGGGCCGTCGGGTCTTTGCCGGGGGCGGCAGGGAGGGCGGAGGGGTCAGTCCTCGTCGCCCTCAGGGCTGTCGCCGTGCTGCGGCAGCACGACGACGGGGGCCCCGGCGCCGGCGTTCAGCACCCGGGCGAGCCGGATGCCGTTGCGGGCGCGCTTGGAGCGGTCGAAGTCCTCCAGCGCCTTGCGCAGGGAGTACACGCTCGCCCCGGACAGGGCCCTGGCCATGGTGCGGGCGTCAGGGACCGACTCGGCGTTGCGGCGCAGCCAGATCAGGGCGTTGAGGTTGAGCTTGGAGTACACCAGGCTCGCACTCTCGCCCTTGTTCAGCAGCGGGCTCAGGGAGTCCAGCGCCCACTCCAGTACCTGCTCGCCGTTGGCGAGGGCGTGGCCGGAGACGACGCGGCGGTCGCGGGCGGTGCCCGCCGAGCCCCAGGCGTAGCGCAGGGTGGCGATGGCGGTGATGTTCAGCTTGCCGCTGGTGGACGACACGGTCAGGCCGCGGGCGTCCAGCACGCGCTCGATCGCCAGGGCGATCGGGTCGCCAAGGATCACTAGCGCGCGGTGCTTCTCCAGCGCGGTCAGCGGGCGGTGGTTGCCGTTCAGGTCGAGGTACAGGCGCACCTCCTCGTCGTAGGACAGGCCGTCCAGCACGCGCACGTAGGCGTGGGTGTGGCCGGCGGCCTTGGCGAGCTCGAGCACGCCGTGGCCGTCCACGACGAACATCCCGGCGGGGCGCTCGGAGACCGTGGGGGCCTGGTACATGTTCGGGTCGAGGACCTTGGCCTTGCGGGCGACCCAACGGGGGTCGCTGGGCCGGTGGTAGGAGTGGTCGACCTGCAGGTCGTCGATCGCGACGACGACCAGTTGCTGGCCGGCGGATGGGGTCCCTGCTATGGAGGGGGTTGCTGTCTTGGGCATCTCGGGTGCTCGCTCTCATGCGTGTCGGGCTGCGCGGCGCAGGCGCCGCTGTCTCATTTATTGGGTGCCCGCCAGGCCCTGTGGGAGGGCATGGCGGTGGCCCGGGGGCGCGGACGCCCCCGGGAGAATCTCGTCGCGGGTCAGTCGTCGCCGCCCGGTTCGGGCATCGACTCGTAGACCTCCTTGCACCGCGGGCAGACCGGGTACTTCTCCGGGCTGCGGCGGGCGACCCACTTCTTGCCGCACAGGGCGAAGACCGCCACGCCCTGGGTCGTGGCCAGGACGATGTCCTCCTTGCGCACGTAGTGGCTGAAGCGGTCGTGGTCGCCCGTGTCGCCGTCGTCGGGGACGGCGAAGGGGTCGAGGTGGGAGATGTCGAGCTCCTGCTCGGTGAGGGTGTCGGTGTCAGGGGTGGCGGTGGTTGCGCTCATGAGGGGTCTTCCTCCCTGGTCGGGTCGATGGAGTACTCGATGGTGTCGATCAGCTCGGAGACGGCCTCCCAGCGCAGGGCGGCGGCCTCCTGGTCCTCCGGCGAGTAGTCGCCATGCTCGGCCTGGTACAGGAAGTCGTCCCGGCCTCTGCGGGCCAGGTCGCACAGCTCCTGCAGGGCGGCCGCGCCCTCGTCGGCGGCGACGATGTCGGAGGCGTCCAGGGACCCCTTGGCGACGGCCACCGCGGGCGTCCAGCCCCAGCGGAGGGCGTTGCGCTCGCCGTTGGCCGTGGTGGTGATCACGGGCTGGCCACGGGTGTCCAGCCACAGTTTGCGGTTCTTAGTCATGTCAGGCTCCTTCCGGTCGGTGGGTGACGACGACGACCACGTCGGCGAGGTACACGCCCTCGTCGTCCAGGTGCGCCCGCAGGGCGGACACGGCGCTGGAGACGATGGAGCGCAGGGCCGGGCCGGTGGTGTAGTGGGGCACGTCCAGGGACAGCACCGTGGTGCTCGCGGGCAGGTCCTCGGGACCGGCGGGCGGCACGTGGTCGTCCTTGTAGGAGATCTCGCCCAGGCCGTGGATGGACCAGGAGGCGGCGTAGCCGCCCCAGCGCACGCCGCGGGCGGCGAGCACTGCGGCCACGGACGCCAGGGCGTCCGGGTGCCCGGCGGCCTCGACCACGGGGTCGACACCCTCGTAGGGGGCCTCGCGCAAGGTCTTCTCCACCAGGAGGGCGGACTCGACGGGGGTCAGCATGACGGATGGGGCAGCCATGGTGGTCACCGGGCCTTTCTCTGGGTGCGGCGCCCCAGCGGGGCGATGTACTTGACGCGGCCGGAGTAGCCGCCGGCGTCCAGGGCCACGACAGTGCCGTGGCTCCACTTGGGGTTCAGACGGGTCGGCGGGCACAGCACGCGCTGGCCCAGCTCGACCGGGAAGGTGGCGCCGTAGACCAGCGTCATCGTGGTGGGCCGCCCGTAGCGGGCCACATGGGGCATCTCGACCTCGACGGTCACGAACGACCGGTCGGGGTTCGGCGTCTTGGGCTCGGTGGTCCCCGAGTAGTACGCCGGGCGCTGGACTGCTTTGGTCTTCTCCTGAGCCATCATCATCACGGCCTCTCATCTCGACGGGGGCCACCGGCCACCGGTGGGCATCTGCTTCTCAGAGCACTACCCGCGCCGGGGCATGCCGGCGCAGGGCGGGAGCGGCTCGCCGCGACGGCCCCGGCTCCCGCCACAGGGGGCGGCCCCGCAGGGCCGTCTCCCACGCCAGAGAGGCCGGCTCAGAACGGCATCAGCGCCTCGTCGACGCCGACGGACCCGTCGGGGCGCGGGCGCACCGGCTCCCCGCAGGGGGCCACGTGCGCGGCGAGCATCGCTGCGGCCGCCTGGTCGGCCGGGTGGAACCGGCCGCGCCAGAGCACGACCGTGGGGACCTGGGCCCTCATGGCCAGGGAGACCATCGACCAGGTGCCCCGGCTCGTCATGCGGCGGTCGGTGCCGGGCGTCAGCGCCCGCTTGTGCAGCGGGAAGGCCACCAGCAGCCCCGGGCGGGGGTCGAGCATCTCGGCGTTGCGCCGGTGCCCGGCCATCTTGCACGTGGCCTGGCCGGCGTGGTACGGCGGGCACAGGGCGTCGTGCTCGGACCACTTGGCGGGGCGGGCCTCCACCTCCCAGTCCCACGTCGCGGCGACCGTGGCGGCCAGCGAGTCGAGGCCGTGGGCAGCGCCGTGCACCAGCAGGGGCAGCTGCTTGGAGCCGTTGGCGGCCTGGAGCAGGCTCAGGCCGAGCGACAGGCCGTCCCTGACGGCGCCCTCGTCGGAGAACCTGCGGTCGCCGGAGACCAGCAGCCTGCCGGCGTCGTCCATGGCGCTCATGGCGCGAGCACGCGGTGGAAGTCGGCCACCAGGGCCGGGTCGGCCAGGTGCGGAGAGGCGACGAGCCCCTCGAGGCCGTCCAAGGACAGGCCCAGGGCGTCGGCGACGTCGATCTCGGTGACCCGGTGGCGGGCCATGCCGGCCTCGAGCTCCGCGTTCAACGAGGGCCGGGCGCGCAGGGAGTCGTCGCCGCCTAGCAGCCACTCGGCGGTGGTGCCCAGCGCCAGGGCGACCATGTCGACCTCGGCCATGGCCAGGGCGGGGCCCTCGCTGACGACCTGCGACCACACAGCGTCGCCGACCTCGGCGCGCACCCGGGCGATCTCGTCGCCGGGCATCCCGGGGATGGACGTGGCGGCGGAGCGCTCGGAGACCAGCTCCGCCACGCGGTGGCGCAGGGTCCTGGGGGCGTCGGCCAGCTGTTCGCAAGTAAGACTCATCACAATTCCTTCGATCGGATCACGGGGGGCGGCCAGCCTGCCGGCGCCGCCCATGTCGAAACCGATCCCGCACAGGGCGTCGAGCCCTGTGCCCCACACCCACCACCCCACCAGCAGGACCAGAACGGACACGGGGCCACGATCGCAGAAAAGTGGCACCACCCAAGAGGCGCGGTGATAAGATTGCCAGGTAAGAGCAATGAAACGAAAAAGACAGGAGGTGCCACATGGCGGAGAAGACAGCAGCAGCGCCGGCCCAGCGCAAGCGGGTGCCGGTGCGGCTCCACCCCGACACCGCCGAGCGGGTCGGGTACTGGAGCAGCAAGGAGGGCGTCAGCGCCAACGAGTGGATCGCGGAGGCGGTCGAGGAGCGCATCGCCCGGATGAACGGCGACTACGACCTGCCGACCCTGGAGATCGCCCGGCTGGCGCAGCTGGTCGACAACCAGAAGGCCATGACCACGAACCTCGCCAACCTGGAGCGGGTCGTGGTCTCCATGAGCGAGTCGATCCTCGGCCTGGTCCGCGGCGACAACTACCTGATGGACGACGAGGACGGCGAGCTCACCGGCGAGTGAGACGCGGAGAGGAGGAGACGATGAGCATCGAGAACGAGAGCGCTTTCGACAAGCTGGTCTCGCAACGAGGGGCGCCCGGCGAGGGCTTCGACTTCGACATGAGCGTGCGGGTGCCCAGGGCCGCGGAGCTGCGCGACGAGGCCATGCGGCGCAAGCAGGAGGCCCGGGAGGCCGAGGACGCCAAGGAGCGCGAGCTGCGGGAGTCGGACGAGGCCCTGGCGCAGGCCCACGGCCAGCGCGGGGGCGGAGACGAGGGCGGCGGGGCCAGCGCCCCGGAGGCTGCGCCCCAGACCGACGAGATCGACGACGGCGAGCACACTGAGTCTGTTGTCGCTGCCGCCGTTGCCGAGGAGCCGGAGCAGCCCGCTGGGAGGCCGCAGGAGGCCCCACAGGCGCCTGAGAGGGCCCAGGCGGCACCGGAGGCCCAGGAGGGGTCTGAGACAGCCGCAGAGGCCGCCACAGAGCCCCAGGAGGCGGAGGCAGGGCCGAGGCCGCGCGCCGAGACGGCCCAGGAGGCCGTCGAGGGGGGCTTCGACCGGAACGTGGGGTTCAAGCACGCGGGGGAGACGGTGCAGCTGGGGAAGTTTCCTAAGGCCCTCATCACGGCCATCGCCGACCGGCTCAAGGCCCTCTCCGGGGGCCAGGAGACGCCGTACAACGCGCCGCTGGTGACGGGCTACCTGCTCGCGTCCCTGGGGCTGGACCCCTCGGGCTACGACGCCAACACCCGGCTGGTGGCGCAGTTGTTCGCAGCGGGCGAGTCGCCGCGCCTGGGCGCGATCGAGGAGGCCCTGGGCGAGCTCAGCGGCATGCTGGGCCGGCTGGGGGCCGGGCAGCGCTCGCAGACCAAGGCGCTGAAGGAGACGGTCGAGGCCGTCGAGGCGGTGTCACTGGCGCAGGCGTACCTGCTCAGCGACCGGCTGGAGGGCATCGGCAAGGACGTGACCTCGGGCGCCGCAGCCGACCTGCAGGGCAAGCAGCCCACAGCGACGCTGGAGAACATGCGCCGCACCGCCAGGCAGCGGATCAAGGACCGCGACATCTCCGAGGGCCGGGCGATCCGGTAGGAGGAGGCGCAGCAGCAGGGCCGGGGCCCCCGTCAGCCGAGAGGCGGCGGGGGCCTCTTGCTGCCCGGCGGGCTCGTGCGGGTCGATGGGCTGCCCCATCGGGAGGCAGCACAGGGCCAAGGGCCGGGCAAGGGGGTGGTGATCCGCCACCCCCTTCGGAAGGGGCCTGCGACGGGGACGGGCCCGTGCGGGCCGACGGCCGGGGGCGCTGCGGGGCTGCCCCAGAGGGGTCCGCGAGGGGTCCCGGACGAGTCGGGCGGCGGGGCTGCCGCTGGTTTTCCTGCTCTCATCAGGGGTTTTAGAAAAGCCCTGGTCAGAGGGGTAATCGGTGATATTTGAGGTCTTTTCCCTGGTCAGAGGGGTGAAAGCAGGAAACCCCTGGTCAGCGGCATGAAACGATGAGGCTCCGACGGATTATGGCTCTCATCAGGGGTTTTACAAAACACCTGGTCAGAGGGTTGTTATTCATATAATGCCTGGTCAGAGGGTGAATCAGTAGAAACCCCTGGTCACAGGGGTGAAACAGGGCGGCTGAACATGTAAACCCCTGGTCAGAGGGGTGAACAAGGAGCCCGGGAGCTGCGAGGGGTGGAAACCCCTGGTCAGACGGGTGAACCGGTGAGGTGAGCCACTTTTGGCAGAAAAAAGTGGCTCAGTATAAACCCCTGGTCAGAGGGGTAAGAATCAGGGATTAGCCAGTTTTTCTGCGTTTCAATTTATTGCGTGCGTATGCGCGTGTGCACGCCTGCGTATGCGCGAGCGCATACATTAAGTTGGTGAAAAAGTGGCTCAAGTGGCTCAAGGGTAGTAGAAGAGTATTCTGATCAGGTATTTTCTTGTGAGCCACTTTTTTACGGGTATTTAGGGTAGGATCTCTCGGAACATGCTCCTGACCAGGACTTCTCTTTGAGCCAGATGCAAAGTGGCTCAAGTGGCTCACTTTTTGGAAGCGTGCTCTGACCAGGGATTACCGGGTTTTCTGGCGTGCTAGGCCGATTTTTTCCACGTGCTGACCAGGGGTTTTCTAAACAGGCCTCTGACCAGGGCTTTTACTGGAAGGTATCGCTGACCAGGAGTTTTGTTGCGCCGATTTTTGGCGTGCTTGAGCCACTTTCCTGGCTCAGACGACGGAAGCGTGCTCTGACCAGGGGTTCTCTTACTCGGGAGGGCAGGGGGTGTGGTTGCTCCGCGGTTGTCCTGTAGCTGCTCGTCCTCCTGCGCGTGCTGGCAGCCGGGCTGTCTCGCCGCCTGGCGACACGCCGGCTGGACAAGTCCTGGAGAACAGGTATTATGGGTAGCGGCCCCGCGGGCGTCGGACACCCGCGGCAGGGCCGACGGGACCACGGGAGACGGAGAGCGGGAGCGAATGGGGAACGAGTCATCGACGCCCGCCACGGGCACGAGCAAGGCGGGACAGCCAGGCGGCCCAGGGGGCAGCGGCACCGGAGCACAAGCCAAGCGGCCCAAGGGCACCGCCAGGAAGACGATCGAGCGGATCTGCGCCCAGACCACCGAGGCGTACCTGCGCGAGATCGCCGGGCGCGCCGTGGAGCCGGAGGACATCCGCGACGAGCTCATCAAGCGCATCGAGGCAGAGGTCTTCCTGGAGAACGGCGCCAGGCCCAAGGGCTGGTCGAGGCTGACCGCGCCGCAGGGCCTCAAGCCGAGCGAGGCCGCCCGGGTCCTGCTGGACCGCCACCGCCTGGTGCGCGTGTCGCTCACCGGCAAGGCGTCCGAGGACGAGTTCGACCTGCTGTGCATGTACAGTGACGAGGGCCCCACCGCGGGTCTCTACGTCGACTCCGAGGACATGATCGCACGCGCCGTGCTCAGGCTGGCTCCGCACATGAGCGGGGTCGGCGTCAAGGACACGCTGCGCATCCTGCGGGCCACGGCCCCGTTCCTGCCGGCGTGCCAGGAGCCCGACCTGGTGGCGGTGAACAACGGTGTGGTGGACACCTCCACCATGACGCTGCTGCCCCACAGCCCGGACCGGGTCTTCCTCATGAAGTCGCCGTGGGACTACGACCCCACGGCCCAGTCCCCGGTTATCACGATGCCCGACGGCGAGCCCTGGGAGTTCTGCGCCTGGCTCAACGAGCTGCACGACGACCCCGAGGTCGTCGCCGTCTACTGGCAGTTGCTCAGCGCCGTGGTGCGAAGGCACGTGCGCTGGGACAAGGCGGCGTTCTTCTACTCGCCCTTCGGCTCCAACGGCAAGGGGACCCTGGCGCAGGTGATGCGCGAGCTGGTGGGCGAGGACAACTGCTCCAACATCCAGCTGAGCGAGTTCGGCGACCGGTTCGCCCTGGGGCTGCTGACCCGCGCCGCCGCGATTATCACCGACGAGAACGACGTCGGCTCCTACTCCGAGAAGTCCTCGAAGTTCAAGGCCGTGGTGACCGGCGACAAGTTCACGATCGAGCGCAAGCACAAGGACCCGGGCGACATCGCCTTCAGCGGCCTGGTGGTCCAGTGCATCAACGACTTCCCGCGCGCTCGCGACAAGTCGGACTCGTTCGCGCGCAGGCAGTTGTTCGTGCCGTTCGACAAGCGTTTCGAGGGTAAGGAGCGCAAGTACATCAAATCCGACTACATCCGCCGCCCCGAGGTCATGAGGTTCGTCCTGCGCCAGGCGCTGGAGATGCGCCACATGGAGCTCTCGGAGCCCGAGGCGTGCCGGAGGCTCAAGGACGCCTACCGCCGCGAGAACGACTCCGTGCGCGAGTTCTGGGCCGAGCACGAGCAGGAGTTCGCCTGGGACCTGCTGCCGACGGCGTTCCTGTACGACCTGTACAAGGCGTGGACCGCCCAGGTCAACCCGGGCGGCGGCAAGATCAGCCGCACGATGTTCACCCAGCAGCTGGCCCAGGCGCTGGAGGGCGACGACGACTGGGACTTCGCCGACACCGTCAAGCGCCACGGCTCCCGGGGCAGGATGGACGGGCCGGAGCACCTGATCGCCAGGTACACCGTGACCGAGTGGATGAACCCGACCTATCAGGGCAAGGGACTGAGCGACCTGGACAAGATGTGCAGCCCGCACCTGGAGCGCCAGTACCGCGGCGTGCTGAGGCGCTCTGGTGCTTTGTACGGCCAGCAGGCTGGCCCACAAGCAGCCCAGCAGCCCGCGGTGGATGACAGCCAGGCAGACGACAGCGGCAACCCGTTCGGGGGCAACCCGTTCGCGGCAGGAGGGGGCCAGCGATGAGCACCGAGACGATGATGACGAAGGCAACGACGACGCACGGAGCGACGATGAGCGAAGAGGAGACAGCCCGCCGGCTGGCCGAGGCCGAGGCTGAACTGACGCGGCTGCGGGCCCTGCGCAACGACCAGGCCGCCCGCGACGAGGCCACGGGCGTGCCGGCCTTCTGGGCCGAGCACGAGCATCGGTTCGCGTGGGACCTGCTGCCGCTGGGCATGCTGCACGAGATGTACGAGGCGTGGTGCGCAGCGAGGGGCGCTGTGCCGGTGGGCCGGTCGATGATGACCCGCGCCCTGGGGCGGGCGATCGCTGGCAGCGAGCGCTGGGACTTCTCGGACTCGAGGCACAAGCTGGCGGTGGCAGAGCGGTGCTCGGCCGACGAGGCTCTGTTGGCTAAGTACGGCCTGGAGCACTGGCGAGGAGTCGAGGGCTTCCACCGTGGGCCGCGCCGCAGGGTGGCGCCCTGAGCGGTAGGATGGTCATTGGAAGACCAGTGGAAACGACAAGACGACGAGAGAGAAGGACCATGATGAAGACGATGAAGACACGACTGCTGACCGGAGCAGCCGCGGCAGCCCTGGGCTGCATGCTGGCGGCGTGCGGCACCATCGACAGCGGGGACAGCGGCCCGTCAGGGCAGCCCTCGAAGGAGAGCAGCTCCGAGAGCACGCACTCGACGTTCCCGGAGAAGACCACGGGGACCGGCGACAACGGTGGCTCTGACGGCTCCGACGACGGCCTCGCCGCCCCGGCGGCCAGTTACGCCGAGGCGTTTGGCCTGAGCCCCGTGACCGAAGGGCTCGTCACCGTCGAGCTCGTGAACGACCGCACCGGCGAGGTCATGCTCATCGACGTTCCCGAAGGTCTCGAGCCCATCAAGTCGCACGAGGCCGGGGGCTATGCGCTGGAGAGCGCCTGGAATAAGAAGTTCCCCGAGATCCCTTGGGCAGAGCGGGAAGAGGCCAAGAACGCCGGGCTGCCCGAGCCGACCCACGGCTGGGAGATTGAGCAGGTGTCCGCCGGGGTCGTGGCGTCCGAGTACGACGAGCAGGACAGGAGCCGGTACCTCTCCGGCAGGGGCGTCTTCCAGGGGCCGTACCAGCGCACCGCGATGCTGACCGACTTCGGACCGTCGATCGTCACCTGGGCCGACGACCACACCATGGAGCTGACGTTCTTCAACGAGAGCAACGATGCGTACTTTGTGCGCGTCGCCACCGCCTATGACAAGAAGGTCACGGGCAACGACCAGCTGCTGGCCGAAGCCGTCGGGATCTTCGATTCCATTCGGCTGAAGTAGCTTGCACATAGTGATAGGAGAGACGATGGCGGGGACGACATCGAAGAACAGCAACCTGCACGGGGCGAAGCGTGCGAAGAACGACGAGTTCTACACGCAGCTCACCGACGTTGAAAAGGAGCTCAAGCACTACAAGCAACACTTCGCAGGCAAGACGGTGTACTTGAACTGCGACGACCCGACAGTGTCAGCGTTCTGGAAGCACTTCGCCATGGACTTCGGCGTCCTGGGGCTGGAGCGGCTCATCGCGACCCATTACACGGGTGTGCGGGGCGGCATCGCCTATGCGCTGGAGATGACCGACGCTTCGCAGTACCACTCGTGCTCGGGACCGGACTGCCGGGGGCCGAACGGCGCCGGCTGCCTGTATAGGTACACAGCGCTGGAGGGCGACGGGGACTTCCGCAGCGAGGAGAGCATCGCGCTGTTGGAGCAGAGCGACATCGTCGTGACGAACCCGCCGTTCTCGCTGTTCCGCGAGTACGTCGTTCAGCTCGTCGAGCACGACAAGAAGTTCGTGATCCTCGGTAACCCTAATGCCATCACGTACAAGGAGATTTTCCCGCTGATTATGAGCGGTGAGCTTTGGTGGGGCTATAAGTCGAGTGGTGGTACGAATATGTTCTTCGGAGCGACATCCGATGTTATTGATCGTGTTGTGGGCACAAAGCCCGAGGGTAGCTGGTGGAAGATGGTCAATGGTGTTCCATTGGTCGGTATCAAGACTGTGTGGTTCACAAACCTCGATCATGTGAAGCGTCATGAGGTGCTGGAGCTCACGAAAAAGTACACGCCTGAGGCGTATCCGAAGTACGACAACTACGACGCGATCAACGTCGACAAGGTCTACGACATTCCTGTCGATTATGATGGTGTGATGGGCGTGCCGATCACGTTCCTCGATAAGTGGAACCC
>Ga0206119_100044_pt1 | contig 142011 bp, 128 predicted proteins | sample 3A50Ametagenome_FD_148608 | JGI IMG/M metagenome (GOLD analysis project Ga0206119, IMG submission 148608) | Enriched microbial communities from leaf-cutter ant dump, University of Wisconsin, Madison, United States - 3A50A | ecosystem: Environmental > Terrestrial > Nest > Insects nest > Nest...
AAAGCGTCGGCCAGTTGAGCGATGATCCCCTCATCAGCCTGCCCGCAGCGGCGCGCTGATCAGCCCGGCAATGCCGGACAGCACGGCGACCAATGCCGCCAGCTACACCACCCGATGGGACACCATCCCACCGTAAAATAATCCAAGTGGAACGGCTTCGAGAACAGGATGTGGTGAAAGGAGTTCGAATCCTGCGTCGAAAGCGCAATTGAATCCGCACCGGTCCTGTCGAGAAAGAGCTGATAGTTCTTTTCGAATTCGTTGGTAGCGGTCCTGAGCTGGGCGACCAGCGGCGGTTTGTTGTGCGGGGCGGCGCTTTCCGCGGCGCCCGACAGAAAAACGATCCGTTGCGACAGCGTCTTTTGCGTCGATACGAGGTCGAGCAGCGCATCGTCGCGCTGCTGGGCTGCGATCATCTGCTGCAAGAGCAGGAAGGACGCCAGCGCCATGGCCGCGATGATGAGCAGCGCCACCCAGTAGGCGCACTTGATCAACAGTACGAGCCTGCTCGATACAGCCTGTGCCTGCGACTTCGGCATTTTCAGAATAGTCCCCGAACCACCGGCGGACCATCGGCGTGGAAAGGTTAACAAGCCGAAAAAGCCTGAACATGGGTGTACATTTGTTGCGACGGAAACGGTGGCAATGGTTATCGCCCTGTTTCAATGCGGCTCTGCATTTTAGCGAAGGCGAATTGATGGTCGCGGAAACGATAGGTTGCCCAGCATCGTTGTGCTAATCAGGCGCTGCCGTTGCAGGAAGAAGGACCGTCATGACAGCGCCGTTTCTGAACCACCTCGACAGCGAACTCGAACAGTTGAAGGCCGCCGGCCTCTACAAGTCCGAGCGGGTGATCACCTCGATGCAGTCCGCCGAGATCGAGGTGAGCGGCGGCGACCGTGTCCTGAACTTCTGCGCCAACAACTATCTCGGGCTCGCCGACAACGAGGACTTGCGGCAGGCGGCCAAGGCCGCGCTCGATCGTTACGGCTACGGCATGGCCTCCGTCCGCTTCATCTGCGGCACGCAGGAGGAGCACAAGCAGCTCGAGGCACGGATTTCGAGCTTTCTCGGCATGGAAGACACGATCCTCTACGGCTCCTGCTTCGACGCCAATGGCGGGCTTTTCGAGACCCTGCTCGGCGAAGAGGACGCGATCATCTCCGATGCGCTCAACCACGCCTCGATCATCGACGGCGTGCGGCTCTCCAAGGCGAAGCGCTTTCGCTATGCCAACAACGACATGGCGGCGCTGGAGGAGGAGCTGAAGAAGGCCGAAGGCAGCCGCTTCAGGCTGATCGCCACGGACGGCGTGTTCTCGATGGACGGCATCATCGCCAATCTGCAAGGAGTCTGCGACCTGGCGGAGAAATACGGCGCGATGGTCATGGTGGATGACAGCCATGCCGTCGGCTTCGTCGGCAGGCATGGCCGCGGCTCCGCCGAGCATTGCGGCGTCGAAGGCCGGGTGGACATCGTCACCGGCACGCTCGGCAAGGCGCTCGGCGGCGCGTCGGGCGGCTACACCTCGGGCCGGCGGCAGGTGGTGGACTGGCTGCGCCAGCGCTCGCGCCCCTATCTGTTCTCGAACACGCTGATGCCGGCGATCGCCGCCGCGTCGCTGAAGGTTTTCGACCTGATCGAGCATGGCGAGGGGTTGCGCAAAAGACTGTACGACAACGCCGCACGCTTCCGCTCGTCCATGACGAAGCTCGGTTTCACGCTTGCCGGCGCCGACCACCCGATCATTCCGGTCATGCTGGGCGACGCGGCGCTGGCGCAGGCAATGGCGGCGAAGATGCTGGAGCGCGGAATCTACGTCATCGGCTTTTCCTTTCCGGTCGTGCCGAAGGGACAGGCACGCATCCGCACCCAGATGTCGGCGGCGCATTCGAGCGCCGATATCGATCGCGCGGTCGCCGCATTTGCCGAGGTCGGCAGGGAACTCGGCGTGATATGATGTTTTCCCACGACGGCCTCAGACTGGAGTATGGACCATGATCATCAAGGAAATGGATCGTTCGGCCTGCCTGGCGCTGCTGCACACCGCGCGGATCGGACGCCTTGCCTGCGCGCTCGATGGCCAGCCCTACATCGTGCCGGTCAGCCTCGCGCTGGACGGAAGCTATCTCTACAGCTTTTCGCTTGCCGGGAAGAAGGTCGAGTGGATGCGGCAGAACGCAAAAGTATGCGTTCAGATTGACGATCTGAAAAGCCAGCGCGAATGGCGCAGCGTCGTCGTCTATGGAAGCTTCGAGGAATTGCCGGACCGGATCGGCACCAAGATGCAGCGCGAGCGGGCGTGGTCGCTGCTCAGTCAGCATGCGCAATGGTGGGAGCCGGGCGGGCTGAAGCCGGTGGCGGATGCCCCGACGCCGCATCTTTTTTACCGGATCCATATGGACGAGATCACCGGCCGCCAGGCTCAACCGGCCTGACAGCTTCGATTTCGTTGGCATCGCGGCCGGGAAGCCGCGCACAAGAAGCAATTCCTGGGAGCATTCCATGTCGAACATGATGCGGGCGCTGGTGAAGGCCAAGGCCGAGCCCGGTATCTGGATGGAACGGGTGCCGGTGCCCGAGATCGGCCCGAACGACGTGCTGATCAAGGTCCGCAAGTCGGCAATCTGCGGTACGGACGTCCATATCTACAACTGGGACAAGTGGGCGGAAAAGACCGTGCCGGTGCCGATGGTGACAGGCCACGAATTCGTCGGCACGGTGGCCGACGTCGGTTCTGCCGTGAGCGAATACAAGGTCGGCCAGCGAGTCTCGGGCGAAGGGCATATCGTGTGCGGCCATTGCCGCAACTGCCGCGCGGGCAGGGGGCATCTGTGCCGCAACACGCAAGGCGTCGGCGTCAACCGGCCCGGCTCCTTCGCCGAGTATGTCGCCATCCCGCAGCACAATGTCGTGCCGATTCCCGACGACGTGCCGGACGAGGTGGCGGCGATCTTCGACCCGCTCGGCAACGCCGTCCATACCGCGCTGTCCTTCGACCTCGTCGGCGAGGACGTGCTGGTCACCGGCGCCGGGCCGATCGGCATCATGGGCGCGTTGGTGGCGCAGGCGGTCGGCGCGCGCAAGGTGGTCATCACCGATATCAATCCCTACCGGCTCGACCTCGCCCGCAAGGTCGGCATCCATCACGTCGTCGACGCCTCGAAAGAAACGTTGAAAGAGGTGATGGGGCAGGAGGGAATGAAGGAAGGGTTCGACGTCGGCCTGGAAATGTCGGGCTCGGCGGTCGCCTTCCGCGACATGATCGACACCATGAACAATGGTGGCAAGATCGCAATTCTGGGCATCGCGCCGACCGGCTTCGAGATCGATTGGAACAAGGTCATCTTCAAGATGCTGACGCTCAAGGGCATCTATGGCCGCGAGATGTTCGAGACCTGGTACAAGATGATCGCGCTGGTGCAGGGGCCGCTCGACGTGACCGGCCTGATCACCCACCGCATCGGCATCGACGACTATATCTCGGGCTTCGAGGCGATGAAGAGCGGCAGTTCCGGCAAGGTGGTGATGGACTGGTAGCCGGCTTGCTGCGTCAGCGGGACGTCAGGCGAAGCCGACGGCGACGCCCTTCTTCCTGAAATAGGATTGCATCAGCTTGCGGCCCTGGCGGTTGGGCTGGACGAGCCTGCTCGCTTCGAACGTGGCTTCCTTCACGCCTTCCCGGGCCATGGCGCCCTTGAGCGCGGCAATGTGGGTGTCGAGCTCTTCATTGTCGTTCTGAAGAGACGTGTAGATGGCCTCTATGGCCTGGGAGACGGTGACGTCGGTCACGGGTTCGATCCTTGGAGCAGGCGGGCTGAAAAACGCGAAGCGGTTCCGGCCCCCGAAATTCGGCGAGACGATGAGAAGCGGTCCGGTCAATCTCAAAAACAACCCGAACCGCTCGAGAGCGCCGTGACTAACCCTGCTTGCGCTCCTGCACAAGACCATAAAGATTGGTGCTGCGCGCGCCGGAGCGGCAATAGGCGAAGACCGGGCCGTCGAGGCTGTCCAGCGCCCCGGCCTGTTCATCGACATTGTCCATCGTCATCTGGCCGCTGATCACCGGGACATAGCGAAAGCCCAGTCCGGCGGCTTCGGCCGCGGCCTTGATCGCATCGTGTGCAGGCTGGCCGGGCTGTTCGTCGTCGGGCCGGTTGCAGATGATGCTGCGGAAGCCGGCGGCCTTTACGGCTTCCACGTCCTGCGGCTCGATCTGGCCCGATACCGAATAGGTTTCGCTGATCTGTCGGTATTCCATCTTTGTCCTCGCAAGGTTCAGCCATGTGGCCCTGCAACTGTCTTGCCATTGTCGGGCCGCCGGGGCAATGCCCGCGAGCGTCGCGTGCCGGCCGGACTTAACTACCCGTTATGGCGCCACGGATCTGCGTGATGTTGTTCTTCATCATGTCGATATAGGTGGGCGCCGGGCCGTCCGGACCGGAGAGCGCGTCGGAATAGAGCGTGCCGCCGACCTTGATCCCGGTTTCCGATGCGATCTGGTCGATCAGGCGCGGATTGGTGATGTTCTCCACGAAGATTGCGGCCGCCTTGTCGGCTTTCACCTGCTCGATCAGCCGGGCGACATCTGCGGCCGACGGTTCGGACTCGGTCGAAAGGCCCTGCGGCGCGAGGAAGGTCAGCCCGTATTCGTGCTCGAAATAGCCGAAGGCGTCGTGCGAGGTGATGACGATACGCTTGCCGGCGGGAATGGCGCTGATCGCCGCGCGCACCTCGGCGTCGAGCGCCTGCAGCTTCTTCGTATAGGCGGCCGCCTTGCTCTGGTATTCGACGCAGCCTTCGCTGTCGGCCGCGCAGAACGCTTCGGCGATGTTCTCCACGTAGATTTCGGCGTTGGGGATCGACTGGAAGGCGTGGGGATCGATGCTGCCATGATCGTGATCGCCGCCGTTCGCATCGGCTCCGCCGTCATGGTCCTCGTCGGCTTCGGCGAATTCCGGCTTGAATTTGATGGGCGTGACGCCCTTGGTCAGCTCCACGATGGCCGCCTTTGTGGCGCTGGTGTCGACGAGCCGCTTGAGAAAGCCTTCGAAGTGAAGGCCGTTGACCAGCACCACGTCGGCCTTGCTCATGGCGACCGCGTCCGCCGGGGTCGGTTCGTAGACATGCGCGTCGCCATCGGGTCCGACGATGGTGGTGATGTCGACCCGGTCGCCGCCGACGTTCTTTGCAAGGTCGGCGATGACGGTGAAGGACGCGACGACCTTCAGCGGCGCGGCGAAGGCGGACGATGCTCCGATCGATGTTAATGTTATAACAGTCATCGTGAGGGCGCGTTTGAAAGTCTTCAACATGTCGCAGTCTCCGTTGGTTGAGGGTCAGGCCGTCCTGTGCCGGTGGGCGACGGTGCGCGTGCGCAGGACGCCGCGCGGTCCGAACAGGATGGAAAGAAAGTAGACGACGCCGGCCGACAGGATGATGGCGGGGCCTGACGGCAGGGCGGCGTGATAGGAAAGCAGCAGGCCGGCCGTGCAGGATGCGAAGCCGATGGCTACCGAAAGGACGCACATGAAGCTGGCGCGATTCGTCCAGAAGCGCGCGGCGGCAGCCGGCAGCATCATCAGCCCGACCGAGAGCAGGGTGCCGAGCGCCTGGAAGCCGCCAACGAGATTGAGCACGACGAGCCCGAGGAAGACGAAGTGCACCGGACCGCCCCAGCGGCTCACCGAGCGCAGGAAAAGCGGATCGAGGCATTCGGCGACGAGGGCGCGCCAGAACACGAACAGCGCCGCGAGGGTGACGGCGGCGATGCCGCCGATCAGGGTCAGCGCCTCGTCGTTCAGCGCCAGCACGGTGCCGAACAGGACGTGCATGAGATCGACGCTCGATCCCCGGATCGAGACTGTCAGCACGCCGAGCGCCAGCGAGATCAGGTAGAAGGCGGCCATGGAGGCGTCCTCGCGTTGGACGGTGAAGCGCGAGATGGCGCCGGCGCCCAGCGCCACGACCAGCCCGGCGACCAGCCCGCCGATGGTCATCGGCAGGATCTCCAGCCCGTAGAAGAGGAAACCGGCGGCCGCGCCCGGAAGGATGGCGTGCGACATGGCGTCGCCCGAAAGGCTCATGCGCCTGAGCATGAGGAAGACGCCGATCGGGCAGGCGCCCAACGCCAGCATCAAGGAGCCGGCAAGGGCGCGCTGCATGAAGGCGTACTCCACGAAGGGCGCGACGAGCAGGGAATAGACGCCGTGCATCATGCCGCCTTCGGGCCGGACGCGGCAACTGTGTCGTCGTGGCCGTGCGTATGCGCCTGCGCGTGTCCATGTCCGTGGGAATGCGAATGGCCTTCCGGCTCGCACCACGGCGCGTCTTCTTCCCAGGCCTCGTGAAAACGGCGGGCACGCAGCAGGTTTTCCGGCTTGAGGGTCGCCTTCGTGTCGCCCCATGCCACCGGCTGGCGTGCCATCAGCAGGGTCTCGGGAAAATGCCGGCGCACGAGGTCCAGATCGTGCGCGACGACCATCACCGTGCGCTTCTCGCCGTGCCAGCGCCGGATGAGATCGATCAGGTCGCCGACCGTCTTGGCGTCGATCGCGTTGAACGGTTCGTCGAGCAGGATGAGATCGGCGTCCTGCACCAGCACGCGGGCGAACAGGGCGCGCTGAAGCTGTCCGCCGGACAACATGTCGAGCGCGCGCTGTTCGAAATCCTGTAGCCCGACCGCCTGCAAGGCGGCGGCGACGGATTCGCGATCCTGCGCGGTATGGCGGCCGAGAAGGCCGCGCCGGGGCCACAGGCCCATGGATACAAGGTCGAGGACACTGGCCGGGAAGGTGCGGTCGAGTTCCGACTGCTGCGGCAGATAGGCGATGCGCGCGCCGCTCGCCTTCGCCACTGTCCCGGACATCGGCTCGAGGATGCCGACGATACCCTTCAGCAAGGTCGATTTGCCGGAACCGTTGGCGCCGACCACGGCCGTCAGCGACCCCCGGCGGACCGTGCCGCTCAGATGGTGCACCGCCGGATGGCTGTTGTAGCCAAGCGTCAGATCCCGGAACGTAAGGCAAGGTTGGGTCATAGGCGGCAATCGTCCGGCGGTGTGGAGCGGTTTTCGTATGTGATGTTATTACATATGTCAATGCGGCGCTGGACCGATGTTCGTTTCGCTTCGCGGCTTGTCCGGCCGTGACCGGAACTCTAAACAGGAGCCGAAGCAACGGCTCCAATGAGCAGGAAGGAAACGCCATGAGCATTCGCCGCATCGACGTCGGTCCCCGCATGAGCCAGATCGTCATCCACGGCAATACCGTCTATCTGGCTGGCCAGACGGGCGAGGGCGACAGCGTCGCCGCGCAGACGAAGGACGTCCTGGCCTCTATCGATTCGCTGCTGGCCAAGGCCGGAACCGACAAGACCAAGATCGTGCAGGCGATCATCTGGCTGTCGGACATGTCCACCTTCGCCGAAATGAACAAGGAATGGGACGCCTGGGTGCCGCAGGGCCATACGCCGGCGCGCGCCACCGGCGAGGCCAAGCTCGCAGCGCCGAAATACCTGGTCGAGATCATCGTCACCGCGGCGCTCTGAGGTTCGCGGCTTCTCGAAGGGCTATGCCTGCGATGGCGTGAAACGCGCCACCAGCGCGTGGCTTTCGGCTGCGTAGGTGAAGCGGACATGGGTGACCGGATGCTCGGCGCTCCATGTCCGCCGCTCGATCACCAGGCAGGGCGAGCCGGGCGCAATGTCGAGCGCGGCGGCGATGCCGGCGTCGGCGGCGGTCGCACGGATGCGGTGTTCGGCCGCGCTCCATGGCACGCGCGCGACCAGCCAGGGACCGGGCGCGATCGTCTTGAAAGCGTCGATCGCATCCGGCACCGCCGCGAGGCTGATCAAGCGCGCCTCGTGGCAGAATGGCCGCGTGCCGGCGAAATGCCGACATTCCAGAGTAAGTACCGCTGACGAAGCCTGAAGGCCGAGCAATGCGCGGTCCTGCGCGGTGGCGCGGCGCTTATCCCGGCGCTCCAGTTCGTAGCGGTAAGGCAGGCCGAGCGCCTCGACCTCCACGCGGATGTCGTGGATTTCCAGCACGGCCGCCTGTGACTGCGGCTGCCGGACGAAGCTGCCTGACCGGCGGCGGCGCTCGATCAGCCCGGCCTTGGCGAGCTGCGACAGCGCCTTGTTCACGGTCATGCGCGAGCAGCCGTACTGCGTCGCCAACTCATGTTCGAACGGGATGCGGTGGCCCGGCGCCCAGGCACCGGACAGTATGCGATCGCTGATGTCCGACAGGATGCGCTGATGCAGCGTCTCGCCTTCGGCTTCGCCTGTTTCGTTTGCAGCCATCCCGCTTCGTCTCCTCCGCACGGCTCAGCCGGCGGACAGGTCCTTCATGACGGCGGCGAAGCGGCGCGCCGTTTCGTCGCGCCGGAAATGCCGCCCGCCGCTCACCCGTTTGTTTCCACGTGTCCAGACGCAGTCCACTTGCGCTCCGGCGGCGAAGATCCAGGCGTCGAGGACGGCATCGCGCGCCTTGCCGGCAAGTGTGGGATGGCTCGGGTCGAGCGAAACAAAGTCGGCCGAGGCGCCTTCGGCAATGCCGGGCGGACCGGCGCCGAGCGCCCGAGCGCCACCTTCCAGCGCGGCGTCGAACAGGGCGCGGCCGTTCGACTGGCCGGGCCGGGCCAGCACGTTGCGGGCACGGTGGGCGAGGCGCTGCGAATATTCGAGCTGGCGCAACTCGTCGGCAACGCCGATCAGCACGTTGGAGTCCGACCCCACGCCGAGCCGGCCGCCGTTCTCGATGAACGAGGGCGCGGCGAACGTGCCGTCGCCGAGGTTGGCCTCGGTGACCGGGCAAAGGCCCGCGACCGCGCTGCTGCGGGCAAGGGCGACCGTTTCGGCTTCGGTCATGTGGGTGGCGTGGATCAGGCACCAGCGCTCATCGACATCGGCATTCTCCAGCAGCCACTCGACAGGGCGCTTGCCTGACCAGGCGACGCAATCCTCCACTTCCTTCACCTGCTCGGCGATATGGATGTGGATCGGTCCATCCGGGGCAAGGCGCGTCACTTCGGCGAGCTCGGCCGGTGTGACGGCGCGCAGGCTGTGCGGCGCGATGCCGATCATGCCGCCGTCCAACCCGCCAACCGCTTGGCGCGATTTTTCAAGAAGCGCGGCGAACTGGGCGGGATCGTTGATGAACCGCCGCTGCCCTTCACTCGGCGCGCTGCCGCCGAAGCCTGAATGAGCGTAGAGGACAGGCAGCAGCGTCAGCCCGATCCCGGTCTGTGCGGCGGCGGCAGCGATGCGCTCGGCCATCTCGGCGATGTTGGCGTAAGGGAAGCCGTCGCGGTCGTGATGCAAATAGTGGAACTCGCCGACGAGGGTGAAGCCGGCTTCCAGCATCTCGACATAGAGTTGCGCCGCCACCGCCTCGACCTGCTCGGGGCTCATCGTCAGCGCGAAGCGGTACATCACCTCGCGCCAGGACCAGAAAGAATCGGCGCCCGGGCCGCGGGTCTCGGCCAGTCCCGCCATGCCGCGCTGGAAGGCGTGGCTGTGCAGGTTGGGCATGCCGGGAAGAAGGATCGCGTGCCGCTCGTCGCCGGGGAGAGGGGTCGCGTCTTTCTCTATGGCTCCGACGACGCCGGAATCGATCGTCAGGCGCACATCCGCCGCCCATCCGTCGGCAAGCAGGGCCTCCGCTGCAAAGATCGCGCCCACGACGTCCTCCAATTTCGTTGCGCCGACGACAATCGCTCTTGCGTCGGTTTTTAATATGTATATACATAATGAAATCCAAAGAAAATGGAAAAGATGATGGCGGAGGAGAAAGCTCGGACGGCAAGCAGGCGAATCTGGCGCAACGCGCGCCTCGCGACGCTTGCCGAAACGTTGCCTGGACTGGGCGTCGTCGAGCATGGCGCCGTCGTCGCGGAAGGGGGGCGCATTGTCTTCGCCGGCGCGGAAGACGACCTGCCTGCGGCACTCGCCGATGCCGAGATCATCGACTGTGAGGGGCGCTGGATCACGCCCGGCCTGATCGATTGCCACACGCATCTCGTCTGGGCCGGCGACCGCGCCAACGAATTCGAGATGCGGCTGGCGGGCGCGACCTATGAGGAAGTAGCCAAGGCCGGCGGCGGCATCATCTCGTCGGTGAAGGCGCTGCGCGCCGCTGGCGAGGACGAACTGGTGCGACAGTCGCTGCCGAGGCTGGATGCGCTGATCGCCGAAGGCGTCACCACCGTCGAGGTCAAGTCGGGCTACGGCCTTGACTTGGAAAACGAGGCGAAATCCCTGCGCGCGGCGCGGCGACTTGGTTTTGAGAGGCCGGTTAATGTGACGGCGACCTGCCTCGCCGCCCACGCCCTGCCGCCCGAAGCCGACGGCGACAAGGACGCCTATATTTCCAAGGTCTGCGGTCAAATCCTTCCCGCCATCGCGGCCGAAAAGCTCGCCGACGCCGTCGATGGCTTCTGCGAGGGCATCGCCTTTTCGCCGGAGCAGATCGAGCGCGTTTTCGACAAGGCGCGGACACTCGGCCTGCCGGTGAAGCTCCACGCCGACCAACTGTCCAACCTGCACGGCGCGGCTCTCGCCGCCCGTTACGGTGCGCTGTCGGCCGATCATCTGGAATATACGGACGAGGCGGGCGCTGCCGCGATGGCGCAAACGGGGACCGTCGCCACGGTCCTGCCCGGCGCGTTCTATTTCATCCGGGAGACGAAGAAGCCGCCGGTCGACCTCTTCCGCAGGCATGGCGTGAGGATGGCCGTCGCCACCGACTGCAACCCCGGCACGTCGCCGCTCACCTCGCTGCTCCTGACCATGAACATGGCCGCCACCCTGTTCGGCCTGACCGTGGACGAATGCCTCGCCGGCACGACGCGCGAGGCGGCGCGGGCGCTTGGGCTTCTGGAAGAAACCGGCACGCTGGAAGCCAGCAAACGCGCCGATCTCGCCATCTGGAACATCGAGCGGCCGGTCGAACTCGTCTATCGCATGGGCTTCAATCCGCTCCATGCGCGCATCTGGAGAGGACAATGAACGACCTGGTTCTGAAGCCCGGCGGCGCCTCGCTCGCCGACTGGCGCGCCATCTATCGCGGCGCGACGCCTGTGCTCGATCCCGCCTGCCGCAGCAAGATCGCGGCGAGTGCCGAGGCGGTGGCGCGCATCGTCGCAAGGGGCGAGCCGGTCTACGGCATCAACACCGGTTTCGGAAAGCTGGCCAGCGTGCGCATTCCGGCCGGCGACCTCGAAACGCTCCAGCGCAACATCGTGCTGTCGCATGCCGCGGGCGTCGGCGAGCCGATGCCGGTCGCGGTCGCGCGGCTGATGATGGCGCTGAAAATGGCCTCGCTCGCGCAGGGCGCGTCGGGCGTGCGCCAGGAGGTGATCGACCTGTTGCAGGCGATGCTCGCCGCCGATGTCGTTCCGGTCGTTCCGTGCCAGGGCTCCGTCGGCGCCTCGGGCGATCTCGCGCCGCTGTCGCATATGACGGCGGTCCTGATCGGCGTCGGGGAATGTTTTACGCCGCATGGCCGCGTTCCGGCCGCCGTTGCCTTCGTGTCGCATGGGCTGGAGCCGGTGACGCTGGGTGCCAAGGAGGGTCTTGCGCTGCTCAACGGCACGCAGTTCTCCACCGCCTATGCGCTGGCCGCTCTGTTCGAGGCTGAGACGCTCTATCAGTCGGCGCTGGTGGCCGGCGCGCTCTCCACCGACGCCGCGCGCGGTTCCGACGCGCCGTTCGACCCGCGCATCCACCTGCTGCGCAGGCACCGGGGCCAGATCGAGACGGCGGATGCGCTGCGCGCCCTGATGGCCGGAAGCGCCATCCGCGAATCGCACCGCGTTGGCGACGAGCGCGTACAGGACCCGTACTGCCTGCGCTGCCAGCCGCAGGTGATGGGCGCGGCGCTCGACGTGCTGCGCAAGGCCGCCGACACGCTGGAGACCGAGGCCAACGGCGTCACCGACAACCCGCTGATCTTTGCCGAAGACGACACCGCGCTGTCCGGCGGCAACTTCCACGCCGAGCCGGTGGCCTTCGCCGCCGACATGATCGCGCTGGCCGTCTGCGAGATCGGCTCGCTGTCGGAGCGCCGTATCGCCATGCTGGTCGACCCGGCGCTGTCGGGAATGCCGGCTTTTCTCACGCCGAAGCCCGGCCTCAACTCCGGCTTCATGATCCCGCAGGTGACAGCGGCGGCACTCGTATCGGAAAACAAGCAGAGGGCCTATCCCGCCTCGGTCGACTCGATCCCGACGTCCGCCAATCAGGAAGACCATGTCTCGATGGCCGCGCATGGGGCGCGGCGCCTGCTCGGCATGGTCGAGAACGCCAATTCCGTCATTGGCATCGAGGTGCTGGCGGCCGCACAGGGGTGCGACTTCCATGCGCCGCTGGCTTCCAGCCCGCCGCTGGAAGCCATCCGGCACCTGGTGCGGGCAGAGGTGCCGCATCTGGACGACGACCGGCATTTCCATCCCGACATGGAAAAGGCCATCGCGCTGGTGCGGGCAGGGGCGTTGGTCGAGGCGGCAAGCGCCGTCGCATTGCCCGCACTCGCTGGAGAACGGCCATGAACCACCCTTCATGGCTTTCCGTGCACCAGGGCACCGCGCCGCTGCTGGTGTCCATCCCGCATACCGGCACCGATCTCGCCGACATCGAAGCCGGCCTCGTGTCGCCCTGGCTCGGCCGTTGCGACACCGACTGGTGGATCGAGACGTTGTACGATTTCGCGGCCGGTCTCGGCGCGACCGTGGTGCGGACGGACATTTCCCGCACAGTGATCGACGTCAACCGCGACCCGTCCGGCGCCTCGCTCTATCCCGGCCAGACGACGACCACGCTCTGCCCGACCGAGACCTTCGAGGGCATCCCGCTCTATCGGGAAGGCTTCGAGCCGGACGCCGACGAGATCGACCGCCGGCGGCGGACCTTCTTCCAGCCCTACCACGAGGCCTTGCAAGCCGAGATCGACCGGCTGCGCGGCCTGCACGAAAACATCGTGCTCTATGACTGCCATTCGATCCGCTCCGTGTTGCCGCGCCTGTTCGAAGGCCGGCTTCCGGTGTTCAATCTCGGCACCAATGACGGCGTGAGCGCCGACCCGGCCTTGCACCAGATGGTGACGGAGATACTGGCCGATACGGGCGAGACGTTCGTCGTCAATGGCCGTTTCAAGGGCGGCTGGATCACTCGCCGCTATGGGCGGCCGGAGAACGGCGTCCATGCGCTCCAGATGGAATTGTCCTGCCGCGGCTACATGCGCGAACCGGAGGTTCCGAGCGAGCCGGACAACTGGCCCGTGTCTTATGACGGCGACTATGCCGCGCCGATCCGCGCGACGCTGACAAACATTCTCGAAACCGCAACGGCCTGGGCGCGCGGCTGAGCCGGCCGCCCCTCCTTTCCAGGGACCAACACTATGACCGACCCCCGCCACAACATCCGCGAAGTCCGAGCGCCGCGCGGCGACCAGCTGAACGCCAAGTTCTGGACGACCGAGGCGCCGCTCAGGATGCTGATGAACAATCTCGACCCGGACGTGGCCGAGAATCCCAACGAACTGGTCGTCTATGGCGGCATCGGCCGCGCCGCGCGCACCTGGAACGATTTCGATCGCATCGTCGCTTCACTGAAATCGCTGAATGAGGACGAGACGCTGTTGGTGCAGTCCGGCAAGCCGGTCGGCGTATTCCGCACCCACAAGGACGCGCCGCGCGTTCTGATCGCCAATTCCAACCTCGTGCCGCACTGGGCGACTTGGGAGAAATTCAACGAGCTCGATCGGAAGGGACTCATGATGTACGGCCAGATGACGGCCGGCTCGTGGATCTATATCGGCACGCAGGGCATCGTGCAGGGCACCTACGAGACGTTCGTCGAAGCCGGACGGCAGCACTATGACGGCAATCTCAAGGGCAAGTGGATCCTGACCGGCGGGCTCGGCGGCATGGGCGGCGCGCAGCCGCTCGCGGCGGTCATGGCCGGCGCCTCCTGCCTCGCCATCGAATGCAACCCGGACTCGATCGATTTCCGCTTGCGCACCAGATATCTGGATGAGAAAGCCGAGACGCTGGATGAAGCGATGGAGATGATCGATCGCTGGACGAAGGCCGGCGAGGCGAAGTCGGTCGGGCTGCTCGGCAACGCGGCCGAACTGGTGCCGGAGATGTTCCGGCGCGGCATTCGCCCCGATATCCTGACCGACCAGACCTCCGCGCACGATCCGATCAATGGTTACCTGCCGAAAGGCTGGTCGATGGCCGAGTGGCGCGAGAAGCGCGTCAGCGACCCGCAGGCTGTGGAGAAAGCCGCACGCGCGTCCATGCGCGAGCATGTCGAAGCGATGGTCGCGTTCTGGAACGCCGGCGTGCCGACGCTCGACTACGGCAACAACATCCGCCAAGTGGCGAAGGACGAGGGCTTCGAGAACGCTTTCGCCTTCCCCGGCTTCGTGCCGGCCTATATCCGCCCGCTGTTCTGTCGCGGCATCGGTCCGTTCCGCTGGGCGGCGCTCTCCGGCGATCCGGAGGACATTTACAGGACCGACGCCAAGGTGAAGGAACTCACCCCGGGCAACCATCACCTGCACAACTGGCTGGACATGGCGCGCGAGCGTATTTCATTCCAGGGATTGCCGGCGCGCATCTGCTGGGTCGGGCTCGGCGACCGCCATCGACTCGGGCTCGCGTTCAACGAGATGGTGGCCAAGGGCGAGTTGAAAGCCCCCGTCGTCATTGGTCGTGACCATCTGGATTCCGGCTCGGTCGCCTCGCCGAACCGCGAAACGGAAGCGATGAAGGACGGTTCGGACGCCGTCTCCGACTGGCCGCTGCTCAATGCGCTCTTGAACACGGCCTCGGGCGCGACCTGGGTATCGTTGCATCACGGCGGCGGCGTCGGCATGGGCTTCTCGCAGCATTCCGGCATGGTCATCGTGTGCGACGGCAGCGCGGACGCGGCGCGGCGTATCGAGCGCGTGCTGTGGAACGACCCGGCGACCGGCGTCATGCGCCACGCCGATGCAGGCTACGACATCGCCATAGAGTGCGCCAAGGAGCACCAGCTCAACCTGCCGGGCATACTTGGCTGACGTGATGCACATCCTGCGCGCCACGGACTATCGAGTGATGCCGTGGAAGAACGGCGGCGGGACGACGACCGAAATCGCAGTCTCGCCCGAAGGCGCGGCGCTGGACGACTTCGACTGGCGCGTCTCGATGGCGCGGGTAGAGCAGGACGGACCGTTCTCGGCCTTTCCCGGCATCGACCGCACATTGTCGATTCTCGAGGGGGAGGGGATGATCCTGAATGTCTCCGACCGCATTCCTTTCGGGCTGACGACGGCCTCGGAACCCTTGCCGTTTCCCGCCGACGTGCCGACACGGGCGAACCTGATCGCCGGGCCGATCGTCGATCTCAACGTTATGTCCCGCCGCGCGCGCATGGTGCATTCGGTCGAACGGATGACCATTGCGGGAACCGTCGAGTTGGCCATCGCGGCTGAAACGATGCTGGTCTTTTGTCACCGGGGCAGGGTGCGGGCCGATGGCCTGGAAACCGTCGTTCTCGACGCTCTGGATGCGCTCCGGATCGATCGCGGAGGCCCCGTCCTGCGGCTGTCCGCCGATGACCGGGCGACCGTCTTCGTCATCCTGATCAACGCAGTCGGCGGCAACGATTAAAGCCGGTCTTCAAGCTTTACCGACAACCCGTTGAAAAAAAGCGGGTCGCGCTCCATACCATCGCGCCAGATCGGAATCTGGCCTTTTCTCCTTTTAAGCCGCAACGGTTCGCGGTTGCCGGGAGGAACGCGCCTGCTATTGTCTGTCGGAAGTGATTATGCCTACGCCAGCCGCCGTCATTGCAATGCAACCAAATACCGCTGGGGCGGTTTCCCCACCGGCCGTAACAGGCGGGCTCGTCTTCACCACAATGCCGGGTTCTGACCTCGGGCTCCTCGCCGTAGACCGTTTCCTCCGCACGGATTGCCAATGAACATTCAAACCAGTCCCGGCAACATTGAAAAAGCCAGATCCGCCGTGCCGGGAACCCAGGAACCCATTCGCTCCACCTATCTGTCCGAGGAAAGACTGCGAGCGCTCGGCGAAAGTCTCGCGAAGGGCGAGGTGCGCGACCTGCATGGGCTGAAGCCGTTCGACTTCCAGGCGCGCGTCCGGGAGGACGCCAGGAAGATCCTGGAGGTCTATCGGTCCGTCAACGCGGCGCAGGGCAAGGGCGAGACCATCACGCCGGCCGCGCAATGGATGCTCGACAACAACTATATGGTCGAGGAGACGATCTATCAGATCAAGCGCGATCTGCCGCGCCGCTTCTATCGACAGCTTCCGACCCTGAAGCTGTCGGACGGCACGACCATTCCGCGCGCGCTGGCGATCGCCTGGGCCTATGTCGCGCATTCCGACAGCTCCGTGTCGGCAGGCATGTTCAAGGCCATCGTCGAAGGTTTCCAGTCGGTCGAACCGATGAAGATCGGCGAGATCTGGGCGCTGCCGTCGCTGCTGCGCTTCGTGCTGATCGAGAATCTGCGCCGGCTCGCCGTTCGGGTCGCGCGTTCCCGTGACATGCGCACCGTCGCAAACGACGTCGCCGACAAGGTGCTGGCCGACCGCACGGACGACGACCGGGTGATCCTGGCGCCCTATGCGGCGCATGCACAGGATACGACCTTCGCGACGCAGCTTCTCTACCGACTGCGCGACGGGTCGCAAAACGCCGGCAGGGCGCTCGAATGGCTCGAGGGCGAGCTGGAGCGTTCCGGCACCGATGCCGAGGAGATCATCCTCGCCGAGCACCAGACGCTGTCCAGCGGTAACGTCACCACAGGCAACATCATCCGCGGCCTGCGGCTCATCAACGACGTGGACTGGACCGTCTGGTTCGAGGAAGTCAGCCGCATCGACGCGCTCCTGCGCGAGCGCACCAATTTTGCCGCGCTGGATTTCGCCTCGCGCGACCAGTATCGCACCGAAATAGAGGAACTGGCCAAGCGTTCCGACAAGTCGGAATACGCCGTCGCCGAGAAGGCCACCGAGCTTGCCGGCTATGCGCTGCGGCCCGGCGCCCCGCAGGGCGAGGAGGGGACGGAGCCGGAAGAGCCGGTCGATGTCGGGTTCTTCCTCGTCGGCCCGCGGCGTCGCGAACTGGAAAAGGCGTTGGGCTTCCGGCCCGGACTGCCCGAGCGGATAAAGCGGGTGTTCCGCAGCACGGGCTGGTTGGGCATCGTCGTGCCCGTCTTCGCCCTGACGGTGCTTCTGATCTGGCTGGCCGGCAATGCGCTGGCCGCGCTTGGCCTTTCGACCTCGGCCATCGCCGTCATGCTGGTGCTGTTCGCGGTTCCCGCCAGCGAAGGCGCGCTCGCCTTCTTCAACACGGTGGTCCTGCTGTTCCTGAAACCGAGCCGGTTGGTCGGTTACGAATACAAGGACGGCGTTCCAGCCTCGGCCCGCACGCTGGTCGTCGTGCCCTCGCTGATCGGATCGCGCGACGACGTCGAGGAGAACATCCGCAATATCGAGGTTCACTATCTCGCCAACGCCTCCGAACAGCTTTACTTCGCGCTGCTCTCGGATTGGCCGGACAGCAAGGCCGAGATCGACACGATCGACACCGAGATCCTCGACTTCGCCCGCGAGCAGATCGCCAGGCTCAATACGCGCTATCCGAGCGAAGGCGCGCCCCGTTTCCACCTGCTGCACCGCCATCGCCTCTACAACCCCTCGCAGGAGCGCTGGATGGGTTGGGAGCGCAAGCGCGGCAAGCTGCACGAACTCAACCTCCTGCTGCGCGGCGACAGCGACACGACCTTCATGCCGTTGGACGCGCCTTTGCCGGAGAACATCGTCCACGTCATGACGTTGGACGCCGACACCCGCACCACGCGCGACGCGGTGGTCCGGCTCATCGGCAAGTTGATGCACCCGCTCAACAAGCCGCATTTCGATGCCGCCCGGCGAAAGGTGACTCGCGGCTACACCATCCTTCAGCCGCGCATAACGCCTTCCCTCACGACAGGCGACGAGGCGTCGTTCTTCCAGCGGGTCTTCTCGGCCAATCGGGGTCTCGACCCTTATGTCTTCGCGGTTTCGGATCTCTATCAGGACGTCTTCGAAGACGGCTCCTTCACCGGCAAGGGCCTCTATCACATCGATGCCTTCGAAGCGGCGCTGAAGGACCGTATCGAGGAAAACACGGTTCTCAGTCACGACCTGCTGGAAGGCGCGCTGGCGCGCTCGGCGCTCGTCACCGACGTCGAACTGGTCGAGGATTATCCGACGCGCTACTCGGTCGACGCCTCCCGCCAGCATCGCTGGGCACGGGGCGACTGGCAATTGCTCAACTTCATCTTCGATCCGCGCTCGGAGGTTCCGGCCCTGTCGCGGTGGAAGATGATCGACAATCTGCGCCGCTCGGTCACGCCGATCTTCTGGGTGATGGCCTCGATCGCCGGCTGGGCGTTCCTGCCCTTCACCCAGGCCGCGCAATGGCAGGCGCTGCTGATCCTGACGCTGTTCATGGCGCCGACCTTCGACGTGGTCAACGCGATCATCCCGAAGAACCTCGACGCGACCGCACGCGGGCATTTTTCCGCCCTGGCGCGGGATGTCGCCTTCGGTACGGCGATGGTGGCCCTGAAGATCGTGTTCATGGCGCACCTGGCCTGGATGATGGCCGATGCGATCGGGCGGACCCTCTATCGCCTGTTCGTCACCCGCAAGCATCTGCTGGAGTGGCGGACGGCCTCGCAGGCGCAGAAGGGTGACGGCAACACGCTGAGTTCCTACTACGCGGCGATGTACGGCGCGGTCGTCATCGGCATCGTCGGCCTGGCGATCCCTGTCCTGGCGGATTCGACGGGCGCGTTCGTCGCCTTCTTCTTCGCGCTGTTCTGGATCGGCTCGCCGGCCTTTGCGTGGCTCGTCAGCCGCTCGGCCGAAACCGAAGACAGGCTGCACCTGTCGCCGCAGGACACACGGGCGTTGCGCATCGCCGCGCGCCGGACGTGGCACTATTACGAGGCTTTCGTCACTGACGAGCACAACCACCTGCCGCCGGACAATTTCCAGGAAAGCCCGGCGCCGGTGGTGGCGCAGCGCACGTCGCCCACCAATGTCGGCGTGTATCTGCTTTCGGTCGTCTCGGCGCGCGATTTCGGCTGGATCAGCCTGTCCGAAGCGCTCAAGCGCATAGAGACCACGCTTTCGACGATCGAAGCGATGCCGCGCAGCCGTGGCCATCTTTTCAACTGGTACGACACCAAGACGCTCAAGCCGCTTTATCCGCTCTACATTTCCGCGGTCGACAGCGGCAATCTGGCGGGCCATCTCGTGGCCGTCGCCGGTGCCTGCGCCGAATGGGCGGAAGCGCCTTCCGTTCACCTGCAGGGCGACTTCGAAGGCATTCTGGACACCGTCGCCATTCTCGACGAGAGCCTGAGCGAACTGCCGGACGACAGGCGCCAGCTTCGCCCGCTCAGGCAGCGTCTGCTGGATCGGCTGGACGGCATGCGCCGCGCGGTCCGCACCATCAAGGCACAGCCGGAAATGGCGTCGATCCGAACGATCAACCTCGCCGTCCTTGCGGGCGAGATACGCAAGCTCGCCACCGCCATCCATACGGAGGTCGAGTCCGCGGAAAGCGAGATCGTGGCGGACTGGGCGGCGCTCATCGAGGCGACGTGCGAAGCCCACGTTCAGGACGCCCATGCCGACGAGAAAGCCGTGGAAGCAATCCGCTCGAAGCTTCTCGCCCTGCGCGAGCGGGCACGCCGCTTCGCCTTCGAGATGGATTTCTCCTTCCTGATGCGGCAGGAGCGCAAGCTGCTCTCGATCGGCTACCGGGTCGAGGAACATCAACTCGACGAGGCCTGTTACGACTTGCTGGCCTCCGAAGCGCGGCTGACCAGTCTGTTCGCCATCGCCAAGGGCGATCTCCCCACCGAGCACTGGTTCAAGCTCGGCCGGCCGATCGTCGAGATCGGCTTCAAGGGCGCGCTGATGTCGTGGTCGGGCTCGATGTTCGAGTACCTGATGCCGCCATTGGTGATGAAGGAGCCGTTCGGATCGATCCTCAACCAGACGAGCAATCTCGTCATCAAGCGCCAGATGCAGTATGGTCGCGAAAAGCATATTCCCTGGGGTATCTCGGAAGCGGCCTACAACGCCCGCGACAGGGAACTGACCTATCAGTACACCAATTTCGGCGTGCCCGGCCTCGGCCTGAAGCGCGGCCTCGGCCAGAACACGGTGGTGGCGCCTTACGCGACGATCCTGGCGGCGCAGTTCATGCCGCGCGAGGCCGTCGCCAACCTCAAGCGCCTGCGCGAGATCGGCGCGCTCGGCCGCTACGGCTACTACGACGCGGTCGATTTCACGCCGCAGCGTGTGCCGGAGGGCACCGATCACGCCGTGGTGCTGAACTATTTCGCGCATCACTCCGGCATGTCGATCGCCGCCGTTGCCGACGCCGTCTTCGAGGGCCGCCTGCGCGACCGCTTCCACAGCGATCCGGTCATCGAATCGGCCGAGCTTCTGCTGCAGGAGAAGGCGCCGCGCGAGATTCCGGTCGACACCGTGCGGACGGAAGCGGAGGAACGGACCTCGAAGGACGAGACGGAGGTCCAGAGCCCGGACACGCGCATCATCCTCGATCCGCTGTGGGCGTTGCGCTCGACCTGCGTGATGTCCAACGGCCGCTATTCGGTGATGGTGAGCGCCACCGGCACCGGCTACAGCCGCTGGGGCGAGCTCGCGGTGACACGCTGGCAGCCGGACCCGACCGAGGACAGGCTCGGCTCCTTCATCTTCCTCAGGGATACCGAGACCGGCAATTGGTGGTCGGCCACGGCCGAACCGCGCCAGGCGCCGGACGAAGTGGCGCAGACGCATTTTTCGGATGACAAGGCGAGCTTCATCAAGTCCGTCGGCACGCTGCGGTCCGAGGTGGAGTGCATCGTCGTGTCCGAGGGCAACGGCGAGGGGCGGCGCATTACCCTCTACAACGACGGAACCAGCGACCGTCACATCGAGGTGACCTCATTCACCGAGCTGGTGCTCGGGTCCGAGGTCGCTGACAATGCCCATCCGGCTTTCTCCAAGATGTTCGTGGAGACGGAGATCGCGGCCAAAAACGGCGCGATCTTCGCGACCCGGCGCAAGCGCGAGGCGAGCGAGCCGGACGTGGCCGCACTTCACTTCGTCACCGATCCTTCGGGGCTGGAGCGCGATACGGAGGCAGAGACGGACCGGCGCGCCTTCATCGGGCGCGGGCGCGATATCGCCGACGCGGCCGCCTTCGACGCGGGTGCGAAGCTGGGCGGCCACGCCGGCTTTACGCTCGATCCGATCGCGGCGCTGCGCCGGCGCGTGCGCGTGCCCGCCAACAAGAAGGTCTCGCTGGTGTTCTGGACGATCGTCGGGCCGAACCGCGGCGAGTTGGAAGAGACCATGTCCCGGCTCGACCATGCGGAAAGCTTCGCACGGCAGGCGATGCTCGCCTGGACGCGCTCGCAGGTGCAGACCCGCCACATGGGCCTCAGCCTGACCGACGCCGCCAATGTCCAGAAGCTGGCGCGCTACCTGATTTATCCCGATCCGTTCCTGCGCCTGCCTTCGGAGTCGATCGTCTCCGGCCTCGGCAAGCAGTCGAGCCTGTGGCCGACCTCGATCTCGGGCGATTTCCCCATCTTCGTTGTGCGCATCGACGATGTCGCGGATATCGAGATCATCGCACAGGCGCTGCGCTTTCAGGAATATATGCGCACACGCGGCATGATGGTCGATATGGTGGTCGTCAACGAGCAGGCGTCGTCCTACGTTCAGGACCTTCAGCAGGCCATTGAATCGCTTTGCGAAAACAGCCGCCTGCGCGGCAAGGAACTGGGTCCGCGCCAGCATATCTTCGCGGTGCGTCGCGATCTGATGGACGAGCCGACCTACCGCACGCTGCTGGCGGTGGCCCGCGTCGTGCTGCATACCCGAAACGGTACGATCTTCGACCAGATCGAGCGAGCCGAAACGGCGGCCCTGCAGGCGCGCGATTCGGCATCGCCCGGCGGCGTCATGGCCTTGCGCCAGCTACCGGCACGCTCGGCGCCCCCGAAGCGGCTCTCGCAAGGCATCGCGGCGGACGGCAGCGGCCTGAGCCACTGGAACGGCTTCGGCGGGTTCGAAGGAGACGGCCGGCACTATGTCGTGCGGCTGCCCGACCAGCGCGTCACGCCGCAGCCGTGGATCAACGTCATCGCGAACGAGGCGTTCGGCTTCCACGTGTCCGCCGAGGGCGCCGCGTTTACCTGGAGCCGCAACAGCCGCGATTTCCAGATAACACCCTGGTCGAACGATCCGGTGACCAACCGGCCGGGCGAGGGCATCTACATCCACGATCTCGATAGCGGCGAGGCGTTCTCGCCGACGGCGACGGTGGTTCGAGATCCCGCCATGACGTACGAGACATGGCATGGGCAGGGCTTTTCGACGTTCCGGACGAAGCGTGGTCCGCTGTCCATGGATCTGACGCATGTCGTCGATCCGGCGGATTCGGTCAGGGTGTCACGGCTTCGCATCCAGAACACGGGTTCCGTGCCTGTGCGCCTGCGCGTCTATGCCTATGCGGAGTGGGTGCTTGGCGCGCATCGCGCCCAAACGGCGGCCACGATCGTGCCATCCCGCGATGCCGGGACGGGCGCGTTGCTGGCCCACAATCCCTATCATCTCGACTTCGGCGACCGGGTGGCCTTCCTCGCCGGCGACCGCGAGCCGCAGTCCTTCACCGCCGACCGCCAGGAATTCCTGGGCAGGCACGGCGTCAGCACGGCGCCGCGCGCGGTACTGACCGGCGCGACGCTTTCGGGCCGGCTCGACGCGGGAGAAGACCCGTGCGCGGCGCTTGCGCGCGATGTCGAGATCCCGGCGAACGGCGACGTGACTCTGCTGTGGCTGCTCGGCGACGCCGGCTCGCCGGAGGAAGCAAGCGAGTTGGTCAAGCGCCATCGTGACAAGGATTTCGACCAGCGCCTCGCCGACAACGAGCGCGACTGGCGCGCCTTCCTCGATACCGTCCAGGTCGAGACCCCGGACAAGGCGATGGACGCGCTGGTCAATCACTGGCTGCCGTATCAGGCGCTGGCCTGCCGCGTGCGCGCGCGTTCGGCGTTCTACCAGGCAAGCGGGGCCTACGGCTTCCGCGACCAGTTGCAGGACACGCTGGCGCTGCTGTCGCATGACCCGAAGCTGGCGCGCGAGCAGATCCTCAATGCCGCGGGCCGCCAGTTCCCGGAGGGCGACGTGCAGCACTGGTGGCTGCCGCGGACGGGGGCGGGCGTCAGGACGATGATCTCGGACGACGTCGTCTGGCTGGCCTACGCCGTCAACCTCTACGTGAGCGCGACTGGCGACGCGAAAATCCTCAAGGAACAGCTTCCGTTCGTCGAGGGCCAGGCGCTTCAAGAGGGCGAGCACGACGCGTTCTTCACGCCTGAAACGTCGAAGAAGACCGTCTCGCTCTACGAGCATTGCGCCCGCGCGCTCGACCTTGCGGTCAAGCGCAGCAGCGCGGCCGGCCTGCCGCTGATCCTCGGCGGCGACTGGAACGACGGCATGAATCGCGTCGGCGAGGAAGGCAAGGGCGAGAGTGTCTGGCTGGGCTGGTTCCTGCTCAAGACGCTCGGCGATTTTGCCGCCATCGCCAAGGGGCAGGGCGACGACAAGCATGCGAAGGCCTGGGAAAAGCATGCCGATGTCCTCAAACGCGCACTGGAGAACACCGCCTGGGACGGCGAGTGGTATCGCCGCGGCAGTTTCGACGACGGTACGCCGCTCGGCTCGCGAACGTCCGAGGAATGCAAGATCGACTCGATCGCCCAATCCTGGAGCGTGCTTTCAGGCGAGGGGGATCCGGCGCGTTCGCAGACCGCGATGGCAAGCGCAACCAGGATGCTGGTCGATGAGGACCTGAAGATCGTCAAGCTCTTCACGCCACCTTTTTCGAAGACCGACAAGAACCCCGGCTACATCAAGAGCTATCCTCCGGGCGTGCGCGAGAATGGCGGGCAGTACACCCATGCCGCCACATGGTTCGTCATAGCGCTGGCGCAGATGGGGCGGGCGGACGAAGCCTATCGCTGCTTCTCGATGCTCAATCCCGCCAATCACGCGACGGACGAGGACGCGGCGGAGCATTACCGGGTCGAACCCTATGTCGTTGCCGCCGATATCTATTCCGGCGACAAGGGCGGGCGAGGCGGCTGGACCTGGTATACGGGCTCGGCCGGCTGGCTTTACCGCGCCGCCGTGGAAGGGATCCTCGGCATCGAGCGCTCGGGCACCCGGCTTGCCTTCAATCCGCGCCTGCCGAGCCATTGGGACGGCTATTCGGCCAGGATCACCTTCCTGGGGCACGAGCACAAGGTCAGGGTCGTAAGGGCCAAAGCCAAGTCCGTTTCGCTGGAAGTGAACGGCGCCAAGGTCAAGGGAAATGCCTTCGAACCGAAGGGCGCAAGCGAGATCGTGGTAAAGATTCCCGCCTAGGGATGGTGCCTGAAATTGCGGCGGCGTGGCTCCGCTGCCGCAATTTTGCCGTCTGGCTGTATTTCACCTTTTATCTCAACTCGTTACCTCTTCACGGCAGATTTCCGCGCGTTGCCATGTTTTGTTCGATGATTCGGAACCGAAGCCGGCGGTGGCCATTGTTTTGCACCATTGCTAGCGATACGAGTCCCCTCGAATGATGTGGCATTATACGGAAAGTCACGCGGAGTAGCCGAGTGTCCCTTCTGCGAATATACGGTCGTGCGCTCTCCTATCTCGGAGCCGACAGGAAGCGTGTCACGTTCATCTGCGCCGCCAACGTGGCGCTGGCGCTGATCGCCATTCTCGAGCCGATCATGTTCGGCCGCGTCATCGATGCCATCTCCGATCATGTCGATGCGGTGCCGGCGCTGGCCATGTGGGCCGGCCTTGGCGCATTCAACATCGTCGCCTTCGTCCTGGTCGCACGGGGAGCGGACCGCTTCGCGCATATCCTGCGTGGCGATGTGCTTTCCGAGTCCTTCGAGCGCATCATCACCATGCCTCTTTCGTGGCACCATGAGCGTGGGACGTCGAATTCGCTCCACACGCTGCTGCGCGCGGTCGAAACCCTGTTCAGCCTGTGGCTCGAATTCATGCGCCTGCACCTGTCCACCGTGGTGGCGCTGGTGCTGCTGATCCCGACCGCGCTGTCGCTGGACCTGCGCATGTCGGCGGTGCTGGTGGTGCTCGGCGTTCTCTATTTCGCCATCGGTCGGCTCGTCATGCGCAAGACCAAGGTAGGGCAGGCCAATGTCGAACGGCACTACCACAAGGTTTTCGCCCATGTGACCGATTCGGTCACCAACATCTCCGTCCTGCAGAGCTACAACCGCATCGGCCATGAGACCGAGGCGCTGAAGCGCTATGTCAACGACCTGCTCAAGGCCCAGAACCCGGTTCTCGACTGGTGGGCGATCGCCAGCGCGCTGAATCGCCTGTCTTCGACCATCTCGATGATGATCGTGCTGATGATCGGCGCCTATCTGGTCACCCGCGGCGAACTCAAGATCGGCGAGGTCATTGCCTTCACCGGCTTCGCCACGCTGCTCGTCGCCCGCCTCGACCAGGTGTCCGCCTTCGTGAACCAGATTTCCGAGGCGCGGGCCAAGCTGGAAGAATTCTACAAGATGGAGGATTCCGCCGTCGACGAGGCCGAGCCGGAGGGGCTGCGCGATCTGGAGCAGGTCAAGGGCCATGTCCGTTTCGAGAACGTCAGCTTCGAGTTTCCGAACTCCGGCCAGGGCGTCGAGGACGTGTCGTTCGAGGTTCCCGCCGGCCATACCGTCGCCATCGTTGGCCCGACCGGCGCTGGCAAGACCACGCTGATCAACCTTCTGCAGCGCGTGTTCAATCCCAAGGCCGGGCGCATCCTGATCGACGGCACCGACACGCGTACGGTGACACGCAAGTCGCTGCGCCATTCGATCGCCACCGTCTTCCAGGACGCCGGCCTGCTCAACCGTTCGATCGAGGACAACATCCGTATCGGCCGTTCGGACGCGAGTTACGAGGAGGTGCACGCCGCCGCCGAAGCAGCCGTCGCGCAGGATTTCATCCTGTCCAAGAGCGAAGGCTACGACACGCTTGTCGGCGAGCGTGGCGGCCAGCTCTCCGGCGGCGAGCGCCAGCGCATCGCCATCGCCCGCGCCGTCCTCAAGGACGCGCCGATCCTGGTGTTGGACGAGGCGACCAGCGCGCTCGATGTCGAGACCGAGGGCCGGGTGAAGGAGGCGATCGACGACCTGCGTCGCGGCCGCACGACCTTCGTCATCGCCCACCGGCTGACGACGGTGCGCGACGCCGATCTCGTGGTCTTCATGGACAAGGGCCGTGTCGTCGAGATGGGCGGCTTCGAGGAGCTTTCGATGCGCAATGGCCGTTTTGCCGGCCTGCTGCGTGCCGGCGGCCTGCTGAGCGACGACGATGTGCGGCGGCCAAACCTCGTCTCCATCAAGGACGTTGCGGCCTGAGCCGAAGCCGCTGCCGGATCCCGGCCGCCTGATGGTGGCTGAGCCAAAGCCCGATTGCCGTCATCCGTCGCGGGCGCTATGTAGGCTGTATGAGTGACAGCCAAGCGCCAGCCGGCGCCCGCCCCGCAAGCTGGATGGATCTGGCCAACCCGACGCGTTTCGTCGCGCTCGCGGACCGTATCGTACCATGGCTGGCGGGCGCTTCGGCACTGGTCCTCGCCGCCGGACTCTATATGAGCTTTGCCGCGCCGCCAGATTTCCAGCAGGGGATCACGGTGCGCATCATGTATATCCATGTGCCGTTCGCCTGGCTGGCCATGCTCTGCTACACGCTGATGGCTGTCTCCGCGCTCGGCACGCTTGTCTGGCGCCATCCGCTGGCCGATGTCGCCTTGAAATCCGCAGCACCCATCGGCGCCGTCTTCACGGCGCTGGCGCTGGTCACCGGATCGATCTGGGGCAAGCCCATGTGGGGAACCTGGTGGGTATGGGATGCGCGGCTGACATCGGTCTTCGTGCTGTTCCTGATGTATCTCGGCATCATCGCGCTGACCCGCGCTTTCGACGACATCCATCGCGCGGCGTGGGCGGCGGCGATCATCACGCTCGTCGGCTTCGTCAATATACCGATCATCAAGTTCTCGGTCGACTGGTGGAACACGCTGCACCAGCCGGCATCGGTGTTCCGGCTCGACGGCCCGACGATCGATCCGAGCCTGTTGTGGCCCCTGCTCGTCATGGCGATCGGCTTCACGCTCCTGTTCTTCACCCTGCATATCATGGCCATGCGCACCGAGATCGGACGCCGCCGCGTCATCGCCATGCGCCGGCTGGCGGCGAGGCAGGCCGGCGCATAAAATCGATTTGAACGACGGATCGACAGCGCCCGCACGTTCGGCTATGCGGGTCGCGCGAGACCCTGGGAGAATAGGCGCATGAAACGGTCAGCCATCAACGAGATCATTCGCGAAGCCGACGCCTTTATCCGCTCCTTCGGCTATATCATGCCGCCCTTCGCGTACTGGTCGCCGGAAGACATGAAGGCGCGCCGGCAAAGCTCGGCCGGCATCTTCGACGCGCGGCTCGGCTGGGACATCACTGACTACGGGCAGGGCAAGTTCAAGGATCTCGGCCTGTTCCTGTTCACCGTGCGCAACGGCCGCTTCGAGGACATGAAGAAGGGCGCCGGCATGCTTTATGCCGAAAAGATCATGATCTCGCGCAAGGATCAGCTTTCGCCGATGCACCGGCATGTCATCAAGGCGGAGGACATCATCAATCGCGGCGGCGGCAAGCTGGTGCTGGAACTGTTCATGCCGAACGAAGGGGGCGGCATCGATCCGAAGGCGGAAGTGTCGGTGCCGGTCGATGGCACCATTCGTAAGCTGCCGGCCGGCGGCCTCCTGAAGCTCGATCCGGGCGAGAGCGTCACGCTGCTGCCGGGCGTCTGGCACGCCTTCTGGGCAGAGGGCAAGGATGTGCTGATCGGCGAAGTCTCGACCGTCAACGACGACCTGACCGACAATATCTTCCGCGAACCGATCGGCCGTTTCTCCGATATCGAGGAGGATGTCGCGCCGCTGCATCTGCTGGTCTCGGATTACGAGCGCTGGGTAGGGTAGGGGCCGCGGTTCCCTGTCGCCGGTCTTGTCGCACGCCGACCTTGCCTCGCGTCATCCCGGAGCCGCGCAGCGGAACCCGGGATCCACAACGCCGGCCCTGTTCGTCAGGGATTATGTCCGCAGCCTTCTCACTCTGGATTCCGGGTTCCGCTGCGCGGCCCCGGAATGACGGCCCACATGTGAGTGCCTTATCGCCAACGTCCAGGCGCCTTAGCGGTCATTCTTCACCCTGGCGACAGAGCCGCGTTCCACTAGCGGGCATTCCAGCTTGGTGATGGGATGGCGCCCGCCGGTCTGATGCGCGGGCGTCTCCAACTGCTCGATCGCCCACTGTCCCATCGCCTGATGCGGCAGGATCAGCGTGGTCAGCGGCGGAAACAGATGGCGCGCGATCTCCTCGTCGTCATAGCCGACCACCGATATGTCTTCGGGAATATGAAGCCCGGCTTCCTTCAGCGCCTCATAGCAGCCGATCGCCGTGCGGTCGTTCTGGCAGAAGATGGCGGTCGGCCGCTGCTCCAGTTGCAGGAGCCTGACGGTCGCCGCATAGCCCGCGCTGGCCGACCAGTCGCCTTCGATCACCAGATCGGCGTCGAAGGGAATGTCGGCGGTGGCCAGCGCCCGGCGATAGCCTTCCAGGCGGTCCTGCGCGGCCTGCATCCACGGCTCGCCGGTGATGGTGGCGATGCGGCGATGGCCGTGGTCGATCAGATGCTGGGTGGCGCTCTGGCCCCCAGCGATCTCGCTCGGCACGACCGCCGGGAAGGCGTAGTCGGTGGTATAGCAGTTCAACAGGACGACCGGCATGTCGAGCGCGTAGAGGAACTCCGGCACGACGATCTCGCGCGTGAAGATCGTCATGTAGATCAGTCCGGAAATATGCTGCGCCTTCAGCGCTTCCATCGCCCGCGGTTCCATGACCGGGTCGTTCATCGTCTGTGCGACGAGAACCACATTGCCGGCATTCCATGAGGCCTGCCGTGCACCTTCGATGGCCACAACCGCCTCGGGGCTGGTCGCCAGCTGGTCGACCATGAAGCCGATGACGCCGTCCAGCATCGTGACAGGCGAGCGTTGCGGCATGACGCGGGTCGGTGCAGGCAGGCGATAACCCAGGGCTCGCGCGGCTTCCGCGACGCGCTGGCGCGTTTGCGCGGACAGTTTTATGCCGGGCGTGTTGTTGAGGACGAAGGATACGGTCGCCTGGGAGCATCCGGCGGCCTTGGCGATATCGGTCATGGTCACGCGTCGGCTCGCGCTCTTGCCGGAGCGGCTGCGACGTGACCGAGTCTGCAGGGCATCCGATTGCGGCCGGTCATTCATGCCAAGCTTCCTCCCATTGCCGGCCTTCTTTCAACTTATAGAGTAGAGGTTTTAAGCCATTCAATTAATGGAGTCGAATTTTATTAGCTTGCAATCCTGGCGGTCCGGATCGATTACCGGCGACTTCTCGGGTAATTATAGCTCCTTGAGGCATCCGGCCGCTGAGAAGATCGAGGCATCAATTAATTCTATTTACTAATATCAATAAGCTGCTAGTGTCAACGCGTCGTCGCCGACGGCTGGCCCGCACGGGCAAGGTCAACGGCGGAGGCCGCCCGGTACGCCGCCGGTTCGGATCGCTTTTAATTGTCTGACAAATGACTTTACCGTCATTCGTCGTTTCATTAAGGTCCCGACCGCGGTGGCGCCGATCTCTCTTCAGGAGAGGCCCTGGAGGAGGGCGGAGGCTTCCAGCCCGCGAGGTGAGACCGGATCAGCGACGTTCGCTGAATGAAACAGGGAGGATATCGAGCATGAAATCCATTCTTCGCAGCACCGCAGTCGCCGCCGGCGCCCTGCTTTTGGGCCTGTCGGCCGTTTCGCTTGCCGCCGCACAGGACAAGCCGACCCTGGCGTTCGTCGTCAACGGCGCATCCGATTTCTGGAAGGCGGCCGAAGCCGGCGTCAAGAAGGCGCAGGCCGAGCTGCCCGACTACAACATGGAATTGAAATATCCCGAGCAGGCCTCGGTGGCGATCCAGCAGCGGCTCATGGACGACCTCGTCACGGCCGGCGTGAAGGCGATCATGGTCTCCGCCGTCGATCCGAAGACCTCGACGGACGGCCTGAACAAGATCGCGTCCGAGACCGCGCTGTTCACCACCGATTCCGACGCGCCGCAGACCAACCGCGTCGCCTATATCGGCTCGTCGAACGTCGACGCCGGTAAGCAGGCAGCCGAGATCGCCAAGAAGGCGATGCCGGACGGCGGCAAGTGCATGGGCTTCGTCGGCCTGCTCGGCGCCGATAACGCCAAGGAACGCATCCAGGGCATGAAGGACGGCCTCGAAGGCTCCAAGATCGAACTGGTCGACGTTCGCGGCGACGATATCGACCAGACGCGCGCCAAGGCCAATGTCGAGGACGCGCTGGTGGCCAATCCCGACATCACCTGCATGGTCGGCTTCTATTCCTACAACACGCCGCGCATCTACGAGGCGCTGCGCGATTCCGGCAAGCTCGGCCAGATCACGGTCGTCGGCTTCGACGACGATCCGATCACGCTGGGCGGCGTCAAGGAAGGCAACATCGCCGGTACGGTCGTGCAGCAGCCGTTCGAGTGGGCCTACCAGGGCATGAAGCTGATGGCGGCCTATGTTGGTGGCGACAAATCCGGCATCCCGGAGAACAAGCTCATCATCGTGCCGACCAAGATCATCGGCAAGGATGACGTCGACGCTTATGCGGCGAACCTGAAGGCGATGGCCGGCAACTGAGCAAGAGCCGGGTCGCGATCGAGCGACCCGACGCCGGTCCGGGGTTGTCGACTCCCGCCCTGGGCCGGCTTGCCGCATCCTGCGCAGGCTTCTGCTTGCGCAATGGATGACCCTGACGGAAACTGACTGCCGGTTTTGCTGAACCCGGGCGGCTGATGCTGAATATGACTGAAAATCCGGTTATGCAGAAAGCCTTCCTTTCGCTGGAAGGCATCCGCAAGACCTATCCCGGCGTCGTTGCGCTGGAACGCTTTTCCCTGGACATCGCGCCGGGCGAGGTCGTCGGGCTCGTCGGCGAGAACGGCGCCGGCAAGTCGACGCTGATGAAGGTCCTCGGTGGGATCGTCGCGCCCGACCAGGGCACGATAACTGTGGACGGGACGGCGCATGAGCGGCTGACCGTCGAGACGAGCATGCAGGCGGGCATCGCCTTCGTGCACCAGGAACTCAACCTGTTCGACAATCTCGATGTCGCCGCCAATGTCTTTCTCGGCCGGGAGCCGCTTCGCGCGGGGCCTTTGAGACTGGTGGACCGATCGGCGCTCAGGGAAGCCTGCACGCCCTTCCTCGAACAGGTCGGCGCCAATTTTTCCGCCGACACGCCGGTCGCGTCGCTGTCGCTGGCGCAGCAGCAGATGGTCGAGATCGCCAAGGCGCTGTCGATGCAGGCGCGGCTGGTCATCCTCGACGAGCCGACCTCAAGCCTGCCTGTCGCGGAGACCGACAGGCTGCTGGAGGTCATCGCGACGCTGAAGGCGCAGGGCATTTCCGTCATCTTCATCTCGCACAGGCTGCACGAGATCGAGCGGGCCGCCGACCGGGTGATCGTCATGCGCGACGGCGCACTGGTTGGAACCTTGTCGAAGGCCGAAATCAGCCATGACGAAATGGTGCGCCTGATGATCGGGCGGGCGCTGAAGGCCAGGGAGGCCCTGGAACCGGCGCGCGAACCGGGAGCGGTGGCGCTTTCGGTGCGCGGCGTCCGCACGCCCGCCTATCCGCGTCGGGCGGTCGATCTCGATCTCAGGCGCGGGGAGATTCTCGGCCTGGCGGGCTTGGTGGGCTCTGGCCGGACCGAACTGGCCCGCGTGCTCTTCGGCATCGATCGAAGCCTCGGCGGCTCGATGTCGCTCGACGGCCAGGAACTGGTGCTGAAATCGGCGATGGACGCCGTTCGCAGCGGCATCTTCCTGGTGCCCGAGGACCGCAAGCTGACGGGTGTGCTTCTGGACATGCCGATCGCGCAGAACATTTCCCTGCCCAATCTTCGCGCCCATGCGCGCCGCTGGCTCGTCTCGGCCCGCAGCGAAACCGAGACCGCCGAGGCGCAGCGCAGGAACCTTGCCATCAAGGCACCGACGGTCGGCACGCGCACCGGCACGCTTTCGGGCGGCAACCAGCAGAAGGTCGTCCTGGCCAAGTGGCTGGCGATGAAGCCCAGGGTGATGATCCTGGACGAACCGACGCGTGGTATCGACATCGGCGCCAAGGCCGAGATTTACACGCTGATGCGCGGGCTGGCCGATGCGGGCGTGGCGGTGCTGATGATCTCCAGCGACATGGAGGAGGTCATCGGCGCGTCCGACCGGATCGCCGTCATGCACGAAGGCCGGATTGCCGGCTATCTCGATAGGGAGCAGTTCAGCCAGGAGAACGTCCTTCTGCTAGCCGTCGGCAAGCAGGCCAGACATGCCGGAACGAAGGCGGACCATATGCCGGACGAGGTGAGATGATGCGGGCATCGAAACGGGATCTTTGGGGGAGGCCTATGCGATGAACAAGAAGGACCTCGGTCTGCTGCTTCTGATCGTGGCGGTCGGCATCGTCGTGGCGGCGATCAACCCGCGCTTCCTGCTGCCGATCAACCTGGCCAATACGTCGAACCTGATCGGGCTGTTCGGTATCCTGTCGATCGGCCAGGCCTTCGTCATCATCACCGGCGGCATCGAATTGTCGGTCGGTTCGCTGGTGGCCCTGCTCGGTGTCCTGTTCGTCGACCTCATCGCCACGCGCGGCGTGCCGTGGCCGGTCGCGCTGCCACTCATCATCGTGCTGGGCGGCGTCATCGGTCTCGCACACGGCTGGCTGATCGCGCGGTTGAAATTACAGCCCTTCGTGGTGACGCTGTGCGGCCTTCTGATTTATCGCGGCGTGGCGCGCTTCTACACCAAGGACGGCACCGCCGGTTTCGCCTTCGGCCAGAATTTCCCGTCGCTGGAATTCCTGACCGCGGGCCGCTTCCACGGCGTTCCCAATTCCTTCATCGCGCTGATCGTCATCGCGGCGGTCATGTGGGTGGTGCTGCACCGTTCGGTCTTCGGCCGCTATCTCTACGCCATCGGCAAGAACGAGGAGGCGGCGAAGTATTCCGGCATCCACACCAACCGCGTCGTCATTTCGGCCTATGTCATCTGCGGCGTGCTGACCGCGCTTTCGGCCATCTATTTCGCCATGTATACGCGCTCCATCTCGCCAGCGAGCCACGGCCAGTTCTATGAGCTCTATGCCATTGCGGCGGCGGTGCTGGGCGGCTTTTCCCTGCGCGGCGGCGAGGGGTCGCTGATCGGCGTGGTGCTCGGCACCGTGCTGCTGCAGGAGTTGCAGAACCTGGTGAACCTGCTCGGCATTCCGTCGTCACTCAATTTCGCGGTGATGGGCGGCGTGATCCTGATCGGCGTGATGATCGACCAGCAATGGGGCGCCTACCGGGCGCAGCGATTGGTGCTGGAGGCGGCTAAGCAGCAGGGGTAGGCGGCTGGCGGCAGGCATGCCGCCATAGGGGGAGCCAATCGCGACGAGGACGGTTCGCCGGCGCAGCCTTGATTCGACGGTCGCGTCAGCTTCTTCCCCGTCTCGCGGCCCGTTCCTCGCGCGAACGGCGGCGCGGTGCGGCTTCGCCGTCGGCGCTCGCCTCCAGAACCTTGCGCGGCGGCAGATTCACCTGTTCGGCCAGTTTCGGGAAGGCGTCCACCTTGTTGGGCAGCGCCATGGCGTTGATGAACAGCTGCTGGAAGTCGGGCTCCAGCGCCGTCTCGATCTTCTCGATCCTCGACACTTCCTGTTCGATCTCGCGGCGGTGGTCGCGGTTGAGCAGCGCCATCAGCGCGCCGGTGCCGGCGGCGTTGCCGACCGCCTTGACTTCCGAAAGCTCGCAATCGGGAATGAGGCCGAGCACCATGGCATATTTCGGATCGATGAAGGACCCGAAGGCGCCGGCGAAGCGGATGGTGTCAACCGTGGTCACGCCCTGCTTGTCCATCAGCAACTTGGTGCCCGCATAGAGGGCCGCCTTGGCGAGCTGGATGGCGCGGATGTCGTTCTGGATCACGGTAATGCGGGGCCCGCCGTCCTGGCTTTCGCGCAGCAGGTAGGAAAAGGTGCGCCCGTTCTGGAAGATGCGCGGCGAGCGTTCGGCCAGCGCGCCGTCGATCACCCCGTCTTCCGAGATGATGCCGGTCAGGTACATCTCCGCCACGACCTCGATGATGGCCGAACCGCAGATGCCGGTGACGCCGGTGGCCTTGGCGGCTTCCTCGAAGCCTTCCTCGTCGGACCATTTGTCGACGCCGATGATGCGGTATTTCGGCTCCAGCGTCTCCGGATCGATCCGCACGCGCTCGATGGCGCCGGGCGCGGCGCGCTGACCCGAGGAGATCTCCGCGCCCTCGAAGGCGGGGCCGGTCGGCGAGGAGGCGGCGACGACATGCTTGTCGTTGCCCAGCACGATCTCGGCATTGGTGCCGACATCGACCAAGAGCATCATCTTTTCCTGCCGGTAGGGGCCTTCCGACAGGGTGGCGCCGGCGGCGTCGGCGCCGACGTGGCCGGCGATGCAGGGCAGCAGATAGAAGCGCGCGCCGCGGTTGACGTCGATGCCGATATCGTGCGTCCAGCCCTGAACGGCGCCCGAGACGGCGAGTGCAAAGGGCGCCTGTCCAAGCTCGGTGGGATCGATGCCGAGGAACAGGTGGTGCATGATCGGATTGCAGACGAAGACGCTGTCGAAGATGTCGTTGCGGTCGACGCCGCCCTCGGCGCAGACCTTGCCGATCAGTCCGTTCACGGCCTCGCGCACGGCGCCGGTCATCGCCTCGCGCCCGTCCGGGTTCATCATGACGTAGGAGACGCGGCTCATTACGTCCTCGCCGAAGCGGATCTGCGGGTTCGGCGCGCCGGCCGACGCCACGATGCGGCCCGACAGCAGCGACACCAGATGCATGGCGATGGTGGTCGAGCCGATATCACAGGCGATGCCGTAGGCTTCGTTCTTGAGGCCGGGATAGAGCGCAAGCACCGTGGGCCGCGAGAACTCCATGTCCTTGTGGATAGCGGCGGTGACGGCCCAGTTCTCCTTGCGCAGGATCTTCTGGACGTCCGGAATGATGTGCTGGGCGACGCGCAGGTCCTTCCAGCCCCAGTCCTTGGCGAGCACGGCCTTTAGCCGGTCGAGGTCGCCCAGCGGCTTGTGCATGTCGGGCTCGTCCACCTCGACATAGCACATCTGGATGGCGGGGTTGCGCTCGATGACGCGGTCGGTCGCGGCCTTGCGGATGGTCTGGGCGTTGATGACCGTGTCTTGCGGTACGTCGACGACGAGATCGCCCTGGATGGTTGCCGAACACGACAGCCGGCGCCCGTCGGCCAAGCCGCGCACGCGCTCGTAGCGCTCTTCCTTCGGCCCCTTGGGCGAGATGTGGTCGAGCGAGGAGACGATCTTGTGCTTGGCGAAATTGCCTTCCTGAACCTCGATCTGGCAGCGGCCGCACGTCGCGCGCCCGCCGCATACCGACTCGACGTAGACGCCGAGCTGGCGCGCGGCGTCGAGGATCGGCGTGCCGACCGGAAAGCGCCCGCGCTTGCCGGAGGGCATGAAGAGAACGAGTGGGTCGGTGGAAGTGACGGGAGCGTTCAATTCAAGTCTCCGCCGACCTGGGGAAGCCGGTACTCTACGGCGCCCCCCTCTGTCCTGCCGGACATCTCCCCCACAAGGGGGGAGATCAGACGTCGCGTCGCCCCGAGCCAATCGCCGACGCCGATGAATTGGTTGCAAAGTCGAAGCTGCCGATCTCCCCCCTTGTGGGGGAGATGTCCGGCAGGACAGAGGGGGGCGACGTGAAGCACGATCTTGTCCGAATTATCCCCTCGCCATCCTCGCCTCGCGGCCGCCGCGACGACGGCCGCCCGCAGCCGCGCCGCCTTCGGCGTTCGGCGACACCACCGCTACCGGTGGCGGGGCAGCGTGCTCGCCCGGCTTGAAGTCCTTGTAGGTCTTGATCCAGGTCATGCAGTCCTTGTCGGTGCCGGCGAGCACGTTGGCGCCGCGCACGGCTTCCATTTCCTGTGGCCGGCAGGGATTCATGATGGCCGAGGTCATGCCGGCGCCGATCACCATGGGGATGAAGGCGGCGTTGATGCCGTGACGATGCGGCAGGCCGAATGAGATGTTGGAGAGGCCGCAGGTGGTGTTGACCTTCAGTTCCTCGCGCAGACGGCGTAGCAGCGCGAAGACCTGCCGGCCGGCGTCGCCCAGAGCGCCGATCGGCATGACCAGCGGATCGACCACGACGTCGTGCGCGGGGATGCCGAAGTCGGCGCAGCGCTCGACGATCTTCTTGGCCACGGCGAAGCGCACGTCCGGGTCCATGGAGATGCCGGTCTCGTCGTTGGAGATGGCGACAACGGGAACGTTGTATTTCTTCACCAGCGGCAGGATCGCCTCAAGCTTCTCCTCCTCGCCGGTCACGGAGTTCACCAGCGGGCGGCCCTTGGCGACCTTCAACGCCGCCTCGATGGCGCCGGAAACCGAGGAGTCGATGGAAAGCGGCAGGTCGACGAGGCCCTGGACGATCTCCAACGTCTGGACCAGCAGGGCTGGTTCGGTCGCGTTGGGATCGACCGCCGTGACGCCGGCGTTGACGTCGAGCATGGTGGCGCCGGCCGCAGCCTGCTCCAGCGCATCCTTCTTTACCGTCTCGAAGTTGCCCTCGACCATCTCGGCGGCAAGCTTCTTGCGGCCGGTCGGGTTGATGCGCTCGCCGATCACGCAGAACGGCTGGTCGAAGCCGATGACGATTTCACGGGTCGCCGAGGCGACGATTGTCCGGGTCATGAAGGTCTCCTAGTGATATAAAGATTTCTTTATATCGTTATCTGATTGGTTTCAATGGGCGGTCTTGACCATGTCCACCTGGGTTTCGGTGATGTTGTCGTGCAGGATGCGGCCGAGGCGCTCGGCCACCAGCGCGTCGTCCGGGCGCATCTCGCGCTTCCAAGGCCGGCGGCCTTTCAGCACGCCCGATTCATCGACGATCTCGGCGACGTATTCCTCCTGCCGGTAGGCCATGACGTGCACGCCGGAAACGCCGGGAATTTCCTTCACCTCGTTGATGATGTCGATGCAGAGCCTTTTGCCCTCGGCCTTCTGGTCCTCAGCACCTTCCAGCCGCTTGATGACGGCATCGGGGATATGGATGCCGGGAACGTTGGAGCGGATCCATTTCGCCGTCTTGGCCGAAGCCAGCGGGCCGACGCCGACTAGCAGAAACACCTTTTCGAGATGGCCGAGATCGCGCGCCCTGTCCATGAAGGCTTTGAACATCGGTACGTCGAAGCAATATTGAGTCTGCACGAACTGCGCGCCCGCCGCGATCTTCTTGCCGAGGTGGACGGGACGGAAGTCATGCGGCGGCGCGAAGGGGTTGACGGCGGCGCCGAGGAAAAGCTGAGGCGGCGTCGTCAGCTTGCGGCCCGACAGGAATTTACCGTTGTCGCGCATGATGCGGACGGTTTCGAGCAGCGACATGGAATCGAGGTCGAACACCGGCTTGGCGCCGGGCTGGTCGCCCGCCTGCACGCCGTCGCCGGTCAGGCACAATATGTTGGCCACGCCCATCGCGGCGGCGCCCAGCACGTCGCCCTGGATGGCGATGCGGTTCTTGTCGCGGCAGGCGATCTGCATGATGGGTGCGTAGCCCATGCGCGTCAGCAGCGCGCAGATGCCGACCGACGACATGTGGCAGTTGGCGCCGGAGGCATCGACGGCGTTGATGCCGTCCACCCAGCCATCGAAAATCCTGGCGCGGTTGTAGACGTCTTCCGGGTCGGCGCTGTCGGGCGGGTTCAGTTCGGTCGTTACCGCGAACTCACCACGCCGCAGCACCCGCTCCAGCCGGCCACGCGAGGTGTGGCCGGGCAGGGATTCCAGCGGCAGTTCTATGCCTGCCGGATTTTCGTCGATCTGCGGAGGGCGGGGCGTGCTCATGCCGATGCCCCGGCTTTTGGCGCTTCGCGCGCGGCTGCGGCCTGCGCGGTTACCCGCAGCCAGGCGGAGGTTTCGCGCAGCGACTGGTCAACAGGTTTCTGCACATTCAGGATGGCGTCGCCCTTGGCCATGTTGCGCGAGCCTTCCCATGCCTTGACCCATACGCAGGGCATGTCGGGTTCGACCTCGCAATTTCCGTTTGCACGCACGCCGCCGCACGGCCCGTTGCGCAACTGCTTGGGGCAGTTCATCGGGCACGACATGCCGGTGGAGGACAGAACGCACTGGCCGCACATGCGGCAGTCGAACATGAAGCCCTTGACCCGCTTCTCGACGAACTTGACCGGCGCTTCGACGCGACCGTAGCCGATGCCTTTCCACAGCGGGTGAAGCATCAGGAAAGCGTCGGCGAAGCGCGCATAAAACCATTCGAGCAGGCGTGAATGCCGGATCGACCACAACCGCACCGAATAGGAGCGCTGCACGCGCCGCTGCGGCGACACGTCGGCCGGCTTGTAGTCCGATTTCGGCGCCGTCTTCTTGACGACGCTTGCCTGCGTCGTGCCGGCGGTGGCCGATGGCGGCAATACCTCTTTCGCCGAACTGGCTGGCCCGGCGGCGGTGGTGGATTTCGGCTGGGTATCAGACATCTTCCTTGCCGCCTGCCTTGGCGAGAGCGACCAGCCGCTCCCGGTTATAAGCTGCCTCGAGTTCGTTCACCGCCTTGTCGGCCTCGGCTTCCAGGTCGTCGCCGACGGGCACGGGATCGGCGCGCCGCCATTCGGCGAGGTAGTCGTCGGTGGCGGCTGCCCCGGAACGCATTGCCGCCATGTCGATCGCTTCGGTGAAGCGCAGCGACAGTTCGCGCTTGGCGCTCAGCCGGCCCCGCTTGACGGTGACCTGGGCCGGGATGTCGCGCCAGTAGACGATGATCAGGTCGGCCATGTTTGGTGAACTCCTCTTGGTTTCGAGCATTGCCGCAAGCTTGGGAGGCCCGCTTCTCATGGGACGACGCATGGGCCTTCAAAAGCGACGCAGCATAATGTCGCAAACTGCCCCATCGAAGTCGGCTTCAGCCGACCGGGGTATTCCGGCCGATCAGCGCTTCAGTTCGAGAATGTCCATTCTGGATTCGTAGTAGGGGTCCGGAAACTCGATGCGCCAGCCGTCCGCGCCGGTGCGGAAGGCATAGCCGGCCTGATCGTTCTTCGGGTCGCTGCCATAACGTCCTGCCGGATCGTCGTTGAACGACAATTCGCCGAGGTAGATCGCGCGCTTCTCGCCGTCGTCGTAGAGACGGCCCGTCGTGCGCTGCGAGCCGGTGGTCTTTTTCAGCATCCAGCCGGAGCCGTCGTCCGTCACTTCGCATTTGAACCAGGGATAGACGATCAGCGGCAGGCCGGTGTCCAGCTTGAAGGTCCGGCATTTCCAAGAGCCGGTGAGATCCTTGTCGGAGAAGGCGACCAGCGGGCGCGCCAGCACCGCGTTGAGGTCGTGGACCTCTGAGGGGTTGCCGGCCTGGGCCGCGGCAACGGCCGATTTGCGCGTTTCGTCGTAATGGTCGAGCTTCTTCTGGTCGGCGGGGGTGATCAATTTCTGGACGACGCCGTCAGCGAAGGCGCTTCCTGAGGCGAGCACGCCGACCAGAATCAGAGAAGTGAAAAGTCGCCGCATGAAGTCCTCCGAAAACGGCCTGCCGGAATTGGCGGCCGATCAGGAGGCAAGCATTCAGGCCGACTGTGGTCAATCCTTGGCGATGGAGCCGACCTCGACGGGATCGACGCGCTTCAGGTTCATGCCGATCACCGGAACCATCTGGTCGGCCACGCGCACGGAAACGGTCACGATCATCGAATTGTCGTCAGGAACGCGGGCCTGCATCACGCCGTTCAACTGCTTGCGGTTGATGGCGAAGACGACCTTGCGGGCGTTGACCACATTGCCGGAAATAATGTCGAGTCCCGTTCCGGAAGAACCACCCATGAAGCTGCCGGTGTAGCCGCGACGGCCCTTGCGCTGCACCGTTGCGGACATCTGCTGGGTGAACAGGCCGACCCGGCAGCCGCCGTCCAGCGTCATGCCCACCTTGTCGCCGGGCGTCGTGCCGGTGAAGTTGCAGGTGAAGCGTGTGCCCTTGTATCTGCCGGCGACGATCTCGCCGGGGCCTGCCCATTTGCCCTCGACCGAACGAAAGAACTGGCTGTCGCGCTCCGCGGCGGACGCCTGCGCTGCGGCCAATGAAGACGCTGCGATCGCGAGGGGCAGGAGGGCGGACAGAACCACGTTTTTCATCAAGGGAACCCGGTGACGGCGACGCTGCAAGGAACCGGCTCGACCATGAAGAAGAATGGTTAATGCTTCGTCACTCGACCCGATGGCCGGGAAGAAATGCGCGCCGGATGCGTCAGTTTTCGACCGTTGTTTCGGAGGCGCCCTTCGCCTTCGCGAAAGAGGTCAGCGCGGTCAGGAAATCGCCCATTCCGGGGCGCTTCGCGGCGATGAAGGGCAGGGGGCGCGTCGTCTCCATAGCGGCGATGCCGATGCGCGCCGTCATCATGCCGTTGACGACGCCTTCGCCGAGCTTGGCCGAAAGCCGCGCCGCCAGACCGTGGCCGACGATCTGCTGGACGACGCTGTCGCCGAACGCGATGGAGCCGGTCACCGCGAGATGCGCGAGCACGCCGCGGGCGAGGCGGAAGAAGCCGAGTGTGCCCGGACGGCCGCCGTAAAGCTCCGACAGGCGGCGAATCAGCCGGCCTGCCTCGAAGACGACATAGGCTATGTCCACCAGCGCGCGGGGGCTGATCGCAGTCACCAGCGAGACGCGCTTGGCGGCGTCGAGGATCATCATCTTTGCCTGCGCGTCGAGCGGGCCAAGGATTTCGGTTTCCGCCAGCCGCACCAGATTGCCGCCATCGATGATGTCGCCGCTGAGATCGGCCAGCGCGCGCCGGCCGGCGGCGGTCTGCGGCTTGGCCGCCACGAAGGAGGAGAGTTCGTCCACGACGGCGCGCGCCGCCTTCGGATCGTCGCGGGCGACGGCGTCGAGTGCCCGGCGCTGGATCTTTTCCACTTCCGCCAGTCGGGCGATGGCGATGAATTCCCTCAGCAGGATGACCAGCAGCGCCAGCGCGGCGATGCCGGCCACGCCGGCGGCCAGCCAGCCGAGCCATTGCGCCCGCTCGAACAGGGCGCGGATCAGGCTGTCCGTCCACAGGCCGATCGCCAGCGACAGGAGGACGCCAAACGCACTGAGGAAGATCGTGGTCAGCAGGGAGCGCCGGCGCGGCGCTGCCGGCGGCGGCGGTTCGGCCACCATGATGTCGGGTTCGTCGAAGACGTCGATCTCCGCCGGGACGACGACGGGAGGTTTCAGCGCGCGGGGCTTTCTGGCCGGTTCAACGGTCCGGCCGGCCCGCTCCGGCGATTTGGTGGGCTCGGATGCTTCCGGTTCGATGCGGAAGGAAGCCGGCTTGCGGGCTTGCGTCATGCCAGGCGATCTCCGATCAGGAACTGAAGCGCGCGGTCGAGGCGGATATGCGGCAGCGAAAGGGTCACGCCTTCCGCCGTTCTCTCGAGCCTCGGCGGGCGGAAGCGGACGAAACGGAGATCGGATTTTTCCGCGTCGGGGCGCGGCTTGAAGGCATCGCCCGGCTTGGCCGGCAGGTCGCCCGGAAAGATCGCGGTCTCCGTGTCGCCGTCAAATGTCTCGTCGCCTATGCGCTCGCCCGCGATCGGCGTGCCGATGATGACGGGGAGCGTTTCGCGGCCTTGCTGAACCGTGCCCTCGCGCGTCGCGCGCACCGCGGCCATGGCGACGACGTCGACCTCGGCGCCGGTGAAGTTGGCGCGGGCGATGGCGCGGTCGGCCAGCCGACGCACGATCGCCTGCAAGCGGTCGTGGCTTTCATGATGAAGATGGTCGGCCTTTGTCGCCGCCACCAGGATGCGGTCGATCCGGCGCGAGAACAGGTCGGTGAGAAAACTGCCGCGCCCCGGCCGGAAGCAGGCGAGGATCTCCGTCACCGCCCGTTCCATGTCGGCCATCGCCTCGGCGCCCGCATTGAGCGCCTGGAGCGCGTCGATCAGAACGATCTGGCGATCCAGCCGCGCGACATGCTCGCGGAAGAACGGCTTGATGACATGCGTCTTATAGGCTTCGTAGCGCCGTTCCATCATGGCCGCGAGCGAACCGGGCCGTGCCTTGCCGTCGCCGGCGCCGATAAGCGGCGAGAAGGTGAGGGCCGGCGAGCCTTCGAGATCGCCCGGCATGAGGAAGCGGCCCGGCGGCAGGGTCGAAAGCGCCCGGTCGTCCAGCTTGCAGGCCTTGAGATAGGCGGCGAAGCTTTCCGCCAGCCGCCGTGCCGTCATCTCGTCGGCCTCGCCGTCGGGAGCGGCTGCTGCTGCGAGGGTCCGCCATTCCGCCGAAAGGTCCGCGCGTACCGGCGACGCGGCCATCTCCGTGGCTTCGCGGGAAAAATCCGCGAAGGACTTGCCGAGCAGCGGCAGGTCCAGCAGCCACTCGCCGGGATAATCGACGATGTCCACCGAGAGCTTGCCGGCCGAGAACATGCGGTTCCAGGCGGAGGCGGATTCGAACTCGATGGTCAGCCGAAGCTCGGAAATGGCGCGGGTGGAGTCCGGCCATATCCGTTCATCCACCAGCGCGGCGATGTGGTCCTCGTACTGGAAGCGTGGCACGGCGTCGTCCGGCTGTTCTTCCAGATAGGCGCGGGCGATCCTGCCGGATTTCTGCGCCTCGAACATCGGCAGCCTGCCGCCGTGCACGAGGTTGTGGATAAGCGCGGAGATGAACACGGTCTTCCCGGCTCGCGACAGTCCGGTGACGCCGAGCCGCAGCGACGGCGAGAACAGACCGGCCGCCCGTCCCGAAAACGTGTCGAGCGCGATGCGCGCCTCGTCCGAGAATGTAGTCAGTGACGATGCCAAGTGTTTCTCGACCCGCGGATTTTCGACGACAGTGGCTTGATATAGGGCTTGGCGGACGGCTTTGAAATGCCGTCAGAGATCGGCGGGAACCACGAACGCTTTGAGGAAACCTGCACCCGGCTCCGCTTGCGCCAGTCCGCCGTCGAAGCGGATCGCGGCCAATCCTGCGGTTGGAAACCCGTAGGAGAGCGCTTCCCTGGTTTCCCCATGACCGGAACCGGCAAGTGCCAGGGCCAGATCCTCGGTCATCGGGTTGTGGCCGATCACCAGCAGACTGTCCACCGCGCCATGCTCGCGAATGATCGACAGATAACCGGCCGCATCCTCGGTATAGAGAGTGTCGAGGAACAGCACGCGCCCCGTGTCGGCGTATCCGGCCACGTTCTCCAGAGTCTCGCGGCAGCGAAGCGCGTTCGAGCACAAGGTCAGTTCGGGCACGTAGCCGCCTTCGTGCATGGCTTTCCCGATCGCCGCCGCGTCTTCCACGCCCGACGTATCCAGCGAGCGGTCGAAGTCGCGCATTCCCGGCTGCGCCCAGCCTGCTTTCGCGTGACGGAGAAGGAAAAGCGTGCTCACCGGACCTCTTTGCAGCTTAAGGTCAATGACTTAGCCACGGAACGGGGCGTCGCGCAATGCGTTCGTCGAAGGCGCCGACAGTGCGGCGGCGAAGGCCTAACAAATCCGTGACCCAGTTGGCATTTGCGCTTGTGCCAGCCTTGAGCGGCGAATATATAGGCGCCACTTTCCAGGGGTTGTCGGGTGAGTCGAATGAACGATACAGTTGCAACCGATTACATTCCCTCCGAAGACGAGCCGTTCATGAACGAACGGCAGAAGTCGTACTTTCGCCAGAAGCTCGTAACGTGGAAGAACGACATCCTGCGCGAAGCGCGCGAGACGCTTGAAATCCTGCAGCAGGAAAACGCCAATCACCCTGACCTGGCCGACCGCGCTTCGTCGGAGACCGACCGCGCGATCGAACTGCGCGCCCGCGACCGCCAGCGCAAGCTGATCGCCAAGATCGATTCGGCCTTGCAGCGGATCGACGAGGGCACCTACGGCTACTGCGAGGAGACCGGCGAGCCGATCTCGCTCAAGCGCCTCGACGCCCGCCCGATCGCGACCTTGTCGATCGAGGCGCAGGAGCGCCATGAGCGCCGCGAGCGCGTCTATCGGGACGATTGATCCTTCTGAAGCACTGAATGAAGAAATGTCGCGATGGCCGGATTATTCCGGCCATTTTTCTTCCCGTCATTTCTTGTGATGCGACAGTTCGCCGAGCAATTTCGCCATTTCGTCGTCGAGCGAGGGCGATGCCTTCGCGGCGGCCGGCTCGTCGTCCAGCGAGACTTCCAATTCGCTCAGCAGCGCATCATCGATCGGATCGTAAGCTTCCTGAGGCGGGGATCGGCTGACGGCGGGAGCCGGCACGGCAGGCGCATGGCGCGCCGGTCCGCCATTGGCGCCGCTCGTCGATTGCCAGGACGAACGCGGCGGCGCTGGTGAAGCGACCGGAGCCTGCTGAGCGGCGGCCGGTTTCTGCGGTTGAGGCGCCGGCGTGCCGGCCGTCAAAGCCGGCTTGCGCGGTGCCGCCAGCCGGATGTCGCGCTCGACCACCAGGTCGCTCGATCCGCCGATGAGAAGAAGGTGTTCGACGTCGTCGCGCCGCACCAGCACCAGCCGGCGATGGCTGTCGACGGCCGTCGCATCCATGACCGATAGCCGTGTCTTGCGCGCCCGGCCGCCGGCGACGTAGGTGCCTGTGGACAGGCCCCGCACCAGCCGTATCACCAGCAGAACCAGGACGAGGAGAACGAGAGCGGCGAGCGTCCACAGAATCGCGCGCGTGTATTCCGGGCCTGCCACGCCATCCAACCAGTCCAGCATCCTCTTCCCCCGGCTTCGATTTCCCGATTTTTCCGACAGTAGACCGTTGCGTCGCGCGGCGACAAGGCAAGATCGCGCAATATGAGCCGGATGTCGGTATTTGACGGACAAATCGGCGACGCTGTTTTGCACGGACAAATGCAGCCCGGCCCTTTTTCATGTATTGAGAATGTGATTCAACGGACCGAGACAGGCGCGAATTTCGTGAGCAGGGGTGCCATGACCAAGGAAGCGAACGGCGATTTCTATCCCGTTCCGATCGTCGATCAGAGCACGCGGCCCGGCGCCATCACACGGCTCATCATCTTCATCGTCGTCCTGACGGTCGCCGCCATCGTCTTCGGCATCTTCCGAGAACGCTTCGGCGATCCCTTTCTGCTCGGAATGCTCGGCGTGCTGGCGATGATCGGGGTTGGGTTCCTGTTCGCCACGGCCGTCGGCTTCATCCAGATTGCGCCGCGTTCCACGGGGGACGAATTGTCGAAGGCCTTCGTCGACTCCATGTCGCAAGGGCTCCTGGTCGCCGATGGCAAGGGTCGGGTCATCTACGCCAACCGAGCCTACGCGGACATGACGGGCGCGACGTCGGCGGCGGACCTGAAGACGGTGGAGGGCCTGCTCTCCGACGTGCCGGAGGCATCGTCCGTGGTTTACCGGCTGGCATCCGGCCTGCGCGACGGCAAGCCGGGAGACGGCGAGTTCCGCCTCGCGCAGGCGATCCGGCCGGGGGCTGAGCCTGGAGCGCGCTGGTATCGCGCCAGGGCGCGCACCTTCAATGCTCCCGGACAGCGGCAACCGCTGTTTGCCTGGCAGCTTGCCGACATTTCGTCCGAGCGCGCCGAACAGGAGCGCTTCTTCCTCGATCTCCAGAAGGCGATCGATCATCTCGACCATGCGCCGGCCGGTTTCTTCGCCGCCGATCAGGACGGCCGCGTCACCTATATCAACGCGACGCTCGCGGAATGGCTCGGCCTCGATCTGGCGTCGTTCACGCCGGGCGCCGTCAAGCTGCCGGACATCGTCGCTGGCGACGGAATGGCGCTGATCCGCTCGGTCAAGGCCGATCCCGGCACGACGCGCAACGCGGTCATCGACCTCGATCTCACCAAGACCAACGGCGAAGCGCTGCCCGTGCGCTTCATGCACCGCGTGACAGCGAGCCGGGAAGGCCTAAGCGGACCGACGCGCACCATCGTTCTCAATCGGGCGCAGGGCGAGGACGCCTCGGCGGATCTACGCGCGGCCGAAGTGCGCTTCACCCGCTTCTTCAACTCCACGCCGATGGCGATCGCGGGCGTCGACCAGGCAGGTCGCATCCTGCGCACCAATGCGCCGTTCCTGTCCCTGTTCAATCCGGCGGTCGACCGCGACGCGCTCGACCGGCGCGTCAAGCTGGATACCGTCATCCACGAGCGCGACCGGCCGGCATTCGCCGCCGCTCTGGAAAGAGCGCGCCAGCGACAGGCGGACATCGCGCCCATCGACACGGTCCTGCCGAACAACGAGGAGCGCCATGTGCGCTTCTACGTCAATGCCGTCGCCGACGTGGCGGACGGTGCCGGCGAGGGAGCCGAGGAGGCGGCGATCGTCTATGCGGTCGACACGACCGAGCAGAAGGCCCTCGAGAGCCAGATGGCGCAGAGCCAGAAGATGCAGGCGGTCGGCCAGCTTGCCGGCGGCATCGCGCATGACTTCAACAACGTGCTCACCGCCATCATCATGGCGTCCGACCTTCTGCTGACCAACCACCGGCCGTCCGATCCCTCCTTCCCGGACATCATGAACATCAAGCAGAACGCGAACCGGGCGGCCTCGCTAGTCAGGCAGTTGCTGGCGTTCTCGCGCAAGCAGACGCTGCGGCCGGAAGTCCTCAGCCTCACCGACGTGCTTGCCGACCTCAGGATGCTTCTGGCGCGGCTCGTCGGCAACGACATCAAGCTCAAGGTCGAGCATGGCCGCGACCTGTGGCCGGTGAAGGTCGATATCGGCCAGTTCGAGCAGGTGGTGGTCAATCTCGCCGTCAACGCGCGTGACGCGATGCCGAACGGCGGCGAGATCACGGTGCGCACGCGCAATGTCGGCGCCGACGAAAGCAGAAACTACCCCTATCGCGAACTGACGCCCGGCGACTACGTGCTTGTCGAGGTCGCGGATACCGGCAGCGGCATCGCGCCCGACGTGCTGGGCAAGATCTTCGAGCCGTTCTTCACCACCAAGGAGGTGGGCAAGGGGACCGGCCTCGGCCTGTCGATGGTCTATGGTATCGTCAAGCAGACCGGCGGCTTCATCTTCTGCGATTCCGAGGTCGGCAAGGGCACGACCTTCCTCATCTTCCTGCCGCGGTACGTGGCGGAGGCCAGGAAGCAGGGGGAATCCGCCGCGGGTACGCCCGGCGGCGACCAGCCGGAAGCCGCGAAGGAAAGTGCGGCGCCCGCCAGAGCCGCGGAGGCCGCCAAGGATCTGTCCGGCTCGGCCATCGTCCTTCTCGTCGAGGACGAGGACGCCGTCAGGATGGGCGGCATGAGGGCGCTGACGTCGCGCGGGTACACCGTCCACGAAGCCTCTTCCGGCGTCGAGGCCCTGGAGGTTTTCGATTCGCTGGAAGGCAAGATCGACATCGTCGTGTCGGACGTCGTCATGCCGGAAATGGACGGGCCGACGCTGCTCGGCGAATTGCGCAAGCGGCAACCGGACATCAAGTTCGTCTTCGTCTCGGGCTACGCCGAAGACGCCTTCGCGAAGAACCTGCCCGAGGACGCGCATTTCGGGTTCCTGCCGAAGCCGTTCTCGCTCAAGCAGTTGGCGACCGTGGTCAAAGAGGTGCTGGAAGGCTGAAGCCTACGCTTTCTTCACGTTGCGACTGTGACCGGACGGCCGGCCACCTGTACCAAAGGGACGGACTGGCGGTGGATGGACAGCATCAGCGGTGCGTACAGGTGGCGGCCGTGAATGCGCCGTCGGGCTGGCGCATGATGATGTCGAACGCCGGCGGTTTTCCCTCGATCAGCGTTGCCTGGGACAGCGAGACGCTGTTGCCGCCCGTGGTGAACCCTCCCAGCGGTCCCAGCCAGTCTATCTCTCCATTGGCGTCCATCTGGTAGTTGTAACCCTGCACCGTCCACCCGCCGTAGGTCGGGCCGCTATAGACGTCCCCCTTGATGGTGATGTCGCCGAGGTTGAGGAAGGCGCCGAGCAGGTAGACTTCGCAATGATAGTCACCGTCCGGCAGTCGACCGTTGGAAAAACCCGCATCGGCGGATGCGGGAAACATCAGAAGCGCCAGGGCGAGGGTGGGCGATAGCCGGAGCATGGCACCGATTATGGCGTCGGCTTGCGGTGCGATCCAAGACCGAAAACGCCGGCCGTTTTCGAATTGGTCGCGACTGTTGCGGGCAGGCCATTTCGGGCGCCGTGATCCCGGCCTGTCGTTTCCGCGATCCTGGCGCGCGGCCGGTTGCATGTTATCCTCCGTCCGGCCTCGTGAGTCGGCCGCTTTTTCCGAGTCTGGTTTCAGTCAGATCGAGCGGCGGACGGCGGCGCAGGCAAGTTCCACGCAAGCGACCCTTTCTAGGCTCCATCTGCAATCGACGGCTTGAACCCGCGAAGCGGGCGCAGGCGGGCAGGGGGCGGAAGATGGAACGGTTTTTCGAGGACTATCAGAAGCAGCGTCTCACCGAGCGCTTCGACATTCTGACGGCCATCAACATCCTGAAATCGCAAGGGTACGACGACGAGGACATGATCAAGGAGATCATCCGCGTCTTTTATGTCGATCTCGACACCTACAACGAAGTGGTTGGCCAGGCGGCTTGAGGCCGGTCACGGCGCGCCGCGCACCCGGCGCGCGCGGCCTTTGATCTGCCAGCGCTTGTGGAACCACATCCACTGGCCGGGGTGTTCCCGCACCCACCGTTCGACGACGTCGGCCAGAAGCTGCGTGGTCGCCGCGATGTCGACATGACCCCCGGCATCGCGCGGCAGCGTCAGCTTCTCTTCCACCTCCAGCCGGAACCGGTTGTTCGGCAGCCTAATGCAGCGCGTGGGGTAGACGTCGCATTCATAGTGCCGGGCAAGCATCGCAAGCACGGGGTTGCTCTGGCACAGCCTGCCGAAGAATTGTGTCTCGATGCCGCGCGAGAATTTCTGGTCGACCAGGACGCCGACATTGCCGCCCTTGTCGAGAATGCCCGCGAGCGCGAACGAAGCGCCGCTCGAAGAAGGCAGCAGGCCGCCCATCGTCGAGCGGCGCGACGTGAGGACATAATCGGCAAGGTAAGGGTTCTCCGGCGGACGGAACAGGGCGGTGATCTCCATGCCGAAGTTCGCGGCCGCCACCGGCAGCAGTTCGAAATTGCCGAGATGGCCGGTGAACAGGATATGCGGCCGCTCTTCCCCGGCGATCCGCTCGAAAAGGGCGATGCTTTCCGGCGCGACCTCGATCCGGCCCGGTTGCGCAGCCTTGGGGTCGAAATCGAAAAGCCGGTCGAGGAAGACGTATTCGGCTGCCAGCCGGGCCATGTTGCCCCACATGTCGAGCGCAATGGCCTGAAGTTCCTCTGCGCTCTTGTCGGGGTAGGCGTGGCGCAGATTGTCCAGTGCCACCTGATGGCGGCCAACCAGCGGCCCCACGCGTCTGGCGGCGGCAGCGATGAAATCGAGCGCGCTGTCCATCGGCAGGAGCCTCAGCGCGCCCATGATCGTCATGGCGAGCCGTGCGATCAGCCAGTGCCTGGCCTTGCGCAACCGCACCACAAGCTCGTAGCGCCAGCCGCTGCTTTTGCGTTTCGCCAAGGGTCGCCTCAACCGACCTTGAGGATGATCTTGCCGAACACGTCGCGGCCTTCCATGCGCTTGAGCGCCGTCGCGATGCCGTCGAAATCGACCTCGGTATCGATGACGGGATGGACTTGGCCGGCGGCCATCTTGAGCATGGCGTTCGCCATGTTCTCCATGCGGCAGCCGAAAGAGCCGAGCAGCTTCAATTGCTGCTGGAAGAGCATCATCAGGTTCACCTCGGTCGAGACGCCGGAGGTGGAGCCGCAGGTGACCAGCCGGCCGCCGCGCTTCAGGCTGAACATGGAACCGGCCCATGTGTCCTTGCCGACATGCTCGAAGACGACATCGACGCCCTTCTTCTTGGTCAGCTTGCGCACCACGCCCTCGAAGCGATCTTCGCGGTAATTGATGACGTGGTCTGCGCCTAGCGCCTTCGCCTTCTCGACCTTGTCGTTCGAGCCCACGGTGGTGATAACGGTGCAGCCCATCTTCTTCGCGAGCTGGATGGCCGCGCTGCCGATACCGGAGCCGCCGGCATGGACGAGAATCGTCTCGCCGGGTTGAAGCTTCGCATTGTCGAACAGCATGTGCTCGACGGTGCCGAAGGTGACGGGCGCCACCGCCGCGCCGATCGCGTCCACGCCGGGTGGGGCGGGGACGAGCAGCCGCGCCGGCAGGTTGATCTTCTCCTGTGCAAAGCCATCGAGATGGAAGCCGTGCACGCCCGAAACGTGCTCGCACAAATTATCGCGGCCTTCGCGGCAGGCCCGGCACAGGCCGCAGGTGCGCGCGCCGTAGATCGAGACGAGCTGGCCGGGAAGCAGGTTGGAGACGCCGGGCCCGACGGCCTCGACCTCGCCGGAGGCTTCCGCGCCCACCACCAGTGGCAGCTTGCGCTTGGCGAACGCCATGCCGCGCCAGCCCCAGACGTCGATATGGTTGAGCGCCACGGCCTTGATGCGCAGCGTGACCTCGCCGAGCGAAGGCGGTGGAGGCGGCGGCAGATCGACGGTTTCGAGCCGCCGGTCCTCGATGAGTTGCAATGCGCGCATGGTGGTCACCGGGTGAATGGCGAATGGTGAATGGTGAATGGCAGCCGGATACCCCGCCTGAATGCTGGCGGCAATGCGCTGAAGTCATTCTCCCGCCTACTTACCATTTTACTATTCACCATTCACGTTCTTCACGTTGGTTCCCGCGCCATGACAAGGCAGGTGTTCTGGCCGCCGAAGCCGAAGGAGTTGGAAAGCACGGTGCGCACCGATGCCTCGCGCTTCACGTTCGGCACCACGTCGAGCGCGATCGCCGGATCTGGATTGTCGTAGTTGATGGTCGGCGGGATGACGCCCTCGCGCATCGTCATCAGCGAAAACGCGGCTTCGATGGCTCCGGCCGCCGAAAGGGTGTGGCCGATCATCGACTTGTTGGACGAAACGGGGATCCGGCCGATCCGGTCACCGAAGACGGTAGAGAGCGACAGATGCTCCATCTTGTCGTTCTCGGGCGTCGAGGTGCCGTGCGCGTTGATGTAGTCGATCTCGTCCTCGGCGAGCCCGGCGTCGGCGAGCGCTGCCTTGACGGCGGCGATGGCCGGCGAGGCGTCCGGCTTCGAGCGTGTGCGGTGGAAGTCGTCGGCTTTCTCGCCGCAGCCGCGCAATATGCCGAGCACAATGGCGCCGCGCGCGAGCGCGGCCTCGAGTGATTCCAGCACCAGCGCCGCGGAGCCTTCCGCCAGGACAAAACCGTCGCGATCTTTGGAGAACGGTTTCGACGCCTTCTCCGGCGCGTCGTTGCTGGTGGACAGCGCCGACAGCAGCGAGAAGCGGATCAGCGCTTCCGCCGTGGCGGAACCGTCGGCGCCGATCGCCAGCGCGCGGTCGCATTCGCCGCGCCGGATAGCCTCGACGCCGAGCTGGATCGCCGTTGCGCCGGAAGCGCAGGCGGTCGAGAGCGTGATCGGCAGTCCGGTCGCGCCGAAGCGGTCGGCCAGCCGGTCGGCGATGAAGCCGAACTGCGAGCTGTCGAACATATCCGACTCATTCAGGCTGCGCGCGACTTCGAGAAGGCGCTCCGAGGCATCCTCGTTGTCGCCGCCCTTGTAGAGCGCCAACCGATCGTGCCAGTCGAGCTCGACAGGCGGCGAGGCGAGAAACAGCGGGCCGCCGAATTCGTCGAGAGAGAGACCGGATTCCTCGATCGCCTCCACCGCCGCCGTTTCGGCCAGCTCGTAAGTGAGCGCGCTGGCGCCTTTCGAACTGGACGGCAGGAAATCGACCATGCCGGAAATGCGGGTGTTAAGATGATCGACCGGGAAGCGGCTGATGGGATGGATGCCGGATTTGCCCGACGTCAGCGCCGCCCAGTTCTCCTGCTTGCCCTTGCCGAGAGAGGTGACGACGCCGATGCCCGTGACGGCGACGACGGGACGCCCGAGATGATCCTTGAAGCTGGCCATGCGCACATTCCTATCGCGACGTTCAGGCGCCGCCGACCAGCGCCATGCCCTCGAATTGGTGATAGCCGATCGCCGTTGCCAGAACCTGTTGCGGACTTTTTTCGAACGGCTTTTCGTTTTCCGCGTCGAAGACGGGGTAGGGCGCCTTGTTGGCGACCGCCAGCGCGGCGAGAGCCACCGCAAAAGGAAACTGCGCCTCCTTGAGATGGCCGGTCAGTGAGGAGAAGCCTCGCGCCGCAATGAATGGATTGGCATCGAGCAGGGCCTTCTCGGCGGCGGTGGCGTTATGGGCTCCCGAAGCGCCGGACACCGCGAGCAGGTCGCCTTCCGGCAAGTCCGCCGCCTCGAGCAGTCCGGCGATGCCGGCGTCGAGTTCGCCGCGCGCCCGGCGGGCGCGGGCGGAATGGACCGGACCGAGCGTCGCATAGGCCCTGCGGCCGCGCCGTTCGGCATGCTCGCGGCTTTCCAGCACCAGGAACGCGCCGCCCGAGCCCGACACCACGCCGCCGCCTTCGGAAGCATGGCGTTGCCAAACGGGTTTCCACTGCCCGCGATGCAGGTAGCCTGCGAGTTCGTAGCCGAGAAGCATGTCGGGATGTTCGGTCTGGAAAGCTCCGCCGACCAGCATGTGCGTGGACTGGCCGGAACGGATGCGAGCCGCCGCCGTCTCAACCGCCGCCACGCCGGCGCCTTCCTCGCCCATGAAGGTACGGGACGAGCCGGTGACCTTGTGGACGATGGAGATGTTGCCGGCGAGCAGGTTGGAAAGCTGCGCCAGGAACAATGTCGGGCGCAGGTCCGTCGTCAACTTCTCATTGAGCAGCACGTCGAAGTCCGTGCGCCCGGTCGACGCCGCGAGGATGGAATTGTCGACCGAAACGTCCCGCTCGCCGCCGCCGGCCGCCACCACCATGTCCATCGAGGCGCACAGCGCCTCGTCGCCCTTGATACCGGCGTCGTCCAGGGCGAGACCGGCCGTATAGGTGCCTAGCCGCTGCCAGGTTTCCATCTGGCGCTGATCGCCGCGCTTGGCGATCTGCAGGTTCCAGTCGATCTCGGGAAGGGGATGGACGGTGTAGGGCGCGAAGCGTTCCGTCTCCAGAACCGGGGTCGGATTTGGCTCGCTCAGCTTCGCCCAATGCGCATCCGGCCCTTCGCCCAGCGAGGAAACCAGACCAATGCCGGTGATGACGACGTCGTGAAGGCTCATGGGCGGCAGTTACCGGGCGACGGGCCGCCGGTCAAGCGGGCGCCGGCCCGCCTCAGCTCGCGGCGCCGCCGGCGTTCTTGGCCGCGACAAGGCCGTCGATCTTGGCGCACAGGTTCTTCATGACGAAATATTCGTCGGTCGACGCCTTGCCGTCGTTGACTTCCTGCGTCCACTTCTCGAGCGGCACCTTGATGCCGAATTCCTTGTCGATGGCAAAGACGATGTCGAGGAAGTCGAGGCTGTCGATGCCCAGATCGTCGATGGTATGGCTTTCCGGCGTGATGGTGTCGATATCGATCTCGCTCGTGTCGGCGATGATCTTGGCGACTTTTTCGAACGTGGTGGCCAAGGTCTGTTCCTTCGATTGCGGGCAGTTTGCGGTCGGTAGGTAGTCTGGCGGTGTCTAATCGGTTTTTCCGCGCAGGAAAAGGCCGAATGTGCCGATGGCAGGTAGTATGGCAACGGCTCCCGAACAAGACCCGGGGAAGCGGGTTCGCCGATCGCCTAGAAGGTGACGCGGCCCATGACACGCAAACCGTCGTCCTGAGCCCCCACGATCACCGCTTCGCCCTCGCGCGGTGAAATGCCGGTGAGCGCCTCGACATCCTCCAGATGGGTGACCAGGATCATATTGTCCGCGCCCGCGTAGTCGCGGATTTTCTCGACGATGGCGGCGAGCTGGGCCGCACGCTTCGCCGGGTCCGCATCCGGTGGATCAAGCGGCGCGAACGGCTCGGGCTCCGATTCGAAGGCGATGCGTGCGGTGTCCAGACAACGGCAGTAGCGGCTGGACAGCACCCGTTCCACCGGCGCGGCGCGGGCGGCGAACAGCGAGCCGATCTTGCGGGCCTGCTGCTTGCCTCTGTCGGACAGATTGCGTTGGGTCGCGCATTTTTCGATGTCGAGCGTGGCGGGATCGCCCGTGCCGTTGGCGTAGGCGTGCCGCAGCAACACGACATGGCCGCCGTCGCGCAGCAGCGCCCAGCCGGCTTCGGTGGCATGGGCCGCCGGCGCAGCCAGAAGCAGGAAAATCAGCGCCAGTCGGAGCATCGGGGGTCTTTCGATCGAACAAGCAGTCGAAGGCATATAGGCATCGAAGTGCTTGGAGGAAACAAATGCCGCGTGCCAGCCTTGCATCGGCTTAAAATCTTCCCCCTTGCCGTGCCATCCGTTGCGCGATGGCGGAGGCTCGCCTACAGGGGCAGCCATGTCCGCGCTCGCCCAAACCGTCCTGTTCGTTTTCGGCCTCGTCGCGCTCGGTTATCTCACCGGGTTGACGGGCTATCTCAAGGCCGAGAGCGGAGAGGCGATTTCGGAGTTCGCGGTGGGGGTGGCCATGCCCCTCCTGCTTTTCCGCACCATCGCCAAAGTCGATTTCCATGGCGCGGCGCCGTGGCTGTTGTGGGTAGCTTATTTCCTCGCCGTTGCGATAACCTGGGCGGCGGGTCACCTGATCGTGACGCGCCTGTTCGGCCGGGACGGCCGTGTCGGCGTCGTCGGTGGCGTTTCCTCGGCGTTCTCCAATCTCGTGCTGCTCGGCATCCCGTTCATGATCGGCGTTTTCGGCCAACCGGGCGTCGACGTGCTTTCGCTGCTGGTGTCGGTGCACCTGCCCCTCATGATGATGACCTCCATCATCCTGTTCGAGATTTTCGGGCCGCGGGGAGACGGCCAGTTCCGCGCTCTCAAGGTGTTGCGGAGTTTCGGGTCGAGGATATTCTCGAATCCCCTGATCATCGGAATTCTTGCCGGGCTGGCATGGCGGTTCGTCGGCCTGCCATTGCCCGCGCTTGCCGCGCGGCTGGTCGACGCGCTGGCCGACGTGGCCGGACCTGTGGCGCTTTTCGCCATGGGGCTCGGCCTGCGCCGCTTCGGCATATCCGGCAATATTCGTCCGGCGCTCGCGCTGTCTTTCCTGAAACTGCTGGTGATGCCTGCGCTGGCGCTTGCGCTGGTGTGGCTGTTCGGGCTTCCGCCTTTGACGGCCAAGGTGGTGGTGATCGCGGCCGGGCTGCCGTCGGGCGTGAATTCCTACCTGATCGCGACGCAGTTCGGCACCGGCCAGGCGCTCGCTTCGAACCAGTTGACCATCGCGACCGCCTTCGCTGTGGCTACGATGGCGTTCTGGCTGGTCGTCGTGCAGCATGTTTTTGGCTGATTATTTGTCAGACAAATAGATCTGCATCTATTGTTTCCCGCTGGCCCAGCGCTTAGGGTGCCCTATATCGATTGATCGCCGCCCTTGCCGTGGAGTAAGAGCGGTGGTCCAGTGCGTCGCACTCTATCGAGCGCACTCCACGGAAGAATTTTCCTGCACATGCGCCTTCGCGGCGCGGCGATCGGAGGCTTGGCCATGCTCCAGAAGACCAGTCATTTCATGAAGGAAGCCATTCTCATCAACGGTGAGTGGGTCCAGGCGGACTCCGGGCAGACGATCGATGTCGTTAATCCGGCGACCGGCCTGAAGATCGGCACCGTGCCGAAGGCGGGCAGGGCGGAAACGCGCCGGGCGATCGAAGCGGCCGACGCGGCGTTCAAGGACTGGAAGAAGACGTCGGCGCTGGAGCGCTCGAAGCTGCTGCGCAAGCTGCATGACGCCATCATGGACAATCAGGACGCGCTGGCCGAACTGCTCACCATCGAGCAGGGCAAATCGCTGACCGAATCCAGGGGCGAGATCGGCTCGTCCGCAGCCTATGTTCTCTGGTTCGCCGAGGAAGCGCGCCGCGCCTATGGCGACGTGGTGCCTTCGCCCTGGGCTGACCGCCGCGTCCTGGTAACGCGCGAGCCGGTGGGCGTCATCGCCGCCATCACACCGTGGAACTTCCCGTCCTCGATGCTGTCGCGCAAGATTGGCCCGGCGCTGGCCGCCGGCTGCACCGCGGTGGTGAAGCCCGCCTCGCAGACGCCCTATTCGGGCCTCGCCTGGGGCGCGCTGTGCGAGGAAGTCGGCATCCCGAAGGGCGTGGTCAACATCGTCACCGGCTCGGCCGGCGAGATCGGTGACGAGATCTGTGCCAATCCGTTGGTCAAGAAGATCACCTTCACCGGCTCGACCGAAGTCGGCAAGATCCTGATCGAGAAGTCGGCTTCGACGGTGAAGAAGGTTTCGATGGAACTCGGCGGCAATGCGCCGTTCCTGGTCTTCGACGACGCCGATCTCGATCGTGCCGTGCAGGGCGCCGTCACTGCGAAATACCGCAATTCGGGTCAGACCTGCGTGTGCACCAATCGCTTCTTCGTGCAGGCTGGCATCTACGACAAATTCGTTGAGAAGCTGGCCGATGCGTCGGACAAGCTTAAGGTCGGTCCAGGCATGGACGACGGCGTCCAGCAGGGGCCGCTGATCGACGAGAAGGCGGTCGAGAAGGTCGAGGAATTCATCAGCGACGCAACTGCCAAGGGCGGCAAGGTCGTGGCCGGCGGCAAGCGCCATGCGCTCGGCGGCTCGTTCTTCCAGCCGACAGTCATTTCCGGCGCTACGCCCGACATGAAGTTCATGAAGGACGAGATTTTTGGGCCGGTGGCCCCCGTCTTCAAGTTCGAGACGGAAGAGGAAGCCGTCGCGATGGCCAACGACACGGAATTCGGCCTCGCCGCCTATTTCTACACCGGCGACCTCGGCCGCGCCTTCCGTGTCATGGAAGGGCTGAAATACGGCATGGTGGGCGTGAATGAGGGCCTGATCACCACGCCGGAAGCGCCGTTCGGCGGCGTCAAGGAATCCGGGCTCGGCCGCGAAGGCGGACACCAGGGCATGGACGATTATCTCGATACCAAATACGTCTGCATCGGCGGCCTGGGCCTCTGACCGGGCTGCCGGTCTTGTTGATAAGGGAAGGCGCCGGGCCTCGGCGGATACTGCACGGATGAAGGACGGCGAGGTCTTCGGCACGACGGAAGCGGGCGAGGATATCCGCCGTTTCTCCATCCGGGGCGGTGGTCTGACGGCCAACATCATCGGCCTCGGGGCGATCATCCAGGATCTGCGGCTCGCCGGCCACGACGCCCCGCTCGTGCTCGGCTTCGACAGGCTGGCGCCTTATGAAACCGATACGCATTTCTTCGGCACCGTCGTCGGGCGCTACGCCAACCGCATCCGCGACGGCCGCTTCACGCTGGCGGGCGAGCGCCATCAGCTCGACCGGAATTTTCTCGACAGGCACCTGCTTCACGGCGGCTCGAACGGCTATTTTCACCGACCCTGGACGGTTTCCCTGCATGGCCGGGACTTCGTGACACTGACCCTGCACGATCCGGCCGGGTCGATGGGGTTTCCCGGCGCGCTGGAAGTGACCTGCACCTACAGGCTCAAGATACCGGGGACGCTGTCGGTCGAACTGACTGCGACCTGCGAGGAGCCGACCGTCTGCAACCTCACCCAGCATTCCTATTTCAACCTGGATGACGGCGGCGCCGGAGACGTTCTCGGCCATCGCATGATGCTCAATGCCGGCGCCTACCTGCCGGTTGATGCAGACATGATCCCGACGGGGGTCGTGCAACCCGTGGACGACACGCCTTTCGACTTTCGCCATGCGCGCCAGATCGCTTCGGACGGGAGCGTGGCGAAACCGAACTACGACGTCAATTTCTGCCTTTCCGCTGCGCGCGGCCCCTTGCGGCAGGCCGCATGGGTGCAGGGCGCATCATCGGGCGTGGAAATGGAACTGTGGACCACCGAACCGGGACTGCAGCTCTATATCGGCCAGCATGTCTCGCCGCCCGGTCCGGGCATCGACGGCATCGGATACAGGCCGTTCTCGGGTTTCTGCCTTGAGCCGCAGATTTGGCCGGACGCGCCCAACCGGCCTTATTTCCCGCAGGCGACGCTGTGGCCCGGATCGGTCTATCATCACGTCACCGAATATCGGTTCCGCCTGCCTTAGCTTCTATCGATTCTAGCTTTCGAAGGCCTTCCGCAGCACTTCGAAGGGCGCCAGCGCGCCACGCACCTGGACGACGGCAGCCGCGACCCGGTGCGCGCGTTTCGCGGCCTCTGCCGGGGCGAAGCCGGCGAGGCGGGCGGCGAGGTAGCCGCCGTTGAAGGAATCGCCGGCACCGGTCGTGTCGAGCGGCGAGGGGACATGCACCGCTTCGATGCTTTCGCTGGCGCCGCCGGCAACGATCAGGGCCGGCTGCTCGCCGTTCTTGACCACGACTTCCCCGACCTGCTGTGCCAGGCGGGCGGCCGTTGCCGCGGGCGTCTCGTCGCCGAACAAGGTTTCTTCGTCGGGATAGGTCGGGAGCGCGATGTCGGTCACACCGAGCGCCTCGGTAATGGCCACCTGAGCCGCTTCCCGGCTCGGCCACAGGCGAGGGCGGTAGTTGGGGTCGAACGCGACAAGGCTCCCGGCCGACCGGGCGGTGGCAAGTGCCTCCAGCAGGACTTTTCTTCCCTGCGTGTCCAGAATTGCCAAAGTGATTCCGGAAAAGTAGACAAGAGACTGATCTTCCAGGCTTTTTGTCAGCTTGACCGGATCGCTTGCCAGTTGCCGCGCGGCGGCGTCTCCGCGCCAATAGGTGAAGGAACGCTCGGCGCCCGTCAGCGTGATGGCGTAAAGGCCGGGCCGGGCGCCGGAAATGACGGGACTGGAGCCGATGCCGATGCCGTGCGTAGCGAGGAAGTCGATCTGGTCGCGCGAGAACGGGTCGTCGCCGAAGGCGGAGACATAGGTGGCCGGCCTGTCCCCGCTCAGCGCATGCAGCGCCCAGAGCGTGTTGAAGGTATCGCCGGCGAAGCCCATGCGCCAATTGCTGGCCTGACCGCCGGACAGTTCGATCATGCACTCGCCGATCGATGCGATGCCGTTGCCTTGCGCGGTCGTACCCATGAATATCTCCGTCCTGCGGTCAATGCTGTAGCTTGTTGATTTCGCGAGCGCCATCCTTGCAGGCGGCCAAGGACGGTCGAAGCGTGTCTTTCCACAGCGCGGGATGGCGTGATCCGAGGAAGACTATGAACCAGGCTCGGGCGACGGCGCTCCTATCGGTCCTTCACCGTTTCCATCGCCACGAAGGTGGAGGTCTGCGCGACATGCGGCAGGCCGGAGATGCGTTCTCCGAGGATGCGGCGGTAGGCGGCGATGTCGCGGGTGCGCACTTTCAGGAGGTAATCGAAGCTGGCCGCCATCATGTGGCATTGCTCAATCTCGGGCACGGTGGCCACCGCCCGGTTGAAGGCGTCGAGCGCAGCCGAGCGCGTGTCCGACAGCTTGACCTGCACGAAGGCGACGTGGCCTTCGCCCATCTTCTCCCGGTCGACGATTGCCGCATAGCCGCGAATGTAGCCGTCTCGCTCGAGTCGTTTGAGCCTGGCCTGGACCGGGGTCTTGGACAGGCCCACCTTTTCCGCCAGCTCTGCCATCGAGAGGCGGCCGTTTTTCGCCATCGCGGTGATGATGTTGCGGTCGATGCGGTCCAATTGGTCTTCTGACATGAAAATTTCAGTCCAAATGGATTATTAAGTCAGGCTATCATAGCGTTATTTCCCTGATCGGCCAATCTCTTTGGACCACGTTGAAAGCGGCGGTTGTGTTAGGCTCCGTCGTCATTCCGGCGCTGCCGGCTCACATGTGCATTGCGATGGAACGCCATGGCTACACTCGACTCGATCCGCCAGCAGATTCGCGCCAACTACATCCCTGAAGAGAATGAGGCGCTGCAACGGCTCGTCACAGCGACCGGGTTGAGCGCGGATGAACGCAAGGCGATTTCCAAGCGCGCCGCCGATCTGGTTCGGGCCGTGCGCGGCTCGACCGACCCGAGGCTGATGGAGGTCTTCCTTTCGGCCTACGGCCTCTCCACCAAGGAGGGCGTGGCGCTGATGTGCCTTGCCGAAGCGCTGCTGCGCGTGCCGGACGCCGAGACGATGGACGATCTGATCGCCGACAAGATCGCGCCGCACGACTGGTCGGCGCATTCGGGCGAATCCAGTTCGATCTTCGTCAACGCCTCGACATGGGCGCTGATGTTGACCGGCCGCGTGCTGGAGGAGGGCGAAGGCTCTATCGAGCGCACGCTGCGCGGCATGGTGCGTCGCCTCGGCGAGCCGGTCATCCGCAAGGCGGTGGCGGCGGCGATGCGCGAGATGGGCGAGCAATTCGTGCTCGGGCGCACGATCGAGGAAGCCGTGCGCCGGGGCGGTGCGATGACCCGCAAGGGCTATCTCTATTCCTTCGACATGCTGGGCGAGGCGGCCCGTACCGAGGCGGACGCCCTGCGCTACCTGAAGGCCTATTCGGACGCCATCTCCTCGCTCGACGCCGGCACCAACGGCCCTGAAATCCGACTCAATCATGGCATTTCGGTCAAACTCTCGGCGCTGCATCCGCGCTACGAGATCCTGCAGAAGGAGACGATGCTGCCGGTGATGTGCGAGCGGCTTCTCTCGCTCGCGCTCGACGCCCGCCAGAGCCGCATGGGCCTCAACGTCGACGCTGAGGAAGCCGACCGGCTCGACCTGTCGCTCGATGTCATAGCCAAGGTCCTGGCCAATCCGCGGCTGGCTGACTGGGACGGCTTCGGCGTCGTGGTACAGGCTTACGGCCCGCGCGCCTTCTACGTGATCGACTGGCTTTACGCGCTGGCGAAACGGCTGGACCGCACCATCATGGTGCGACTGGTCAAGGGTGCCTATTGGGATACCGAGATCAAGCGCGCCCAGACGCTCGGCCTGCCGGGCTACCCGGTGTTCACCCGCAAGCCGAACACGGACGTGTCCTACATCGCCTGCGCGCGCAAGCTGCTGTCGATGACGGACCGCATCTATCCGCAGTTCGCCACCCACAACGCCCATACCGTCGCGGCGATCCTGTCGATGGCGAAGGATCGCGACAGTTTCGAGTTCCAACGCCTGCACGGCATGGGCGAGGCGCTGCACGAGACGGTGCGCAAGGCCGAGGGCACGCGCTGCCGTATCTATGCGCCGGTCGGCGCGCATTCCGACCTGCTGGCCTATCTGGTGCGCCGCCTGCTGGAGAACGGCGCCAATTCCTCCTTCGTGCATCAACTGACCGACGACGATGTGGAACCGGAGGAGATTGCCCGCGATCCGCTGACCGTCGTGGAAACGCAAGGGCCGGCGGCCAACCCAAACATCCCGACCCCTGCCGCGATCTTCAAGGGCGTGCGCAGCAACTCCAAGGGGTTCGATATCACTGATCCGGTCACGCTGGCCGAAATCGACACGGAACGCGAAAAGTTCGCCGCGCCTCACCAATGGCGGGCGAAGTCGTTGACACGCGCCGCCGGCGCCGCCAAGGCGCGACCGGTCGTCAATCCGGCGCGTCCGTCTGAGGCCGTGGGCACGATCGCCGAAGCGACTGCGAAGCAGGTAACCACGGCGGTGGGTTTCGCCGTCAAGGCGCAGCCGGCCTGGGCGAAGCGGCCGGTTTCCGAACGTGCCGCCGTCCTGCATCGCGCGGCGGACCTCTATGAAAAGAATTCAGTCGAATTCTTCGCGCTGTGCACCCGCGAGGCGGGCAAGACGCTGGCCGACGGCGTCGCCGAGGTGCGCGAGGCGGTGGATTTCCTGCGTTATTATGCGGAGCAGGCGGCCGACGTCGAAGCCGGCACCTCCGCGCGCGGCGCGATCGTCTGTATCTCGCCGTGGAATTTTCCGCTCGCCATTTTCACCGGCCAGATCGCGGCGGCGCTCGTCACCGGCAACGCGGTGCTGGCCAAGCCGGCCGAACAGACGCCGCTGATCGCCTTCAGGGCGGTGGAGATGCTGCACGAGGCGGGGGTGCCCGCCGATGTCCTCCAGTTGCTGCCCGGCGACGGCCCGACGGTCGGCGCGCCGCTGACCGCCGATCCACGCATTGCCGGCGTCTGCTTCACCGGCTCGACCGAGGTCGCCAAGCTGATCGAGAGGCAACTGGCGAAGACGGCCGCGCCTGACGCCATGCTGATCGCCGAGACCGGCGGGCTGAACGCAATGATCGTCGACTCGACGGCGCTTCCCGAACAGGCGATCCGCGACGTGCTCGCCTCCGCCTTCCAGAGCGCCGGCCAGCGCTGCTCGGCGCTGCGCATTCTCTACGTCCAGAAGGATGTCGAGGCGAAGATGCTGGAAATGCTGAAAGGCGCCATGCAGGCGCTCAAGGTAGGCGACCCGTGGCTTGCCTCCACCGATGTCGGGCCGGTGATCGACGACGAGGCCAGAACGTCGATCGATGCCTATTGCAACAGGATGTATCTGGATGGCCGGCTTGTTTCTGCGCTTGATGCGCCGGAGGGCGGCCGCTTCGTGCCGCCTTCGGTGTTCCGTGTGAAAGGCATCGAGGAGATGCAGCGCGAGGTGTTCGGCCCTGTCCTGCATGTCGCGAGCTTCGATGCCGAGGACATCGACCGCGTCATCGCCGCGATCAACCGCAAGGGCTATGGCCTGACGTTCGGCCTGCACACACGCATCGAGGCGCGCGTCCAGCATGTGGTTGACCGGCTGCATGTCGGCAATGTCTATGTCAACCGCAACCAGATCGGCGCGGTGGTCGGCTCGCAGCCCTTCGGCGGCGAGGGCCTGTCCGGCACCGGCCCGAAGGCCGGCGGCCCGCACTACCTGCGCCGTTTCCGCAAGGGACCTGAGACCGGCGCCCATCTGCCCGCCGCCCGCAAGGTGACGGCAACGGAATTGGCGGACAACATGCCGGACCCCGCGCTGGGCGGCTGGTCGACGCGCGCGGATCGTATCGCCGTTCTGCGCAAGCATCTGCGCGGCAAGGGCGCGGCCGCCATGAATGCGGCGTCGAGCCTGGAATACGGGCAGGTCGATCTGCCCGGCCCGACCGGCGAGGCCAACACCCTGTCGCTGGCGCCGCGGGGCAGGGTGCTGGCACTCGGACCCGACCCCGACACGCTGCTTGCCCAAACGATCCAGGCGCTCGCGGCCGGTAATGCCGTTCTTGCCGTGGCGCCTGGCGCCGGCGCGACGCTTTCGCCGCTCACCGGCAAGGGGCTGCCGCTGTCTGTGCTGGACGGGCGACCCGATCCGGTCGAGGCGCGGTCGCTGAAGGTCGACGTGGTGGCCTATTCCGGCACGCCCGAATCGATGCGGACGGTTCGCCGGATCATCGCCGAGCGCGACGGGCCGATCGTGCCGCTGGTCGGCGAGATCTATAATCCGGCCGCCTATGCCCATGAGCGTGCCGTCTGCGTCGACACCACCGCCGCAGGCGGCAATGCGAGCCTGCTGGCCGCAGCCTGACGACGGACTTCGCGAGCGTTTGCGGTGCGCGGCGGCGGGACAACGCCGTAGCGCCAACCGCTCGCTTCATGTCGCGGCCGGAGCAGGCGAGGTCGGCCGGCGCTCAGCCACGGGACAGGAAACAGTCGAGACTCGCCGCAATTCCTATATAGATCGGTAGTGGACGACGGAGGCTGGCGCAGCGTGTTCCTTTCGGTGTTCGACCTGTTCAAGATCGGTATCGGGCCGTCGAGCTCCCATACGATGGGACCGATGACGGCGGCGCGGCGCTTTCTCGACGAGGTGGCCGGCAACGACTGGCCGCGTCCGGCGGGCGTGACGGTTGAGCGCATCGGGGCCAGCTTGCACGGTTCGTTGGCCTATACCGGGATCGGCCACGGCTCCGATCGCGCGGTCATCCTCGGCCTCGCCGGCGAAAGCCCGCAGACCGTCGATCCGGACCAGGCGGACGCCATCATCGCGAGGATCGCGGCCGAGAAGAAGATCGTGCCGCCAGGGCATCCGGCCTATCGCTTCGATCCGGCGGCGGATCTCGTGCTCGACAAGAAAACGCCGTTGACGGGTCATGCCAACGGCATGGCCTTCTACGCCTATGATGCCGGCGGGCGGCTTCTCCTGAAGCGGATCTACTATTCGATCGGCGGCGGCTTCGTCGTTTCCGAGGAGGAATTGCAGCGCATGAAGGCGCGCGGCTCGGTGACGACGGAGGGCAGGAAGGTGCCGCATCCGTTCAGGAATGCGGCGGAAATGCTCTCCATGGCGGAGCGAAGCGGGCTTTCCATCGCCGACATGAAGCGCGTCAACGAGGAAACTCACATGACGCGCGAGGAACTGGATTCGGGGCTCGACGCCATCTGGGCGGCCATGAAGGGTTGCATCGACCGGGGGCTGAGCCAGGAGGGCATCATGCCCGGCGGCCTGAAAGTGCGCCGCCGCGCCAAGCAGCTTCACGACAAGCTGCAGGAACAATGGCAGCAGAACCGGCCCAACCCCTTGCTCGCCAACGACTGGCTGTCGATCTATGCCATGGCGGTCAACGAGGAGAACGCCGGCGGCGGCCGCGTGGTCACCGCGCCGACCAACGGCGCGGCCGGCGTGGTGCCGGCGGTGATGCGCTACTGGTTGCATTTCCATCCCGAGGCCGACCAGGCCTCGATCCGCGATTTCCTGCTGACGGCGGCCGCGGTCGGCGGCATCATCAAGTCGAACGCTTCGATCTCCGGTGCCGAGGTTGGATGCCAGGGCGAGGTCGGCTCGGCGTCCGCGATGGCCGCCGCCGGCTTGTGCGCCGTCATGGGCGGCACGCCCGAGCAGGTGGAGAACGCTGCCGAGATCGCGCTGGAGCATCATCTCGGGATGACCTGCGACCCAGTCGCCGGACTGGTGCAGGTGCCCTGCATCGAGCGCAACGCACTGGGCGCGGTCAAGGCGGTGACGGCGGCCTCACTTGCCATCAAGGGCGACGGCAAGCATTTCGTGCCGCTCGATTCGGCCATCGAGACGATGCGCCAGACCGGCCTCGACATGAACGAGAAATACAAGGAAACCAGCCTTGGCGGCCTTGCCGTGAACGTGGTGGAATGTTGATGCCCTTTTCTACGTCATTGTGGTTGCGCAGCGAAACCTGGATGACGGCCTACGTGTGAACGTCTTCAATCGCCGAGCGCCCAGTAGGCACTTAACCTAGTGATTGCATCTCTTGCGAATGATACCATATATTGGTACTATCTAGCATGAAGCGAAAGCATCAGGGAACACTGACGCAGATTTTCGCCCGGCCGGTCAGCGGCACCATTCGCTGGTCGGAAATTGAAGGCCTTTTCATCGCCTTGGGCGCGGAAATCAGCGAACGTGAAGGCTCTCGTATCGGCGTTTTTCTTTTCGGCGAGGTCCGGGTCTTTCATCGTCCTCATCCGAGTCCGCAGACCGACAAGGGCGCTGTTGTCAGCATTCGAAAATGGCTGGAAAGCCACGGAATAGAACCATGAAGAACATCATTGAGATCGACAGTCACAAGGCGGTCGTTTCGTTCGATCCTGAAATCGGTATGCTGCGCGGGGAGTTTCTCGGCCTGAACGGGGGCGCGGATTTCTACGCCCGGGATGTCGATCAGCTTTCCCGCGAGGGGGCGGCTTCGCTGCGTATTTTCCTGGAGATGTGCAGGGAGAAAGGCATTTCTCCGTTTCGGGAATTTTCGGGCCGGTTCAATGTGAGGTTGGATCCCAAGACGCATGAAGCGGCGGTCATCGCGGCGGCGGCCGAGAACAAGAGCCTGAACGAATGGGTTGCCAAGGCAATCGAGACGGTGGCCGAAAGCTGACTTCGCTGTGCATAACGCGCCGCATCGTTGAACCTGCCTGTCGGTCCCGCTAAATTCCGGTCATGGCCCTCAACATCATAAAGCTCTGCGTCGGCTGCGACAGCGTCGAGGATCTCGAAGAGTGGATCGCCGAGCGCCTGGAGATCAGGCGGCGGGCCGGGGAGCCTGTCGAGCACTGGCATACGACGCGGATGGTGCCGTCGCGCACGGGCGAGGTGCTGGACGGCGGCTCGCTCTACTGGGTCATCAAGGGTTCGGTCCAATGCCGCCAGCGCATCACCGATATCCGGCCTTTCACCGACGACGACGGCATCGGCCGCTGCCGGCTGATGCTCGATCCGCAGGTCGTGCGCACCCATTGGCAGCCGCGCCGGGCCTTCCAGGGGTGGCGTTACCTCAAGGCCGCGGATGCGCCGGCGGATCTCGGCAGGGGTAGCGCGGGCGTGGCGGCCATGCCGCCGCAACTGCGCCAGGAACTCGCGGAACTCGGGCTGTTGTGACGCGGCATAAAGGCTGGCGTTCCGACCCTTTCAAAGTCATGATTGCCGTCTAAAGCATGTTCGCGAAAGCGGGCGCCGGGCAAGGACATGCCTAGGAAGATGCCTGAGGCGCAGGACGCGACTCCGAGGATCGCGATCCGCTTCAGGAGGAACGTGCGTCGCCGTTTCCGAGGTGGCTGACGATGAATGTGGTTATCGGCATCCTGCTTGTGGTGCTGCTGCTTGCCGTCGGCGTTTTTCTGTTCATGCGTGCCAATCCGGCCCGTCTGGCCGGCTCCGTGCGAATGTCCGGGCCCTCGGCCTTGCTATTGGCGGGATTTGGCGCCGCCCTGGCGGGGTGGCCAGCGATAGGCGCAGGATTTGTCCTTGCGGCCTTAGCCTTCTTTGCCCTTCGGAATGGAGCGCGGAGGCCGAGACCGACGAACCGGCGTTCGATGGTGCGCACCGCCGCCCTGGAGATGGAACTCGATCACCGCACGGGCGCGCTGGAAGGGCTCGTGCTTGCCGGACGTGCCGAAGGCCGCATGCTCGGCACGATGTCGCTTCCCGAACTGACGGAACTGTTTAGCGAACTGTCGAGCGACGCCGACAGCCGGCAGTTACTGGAAACGTATCTTGACGCCCGGTTTCCCGCCTGGCGCGCTGACGTGCAGGCGAACGGTGACGATGGGTTGGGCGTTGCGCCAGGTACGGGCGCCATGACTAAGGAGGAGGCCTACAAGGTCCTTGGTCTTGAGGCGGGAGCCGCCGCGGCGGATGTCCGCAAGGCGCACCGCCGTCTGATGCAGCGCCTGAACCCCGATGTCCACCGCGCTTCGTTCCTGGCGGCGCGGATCGATCAGGCCAAGGACATTCTTCTCTCCGATCACGGCTGACTCTCCTTCGACGAAAAACTTGCCGGAGTTCATTCCCGCAACGCCGCTACTGCTGAACGGCATAGCAATCGATCTTCTTGCGCTTCAGCGCCTTGCAGGCCTTGAGGGCGGCGGTCTGCGAGCCGAAGCCACCGAAGCGCGCGCGGTAGTAGGTGGTGCCGCCATTGTCGAAGGCGACGGTGAAGCTCGACGCGTCGGCCAGCACCGTCGGCGCCTTCTTGGTCGCCTTTTCCAGGAAGGCTTTCGCCTCGGACTGCCGGGGCGAGGAGGCGACCTGCACGACCCATGCGCCTTTCGATACGGATGCGGTGGCAAGCGGATCGACTTGGCTGGCTTCCGCGTAGGCGGCGACCGTCGCCGTCTTCGCCTCGACGGTATCCACGGTGGTTTGAGCCGTGTCGTCGTCCGCCACCTGCACGACCGGACGCTTGTCGGGGGTCGGCGCGTCGTGCTTGGGCAGAAGCACCTTGGCGATCGCGGCGACAGGCGAAGAATCGCTCTTTGCCACAAGGTCGCCGCCGCCGCGCGTGCTGGCCTTCGGTAGATAGGTCTTGATCAGCGCGGCCATCTGGTTGTCGCGAGCGCGACCGGTCGTGCCGCCCATGACGACTGCAACAAGGCGCCGCCCGCCGGTCGAAACCGAGGTCACGAGGTTGAAACCCGATGCGCGCGTATAGCCGGTCTTGATGCCGTCCACACCCTTGATCCGACCAAGCAGGCGATTGTGGCCGTTGATGCGGCGCTTGCCGTACATGAAGGAACGCGTCGAGAAATAACCATAATATTGCGGGTAGTGCTCGCGCAGCGCGATGCCGAGGATGGCCATGTCGTGCGCCGTGGTGAACTGGCCGGGATTGGGCAATCCGTTGGCGTTGCGGAAAACGGTGCTGTCCATGCCGAGCTGACGCGCCTTGGCCGTCATCATGCGCGCGAAGTTCGCCTCCGAGCCGCCGAGCAATTCACCCAGCGCGGTGGCGGAATCATTGGCCGATTTCGTCACCATCGACAGGATCGCCGTCTCGACGGTGACCGAACCGCCCTTGCGCACGCCGAGCTTGGTCGGCGGTTCCGCGGCTGCGTTGGCGGAGAAGACAACGGGGGTCGATTTTGAGATGCGGCCTTTGTTCAGCGCCTCGAACGTCAGGTACAGCGTCATCATCTTGGTCAGCGACGCCGGGTAGCGACGTCCGTTCGAATCTTTCGAATAGAGCGTCTTGCCGTTCCTGGCATCGACCACGATGGCCGAATACTTGGCCGCGAAAGCCGCGGCTGCGTCGCCCGCCACCAGCGTCGCCGCCAATATAACGATCGCCAATGTCTTGAAGGAAAACCTTGTCCCGGAGACGATGACCGACAACGCGCTACCCACTGTCACTACCCTTGGATTCTTGTTGCAACTGACGGCCGGCAAAGGGTCCGACCTCACTTGCGGGGCACGCTACCAGCGCCAGCGTTACCAATCCGTTTATGGTAACCGGCGCGTTCATACTTTTCGCCGCAATCGATGCGAGCTTTATTCAAATGCGGTGATGGTGGGGAGGAAATTGACTTCTTGTGCAGCGCACCATAGCTTTCATGCATCGCACAATGCCCTGTCGGGCACTCTTTGAAAGGAGGCCGCGATGACCTACGAGGATTTCACACAGTACAGCAGGGAGTTCGTCGAGAACGGCACGACGAGCCTGAACTCGCTGTCGAGCGGCGCGCAGTCGATTGCCGCCGAAGCCAGCGAATACACGCGCAAAAGCGCCGAGGCCGGACAGGATTTCATCGAGGCGCTGTTTTCGGCGAAGTCGATCGAAGACGCGGTCGACATCCAGGCGGGCTACTTCAAAGCGTCCTATGAGACGTTCGTGGCCGAGGCCGGCAAGTTCAGCGCGCTTTACGCCGACCTTGCCAAGAGCGCTTACAAGCCGTTCGAATCATTCGTCGCCACACCGGGCGTCGCCACAGAGGATTGAGCGCGCGAAATCCACCGCGCGAGCCATTGGCGCGGTCTGTCGAAGACCTGGTCGCGACCGCGCGGCCGGGTTTTTCGTCGCCGTTCGGCCTGGCGGCGGCGAACCGTGAAAATCCGGCCTGATTGCCGACCTAGCCATATTGTCAGCTAAACAGAAGGGCTTAAAATCCTGCATCGAGAACCTACATGTCGGTTTCGCACGAGGATTCGTTTAAGGGCAGCTTTTTCGTGAGCATCAGTCTGGAAGCCGCGACTGGAGCGGTGCGCATGCAGAACGGTGGCGACGGTAATGGAACCGGCCGCGGCACGACTGTCATAACGCGCACCAGGACCAGAACCAAGAAGCCCAGCCTCTACCGGGTCCTCATCCTCAACGACGACTACACACCCATGGAATTCGTGGTCCATGTGCTGGAGCGTTTCTTCCAGAAGGACCGGGAAGCGGCGACCCGCATCATGCTGCACGTCCATAACCACGGCGTCGGCGAATGCGGCGTCTATACATTCGAAGTGGCCGAGACCAAGGTGTCCCAGGTCATGGATTTCGCAAGACAGAACCAGCATCCGCTGCAATGCGTGATGGAAAAGAAGTGAGGAATTATGCCGGCATTTTCGCAGGGGCTTGAAAAGGCGCTTCACCAGGCGCTGACGCTCGCCAACGAGCGGCACCATGAATACGCCACGCTGGAGCATCTTCTGCTGGCGCTCATCGACGACACGGAAGCGGCCGCGGTCATGCGTGCCTGCAACGTCGACCTCGATGAGCTCAAGCAGACGGTGCTGACCTATATCGATACCGAACTCGACAATCTCGTCACCGGCTATGACGAGGATTCCAAGCCGACCGCGGGTTTCCAGCGCGTCATCCAGCGTGCGGTGATCCATGTGCAGTCGTCGGGACGCGAGGAGGTTTCGGGTGCCAACGTGCTCGTCGCCATCTTCGCAGAGCGCGAGAGCCACGCCGCCTACTTCCTGCAGGAACAGCAGATGACCCGCTACGACGCGGTCAACTACATCTCGCACGGCATCGCCAAGCGTCCGGGGTCTTCCGAGAGCCGCACGCCGCGCGGCGCGGAGGAAGAGCCGGGCGCTCCCGGCACCGAACAGCAGGAAGAGGGCAAGAAGAAACAGCAGGACGCCCTGACGGCCTACTGCGTCAACCTCAACGACAAGGCCCGTTCGGGCCGCATCGACCCGCTGATCGGCCGCACACCCGAGATCAACCGCACCATCCAGGTGCTGTGCCGCCGCTCCAAGAACAATCCGCTCTATGTCGGCGATCCCGGTGTCGGCAAGACGGCGATCGCCGAAGGGCTGGCCAAGCGGATCGTCGAGGGCGACGTGCCGGAAGTGCTTCAGGACGCCACCATCTTCGCGCTCGACATGGGCACGTTGCTCGCCGGCACGCGCTATCGCGGCGACTTCGAGGAGAGGCTGAAGCAGGTGGTGAAGGAACTGGAGGATTTCCCCGGCGCCGTCCTGTTCATCGACGAGATCCATACGGTGATCGGCGCCGGCGCGACCTCCGGCGGCGCGATGGATGCGTCCAATCTGCTCAAGCCGGCACTGTCCTCCGGCGCGATCCGCTGCATCGGCTCGACCACCTACAAGGAATTCCGCCAGTTCTTCGAGAAGGACCGGGCCTTGGTGCGCCGCTTCCAGAAGATCGACGTCAACGAGCCGTCGGTCGAGGACGCCATCGAGATCATGAAGGGCCTGAAGCCCTATTTCGAGGAATTCCACAAGGTGAAGTACACGACCGACGCCATCAAGGGCGCGGTGGAACTGTCGGCGCGCTACATCAGCGACCGCAAGCTGCCGGACAAGGCGATCGACGTGATCGACGAGACCGGCGCCTCGCAGATGCTGGTGCCCGAGGCCAAGCGTAAGAAGACCATCGGCATCAGGGAAATCGAGGCAACGATCGCCACGATGGCGCGCATCCCGCCGAAGACGGTTTCGGCCGACGACGAGAAGGTGCTGGCGGGGCTCGACGTCGAGCTGAAGCGGGTGGTCTATGGCCAGGATACGGCGATCACCGCGCTCACCTCGGCCATCAAGCTCGCCCGTGCGGGCCTGCGCGAACCGGAGAAGCCGATCGGCTCCTACCTGTTCTCCGGCCCGACGGGCGTCGGCAAGACCGAGGTCGCCAAGCAACTCGCCGCCTCGCTCGGCGTCGAACTGCTGCGCTTCGACATGTCGGAATACATGGAGCGCCACACCGTTTCACGGCTGATCGGCGCGCCTCCCGGCTATGTCGGCTTCGACCAGGGCGGCCTGTTGACCGACGGCGTCGACCAGCATCCGCATTGCGTGCTGTTGCTGGACGAGGTCGAGAAGGCCCATCCGGACCTGTTCAACATCCTGTTGCAGGTGATGGACCATGGCAAGCTGACCGACCACAACGGCAAGTCGATCGACTTCCGCAACGTGATCCTGATCATGACCACGAATGCGGGCGCCGCAGATGCGCAGCGCGCGGCGATCGGCTTCGGCTCCACAAAACGAGAAGGCGACGACGTGGAGGCGATCAACCGGCTGTTCACGCCCGAGTTCCGCAACCGCCTCGATGCGATCATCCCGTTCGGTTCGCTGCCGGTGCCGGTCATCCATCAGGTCGTGCAGAAGTTCGTCATGCAGCTCGAGGCGCAACTGGCCGACCGCGGCGTGACCTTCGAGCTCGAGTCGGACGCGATCGCCTGGCTGGCGGACAAGGGCTATGACGAGCGCATGGGCGCCCGCCCGCTCGGCCGCGTCATCCAGGAGCACATCAAGAAGCCGCTGGCCGACGAGGTGCTGTTCGGCAAGCTCAGGAAGGGCGGCACGGTTCGCATCACCGTCGAGAAGAAGGAGACCGGCGATTCGGGCCTGAAACTCGAGACCTTGGCCGACGACACGCCGGTCAGCCCGAAGAAGGAAGAGCCGGCGGATCGTCCCAAGAGCCGCAAGGCGCCGGCAAAGAAGGCCAAGCCGGCGGTTGCGAAGAAACCGGCTGCGAAAGGCAAGGACGGCGGAAAGCGTAGCCTCGTGCCGCAGCTTCCGCGCAAGAACTGATCCTTCCGCTGCTGAAATGAGAAAGCCCCGGCGACGGGGCTTTTTCTTTGGCCGAAATGTCGCCGGTTCATGCCTGTTGGGGTGATATCCGCACTTTTGGGCCAATCGTTTTGCGTCGCAGCAAATTCCTTGCCGTGTTAGGTCCCTCCGCATGATGGAGACAGGCGAAACGCAGGTGTCCGAGGCGGACGGATCTCGGGCCTATTGGCTGCTGCGCGGCATGAGCGGCGCGATTTCGCTGCCGGGCCTCATCCTCATCAGTTCGTTCGTGGGCTTCGCGGCGCTGGCCAAGGCGGCGGGGGTAACGGCCGCGCAGGCTGTGTTCATGACGGGCGTCGTCTGGGCGCTGCCCTCCAAGGTCGTTCTTGTCGGCGCTGTCGCGGCCGGCGTGTCGCTGCCTGCCGTGGCGCTGGGCGTGACGCTTTCGGCGATACGACTGATGCCGATGGCGATGGCGCTGATTCCCGAACTGCGCAGCGAGCGCACGCCTCGGTGGGTGCTCTATGCGTTGGCTCATTGCGTCGCCGTCACGTCCTGGGTTCTCGCGCTGGAGCGGCTGAAGGACGTGCCCCGCCCTTTGCGCACGACCTACTACGCCGGCCTCGGTTTTACGCTCATCGGCATGAACATGATCGTGGTGGCGGTCGTCTATGCGCTGGCCGATTCCCTGCCGGCTCCGATCTCGGCAGCGCTATTGATGCTCACTCCGATGTATTTCGTGACCTCGTTGTGGGGGTCCGCGCGCGAGCAGGCAGGGCATGTCGCGATGATCCTCGGCGTCGTGCTCGGGCCCCTGTTTCACATCCTCGTTCCGGACGGAGACCTGCTGGCGGCCGGATTGGTCGGCGGTGGCGCCGCCTATGGGTGGCACCGCGCCCGCCGGGCCATTGCTCCATGACCTATTTAGGATCCAGCCACTGGTGGTGGCCGTATCTTTTCATCCTGCTTGCCGGCTGGGTCGCCACCGACTTCTGGCGCTTCCTCGGCGTGGCGCTCGGCGGCCGCATGGCGGAGGGATCGGATCTGCTCGTCCTGGTCCGCTCGGTGGCGACCGCGCTTGTCGCCGGGGTGGTGGGAAACCTCATCGTCTTCCCCGGCGGCGCGCTGGCCACGACGCCGCTGGCGCTCCGCCTCGGGGCTGCGGTCGTCGGCTTTGCCGCCTATTTCGCAAGCGGCAGGCGCATGATCGTCGGCATCCTCGTGGCCGAGGCGCTCCTGATCGCGGGCCTGCTCATGCTCTAACCTTCCAGCGCCGCCTTGATCCTTGCGGCATTGGCGGCCAGCACCTCGGGCTTCTCCATATCGCCGGTATGGGGCCTCAGCGGCACGCCGTCGAAGCGGGGGATGACATGGACGTGGAGGTGATAGACCGTCTGTCCCGACGCCGGTTCGTTGAACTGCATGATGGCGACGCCGTCGGCGGCGAAGGCTTTCTTCACCGCTGACGCGATCTTCTGCGTGACGGCGAAAAGCGGGCCGAAGGTCGCCGGGTCGGCGTCGAGCAGGTTGCGTGACGGCGCTTTCGGCACGACCAGTGTGTGACCCATGCCCTGGGGCATCACGTCCATGAAGGCCACGACGTGGTCGTCCTCGTAGACCTTGTGGGACGGCAGGTCCCCGCGCAGGATTTTGGCGAAGATGTTGTCGGGATCGTAGACCGTCATGATGCCTCTCGCCGTTCGGTGCGCGCTGTTTTATGGGAGAGTTATAGCCTGCCGCCGCGCGGTATCAATCGGTCGCGGCGTTCGGGCGCAAATCGGATGGTCGCATGGCGTGGAATTATGTCTGGCTGCTGATCGCCGTCGCCTTCGAAACGCTGGCGACGACGGCGCTCAAGGAAACGCAGGGGTTCACGCGCCTCGTGCCGTCGCTGGTGACGGTCGCGGGCTACGGTTTCGCCTTCTATTTCCTGTCGTTGCCGCTGCGCACCATGCCGGTCGGCGTCGCCTATGCGCTGTGGTGCGGCATCGGCATCATTCTGATCACCGCCATCGGCTGGCTGTGGTTCCGTCAGCAACTCGACCTGCCGGCGCTCGTCGGCATGGGGCTGATCATGGCCGGCGTCGTCGTCATCAACCTGTTCTCGAAGACGGTGGTGCACTGACGACTTACGCGGGATCGGTCGTCCCGCCCTTCCGGAACGGCGTGTGCTCTTCCAGATAGTCGCTCATATGCGCCACTTCGCGCCGTTCGCGTTGGAGATAGTCGGCGACCGCGCGGCGCAGGCCCGGATGGGCGATGTAGTGCGCCGAATGCATCGTCACCGGCCGGTAGCCGCGCGCCAGCTTGTGCTCGCCCTGCGCGCCCGCTTCGACCACTTTCAGGTTCCTCTCGATGGCGAAGTCGATCGCCTGATGGTAGCAGACCTCGAAATGCAGGAAGGGATGGTCCTCGATGCAGCCCCAGTTGCGGCCGTAGAGCGCGTCCGATCCGATGAAGTTGATGGCGCCGGCGATATAGCGGCCGTTGCGTCTGGCCATGACGAGCAGGATGTCGTCGGCCATGCTCTCGCCGATCAGCGAGAAGAATTTTCGATTGAGATAGGGCCGGCCCCATTTGCGGCCGCCCGTGTCCATGTAGAAGGCGAAGAAATCGTCCCACGCCCTTTCAGTGATGTCCTTGCCCGTCAGCCGGTCGACGGTGATGTCGTCGGCAAGCGCCTCCTGTCGTTCCTTCTTCAGCGCCTTGCGCTTGCGCGAGGCCAGCGTGGCGAGGAAATCGTCGTAGGACGAAAAACCCTCATTGAAGAAGTGGAACTGCTTGTCGGTGCGGTGCAGGAAGCCGGCCGCCTCGAGCGTCGGCAGATCGTCTTCGGGCAGGAACGTAACATGGGCGGAGGACACGCCGGTCCTGTCGGTCACCAGTTTGAGCGCGGCGGCGAGACCTGCCTTCACCGTTCCGGGCGCTTCGTCCCGCGCCACCAGAAGGCGTGGGCCCGTCACCGGGGTGAAGGGCACGGAGCATTGCAGCTTCGGATAATAGTCGCCGCCGGCGCGCTCGAAAGCGTCGGCCCAGCCGTGATCGAAGACGTATTCGCCCTGGCTGTGGGACTTCGCATAGCAGGGGACCGCGCCGAGCAGCCGTCCGCCTGCCGTCTCCAAACGAAGATGGTGGCCCTGCCAGCCGGTGCGCCGGACAGCGCATCCGGAGTCTTCAAGAGCGCTCAGGAAGTCGAAGGAAAGGAACGGGTTGTAGCCGCTTTCCGAACCTCTGGTCGTGCCGCCAAGGCTGTCCCATTCGGCGCGGGTGAACGCGCCGACGGTAGCCGCGACGCGGACCGAATAGTCCGCGTCCTTCGCATCCTCGGGTTCCTGATCCATGACGCTTACTTAAGCGCCCCAGTGTGACGCGCAAGTGCGACTGTCGCGTTCCTCAGGCAATCCGCATCGTCGCCGGATCGAAGCCTTCGAAAGTCATCTGGTCTGCATAGCGGAAGGTCAGGTCGATGGCCGGCTGGTCGCGGATCGTCCAGGTGATCACCGGCATCTTCAGCTTCTCGCGTACGAAGGAGACGAAGGGGTTGGGCAGGTCGCCGGCAGCATAGGAGGTGAAGTCGATCTGGTGCGCCAGCATCGAGAAATGCGCCTCGATCAGCTGGTTGTCCTTGCCGTAGGCCGTCAACCCGGCCGGAATTTTTGGCGCGTATCTGGCGAAGTCGCGGATCAGCCAGTGATCGAACGACATGATCGCGACCTTGCCGTCGTAAGCTTCGAGCAGCCTGCCGACGCTTTCGACCAGCCCGTCGTCGTGACCTGGAGTACCCTTCACCTCGACGACCAGCGGCACCCGCCCGGCTACGAAGTCCAGCGTTTCCTTCAAAGTCGGAAAATGATCGGCGGTGCCGCCGACCTTCATGGCGCCGATCTCGGCTGCCGTGCGCTGCCACACGAAGCCGTCCCGATCGGCCAGGCGCCGGAAATTGTCGTCATGGATGACGACCGGAACGCGATCGGCGGAAAGGTGCACGTCGCATTCGATGGCGAAGCCGCGCTCCACGGCCGCTGCGAAAGCCGACAGCGTGTTTTCCCAGCATTGCTTGTTGAGATCGTGATAGCCGCGATGCGCGATCGGCTGCGCGGTCAGCCAGGACAGGTCGCCCATAAGTTACTCGACCTCGATGACGGCTTCGATCTCGACGGCTGCGTTTAGGGGTAGGGCCGCCATACCTACCGCCACGCGGGCATGCTTTCCGCGCTCGCCGAGCACGGCCGCGAACAGGTCGGAGGCGCCGTTGCCAACCAGATGCTGCTCGGTAAAGCCCGGCGCCGAAGCGACGTAGATATTGATCTTGACCAGCCGCCTGATCCTCTCCAGGTCGCCGAGCGCCGCCTTGGCCTGCGCCAGAACGTTGATCGCGCAAAGCTTTGCCGCTTCCTGGCCGGCCGCCGTGTCGAGGTCGCGCCCGAGCAGGCCCGTCGCCGCCAGCTTGCCGTCCTTCATCGGCAATTGACCGGAGGGAAACAGGAGATTGCCGCTCTGCACGAACGGAACGTAGTTCGCCGCAGGCGCGGCGGCGGCCGGGATGACGATGCCCATATCCGCCAGCCGCTTTTCGATTGTTTCGCTCATGCTATTTCCCTATTGCTTGATGGAGCCGTGTCGGTTGGGGCGAAATTGCTATTTTTGCCTCGCTTCCGCCACGACTTTTTTTAACGTGGTCCATCTTTCCCTGCGGCTTGCCCCAGCCGCGAGCCCGGAGCCCGCCCATGCGCGCAGCGCGCGTTCTTCTTTCTTCGACAGTGCTTGCCCTTGCCGTGGCGATCCAGCCGGCGGCCGCACTTCCGCTGCTTCAGCCGCACCGGGCCGTCTATGACCTGTCGCTCGACAAGGCGAGCGATCGCTCCGGAATCACGGGGCTTACAGGACGCATGGTCTATGAGTTCAACGGCTCGCCTTGCGAAGGCTATACCGTCAAGTTCCGCTTCGTCACTCAGATCGACACCAGCGACAATTCGCGCCTGACCGACCAGCAGACCACGACGTTCGAGGACGCGAAGGGCAAGACCTTTTCCTTCGTGACCAAATCCTTCGTCGACCAGGCGCTCGACAAGGAGGTGAAGGGAACGGCGACGAAGGACGCCAAAGGCGTCAGGGTCGCCCTCGACAAGCCGGAAAAGCAGACCCTGAACCTCGGGCCGACCCAGTTCCCGACCCAGCATCTGGAAGAGCTGATCGGCAAGGCCGAGAAGGGGGAAACCTTCTATCAGACCAACCTGTTCGACGGATCGGAGGACGCGGACCGGATCATGAGCACGACGGTCATCGTCGGCAAGCCGGTGGTGGCAGCCAAGGACGATCCTGAATTGCCGGCGCTCAACAAGCTCGCCAAGGACAAATACTGGCCGGTCGACATCGCCTATTTCGACGACAGCAAGGCAGGCGACGGCGAGGAATTGCCGGAATATCGGATCAGCTTCAAGCTGAATCCGAACGGCGTCACGCGTGACCTGACGATGGACTATGGCGAGTTCTCGATGACCGGGAAACTGGTCAATCTGGCGCTGTTCAACGCCAGCCCGAAGAAAGCCTGCAACCAGTAGGCCGCTCGTGGCTGTCTATGTCGACGCGGCGATATGGCGCTACGCCGGGCGGCGCTGGTGCCATATGCTTGCCGACGACGAGGCGGAGCTCCATCGTTTCGCCGCGCATCTGGGCGTCAAGCGGTCGTCCTACCAGGGGCCGCCTAAGACGTCCGCGCCGCATTACGACATCACCGGGCTGGAGCGTGACCGCGCGGTCCGGTTCGGCGCCGTCGAATGCAGCCGCGAGGAGATCGTCGCGGTGTTCCGGCGCGTGAGGGTGAAGGGCGGAAAGGTCAGACGATAGAGCGTGTTTGCCCGAGTCTGGCCGTCGCGCTTGCATTTGCGGCGCTTCCCCTCTATATGCCGCCGCATTCCACACACGGACTTTGGTTTCCGACCGGGAGAAATCCGGAGGCGACCGCCGGTGGCGCAAGGGACTGTTCCCAAACGCCGTTGTCCGTGGAGGCCAACCGGAAAGGAACTTTTGAATGGCTCTGCCTGATTTCAGCATGCGCCAGCTTCTGGAAGCTGGTGTTCACTTCGGCCACCAGACCCACCGCTGGAACCCGAAGATGGCGCCTTATATCTACGGCGCTCGCAACAACATCCACATCATCGACCTGTCGCAGTCGGTTCCGCTGCTGCACCAGGCGCTCAAGCAGGTTTCCGATACCGTCGCCCGCGGCGGCCGCGTGCTGTTCGTCGGCACCAAGCGCCAGGCTTCGGACATCGTGGCCGACGCCGCGCAGCGCTCGGCACAGTATTATGTGAACTCGCGCTGGCTCGGCGGCATGCTGACCAACTGGAAGACGATCTCCAATTCGATTTCGCGCCTGCGCAAGCTCGACGAGATGCTGTCGAGCGGCGAGGCCCAGGCCTTCACTAAGAAAGAGCGCCTCAACCTCGACCGCGAGCGCGAGAAGCTCGACAAGGCGCTGGGCGGCATCAAGGACATGGGCTCGACGCCGGACCTGATGTTCGTGATCGACACCAACAAGGAGGCGATCGCCATCCAGGAGGCCAAGCGCCTCGGCATTCCGGTCGTGGCCATTGTCGATTCGAATTGCGATCCGGACAAGGTCGACTTCCCGATCCCCGGCAATGACGACGCGGCGCGCGCCATCCAGCTCTACTGCGACCTGATCGCGAAGGCCGCCATCGACGGCATCGCCCGTCAGCAGGGCGCGCTGGGCGTCGATGTCGGCGCTGCGGAAGAGGCTCCTGTCGAGCCAGCCATCGAAGAAGCTCCGGCGGCGGAAGCCTCGGCGACGGAGGCTCCGGCAGCCGATTCCTCGGAAGGCTGAGCGAAAGCCGGTAATCCGGCTTTCATCTTCCTGAAATTCGGGCGCGCTATCGCGCCCTAGGCGGCGCATCATCGGGATTCGATGGTGCGCCAGCGCATTCGTACCGAATGCGTCCGTTTGAGACAAAGAGGCGACAATGAGCATTTCAGCAGCACAGGTCAAAGAACTGCGCGACCTGACCGGCGCAGGCATGATGGATTGCAAGGCGGCGTTGGCGGAGACCGGCGGCGACATGGAGGCGGCGGTCGACTGGCTGCGCGCCAAGGGCATCGCCAAGGCCGACAAGAAGGCCGGCCGCACCGCCGCCGAGGGCCTGATCGGCGTCGACGCCGGCGTTCGCGAGGCGGCGATCGTCGAGGTCAATTCCGAAACCGATTTCGTGGCCCGCAACGAGGCCTTCCAGCAGATCGTGGCGAATGTCGCCAAGGTCGCGCTGGCCTATGGCGACACCGACGCCGTGGCGAACGCGAAATATCCGGGCTCCGACAAGTCGGTCACCGATACGATCCGTGACGCCGTCGGCACCATCGGCGAGAACCTGGGCTTCCGCCGCTCGCAGAAGCTGGCCGTTTCGCAGGGCGCGGTCGCGACCTATATCCACAACGCGGTGGCCGACAATCTCGGCAAGCTGGGCGTCCTGGTGGCCATCGAGACTGCCGGCGATGCGCACAAGGCCGGCGCCTTTGCCCGCCAGGTCGCCATGCACGTGGCCGCCACCAATCCGCTGGCGCTGTCGACCGACGAACTCGACCCGGCCGCGGTCGAGCGCGAGAAGGCGATCTTCTCCGAGCAGGCGCGCGCTTCCGGCAAGCCCGAGAACGTGATCGAGAAGATGATCGAGGGCCGCCTGCGCAAGTTCTACGAGGAAGTGGTGCTGCTCAAGCAGGCCTTCGTGATCAATCCCGACCTGACGGTCGAGAAGGCGCTCAAGGAAGCCGAAAAGGAAATCGGCGCGCCGGCCATGATCACCGCCTATGTCCGCTTCGCGCTGGGCGAGGGCATCGAGAAGGAAGAGAGCGATTTCGCCGCGGAAGTCGCCGCGGCCGTCAAGAAGTAGTCATTCCAGTCAAACCGCAGCCGAAGGGCGCCGCGTGACATCGCGGCGCCCTTCGTGTATCGGGTCGGAATCACGAAACCAGTAAGTAGCCATCGGGCCGGTTCGCCGTCCGGTCAGGCGCATGAGAAAACCCCGGGGGTCAGATGAAGCCGCTTTACCGACGTGTTCTCCTGAAAGCGTCGGGCGAAGCCCTTATGGGGGAACAGCATTTCGGCATCGACGTGTCGGTCGTCGACCGCATCGCCGCCGACATCGCCGAGGCGCGCTCGCTGGGTGTCGAGGTTGGCGTGGTCATCGGCGGCGGCAACATCTTCCGCGGCGTGGCGGTGGCATCCAAGGGCGGAGACCGCGTCACCGGCGACCATATGGGCATGCTGGCGACGGTCATCAATTCGCTGGCCTTGCGCACCTCCCTCATCAAGATCGGCGTCGACGCCGTGGTGCTGTCGGCGATCGCCATGCCCGAGCTGTGCGAGAGTTTTTCGCAGCGCCAGGCCACCGCCTACATGAACGAGGGCAAGGTGGTGATCTTCGCCGGCGGCACGGGCAATCCGTTCTTCACAACGGATTCCGCCGCCGCGCTGCGCGCCGCCGAGATCGGCGCCGATGCGCTGTTCAAGGGAACGCAGGTCGACGGCGTCTATTCGGCCGACCCGAAGAAGGAGCCGGCCGCCACGCGCTTCGAGCGCATCAGCCATGTCGAAGTCATCAATCGCGGCCTTTCCATCATGGATACGGCTGCGATTGCGCTTGCGCGCGAAAACCACATTCCCATAATCGTCTATTCGATCCACGAGAAGGGCGGTTTCGGGGAGATACTGAAAGGTGGCGGCCGTTGCACGGTCGTCGCTGACGATTGACACAGGGGCTTGGTGACAACAAGGGTCACGCCTGAATTCAGTGGGCCCGCAAAGGGCCGGGGAGACGACGATGAGCGGCGACTACAACGATCTCAAACGACGCATGGACGGAGCCATCGCCGCCTTCAAGCAGGATCTGGCGTCGCTGCGCACCGGGCGGGCTTCCTCCAACCTGCTCGATGCGGTCCAGGTGCAGGCATACGGCACGGCCATGCCGATCAACCAAGTGGCGACGATCTCGGTGCCTGAGCCGCGCATGATCTCTGTTTCCATCTGGGACAAGTCGATGGTCGGGGCTGTCGACCGGGCGATCCGCGAATCCAATCTCGGCTTCAATCCGATCGTCGACGGCACCAACCTGCGCATCCCGCTGCCTGAGCTCAACGAGCAGCGGCGCAAGGAACTGGTCAAGATTTCGCACGGCTATGCCGAGAATGCCCGCGTCGCGGCGCGCCATGTCCGGCGCGACGGCATGGACTTCCTCAAAAAGTCCGAAAAGGACGGCGATATCAGCGAGGACGATCAACGCAAGGAATCCGACCGCGTGCAAAAGCTGACCGACGAGACGATCTCCACCATCGACAGCCTGCTTGCCGAAAAGGAAGCGGAAATCATGCAGGTTTAGGATCGGCGGCCGTCGCGGCTCCGGTTCGAAAGCGAGACCATGACAACCTACGGGGCAACCCCCGCGCATGTCGCGATCATCATGGACGGGAACGGCCGCTGGGCCAAGGCGCGCGGCTTGCCGCGCCTTGCCGGCCATCGCGCCGGCGTCGAGGCCTTGCGCCGGACTGTCCGTGCCGCGCCGGGGCTCGGCATAGCCTATCTGACCGTCTACGCGTTTTCCTCGGAGAACTGGTCGCGTCCGCAATCGGAGGTCAGCGATCTCATGGGGCTGCTGAAAATCTTCATTCGCCGCGACCTTGCCGAACTTCACCAGAATGGCGTGAAAGTCGTCGTCATCGGCGACAGGGCCACTCTCCAGCCCGAGATCCGCAGCCTCCTGGAGGAGGCTGAATTGCTGACCGCGGGCAACGGCGCGCTCACGCTGGCGATCGCCTTCAATTACGGCGGCCGCGACGAGATCGCGCGGGCCGCCCGCAAGCTCGCCTTGAGCGTCGCGCGCGGTGAGATCGATCCCGAGGACATCACGCCCGCCGCGTTCTCCAGCGCGCTCGACACGGCCGGCATTCCCGATCCGGAACTGGTGATCCGCACCAGCGGGGAATTGCGCCTGTCGAACTTCCTGTTGTGGCAGGCGGCCTACAGCGAACTGGCGTTCCTGCCGTGCTACTGGCCCGATTTCAGCGCCGACCATCTCGCCGAAGCCGTGCGGGAGTTCGGCCGCCGCGAGCGCCGCTTCGGTGGGTTGGCCCCGCAAGACGTCGCCCTGTGAGCGGCGGGACCGTGAATGGCGGCCGCATGAGCAATCTCCAGGTCCGCGTCCTCTCTTCCATCGTCATGGCGGCGCTGACCCTTACGCTGGCATGGTGGGGCGGCCTGCCGTTCCGGCTGTTTGCGGCGGTCGTCGCCGGGGCGGTCTTCCTCGAATGGGCGGTGATGGCGCGTCAGGACGGCGGGGCAGGGCTGCTGGCCCGCGTGCCGGACGCGCTGCTGGCCGTGTTTCTGATCGCGCTGGTCGCCGGTCTGCCGGCGATGGAGCTGCTTTGCCTGCTGGCCGTCGCGGTGGTGGCCTGGGCGGTTGCCGCAAGGCTGGCCGGAACGAGCCGATGGGATGCTCCCGGCATCGCCTATGCGGGCCTGTCCGGATTCGCACTGGCCATGCTGCGGGATGGCGACCGCTCGGGTCTCGTAGCGATCCTCTTCCTGTTCGCCGTCGTCTGGGCGACCGACATTTTCGCCTATTTCGTCGGCAGGGCCGTCGGCGGACCGAAACTGGCGCCGGCGATATCGCCTGGCAAGACCCGCAGCGGCGCGGTGGGCGGTGCCGTTGGCGGAGTCGTCGCCGGACTGCTGGTCGCCATCGTTGTGGGAGCGGGCAATCTCGTTCTGCTGGGGTTCGCGGGGCTGGCGCTGTCGGTCGTCTCCCAGGCCGGCGATCTCTTCGAATCGTGGGTGAAGCGCCGGCATGGGCGCAAGGATTCCGGCCACATCATTCCCGGTCATGGCGGCGTGATGGACCGCGTCGACGGGCTTGTCGCGGCCGCGCTTGCCCTATACGTGATCGGTTGGCTGATGGCTTCGGCCGATCATCCGGCATCGGGACTGTTCCCGATGTGACGATCGGCCGGAAGCCGTTTGCAACGGTCACGGATTTGCCGGCTTTGCCGGCACAGTCTCGAGGCAGCCTCAGCGCAACCGAGGGCAGCAATTGAACGATATCCTTACCGCCGCGCACAGCACGCAGGCCTTTGTTCTGGGCACCATCATCCCGTTCCTGTTCGTGCTGACGGTCGTGGTGTTCGTGCACGAGATGGGTCACTACCTCGTCGGCCGGTTGTGCGGCATCGGGGTGACGGCGTTTTCCATCGGCTTCGGCCCGGAACTGGTCGGCTTCAACGACCGCCACGGCACCCGCTGGAAGCTGTGCGCCATCCCGCTCGGCGGCTATGTCAAGTTCGTCGGCGACATGAACGCCACGTCCACGCCCGATTCCACGGAACTGGAGGCGCTGAGCGAGGACGAGCGGCGCGTCGCCTTCCACACGCAGCCGATCTGGAAGCGTGCGGCCACCGTGTTCGCTGGTCCGCTGTTCAATTTCCTGCTGACCATCGCCGTCTTCGCCGTGTTGTTTTCAGCCTATGGGCGCTACGTGTCGGAGCCCATGGTCGCCGAGGTGACCGCAGGCAACCCCGCCGAACAGGCCGGCATCCAGCCGGGCGATCGCTTCGTCAGCATCGACGGCACCAAGGTCGAGAGCTTCGCCGACGTGCAGCGGCTCGTTTCCGGGCGAGCCGGCGACGCCATCACCTTCGTGATGCTGCGCGACGGCAAGGACGTGACCGTGGTCGCAACGCCGCGGCTGATGGAACAGGAAGACGCGCTGGGCAACAAGGTCAAGCTCGCCGTCATCGGCGTCGTCAACAACAGGGAGATGGGGCAGCCGCGCCTGGTGACCTATTCGCCCGCCGGGGCGGTCGTTGCGGCGGTCGAGGAGACGGGCCACATCGTCCAGCGGACCGGCCAGTTCCTCAAGCGTTTCGTGGTCGGGCGGGAGGACAGGTGCCAGCTCGGCGGGCCGGTGCGCATCGCCGGCATGGCCGAGCAGGCGGCCAAGCTCGGATTCGAATGGCTGGTGCAGTTGATCGCCCTTTTGTCGGTCGGAATCGGGATCCTGAATCTGCTGCCGATTCCGCCGCTGGACGGGGGGCATCTGCTATTCTACGCCATCGAGGCCGTGCTGCGGCGTCCCGTCTCGGAGCGCGCGATGGAGGCGGTTTACAGGACCGGTTTCGTGCTCGTGCTGGCCTTCATGGGCTTCGTTTTCTGGAACGACCTGTTTGGCTGCTGAAATCATGAAGAAATTCCCTCCGGAACGGTCCGCCGTTGAGGGCTCGTTTACCATGGCGAGGGATTGGCGTGACGCGAAAGCCACGCCGATTGGGGAAGTAAATACAAATTAACCAGAAGCCTTGCGTGTATGGAAAATCCGGTTATTACGGTATGAGAATTCGACCGCGACGTCCGGTTTTCTCGCCGTGGGGACTTCGAGAAAAAGGTTTTAAAGCCCGATGAAGGCAGCATCCAAGTTTATGAGCGCCGCGTCCGCGGCGGCCTTGTCCGCCGCCCTGATTGTGCCGTCGGCGCTCGCTTTGCAGCTTGTCGCCACGTCCGTGGCGCAGGCTGCCGTCGTCAGCAGGGTGGAAGTGCGCGGGAATTCGCGCGTCGATGCGGAGACCGTCCGCAACTACATCAAGATCAAGCCCGGCAAATCCTTCTCCAGCGCCGACGTGGACGACGCGGTGAAGGCGCTGTTCGGTACCGGCCTGTTTTCGGACGTGCAGATCAACCAGGTGGGGTCCGCGCTGGTCGTCACCGTGTCCGAGTACAAGGTGGTGAACCAGGTCCTGTTCCAGGGCAACAAGAAGCTGAAGGACGCCCAGCTCTCCAATACGGTGCAGTTGAAGCCGCGCGGCGCGTTCTCGCAGGCCGCGCTGGATGCCGACGTCGAGACGATCAAGGCGGCCTATTCCCATATCGGGCGCGACGACGCCACCGTGAGCGGTCAGGTCATGGATCTCGGCGAGAACCGCGTGAACGTCGTCTTCAACATCAACGAAGGCGACCGCACCAAGATTGCGGCCATCAACTTCATTGGCAACCACGCCTATTCGAGCCGCCGGCTCTCCGACGTCATCAACACCAAGCGTTCCAACATGCTGTCGTTCCTGTTGCGCGACGACGTGTTCGATGAGGAGAAGCTGAAGGCCGACGAAGAGCTGCTGCGCCGCTTCTACTACAACCACGGCTATGCCGACTTCCAGGTCGTCTCGGCCTTCGGTCAGCTCGACGATGCGACGAACGCCTACACGGTCAACATCACCGTGGAGGAGGGCGAGCGCTACACGTTTGGCGACATCAGCGTCGACTCCTCGATTCCCGAGGTCGATGCCAATGCGCTGCAATCGGTCGTCGAATCGCACAAGGGCGATGTCTACAGCGCCAAGGACGTCGAGGATTCCATCGTCGCGCTGACCGAGAGGGTGGCGGGGCAGGGCTATGCCTTCGCCCAGGTGACGCCGCGCGGCGACCGCAATTTCGAGAACCACACGATCTCGGTCACCTACACGATCGACCAAGGGCCGAAGGCTTATGTCGAGCGCATCGAGATCCGCGGCAACACGCGCACACGCGACTACGTCATCCGCCGCGAGTTCGACGTCAGCGAGGGCGACGCCTTCAACCAGGTTCTGATCCAGCGCGCGAAGAAGCGGCTGGAGAAGCTTGATTACTTTGAGAAGGTCGATATCTCCACCGCGCCCGGCTCGGAGCCGGACCAGGTGGTTCTGGTCGTCAACGTGGTCGAGAAATCGACCGGCCAGTTCACCATCGGCGCCGGCTATTCGACCGGCGGCGAAACGCCCGGCCCGTCGCTTTCGGGCGGCATCAGCGAGCGCAACTTCCTCGGCCGCGGCCAGTTCATCAGTATTTCGGCCGGCGGTGGCAAGCATTCGCGCGACTATAGCTTCTCCTTCACCGAGCCGTATTTCCTCGGCCGCCGCATCGCCGCGGGCTTCGACGTCTTCCGCTCGACGCGTGAATATGACGATGAATATGATTCCCAGACGACAGGCGCTACCATCCGCTTCGGCCTGCCGATCACCGACAATATCTCGACGCAGCTCGCCTACAATATTTCTCAGGAGAAGTACGAGTACGACGACGACTGCGGTACGCCGACCTGCGGGACTTCTCTGGCTATTCAAGATGGGATTGCACAAAGCCCCTGGCTCAAGTCGTCGGTCAGCGGCGGCATTACCTACAACACGATCGACGACACGAAGAATCCGCACTACGGCATTTTTGCTAACGTTGGCGCCGAATTTGCGGGCTTAGGTGGTGATGCCAAGTTCTACAAGTTCACGGCGCGCGCTTCGGTCTATCAGACGCTTTCGGAAGAGCTCGACATCGTTGGCGTTCTCTCTGGTGGTGCCGGCTATATCTCCAGCTATGGTAGTGACCCGCTTCGCATCTTCGACAATTTCGAAAACAACGACCGGATGATCCGTGGCTTCGAATACAACGGCATTGGCCCCATATCGAAGGATGGGGACGATCATCTCGGTGGCACGACGTACTTCAATGCGTCGGCCGAAGCACAGTTCCCGCTGCCGCTTGTTCCTGAGAGCCTGGGCTTGCGGGGTGCAGTGTTTGCCGATGCCGCCACGCTTTATGGCACCGAACTGGGTTCGGACAGGGTTCGGCCCGGCTCTGACGACATGAAATGGCGCGCTTCGGCTGGTATCGGCCTGATGTGGGCTTCGCCGTTCGGCCCGCTGCGCATCGACTACGCGATCCCGCTCGCGAAGGAAAAGACCGACGATACGCAGGAATTCAATTTCGGCATCTCCACCCGCTTCTGATGCTCGGGTGAAGCCGTTTCCGGACATTTGGCCCGGAAACGGCGTTCCGACCAGACTGGACATTGTTCTGGAATGACCGATCCGGTGTTTTTTGTCCCTTCGCGCCGGTACACGGTGGCCGAAGTCGCGGACCTGACCGGTTCCACGCTCGCCAATGAGGCTTACGCCGACGCCACGATCGAAACCATCGCCGCCGCGGGCGACGGCAGCACGAACGCGTTGGTGTTCGTGGAAGGCAAGCGCAACGCCGAATTGATGGAGGCGCTGACCGCCACGGCGGTGCTTTGCCAGCCGGAATTCGCCGACAAGGCGCCTGCCGGCGTGGCCGTCCTGGTCAATCCAAGGCCGCAGCAGGCGTTCGCCATGGTCGGGCGGTTGCTTTTTCCGGCCGCCGCGACGCCCGAACCGCTGACGTCGGAAACAGGCGTCTCGCCACAGGCCTTTGTCGATCCGGCGGCCAAGGTAGAGCCGGGCGCCATCATCGAGGCGGGTGCCGTCATCGGGCCGGGCGTCGGCATCGGCAGCGGCACCATTATTGCGCCGAACGCGGTCGTCGGCCGCCATTGCCAGATCGGCCGCGACAGCTATGTCGGACCAGGCGCTTCCGTCCAGTATGCGCTGATCGGCAACGGCGTGGTCATCCACGGCGGCGCGCGCATCGGCCAAGACGGCTTCGGCTTCGTTTCCGGCGCCAAGGGGCCGGAGCGCATGCCGCAGATCGGTCGTGTCATCATCCAGGACGACGTGGAGGTGGGATCGAACACCACGGTCGATCGCGGCGCCATGGCAGACACGGTCATCGGCGAGGGCACCAAGATCGACAACCTCGTCCAAATCGCCCACAACGTCCGCATCGGTCGCGGCTGCATCATCGCCGGCCATTGCGGTATTTCCGGTTCGGTGACGCTCGGTGATTACGTCATGCTCGGCGGCCGCGTCGGCATCGCGGATCACCTGACCATCGGCGACCGGGTGCAGGTGGCGGCGTCGTCGGGGCTGATGTACGACATTCCGGCCGGCGAGCGCTGGGCAGGCATGCCCGCCCAGCCGATGCGGGATTTCTTTCGCGAGCTTTCCGCGATACGTAATTTCACCAAGCACGGCAGGGGGAACAAGGATGGCTGACGGCGCGCCGGCGATACTCGAGGCGGTCGACATTCAGGGGCTGATGAAGCTCCTGCCGCATCGCTATCCCTTCCTGATGATCGACCGCATCATCGACATCGACGGCGACAATTCGGCCGTCGGGGTGAAGAACGTGACCTTCAACGAGCCGCATTTCCTCGGCCATTTTCCCGGCCAGCCGGTCATGCCGGGCGTGCTCATCGTCGAGGCGATGGCGCAGACGGCGGGCGCCATCTGCATCCGCGCCGCCGGCGTGGGCAAGCCCTCGCTCGTCTATTTCCTGACGATCGACGGCGCCAAGTTCCGCAAGCCGGTCGTGCCGGGAGACCAGTTGCGCATTCACGTGAAAAAGCTCAAGAAGCGGGGCAACCTCCTGAAATTCGCCTGTGAGGCCATCGTCGACGACACCAAGGTTGCCGAGGCCGAGATCCAGGCGATGATGGTCGACAACGACTGAGTTCCGATATCCATGCAAGATCAGACAGTTATCCATCCGTCTTCCGTCGTCGAGCCGGGAGCACAGATCGGCGCGGGCGTCCGCATCGGGCCGTTCTGTTACGTTTCCTCGGAAGCCGTCATCGGCGACGGCGTCGAACTGGTCGGCCATGTATCGGTGCTCAGCGCCACCACCATCGGCGCCGGAACCAGGGTCTATCCGATGACCACGCTTGGTGCGCCGCCGCAGAACACCAAGCACAAGGGCGGGCGCACCACACTCGTCATCGGGAAGAACTGCACGATCCGCGAGAACGTGACGATGCACACCGGCACCGATACCAGCCGCGGCACCACCGTCGTCGGCGACAACGGCAATTTCCTCGCCTATTCGCATATCGCGCATGACTGCATCGTCGGCGACAACTGCACCTTTGCCAATGGCGCGACGCTGGGCGGGCATTGCGAGGTCGGCGACAACGTCAATATCGGCGGCCTGACGGCGGTCCACCAATTCGTACGGGTGGGCGACAACGCCTTCCTGGGCGGCTGCTCGGCCGTCGTGGGCGACGTCATCCCCTATGCGATCGCCGTCGGCAACCGCGCCAAGCTGCGCGGTTTCAACATCATCGGCCTGAAGCGGTCAGGCATGGCCCGGTCGGAAATCCAGACGATGCGGCGCGCCTACCGCATGATCTTCGATCCCGCGCATCCCGTCTCGGAAAATGTCGGGAAGGCCAGGGCCGAGTTCTCCGGCTCCCCCACCGTCATGAAGATCGTGGACTTCATCTCGACCCGCGACAAACGCTACTATACCGTGCCGCCGTTGAAGGGCGGAGTCGGTGGCGATGACGAGGACTGACGAGGCACCTCGCTTCCAGTTTCCCGCCGGCTCCAGGGTCGGCATCGTCGCCGGTGGCGGCGCGCTTCCCGTCGAGGTCGCCCGCAGCCTGTCGGAACAGGGACTGAACCCGTTCGTGCTGATCGTGGCGGGCGAGTCGTCTCCCGATTCCGGGCTCGATCGCTTCGACCACGACGTACTGGCGCTGGAGGAACTCGGTTCGCTGGTGGCGACGCTGAAACGCCATCGCGTCACCCATGTCGTGCTGGCCGGCGAAATCCGCAGGCGCCCGAGATTGGCGGCGATGCGCATCAGCCTCGGGCTGCTGGCGATCGTCCCGACTGTCGTGGCCGCCCTTGCCAAGGGCGACGACGGCCTGCTGCGCGTCGTCATCAGGGGGCTTGAGGCGCGCGGCTTCACGGTCGTCGGCGCGCACCAGCTCGTGCCGGACCTCGTCGCTGGCGAGGGGCCGTTGACGCGCAAGGCGCCTGCGGCGTCCGACAAGGCCAATCTCGACGCCGCCTATGCCGCCGCCAAGGCCATCGGCGGCCTCGACATCGGTCAGGGCGCGGTGGCGATCGGCGGCCGCGTCATTGCGCTGGAAGGCATCGAGGGAACCAACGGTATGCTGGAACGCGTGAAGGACCTTCGCCAGCACGGGCGCCTGGCCGGAAAGGCCGGCGGCGTTCTGGTCAAATGCGCCAAGCCGCGCCAGGAAATGCGCGCCGATATGCCGACGATCGGCCCGCAAACGGTGGAGCTCGCACATGCCGCCGGCCTGTCCGGCGTCGGCATCGAGGCCGGCCGCTCGCTGGTGATGGACGGTCCCGATATGATTGCCCTTGCCGACAGGCTCGGCCTGTTCGTCGTTGGCCTCGAGGCGCGAGACGATCATGGCTGAGACGAAACCGGAAGCGCGGCCTTTCAAGCTCGGCGTGGTGGCCGGCGAGGAATCCGGCGACCTGCTTGGCGCGGATCTGGTGCGCGCGCTGCAGCGCGTGACAGGCCGCGATGTGCAGCTTGCCGGCGTCGGCGGCCGCCATCTCGGCGAACTCGGCCTGTCGTCGATCTTCGACGCCGGCGACATCGCGCTGGTCGGCGTCAGCGCGGTGCTGCGCGACCTGCCGCGCCTTATGCGCCGGATCGGGCAGGCCGCCGACGCCGTCGTCGCGCAGAGGCCGGACTGTCTCGTCACCATCGACAGTCCCGATTTCGCCCTCAGGGTCGCGCGGAAGGTCAGGGCCGCCGATCCGTCCATTCCCATCATCCATTATGTCTGCCCGAGCGTTTGGGCATGGCGGTCGGGCAGGGCGGCGGCGATGCGGGATCATGTCGACCGCATCCTGTGCCTCCTGCCGTTCGAGCCTGCCGAACTGGAACGGCTGGGCGGGCCGGAAGGCGTCTATGTCGGCCATCGGCTGACGCGAGACGCTGATGTCGATGCGGCCGCCACGATGCAGGCCGCGCCGCGCGACCTGTCGCCGGAGCGCGAGAAGACGCTGCTGCTGCTGCCCGGATCACGCCGGGGCGAGGTACGGCGGCTGATCGAGCCGTTCGGCGAGACGGTTTCGGTGCTGGCGTCGCGGGGCCACAGGCTGCGCCTGCTGCTGCCGACGGTGCCGCATGTCGCCGATCTGGTCCACCATGCGGTCGCCGGCTGGGTACACCGGCCGCAAATCCTCACCGAGGCTCAGGACAAATGGCGGGCCTTCGGCGAGGCCGACGCGGCGCTGATCGCCTCCGGCACCGTTTCCCTGGAACTGGCGATGAGCGGCGTGCCGATGGTCTCCACCTACCGGCTCGACCCCGTCATGCGGATGGCGCAGGGGCTGATAACGACGTGGTCGGCCCTGCTTCCCAACCTGATTGCCGACCGGCCGGTGGTTCCGGAATTCTACGACCGCTATGTGCGCCCGCAAAACCTGGCGCGGCACCTGGAAGCCCTGTTCGTGGAGAGCGGCATTCGCGCCTGGCAAAAGGACGGCTTCGCCGAGGTGCGCCGGCGGATGGAAACGGACCGGCCGGCGGGAGACCTGGCGGCGGAGGCGGTGATGGGAGTAGTCAAGCAGTCGGCAATGGGCAGTCGGCAGTCGGGATGATCAGCCGGCGCCGCAACGCCGCCTCCTCGATCAACTCGTCCATACCGACTGCCGAATTGCCGACTGCCAGATTTTACCGTTTCGCGATCGGCACGTAGTCACGCTCGGTTGCGCCGATATAAAGCTGGCGGGGGCGGCCGATCCTCTGCTGCGGATCCTCGATCATTTCCTTCCACTGGGCGATCCAGCCGACGGTGCGGGCGACCGCGAACAGCACTGTGAACATGGTCGTGGGGAAGCCGAGCGCCTTCAGCGTGATGCCGGAATAGAAATCGACGTTCGGATAAAGCTTCTTCTCGATGAAATATTCGTCGGTGAGCGCGATCTTCTCCAGTTCCATGGCGATGTCGAGCAGCGGATCGTCCTTGATGCCGAGTTCGCCGAGAACCTCGTGCGCGGTCTTCTGCATGATCTTGGCGCGCGGGTCATAGTTCTTGTAGACGCGGTGGCCGAAGCCCATCAGGCGGAACGGATCGTTCTTGTCCTTGGCGCGGGCGATGAATTCGGGGATGTGGTCGACATGGCCGATCTCGCCCAGCATGTTGAGCGCCGCCTCGTTGGCGCCACCATGTGCCGGTCCCCACAGGCAAGCGATGCCGGCCGCGATGCAGGCGAACGGATTGGCACCCGACGAACCGGCAAGGCGCACCGTCGAGGTCGACGCGTTCTGCTCATGGTCGGCATGCAGGATGAAGATGCGCTCCATCGCGCGCGCCAGCACGGGATTAACCTTGTATTCCTCGCACGGCACGGCGAAGCACATGTGCAGGAAGTTGGCGGCGAAGCCGAGATCGTTCTTGGGGTAAACGAACGGCTGGCCGATATGATACTTGTAGGCCATCGCAGCGATCGTCGGCATCTTGGCGATCAGCCGGATCGAGGCGATCATACGCTGGTAGGGATCGGAGATATCGGTCGAGTCGTGATAGAAGGCCGACAGCGCGCCGACGACGCCGCACATCACCGCCATCGGGTGCGCGTCGCGGCGGAAGCCGCTGAAGAACTTCGTCATCTGCTCGTGCACCATCGTATGACGGGTCACGCGATAGTCGAAATCCTCCTTCTGCGCCTTGGTCGGCAGCTCGCCGTAAAGCAGCAGGTAGCAGATTTCCAGAAAATCGCCGTGCTCGGCCAACTGGTCGATCGGATAACCGCGATGGAGCAGGATGCCGGCATCGCCGTCGATATAGGTGATGGCGGATTCGCAGCTCGCGGTGGAGGTGAAGCCAGGATCATAGGTGAAGGCGCCGGTATCCTTGTAAAGGGAACCGATGTCGATCACATCTGGACCAATCGTCCCGCTTCGGACCGCGAACTCATGCGCCTTGCCGGCCACTTCGATCGTCGCCGCCGCTTCTTCGGCTTTCGCATCGAGATCGACTTTTTTCGCTGCTTCCGACATGGCGATTTCCTTTTTCCCTAGCAACCGACGCAGGCTGGTGCGCATCCGCAAAACTGAGAGCGCGGCCCGGACCGGGGAGTGCTACTGCATTCGTGATGGTGTGCCAAGTTAGGCCAAGGGCTAATGTTGCACCGCAACAGGTTCCTTTCAATGCCAATCTTCTTGGGCCAGTTCTCCTAATCGATTTGATCGTTGATGCGGCCGAGGCTTTCCTCACGGCCCAGAACGGCCAGAACGTCGAAGACGCCCGGCGATGTGGAGCGGCCGGTCAGCGCCGCCCGCAGCGGTTGCGCAACCTTGCCGAGCTTCAATCCGGCTTGCTCCGCATAGGCCCTGACGGCGGCTTCCGTCGTTTCGGCTGTCCATTCCGGCAGAGCACCCAGCATCGGCTGGAGCGCCTTCAGCACGCCTTTGGCGTCCCCGTCCAGGATGGCGGCGGCCTTTTCATCCAGCACGAGCGGCCGGTCTGCGACGATAAAGTATGCGTTGTCGGCAAGTTCGACCAGCGTCTTCGCGCGCTCCTTGAGGCCTGGCATCGCCTGCAGAAGCTGCGCCTTCGCCTTGTCGGTGAGCTTGTCCGCGAGCGCTTCGCCATAGGGCAGGTGAGGTAGGGTCTCAAGCAGAAGGCCGGTCAGCCGGCCGTCGTCCATCGCGCGCATATGCACGCCGTTCAGGGCCTCCAGCTTGGCGAAGTCGAAACGCGCCGCGCCCTTGTTCACGTCGGCGATATCGAACCACGAGATCATGTCCTCGACCGACATCACTTCATCGTCACCGTGGCTCCAGCCGAGCCGCGCCAGATAGTTGAGCAGCGCCTCAGGCAGGTAACCCATGGCGCGATAGGCCTCGACGCCGAGCGCGCCGTGACGCTTCGAAAGCTTGGCCCCGTCCGCGCCGTGAATGAGCGGGATATGGGCCATCTTCGGTACGTCCCAGCCCATCGCCTGGTAGATAACGGTCTGACGGGCCGCATTGGTGAGATGGTCGTCGCCGCGGATGATGTGGGTGACGCCCATGTCGTGATCGTCCACCACCACGGCATGCATGTAGGTCGGAACGCCGTCCGAACGCAGGATGATCAGATCGTCAAGATCCTTGTTGGGAAAGCGCACGTCGCCCTGCACGAGATCGTGAACGATCGTTTCGCCTTCGAGCGGCGCCTTGATGCGGATGACGCCCGGAACGCCTTCCGGCGCTTCGGAAGGGTCGCGATCACGCCACTGGCCGTTGTAGCGCGGCGGCCGGCCCTCGGCCCGGGCTTTTTCGCGCATGGCGTCGAGCTCGGCCGGCGTCTCGTAGGCGTAGTAGGCCTTGCCGAGGCGTACCAGTTCCTCGGCCACCTCGCGGTGGCGCGCGGCGCGGCCGAACTGCGAGATCGCGTCGCCGTCCCAGGTCAGGCCGAGCCAGGTCAATCCGTCGAGGATGGCGGCCGTGGCCGCGTCGGTGGAGCGCTCGCGGTCGGTATCCTCGATCCTGAGCAGCATCTTGCCACCGGTGTGTTTGGCGTAGAGCCAGTTGAACAGCGCCGTGCGCGCGCCGCCTATGTGCAGGAAGCCGGTGGGCGAGGGGGCAAAGCGGGTGACAACCTGATCGGACATGGAACTCCCCGGCCGGCGGGTGATGAAGGAAGGGACTTGCGGACTTTTCCGCAGCGCGCGTTCATGTAGCATAGGAGGTCGAGGGCGCAAGGGGCAGGGCCGGATGACGGGGCGGGGCCGAAGCGCGGACGCACAAGCGCGCGGGGCGCAGGCGCTCAGCGAACGCACCCTGTTTGCGCCCGGAAAGCCTGGCGACGCCTTGCCGGAGGCTGTGCCGGGCGCGCGACCGGCAAGCCCTTCGTCTGAAAAGCCTGCATCGCCCGAACCGCTGCGTCCGCCGGACGTCGGCATTGTCGGCCGCCTTGTCCGCCGGCGGCGCGGTTTTTCTCTCGTCGCATTGGTAGCCGCCGCAGGCCGGGACGCGGAACTGGAACTGGACCGTGGCCTCGCCTTCCTGCTGGTTCCCGTGTTCCTGGCCGCGGGCGCGGTCTTCTATTTCTCGCTCTCGTTGGAGCCAGGATGGTTTCGTCCTCTGGCCGTTGCATCAGCGCTGGCCCTGCTTGCCGTCGCGACCGCGCACCGTCGAGCCATCCATCTCGCCTGCATGGCAGCCTTTCTCGTTGCGGCGGGACTTCTGCTTGCAAAATTCGAGACGTGGCGCGCGGCCGGGACTACGTTGGGAGCGGAGATTTCGACGCATGTCACCGGTCGCGTCGTTTCGATCGACGATCTGGCAAGCGGGCGCGTCCGGTTAACCTTGGACGTCATCTCCACTGCGCGGCCGAAGCTGCGCTACCAGCCGCAGCGCGTTCGGCTTTCGGCACGCGCCGTGGGCGGTGGGATCGTGCCCGGTGCGACCGTCACGGGCTATGCGCGCCTGCTGCCACCGAACGGGCCTGTTCGCCCCGAAGGGTATGATTTTTCCTTCGAAAGCTATTTTGGCGGTCTCGGCGCCAGCGGCTTTTTTCTCGGCAATCCGAAGCCCGTGGCCGGCAAGCCGGCGCCGCTTCGCGCGCGCGCCTGGGCGGCAGTCGAAGACTTCAGGGACGTCGTCGCCGACCGCGTCCGCTCCAGCATCGGCGGACCGGAAGGCGAGATCGCGGCGGCGCTGATCGTGGGCGTGCGAGCCGGCATTCCCGACGCGATCAATGAGGCCATGCGCAAGACCGGCATCTACCACATCATCTCCATATCGGGCCTGCATATGGCGCTGGTCGCCGGCACGGTGATGGCGCTGATGCGCGGGGCGTTCGCTCTTTTCCCGGGTTTCTCGTCACGCCGTCCGGTCAAGAAATACGCCGCCGCTGCCGCGCTTTTCGCGATCGCAGCCTATCTGCTGATTTCCGGAATCGTCGTGGCGGCCGAGCGCAGCTTCATCATGCTGGCGGTGATGCTGCTGGCCGTCCTGTTCGACCGCGCAGCGCTGACCATGCGCAACCTCGCGATCTCGGCGATCATCGTCATCGTGGCCTCCCCGCACGAGGTCGTCGGACCGAGTTTCCAGATGTCGTTCGCGGCCACCGCAGCACTGGTCGGCGCTTACGCGGCGTGGGCGAACCGCAATTCGGGAAGGACGTCGGGGCCGCCGCCGCAGCGATCGGCGTCGGCGCGTGTCGCCCGCAAACTCGCCGGCGGCGTCGGCGGCGCTGCGATGACCTCGATCGTGGCCGGCTGTGCGACCACGCTCTACGCCGTATGGCATTTCCAGCGGGTCGCCCCGCTCAGTCTCTTCGCCAATCTGGCGGTCATGCCCATCACTTCGCTGATCGTCATGCCCTTTGCCGTGTTCAGCGCGATCCTGATGCCGTTCGGCCTCGACTATCCGTTCCTGTGGGTCATGGGGAAGGGGCTTGCCGCCATGATCGCCATCTCCGAAGCGATCGCCGCGCATTCGCCGCTCGACGGCGTCGGTCTGATCTCGGGGCGATCGGTGCTGTTCGTCACCGTTGCGCTGGTGATCGGCACGATGGCGACGACAAGGTTGAGGATGGCCGCGTTGCCCTTCGCCCTGGCCGGACTGATGACCATCCATCAGGTGCGCCTGCCGGATGCTCTGGTCTCCGAGGACGCGCGACTGATCGCCCTGCCCATAGGCGGTGGCGAACTGGCGGCGAGCCGCAAAAGGCCGAATGAATTCACCATCGACAACTGGCTGCGCGCCCTCGATGCCGAGGCTGTCGTCCTGCCTGAAAACCCGATGGGGGAAGATGCGCGCTTTGCATTCGACAGTCCACTGGACCTTCCCTCGGGAACGCCGTTCCTGTGCGGGGACGATCTGTGCCTGGCGCGCCACGCTTCGGGCGCCATCGTGGCGACGGCGCGAACGGCGAAAGCGGCCCGGCGAGCCTGCGCCTATGCTTCGCTCATCGTCATTGCCGACGCCACCGCGCGAGATCCGTGCCATGACACGCTGGTCGCCGTCGTCACGGCGCGCGACCTCGCACGACGGGGAAGCGCAGCGATCTACTTCGCCAAAGCTGCGGATACGCAGCCGATGGTTCGCTTCGCTGTCGAGCAGGACTATCGCCCTTGGCACATACAGCGAAAATTCTCGCGCGAGGCGCGAGGTCTTGGCCCGTATCAACCGCGAAGACCGTATCAGCGGCGCGAGGGCCGGGAGCAAAGCAGGTAACCCAGCTTTTGCGCAGTCCCGCTCATCCGGGAGGGAGGCTCGGGTTTCATCCGGAACCTTGCGAAGTGATGGCCTTTTCAGGTCAGCCGGCGCCCTCACCCTTCCGGACTGGATTCCGGCTTCCAGCTCCCGCCCGGAGCCTACCCTCGGGCTTGCCGGAGGCAAGACCCCGGAGGTGCTCGGTGGCGTTCGGGATGACGCTGCGCGCGCTTCCTGTTGCAGCAGGGTTCTCTTCTCAATACCGCCGGATCAGCCCCACCAACTTGCCGCGCACGCTGACGCGGTCGGGCCCGAAGATGCGGGTCTCGTAAGCGGGATTGGCCGCCTCCAGCGCAATCGAGTCGCCCTTGCGGCGGAAGCGCTTCAACGTCGCTTCCTCGTCGTCGACGATGGCGACGACGATCTCGCCGGGCGTCGCCGTATTCGCGTTCCTGATGATGACCGTATCGCCGTCGAAGATGCCGGCCTCGATCATCGAATCGCCTTTGACCTCAAGGGCATAATGCTCCCCGCTATGGATCATGTCGGGCGGCACGGAGATGGAATGGGTGCGGTTCTCGATCGCCGCGATCGGCACGCCGGCGGCGATGCGGCCCATGACCGGGATCGAGACCGATGCACTGTCATCATCGTCATTGCTGGCAGCCTGTAGCCGTGCCGGTTCCTTTGCCGCCGGCCGCCCCAGGCCGCCTTGGATGACCCCCGGCGAGAATTTCCTGGCGGCGTTCAGCCCTGGCGCCATGGAATCGGGCAACTTGACGATCTCCATCGCGCGCGCGCGGTTGGGCAGGCGGCGAATGAAGCCGCGCTCCTCGAGCGCCGTGATCAGGCGATGGATGCCGGACTTCGAAGCGAGGTCCAGCGCCTCCTTCATTTCGTCGAAGGAAGGCGGGATGCCGGTCTCTTTCAACCGCTCGTGGATGAAGAGAAGAAGTTCGTGCTGCTTGCGCGTCAACATCGGCGGCCCCCAGTGATCTCGAAGCGGACAGGGTCGAAACAGAATCGGAAAACAAACCCGGAACAAACACTATCTGTTCCAGTTGTGTTCCGCAACCTTTTAAAGTTTAATGAATTCGTTGACGCTTTGTTCAGGCTGCCGCCGGGGCCAGCTCTCCGGTTATGCCGGATCGCGCAGCATCAATACCCGGCAGTTATCTCCGGCAGCGGAGGGAGGAGCGTGCGGTTCGCGCACGATCAGGCCGTTGGCGTCGGCAAGCGTCTTCAGCATGGAGGAGTCCTGAACGCCGAACGGGGCGGCGGTCAGGCCTTCCGGTTCCTTGCGTACGACGGCTCGAATATAGTCCTGCCGGTGGTCATTCGCCGCCATCGATGCGGTCAGCCGTGCTTCGCGGACATCCTGCACGAACGGGCGGCCGCCGAGTTTTGCCAATAGGGGTTTCAGGAAGAGCTGCGAGCAGACGAGGCTGGCGACGGGGTTGCCCGGCAGGCCGATGCAACGCGTCTCGCCCATGCGCCCGAACATCAGCGGCTTGCCGGGGCGCATGGCGATCTTCCAGAAGTCGAGCGTCATGCCTTCGCCCGTCAGCACGTCGTGGACGAGATCGTGATCGCCGACGGATGCGCCGCCGAGGGTGACGATGACATGCGCGCCGGCTTCCACCGCCTTGCGCACGAGGGCGGCGATGGCGTCGTTGCGGTCGGCGGCGATACCGAGATCAAGCGCGCGCGCGCCGACGGACCGCGCTGCAGCCGCGACACCGTAGGCGTTGGACGAGATGATCTGGTCCGGCCCCAGTACGCTTCCGGGCGGCAGCAATTCGTCGCCAGTGGCGATGATGGCGACGAGCGGCCGGCCGACGACCGGAACGGCAGGGTGGTTGCCCGACGCGGCCAGCGACAGCGCGGCGGGATCGAGCAGCCGGCCTTTTTCCAGCAGAACGTCGCCCTCGCGGAAATCGAGCCCGGCGCGGCGCACATGCCGGTTGGCGTCCGTCGGTTCCAAGACCTCGATGCGGCCGTCTCCGAGATCGCGGACGTTCTCCTGGATGACGATCGTGTCGGCGCCTGCGGGCAGGGGCGCTCCGGTGAAGACCCGCACGGCCTGCCCCTGCGCAATGGTTCCCGAGAAGCCGCGGCCCGCGGGAGCCGTGCCGACGACCGAGAGTCGAGCAGGAACGGCGGAGACGTCGTCGGCGCGTACCGCGTAACCGTCCATCGCAGAGGCGTCGAACGGCGGCTGCGTGCGCAGCGCCGCGAGCGGTTCGGCCAGAACGCGGAAAAAACCCTCATGCAGCGGAACGGTCTCGGCGGGCAGCGGAGCCACGTCCTCCAGCAGGCGATCGAGCGCCTCGGCAACCGGGACCAGCGCCATCAGTCGGCTTTCCCCGACAGGGGCGCGGTGTAGTCGCCGGATTTGCCACCGGATTTTTCGAGCAGGCGGATACCTGAAATGACCATGCCGCGATCCACCGCCTTGGCCATGTCGTAGATGGTCAGGCAGGCGACGGAGGCGGCCGTCAGCGCTTCCATCTCGACGCCGGTCTTGCCGGTGACGCGCGCCAGTGCCGTTACCTTCAGGCCCGGCAGCCCGTCGTCCGGTTCGATGTCGACCGACACCTTGGTCAGGAGCAGCGGATGGCAGAGCGGGACGAGTTCATGCGTCTTCTTCGCTGCCATGATGCCGGCGATGCGGGCCGCGCCGAGCACGTCGCCCTTCTTCGCATTCCCTGTCAGGATCATGCGCAGCGTTTCGGGCTGCATGGTCACCAGCCCCTCGGCGATCGCGGTGCGTTCGGTCTCGGCCTTGGAACCGACATCGACCATGTTGGCCGTGCCGTCGGCATCCAGATGCGTTAGGCCGCCGGCCATCAGGCCGCTCCGGCGGGATGGTCGAGGCCGAGCAGGGTTTTTGTCGCGGCGGTCACGTCGGCCTGCCGCATCAGGCTCTCGCCGACCAGGAAGGTGCCGATGCCGGCCTTTTCCAACCGCCGGCAATCGGCATTGGTGAAGATGCCGCTTTCGCCCACCAGAACCCGGTCGCCGGACACCATGCCCGCCAGCCGTTCGGAGGTTTCCAGCGTGGTCTCGAAGGTTCTCAGGTTGCGGTTGTTGATACCGATGAGCCGTGACGACAGCTTCAGCGCGCGCTCCATCTCGGCCTCGTCATGCACCTCGACGAGCGCATCCATGCCAAGCGAGAAGGCAGCTTCCTCCAACTCGCGAGCCAGGGCGTCATCGACACTAGCCATGATGATCAGGATGGCGTCGGCGTCCCAGGCGCGTGCTTCGTAAACCTGGTAGGGATCGAACAGGAAATCCTTGCGCAGCGCGGGCAGGGTGATCGCCGCACGGGCCGCCGTCAGGAATTCCGGCGCGCCCTGGAAGGACGGCGTGTCCGTGAGCACCGACAGACAAGTCGCGCCGCCGGCCTCGTAAGCGCGCGCCAGTACGGGCGGGTCGAAATCCGGGCGGATCAGTCCTTTGGACGGACTTGCCTTCTTGACCTCGGCGATCAGGGCGAAGCGCCCGGCCTTGCGCGCGGCTTCGAGTGCCGACAGGAAGCCGCGCGGCGGCGAGGCGTCCCGCGCCCGCGCCCGGATATCGGCCACCGGCATCCGGGCCTTGGCGGCGGCAATCTCGTCGCGCTTGTAGGCTTCGATCTTTTTCAGGATATCGGTCACGGACGTCTACCTGTTCGAAACCTTGACCAACGTTTCCAGCACGGCCTGGCTCTTGCCGGAGTCGACGACTTCAGCGGCAAGCCGGATGCCGTCCGGCAGGTCTGAAACTTTGCCGGCGATGACGAGGCCTGCGCCGGCGTTCATCAGCACCGTGTCGCGATAGGCGCCCGATTCGCCTGCGAGAACCTTGCGCAGTTCGCCGGCATTGTAGGCGGCGTCGCCACCACGCAGCTCTTCCTTGGTGCGGCGCGGCAGGCCCATACCCTCGGGCGTCAGCGTGAAGGTGTGGATCTTACCGTCGCGCAGTTCCGCCACCGTCGTCTCGCCGGTCGTGGTGATCTCGTCGAAGCCGTCGCCATGCGCCACCCAGCTATGCTCGGCGCCAAGGCCGAGCAGCGTTTCGGCGACCGGAATGACCCACTCCGGTGCGAATACGCCGACCATCTGGCGGTTGACGCCGGCCGGATTGGACAGCGGTCCCAGCAGGTTGAAAATGGTGCGCGTGCCGAGCTCCACCCGCGTCGGCCCGACATGCTTCATCGCCGGGTGGTGAGCGGGTGCGAACATGAAGCCGACGCCTGCCTCGGCGATGCAGCGGCCGATCTCCTCTGGCGTCAGGTCGATCTTGACGCCGAGCTCCATCAGCACGTCGGCCGCGCCCGTAGAAGAGGACAGCGCGCGGTTGCCATGCTTGGCGACCGGCACGCCGGCGGCGGCGATGACGAAGGCCGAGGCGGTCGAGATGTTGACGCTGTGCGAATTGTCGCCGCCGGTGCCGACGATGTCGATGGCGCCGGGCGGCGCCACGACGCGAAGCATCTTGTCGCGCATGGTGGCGACGGCACCGGAAATCTCGTCGACCGTCTCGCCGCGCACGCGAAGCGCCATCAGGAAGCCGCCGATCTGCCCCGGCGTCGCGTCGCCCGACATGATGATATCGAAGGCGTCGCGCGCTTCCTCGAAGGAAAGCGCGGTGCCCGACGCCACCTTGGCGATATGGGGTTTCAAGGCGGTCATTGGACCATCGCCTGCTGGATCGCCGTCTGGTCGATGTGAACCTCGTACTGGGTCTGCAACTGCGCGACGAGCTGGTCGAGAAGATCGTCGGACATGCCGGACGCGAAGGATTTCTGCGCGTCCTCGGGAACCGAGCTTGCGTCGGCGCCTGCCGGCTCGAACGATTCGGCGACCTTGTAGAGGATCTTGGCGTCCCCCGTCGGCGACGGGATGATGCCGGTGCCGCCTTCGGGGACGCTGAACATCACGGCGGCGCCTTCCTTGCCGAAATCGGCATCGTCGGCCTCGCGCTTGAGGCCGCGCTTGGTCTGCTTTTCAAGTTTCAGTTCGGAAGCGATCGTATCGAGCGAGGTGCCGTCCTTGAGCCGTTTCTCCAGTTCCGACGCCTTCGCCGCGAGGCGCTTGTCGGTCTCCTGCGCCGTCCAGTCGGCGACGACCTTCTCGCGCACCTCGTCGAGCGTGCGGTCGCGGGCAGGGGTGATGCCGTTGACCTCGTAGAACACGAAGCCGTTATCGGCCGTATTGAGGCCGTCGTTCTCGACGCCGGTCTCCGCGTCGAACACGGCGTGGATGAGCGCGGCCGATTCGGGCAATTCGCTGACCACCGATCCGTCCGGCTTCTGGCCGGCACGATCGATCGCATCGACGGTGACGACCTTGAGCTTCAGCTTGTCGGCCGCTTCCTGCAGCGTCGCGCCGCCGGCACGGGCGTCCTCGTAGCTGTCATGCACGTCGAGCAGTACGCGGCTAGCCTCGCCGAGCGCGAGCTGCTTGCGGATCTCGTCGGAGACTTCCGGCAGCGGCTTCACGACTTCCGGCTTGATTTCAGTGACGCGCAGCAGCACCGGACCGAACGAGCCCTGTACCACGTCGCTGACCTGATTCACGCCGAGCGAAAAGGCGGCGTCGGCGACCGCCTTGTCGGCGACCTTGTCCTTGGACAGCGTGCCCAGCGATACGTCGGCTTCCGTCTTGCCCTGCGCGGTCATGACCTTGTCGAAGGTCGCGCCGGCCTTGATCGAATCGAGCGCGGCCTTGGCGTCGTCGACCGATTTGAAAACCAGTTGCTCGATGGTGCGCGTTTCCGGCGTCGTATAACGCGCCTTGTTCTGGTCGTAGTCGTCCTTGACCTGTTGGTCGGTGACCGCGCCGGGGTCCGTGATGTCCTCGGGCTCCAGCCGCACATAGGAGAATTTTCGGTATTCAGGCGCCGCGTATTTCTTCTTGTTTTCCTCGAAATAGGATTTCAGCGCGTCTTCGGACGGCGGATCGATCGGCTCGACCAGCGACTTGGGCAGCGCGACATAGTCGATGGTGCGGTCCTCGCCGCGATAGAGCGCAAACGCTTTCAGGAAGGCGTCGGGAGCCTTCAGGCCGTCGGAGACGGCTTCCACGATCTGCTGGCGCACGGCGACCTGTGAGCGGTTCTTGAGGTAATCCTCCGGCCGCATTCCGACCTGGCGCAATATGTAGTCGAACATCTGGCGGTCGAACTGGCCGCCCGGTCCCTTGAAGGCGGGATCGTCGCGCGTGAGCTGGGCAAGACGGTCCTTGGAGAGGCCGAGGCCCATCTTGCGCGCCTGCTCGTCGAGCAGCGCGCCAGACAGGAGCTGCGACAGGACCTGATTGTCAATGCCGAGCGTCTGCGCCTGGTCACGCGTGAGCCGCTGGCCGAACTGCTGCGACATGGCGTTGATCTGACGGTCGTAGGCCAGCCGGTATTCGTTCACCGAGACGGACGTGCCGCCCACCGTGATGACGGAATGGTGCCCGGCAATGGTGCCCAGCAGCCGTCCGGAAATACCCCAGACGGCGAAGCTGAGAACCAGCAGCGACAGAAGCGCCTTGGCCACCCAGGTTCCGGCCGCGTTTCTCAGAAAAGTCAGCATAGTTCGTTCCGAATTGCCCGAAGCAAGCGCAATAGCGTCCTTCATCGCCAGTGTCGATTGCTTTGTGGCCCGTTTTTGGTAGGGAGGGCGACGCGCTCAAGCATGGGGAGAAAGCTCATGACGCCCGGAATTCGTCCTCTCGTGGCCGGCAACTGGAAGATGAACGGCACGGGTTCTTCATTGAACGAACTGCTGATGATCGCCAACGGCTTCAAGGGCGAACTGGGAGATGTCGCAGATGCGCTGGTATGCGTGCCAGCCACGCTGCTCGCCCGTGCCGCCGAAACGACGAGTCAATCGGCGGTGCATGTCGGCGGCCAGGATTGCCATGCGAAGGAAACCGGCGCGCATACCGGCGACATATCGGCCGAGATGCTGAAGGAGGCGGGAGCCACCCATGTGATCGTCGGCCATTCGGAGCGGCGCACCGATCATTGCGAGGACGATGCGGCGGTTCACGCCAAAGCCTCCGCCGCCTGGAGAGCGGGCCTGGTGGCGGTCGTCTGCATCGGCGAGACTAAAACGGAGCGCGAAGCCGGCGCGACGCTGGACGTCCTGTCGCGTCAGATCGCTGGCTCAGTGCCTTCCAGCGCCACTCCTGCCAACACCGTCATCGCCTATGAGCCTGTATGGGCGATCGGCACCGGCCTGACGCCGACGGCGGCAGATGTCGAGGCCGCGCATGCCCATATAAGGGCCGAACTGGCGGCGAAGCTCGGCGCTTCCGCGGCGAAGATGCGAATCCTCTACGGCGGATCGGTGAAACCGGCCAATGCGCGCGAACTGCTCGGCGTCGCCAATGTCGATGGTGCGCTGGTCGGCGGCGCCAGCCTCAAGGCCGCCGATTTTCTCGGCATCGCCGACGCCTACAGGATCTGAAACAACAGGAAGCGCAGCATCAGAGATGTTGCAAAGCCTTGATCCGCCCCCATATGCGGAGGCGGGCTTGGAAATGCTCTGAAAGCATTGTAAGGAGCCGCCTCCAGTTTTTGCGGTCGCGCTCGCGCTGACCGGGCGCCTCATCGGGATAGATAATGGAAACCGTACTGATCGTCGTCCATCTCATGGTCGTGCTCGCGCTTGTCGGCGTGGTGCTCCTGCAGCGCTCCGAAGGCGGCGGGCTCGGGATCGGCGGCGGTTCCGGCTTCATGACCGCGCGCGGCGCAGCCAACGCGCTGACCCGTGCGACGGCTATCCTCGCCGCGGCTTTTTTCGCCACTTCGCTTATCCTGTCCATCGTCGCCCGCTATGGCGAGAAGCCGATCGACATTCTCGACCGGGCGCCCGCTACCCAGCAGGAGACCGGCAAGGGTATCCTCGACCAGCTTCCCGGTTCCACAGGCCCCGTGACGCCGGACGCCAATTCCACCACGACGCCGCCCTCGGGCAGCGACGCATCCGGTGCCGCGCCGGCGCCTGCCGCTCCGGCCAGCCCCGCTCCGGCCACGACCGCGCCTTCGACCGAAGGCAGCACGCCCGCCATGGCTCCGGCTCCGTCGGAAACCGCGCCGGCTGCGCCCAGCACGACGCCGACCGCGCCGGTCTCGCCCGAGACCCCGGCCACGCCGCAGGTTCCCAACCAGTAAGCAGGTTTCCGTCAGGTGGCCGCCCCGGCCACCTGTTGTCGCCGGTCGCGTGGTGTAGCAGCCACCTGTTGTCGTTTGAACACAGTTGCGGCAAATGCCACGCGTTCACGAAGATTCGACCGCGTTCAGTCCTCGCTGCCGCTTGAGGCTCGTCCTCCTGATCGATTATAGCGAAGGTGCGGCAGTTGCAGCGCTCGGGCGAGCGCGGGCTATGCCGTGGGCAACACACCTGATCGGATATCGTCATGAAGCTTCGCAGCTCCATCCTCGCCGGGCTAGCCGCCGTGCTTTGCCTCGGCGCTCCCGCTTTCGCCGCCATGCCGTCGGCCGAACCGTCGGCTGAGGCCGTCAAGTCGGACGTTGTTCTCGTCGCGGCCAAGAGTCCCGCGGCCGAGTTGAGGCAGCTGAAGCGCAAGAAAAAGCCGACGGACGGGGATATCGCCCGCATCAAGGAACTCGAGGCGCAGGTGAAGGCCGAGCAGGCTGCAGCCAGGACAAAGGCGCTTGAGGCCAGGAAGCTCGCGCTGCGCGAAGCGGCCAAGGCGAGGGCACAGGCAAGACGCGAGGCATTTCTGTCTTCCAAAGACCGGAAGACGGCCGAGGAAGCCAAGCCTGTCAAGGCGGTGGCCAAGGCCGAGCCGGTGAAAGAAGTCGAGCAGCCTGTTTCCGCCGATGTCGCGACCATCACGTCCACTGGTAACAATGGCGAGCTTCGTTCCGAGACGTCGCGAGGCAAGTCGTCCGATGGACTTTTCGCCGGCCTGTTCGGCGGCAGCAGCGCATCGACGATTTCCTATCTGCCGGAGACGCGTGCGCTGGATACGGTCCTGGAAAAGCGCCAGGCCCGCAGGCCGTTCAAGGTTAAGCCGGAATTCGAGCCGCAGGAGGTGAACTTCACCGGCTATGAGCCGGGCACGATCGTCATCAACACCTCCGAGCGTCGCCTGTATCTGGTCGAAACGCCCTTCACGGCGCGTCGTTACGCCATCGCTGTCGGGCGCGAGGGCCTGCAGTTCAAGGGCGCCACGACAGTCGGCGACAAGCAGGAATGGCCGCGCTGGATCCCGACTCTCGACATGCAGAAGCGCGAGCCGAAGCATTACGGCCAGTATAAGGACGGCATGCCCGGCGGCCCCGACAACCCGCTCGGCGCGCGCGCCATCTACCTCTACCAGGGCAGGACCGACACGCATCTGCGCATCCACGGCACCAATCAGCCGCAGACCATCGGCACCAGCGCCTCCAACGGCTGCTTCCGCATGATCAACGATCAGGTGATGGACCTCTATCGCCGCGTGAAGATGGGAACCAAGGTCGTCATTCTCTGACGGACGACGAATTCTGGCGAAAGGGCCGGCGACGAGCCGGCCCTTTTGTTTTGACCGCAAGCGCCGGCAAGGCCGCAAAGCGGGCAAGCAATGCCGGGAAAAACCGATCGCGGCGGTTTTTCCTCTGGCGGAATCAATCAAGCCGCGTTAAGCGATGGGTCCCATGGCGCGATACGTATTCATCACTGGCGGCGTGGTTTCTTCCCTTGGAAAAGGCATAGCCGCAGCGGCTCTCGGAGCCCTGTTGCAGGCGCGCGGCTACCGCGCGCGCATCAAGAAGCTCGATCCCTACCTCAATGTCGATCCGGGCACGATGAGCCCATATCAGCACGGCGAGGTGTTCGTGACCGACGACGGGGCCGAGACCGACCTCGACCTTGGCCACTACGAGCGCTTCACCGGCCGCTCGGCCAACCAGGCCGACAACATCACCACCGGGCGCATCTACAAGAACATCATCGAGCGCGAGCGGCGCGGCGACTATCTCGGCGCGACCGTGCAGGTGATCCCGCACGTTACCGACGAGATCAAGAATTTCGTCCTCGACGGCAACGAGGACTATGACTTCGTCATCTGCGAGATCGGCGGCACGGTGGGCGACATCGAGGCGATGCCGTTCCTCGAATCGATTCGCCAGATCGGCAACGACCTGCCGCGCGGGCAGGCCGTCTATGTTCACCTGACCCTGATGCCGTGGATTCCCGCAGCAGGCGAGCTGAAGACCAAGCCGACCCAGCATTCGGTCAAGGAATTGCGCTCGATCGGTATCGCGCCCGACATCCTGCTGGTGCGCGCCGACCGGCAGATTCCGAAGGAAGAGCGCCGCAAGCTGTCGCTGTTCTGCAACGTGCGCGAATCGGCCGTTATCCAGGCGCTCGACGTCGGCCACATCTACGACGTGCCGATCGCCTACCACAAGGAAGGGCTGGACGGCGAAGTGCTGGCCGCCTTTGGCATCGAGCCCGCCCCGAAGCCGCGCATGGCCCCTTGGGAGGGCGTCTCCAACCTGATCCACAACCCGGAAGGCGAAGTGACCATTGCCATCGTGGGCAAATACACCGGGCTGAAGGACGCCTACAAATCGCTGATCGAGGCGCTGTCGCATGGCGGCATGGCCAATCGCGTCAAGGTCAAGCTCGACTGGATCGAGAGCGAGATCTTCGAGAAAGAGGATCCCGCGCCATTCCTGGAGAAGGTACACGGCATCCTCGTGCCCGGCGGCTTCGGCGAGCGCGGTTCGGAAGGCAAGATTCTCGCGGCGAAGTTCGCGCGTGAGCGCAAGGTGCCGTATTTCGGCATCTGCTTCGGCATGCAGATGGCCTGCATCGAGGCGGCGCGCTCGCTGGCAGGCATCGAGAACGCCTCGTCGACCGAGTTCGGTCCAGCCAAGGAACCGGTCGTCGGCCTGATGACCGAATGGCTGAAGGGCAACATGCTGGAGAAGCGCAAGGCAGCCGGCGATCTCGGCGGTACGATGCGCCTCGGCGCCTACGAGGCGCGGCTGGCCCCCGAATCCAAGATCGCCGACATCTATGGCGGCACCGACATTTTCGAGCGTCATCGTCACCGCTACGAAGTCAATATCGACTACAAGCAGCGGCTGGAGGACTGCGGGCTGGTGTTCGCCGGCATGTCGCCCGACGGCGTGCTACCCGAGACAGTGGAATATCCCGATCATCCCTGGTTCATCGGCGTCCAGTATCACCCCGAACTGAAAAGCCGTCCGCTCGATCCGCATCCGCTGTTCGCATCCTTCATCGAGGCGGCGGTGGAACAAAGCCGGTTGGTTTGAGCGTGTTCGACCTCGGCCCGATTTCTGTGGTAAAGTAGGATATGGGCAAGCTGGAACAAATCACCAAATCCGTCGAAGCGCTCGAAGGCGATGATTTCAAGGAATTCGCCAAGTGGTTCGAAGAACTGCAAGCCGACCGCTGGGATCGCCAGATCGAGGCCGACGCCAAGGCCGGCAAGCTGGACAGGTTCGCAGATGAGGCGCTGAAGGAACTGGATGCAGGTCGGACGCGGCCGCTTTGAGGCATCGGACGGCTTCTCAATTCTGGGATGCTTTTGCGGTGTTACCGGTTCCGGTTCGGCGTCTGGCGGAAAGAAATTTTCAGAAGCTCAAGGCCGATCCGTCCCATCCGTCACTGCACCTGAAACAGGTTGGGCGTTATTGGTCGGTTCGTGTTGGGCTGCACCACAGGGCCGTCGCTGTGCGGCGCGATGACGATTTCGTCTGGTTCTGGATCGGTACACATGCCGAATACGATAGGCTGATCGGTTGAGCCGATGACGAGCTATGTCGCACTTCTCTACAGCGTCGTCCTGACGCCACAGAAGCGTGTTGTCATGGCGGACCTTCGCGCCATGACAGAGAGCCTCGGCTTGCTGAACGTCCGCACGCTTGCCTCCAGCGGAAACCTTGTCTTCTCGACGGAAGAGGGCAGCGTTTCCATCATGGAAGCGGGCCTTGAGGCCGCGTTCGAGAAAAGCTTCGGACGCTTCGTCCCGATCATCGTCCGGACGGCCGATGCGTGGTTCAGGCTCGTCGCCGCTAATCCTTTCCCGGACGAATCCAGCGACGCGCCGGACCAGGTCGCCGTTCGCGTCATGCGACGGCAGGTGTCCGGGAGCGAAATCGAGCCCTTGCGCCAGGCGGCGGCGTCGGACGAGAAGGTCGAGCTTGTCGACGGCGACCCATGGATTTTCTTCTCGCGCGACCGGCCGAACTCGCGCCTGCTCGCGGCCATGAACCACAGGCGGCTCGGCGTCGGCACCAGCCGCAACTGGAATACGGTGCGCGGGTTGGCGGAGATGATCTCCGACACATGAAAAAGGGCGGCCGAAGCCGCCCTTCCTGAGGTCGTCCGGAAAGATGCTACGCTTTCGCGGCTCTCGCGCCGGCGCCGAGCGCGGCGGTGCGCAGCACGTAGTAAACCGCGCCTGCGATCGCCACGCCGAAGAACCAGCCGTAGACGCCCCACCAGGCCGGCAGCCAGTCGGTGAAGTTCGGCAGGATCGAGGAGAAGATCGCGCCGATGATCGCGGCGATGAAGGCGTTGACGTGCCAGCCGTTCTGGAAGCGGAACTCGCCGTCTTCCTTGTAGAGGCCGATCACGTCCAGTTCGCCCTTCCGGATCAGATAGTAGTCGACCATCATGATACCGAAGATCGGCCCCATCGTCGCGCCGATCGTGTTGACGAAGGATGCGGCCGAGCCTTCCCACGGCGCGAAGGGATAGAGCACCAGCGCGATGAGCGCGGCGATGTAGCCACCCTTCTTGAAGTTGATCTGGCGCGGGAAGACGTTGGAGAAGTCGAAGGCCGGAGAGACGAAGTTCGCGACCACGTTGATGCCGAGCGTCGCCACCGCGAAGGTCAGCGCCGCCAGCGCCGCGAGGAACCACGAATCGAACTTGGCCGAGATCTCGTCCGGATGCAGCAGGACCTCGTGATAGACGTCCCATGCGGCGATGGTGGTGACGCCGGCGACCAGCGAGAACAGGATCAGATTGACCGGCAGGCCCCACAGATTGCCCTTGCGCAGCGCGGCCTTGTCGGGCGCGTAACGGGCGAAGTCACAGAAGTTGAGATAGAGCGCCGAAAAGTAGGTCACCCAGATCGCTGCCACCGCGGCTAGCGAGCCCACCGAACCCGGCGTGCCGGGAACGCCTGCGTCCTTCGTCTTTTCCAGAAGAACGTCCATGGGAATGTCGCTGGAAATGGCGAAGGTTCCGGCCTTGAAGCACAGGTAGACGGCGAGGATCAGCATCATCACCCATACGGTCGGCCCGGCCCAGTCCTGGAAGCGGCGGACCGTTTCCATGCCTTTCTGGATGACCATCAATTGCAGTACCCACATGATGAGAAAACAGATCACGTCGAGCGTCGAGTGACCGAGCATGTGGCTGTTGGCGTGGAAATCCGCGAACCACGGATTGCGCACCAGCAGCGCGACGACCGCGCCCGATGCGGCCGCCGTCTGCGCGCCGTACCAGAAGCAGGCGACGATGGCGCGCACCAGGGCAGGGACGTTGGCGCCCCATATGCCGAACGAGGCGCGGGCGAGAACGGGATAGGGTACGCCGGTCTTGACGCCGGCGTACCCGATCAGGTTCATCAGCACGAAGATGATCAGCGACCCTGCGCCAATGGCGATGATGAAGTTGACGAAGCCGCCGCAGAACAGGAACAGGCTGGCGGCCAGGTAATAGCCCCAAAGACTGTGAACGTCCGACGTCCACACGTTGAAGATGGAAAACGGACCCCAATTGCGGACCTTGGCCGGCGCAAGGTCTTCATTGTAGAGGTCGGGTGAAGCGCCTGGTATTGTCATTGCTGTCCCCGTTTTTGATGATTGCGCGCACTCAAGCGCGTAGGCGCGACGTTACGCCTCACCTTGCGTAAGGGAAACCGGATGATTTGCCGGCTTTTGCCTTAAAGACATTTTATGCGGATCGCGCTTATCGCCGTGGAGAAGCGGAGTCCGAATCCGATTCGCTCCGTCTGAATTCCGACGTGATTGTCTCGCAGCCATCAATCGAGTCAGATTTTGCCATTTCGGCGGCACAGATGCCGCCGTTTTTTAGGTCAAGACCAACGCGCGAACATAAGCCGGCCAATACGCGCTCCGCGCGCTGCGTCGTGCCACACGCCGAGCCGCAGATTTGTCCTGCGCCAGGCCTGCAAGCCCCACGCGAGCAGTCCACGACGCTTGTTCTTGCGGTGAATCGAACGCGATCCTGAAAGCGTGCTTTCGCTGCCGCTTCCCTTGTTTGAGATCAGCCATGGCGAGACATGTAGCATTTCACAGCCATGCAGGCCCGGTGCCGAGAGGAAGTCGTCGAACGGGAGCAGGATTCGCCCCGCCGCGGTAATGATCCGCCCGGCGCTCTCGCGAGTGACCATGTAGGCAACCGTGTTGGAGGCCGGCTGAAGTGATCTGATAAGAGTTTGCTGACCGACTGCCTGAACGCGGAACGCAGGACGTCTTCCGGACTGATGGGAACCCGAGAGCTTTACGATCTGCGGGCCTTCCATCAGGTTCGAGAGATCCGCTATGCAGATCTCGATCGGCGCAACCACGCGCGCGTCGTCTTCCAGGATGAGGGCGTGCGTATGGCTTGTGTCAAGAAACTGCCGAAGTGCGGCGAGATGGCTGCAGAAGCAGGCCTCTTCCGCCACGGAAACCATGCGCAGCCGCGAATGGGACCAGCCGACGCCGTCGGGTTCCACCGAGAGCGTGTGGCCGCGGATGGCGAGCGTTGCCGCAACGTCCCTGCCATCAACAGCGCGCACGCGGTGCAACGGCCAGGGGAGATCGGAAAAGCCGGACGCAATCAGCTTCCATCTGTCCGGCGACCGGTCGAGGTTGATTGCAAAAATGCCCGTCGTCATTCAGTCGGTTCCAGCAAGAAGGCACTCGGGTCGAACATGCGTCACGGAAGTCGCCGGCGCGCTTGTGGCCGTGTGATATACACTCATTTGTAGAAAGCGAGGCTAGGGAATCCACCCGGGCAGATGGGCAACCTCAGTCTCATATGGGCAAGCCGCCCTGCGCGTCGAACGTCTTGTGCATTTCCCCGGCTCCGGTTATCCAGCGACATCTTATGGACTATTCAGGCCGGCATTGCTCTTTGTCGATATGCCAGCGACAAGATTCATGACAACGCATCCGCTCGACCATCTGGTTCTTCCCACGCGTGACCTTGCGACGGCGCGGGCGCGATTGGCGGCGCTCGGCTTCACCGTCGCGCCGCAAGGCACGCATCCGTTCGGCACGGTCAATTGCTGTATCTATCTGGCGGACGGCTCGTTCATCGAGCCGCTGGCCGTCGGCGATTCCGCCGAGGTCGACCGGGCGGCTGCGGCAGGCAACGTGTTCGTCGGCCGCGATCGCGCCTTCCGGGCCAGCAATAGCGACGAAGGCTTTTCCGCTGTCGTGTTCGGCACTGGCAATGCCGATGCCGACCACTCCACCTATCTGGACGGAGGTATTTCGGCCGGCAGGCGGCTCGATTTCTCGCGCCCGTTCGTGGATGCCTCGGGCCGTCAGGATACGGCTTCGTTCCGGCTGGCCTTCGCGGCGACGCCTGACATGGCAGACGCCTTCGTCTTCGCCTGCGAGCGCGTCAACGCGCCCAAGGTGGATCGCAGCGCGCTGGAGGTCCATGAGAACGGCGCGTTGGCAATCCGCGAGATCGCTGGGGTGGCCGCCGACCCCGCGGGCAAGCTCCGCTTTCTGGCGCAGGCGGCCGGAGCGACAGAAGATGCCGTGGCCGGCGACAGGCTCGTTCTGCCGAATTCCGTACTAACTCTGAGCGAGCCGGACGGATTCGAGCGCCGGTTCGGCGTTCCGGTCCAGCCGTCCACGCTGCGCTTCGCGGCCATCGTCTTCGGCGTGAACCGGATCGAGCCGTTGGCGGACCTTCTTGCCGCAGGCGACGTCAGCCACCACTTGCGTGACGGCCGGATCGTCGTGTCGCCGGCTCCCGGACAGGGCGCCACTTTCGTTTTCGAGGAGATTTGATGAGCAAGCCGAACGCAACCGTTTCTGTCGGCGATGTCCGCTTCGGTAATGACGCGCCGCTGGCCGTCATTGCCGGGCCGTGCCAGCTCGAATCGCGCCAGCATGCCTTCGACATGGCCGGCAGCCTGAAGGAACTGGCCGAGAAGCTCGGCTTCGGGCTGGTCTACAAGACCAGCTATGACAAGGCGAACCGCACTTCGCTCTCCGGCCGCCGCGGTGCCGGGCTGGAGGCGGCGATGCCGATCTTCGACGATCTGCGCAGGGAATTCGGCCTGCCGGTGCTCACCGACGTCCACACGGAAGACCAATGCGCGATCGTCGCGCCGCATGTGGACATATTGCAGATACCGGCCTTCCTGAGCCGCCAGACCGACCTGCTGATTGCAGCCGCAAGGACCGGCAAGATCGTCAACGTCAAGAAGGGCCAGTTCCTTGCGCCCTGGGATATGAAGAACGTCGTCGCCAAGGTGACGGAATCGGGCAACGCCAACGTGCTGGTGACCGAGCGCGGCGCCTCGTTCGGATATAACGCGCTGGTTTCCGACATGCGCGCGCTGCCGGTCATGGCCGAGATCGGCGCGCCCGTCATCTTCGACGCGACGCATTCGGTACAGCAGCCGGGCGGGCAGGGCAGCTCGACCGGCGGCGATCGCCGGTTCGTCGAAACGCTGGCGCGTGCGGCCGTCGCCGTTGGTGTCGCGGGCGTCTTCATCGAGACGCATGAGGATCCGGACAACGCCCCCTCCGACGGTCCGAACATGGTGCCGCTGAAGGATTTGCCGGCGTTGCTTGAACGGTTGATGGCTTTTGACCGCATCGCGAAATCCTGATTCGCTTGCCTTGTGGCGGTCGACGCCAGGCGATAGGCTTCCAACCGGGGGAAGTTGATCAGCCATGAGGAGAAGCCCATGTCCGTCGCCCGTGTCACCGAGATCACCTCTTCGTCGAAAGTGAGCTTCCAGGATGCGCTCGAGAAGGGCGTCGAGCGCGCCAACAAGACCCTGAAGAACGTCCGCGGCGCCTGGGTGCAGGAACAGAAGGTGGAGGTCGAGGACGGCAGGATCGTGGCCTACCGCGTCAACATGAAGGTGACGTTCGTCCTCACCGACTGACCGGTCGAGCATGGACGGAACCTTCGTCCCCGCGCCTCATTGTTCTGGTATCCGACAGCAACAACGAGGAGCGTACCATGACCACTCAGACCGGACATACCGAAGCCATCGCCGCCTCGCGCGTGATCGGCACGTCGGTTTACAATTCAGCCGGTGAATCCATCGGTGAGATCGAGGACGTGATGCTGGACAAGCTGTCCAACGGCATCATGTTCGCCGTCGTCGGATTCGGCGGTTTTCTCGGCATGGGCGAGAAGTATCACGCCGTGCCGTGGGCCAGTCTCGACTATGAGAAAGACAAAGGCGGCTATGTCGTGCCTTTCACCAAGGAACAGCTCAAGGCGGCTCCCGCACACTCGATCAACGAACTGACAGCCGGCGACGGCGAGGCCGTTCGCGATGAATCCTACAGCTATTACGGCGTGCAGCCCTATTGGCATTGAGCCGTTTCCAGGACGGCAGCGATTGGAGACCCCGCGGCGACGCGGGGTCTTTTGCTTGTCCTCTTCACGTCAAAGTTCAGGCCGCATGGATTGCGTTTTGCCGCGCTTTGGCTAAGACGGGCGACGATTTCAATCGATCGAAAAGAGGATTGCCCAATGACCGCCATCGTCGACATCGTGGGCCGCGAGATTCTGGACAGCCGCGGCAATCCGACCGTCGAGGTCGACGTCGTTCTCGAAGACGGTTCGATGGGCCGTGCCGCAGTGCCGTCGGGCGCCTCGACCGGCGCGCATGAGGCGGTAGAACTGCGCGACGGCGGCAAGCGCTATCTCGGCAAGGGCGTCGAGCGGGCCGTCGAGGCGGTCAACGGTGAACTGTTCGAGGCGATCGGCGGCATGGAGGCCGAAAACCAGATCCATATCGACCGCACCATGATCGAGCTGGACGGCACACCCAACAAGAGTCGTCTCGGCGCCAACGCCATTCTCGGCGTTTCGCTGGCCGTGGCCAAGGCCGCCGCCGAAGCCGCCGGCCTTCCTCTTTATCGCTATGTCGGCGGCGCGGGCGCGCATGTGCTTCCGGTGCCGATGATGAACATCATCAATGGCGGCGCGCATGCCGACAATCCGATCGACTTCCAGGAGTTCATGATCATGCCGGTCGGCGCGTCCAGCCTGCGCGAGGCGGTGCGCTGGGGCTCGGAGGTGTTCCACACGCTTCGCAAGCGCCTCAAGGACGCCGGTCACAACACCAATGTCGGCGACGAGGGCGGCTTCGCGCCGAACCTGAAGAGCGCGCCGCAGGCGCTCGACTTCATCATGGAATCGATCGAGAAGGCCGGTTACAAGCCGGGCGAGGAGATCGCGCTCGGCCTCGACTGTGCGTCGACCGAGTTCTTCAAGGATGGCAACTACGTATACGAAGGTGAGAAGAAGACGCGCGATCCCAAGGCGCAGGCCAAGTATCTCGCCAAGCTGGCAGGCGACTACCCGATCGTCTCGATCGAGGACGGCATGGCCGAGGACGATTGGGAAGGCTGGAAAATCCTCACCGATCTCGTCGGCAAGAAGGTCCAACTGGTCGGCGACGATCTGTTCGTTACCAATTCGGCACGCCTGCGCGACGGCATCCGAATGGGCGTCGCCAACTCCATTCTGGTCAAGGTGAACCAGATCGGCTCGCTCACCGAGACACTCGATGCGGTCGAGACCGCGCACAAGGCCGCTTATACGGCCGTGATGTCGCATCGTTCGGGCGAGACCGAGGATTCGACCATCGCCGACCTCGCCGTGGCCACCAATTGCGGGCAGATCAAGACAGGCTCGCTGTCGCGCTCGGACCGCATCGCCAAATATAACCAGCTCATCCGCATCGAAGAAGAACTCGGCAAGCAGGCGAGCTATGCCGGCCGTTCCATCGTGAAAGGCTGACCGGACTGCCGATCCGGCTACCATCTGCGACTGTCGGGCACGGAATATGCCGTGCCGTAACTGTCCATTAAGCACAATCGGGCGACAAAGGGCCAACAGGGAATGGCTCTTATGTGGACACGCCAGCACAGGCAAAGGAACACCGGTCGGCTGATCGTGCCGACGCTTTGCGCGGCGGTCCTCGCCTATTTCGGTTTCCATGCCTATCACGGCGAATACGGCATCAATTCCAAGTACAAGCTCCAGGCCCGGATCGCCGAATTGCAGGCGCAGCTCGATACCGTGAAGGAGCGGCGGGTAGCGCTTGAACGGCGCGTGCAATTGCTGCACGATGGCACCTTGGAAAAGGACATGCTCGACGAGCAGGCGCGGCGAGCCCTCAATGTGGCGCGCCCCGACGAGGTTATCGTGATGATACCCTCGGCGACGAATTAACCTGATATTGGTTAATCAACCTAAGATTCAATAATTCTAATCGGTTACGTGCATGACAGCCATGCGTTTTTCCGCATGGCGAAAGCCCATTTTGCGTGCTAGCCTTCCTTCACCGATGGGGAGGCGCGATCTCCCTGCATGTCCGCCAAGAGACGCCAACAGGGAGTGATTTGATGGCCACCGCCGCCAGAAAAGCGCCTGCCAAATCCAAAGCCGCATCAAAATCGAGAAGCGAGTCCGGTAGATCGAGATCGGATGCGAAGGCGTCCGTCCCTTCGACGCCGAAGCCCGCGGACTTCAGCAAGGAACAGGAGCTTTCCGCCTACCGCGGCATGCTTTTGATCCGCCGCTTCGAGGAAAAGGCCGGCCAGCTTTACGGCATGGGCTTCATCGGCGGCTTCTGCCATCTCTATATCGGCCAGGAGGCCGTGGTGACGGGCGTCAAGATGGCGATGGTCGAAGGCGACCAGATGATCACGGCCTATCGCGACCACGGCCACATGCTGGCGATGGACATGTCGCCGCGCGGCGTCATGGCCGAACTGACCGGCCGCATCGGCGGCTATTCGCATGGCAAGGGCGGCTCCATGCATATGTTCTCCAAGGAGAAGAATTTCTACGGCGGCCACGGCATCGTCGGCGCGCAGGTGCCGCTCGGCACGGGGCTTGCCTTCGCCAACAGGTATCGCGGCAACAACAACGTCTCGGTCACCTATTTCGGTGACGGCGCCGCCAACCAGGGCCAGGTCTATGAAAGCTTCAACATGGCCTCGCTGTGGAAGCTGCCGGTTATCTACGTCATCGAGAACAACCGCTACGCCATGGGCACTGCCGTCACGCGTTCCTCGGCGGAGACGAACTTCTCCCACCGTGGCGCGTCGTTCAAGATTCCCGGCATCCAGGTCGACGGCATGGATGTGCGCGCGGTGAAATCCGCGAGCGAGATGGCGGCGGAATGGTGCCGGTCCGGCAATGGACCGATCATCCTGGAAATGCAGACCTACCGCTATCGCGGCCACTCCATGTCGGATCCGGCGAAATACCGGTCCAAGGAGGAAGTGCAGAAGATGCGTTCCGAGCACGACCCGATCGAGCAGGTCAAGGCGCGCCTGATCGACAAGAAGTGGGCGAGCGAGGACGACCTGAAGGCCATGGACAAGGAAGTCCGTGACATCGTCGCGGATGCCGCCGATTTCGCGCAGCACGATGCGGAGCCGGATGCGTCCGAGCTCTGGACCGACGTGCTGCTCTAAGGGGAGAACAAGGACATGCCGATCGATATTCTCATGCCCGCGCTCTCGCCGACGATGGAAGAGGGCAATCTGGCCAAATGGGTCAAGAAGGAGGGCGACAAGGTCGCTCCCGGCGACGTGATTGCCGAGATCGAGACCGACAAGGCGACGATGGAAGTCGAAGCCGTCGACGAGGGCACGCTGGGCAAGATCCTCGTTGCCGAGGGCACCGAGGGCGTGAAGGTCAACGCACCGATCGCCGTACTCTTGCAGGAAGGTGAAAGCGCCGACGACATCGGCAAGGCCGCGGCGCCCGCCAAGGCGGAAGCGCCGGCCAAGACCGAGGAGCCGGCCCCGCAGGCTGCGGAACCTGCGCAAGACGAACCTGCGCAAGACAAGGCGGCGTCGGTGCCCGCGGCGCCAAAATCCGTGTCGGCTGCCGATCCCGACATTCCCGCCGGCACCGAGATGGTCTCCACCACGGTGCGCGACGCGCTGCGTGACGCGATGGCGGAGGAGATGCGGCGCGATCCGGACGTCTTCGTCATTGGCGAGGAGGTCGCCGAGTATCAGGGCGCCTACAAGGTCACGCAGGGGCTGTTGCAGGAATTCGGTCCGCAGCGCGTGGTCGATACCCCGATCACCGAGCATGGTTTCGCCGGCGTCGGCGTTGGTGCGGCGATGGCCGGCCTGAAGCCGATCGTCGAGTTCATGACGTTCAACTTCGCCATGCAGGCGATCGACCAGATCGTCAACTCGGCCGCCAAGACGCTCTATATGTCCGGCGGGCAGATGGGCGCCCCGATGGTCTTCCGTGGCCCCAACGGCGCCGCCGCCCGTGTCGCGGCGCAGCACAGCCAGGATTACGGTGCCTGGTACGGGCATATTCCCGGCCTGAAGGTCGTCCAGCCTTACACGGCAGCGGACGCCAAGGGCCTGCTGAAGGCGGCGATCCGCGATCCGAACCCGGTCATCTTCCTCGAAAACGAGATTCTCTACGGCCACTCCTTCGATGTGCCGAAGCTGGACGATTTCGTGCTGCCGATCGGCAAGGCGCGCATCCACAAGGCGGGCAGGGACGTCACGATCGTGTCATGGGGTATCGGCATGACCTATGCGATCAAGGCAGAGACCGAGCTTGCCAAGCTGGGCATCGACGTCGAGATCATTGATCTGCGCACGATCCGTCCGATGGATCTGGAGACCGTCATCGCCTCGGTGAAGAAGACCAACCGGCTGGTGACGATCGAGGAAGGCTATCCGCAGTCCTCGGTCGGCGACTTCATCGCCAACCAGGTGTCGCGGCAGGCATTCGACTATCTCGATGCGCCCGTCATCACCGTCGCCGGCAAGGACGTGCCAATGCCTTACGCCGCCAATCTCGAAAAGCTGGCGTTGCCGAGCGTGGCCGAGGTGATCGAGGCGGTGAAAGCCGTCACCTATCGCTGAGCGGAGGGGAGGGAACAATGCCCATCAACATCACCATGCCGGCCCTTTCGCCCACGATGGAAGAGGGCAATCTCGCCAAGTGGTTGGTCAAGGAAGGCGATAAGGTCGCGCCGGGCGACGTGATCGCCGAGATCGAGACCGACAAGGCGACGATGGAAGTCGAAGCCGTGGACGAGGGTACGGTCGCCAAGCTCGTCGTGCCGGCCGGCACCGAGGGCGTCAAGGTCAATGCACTGATCGCCGTTCTTGCGGGCGAAGGTGAGGACGTCGCCGCGGCCGCCAAGGCCGGTGGCGATTCCGCACCGAAGGCGGAAGCGAAGACCGAGACGCCGAAGCAGGACGCGACTCCGGTCTCCCCCCCTGTGGGGGAGATGTCTGCGAAGCAGACAGAGGGGAGCGCTGTCCCTCCAAACTCTCGATCTGACACGCCCCCCTCTGGCCTGCCGGCCATCTCCCCTGCAAAAGGGGATATCGGCAGTTCCTCGGGCGAGCGCACATTCGCTTCGCCGTTGGCGCGGCGTATCGCCAAGGATGCCGGTGTCGATGTTTCCGCCATTTCCGGCTCCGGCCCGCATGGGCGGGTGGTCAAGGCGGATGTCGAGGCGGCGATTTCCGGCGGCGGCGCGAAGGCTGCACCCACTTGCAAGGCAGAGGCCGCCCCGACCGCCGCGCCGAAGCCGATGTCGGACGATGCGGTGCTGAAGCTGTTCGAGCCCGGCTCCTACGAGTTGATCCCGCACGACAACATGCGCAAGACCATCGCGCGGCGTCTGGTCGAGGCCAAGTCCACCATCCCGCATTTCTACCTGACGGTCGATTGTGAACTCGACGCGCTGCTGGCGCTGCGGTCGCAGCTGAACGCCGCCGCCCCGATGAAGAAGACGGAGAAGGGCGAGGTGCCTTCCTACAAGCTTTCCGTCAACGACATGATCATCAAGGCGATGGCGATGGCGCTGGTGGCTGTTCCGGACGCCAACGTCTCGTGGACCGAGAGCGCCATGGTCAAGCACGCCCATGCCGATGTCGGCGTGGCGGTGTCGATCCCCGGCGGGCTGATCACGCCGATCGTGAAGAAGGCCGAGCAGAAATCGCTGTCGGCGATCTCCAACGAGATGAAGGACCTTGCCAGGCGCGCCCGCGAGCGCAAGTTGAAGCCCGAGGAATATCAGGGCGGCACGACGGCGGTTTCCAATCTCGGCATGTTCGGGGTGAAGGACTTTTCCGCCGTCATCAACCCGCCGCATGCGACGATCCTGGCGGTCGGCGCGGGCGAGCAGCGGGCGGTGGTGAAGGGCGGCGAGATCAAGATCGCCACGGTCATGTCGGTGACGCTGTCGACCGACCACCGGGCCGTCGACGGTGCGCTCGGCGCCGAACTCATCGCCGCCTTCAAAAAGCTCATCGAAAATCCGATGGCGATGCTGGTGTAGAGGCCGAATCCTGGAGCGCGATAGGCCCATGAAAACGGTCCTCTGCTACGGCGATTCCCAGACCTGGGGCTACGATGCCGCCATGCAGGGTCGTCATGCGCTGGCGGACCGCTGGCCGAGTGTCCTGCAGGCCATCCTCGGCGATGGCGTCCATGTCGTCGCCGAGGGTCTGAACGGCCGCACCACCGCCTTCGACGACTGGCTCGCCGGGGCCGACCGCAACGGCGCTCGGCTTTTGCCGACAATCCTGACCACCCACGCGCCGCTGGATCTGGTCATCGTCATGCTCGGCGCGAACGACATGAAGCCGTGGGTCCACGGCAACCCCGTCGCGGCCATGCAGGGCATGCGGCGATTGGCGGAGATCGTGCGGGGCCACGACTATCCTTTCGACTGGCCCGCGCCGCAGCTTCTGCTCGTCGCGCCGCCTTCGGTCAGCCGGACGGACAATGCGGAATTCAAGGCGATGTTCGCCGGCGGCGACGAGGCCTCGCGCCATCTTTCCGCGCTTTATGCCGGGCTTGCCGACGAACTGGGCTGCGGCTTCTTCGACGCCGGGTCGGTGGCGGCGACCACGCCGATCGACGGCGTCCATCTGGATGCCGAAAACACGCGGGCTATCGGGGCCGCGCTTGCGCCTCTCGTGCGCGTGATGCTGGAACTTTGAACGGAGAAACACCGTGGCTGAAAACTACGACGTCATCATCATCGGTTCCGGCCCCGGCGGTTATGTCACCGCTGTCCGCTCGGCCCAGCTCGGCTTCAAGACGGCGATCGTGGAGCGCGAACATCTGGGCGGCATCTGCCTGAACTGGGGCTGCATCCCGACCAAGGCGCTGCTGCGCTCGGCCGAGATCAAGCATTATGCCGACCACCCGGACGCCTACGGCCTCAAGATCGACGGCACGGTCAGCGCCGACACGGCCGCCGTGGTGGACCGCTCGAGAAAAGTGTCGCTGCGCCTGAACGGCGGCGTCGCCTTCCTGATGAAGAAGAACAAGGTGGATGTCATCTGGGGCGAGGGAAAGATCGCCAAGGCGCCGGCAGGCGGCAAACCCGGCGAGGTCGTGGTGTCCAAGACCGCCAAGAAGCCGATGGAGCCGCAGCCGCCGGTTCCTAAGGGCGTGAAGGGCGAGGGCACGTATACGGCCAAGCACATCATCGTCGCCACCGGGGCGCGCCCGCGCGTGCTGCCGGGCATCGAGCCGGACGGCAAGCTGATCTGGACCTATTTCGAGGCGATGGTGCCGAAGGAGATGCCGAAGTCGCTGCTCGTCATGGGCTCGGGCGCCATCGGCATCGAGTTCGCCTATTTCTATCGCACGATGGGCGTCGACGTGACCGTGGTGGAGGTCATGCCGCAGGTCATGCCGGTGGAGGACGCCGAAGTCTCGAAATTCGCGCAGAAGCAGTTCGAGAAGCAGGGCATGAAGATCCTGCTGGAGGCGAAGGTCGCCAAGGTCGCCAAGGTCGAGAAGGGTGCGAACTCCGTCACCGCCACCATCGAGAAGAAGGACGGCACGACCGAGAAGATCACCGCCGACCGGATGATCTCGGCCGTCGGCGTGCAGGGCAATATCGAGGGCCTCGGCCTGGAAGCGCTCGGCGTGAAGACCGATCGCGGCTGCGTCGTCGTGGACGGCCACGGCCGCACCAACGTGCCGGGCATCTACGCGATCGGTGACGTCGCCGGTCCGCCCATGCTGGCCCACAAGGCCGAGCACGAGGGCGTCATCTGCGTGGAGACGATCGCCGGCGTTCCCGGCGTTCACGGCCTCGACAAGTCCAAGATTCCCGGCTGCACCTATTGCAGCCCGCAGGTCGCCTCTGTCGGCCTGACCGAGCAGAAGGCCAAGGCGGAGGGGCGCGACATCCGTGTCGGCCGCTTCCAGTTCGGCGCCAACGGCAAGGCGATCGCGCTCGGCGAGGACCAGGGTTTCATCAAGACGATCTTCGACAAGAAGACGGGAGAACTGCTCGGCGCCCACATGATCGGCGCGGAAGTGACCGAACTGATCCAGGGCTTCGTCGTCGCCATGAATCTGGAGACGACTGAGGAAGAACTGATGCACACGGTCTTCCCGCACCCGACGCTCTCTGAAATGATGAAGGAAAGCGTGCTCGACGCCTACGGCCGGGCGCTGAACGCGTGACGATGGAACCATTCGGCCGGCAGAACTGTTTCCACAGGCACTTCAACCTATCCTTGAGGGAGACGATCCATGGACGTGAACGGGGTTGGCTGGATAGCAGCCATCGTCATCGGCGGCGTTGCCGGCTGGCTGGCGGAAATGGTCATGAAGAGCAATATGGGCATCTTCATGAACATCATTCTCGGCATCATCGGCGCGGTGGTGCTGAACTTCATCCTGCAGGCGCTGAACCTGGGGACATTCGGAGCGGGCTGGATCGCCTATCTCGTCACCGGTTTCGTCGGGGCGTGCCTGCTCATCTTCATCGCCCGCGTCGTCAAGCGCTGAGCGTTCTTTCGAGCCATGCGGGAAAGGCCGTGCCGGCATGCGCCGACGCGGCCTTTCTCTTTGCAGGCAAAGACCTTATGTGTGGGAAACCCGCCTCCTGAGGCGACATAAGAGCGATATCCGATGGTTACCGTCCTCGACCTTTCAGCCAAACCCCGGCCGCGCCACCCCGAGAAGGCGCATCGGCCCGACCAGGAAGTGCTGCGCAAGCCGGACTGGATCCGCGTCAAGGCGCCCGTCTCCAAGGGCTATGCCGAAACGCGCGAGATCGTGAAGTCGAACAAGCTGGTGACCGTCTGCGAGGAAGCGGGCTGCCCCAATATCGGCGAGTGCTGGGACAAGAAGCACGCCACCTTCATGATCATGGGCGAGATCTGCACGCGCGCCTGCGCCTTCTGCAACGTCGCCACGGGCATCCCCCTGCCGCTCGATGCCGACGAGCCGGTACGCGTGGCAAGGGCGGTGAAGACGATGGGGCTGAACCATGTCGTCATCACCTCGGTCGATCGCGACGATCTGGCGGACGGCGGCGCGCAGCATTTCGCAGAAGTCATCAGGGCGATCCGCGCCGCCACGCCCTCGACCACGATCGAGATCCTGACGCCGGACTTCCTGCGCAAGGAAGGCGCGCTTGAAATCGTCGTCGCGGCGCGGCCGGACGTGTTCAACCACAATCTCGAGACGGTTCCGTCGAACTATCTGACGGTGCGGCCGGGCGCCCGCTATTTCCATTCGATCCGCCTACTCCAGCGGGTCAAGGAGCTCGACCCGTCGATCTTCACCAAATCCGGCATCATGGTCGGCCTCGGCGAGGAGCGGAACGAGGTCCTGCAACTGATGGACGATCTGCGTTCCGCGCAGGTCGACTTCATGACCATCGGCCAGTACCTGCAGCCGTCGAAGAAGCACCATCCGGTCGTGCGTTTCGTCACGCCCGACGAGTTCAAATCTTACGAGACGGTGGGCAGGACGAAGGGCTTCCTTTTGATGGCGTCGAGTCCGCTGACGCGCTCCTCGCATCACGCCGGCGAGGACTTCGCTCGCCTGCGTGCCGCGCGCGAGACGCAACTCGCCAGAAAGTCGGCCTGAGCCTTCATGCCGAAATTCGAGGCCACGCGCCGTGTCTCCCACACGCCGGACGAGATGTTCGCGCTTGTCGCCGATGTCGAGAAATATCCTGAGTTCCTGCCGCTTTGCGAAAGCCTCACCGTGCGCTCGCGCCGGGAGCGCGACGGCAAGACCGTGCTCGTGGCAGACATGAGCGTCGGCTACAAGGCGATCCGGGAGACCTTCACCACGCAGGTGCTGCTGAAGCCGGCGGAAAAGGTCATCGACGTCAAATACATCGACGGGCCGTTCAGATACCTGACCAATCTCTGGGGCTTCGAGCCGGCGAGCGACGGCTGTTTCGTACGCTTCTTCATCGACTACGAGTTCAAGAGCCGTCTTCTCGGCGCGGTCATGGGCACGATGTTCGATCGCGCCTTCCGCATGTTCTCCGAAGCCTTCGAGAAGCGCGCCGACGTGATCTACAGAACCGGGTGACGATCAGTCTTCGCCGAGCGCCTTCAAGCCCATCTCAAGCGCATGGCGAACGGTTTCGCGGCGGATGAAGTCGCGGCCGCGGTTGTCGAAGATGCGCTTTTCGGCGACCGGCGGCCGGTCCCTCACCGCAAGTCCGAACCATACCAAGCCGACGGGCTTGTCGGCGCTGCCGCCGTCCGGGCCGGCGATGCCGGTGACCGCCAGCGCAATTCCCGCGCGGGAGTGCCTGAGCGCGCCGGCCGCCATTTCCCGCGCTGTTTCAGCCGATACCGCGCCGTGCGCATCGAGCGTGGCGGGCAAGACGCCGAGCATGTCCATCTTGGCCTCGTTGGAATAGGTCACGAACCCCCGGTCCACCATCGACGACGAGCCTGGAATATCGGTCATTGCCGCTATGATGAGCCCTCCGGTGCAGCTTTCGGCCGTGGCAGCCAGTATCTTGTGGCGCGCGCAAGCTTTCAGAAAAAGATCGGCCAGACGCCCGATCTCGCTCCGCTTGATTTCGCCCGGTCCCGGCTCGCTCATTCGGGAACCTCCCCTGGATAGATCACGCTGGCGGTCGCGATGGCCGCGATGCCTTCCTCGCGTCCGATAAAACCCAGTTGTTCGTTCGTGGTTGCCTTCACCGAGACCCGATCGGGCGAAATCTTCAGCATGTCCGCCATCGCCGCCGTCATGGCGGCGCGATGCGGGCCGACCTTCGGCGCCTCGCAGATCAGTGTGACGTCGGCGCTGGCGATGCGGCCGCCGCGCTCGCGCACAATCCCGGCCGCGTGCTCCACGAAAAGCCGCGACGCCGCTCCCTTCCATTGCGGGTCCGAGGGCGGGAAATGCGTGCCGATGTCGCCGGCGCCGCAAGTGGCGAGCAGGGCGTCGGTGAGGGCGTGCAGGCCGACGTCGGCATCCGAATGGCCGGCAAGTTTCTTGCCGTGCGGGATAGCGACGCCGCACAGCACGACATGGTCGCCCGGCTCGAAGGAATGAACGTCGTAGCCGTTGCCGGTCCGGACGTCGGGGAAATGTGAATTCCTTCCCATAAGCCTTTGGTCTGCCATGGCAATGTCTCGCGCCCATGTGAGTTTTACGTTGTCAGGAGAGCCGGTGACGAGCCGTACCGGCATCTGCACCCATTCGGCGATCGCGGCGTCGTCGGTGAAGTCGCTGCGGCCGGCCCGGAAGGCCTTTTCATGGGCATCGAGGATCGGCGCGAAGGGGAAGCCTTGCGGCGTCTGCGCGGCATGAAGCCCGGCGCGCGGAACGGTCTCGGCGATCGTGCCGTCATGCGCGCCGCGTTTCAGCGTCTCGGCGACCGGCATGGCCGGCAGGGCGCCGGCGCGCTCGTCTATGGCCGCGACGGTGCGGTCGATCAGGTCTGCGTCGACGAAAGGCCGCACGGCATCATGGATCAGCACGAAGGGCGGCGCGTGGCCGGCAAGCGCCAGCAGGCCGAGCCGGACGGAATGCTGGCGCGTCGGTCCGCCCTGGACGATGACGAGCCGATCGAGATGCTCGCCGGCCGCCTGGCGCAACAGGTCCGCATCGTCGGCATGGATGACCGTGACGACGAAGCCGATCGAGGGATGGGCAAGGAACGTTTCCAGCGTATGGGCAATGACGGCGCGGCCGCCGATGAGCCTGTATTGCTTCGGTCCGTCGGCCTGGCCGGCGCGTTCGCCGCGTCCGGCGGCAACGATGACGACGGCAACCTTTCGCCGCAATTGGTCGTCTGAAATGGCAGTCGCCTCTGTCATGTCTGACCGATTAGACGTGACGCTCCCTCAGGGCAAGGTCGATCCCTTTTTGGCCTCGATACGGTATTATTTTGCATTGCACAAAACTGATCTCTCTGGTTAGATAATGTGCAACGAGGTGAATTGCTGCGTTTTTGTGCATGAACGAAACTGAAAAACTGGCGCAACCGTTGCGAATCGGGCCTGTGCAAATTCGCAACCGCGTGTTCCTGGCGCCTATGTCAGGCGTCACCGACGAGCCTTTCCGGCGTCGCGCCCATGCGCATGGCGCGGGACTTGTCGTGTCTGAAATGGTGGCGAGCGGAGAACTGGCGCGCGGGCGCGAGGGGTTCGACCTGCGGATCCGCCATTCCGGGCTGCCGGTCCATATGGTCCAACTGGCCGGGCGCGAGGCTCCCCATATGGCCGAAGCGGCGCGGATTGCGGAAGGCGAGGGCGCCGACATCATCGACATCAACATGGGCTGCCCGGCGAAGAAGGTGACAGGCGGCTATGCCGGTTCGGCGCTGATGCGCGATCTCGACCATGCGCTGACGCTGATCGACGCCGTGATCGGCACGGTGAAGGTGCCGGTGACCGTCAAGATGCGGCTGGGATGGGATGATGACGTGCTCAATGCGCCCGAACTGGCGCGACGGGCGGAGCAGGCCGGCGTCAGCATGGTGACGGTACATGGACGCACGCGCTGCCAGTTCTACAAGGGCCGGGCGGATTGGCGCGCCATCCGGCGGGTGAAGGAAGCGGTCTCCATTCCCGTCGTCGCCAATGGCGATGTGGCAACCGTCGCCGATGCGGCTGAAATTCTTGCGCAATCAGGCGCAGACGCCGTCATGGTCGGTCGCGCCCACTACGGCGCGCCGTGGATCGCCGGCGCGATTGCCGCGGCGGTACAGGGAGGTGATACGCCAACTGTGCCTTCGCACGGTCAGGCGCTCGCGGACTATGTCGTCTCCCATTACGAAGATATGCTGTCGCTCTACGGCGTTGAAAGCGGGCTGCGTCAGGCTCGCAAGCATCTCGGCTGGTATCTCGACCGCCATGCACCTTCGTCCGGGGACGAGCGGCGCAGGCTCATCCTGACGAGTTTCGATCCGAAAGAGGTCGTTGCGGCTCTTCGCGCGGCCTTTTTTGAAGGCGGCGAAGCGCCCGCCGGTTTGCGGAGCGCGGCATGAGCGGTTCCGCACCTGGTTCCGGCATGGGCAACCCGGCCGCTGCCGCGCAGATCGTGCTCAACACCATCCGGCGTCCCGTCATCATGGTCGATCCGCAAGGACTCGTCTCCTTCGCCAATGCGGATGCGGAAGACTTCTTCCGATCCAGCGCCGCGATCCTCTCCCGCAACACGCTGGAAAAGCTGGTGCCGTTCGGCAGCCCGTTGCTGGCGCTTGTCGAGCAGGTGCGCGAGCGCAAGGCGCCGGTCAACGAATACCGCGTCGACGTCTCGTCCCCACGTCTCGGCATCGACAAGGTCGTGGACCTTTACGCGGCGCCGGTGCCCGAATTTCCGGGTTCGGTGGTGATCATGTTCCAGGAAAGGTCGATGGCCGACAAGATCGACCGCCAGATGACGCATCGCGGCGCGGCGCGCTCGGTCACCGGGCTGGCGGCCATGCTGGCGCACGAGATCAAGAACCCGCTTTCCGGCATCAGGGGTGCCGCGCAGCTGCTCGAACTGTCGGCCTCGGACGAGGACCGGGCACTGACGCGGCTGATCACCGAGGAGACCGACCGGATCGTCTCGATGGTGGACCGCATGGAGGTTTTCTCCGACGAGCGGCCGATCGATCGCTACCCTGTCAACATCCACGTCGTCCTCGATCATGTGAAGGCGATCGCGAAGAACGGTTTCGCCAACCGGATCAAGATCATGGAGGACTACGATCCCTCCTTGCCGCCGGTCTACGCCAACCGTGACCAGCTGATCCAGGTGTTCCTCAACTTAGTCAAGAACGCGGCAGAGGCCGTGGGCAGCGATCCGCAGGGAGAGATCATCCTGTCGACCGCCTTCCGGCCCGGAATCCGCGTCTCGATGCCGGGGACGCCGGACCGCGTCTCGCTGCCGCTGGAGTTCTGTGTGCGCGACAACGGGCCGGGCGTCTCGGAAGACATCCTGCCGATCCTGTTCGATCCCTTCATCACCACCAAGCTCAACGGCTCCGGGCTCGGGCTGGCGCTGGTGGCGAAGATCATCGGCGAGCATGGCGGCATTGTCGAATGCGATTCGACGGCCAGGGGCACGACGTTCCGCGTGCTGATGCCGGCCTGGAAGGAAACGACCTTCGCAACCGACGCCAACGGACAGGGAGACCGCGGATGACGACGCGCGGCACTATTCTGGTCGCCGACGACGACGCGGCGATCCGCACCGTTCTCAACCAGGCGCTGTCGCGCGTGGGGCATGAGGTGCGCGTAACCTCCAACGCTTCGACCTTATGGCGATGGGTGGCAGCGGGCGAGGGCGACCTCGTCATCACCGATGTGGTGATGCCGGAAGAGAACGCCTTCGACATGCTGCCGCGCATCAAGAAGGCGCGGCCGGAACTGCCGGTCGTCGTCATGAGCGCCCAGAACACCTTCATGACCGCCATCCGCGCTTCCGAGACCGGCGCCTACGAATATCTTCCCAAGCCGTTCGACTTGACCGAACTGCTCAACATCGTCGATCGCGCCCTGTCGGAGCCACGCCGCCCCAAGCTGGACGGCCGTGGCGAAGACCAGCCCGACGCCATGCCGCTGGTTGGTCGTTCCGCCGCTATGCAGGACATCTACCGCATGCTGGCGCGCATGATGCAGACGGACCTGACGGTGATGATCTCCGGCGAGTCGGGCACCGGCAAGGAACTGGTGGCGCGCGCGCTGCATGAATACGGGCGCCGCCGCGGCGGCCCTTTCGTCGCCATCAACATGGCCGCCATCCCGCGCGATCTGATCGAATCGGAGCTGTTCGGCCACGAGAAGGGCGCCTTCACCGGCGCGCAGAACCGCTCGTCCGGCCGTTTCGAGCAGGCGGAGGGCGGCACGCTGTTCCTCGACGAGATCGGCGACATGCCGATGGAGGCGCAGACGCGGCTGCTGCGGGTTCTCCAGCAGGGCGAATACACGACCGTCGGCGGCCGCACGCCGATCCGCACAGACGTTCGCATCGTCGCTGCCACCAACAAGGACCTGCGCACCCTCATCAACCAGGGGCTGTTCCGCGAAGACCTGTTCTATCGGTTGAACGTCGTGCCATTGCGCCTGCCGGCGCTGCGCGAGCGGTCGGAGGACGTTCCCGACCTGGTGCGTCACTTCTTCAAGCTGGGCGAGAAGGAGGGATTGCAGACCAAGCGCATAGCCGCTGGCGGGCTAGAGCTTATGAAGCGCTATCCCTGGCCCGGCAATGTGCGTGAACTGGAGAATCTCGTCCGCCGGCTGGCCGCGCTCTACCCGCAGGAAGAGATCTCCGCCGAGATCATCGAATCGGAGCTCAAGACCGGCGAGCGGCCGGTGGTTCCCGATGCCGGCGCTCTCATTCCCGACGATCTGTCCATAGGTCAGGCGGTGGAACACCACCTGCAGCGTTATTTCGCCTCTTTCGGCCAGGACCTTCCGCCGGCCGGCCTCTACCAGCGCATTCTGGCGGAGGTCGAATACCCGCTGGTCCTGGCCTCGATGACAGCGACGCGCGGCAATCAGATCAAGGCGGCCGAACTGCTCGGCGTCAATCGCAATACGCTGCGAAAGAAGATCCGCGAACTCGGCGTCAACGTTTACAAGTCCGGCCGGCAAGGCTGAGCCGCTCCAGGCCACTCTGCCCGCCGGAGCGGTCTGTAAAAGATGTGGGCTTCGCTTCCGTTTGTTGCAAAGTCGCCACAATGCGTTGCATAAAAGTGACGCAATCGTAGCTTTAGACGGCGACATGGCCTTGCAGATTCCGGCGCTCAACGGCGCCATGTTCACGAAGACCGCGGTGCGCGACACCCGCCGGCTGCTGGCGCTGCCGGGCGTGGTGGCGATCATCGGCGCCCTGCTGATGGCGGCGATCTCCTTCGCGATCCTCGTCGGCGTCACGCCGCTGACGCCAGACGCCGATACGACGCTGGCCCTGATCGTCGTCAACGCCGCCTTCATCCTGGCACTGATCGCCCTGATCGGACGCGAGATCAACCGCATCATCACCGCCAGGCGCGTCGGCAAGGCGGCTGCGCGCCTTCATGTGCGCATCGTCGCCATGTTCGCCCTGGTCGCGGCGATCCCGGCCATCATGGTCGCCGTCATCGCCGCTATCACCCTCAATATCGGCCTCGACCGCTGGTTCGAGATCCGCACCAAGGCGATCGTCAGTTCGTCGCTGTCGATCGCGGACGCCTATGTGCAGGAAAATGCCCGCAACCTGCAGGGCACGACCCTGTCGATGGCCTACGACCTCGACAATGCGCGCCAGTTGTACGGGCTCGACCGCACCGGCTTCCTCGATCTGATGAACAAGGAGGCGGTCGGTCGCGGTTTGGCGCATGCGGCGCTGGTCAAGCCGGACGGCTCCTTCGTGATGAGCGCGCAGACAGACGCGGACTTCGCCATGCCCGAGCCTCCGGACGGCGCGGTGGCCGAAGCGTCGAACGGACGCCCGCTGCTCATCGAGCCGCGGACACGCAACATCATGGGCGCGATCATCAAGCTCAAGGAGATCGAGGGGCTCTATCTCTACACCATCCGGCTCGTTGACCCGCAGGTGATCAAGGCGCGCCAGATCGTGCGAGCCAACACCGACGAGTACCGGGGTATGGAGGACAACCGGCGCACGACGCAGGTGGCCTTCGCGCTGCCCTACCTGTCGCTGACCCTCATCATCATCCTGTCGGCGATCTGGACCGGCATCGCGGTGGCCGACCGGCTGGTTCGGCCCATCCGCCAGTTGATCGGCGCGGCAGACGAGGTGGCGACCGGCAATCTCGACGTTTCGGTGCCAGTGCGGCCCTCGGATGGCGACGTCGCCTATCTCGGCGACACCTTCAACAAGATGCTGCTGGAACTGAAATCGCAGCGCAACGAGCTGCTTTCGGCCAAAGACCTGATCGACGAGCGCCGCCGCTTCTCCGAAGCCGTGCTGGCCGGCGTTACCGCCGGCGTCATCGGCGTGGACCAGGACGGCATCGTCACCATCGTCAACCGGTCGGCCGAGACCATGCTGGCGCTGTCCTCGGAGGCTGCGGTCGGCCAGAACCTGTCGGCGCTGATGCCGCATGTCGGCCGCGTGTTCGAGATCGGCCTCAAATCGGGCAAGCCGGTCTATCGGGAGCAGGTGACCTTCTTCCGCTCCGGTGCGGAACGGACCTTCAACGTCCAGGTGACGATCGAGGAGGACGAGGGCGATTCCGACGAGAAAGCCTATGTCGTCACGGTGGACGACATCACCGACCTCGTCCAGGCGCAGCGCTCGTCGGCCTGGGCCGACGTGGCGCGCCGTATTGCCCACGAAATCAAGAACCCGCTCACGCCCATCCAGCTCTCCGCCGAACGCATCCGCCGCCGCTACGGCAAGGTCATCACCGAGGATCGCGAGGTGTTCGACCAGTGCACCGACACCATCATCCGGCAGGTCGGGGACATCGGGCGCATGGTCGACGAATTCTCCTCCTTCGCGCGCATGCCGAAGCCGGAGATGAAGGCGATCGACCTGCGTGAGCCTTTGCGCGAGGCCTCCTTCCTCGTCGAGGTGAGCCGCCCCGACATCGCCTTCGAGCGGGACTTCGGCAATGAGCCGATGAAGGGCACTTTCGACAGCCGGCTGATGGCGCAGGCCTTCGGCAACGTCGTGAAGAACGCGGCCGAGGCCATGGAAGGACTTGAGTGGAAGGACGGCGAGCACGGCGTCATCCGCATCAGGGCGGCCCGCGACGGCAAGAACTACCGGGTCGATGTGATCGACAACGGCAAGGGGCTGCCGCGCGAACATCGCCAGCGGCTCCTGGAACCCTATATGACGACGCGCGAGAAGGGCACCGGCCTTGGCCTCGCCATCGTCAAGAAGATCGTCGAAGACCACGGCGGGCGGTTGGAACTTCACGACGCCCCCGCGGATTTCCACGGCGGGCGGGGCGCAATGATCAGTCTGATTCTGCCTTCGGGGGCTAACCCCGGCGGCGCGACGAAAGACGGAAGAACTGAGAAGGTCGAGAATGGCGTCTGACATCCTTATCGTCGACGACGAGGAAGACATCCGCGAACTCGTCGCCGGTATCCTGAGCGACGAAGGCCACGAGACGCGCACGGCGCACGACGCCGACAGCGCGCTCGCGGCGATCGCCGATCGCGTTCCGCGTCTGGTTTTCCTCGATATCTGGCTGCAAGGCTCGCGGCTGGACGGCCTGGCCCTGCTGGACGAGATCAAGACCATGCACCCCAATCTCCCGGTGGTGATGATCTCCGGCCACGGCAACATAGAGACGGCCGTGTCGGCGATCCGACGCGGCGCCTACGACTTCATCGAGAAGCCGTTCAAGGCCGACCGGCTGATCCTGATCGCCGAACGCGCGCTGGAGACCTCGAAGCTGAAGCGCGAGGTGTCCGACCTCAAGCAGCGCAGCGGCGAGACCTTCGACCTGATCGGCATGTCCTCGGCGATGAGCCAGTTGCGCCAGACCATCGAGCGCGTCGCCCCGACCAACAGCCGCGTCATGATCATCGGCCCTTCAGGGTCCGGCAAGGAAGTGACGGCGCGCGCCATCCACGCGCTGTCGACGCGCAAGAGCGGTCCGTTCGTGACGCTGTCGGCTGCCACCATTACGCCGGAGCGCATGGAGATCGAGCTGTTCGGCACCGAATCCAACGGAACCGAGCGCAAGGTCGGCGCGCTGGAGGAGGCGCATCGCGGCATCCTCTACATCGACGAGGTAGCCGACATGCCGCGCGAGACGCAGAACAAGATCCTGCGCGTGCTGGTCGAACAGCAGTTCGAGCGGGTAGGGGGCACCAAGCGCGTCAAGGTCGACGTGCGCATCATCTCCTCGACTTCGCAGAACCTGGAGGCGATGATCGCCGAGGGCCGCTTCCGCGAGGATCTCTACCACCGTCTGGCGGTCGTTCCAGTCATGGTGCCGGGACTGGCCGAGCGCCGCGAGGATATTCCCTATCTGGTCGATAATTTCATGAAGCAGATCGCGCGCCAGACCGGCATCAAGCCGCGCCGCATCGGCAACGACGCGATGGCCGTGCTGCAGGCCCACAATTGGCCCGGCAACGTCCGGCAGTTGCGCAACAATGTCGAGCGGCTGATGATCTTGGCGCGCGGCGACACCGCCGAGACGCCCATCACGGCCGACCTCCTGCCTTCGGAGATCGGCGACGTGATGCCGCGCACGCCCAACCAGTCGGATCAGCATATCATGGCGCTGCCGCTGCGCGAGGCGCGCGAGCAGTTCGAGAAGGATTATCTGGTGGCGCAGATCAACCGTTTCGGCGGCAACATCTCCAAGACCGCCGAATTCATCGGCATGGAGCGTTCGGCCCTGCATCGAAAGCTGAAATCGCTCGGGGTTTGAGGGGGCGAATTGGGAGTAGCGAGGAGAGACGCCGCGCTTGTCGTTGGCTTATCCGCTTTGCCTTGCTGCTCCGTTCCCTATTCGTTACTCCCAATTCGTTATTCGCTATCCGTTCAGAGGGACCCATGCCCCGCATAGCCTATGTCAACGGCCGTTATCTTCCGCATCGCGAAGCCACGGTGCACATCGAGGACCGCGGCTATCAGTTCGCCGACGGTGTCTACGAGGTCTGCGAGGTGGCGCGCGGCTATATCGTCGACATGCGACGTCATCTCGACCGGCTGAACCGGTCGCTCGCCGAGCTTTCGATCGACTGGCCGGTGTCGCGCGCCGCGCTGGAAATCATCCTGCGCGAGGTGGTGGGGCGCAATGGCGTGAAAAACGGCCTGGTCTATTTCCAGGTCACGCGTGGCGTGGCGGGACGCGATTTCGTGTTTCCGTCGAACGTAAAGCCGTCGCTGGTGGTCACGGCCAAAAAGGTCGATCCGAATTTCCAGGCCAAGCGTGCGGAGACGGGCATCAAGGTCATCACGGTTCCGGAGAACCGGTGGGAGCGGGTGGACATCAAGTCGGTCGGGCTTCTGCCCAACGTGCTCGCCAAGCAGAAGGCCAAGGAGGCGGGCTGCCAGGAGGCCTGGTTCGTGGACGCGGAGGGCATGGTGAAGGAGGGCGGTTCGTCCAACGCCTGGATCGTCACGCGCGACGGCGTGCTGGTCACGCGTCCGGCCGAACACGGCATCCTGCGCGGCATCACCCGCACCACGCTCCTCGATGTGATCGGCAAGCTCGGGCTCCGGTTCGAGGAACGCCATTTTTCAGTGGAAGAAGCCAAGGAGGCCCGTGAGGCGTTCGTCAGTTCGGCCACGACGCTGGCGATGCCGGTGGTGGAAATCGATGGCCGGACGATAGCAAACGGCCAACCCGGTTCCGTCACCCTTTCCCTAAGGGAAGCATTTTTTGACGTTGCGGAAAAAAGCCCGGCCTGATAACGGCACAACCGTTAAATGTACTTCAATATAACTCGTACTGCTTGCCGTTGACCACGGGGGGATGTTTGCGCCCTTGACATGTGCCGACTATTTTGGCGCATTGGTCAGGCAAGGGACGGGGATTGGCGAAAGATAAGAAGAATGGCGGAGCGTTCGCAAAACCTTCAGGATCTGTTCCTGAATTCTGTTCGCAAGAGCAAGAACCCACTGACGATCTTCCTCATCAACGGCGTGAAATTGACCGGGGTGGTGACCTCGTTCGACAATTTCTGCGTGTTGCTGAGGCGCGACGGCCATTCGCAACTCGTCTACAAGCATGCCATTTCGACCATCATGCCGAGCCAGCCCGTGCAGATGTTCGATGCCGAGGAAAGCCAAGGCTAATTGACCACCAGTGAAAACGCGGACCGCGCTGTCCGCGGCAAGCCGGCCGTAAGGCCGGAAGACGCGACGGCCGCGACGCGCGCGGTCGTCATCGTGCCTGTCCTGACGCGTTCGCAGGATGATTCGGGGCGCCAGAATCCCAGACGTTCGCCCGAGGCCCGCCGCGACGAGGCGGTCGGGCTGACGCGCGCCATTGCGCTCGACCCCGTTCATGTCGCGGTCATCCAGGTGAACGATCCGCGACCGGCGACGCTGCTGGGTACCGGCAAGGTGGCTGAACTGGCGGAGATCGTGAAGGAGAGCCATGCCGAGCTCGCCATCGTCGATCATCCCCTGACGCCGGTCCAGCAGCGCAACCTGGAGAAGGAGCTCAACACCAAGGTTCTCGACAGGACCGGGTTGATCCTCGAGATATTCGGGGAGCGGGCGCGCACCAAGGAAGGCACGCTGCAGGTCGAGCTTGCGCATCTGAACTACCAGAAGGGCCGGCTGGTGCGAAGCTGGACCCACCTGGAGCGCCAGCGCGGCGGCGCCGGCTTTCTCGGCGGCCCCGGCGAGACGCAGATCGAGGCCGACCGCCGTATCCTGCAGGACAAGATCGTCAAGCTGAAGCGCGAGCTGGAGACGGTGCGGCGCACCCGCGATCTGCATCGCGCCAAGCGCAAGAAAGTGCCGTTTCCGGTAGTCGCCATCGTCGGCTACACCAATGCCGGCAAGTCCACCCTGTTCAACCGGCTGACGGGGGCAGGGGTGCTGGCGGAGAACATGCTGTTCGCCACGCTCGACCCGACGCTGCGGCGTCTTCGCCTGCCGCACGGCACGCCTGTCATCCTGTCCGACACGGTCGGTTTCATCTCCGACCTTCCCACCCACCTGGTCGCCGCTTTCCGGGCGACGCTGGAGGAGGTGGTCGAGGCCGACCTCGTGCTGCATCTGCGCGACATCTCCGATCCCGACACGGCGGCGCAGGCCGAGGACGTCGAGAGCGTGCTCGCCGATCTTGACGTCGACGCCCACGACGCCAATCGCGTCGTCGAGGTGTGGAACAAGATCGATCTTCTCGACGAGGCCAACCGCACGCGGCTGCTCTCCGAAGGCGCCGAATCGAGGCGTCCGCCCGTCGCCGTTTCGGCCGTGACCGGCGAGGGGATCGAGACGCTTCTGACTGCGATCGAGGCGCATGTCTCGGGAGAGCTGACCTCCTTCGCGGTCACGCTCCAGCCCTCGCAGCTTCGCCTCGCGGATTGGATCTACCGCAACAGCGAAGTGGTGTCGCGCAAGGACGAGGAAGACGGCAGCGTCGCGCTGTCGCTTACCATGACCGAAAGCGCGCGCGAGGAACTGGAAGGGCGACTGCGGGGTATGTAGGACCGAGGGAGGTTACGGCTTCCGCTTCGCCTGCTGCCACAGCGCTTCCATCTCCTCCAGCGTGGCCTCACCCAGCGACCCGCCTGCCTGCGCCAGCGCCTGCTCGACATGATGGAAGCGGGTGCGGAACTTGTCGTTGGTGCCGGCGAGCGCGGCTTCCGAATCGAGTTCGAGGTGACGGCCGAGATTGACGAGCGCGAACAGCATGTCGCCGAACTCGTCCTTGATGGAGGCCGCGTCGCCCTTGTGGAGCGCTTCCCTCAGTTCGCCGATCTCCTCCTCGATCTTGTCGAGGATGGGCGCGGCCTCGCCCCAGTCGAAGCCGACCCGCGCCGCCTTCTCCTGAAGTTTGAGGGCGCGCGTCAGGGCGGGCAGGGCGACCGGCACGGAGTCCAGATACCCCTTGCCATGATCTTCCGGGTCCAGCCCGCGCGCCATGCGGGCGGCGCGCTTTTCGGCCTTCTCTTCGCTCTTGATCTTCTCCCACATGCCCTTGGCCATGCCGGCGCTGCGGGCCTTCTCGTCGCCGAAGACATGCGGATGGCGGCGGATCATCTTTGTGGTGATGGCCTCGACCACGTCGCCGAAGGCGAATTCGTCGATCTCTTCGGCCATTCGGGCGTGATAGACGACCTGCAGCAGCAGGTCACCGAGTTCGTCGCGCAGATCGTCGAGGTCGCCGCGCTGGATCGCATCGGCGACCTCGTAGGCCTCTTCGATCGTATAGGGCGCGATTGTCGAGAAATCCTGCTCCACGTCCCACGGACAGCCCGTATCGGGGGCGCGCAGCGCCGCCATGATCTCGATCAGGCGACCGATGTCCTTGGATGGCCGCATCGGCTCAGTCCAGCACCGAGACGATGGCCTTGGCCAGGTCGTCCAGCCGGTCCTCGGGCAGGCCGGCCACGTTGATACGGCTGTCACCGACCATATAGACCGCATGTTCGTCGCGCAGCCGCTCGACCTGATGCTCGGTGAGCCCGAGACGCGAGAACATGCCACGATGCTCGGCGATAAAATCGAAGCGGTCCGAATTCGACTGGCGCCTGAGCGCTTCGGCGAACGCGACGCGCAGGCGCAGCATCCGTTGGCGCATGTCCTCCAGTTCCGATTCCCAGTCGGCGCGCAGGGCAGGGTCTTCCAGCACGATCCGCACGGCGGCAGCCCCGTGGTCCGGCGGCATCGAATAGAGCGTGCGCGCCGCCGCCAGCATCTGGCTCATGGCGATGTCGGCCTGGGCGCTGTCGCCCGCCATGACCATCGCCGCGCCGACGCGATCGCGATAGACGGCGAAGTTCTTCGAGCAGGACGCCGCCACCAGCATTTCCGGGACCCTGGCCGCGACGATGCGAAGACCCTCGGCATCCGCATCCAGCCCCTCGCCGAAGCCCTGGTAAGCGATGTCGATGAAGGGCAGAAGTCCCTTGTGAGCGAGCAAGTCAGCAACTGCGGCCCATTGCGAGGCGTCGAGGTTGGCGCCGGTCGGGTTGTGGCAGCAGCCGTGCAGCAGCACCACATCGCCGGGCTCGGCCTTTCCCAGCGCGTCGAGCATGGCGTCGAAGCGAACCGTGCCGCTCGTTGCGTCGAAGTAGGGATAGTCGCGCGTCTTAAGGCCGGCGCCGCGCATGATCGGCGCGTGGTTCGGCCATGTGGGGCTGGACATCCAGACGGAGGCACCCGGCCGTGAGCGCTGGATCAGTTCGGCGACGAGGCGCAACGCGCCGGAACCGCCTGGTGCCTGGGCGGTGCGGATGCGGGCGGGATCGCCGGCCTCGCCAAACACCAGCTTGGTCATCGCCGCATTGAAGGCGAGGTCGCCGGCGAGGCCGAGATAGGTCTTGCTGTCCTGATCCTGCAAAAGCCGCTTTTCGGCTTCCCTCACGGCGCGCATGACCGGCGTGCGTCCGTCGCTGTCCTTGTACACGCCGACGCCGAGATCGACTTTTCCGGGACGCGGGTCGGCCCGATAGAGGCCGATCAGCGCGAGAATCTTGTCGGTGGGGGCGGCTTGCAGCGTTTCGAACATGGGGGGGGGTCCGGTGGGGGCGAGCGTTGTGATACGCAAAGCGCGCGTCGACCGCCAGCGAATTTGCGTTGGGGCGGGTTTCGTTGTTCGCTGCTAAACGACTGGAACCGATTGGGAGGACGCGGAATGGACCAACTTGCCGGCGGCTGCCTGTGTGGAGATGTCCGGTTTGTCGCAACCGGCAGGCCATACCGCGTCGGCCTTTGTCATTGCCTCGATTGCCGCAAGCATCACGGGACGCTTTTTCACGCCTCCGCGATATTTCCCGCCGAGGCGGTGACGATCCACGGCGAAACGCGCGACTACGCCGGACGGCATTTCTGCCCACGCTGCGGCTCGTCCGTGTTCGCGCGCACCGGCGACGAGATCGAAGTCAGTGTCGGAGCGCTCGACGAGATCGATCGCTTCAGGCCGACCTACGAGCTCTGGACCGTCCGTCGCGAATCCTGGCTGCCGCCGTTTCCGGGGATGAAGGGGTACGAACACGATCGCGACGACAGCAGCCGCTTCGAAGGCGGGAAGGGCTGAGCGCGGACTGAACGGCGGCAGTGTCCCGCGACGGTCGCTTGAGGTCTGGGGCCAAGGTCATGCCGCGCTCCCCATCGCCGTATTCCAGCCCTCCGTTTCATGGCGCACACGACCGAGGCTGACCACGGCGGCAATTGCGGCGAAGGCGGCTGCCAGGACCAATGCGACCTCCGGAGCCGCGGTGAGCGGGACAATGGAGAAAGTGATCGCCATGGCAATCGCGCCGAGGGTCTGTCCGGTCAACCGCGCGGTGCCCTGCATGGCGCCGGCGGCACCGCTGCGCGCCTTGGGCGCCGACAGAAGCAGGATACGGTTGTTCGGGGTCTGGAACAGGCCGAAGCCGAGCCCGGCGACCACCGTGCCGACGATGAAGGCCACGTGATGCGGGTCGTCCGGCAGCAGGCCGACGCCGATGAGGCCAATGGCGAGCAGGATACCGCCAACAGCGCAGAGCCAGGCTGTCTTCATTCGATCGGCCAGCCGCCCGGAGATCGGCGCGATGACGGCCACCGCCGCCGGCCAGGGCATCATGTAGAGCCCGGCCTCGGTCGCCGTCATGCCGAGCCCATGCTGGAGATAGAAGGGCAGGGCGATCACACCCAGCGTCTGGCCGGTGAAGCAGCACACCGAGGCAATGGCGGAGAAGCGGAACGCCGGCGCGGCGAACAGGTCTGTGGGCACGATCGGCGCGGTGCTTTTGCGCTCGATCCGCAGCAGCGTGACCAGGCAGACGACCGATCCGGCGATCAGCAGGCTGCCTGAAACCGGTGCCTCGGCGATTCGGTCGGCGCCGACGAAGAACAGGACGAACATCAGTGCGTTGGCGACCAGTGCCCTGCCGTCGAGCTTGCGCGCTACCCCCCGGGAAGGGGCGAGGAGGGCGCCCGATGCCAGCACGATGATGCCGAGCGGAATGTTGACGGCGAAGAGCCATGGCCATGACGCAACGGCAAGGATCGCACCCGCTATGCCCGGTCCGGCGGCAGACGAGATGGCGACCGTCATCGCATTGATGCCGATGATGGTGCCGAGGAGACGGTGCGGCACCGAAAAGCGCATGTTCATGATGCCCAGCGCCATGATCGCGCCGCCGCCGAGCCCCTGCACGAAGCGCGCGGCCACCAGCATCTCCAGCGTGGTGGAAAAGGTGCAGGCGGCGGAGGCCAGCGTGAAGAGCGCGACGCCGGCGAGGAAGACCCGCCGCGCGCCGAGCATTTCGCCGATGGCCCCGCAGGGCAGCAGCGCCACAAGGACCGCAAGCTGGTAGCTGGAGATCACCCACACCGTATCGCTCGGGCTGGCGTTCAACGAAGCCGCGATGGAGGGCAGGGCGATGTTGGCGATGGCGCCGTCGAGCACCACGAGCACGAGGGTCAGGAGAAGGACGCCTACGGCGAAATACCGGCGCGGTGACGGCAGGCCGTCGGCATGGGGTTCGAGAATCGTCTGTGACATGGGAGCTTTCCTTGATGGCTCCGTCCTGATATTGCCTTGCGATAGATTGCACCAGACGCAATAGAGTCAATCGAGATTTGCATGTGGCGCCATGCGTAACATCGACCTGAACCTGCTGACCGCTCTCGATGTCCTGCTTCAGGAGCGCAGCGTGACGCGGGCTGCAGGCAGGCTTGGCCTCAGCATCTCCGCAATGAGCCGCACCCTGTCTCGACTCAGGGAGTCGCTCGGCGATCCGGTCCTGGTGCCTGCCGGCAGGGCGATGGTGCTCACGCCTCATGCCGAGGCGATCGCCGAACAGGTCCGTATGCTTTCGGCGGGGGCACAGGCGGTGTTGCGGCCGCCGCCGCCCGTCGATCATCGATATATGGAGCGGGAGTTCACAATCCGCGCCAACGAGGCTTTTACGCAGCTCTACGCCGCGAAATTGAGCGCGGCGGTGTCGGCCGTGGCGCCTGGCGTGCGGCTGCGCTTCGTGCCGAAGCCGGACAAGGACATCGAGCCGTTGCGAACCGGCGCTATCGACATCGAGATCGGAGTGATTTCCGAGGAACCCGGCGAGCTTCGCGCCCAGTCTCTCTATCGCGACCGTTATATCGGTATCGCGCGGGCCGGCCATCCATTGTTCGAGCAGCCGGTAACGCCGGAACGTCTGTGCGCCTGGAGCCATGTGGTGTTCGCACGGCGGCGCGACAAATCCAGCCCGGCGGACGAGGCGCTGGCCGTGCTTGGGCTTTCACGTCGGGTGAGGGTCGTCGTTCCCGGCTTCCCGGCGGTGATCGCGGTCGTCTCGGCCTCGGACCTTCTGGGTCTCGTCCCGCACTCCGCCTGCCTGGCGCTTCCCGGCTACGAGATAACGCTGTTCGAACTGCCCATCCCGATGCCGGAACTCACCATATCGCAGATATGGCACCCGCGAATGGACGCCGACAGCGGCCATCGCTGGCTACGTGCGCTGGTGTTTGAGGCCTTTCGCAAAGGTGCCTGGCCGGACGGCGCACGCTTCGATGCCGGATAGGCCGTGAAGCGGAAGACGCCCGTAGCCGAAACCTATTCGCTTGGAAGCCGATAACAGGGCCGCATCTGCTAGGAAGTGTGGACACTTATCTGAGCCATAGAATTGTTGCGGCGATGGTGACGACGGCGAGATAGTGCTTTGCGGTTTTCTCGAACCGCGTTGCGACGCGGCGGAATTGCTTGAGCTTTGAGAAG
>Ga0206119_100052_pt1 | contig 118267 bp, 102 predicted proteins | sample 3A50Ametagenome_FD_148608 | JGI IMG/M metagenome (GOLD analysis project Ga0206119, IMG submission 148608) | Enriched microbial communities from leaf-cutter ant dump, University of Wisconsin, Madison, United States - 3A50A | ecosystem: Environmental > Terrestrial > Nest > Insects nest > Nest...
AAATATATAATCTATTACAATAACGAAAGAATTAAATCAAATCTAAACAAAATGAGCCCGATAAAATATCGAGCTCACTATTATAATAATTAATTATAAATTTGTCTAATCTTTTGGGTGCAGTCTAATGAAAGGCTTTTTTATTTTACTACACCAAACAGATTTTTGAAACCTGTCTGGTGTTTTATACTAACGCTTCTATTTTAGCAATAATCTGTTCCGGGCGTATCGTTCGCATGGCATCTTCATAACCTTCAACCAATTTATTTCCATAGACCGAGGTTGGCAATAACGGATATTTTTCCCGATCGGGAAGCACCGAATTCTCCAATGGCTGGTTAAAGGGTGTAAATCCGGCATACGGATGTGTAGCGCCCCATATCGTAACCACCTTAACACCTAACATGGCTGCAATATGTCCGTTTCCGGAGTCCATACTGACCATAAGATCCAGGTTACTGATCACTTCCATTTCCTGTGGCAATTTTAATTTTCCGGCAACTACCACAATGGCAGGATTTCCATTTTGCATGGATACTAATTGCGTCACTTCATCTTGTCCACCACCAAAAAGGAACAACTTATAATTCGGATTTTTGGCCAATTCTTCCACGACCTGTTGCATCAGATCCAACGGATACATCTTGGTATCGTATTGTGCGAAGGGCGCAATACCGATCCATTTTTCCTGTTTGGATCCGGTTACTTGTAAAACGGCATCACTTAATGTCGCTTTTGGTGGAAAAACCGGATGACTCAAGTCAATTGGAAAACCTAATTTTTTAAACGCCTCTGCATGGCGCTCAAAAGTGGATAATAACGGTTGGAAGACTTTATTTTCGGCACGGGTTAAGGCTTCTTTTTCTTTTCGGCCTTTGTCCATATACACCACTTTTTTTCCGATGAGTCCGAATAATTTCCGGATCACTTTCGATCGGATGGCATTGTGTAAATCGGCCACCGCATCGGCTTTTAATTTTCTAAGATCCCCAAAAAGACGCAACAATCCCTTTGGCCCTTTATGACGGTCGTGTAAATCGACATCAAAGAAAACCACATTCGGAATTCCGCTAAAAAAAGGTTTGAAAAACGGACGGGATACAACGGTAATTTTTATATCGGGATATTGCGAAACAAAAGCGCGCAATACCGGTGCGACCATCGCCACGTCGCCCATTGCCGAAAGTCGTATTACTAAAATATGTTTGATCTTAGTCATGTGCCCGATGGCTACTTTTTATTTTGATATAATACCGGGTTTAATTCCTCGTCATTATACATCTTCATCTGTTTGTACACTTTCATGTATTTATCTCCGTTCCCGATATCGGTCAATAAATCGTCGATCGCTGTCGTCAGGTCTTTTTTCTGTTCCAGCAATACATTTAGTTTTTCCTGGCATTTTGCACGGTGTTCCGGTGTAGCTTCCACACGGTTGGCTTCTTCATTCATATGATAGATTTTCAATGCCAGAATTGACAAACGATCGATCGCCCACGCCGGACTTTCCGAGTTGATTTTTGCCGTCGGTTTTACCGTAACATCAGCATATTTCTGAAGAAAATAACTATCGATATATTCCACCATATCCGTACGCTCCTGATTCGAAGCATCGATTCTTCTTTTTAGAACCAAAGCCGCTTCCGGATTGATCTGCGGATCACGGATAATGTCTTCAAAATGCCATTGTACCGTATCGATCCAATTTTTCAGATACAACAGGTGTTCAATCTTATCTTTCGGATACGGATTGCTAATCGGTTGATCTACATTATCATATTGATGATAATCGTTGATACTTTCCTCGAAAATCGAGAAGGCAAATTGTGAAAACATAGTTTAAATTTTATTTACAAATATAGTTTTTATACTTTTATCCTACTAATACAAATTTTAGCCGCAAAATGCACATTCATTATATCTCAGAAAACAATAGTATTCTTAATCATTTTCTATCGCAGATCCGCGATGTTACGATCCAGAAAGACAGTATGCGCTTTCGTAAAAATATCGAACGGATCGGTGAAGTGATGGCGTATGAATTGAGTAAGATTCTGACCTATAAAGAGATTGAGGTGCAGACGCCTTTGGGGATTAAAAAAACAACCGCGTTGGAAGACAATGTCGTGTTGTGTTCCATCCTGAGAGCCGGATTGGCCTTGCACACCGGTTTTATGAATTTCTTTGACGATGCCGAAAACGGTTTTGTTTCGGCCATGCGTTTTCATCCGAATAACGACGATTTTTTTGAGATTAAAGTGGAATACCAGGCGGCGCCATCATTCGAAAATAAAAACCTGATTCTGATCGATCCGATGTTGGCCACCGGACAATCATTGGTTGCGGTTTTCCAAAAACTGATGGCTGAAGAAACACCAAAAGAAATCCACATTGCTGTTGTAATCGCTACGCCGGAAGGGATCGAATACCTCGAAAAAAACCTACCGAATAACTGTCACCTTTGGGTAGCCGCACTGGACGAAGGTTTAAATGCTAAAAATTATATCGTCCCGGGATTGGGCGATGCCGGTGATTTGGCTTACGGTAGTAAATTATAATACCTGCGCGAAAAAGATAAAGAAGCTGATCACAATCAGAGAATACATTACGCTTTCCCGTACCCATTTATTATCCAGACTTTCGATAAAGTTGGTTCCCATTACCGCTAACGGGAAAAAGGTGAAGGCCAGAAAGCTATTGTTTTTACTGGCTGAAAGGACATAAATCCCAACACCCAAAACGAAGGAAAACAATACTTTTTTGTAGGACGACTGCATGTTTAGCGGTCGGTTGGACAGTGCTAATAGCTGTGTCACAAAAAACAATACTGCGATCGACGAGAAAATGGCCAAGGCGATATTCTGGTAAATATTTTCAAAATAGGTAAAGTCGAAACTGATGTAGGCTTTATCCAATACGAGGAACAAAAGATCACGCTCGCCGGCGATAACCGCCAATGTAAACAAAATGCCCACCGTAAAAAGCGCTATAAACGGAATAATCCAGTTTCGGTAATCGCGCGATACGTGAAATATAATGGAGACAAAAACCAACACGATAAAAAGGATACTCCAGAAGTGAAATAGCGTCGCTACAAAGATCCACAACGAGGCATCAAAGATTTTTTCTTTGGGAGTGATCAACGACTGTAACGATATCAAACGTCTGAGTGCCAACAGTATAAAAAAGTTAGCCAGGATAATATTGGTATTGACTAAAACCGATGGAAACAGGATGTGAAATAGCAAAAACAAGAAGGGTGCATAGCTGTTATCCTTACTCAATCCGTTCCTTTTGGTAACGAAACGAACCAGGAATAACGATCCCGTTAATACCACCAACAAGCCTATTTTTTGTACTACCGTAGTGTAGTATTCCGTCCACTCCGGGTATTGGGTTAGGTATAAAAAGTAAAATAAAACCAGTAATAAACTAATTATCGCATAATTTAACGGTCTAGATTTATTAAAAAGGCTTGCTATCATGTAGATATTTTATATTTTTGTGACTGTAAATATAATACTTAAACAAAAATGAAAGCATTTTTTGAAGGAATACAGTACTTATTCGTAGACATACTATTCGCCCCTATGGATTTGATGCGAAAATTAGAATTATCAAACTGGTGGGCTGCGAATCTTTTAAACTGGATTTTCATCATCATCTGTTGTGGTGCTACTTACTACTGGATTAAAGAGTTAAAGAAACACAAAGATAGCGGCGAGGATAGTCAAGATACTACAGCCCACTCGTTTTTAAAATAATATTTAGAGGTCGAAACCGATATCTTTTCTAAAATACATCTTATCAAAATTTAGTTTATCTATATTTTGGTAAGATTTTTTTATGGCTTCCTGAAACGTATCGCCATAGGATGTTACCGCTAAAACACGGCCTCCGTTGGTTACCACCTGATCGTTTTGTAAGGCTGTTCCGGCATGAAAAACGATAGACCCGTCTACTTGTTCCAATCCGGAAATGGTTTTTCCTTTTTCATAATCTTCCGGATAGCCGCCAGAAACCACCATAATGGTCGTTGCGCTTCTCGGATCGATTTCCAATTCTACCTGATCCAATGTTTGTGTCGCAACCGCTTTAAACAAGCTTACCAAATCCGATTTTAAACGCGGCATAACCACTTCGGTTTCCGGATCACCCATACGAACGTTATATTCGATGACAAAAGGCTCGTTTCCAACATTGATCAAACCGATAAATACAAATCCTTTATATGGGATTCCGTCTTTTTGTAATCCGTCGATCGTCGGTTTAACAATCCGACTTTCAATTTTTTCCATTAAAACAGCATCGGCAAACGGTACTGGTGAAACAGCTCCCATTCCTCCGGTGTTTAATCCGGTGTCGCCTTCTCCTATTCGTTTGTAGTCTTTTGCAGTTGGTAATATTTTATAGCTCTTCCCGTCGGTCAATACGAAACAGCTCAATTCGATTCCGTCCAAAAATTCTTCGATGACAACTTTCGCGCTGGCGCTTCCAAATTTTTCGTTTACCAGCATGTTACGCAATTCGGCTTGTGCTTCGGCCAAATCCTGCAGGATTAAAACGCCTTTTCCGGCTGCCAATCCATCAGCTTTTAAAACGTAAGGTGGTTGTAAGGTGGTTAAAAATTCACATCCGGCTTCTACGGTGTCTTTTGTAAAACTGCCGTAAGCCGCTGTTGGGATATTGTGTTTGACCAAAAATTCTTTGGCGAATTCTTTACTTCCTTCTAATTGCGCGCCAATTTTTGACGGACCAATTACCGGAATGTCCTGTAACGAAGCATCCTGTTGAAAATAGTCGAAAATTCCTTTTACCAACGGATCTTCCGGTCCTACAACAACCATAGCCACTTTTTCGGTCAGTACCAGGTTTTTCACCGCTTCAAAATCGTTTGGATTGATGTTTACATTTTCGGCTATCGCTGCTGTTCCAGCATTTCCGGGTGCTACCAATAGTTTTGAACAGTGTTCGCTTTGTAGCATTTTCCAGGCTAAAGCATGTTCTCTTCCGCCGGATCCTAATAATAAAATTGTCATTTGTTGTGTTGTTTTTTGAAAGGTCAAAAATACTCCGTTTTGAATGGATATTATAATTTTAATGCTAAAAAGTTTATTCGACTATAGGCTGCTTCGTTTGTTTTTCTAACTTTGACTAAAATTGACACCTGTGTTCCGACTCTTCGATTTCTCTTTAAAAATCAGTGGTTTCCCGATGAAGAAAGCACAATCGGAATTTGAATCCATTTGCGCAATTCCGGAAAATATCTATCCGGATTATATTGCTGTTAAGCAAAAAGAAATCGTCACCTTTCATCTGGAAAACAATTCTTTTTACCAAAAACTAGTCGGAAAAAAGACCTTTGACAACTGGTCGGATTTACCGGTACTGACTAAAAAAGCGTTGCAACAACCGCTTGAAAATCGTCTTTCGCGAGGTTATACCCTTTCCAATTCGTTTGTAAATAAAACCTCTGGTTCCAGTGGCGATCCGTTTATTTTTGCAAAAGACAAGTATGTACATGCCTTAACCTGGGCGTCCTTTTTTTATCGTTTCGGCTGGTACAACATCGATTTCAACACCTCATATCAAGCCCGTTTTTACGGCATTCCATTGGACAAATTCGGCTATTATAAGGAGCGCTTAAAAGATTATTTAGGCAATCGCTACCGCTTTCCGATTTTTGACTTATCCGATGGTTTCCTTGAGCAGGTATTGGAAAAATTCAAAACACAAAAGTTCGATTATATCAACGGTTACACCAGTTCGATTGTGTTGTTTGCCAAGTTTTTGAAGGCTCGGAATATCGTACTTAAAACCGTTTGTCCGACATTAAAGGTTTGTATGGTCACTTCGGAAATGCTTTTTGAGGAAGATAAAATTTTACTCGAAACACAATTCGGCATTCCAATCGTAAACGAATATGGTGCCTCCGAGTTGGATCTGATCGCTTTTCAAAATCCAGATGGCGAATGGCAGGTCAATACCGAAACACTATTTGTAGAAATTCTCGACGAAGAGAATCGGCCGCTTCCAAACGGTCAGGAAGGACGTATTGTGATTACGTCTTTATATAACAAAGCCCATCCTTTTATTCGCTATGATATTGGTGATATCGGAGTTTTGGACGAATCGAGTACGGCTAAAAAAACGATTTTAAAAAAACTAACCGGACGTACGAATGATGTAGCCGTTTTGCCAAGCGGTAAAAAAGCACCGGGACTTACGTTTTATTATATCACCAAAAGTATTATCGAAGACGACGGTAATGTAAAGGAATTTATCATCAAACAAATCCAAAAGGATACTTTTGAGATCGATTATGTGAGTGATGTCGAATTGACATTGGATCAAATTCAGAAGATTGAAGCCGCCATCGCATTGTATCTGGAAGCCGGACTTACTTTTATTTTTAATCGGAAGGCAACCTTAGCCCGCTCCAACAGAGGGAAACTAAAACAATTCCAATCGTTATTATAATTTTTCTACAAAACGGGGTTTTACCAACAATTGGGTAAACAAAAATCCAATCATACAAAAGAGAGCCATGACACTGCTTTTCCCGTGGAAATCGCGGTATATACGGTAGTTATGTTGTAACAAACTTCGCTTTGACGCCGAGATCGAGTCTTTTCGGATTCGGTATAAGGCCAGACTTTCCGGAACCGGTTGTGCGGTTTTTATCTGTTTCATGATGGTTAACCAAACAATCCAGTCTTGTCGCTTTCGGAACGATGCTATTGGAATTTTTCCGAAATAATCCGTATCGTATATTCCGGTTAGATTTCCTATAAAATTACAAAAGAACAATTGGCGGTAACTAAGTCGTAGGGGCGCTTTGATTCTTTTGTGTAACGACATACCGTTTTCGTCGATACAATCGTAAAAGGAAAAGGTAAAAGGGAGTTTGTTTTGTGCTAAAAAAGCGAGTTGTTTTTCCAGTTTTTCCGGTTTCCACAAATCATCGGCATCCAAAAACGCGATATACCGACCGGAGGCTCTTTCCAATGCCTGATTTCGCGCTACACCCGCTCCCGAATTACACTCTAATTGGTAGAGTCGGATCCGGTTGTCTTGTGCGGCAAATGCCGTGACGATCGCTACGGTTTCATCGGTGGAACAATCGTCTACAAGGAGCATTTCCCAATCCGGATAGGTCTGATTTTGAACCGATCGGATGGTGTCGCTTATAAAGGCAGCGGAATTAAATGTTGGTGTTATGATGGAAACCCGCTGTGACATTAATAGGCTTTTTCGTCTCCTTTAATGGCGTTGTATACGGTAAGATAAATAATTTTGATATCGAGTAACAGCGACCAGTTTTCCAGATAGAAAATATCGTATTTCACCCGATTGATGATGTCGTAGTTGGTTTCTACTTCGCCGCGGTATCCGTTGGTTTGCGCCAGTCCGGTGATTCCCGGTTTGATAAAATGGCGTACCATAAATTTATCGACACTTCGGGCATACATTTCGGTATGGCTCACCATGTGTGGTCGCGGTCCAACAACCGACATATCGCCAAGGATTACATTAAAAAATTGTGGTAATTCATCGATACTTGTCTTACGGATAAAACGTCCAATTCTGGTAATTCGGGGATCGTTTTTAGAAACCTGCTCCAAATCGGCGATTTCATTTGGACGCATCGAGCGGAATTTATAACAGTTAAACTCTTTGTAGTTGAGTCCGTTTCGTTTTTGTTTAAAGAATATTGGTCCTTTTGATTCCATTTTTATCAGAATCGCTAACAATGGTGTTAACCAGGAAAGCAATCCGATGATAATGAATAGTGAGAAAAATATATCGAAAACCCTTTTTACAATTTTATTAAACGGCTTGTCCAACGGAATGTTTCGCATTGATATAATGGGAATATAGCCGTAGTAGTCGTAAACCAAGTTACGGGAAAGGATTTCTTTGGTGTCTGGTAAGAATTTCAGTAACTTCAGATTATTATCGGTAAAATCGACAAACTTACTCACCTGAGAGTTGGATAAGTCTTGTAGCGAGCAATAAATTTCATCAATATTCCGATCCAATGCAAATTTAAAACAAGAGGAAATGCTTTCGCCTGGTTCATTTTTATCAAAATGGAATACTTTTTCCAGTTTATATCCATAATCCGGATTTTCGGTAAAAAACTCCTGAAGCTGACAAATATTTTTACTTTGACCAACGATGATAACCCTGCGGAAGTTTCCGCCGAAAACCACCCGAAATCGTTTTAGAAAATAGAATACTGCAAATTTAAATGCTGCGACTAAAGCCATTGCGGTTGTCGTATATTCTATCGTTTCCGAAGGTTTCGAATATTTGGAGAAATATCCGATATAGGCAAAACTGAATACCAAAAACAAAGCATATTGTTTTAGTATTTTTCCAAATATCTCAATGGCTTTTGTATAGCGATAGACTTCATAAAAACCGATATTCAAAGCAATGGTGACCCAAGTGATACTGATAAATATATTATAGTAAAATCCTATCGTTTCGGGCAATAAAAAGACTGTCAGGATATTGATAATAATCAAATCCAACAAATAGGAAAAAGGTCTAATATATCCGGAATACCGGCCGGTAGTTCTACGCACTAAAATATATATTTAGAAAAATCCTTATGCTCTTCTTTTAATAATTCTTCAGTCGATAACGACTTGAAATACTCATAGGTAATTTTCATTCCTTCCGAACGGGATACTTTGGGTTCCCATCCCAGGATTTCTCTAGCCTTGGTAATATCGGGCTGTCGTTGTAACGGATCGTTAACCGGTAGTGGTCGATATACAACTTTCTGATCGGTACCGGTAAGCTTGATGATTTCTTCTGCGAAATCTTTTATCGTAATCTCGTCCGGATTACCAATATTAACCGGTAATACATAGTCTGAATGTAGTAATCGGAAGATTCCTTCTACCTGGTCGTCTACATAACAGAACGAACGGGTTTGCGAACCGTCTCCAAAAATTGTAAGGTCTTCGCCACGTAACGCCTGACCGATGAATGCCGGAATAACACGACCGTCGTTTAAACGCATTCGTGGTCCATAGGTATTAAAAATCCGTACAATACGGGTTTCCACACCGTGGAAGGTATGATAGGCCATTGTAATGGATTCCTGAAAACGCTTGGCTTCGTCATATACGCCTCGCGGACCGATGGTATTCACATTTCCGTAATAATCTTCCGTTTGCGGATGTATTAACGGATCTCCATAGACCTCTGAAGTTGATGCTATTAAAATTCTCGCTTTTTTCACACGAGCTAATCCTAGCAGATTGTGCGTTCCTAACGATCCTACTTTTAACGTTTGTATTGGAATTTTAAGATAATCGATTGGACTTGCCGGTGAGGCAAAATGTAGTATATAGTCTAATTGACCCGGAACATGCACAAACTTCGTTATATCGTGATGGTAAAATTCAAAGTTTGGATTTTTAAACAAATGCTCGATATTTTTCAAGTCACCCGTAATCAGATTGTCCATTCCAATCACAAAGTAGCCTTCCGCTATAAATCTGTCGCATAAATGTGATCCTAAAAACCCTGCTGCTCCTGTAATTAATATTCTTTTCATGTATTCCAATTAATGGTTGCAATATATAAAAAAACCTTGGTCTACTTTTAGTTAAATTTAACAAAAAACAAGAATTAACGATTCCCGCCGAATCCCATAAAATATAATCATTTAATTAAAAAGAATAAAACTGTTTTTATTTCATTCTAAAATCTATATTTGCAATATAAGGCTGATGTGCCGCGGATTTTATGTTGTGTTTTTAGGGTTGTTTTGTGTATATTTGTTTTTTTGTAAAAAACTTTACAAAAAAACACGAAATGTTTTTTTACTAACATTTTGTTCTCAAAATTCTCCTCTACATTTTATCCATTCAGAAAAAATATTACAATATTGTGAATATTATTAAAATTTTGCACCAAAACACACAAAATACCAATGATATTCAGTCAATATTCATAAATAATTATGATCAAAGACATTACTTTCATTACCGTAAATTACGCACCTGAAGATACCGCTATTGGTTTATATACGTCACAATTAGCAGAGTTTCTGGTAACAAAAGGCTATAATGTTTCGGTAATAACCGGATTTCCGTATTATCCAATGTGGAAAATCCCGGAACACTATCAAGACAAACCGCGCTTTTATTCGGAAGACATTAATGGTGTAAAAGTGTACCGTTATAAATTTTATGTGCCGGAAAACCAGAATTTTTCCCGCCGTATCCTGCATATACTCTCTTTTAATTTCGGAAATTTCTTTAATCTGAGAAAAATCAAAAAGGCAGATCTTGTTTTTTGCAACATCCCTTTTACCACCAATGTGATGCTTGGACTGTTTTTAAAAAGACGTCTGAAAGCTAAATTATGGACTTCGATTAAGGATTTTGAGTTCGATGCCGCCTATGAATCCGGTTTATTAAAGCAGAATCCGATTTCGGCTGCTTTTAAAAAACTCTTGTATAAAATTGAGACCTATCTGTACGTAAAATCGGATATTATCAGTTCCATTAGTTTTAAAATGGTGGACCGTATTAAACTAAAAGCACCGCAGACCAATCCTGTATTTTTCCCGGACTGGGTTGATGTGGATTTTATAAATCCGAATAATTACCAGCAACACGACTATATTTCTAAAGATAAATTCACCGTTTTGTATTCCGGTAATATCGGTCAGAAGCAAAATTGGGAAGTTTATATTAATTTAGCCAAAAAGTTGCAGCAGTTCCCGGACATCGAATTTGTATTGGTGGGCGAAGGAGCCTATAAAAATGAATTGCTTCAGGTTTTAAAAGATCATAATCTGATGGGATTCATTCGTTATTACGAACCGATACCGTATGAAGATTTGTCGAATTTATTGTGTAGCGCCGATTTACACGTGTTGTTTCAGAAATCCGATGTGATCGATTCGGTTATGCCGTCCAAAATATTGGGCATGATGAGTAGCGCGCGGCCATCGGTTATTACGGGTGACTTGAGTTCGGAAGTAGCACGCCATATTAACTCATCGCAAGGATGGGGATATTATACCAATGAAGACAATGATGCGATTTACAATGCAGTGCTGACTTTAAAGGACGATAAAAATTTACAAAAAGAAACCGGAGAAAAAGCGCGTGCCTATATGGTCGAGAATTTCTCCAAGAATATGATTTTAAATTCATTTATTGAAAAGATCAATACATTATAATTAACGCTATAATTATGAAAAAAATAATAGTTTTAGGTGGGGGTGGTTTTATTGGAGGCCATTTGGCAAAACGATTAAAAAATGAAGGAAACTTTGTCCGCATTTGCGATATAAAAAACCATGAATATTTTGCACACGAAGAAATTTGTGACGAATTTATAAAAGGGGATTTAACCGATCCTGTTTTGGTTGCCCGTGTCATTGACGAAGGTGTGGATGAAGTATACCAGCTTGCTGCCGATATGGGTGGCGCCGGTTATATCTTTACCGGAGAAAACGATGCAAATGTAATGCACAACTCCGCTTTAATCAACTTAAACGTTGCTAAAGAATCGGTGGTGAAAAAAGTGAAAAAAGTTTTCTATTCGTCTTCGGCTTGTATGTATCCGGAATACAATCAGTTGGATCCGTCCAATCCAAATTGTGAGGAGTCTTCGGCTTATCCGGCAAATCCGGATTCGGAATACGGTTGGGAAAAATTATTCTCCGAAAGATTGTTCCTTGCTTTTAACCGAAACTATAAATTGGATGTTCGCGTGGCGCGTTTCCACAATATTTTTGGTCCTCAGGGAACCTGGAAAGATGGTAAAGAAAAAGCGCCGGCGGCGATGTGTCGTAAAGTGGCCGAATCGGAACCGGGATCTCAAATTGAAGTATGGGGCGACGGACAACAGACGCGTTCTTTCTTATATGTTGACGAATGTGTGGAAGCTGTATTGCGTTTGATGGAATCCGATTTCTTAGGTCCGGTTAATATCGGTTCGGAAGAAATGGTAACGATCAACCAGCTGGCAGAAATGGCTATTGCTATTTCCGGAAAAGACATTACGATTAAAAACATCGAAGGTCAGGAGTTTTTCGATAAATATGGTTTTAAATGTCCTACCGGTGTACGCGGTCGTAATTCCGATAACCGTTTGTACAAAGAAAAAATCGGTTGGGAAGTATCCGAACCGTTACGTGACGGAATGGTAAAAACCTTTAGCTGGATTAACCAGATGGTTCACGAAAACAGTTATAAAATATAATTTCCGCTGAAGCAAATTGATAATTTCAATTGCTGTTTGAAATTAGTACGATCGCGCTATGAATACAAAAAGTCCTTTGGCTTTATTACAAAAACTAAAAAACAACCATCTTTTGATGAGTGGTTTTTACAAAGGCGGTTCCGGATTGGCGCTGTTTATTTCCATCCCATTATTAATCAAATATCTTGGGAATGAGGATTACGGCATCTGGGTTTTAGTGTTTACGGTTTTTCAATGGGTTTTACTTATGGATTTTGGAATCCAGAGCGCGTTGAAAACCAAAATACCGATTTTGCTTCACAATAATGAAATTGAATTAATAAAAGGCTATATTAAAAGCACCTATAAATATGGTGCTTATATAGCCTTATCTATTTTTATACTCGCCACGGCGTATGTTTCCCTTTTCGACATCAAAGCGGCTTTGAATATCTCTTTTCATGCCCGGTCGTTTGTTTGGCTGCTTTTTACGGTTAATATTTTTTTCTTTTGCTGTAATCTGATTGCCGGTATACACAAATCCTTGTATGTGGCCTATCTCAAAGGAAAATATGCCGAGGAATCCCTCGCGGTAAATCAGTTTGGTTTTCTTGTTCTGTTTGGTATTGCGATGTTACTCTTCCCGGATATTCAACCGGAATACAAGCTTTTACTGGTTTCATTTCTGAATGGTTTTTTCTGTTTGTTGGTGAATATATGGTATACGTTCCGTTTTTTTAAAATGGAAGGACTTAACCTGAATACGAAGCTAAAACCACCTAAGGATTTTATTCGCGAAACACTTAAAATCGGAATGAAGTTTATGGTTATCCAATTGGGTATGATTCTCTTTTTTACGGTGGATAATTATATTATTTCCAATAATTTTAGCCCAAAAGATGTTGTCCCTTACGATACGGTAAATAAAATTTTCCAGCTTCCGGTTATGGTACTTTTTGCCGCACTATCGCCCATGTGGTCGATGTTTGCCAAAGACTATATCCAAAAAAACCGACAGAATTTATTGTTGAGTTTTAAGCGTTTTAATCTCTTTTCAATCGGGATAACGCTGGCTATTGCAATCCTGGCACTTATCTGTCCGTTTATTATTTCGATATGGATCAAAGAACCGCTCCTCATTCCGGATTATCTGATCTTCTTAATTGCTATTATAACTGCTATCCGAATTTTTACTACTTTTTATACTAATTTCCTTAATGGAATCGGAAAGTTAAATCGCTATACCGTTATTATAGTATTAAGTTTAATTTTAAAAATTCCATTGACTTATTTTTTAATATCTTTAGGATATGGGATTAATAGTGTTGCTATTTCGACAGTATTTATCTTAATTTTCTGGATCATTTTTATTCCCTTCGAATGCTATAGCATTGTTCGAAATATTCCCAAATAGCCTCTTCTTACTATTTGATTATGGCTATTTTTAATATGTCACCTAATCAAATATTATATGAAGAAAACCTACATGCTTTTTTTAATTTGCGTTTCTGGCTTGTCCGGATATGCGCAACAAAACAATTACAGGATCAATTCCTCTTCTTATTCGAGCCGAACTATTAACTACATCACAGGTATTATTAATGTTCCGCTTACCTACACAACTCCGTTAAAGGAAAATGATTCGATAACCATAACGACGCATATTCCGGAAGTTGTGGTTACCAATGGCCCCGCTTTTTCCTATTATCCCAATCCTGTGACCGATAAACTTTTTATACGGTATAATAAAGAATCGGATCTTCGTTTTGATATCGAAATTTATAGTGACTCCGGTCAGTTGGTTCTACAACAATCAATTCGTAAAGAGACTTTTGTTGACTTGTCCCGATTGATTAAAGGAACCTATACCGTTATCCCAAAAATTGAAGGTGCAGAATCTTTTAAAATCATAAAAAACTAAGCTTATGAAAAAGATGCTATTTGTATTGTTATCCACGATCTCACTCACGGTATTTTCACAGGCGCCACAACTTATAAGTTACCAATCTATAGCCTATAATGCCAGTAACGCTCCCATTGCAGACAGTATTGTCGGCCTTAAAATCAGTATTCTGGATGTTAGTGCAACCGGTGCCGTTTTATATAGCGAACGACATACCCCAACAACCAATTTACAAGGACTTTACAATCTGAATATTGGTGGAGGAACGGTTCTTTCCGGAACTTTTAACACCATTCCATGGGGAACCGGTGCTAAGTATTTAAAAATAGAAATGGATCCTGCTGGTGGTACCAATTATATTGCCTCCGGGACAAGTCCGTTTTCAAGTGTTCCCTATGTATTGTACAGTGGCACGTCCGAAAACGGTCTTACCTTTCTTCCTAAAGTTGATGCTTTGCGTCAAAAAATCGGGGCTTTCGAAGGGGATGTCGTTTATGTAAGAGGCTATGTCAACGATAACGATGGTGGTGGTGGTCATTTTGTATGGCGTGTTGACGGATATACTGCTGCAAATGATAATGACGGTACGATCATTACGCCCACTATTAGTAATCCGAGCAACGGTCGTTGGGTACGAAATATAGAAGGTACAGCCATTAATGTAAAGTGGTTTGGTATTCTGGGCGATGGTGTTACCGATTATAGTCAGCAGCTTCAAAAGCTGATCACGCTTTTTAAAGATACCCGCGGCGTAAAGATTGTTTTCCCAAAAGGAATCTACCGATTAAAAAATATTGATGTCCCAACCGGATTTACATTTACCGGGGAACAGGTGGTTAGTCATGATTTCAATGCCCTGACTCCCGTTGTTATACGACCGGCACAAGGTGCCCAGTATATTTTTAAGTTTTCAAACGAAACTAAAAATGCGGCCTTAGAAAACCTGAACATCGATGGTGAAGCTACTGCTACTAACGGACAAAGCCTTATTGCTGCCGTGTTATTTAACGGTGCTGCAAACCGTTTGTACAATAACAATATTGTGTATTGCAAACAGCATTGTGTTGTTAGTAATAAATTGATCGTTTCCCGAATCGAAAATAATATGTTCCAGGGATTGTATGTTCCTCCGGGTGGGACGCCTCCTTCGTTACCGTATGGTACCGATACTTCCGTAGATAACGGTCATCTTGGCGTGTTGCATTTTTCGCATGCCAATATGGGAGCCGACTATGGGATTGTAGATTGTTGGATTCTGAATAACCAAATCGGAATGTCTCCTTATTACGGTAACCTGAGAAACAGTAATCGAAAAGCGGTTGCTCTTTTAGGGAATAAATTTAATATATCGGTAATCAGCGGTAATATTTTTGAAAATGGCGATAAAGGGGTATTTCTTATCGATTGTGCTTTAAACCGCTATTCCAGCAATCGATATGAGTTTAATGGTAGTAGTGGTATGGAACTAATCCGATGTTCCGAAAGTATTCTTACCGGCGAAACCTTTACCGGTAACAGCATGGCTGCCGGAGGGACGTATGACGATTTGGTAATCGATACCAGTACAAGTCCACCGGATCAAAAATCCAGCGGGCTCACATTTGTCAATCCAATATTTATTCCCGGAAACAATGGCGCTAATTTAACCAATCGCCTACCAAGACACAATGTAACCAACTATGCCGCAAACTCCGGAGAATGGAAAGTATCCATTGTTGCGCCTTACTTCCATGTTTTGAGCAGAGCTACCGGATCGCCTAATTACAATGCGACTTATCCGGCAGTAACCCCTTATCTTATCAACTAAACTATAACCATTACGTACTCAATCTTATGAAAAAAATATTTCTCTTACTACTACTCACTTCATTTGCCGTTTTTGCTCAGGCTCCTCAAACAATAAGCTATCAGGCAATCGCTTACAATAGCAGTAATGTTCCTATTGACGGTGGGAATGTTGGTATTAAAATAAGCATCATGGATCTTGTTCCCTTTGGCACTGTTCTTTATAGTGAAAGTCATACCAAAACAACGAATGCACAAGGTCTTTATGATTTAAGAATCGGAGGTGGTGCTGTTCTTTCCGGGACATTTGCCAACATTCCGTGGGGAATCGGAAACAAGTATTTAAAAGTGGAACTGGATCCAACTGGAGGTACCAATTATACCGTATCCGGTATCAGTCAGTTTTTAAGTGTTCCCTATGCGCTACACAGTGGTAGTACTACTAATGGCGTTAAATCGATTAAAAATATTGTTGACCTTCGCGCTACTATTGGTGTTAATGAAGGTGATCCAATATATTTGAAAGATTATGCCGGCAATAATGATGGCGGTGGCGGTTATTTTATCTGGCGGGTTGCCGGATATACTGCTGCTAATGATAACGGCGGTACCATTATTAAACCAACCATTACCAATCCTGCCAACGGACGATGGGTCCGTAATTATGAAGGAACGGCTATTAATGTAAAATGGTTTGGGATTTTAGGTGATGGTGTTACAAATTATTCCGATCAATTAACCGCTCTTATTAACGTTTTTAAAGATACACGTGGTGTAAAAATCGTCTTTCCAAAAGGGATTTACCGCCTAAAAGATATTGATGTCCCATCCGGTTTTACTTTTTCCGGTGAACAAGGTGTGAGTCATGATCTAAGTTATCAAACGCCTGTTATCATTCGCCCTGCCAATTCGGCTCAATATATCTTTAAGTTTTTAAACTCGACTAACAATTCGGCTCTGGAAAACCTGAATATTGATGGGGAATCGCAAAATGCTGCAACCGGTCATAATTTAATTGCCGCCGTTTGGTTTAACGGAACGGGGAATCGATTGTTCAATAATAATATTGTGTATTGCAAACAGCATTGTATTTTAAGTACGCAACTCAATGGGGGCCGAATCGAAAATAATATGATTCAGGGATTGTGGATTCCTACTGTAAATGGAGAATGGGTAACATTACCACCAGCTCTTCCGTATGGTACTGATACTTCCATAGACAATGGTCATATTGGCGCTTTACACCTTCGCGATGTTGTGAACTGCTGGATTTTGAATAATGAAATCGGAATGTCTACTAACTATGGTAGTTTAAAAAATGCGAACCGAAAAGCGGTATCTTTTTTAGGAAACCGGGTTCACGGATCGGTAATTAATGGTAATATTTTTGAAAACGGTGATAAAGGTGCTTTCCTTATGGAGTGTACCGGAAATAAATTTGCGAACAACCGCTATGAATTTAGCGGAAGTTCCGGTATGGAAATGATCCGATGTTCTGAAAGTACGTTTACCGGTGAGGCTTTCGACGGTAATAGTCTGGCTTCGAATAATACGTATGACGATTTGGTTCTCGATACCCCTACCAGCCCGAGTGACAAAAAATGTAGCGGACTTACTTTTATCAATCCAATATTTGTGCCCGGAAATAATGGTTCTAATCCGACCAATCGTTTGCCACGACATAATATCACCAGTTATGCACCGGGATATTCAACCGATCCTAGTAAACCTAATGACCCTAACGAATGGCGGGTAACATTTGTGGCTCCTTATTTCCATTATTCAAGCAGGGCCGCAAACTCTAATAACCCCATTAATCCAAATGCTATAAAGCCTTATCTGATCGAATAAATCCTTGTGATTCCTATATTTACAAACCATCCTCTCGTTATTGATTGGATGGTTTTTGTTTTTGTACTTTATTTCTATTGAAATATTTCGATGCGATTATTATTTATAGTCATTGCTATACGAAAAAGCCCCGTTTTCTTAGTTTTTATCATTTCGTGAAAATTTATACAAAACCCTGTTTTTTTTCACCATCATTAGCCTTTTTGTGCTTTTTTAGATTATTTTTGACTGTTTTAAATACTTAAAAAGTATTTTATTATTTTTATCCGCAGGAGTCTTGAAAATTCACGGTTTTTCTTCAGGAACTTCAAAAATATTTAGGTTTTGATTTGCATCACTGATGAATGAAAAACACCATAAACAACCCGATTTAAATGAATAATTTTATCTATAAAAATAAAAGTTTCTTATTAAAAGTTAAACGTTTTTTTAATGCTACAACCGGAATAGAGATTACAAAATATCCTACCGATGAGCTGGCTCGTAGAATCGCTTTAATCCATCACAATCAAATTGATATGATACTGGACATTGGTGCCAATATCGGACAATATGGCGGCGAAATGAGAAATCTGGGTTATAAAGGAAAAATCATTTCTTTCGAACCTATGAAAGAAGCTTTTGGTAAATTATCCAAAAATGCTTCAAGTGACGCCGATTGGTCTGTTCATAATTATTCTATCGGGGAACGCAATGGTGAAACAACCATCAATATCTCCAAAAACTCCGTTAGTAGTTCCCTTTTGGAAAATCTTCCGCAACTTACCGAAAGTGCCCCGGAAGCAACATTTATCGAAAAAGAAGTTATTCAGATTCGAAAACTGGATAGTGTTTTTGAAGAACTACAACTGGCTAATAAAAATATTTACCTCAAAATCGATACGCAGGGATATGAAGAAATGGTTTTAATGGGAGCCGAAGAGTCTTTGAAATCCGTAAAAGGAATTCAAATTGAAATGTCGTTCATTCCTTCTTATAGAGGTACACTGACTTTCGAAGAAATTAAAAAACGACTTAATGACAAAGGCTTTACACTTGTTGCTATCGAAAATGGTTTCTATGATAAAAAAACAGGTATGCAACTCGAGGTCGATGGTATTTTTTACCGATAGTATTCCCTAAACAAAAACGTTTTGGAATACCATCCCGAAGTCTAAAAAAAGAAGAAAAAATCCTTTTACAAGCCCTATCACGCTAAAAAGAATTTTCCTTCTAAATAAAATATTTTTTTTCTACATTTGGATACAAACTTTATTTCACCTTAAACCAAAAATTCATCTTTATGAGATCTTTAATGAAGTCCATCTTTCTGGTAGCAGCACTATCCTTAGTTTCGTGTAATTCTGAAACAAAAAAAGACAGTAAAACGGAAACTACCGAAGCCAAAAGCGATCAGGTAGAATTGACTGTTGAATTTAAAAGTCCTCTTAACGATCGTTTTAAAGTGTTTTATACCGTTGCTCCAAATGTTGAAATTACAGGAGAACATATGATGACACATTTTACTTATGGAAGTGACGAAATGCAAAAGATCGTTTTTAAGTTTCCTGCCGGGGTATTACCGTATAAATTGAGACTTGATGTAGGTGAAAACCAAAATGTTCCGAATCTTACTATCAAAAATGTATCGTTAGATTATAAAGATATGCATATCGACGGTGACAATGGTGCGTTTATCGCGCAGTGGTCGCCTAACGAATCCATTAAATTCGACGAGCAAAATTTTGTTTTCAATTTAGTTCCGATTAATGGAAAAAAAGAACCCGTATTTATTGCTAACATCGAATTGGAAAAGAAATTAAGAAAATTCAGAAATTAATTTTTTTGGATTTTCTGTAAATTTAAAAGAATGACCGCTAAATCATCATTTTTATTTTTTTTTACTTTAATCTTCGCGGGTTTATTCGTTTTTTTTAACAGCCCTGTATTTGTTAAACTCAGTTTTCTGGCCAACTTTATTGTTCTTTGGCTCATTACCTATTACAATATTTTTTTAGAAAAGAGGTTTTCCCCTTTTTTGAGTGTGTATCTGGTTTTTAACCTGCTTTTCTTTATTGTTGCTCCAATGGTGCAGATCGATAGTATTGTGTCGACTTATACCAGTGGTGGTCATTTTATTCAAAAATTCCCGTTTCGGGAAGATATGTGTATTCGGGCTAATATATATCTGGCGCTGTTTCATCTCATTTTCTTTTTAAGTTATTTAAAATTTAATTCCAAAACCGACCGTATTCCGGATAATCATTTTTCCAGTTCTTATAAAAACACGCCTTTTATTCTAACAGCGTTACTCGTACTTACTCTATTAATTGTACTGGTAAATCTGGATACCATTATTTTTCAGTACCAGAATGAATTTTATAAAGAAGTGGATGCAACCAGTACTTCTCAATATCTTATCGTACAGAAGTTTTTGTTCTTTATCCCGATGTTCGGTATTATTTTAGCGCATTTTTATCTGAAAAATAATCCGCGGAAAACGGTTAATTTTTATTATGTTGCCTTTTATTTGCTTTTCTTTCTCGGTATTCTACTTATACTAAAAAATCCACTGACGGAAAAGCGAAATGCACTTGGTCCCATTTATATTACCTTAATTTTTATCTTCTTTAGAAAATATATCGATACCAACTTTAAAACGGTGCGGTTTATGTTTTTGTCGATGATCCTGCTTTTCCCTTTGCTTACCATCATTACGCACTCCAGATATTCCCTGAGTCAGATGATAACAAAGCCGCATACCATTATTAAGAATATCGAATACCTTCACGTTACGGATGCCTTTAATTCGTTGCATTATGATGCCTATCCGAATTTTTTAGCAACTATCGATTTCCATGATAAAAAAGAAGTGGTGGCCGGTGAACAGCTTTTGGGTAGTGTTTTCTTTTTCGTTCCGCGTAGTATATGGCATGACAAACCGGAAACGACCGGGTTTAAAATTGGTAATTATTTAATTGAAAAGTATAAATTCAACTTTAATAACCTTTCTAATCCTTATATTTCAGAAGGTTATCTGAATTTTGGCCTTCTCGGTATTTTAATTTTCCCGATTGTTTTGGCCTATTTTTTCTCCATGATGACATTGTGGATTAGAAGTAACGACTACTTAAAAGTGATTTTTGCATTCTATACCGCTATTTATCTGATGTACTTCCTTAGAGGGGATTTGACAAATGGTATCGCATATTTGGTTGCTTTTTGGCTGGCCATAATATTTGTTCCCAAATTCATGTTTGCTTTATTAAAATATTATGAAAGAAAAAACTAAGCTTTTTTCAACGCTTGTCGATTTCTCCTTACTGTTATGCAGTGTTATATTATTGGTGCCAAACAAATTTAAAGCCTATCCGATAATTCTATTGGGTCTCTTTTCGATTCTGCATTATTGTAAAAGTAGTATCCGACAAAAATTCCCGTTTAAAAAAGTGGGTTTACTTTCCATTGTCTTTATTGTATTCGGAATTAGTGTGTCCTATACCGACGATGTTTCGAGTGCTTTCTCCAAATTGTCTACAATGGCATCGCTTTTAATATTTCCGGTGATTTTTAGCCTTTTGGATACTTCGGGATATACGCTAAAAAATGCTTTTTTAAAACGCTTTTTCTTGTGTTTTATCTTTTCGAATATACTTTTTGCGATTCTCACGTTTTGTTATTTCTGGAATCAGGAGTTTACTTTTAGCGAAACTATTGTCCATTATTCCAATCTCACGAATATCCGGTTAGGAGCCTATTCCATTCATCCGATATACCATTCTTTATATATTGGTGTGGCACTGTTAATGCTGGTTCATCTTATTAAATTTGATACCTCGCTTTTTAATAAAATAGGCTATGCCCTTATTTTCGTTTTTTTTGGTATAGTTATGGCCATTCTAATGCGAAAAGGGCCTATTATCTACCTTGCCCTTTCCCTGTTGTTATTAATGCTGTTCTATTTTAAAATGAAACGCGCTTTACTGGCCGTTGGCGTTTTGGTGGTAATTATTGCTTTTTCGATTCAATATCTTCCTAAATATAAAGGTATAAACCGATTCGAAGAATTGATGAGTATGGGAAATAGCAACGCAAAAACATCTACAAATGCCCGCCTTGATATTTATCTTTGTGCTTTCGAAAAAATAAAAGAAAAACCTTTTTTAGGTTATGGTGCCGGTGCGGTGCAACCGTATTTGGACGCTTGTTATGCCGAAAAACAAATCACTTTTGATGACAATACCAAAACCTACAATAGTCATAATCAATATTTGAGTATTGCCTTAACGGTTGGTGTTTTGGGCCTTCTTCTTTATTTGCTGTCGCTCTATCCGATTATTCGCATCTATATTCGTCAAAAGTCTTTCCTGGGACTTAGTATATTGGTCTATTTCCTACTTAATTTTTTAAGTGAAAATATTATCGAGCGGGAACACGGGGTGCTTTTATACGCTATGCTTTTGTGTATCTTCTTCTATAAAAAGGACGAATTGTACAACTGTTCGTAGAATTCATGGGTTTCCCGGCTGCATTTTTCCCAGCCATATTGTTTTGATTGTTCAAAGCCTTTTCCGATCAATTCCGATTTGAAATCGGTGTTTTGTAGTTGCTTTGCTGCCCGAACAAAACTTTCTTCAGTAAGTGTATCCAGTAAAATAACTGCTTCACCTCCAACTTCTTTCATAACCGGCTGGTTGTATCCTATAACCGGACATCCGGAACGCATCGCTTCGACTACCGGGATGCCGAATCCTTCATATTCCGAGGGATATAATAATGCAAAGGCACGGTTGTAAAGTACATTTAGAAATTGGTTCTCAATCGATTGGATATGTATAATTCTCGTGAAATCGACGTCTTTTAATGACTTTAATTCCTTAATCGTAAAATCGCCGCCGCCTATTGTAACCAGGAGCAGTCCTTTATCTTGTTTTAAAAGATTCGCTACATAGTGAAAGTTCTTATAATTCGTTCGGTTTCCGACAAAAAGAATAAATTTCCGGTTTTCGATTTGATGTTTATTTAAAAACTGTCGTTCGGTTTCAGACAATTGTTGAATCGGATAGTAATCGTCACTTACACCCACATAGATCACTTCTGCCTTTTGATTTTTTGTAATCGGACAAAATTTCTTTAAGTCGCTATAGGTGTTTTTTGAAACGCAAATGATACCCTGCGAACGTTTAATAGAATCGTATTTGATTTTATTGTGGACGATCTTTTTATGTATGGGTGAATAGAAATTATGGATAAAATCGTGAATCGTTGTTACTTCTATAATCGATTTTGAACTTTTAAGCTCCCTGTAATAACTGGAATGATAAATCGCTTTGTCTTCTTTAATTTCATGATGAATAGGACGGATTCTTGACAGTAATGTTTTTTTCAACTGAATTACTTCAGCCGCGTCCAATGGTAACATTTTTCGGTGAAAATTTGCTAGAGCTTTCTCATCTTCAAAATAATGAACGGTATCCGAATCTATTTTTTGAATGTATTTTATCAGTTCAAACCAATAATTGGATACGCCTCCGTTGGTAACATTTGAAAAAATAATATTGTCTAAGTAAATATTCATATCCTGTAGTAATTATGTCGTATAAAACCCAAATACAACGCGCGTAAAAGGGGTTGTTATCTTTTAACGGTCTGCAATGTCTTGTCCCAGGGATTTATTGAAAGTGCAAAGGTCTCTTTTATTTTTTTCTTATCCAGAACACTATATTTTGGGCGTTGTGCCGGTGTTGGATAGGCTGTTGTAGGAATCGGATTAACCGGAATGCTTATTTGGTTTACTTCAAATATCTTTTTCGCGAAATCGTACCAACTACACACACCTTCATTGCTAAAGTTATAAATTCCATACGGTTTGATATCGTTTTGAAAATCATAACGGATTATTGTAACGAGTGCTTCAGCCAGGTCAACAGCATAGGTTGGTGTTCCGAGCTGATCGGCGACCACGTTTAGCGTATCCCGCTCGGAGGCCAAACGTAACATGGTTTTCATAAAGTTGTTTCCAAATTCGGAATATACCCATGAAGTCCTCACAATATAGTGTTTTGACCATTCTTTTGCAATGGCCTGCTCTCCTTCTAATTTTGTTTTTCCGTAAACTCCTTTCGGATTGGGTGTATCCGCTTCGGCATAAGGCGTGGTTTTTTCGCCGTCAAAAACAAAATCTGTAGAAATATGAAGTAAAACGGTATTGGTTTCGATACAGGCTTCCGCTAAATTTTGCGGTCCTTTTACATTAACCTGAAATGCTTTTTCCGGTTCACTTTCGGCTTTGTCAACAGCAGTATACGCCGCCGTATTGATACAATAAGCCGGTTGTATTTTCTGAAAATACGCAGTGACTTTTTCTTTATCCGTAATATCCAAATCGGATGATGAAACAAATACAAAATCAATTTCCGGATAGTTTTCCGAAATAGCTTGTAGCGATTGTCCTAATTGTCCGGACGAACCGGTTACCAGTACTACCATATTTTTCGGGCTTTATCCAATGTAGGTAAGATGTGGTCTTTTTCGGAAATCAACAATTCCGATACTTCCAGTTTCCAGTCGATCGCAAGGGTTGCGTCATTATAAATGATTCCGCCTTCGGATTCTTTATTGTAAAAATTATCGCATTTATAAAAAAACGTAGCCGTTTCACTTAATACCAAAAAACCGTGTGCAAATCCTCTGGGAACAAATAATTGTTTTTGGTTTTCGGCCGATAATACTTCGGCTATATATTGGCCATAGGTTTCCGATTCCGGACGAATGTCTACTGCTACATCCAATACTTCTCCCTGAAGTACACGAACCAGCTTGGCCTGTGCATGTGCTCCCGTTTGATAATGCAAACCTCGTAGTACTCCTTTGGTCGAAAACGACTGGTTGTCCTGAACAAAGTGAACCGCTTCGCCGGTTCCATCCCGGAATGTTTTTTCATTAAAACTTTCCATAAAATAACCTCTCGCGTCCTGAATCACTTTGGGTTCGAGTATATAACAGCCGGATAGTTTTGTAGGGGTAATCGTCATTTTTTTATTCTAATATACTTAGTAAGTGTTTTCCATATCCGCTTTTTAATAACGGTTCAGCCAAAAGCTGCAATTGCTCGGCATCAATAAATCCCATTCGGTAGGCCGCTTCTTCAATGGCTCCGATTTTTAATCCCTGGCGTTCTTCGATAACCTGTACAAATTGCCCGGCTTGCATTAACGACTGAAACGTTCCGGTATCGAGCCAGGCGGTTCCACGGTCTAAAATACTCACCTGAAGTTTTCCTCTTTCGAGGTATTCTTTGTTTACATCGGTTATTTCCAGTTCGCCACGATTACTCGGTTTGATATTTTCGGCAATCGGCACCACATCATTATCATAAAAATAAATCCCCGGTACCGCATAGTTTGATTTCGGATAAATCGGTTTTTCCTCTATCGAAAGGACTTTTCCGTCTTTATCAAAATCAACGACACCATACCGTTCCGGATCATGTACGTGATACGCATAGATAATTCCGCCATCCGGATTGTTATTTGCCTGAAGTAATTCGGCTAATCCGGTTCCGTAAAAAATATTATCGCCTAAAATCAACGCTACTTTATCGTCTTTAATAAAATCTTTTCCAATAATAAAGGCCTCCGCAAGTCCGTTCGGATTTTCCTGTACGGCATATTCAAAACGACAACCCAGTTTACTTCCGTCGCCTAATAATTGGCGAAATAAGGGTAAATCATGTGGTGTGGAAATGATCAATATTTCACGGATTCCGGCCCACATTAATGTCGACAGCGGATAATAAATCATCGGCTTATCATAGATAGGCATTAACTGTTTGCTCACGGCCAGCGTAAGCGGGTGTAATCTGGTGCCGGAGCCTCCTGCTAATATTATCCCTTTCATTTTATTAAATGCTTATTGCTTTACTACTTTTTGTCAAATTTGTTCAGATACCAGGCAATGGTTTTCCGAATTCCGGTTTCGAAATTTTCATCGGCTTTCCATCCCAGTTCCGTTTCGATTTTGGTGGCATCGATCGCATAACGCAAATCGTGACCCGGACGGTCTTTTACAAAAACAATCTGTGTTTTATAACTGCCTTCGGTTTTCGGTTGCAATTCATCTAAAATCTCGCAAATGGTATTGGCGATATACAGGTTGTTGCGCTCGTTCCGGCCTCCGATATTATAGGTTTCGCCCGCTTTTCCGTTTTTGAAAACCAATTCGATTCCTTTACAGTGATCCAACACATACAACCAATCTCTTACATTTTTTCCGTCGCCGTAAATCGGAATATTTTCTCCCGAAATCGCTTTACGGATAATGGTTGGAATCAACTTTTCATTGTGTTGCTTCGGACCGTAATTATTGGAACAGTTTGTCGTTACCACTTGCATTCCATAGGTATGAAAATAACTTCGTACAATCATATCGGAAGATGCTTTTGATGCCGAATACGGACTATTGGGCGCATACGGTGTTTCTTCTGTAAACAAACCGGTAGCACCTAATGTTCCGTAAACCTCATCGGTGGAAATATGGTGGAAACGCGATTGTTCGTATCCTTCTTTATAGTGATTCGGCGCTGTCATCCAATGTTTACGAGCAACATCCAGCAGATTGAATGTTCCCACAACATTCGTACGGATAAACGCTTCCGGTCCGGAGATTGAATTATCCACATGTGACTCGGCTGCAAAGTGAATTACGTCCGAAAAATCATATTTTTCAAAAAGTGTCTCAATCAATTCACGGTCGCAGATATCACCTTGTACAAAGGCATAACGACTGTGATTGGCCACTTCTTCCAGATTGGCCAAATCACCAGCATAGGTTAGCTTGTCTAAATTAATTACATTTATATCCGGATTCCCTTCTATAAAATAGGTTACAAAGTTGGCTCCTATAAATCCCGCACCTCCGGTTATCAGTATGTTTTTCATGCTTATGCTAAGTTTCTTTTAATCATTTGTTTTTTATAGAAGGAACGCAACATTCCGAAACATAAAAATAATACGATAAAAAATATTGGTAAAACCAGTTTTAGTTTACCATTTAACGATTTTGTATCGCGAACATTTATCGTAGCACTACTTTCTTTGATAATGCTTTCGTAGTTCTTTAATTCGATGCTCAAATAACCTAAATCATTGATCAATTGGCTTTTTGTTTTAATAACATCGTTTAACTGGGTGTTTTCGTTATAATATACCAGTTTGTCGCTTTTTTGCTGCGAACCGATACTGCCTGAAAATTGGTTTAAAATACCATTGATCTGATCAATCGTTTCTTTGTTGCTTTTTATTTTTAATTGAATGTCATTGATTTTTTCCTGCTGAACCATTTTATAATAGTCGCTATCATTAAAGAATTTCATCAATGGATCCAAAGTTTCACTTCTATTCGTTACGCCATTTGTCAAAAATGATATGGCATGAAATTTATAGTTCTTACTGGTTACTTCGTCTTCCAGTATTTTTTGCATATCGCCATCTTCGGCCATTAACTTAATCATCTGGAAGTTCTCTTCACTGTTGTCGATAAATCGATAGATGTCGATGATAGGCGCTATCTCAATTTTTGACATGTCTTTGGGATTTTTAATACCCAAATTGGTTAAAAATTTATAATCGCGTTCTTTCATTTTAGCATTTAACAATGCTACTTTTGCGTATAAATAATCAACACTCTCGAAATTCGGGATTACAATCGCTTGATTTTCATATACTTTACCCGATTTGTCCAAATAAAGTCCTAATCCTGCTCCTAAAACAAATAAAATGGATATAATTATTATGTTTTTTTTCACGAATAGGATTCCATCGAAAATCCAATCGGAAAAGGATTGAAAGGCACTTCCTATTTTTTTTGAAACTTGCGATAAGTCGATTTCCTTATCTTCAGAATTTGTAGAATTAGAATGGTTATTCATAAGTAAAGTAAATAATTGGTTATTTTATATTAAAAATTTGTTCTAAAATCTTAATCGTAATTAAATAAGTAGGTTTTACTCCGGTTGTTCCCAATCCGCCCGAAGCTAATGTACTTCCTGTTTCCAATGGGTTATCCGAGGCATAATACGCATAACGTACTTTTACATTTGATGGGATACTTTTTCGGATTTTGGAAGCCGACTGGATGGCTTTCTGATAATAAGCGCCTTCCATTTCCAATCCTATTACACCCCAGGTCGATTCATGGAAAAATTTCAACAGATCTTTATTTTGTAACGATGTTCCTAATACCGTTATCATAGGTCCTGCAAAAACCGGAATCTCATTTCCTTCAAACATTTCGGCCGAAAGTTCATTGTCGAACGGATAATTATCACCGGTTCCTTCGTTGATATGGGCCGACGGAATCATAATGTCGCCTTTTCCACCTTCTAAAATACCGGCTTTCCCCATAATCGAAACCGATTCTACATTTAGGAATACTTTCTCCTGTCCGTCTTTATACGGTTTTAAGAGTTCGTCGATGGTTTCGTAGGCTTGTTCCCCAAAGGCGTAATCCATCACGATAATCACCGGATGTTCGCCTTCGACTTTTGCATTAGGAAAGGCCGATTTATTCCAATCAATTTTTGCCGTGTCGAAAATCTGAACATCAATATTGGTTCCCGACGTATCCGGAAGCGAAATCATTCCGTGTTTGATCGCAAACTCTTCCGCTTTTGCACGTAAATCGTTATTCCCGGATTTGCTCAGTTCTTCGTAAATCACAAAATCCGACTGGTCTTTGAATTTTCCTTTTAAGACGTGTGTCGCAAATAAGGAATTCATCACACTGTGCATGTTTGCACTGATTACGTGAATCGGACGCTGAATTAATTTATTTTTCTGTAAAACTTTTTTGATGTTATTCGCCCAGATCTCCCCGTGGATATGGTGACCCAAACGCTCTCTCAAAATCGGACTAAAGGTAATCGTTCGTTTGTTGTTGTCGACCACCTCTTCTATCGCCAGTTTCCCTAACCAGTAAATAATGTGTAGAAAACGTTCCGGCGCCTGTTGGGTGGCAAAACTGTCGTAAATATCCAATACCTCAGCAAAGGTTCTTCCTAAGATATTCGACACATGTGAAATCGCTTTTTCGCGTTCTACCAACGTCAGTTTTTTATTCTGAAGAATCACCTGCTCCAGTTTTTCCCAATCCCGGGTTAAACGACCGTCTTCGTCAATCAATACCCGGTCTTTAATTTTATGCGATTCGATAAAAATAAAGGTAAGGTGCGTTAAAATATCATAGATATCCGAACGACCACGGGTAATTTCGATATTCATCTGTTCGTCGTCGATACGGTAACAGTTTCGTCTTCTTTTTGGCGGTACAATCGCTTGGAAATGCGACTTCGAATACCCTTCATCCGAGGTCAGGTTGATATAACGGCATTCTTCAATACCAATTGGTAAACGCTCAATTACATATAATAATCCGTTTAACTCTACTTTCTCTTCTGCTATCGTCCCATATATTTCCGGGCGTAAAGACAACAAAGCTTCACGTAATGTTTCTCCCGAAATACCCATAGGTTTGTAGAATCCTCTGTTAAACAAATGACGCATGGTAATGTACAAACGTTCAATTGCTGCCGATGATTCCTGTGCGCGTGAGCGCGAAATGTTTTTAATCTCTTTCATATGCTTTCTATTTAGTAACCCACAAATGTAGGATTTTTATTTTTTAGTTTGTTAAAGTTAACTTTATCGCAAGTTCATTAAACTTGTTGTTATACTTCTTTATTCCCGATTGGATTGGTTTGTCAAATCGCGACCAGCGTCCCATCGTAAACCGCCAGGAAGTACTCGTTTCAGACGGTATTGTCCCTATTCTGGGTTCGTACCGCGTTCCAGAAAAGTTGGTAACGGTATAACTTCCCGAAGCCGCATCTTTTACATCTGTTTTAAAATCGTATTTGTTCCCGTCGATAATAAGCCATTCGACCGCTACAAAGATGCCTTTTTTTCCGATTTCTAAATTATAACCGTCCAGTTTTACCACCGTGTTTTGTTTTCCTTTTTCCGCTTCGATTATCAGGTTTTTATCGGTCAGGTCTTTCCCCGGGCTTCCATCTTCTGTCACGTCATAAAAATGCAGGATAAACGTTGCCGGATCTACTTCCGAGTCGGTCATAATCATCAACTCTTTAATATAGGGTGCTTGGACACTGTTTTCATCAAACGGAAAATAACGTGCTACTATCCACGGATTTTTTCCACTGGAAAAGAAATGACTGATTCCTCCTTTTTTATAATCGCCGATGGTTGTTGTTTTATTGCCTTTTTTTCCAGCAATCACAACTTCCTGAAGTTGTAACGGACGTTGCTTTAACACGACTTTTGCCGCTTCGCTACCTTTTACTTTTGCCGTTTCATAACCCAACGCACTAAACACTAAAACCTTCTCCGGATTTTTTTCGAAAATAGTAAAATCTCCGTTTACATCGGCCGTTGTTCCGTTATTTTCATTTTCAACCCAGATATTCACATAGGCAACCGGTTGTCCCGTTTCGTTAACGACAATTCCTCGAATCTGAGCCGTACTACTTATCGAAAGGAATAACAGTAAAAACAAGATTTTTCCCATGTTATGCTTTCTTTAGTTTATCCGCTATTTTACGGTCGTTCGAAAGTCGCGGTAGTTTATTTTGTCCGCCCAGTTTTCCTTCGGATTTCATATATTCCTGAAAGGCATTCCGTGCCACTTTTGTCACAACCACGGTTCGCAGTACATTCCCGGAAATCAAATCGTCGTAATAAACATTTTGCGCTCGCATGGCTTTATCCAGCTTTTGTTCGAATAGGCTCATATTTTCCGGTTCCTGTTCAAACTCAATCAACCATTCGTGATACGGTAGGCCTTCGGTTGGTGTGATTTGTGGCGCTACGGTAAATTCATTCACCTGAACATTGGTGTTTTCCATCGCTTCTTTTAGCGCGGCTTCCACTTCTTTCCCAATAACGTGTTCGCCAAATGCGGAAATATAATGTTTGATTCGTCCTGAGACAATTACCCGATACGGTTGTAAACTCGTAAACTGAATCGTGTCACCAATATTATAGGACCATAATCCGGCGTTTGTAGAAATGATTAGCACATAGTTTATTCCGAGTTCCACCTCACCTATCGTATAGCGTTTTGGATTTTCCTGGAAAAATTCATCACTTTTGATAAACTCATAAAAAATGCCCGAATTCAACAACAGTAGCATTCCTTTTTCTTTTTGGGAATCCTGATAGGCAAAAAACCCTTCGGAAGCCGGGAATAGTTCAATACTGTCGACCTTACGTCCGATCAGGTTTTCGAATTTCGCCCGATACGGTTCGTAATTCACACCACCGTAAATAAACAGGTTAAAGTTTTTAAAGATCTCACCTACCGGTCGGTTGCCTTTTTCTTTTAGTTTTTCAAAATACATTTGTACCCACGACGGAATCCCGGAGATTACCGCCATGTCTTCGTGGAAGGTCTCCTCTACTATTGCATCGACTTTGGTTTCCCAATCTTCGATACAGTTGGTTTCCCAGCTTGGCATCCGGTTTTTTTGTAAATATTTCGGAACATAATGCGCTACAATTCCCGAAAGTCGCCCCAGTTTGATTCCGTTTTTCTCACTTAACACCGGACTTCCCTGTAAGAAAATCATCTTTCCGTCTACAAACGATGCGTTTCCGGTTTCATGGATATAATGCAAAATCGCATTTCGCGCCGCTTCAATATGATACGGCATCGATTCTTTCGTAAGCGGGATATATTTGGCTCCAGATGTTGTTCCGGATGTTTTGGCCAGATATAACGGTTTTCCTTTCCACAATACGTCCGATTCTCCGGTTAACATTTTGTCGATATACGGGCGTAGTTGTTCATAATCGCGCACCGGTACCTGTTTTTGGAAATCGGCTACCGAGGTGAACGTTTCAAACTGATGGTCTTTTCCAAATTGGGTGTTTTGAGCAGAACGAATCAGTTCCCAAAATATTTTTTGCTGGGTAGCAACCGGATTATCGGCCCATTTTCGCGTATTCTTATATATTTTTCCGGCTAGTACTTTAGCGATGATCAACTTTATCGACATTTGATTTTATTTAGGATTATCGGCAAACTTTTTTTTCAATGCTTTTTCGGTTCGGTATATCAGAATAAAAACAAAAAGCAATACCAGCGCCATACTGATAGCGAATTCAATATTCTTCAAAACGGGCAACAACAGCGGTGTCATCGCCAATAGCATCAGTATACCGCCACCTTTGATCAATTCTATTGCGGAATATTTTTGTGCAAATTGCCAACGCTCCGGCGATTGCATTGAGTTTGAAGTACGGTAACCGTATAAACTGTTTATTTTTTTAGGTGGAAAACAATACTGAATCAGTCCGGCAAGGACAAAAATTGCTCCACATAGTAACGGTAATTGTAATAGATTCGCAGTCCACTCCATCGTTTATTTATTCAAAATCAATAAATTGTGTCGGATCGATCGGGTAACCGTCTTTCCAGAGTTCAAAGTGTAATTGTACATCCGGATAGGTTCCGGTAATTCCGGCCAACGCGATCACTTCCCCTGACTTTACCACATCGCCTTCCGATTTGGTTAGAGATGCCGCCCGTTTGTAAACCGAAAGAATTCCGTCATTGTGTCTAATGATGATAACCTGCCCGTTGGTTGGTGTCCAATCGGAAAAAACTACGGTTCCATTTGCAATCGTTTTGATTGGCGTATTCTTCGTCAGTGCAATACTAATATTATAATGCCTGTTTTTCGCATTGTATTTTTCTACAATATGACCTTTTACCGGTGGCAGTAAAACCAGATTTACTCTTGGTTTCGCTTTTTCAAAAACATTGTATTTGTCCTCCAGTCGAACTTGTTCCCGCAATTTTAAATCCGTTTGCGATGGATTCAAATCGGCAACCTCAGTGGTCTTATCTTCTACCTTAATGGAATCTTTGTTTAACTTAGCATAGTCCAGATCGCCGGTAAGCACTTTTTTAATCGACTCCACATACAGGTTGTTTTGCCGGATCACCTGTTCCAGTGAATCGGATTTTATAGCCAGTTGTGTGGCTTCTTTTTTAAGTTTGGTCGATGAATAACCCGGTATGTATTCCCGTAAAGGTGTGAAAGCAATAATAAATGTGGTCGCGGTAATCAAAAATATCGTAGATACGGTAAGACTCACAAAAACGTTCATCAGATTTAACTTCAGAGAAAAGATCTCTTCAAACGTATCTTCATTCAATATTACCAATCGGTTTTTATTGAATAATTTCTTTTTTAAAAGCTGTCGTTTTAGTCGCTTCGCAGACATTATATTCTTTTAATTCACAAATATAATAATTTAATACCGGCTTTCTTAATCCTATACTCATTATTGATTTTTATGATTTAGGTTAAAGAAATCCTAAATTTAGCGCCTCATCCTTAAAAAGCTTCAATTATTTATTTGTCTAATTGTATTTATAGCTAACTTTGTTCTCTAGAATTGCGAATTAATTTTTTGAAATAATAAACACAGTAACAATGGGAAAGCTTGGTGCAACAGAAATAATCCTGATCGTAGTGGTAATTGTACTTTTATTCGGTGGTAAAAAAATTCCTGAACTAATGAAAGGTTTGGGTTCCGGAATTAAAGAATTCAAAAATGCGGCTAAAGACGATCAACCTTCCGCTCCTAAGAAAGACGAAACCAAAGAGTAATTTTTTGTAATACTTTTTTTTAGAGGCTGTAAAAGTAAACGACTTTTTAAAATAAAAGAGGCTGTTTATTTTTTACAGCCTCTTTTTATTTGTTCTTATAGTATCATACTTAACTGTATTCGTTTACGGTCTTCGTCGACTTCGGTTACTTTTACCTGTACGTGTTGGTGTAACTTAACCACTTCGTTGACATCGCTCACAAATCCTTCTTTGAGCTGCGAGATATGAACCAGTCCGCTTTCCTTGATTCCGATGTCGACAAAACAGCCGAAATTGGTAATATTGTTTACAATTCCCGGCAATATCATTCCCGTACGCAAATCGCGGATCGTTTTTACATTCGCATCAAATTCGAATACTTTGGCTGCTTTCCGCGGATCCAATCCCGGTTTTTCCAATTCTTTTACAATGTCTTGTAAACTTAAAAGTCCAACCGCATCAGTTACATAGTTTTCCAGTCGGATCGCACTGATTTTTTCTTTATTGGCTATCAGTTCATTAACCGATATTTTAAGGTCTTTTGCCATTTTCTCCACAATTCCATAGGCTTCCGGGTGTACCGCCGAATTATCCAACGGGTTTTTAGCATTCGCGATCCGGATAAAAGCCGCCGCCTGTTGGAAGGCTTTTTCGCCCAATCGCGGTACTTTTTTTAGTTGACTCCGACTTTCGAAAGCGCCGTTTTCCGAGCGATATGCCACTATATTTTCAGCCATCTTCTCGCCTATTCCGGACACATAACTCAATAACGATTTACTCGCCGTATTCAGGTTGATTCCAACGGAGTTTACACAACGGGTAACCACCGTATCCAGTTCGTTTTTAAGTTGTGTCTGATCCACATCATGTTGGTACTGCCCTACTCCAATCGACTTCGGATCGATTTTTACCAACTCGGCCAACGGATCGGATAATCGTCTGCCAATCGATACAGCGCCCCGTACGGTAACATCATAATTCGGAAATTCGTCGCGGGCAATTTTTGAAGCCGAATAGACCGACGCCCCTGCTTCGCTTACCACAAATACCTGTAACGGTTTATCGAAGGCTATTTTTTTAATAAAAAATTCCGTTTCCCGGGAAGCCGTTCCGTTTCCGATTGATATGGCTTCTATTTTATAGGAATTGACCATCGAACGGATTTTTTTCATCGCCATGGCCGTTTCATTTTGCGGCGCATGCGGGAAAATGGTTTCGTTATACAGCAAATCCCCTTTTTCGTCCAGACATACGACTTTACATCCGGTTCGGAATCCCGGATCGATTGCCAGAATTCGTTTTTCACCCAATGGCGGTGCCAGTAACAACTGGTTTAGATTTCCGGCAAATACCTGGATCGAACTCGCATCGGCTTTTGCCTTCGCTTCCTGTAAGGTTTCGTTCGAAATAGCTGGTTCTAATAATCGTTTATAACTGTCGCCAATCGCTTTTTTAAGATGCGTAGCGGTGTCTTTTTTGTTTTTAATGACATTCCCTTCGATAAATTCTAGGGCTTCCTCCTGCTCGATATCCACTTTTAATTTGATGTAACCTTCGTTTTCTGCTCGCAACATGGCCAGTAAACGATGTGACGGTGCTTTTGTGATCGGTTCCGACCATTCGAAATACTGTTCGAATTTTTTAGCCCCTTCTTCGTCTTTTTTCGCTTTTACCACTTTGGTTTCGATCACGGCTTTGCGCTGGAACATTCTTCGCAAATTTTTCCGGATATAAATGTTTTCATTTATCCATTCGGCCACAATATCACGCGCACCCTGAAGTGCCTCGTCTTCATTTGCTACTTTATCATTCAGGTATTTCGATGCGATATAATCGAGATCATCGGCATTTTGCGCCATGATGATTTTGGCCAACGGCTCCAATCCGTTTTCACGGGCCACATCAGCTTTGGTTTTTCTTTTTTTCTTGTACGGAAGGTAAAAATCCTCCAATTCATTCAGGTCAAAACTGTTACTTATCTTCTGTTCCAATTCTGGTGTTAAAGCATTTTGTTCCTGTATGGATTTTAAAATGGCCTCTTTTCGCTTTACAATGACCTCGAAAGCCGCATTCAATTTTGCAATCTGCTCGATAACAACCTCATCCAGATTTCCTATCTTGTCTTTTCGGTAACGGGCTATAAACGGTATCGTACAATCTTCTGCCAAAAGCTGTAAGGTACTTTCTACGTTCTTTGGAGCTGTCGAAACAGACTTCAATATGTACTCTATATTTGTCATTCTATAAATAAATTGCGTGTTAAAATGTCGTAAACCCTGTTTTTAAAAAACGGAACGTGCTGGCTAAAATACTATCTTTGGCAGAAATTTTATAACAATGCAGCCATTATTCTGTTATGTCCTCAGCATGAATGTTTTCGCTTTTGTTGTTTTTGGCACCGATAAATGGCTCGCGGTTCGCCAACAAAAACGGATATCCGAAAAAACATTACTGGCCATCAGTTTTATTGGCGGAAGTATCGGTGCGATCGGTGCGATGCTCCTTTTTCGGCATAAAACTGCGAAACCGTCTTTTTTATGGAAATTTTCCGTATTGCTGGTTTTACAAATCGGAATATTGATGCTCCTCAGACATTATTTTGATCTTTGACATTATCATTTGATCATAATAAAATCCCGCCCGGAATAATTCCGCCGAAATCTATATATTTGTCCAATCCCTTACTAAATTTAAGATATTTTGATACCGAATCTTACAAAAAATAAGTTTTCCCGGTTTTCTTTTCTACTGCAACCCAAATATATTTTTGGTCTACTCGTAGCTGTGGCAGCTTTAATTGCCATTAAACAGTATGACCACGGCAGTTATAATAACTATTCGATTTTTAAATATACGTTTTGGCATTTAATCGAATCCAAATCACTTTATGCCCATTATCCCGACGAGTATTGGGATCGAAATCACTATGGCCCTGTTTTTGCCTTGTTTATCGCTCCTTTTGCGCTATTACCGGATTATCTGGGGATGCTGTTGTGGAATGTTTGCAGTGTCCTTGTTTTTGCTTTCGGAATCAAAAGTTTGCCACTTTCGAATAAAGTAAAGGCCATTATAGCACTAATCTGCGCCAATGAGTTGATTACGGCTTTGTTGAGTTTCCAGTTTAATATTTTCCTGACGGGTGCTATTCTGATTGCTTTTTCCTATACGCTGAAAAATAAAAACCTGATCGCTACTTTTCCAATTATAAGCTGTACAATGATCAAATTATACGGTATTGTTGGACTGGCGTTTTTCTTTTTTACACAGAAAAAAATTCAGTTTATCCTTGGGCTTGTTTTTTGGGCTGTCGTGCTTTTTGTGGTACCGATGCTATTGTCATCGCCTAAGTTTATTATCGATACCTATGTGGAATGGTTCAATACGTTGGTTTATAAAAACTCCTCGAATATCAGTCTGGATTCGTATCAGGATATTTCCTTTATGGGGATGGTTCGACGGGCTTTGGGTGATCCGACTATTCCGAATAGTCCGTTTTTACTAGGTGGTGTATTGCTTTTCGGGGCGACTTATCTGAGAATAAAACAATTTCAATTTCTGGAGTTTCGATTGTTATTACTGGCATCGACGTTAATTTTCACTGTCATTTTTAGCAGCGGTTCCGAATCGCCTACCTATATCATCGCGTTTACCGGTGTGGCCATTTGGTTTATGCGTAAAACACAACATTCCAAATGGGAAATCGCTTTACTCATTTTTGCCATTTTACTAACTTCCTTATCGCCGACCGATTTGTTTCCAAAAGTGGCCCGCGTTTTTATCCGCAATCATGCGTTAAAAGCCTTACCTTGTGTTATCATTTGGCTAGTAATAATTTATGAAATGCTCACCAAAGATTTCAAACCTAAATCCGTTACCGTATGCGAAAATTAGTCTCTATTGTAATTCCTGCTTATAACGAAGCGGATAATATCCGGAATATATTTACGAAGATTGATTCCGTTTTTAGCACGTTGCCGTATAACTGGGAGGTTATTTTTGTGGACGATGGGAGTAAAGATGAAACATTGGTCACGGTAAAAGAGCTGGCAAACGATTATAACAATGCTTATTTTCTGGAGTTTTCCAAAAATTTCGGACATCAGCTGGCGGTAAAAGCCGGTTTGGATAATGCCTTTGGTGATTGTGTGATTTCATTGGATTGCGATGCACAACATCCGCCGGAGATTATTCCGGAAATGCTTCAAAAATGGGAGGAAGGTTTTGATATTGTCTACACCATTCGGGAAGAAGACAAACGTCTTTCGAAAGCCAAAAGAAGCAGTTCGAATCTTTTTTATAAACTGGTTAATTCCCTTTCGGATATCGAACTCGAAGCCGGCACTGCCGATTTTAGACTGATGGATCGCACCGTGGTAAATGTCTTCCGAAATTTCCATGAAACCGAACCGTTTTTAAGAGGACTCACCAAATGGCTTGGTTTCAGACAATATGGTATCCGTTATGAACCGGCCGAACGTTTTGCTGGAAACAGTAAGTATTCGTTAAAGAAAATGATCCGCCTGGCATTGCATGGTGTAACTTCTTTTAGTATAAAACCTTTATATACTGCGGTTTATGTAGGGCTAATCATGTCGCTGTTATCACTATTGTATATCCCGTATGTGGTTTATGCCTTTTATAATCATATCGAGGTTTCCGGTTGGGCTTCTATTATTATTACCATTGTTTTCTTTGGCGGTTTACAACTTATTATGTTGGGAATCATTGGTATTTATGTCGGTAAGATGTTTATGCAAACCAAAAACCGACCAAATTATATTATCCGTTCTACCAATTTAAAAGATCAGTCATGATTTTATTAAGTTTTGATATTGAAGAATTCGACATGCCGTTCGAATATGGAAAAGACATCTCGTTCGACGATCAGATTCAGTTGTCGATTACCGGTTCGCATACAATACTGGACATTCTTGAAAAACACCAGGTAAAAGCTACGTTTTTTAGTACCGCTACTTTTGCCATTAATGCGCCCGAAATTATCGAACGTATCAAAAGGGAAGGACATGAGCTGGCGTCGCATACCTATTACCATTCGAATTTTGAAGTACCGCATTTAAAGGAATCCAAAGACAAACTGGAAGAATTGTCTGGCATGACAGTTTCCGGTTTTCGAATGCCCCGTATGATGCCGGTAGATGAAAAAGAAATCGCCAAAGCCGGATATGTTTATAACAGTTCGATTAATCCGACCTATCTTCCCGGAAGGTATAATAACCTGCATATTTCCCGGACGTATTATATGAAAGACCAGGTTTTGCAAATACCCGCTTCGGTGAGTCCGTTAGTACGGTTTCCGCTTTTCTGGCTGTCGTTTCACAATCTTCCGTTAGGGCTGTACAGTCGTCTGGCCAAATGGACGTATAAAAAAGATAAGTACCTCAACATTTATTTCCACCCGTGGGAATTTATCGATCTGGACGATTTTGAACGTTTCGGATTCCCCGGTTATGTTCGTAAAAACACCGGCGTAAAAATGGAAAACCGATTGGACCAGTTTATTTCGAATATGAAAAAAAGTAAACTGCCGTTTGGAACTTTCCAGGAGTTTGTTAAAAATATCGCTACACCTGACAGGTTTTAAAAACCCGTCAGGTGTGCTGCAACAAATAGAAAAGGCTTCCAAATGGAAGCCTTTTTATTATAACCCTAGCAGGTCTTTTCTCTTTATTCTTTATTCTCCAGTCTATTGACAAACCGGGATTTTATTCACACGATTCGCATGACGTCCACCTTCAAAAGCAGTTGCTAAAAAAGTATCGACCATTTCGATCGTTTGTTGGATTGACGTAAATCGCGCCGGAATACTGATAATATTCGCATCGTTATGCTGACGTGCCAAAGCCGCAATTTCTTTTGTCCAGCACAATGCTGCACGAATTCCCTGGTGTTTGTTTACCGTAATTGCGATACCGTTTCCGCTTCCGCAGATCACAATACCAAAGTCGGCTCTTCCTTCTGTGACATCCAACGCAACCGGGTGACCGAAATCGGGATAATCCACACTGTCGAAAGTGTCGGTTCCATGATTCGTTACCGTATGCCCCTGGGCTTCCAGATGTTTTAAAATCGCTTGTTTATAGTCCGGACCGGCATGGTCGTTCCCAATTGAAATTCTCATTGTGTTGTTGTTTATTTGTTTACTGCAAAGTTAGCAAAGAATACTATTAAACAATTTTTAAATTGGAGTCGTCATTTAATTTTTTCAGAATTGCCCGTACCGTCTCAATATCCTCCGGATGTACCTTTAGTTTAATGCCTCCCAAAGCCTGGGAATACATCGGCGCAATATTCATCATCGTCTCATTTTCAAAAAAATAACGTATTTCCTGTTGTTCCAATAAATGTTTTAGCACGGCTATTTCGTGCGGATAATCAAAAACGGCTACTGTTACAAATTCATTCATCTTTTGAAGGTTTTGATAAAGATACAAAAGTTATTATTTCTATAATTCTTATTCTTTCTTCCCCGATTGTGAATACTAATTCGTAATTTTAGCAGTATATTAGAAAAGAATTTATGAGTAAGAAACACAAAAAGTTAGGCAACAAAGGAAAAGACTTTTCTGCAAAAATCTTTAAAATACTTTCCAAAGATCCTAACAAAACATTCAACTACAAACAAATAGCTGCTGTTCTGGAACTGAATGATACCCAAAGTCGGAATGAAATCATCAAAGAATTAAAATACCTTACCGCCAAAGAAAAGATCGAAGAAGTGGACCGCGGTAAATTCCGTATCATCACAAAAGCCGATTATTTCGAAGGTGTAATCGATATGACCAGTCGGAAAACTGCTTATTTTGTTTGCCCCGATCTGGAAGATGATGTCTTTATTCCAACCAACAATCTGAATCATGCTTTGGATGGTGATAAGGTAAAAATTTATATCTACAATCGTAGAAAAGGACGAAGACCGGAAGGAGAAGTCGTTGAAATTATCGAACGCAAAAAAACCGACTTTGTGGGGGTGATCGATATCCAAAAGAACTTTGCTTTTGTGACGTCGGCCAATCCGAAAATGTATACCGATATCTTTATTCCAAAAGACAAAATGGGAGAGGCCCAAAATGGCGATGTCGTTTTGGTTCATATCGAAGACTGGCCCGCAAAAGCCGACAGTCCGTTTGGGGTGGTTACTAAAGTACTGGGAAGACCCGGTGAACACAATACCGAAATCCATGCCATTCTTGCCGAATACGGGCTGCCGTATGATTTCCCGGTAGAAGTAGAGGTATATGCTAAAAAACTCGATACTTCCATTCAGGAAAGCGAAATTCTAAAACGCCGCGATATGCGAAATACGCTTACGTTTACGATCGACCCTAAAGATGCCAAAGATTTTGATGATGCCTTATCGTTCGAAAAACTTCCAAACGGAAACTATGAAATCGGAATTCATATTGCCGATGTTTCGCATTATGTTCAGGAAGGAACCGTATTGGACGATGAAGCGTACCAACGCGCGACCTCGGTTTATTTAGTCGATCGGGTAGTGCCAATGCTACCGGAAGTGCTGTCCAATTTCGCCTGTTCCCTACGGCCACATGAGGAGAAATATACTTTTTCGGCTGTTTTCGAATTAAATGAAAAAGCCGAGTTGATCAACCAGTGGTTCGGGAGAACGGTAACCTATTCCGATCAGCGTTTTGCCTATGAAGAAGCGCAACACATTATCGAAACCAAAGGAGATCAGATTCCGGCCGAAATTTCGCTTACCGGAAAGGAGTATACTGTCGATGCTCCTATCGTGGAAGCAACGCTAAAACTAAACGAATTAGCAAAAATCCTTAGAAAAAAACGAATGCAAAACGGAGCTATTTCGTTTGATAAAGTGGAAGTAAAATTCCATCTTAACGAAAATGCCGAACCAACCGGAGTGTACTTTAAAGTCGCTAAGGATGCCAACCATCTGATCGAAGAATTTATGTTGCTGGCCAATAGAAAAGTAGCGGAATTTATCGGAAAACAAAAGAAAACCTTTGTGTATCGTATCCACGACGAACCGGATCAGGATAAATTAATCAACTTACAAACCGTGATTTCAAAATTTGGTTATTCGCTTAATTTTAAATCAAAAGATTCAATTTCAAAATCCCTGAATACCTTGTTGGAAGACGTACAGGGCAAAAAAGAACAAAACTTGGTGGATACACTGGCCATTCGCAGTATGAGCAAAGCCAGCTATTCTACCGAAAATATAGGACATTACGGACTGGCATTTGATTATTATTCGCATTTTACGTCTCCTATTCGTCGTTATCCCGATGTTATGGCACACCGTTTGCTACAACATTATCTCGATGGCGGTACTTCGGCCGATGCAGAAGTATACGAAGAAAAATGTATGCATTCGTCTACTATGGAAAGTCTGGCAGCCAATGCCGAACGCGACAGTATCAAGTATATGCAGGTTAAGTATATGCAGGATCACAAAGACGAGGAGTTTTTGGGCGTTATTTCCGGTGTGACCGAATGGGGTATTTATGTTGAAATTGTGGATAATAAGTGTGAAGGTATGGTGCGAATCCGCGAAATCCGCGACGATTACTATACTTTCGACGAAAAGCAATATGCTTTAGTAGGCGAAATTTCACATAATATCATCCAATTGGGCGACGAAGTCATCGTAAAAGTGAAAAATGCCGATCTGGTTAAAAAACAACTGGATTTTCATTTTATCAAAAAGAAAGATTCGTAACATTTAAAAAACAGAAAACGATGCTAAAAACAACTTTTAAAAACAGTTTCGCAATAGTCACATTCCTATTGGCAACCCAGTTTGGTTTTTCTCAGGTGACAAAAAACGTAGGTGATTTTACAGCGGTAAAAGTATTCGATAAAATTTCGGCTCAGTTAATTCCTTCCTCAGAAAGCAAAATTGAATTAAAAGGACAAGGTGCTGAAAAAGTGGAAATTGTAAATAAAAACGGTGATTTAAAAATCCGAATGCCATTGGATAAATTCCTAAAAGGGGAAGATATCACGGCGATTATTTACTGTAAAAATGTAGAAAGTATCGAAGCCAGTGAAGGTGCTTATGTTTCCTCTGACGCTACTTTAAAAGGGGTGGATTTCACCGTAAATGCCAATAAAGGCGGCCAAATTAAAGTGGCTTTGGATGTCAAAAAAGCCGGTATTCGTGCCACAACAGGCGGAATTGTAAAACTTAGCGGTAAAGCCGAAAATCAGGATATTGTGATCAACTCTGGTGGTATTGTCAATGCGAAAACCTTCGAAACCTCGCAAACATCTGTTGCGGTAAATGCCGGTGGCGAAGCCGATGTTTTTGCTACGGATCTGGTAGATGCCAAAACAAGAGCAGGAGGAGACATTACCATTTATGGAAACCCTAAAAAAGTAAATCAGAAAACATTTGCCGGTGGAAGTATTGACGTTATTAAAAAATAATTCCGCTACAATTGAAACAAAATAGCTAAAATCCCGACTAGTACTAGTCGGGGTTTCTTTTATACAATAAACCCATTTTCCGGTCGATTTGAGACAATCGTTTTAAACCTATCGGAATTTTTAAACTATATTTGTAAATTACCCGTTTATACAGGTAATTTCGCATATTCACCTTAAATACCTTTACATGATAGACGATATTCTTACCGGAATTCCGTTAGGATTCTTTTTAAGTTTTATGATCGGCCCTGTCTTTTTTGTTCTTTTGGAAACCAGTATCACCAAAGGATTTCGCGCGGCCATTTCGTTCGACATTGGAGTTGTCCTGGGTGATATCGTTTTTATTGCCATAGCCTACTTTAGTAGTGTGCGGCTGATTCAAAGCATTAAAGACGATCCGGCTTTGTTTATTTTTGGTGGTATACTGATGTTTACCTATGGGATGATTACTTTTTTTAAACTCCGAAGACAAAGTAAATCCGTTGAAGAAGATGAGGAAGTTGTTGAGTTGATCAAAAGAGATTACCTCAGCCTGTTTTTAAAGGGATTCCTTTTAAACTTTATCAATATCGGTGTTTTGGGGTTCTGGCTGGCGATTATCATCACCTTTGGTCCAAAACTAGATATGGAACCTAACCGTATGCTAACGTTTTTTAGTGCGGTGATCGGTTCTTATTTTATTACCGACATCGGGAAAATCATGTTGGCCAAACAGCTTCGTAAAAAATTGACTCCAGCTAACATTCTGAAAGTTAAAAAATTAAGCAGTATTTTATTAATTGTTTTCGGATTGGTATTGATGTTCCAGGGATGGTTTCCGAAAGAAAAGGAATTTGTAAAAAATACATTGGAAAAAATAGAAGATAAGAAATAGTAGAAACTATAAATACAAAAAAAGAGCGGTTAATATAACCGCTCTTTTTGTTTCCTGAGGCATCGAGCGGATTCGAACCGCTGTGGACGGTTTTGCAGACCGCTGCCTAGCCTCTCGGCCACGATGCCAGTATTGTAGGGCGCAAACTTACTAAAATATTTTGAAATTCAAATTCAAATTCGACATTTTATTGTACTTATTTTATAATTTGCTCGTTTTCAACAGGCTGTTAACTGCGGTATTCTTCCATTTGAACTGTAACCGCTTCCACATCGCCGCCAATTGGTGGGTTTAGTTTGGAAACCGCCACCGTAATTCTTGAAACGGAAGGAATTTCCTTAAAAATCCGAACCAGAATTCGCTTCGCAACATGTTCTAATAATTTGGAGCGGATGGCCATTTCTTCCCGAACAATCCGGTTTAGATGTACATAATCCACCGTATCGACCAATTCGTCTGTTTCCGACGGCTTGCGCAAATCGGTTTTCACTTCCAAATCCACACTGTAATCCGATCCGATTTTACTTTCTTCTTCCAGACATCCGTGGAACGAAAAGGTACGGATGTTTTTTAACTTAATGATTCCCATTTTTAAACGTATTCAATAATAGATTAGTCCTTCGACCGATAAAAGTACGAATTTTTAAAGCCAATATGATAATAAGCCCTTAAAGATATACCGACATAAACAACATTTTTGGTAAATTTGCCTTTCTAATTTTATTTTATGTCAACAAAAGAAAAATCATTAAATTTTATCGAACAAATCATTGAGGAAGATTTAAAAAATGGTTTATCTCAAGATAAATTGCGATTCCGTTTTCCACCGGAACCTAATGGCTATTTACACATTGGTCATGCGAGTTCCATATGTCTTAATTTTGGATTAGGATTGGACTATCAGGCGCCGGTGAACCTGCGTTTTGATGATACCAACCCGGCTAAAGAAGAGCAGGAATACGTAGATGCAATCAAAAAAGACGTACAATGGTTAGGATACCAATGGGCAGAAGAATGTTATGCTTCCGACTATTTTCAACAATTGTATGACTGGACCGTAACGCTGATCAAAAAAGGAAAAGCCTATGTCGACAGTCAGACTTCGGAAGAAATGGCGAAACAAAAAGGAACGCCTACGCAAGCGGGTGTTGATAGTCCGTACCGAAACCGTTCGGTAGAAGAAAACCTGGATTTATTCGAAAGAATGAAAAATGGTGAATTCGAAGAAGGTACGCATATTTTAAGAGCCAAAATTGATATGGCTTCTACCAACATGCTAATGCGTGATCCAATCATGTACCGTATTTTACACAAACACCACCACAGAACCGGTGAAAATTGGTGTATCTATCCGATGTACGATTGGGCACACGGAGAAAGCGATTATCTGGAGCAAATTTCGCATTCGTTCTGTACGCTGGAGTTTTTACCACACCGCGAATTGTACGATTGGTTTTTAGATCAGATCATTGATACCGACAAAGTACGTCCGAAACAACGTGAATTTGCACGTAGAAATCTTTCGCATACCGTTGTTAGTAAGCGTAAATTACTACAATTGGTTCAGGAAGGACATGTTACCGGATGGGACGATCCAAGAATGTCGACCATTTCCGGAATGCGCAGAAGAGGGTATACGCCAACTGCCATCCGTAATTTTGCCGATACGATTGGTATTGCCAAACGCGATAACCTGATTGACGTTTCCTTATTGGAATTCTGTGTTCGCGAAGACCTTAACAAAACGGCTCCACGTGTAATGGCCGTATTGGATCCTGTTAAACTGATCCTTACCAATTATCCGGAAGGAAAAGAGGAGTGGTTGGATGCCGAAAACAATCAGGAAGAAGAAGTAATGACCTATAGAAAAGTACCTTTTTCAAAAGAATTATACATTGAAAGAGAAGACTTTTTAGAAGAAGCAAACAGTAAATTTTTCCGTTTAACCCTTGGTAAAGAAGTACGTTTAAAAAACGCTTATATCATTAAAGGGGAAAGCGTGGTTAAAGATGCTGATGGAAATATTACCGAAATCCATGCTACATACGATGAAGACAGTAGAAGTGGAAGTGGTTCGGAAGCGAGTATGCGAAAAGTAAAAGGTACCATTCACTGGGTATCGGTTGCACATGCGGTTCCGGCTGAGATCCGAATCTACGACCGTTTGTTTTCACATGAAAACCCGGATGGTAATAAAGATATTAATTTCAAAGAGTTTTTAAATCCTAATTCATTGGAAATCATCACCGGATATCTGGAGCCAAGCCTAAAAACGGCTGTTGATGGCGACCGATTCCAATTCCAACGTTTGGGATATTTCTGTGTAGATCGCGACACTACTGCTGATAAACTGGTTTTTAACAAAACCGTAGGCCTTCGCGATACATGGGCTAAAGTAGAAAGTAAAGAATAAAGTTATGTTAGATCATTTTTTTGGAGAACAGGCCGTTGCCAATGTCTATTTATATTCGGCTCCGTTGCATATCCTAATCATCTTATTTGAAATGTTTTACAGCTATTCGCATAAAAAACATTTTTATAATACGAAAGATACGCTTACCAATATCTATATGGCTTGTCTGAACTATGGTTTGGACATTATCATGAAAGCTTTTGCTATTGGAGTTATGTTCTACTTTTATGAACACCGCATTTTCGATTTGGAATACAGCAGTGTTTGGTATTGGATTGGTGTTTTCCTGTTACAGGATTTTGCGTATTATGTCCATCATTATGTGGATCATCACTCCAGAATGTTTTGGGCGGTGCACGTAACACACCATAATTCAGGTTATTTTAATATTACCACCGGATTCCGATCACCGGTTTTACAGCCCTTATACCGCTATTTGTTCTTTTCACCGATAGCATTTTTAGGCTTTAATCCGTGGCATATTATGGCCGCTTATGCGATTATTCAGATCTATGGAACCTGGGTACATACCAAAACGGTAAAAAGTATGGGTATTTTAGAATGGATTTTGGTTACACCTTCACACCATAGAGTACACCATGCATCCAACGCTCGTTATTTAGATCGTAATATGGGAATGGGATTAATTATCTGGGATCGTATTTTCGGAACTTTTGAAAAAGAAGATCCAAATTATGAAGAAGTACGTTTTGGACTTACTTCCGAAATAGAAGACAAAGGACCGCTTAATATTGTATTCCACGAATGGAAAGATATCTGGAGGGATGCTTCCCAACCGGACATCAAATTTTCCGATCGACTAAAATATATTTTTTATCCACCGGGATGGTCACATACCGGAGATTTTAAAACGTCTGCCAAACTTCGGGCTGAAGAAAAAGCAAATAGACAAAAATGATAAAGGGCTTCTAAAAAGAAGCCTTTTTCTATTATATATTATATCGATTAAAAGTAAAATAATTATTTTTAAAATCTATTAAAACTGACTTTATACAATGCTTTTAAATTGATTATCTTTTTTGGTTAAATAGATTTTACATCTCTAAAAAAATACGATTTAAAAAAGCTTTTAATTTCGTTATTTTAAAAAACAAGCTTTTATTAACTACTTATTAACGTATTTATGAATATTAATTTCGTAAGTTTATAATTATTAATTTTTAAAAAGTGAGATTATGTCTAATAACACAGGTAACACATTATTGGCACTTTTAGCCGGAGCAGCTATCGGTGCTGGTGTCGGAATTTTATTTGCTCCCGATAAAGGATCAAAAACCCGAAGAAAAATTAAAGATGGTTTCGATAAGGAAACAGATCACTTACGAGACAAGTTTAACGAGGCTACCCATAACCTCAAAAATAAATTCAGCAGAGCCAAAATGGATTTGGAAAGTGAATTTGATCATCTAGTATCCAACGTCGATAATAAGACCGAAGATATTATCGCAACATTAGAAAAAAAACTGGACGATCTTAAAAAACAACACGCTAAAGCAACTAAATAAAGTAGGCTATGGCTTTTGAAAAATTAAAAGAAAATACCGAACAGATTCAGGATAATGCCAAAGCATTATTCGATACCAACGTGGCCTACTATAAACTATGGTTTTTTAAAGTAGCCATGAAGTCAACAACAATGATACTTAAAATTTTTCTTTTGAGTATTTTCCTGATGTTGATGGTACTTTTCTTATCTATAGCCGGCGCCTTTGCTTTGGGTAACATGATGGGTAGTTATGCCCTCGGTTTTTTAATTGTGGGTGTCATTTATCTCATTCTATGTATCGTGGTGTACTACATCAAAGATAAAATTGTGGAAGGCCCGATACTGGAAAAATTCTCCGAATTCTTTTTTAATGATTAAGTATGGAAAGAAAAAAATATTCGTCTTATGACGAAATCAACCGTGAGCTGGAAATCTTAAAAGTACAGAAAGAACTGGATTACAGACGTTTGGTCTATGCAGTCGAAAAAACACGGGATGACCTTACACCAGGAGTATTTACTTCCGGAGTGGTCCGTTCCATAGGTTCATTCTTTACAAAATCGGGGACCATTCAAAATCTAGTAATCGGTTTTATTTTTAACCGGTTATTCAAATAAAAAAGCGGCTTAATGCCGCTTTTTTTACTTTATTCCGTCTCCGGTAATCCTGTTGTATCATAATGATCCGGTCTATGGTAATCATCTTTCGATTTCTTTTTTCCCTGTGCCTTTTTCATCGCTTCACCAACCTGGTTCGAAGCGGTAAAAGAAGCGACCATGTTGTTTAACATATCACTTCCGGCTTGTGGTGAATTCGGTAATAAAATCAGGTTCGAGTTCGTATCCGATCCAATCGCTTGTAATGTATCATAGTGTTGTGTTACAACGATTAAGGCAGAAGCTTCCTGTGAATTAATGCCTACTTTATTTAATACATCCACACTTTCTACCAATCCACGGGCAATTTCACGACGCTGATCGGCAATACCCTGACCTTGTAAACGCTTACTTTCAGCTTCGGCTTTTGCTTTCGCTACAATACGGATTCTACTGGCTTCCGCTTCATATTCGGCAGCTGTTTTTTCACGATCGGCCGCATTAATACGGTTCATTGCATTTTTTACCTGAATATCCGGATCGATATCGGTAATCAAGGTGTTGATAATATCATATCCGTATGTTGTCATCGCTTCATTTAACTCGCGTTTTACAGCGATCGCAACGTCATCTTTTCTTTCGAAAACATCATCCAGTTTTAATTTTGGTACTTCGGCACGTACCACGTCAAATACATACGATGTGATCTGATCGTGCGGATATTCTAATTTATAAAAAGCATCATATACTTTGTCCTGAATTACTTTAAACTGAACGGAAACTTTCATTTTAACGAATACGTTATCTTTTGTTTTCGTTTCAATGATCACATCCAACTGCTGGATTCTTAAATTCACTTTACCGGCAATACGGTCGATAACCGGAATTTTTAATTGTAATCCGGAATGACGGATGCTGCTAAATTTTCCAAAACGTTCCACTATCGCAGAAGTTTGCTGTTTAACCGTGAAAAACGAGGCTAAAAAGAGAAATACGAGAATAAAAATAATAACGTAACTAAACATAAAATGTAGCTTTTAATGGTTTATTCGGTTAAGATACGAAAAAAAGAGAATTTATATTTGATCTTCAAAAAACACCAAAAAGAAAGGGCGAAAAAATCGCCCTTCTGTATATTATTTGAAATTTAATTCTCCAATCTGATCTTCTGCTTTTAAGATTATTGTGTTTGGATCAATTAACATACTCTCCATTATTTGTGGTCTGATTTTCGATTCTTTATAACTGAAAATAATTTCTTTTTTCGGTTTGCCATCTGGAGCAATAGTTAATAAAAACAATGCATTTTTAGAATCGGAACTTAACATCGATTTTGTACTTCTCTTTACTTCCTTATCGTTTTCTGCTTCTAAATTTTTAGCTAAATCTTCAAAAATAATATACGTCTTACCATCAATATAAGTTGATAGGATGGAAGGATTAGCTGCATTTAGTTGATATTTAGGAACTTTTGTGATCGATTCAAGCTCATTATTTTTATTAACATGCATACAGGCAATATCACAGTAATAATATTTATAAACCGTTCTCCATCCCGTTTGTGTATAATAGGTTTGAATATCTAATTTATATTGTTCGGCTACTACTACATAACCACCTTCTTTTTTAGGGAAAATTTTTCTTATCCGATAAGGAACAAAATCTTCTTTCTTTTTCATTTTTTCCGGATATAATCCGTCAACCTTAACCTTCGATGTAGCACTTAATTTTTTTGTTTTACAGTCGATCAAAGCTGTAAACATCTCATCGGATACATTACTAACTTTTTTTGATAAAAATCCATTTTCAATATCACTTATAAATCCGGTACAGATAAGTGTATTATCTTTACTTGGAATAATATCAATAGAACTAATTGCTTGATTTTCAAAATCAAAATCAAATTCATTTGGGTTCCCCGTATCTTTATCAAAAACAATTAATTTGTAATAATCTTCACTTTGTCCTTTTTTTCTTTCTTTACCTTCACGGATAATCCTTGCTAAAATGTATACATTCCCAAGGTTATCCACATTGATACTTTCTGTGGAAAAGTTTTTATCCTTAATAGGTATCTGTACCAACTTGTCGAAAATAATATCTGTAAAATCACTTTTATATACTTTAAGACTTAGTGTACTTGGATCCTTTTTTTTCCCTGGTTTTTCATGAAAGATTAAAACTTTTGTCGAATCCGGAGAAATATAATTCGCTCCAAATAACATACTCTCGTCCGATGCTTCATCTATAATTAACGTTTTATCGCTATTTTTTAAATCCATATCGGTAAAAGCAGCCAATAATACTCTTTTGTCTTCTTTTCTTTTATGTTCGGATATTAAGTGTACAATTTTGTTGTTCACAAATATTGATTTCACATGCATATATCGCTTCTCATCTAATTCGAAAGGCACAATCTCTTCCTTTATCATTTTCATTTTGTCATTGTACTTTCTACAAACAAAATGATCATCTTTATCAACATGGCCGGTAAAATAATTTCCGTTTTTACCTCCTAAAACAAAAATGTTCTTTTTCTTTGTTTTAATTTTTTCTGCCCAGGTTAAATCTATCTGTTGTGCTTGCATACCCAACGTAAGAAATAACATGAAAAATCCTAAATACTTCATATAATTTAATTAAGTTTGCCGCAAATTTAATTTAACTTTTTTTTATGAAGAAAAATTTTACTATTTTATTACTTTTATTATCTTTTTTCGTTTGTTTTTCACAAACAGGTAAAAAAACTAACACAAACAAGTCCACAACTCAGTCAACTGAAGAAGCACCTTCCAAAATCAGAGTATTTTCTCCAAGCACTTCCAGTTCTAAAAGTGACAACTCTTATAAATGGGCAGTAAAAACAGATGTCATTTCTTTTATAACCGGTGAATTCCCTATTATTGGTGAATATAGAATTTCGGATAAATTTAGCGTAGAAGGTTCTGTTGGTTTAACCTATGGTTATTTGACTACTACTTTTCTTGAAAGCGACGAATTAAACATCGTTGGTAGCAATACTTCATTTATTGAATCTGACAATGCTAAAATGGGAACTTCTTTCAGAGCGAGTATTAAATATTTTCCTTCATCTGATTATGATGCTATTGAAGGTTGGTATTTTGGTATTCAGCTTATGAGTAAAACAACGAACAGAGGTTATGCCGAAAATCAAAGTAGTTATAGCATTACCGGTAAAGATACTAAAGTAAAAACGGGTATTGCCATTATTATCGGTAAACAAGTTTTCTCTGATTCTAACGTAATTATTGATAGTTACTTTGGTGGTGGAATCGCTTCCACTAAACACACTTTTTATAGCTACGACTATGAAAACAATGTTGCTGTTGAAAACGAAAATACGGTTTCACAACCAAACATCCTTTTTGGTGTGAGAATTGGTTTTGGTAACTAAACCATAACTCTAAATAATAAAAAAACGCTCCGATGTCGGAGCGTTTTTTGTTTTATAAAGTACTAATCGCTTTTTGAATTCGTTGTACGGTTTCTTCTTTTCCGATCATTTCGACAATATCGAACAAATGTGGACCTTTTAAGGCGCCTACAAGGCTTAAACGGAACGGTTGCATTACTTTACCCATTCCAATCTCGTTTTTAGCCATCCAGTCCTTTACAATCGTTTCGATGTTGACTGAAGTAAAGTCACCAATGTTTTCAACAACCGATATTAATTCCTGCATGATAGAACCGGTATCTTCTTTCCAGTTTTTAGCCGCTTTTTCATCGTATGCCGATGGCGCTACAAAAAAGAAATCGGATAAATCATATAAATCGGTTACAAAAGTCGCACGCTCTTTTACCAATCCTACTACTTTTTCAACAAAGGAAATGTCTTTGTTAATTCCTTTTTCTTTTAAAATAATAGCATAAGCTTCCGCTAACGAAGCATCCGACTGTTGTACCAGATAATGGTGGTTGAACCATTTGTTTTTTTCCGGATCGAATTTCGCACCGGCTTTATGTACGCGACCTAAATCAAACTTCGCTACTAATTCTTCTAATGTGAATAACTCCTGATCGGTTCCGTCGTTCCATCCTAATAACGCCAGAAAGTTCACCACAGCACCCGGAAAAAATCCTTTTTCGCGGTATCCGGATGATTTTTCACCCGAAACCGGATCGTTCCAATCCAATGGAAATACAGGGAATCCTAATTTATCACCATCACGTTTGGACAGTTTTCCGTTTCCAACCGGTTTTAAAATTAATGGTAAGTGGGCAAATTTTGGGGCTTCCCATCCGAAAGCTTTGTATAACAATTCGTGTAAGGGTAGGGAAGGCAACCATTCTTCACCACGGATCACGTGGGAGGTTTCCATCAAATGGTCGTCTACAATATTCGCCAGGTGATAGGTTGGCATTCCATCACTTTTAAACAATACTTTATCGTCTAATAAATTAGTATCAAATTTAATATCACCACGGATGATGTCGTTCAGGTGTAAGGTTTCTCCAACCGGAGTTTTAAAACGGATTACATATTCTTCACCATTGCTAATACGTTCGGCAACTTTTTCGGCCGAATTGGTAAGGGAATTATCCAATTGCTCGCGAACCGTATGGTTGTAGATAAAGGTTTTTCCTTCCTGTTCGGCTGTTTTACGCAGGTTATCCAGGCTTCCGGCAGTATCAAAAGCATAATACGCCCAACCACTGTTAATAAGTTGGTCGGCATATTGCTTATAAAGCGCTTTACGTTCGCTCTGACGGTAGGGTCCGAATTTTTCGTTTTTACCAATCGTTTCATCCGGTGCTATACCTAACCATTCCAAAGCTTCCATAATATATGCTTCTGCTCCGGGTACAAAACGGTTCTGGTCGGTATCTTCGATTCGAAGGTAAAACGTACCACCGTGTTGTTTGGCAAATAAATAATTAAATAAAGCGGTTCTAACGCCTCCTATATGTAAAGGTCCTGTAGGACTGGGTGCAAATCGCACACGAACTGGCTTTGACATTTTTTAAAAATTTTACGCAAAGATACAATTATGCTTTTTTCCTTCGAATTATTTTATCCCATACTGTTTATAAATGGTTTCATTTGCTGTTTATCCTATCTGAAAAGTATTTTTCGTAATGATTACCGATAAAAATACCTTTGTATTATTAAATCAATAGCGTTCTTTAAAATAGACTATAGTATATAAGGTAATTAACAAATATAAATTGCTGATTATTTAATATAAAACCCTGTAAATCAGTAAATTTTATATCATTTTAACATTAAAAATGAGCTATGTTAATACAAATTTACATTGTATTGATTTTCAGTTAATTATAAATTAACATGGATTGTTTATAACTTTAGATAGAAATTTATAAAAGATTTTTGGTTGTATCCTAAAATTTACTAATCCAAAACCCAAATGAAATTACCAAATCTATTTTTTAAAATTTGTTTTGAAATTATTAATAGGTAGTCAACAGTTATTAACAGAAATTAACAAGTAAACTTATTAATAAAAATAAGTATAAATGGTTTATCCACCATTGTTAATAACGTTTTAAAAAGACTTCATTTCTAAAGCTTTATCGATAAACAACACTGTTGATAAACCCGGATAAAATTGTATAACTCCAAAAACAGAAGAAAAATTTAAAAGTTATTGCAACTATTAACAAGCTATAATAACAAACAATTTTTTTAAAATTTTTAAAAGATCTTTTTTTATTATTTTAATGTTTGTTGACAACTTCCTTGAATGAATTCTTTCCTCTTGTCTCTTTCTTCTTTGTTCTTTCCTCTCCAAACGTTGTTGCTTCTGTAAAATAGTTAATTCCTGTTTCGATTAAAATTGTAATTTTATCGGTTATAAACAAATTTTGATAATTTGGAAACGAAAGAACTGATATTTCAAAAGCTGGAAGACTTTATAAAAAAGTTTTATACGAACGAATTGCTAAAAGGAATTATTCTTTTTACCGGTTTCGGTTTGCTGTATTTTATTGTCACGTTGCTCGTGGAACATTTTTTATGGCTTTCTCCAAACGGTAGAAGGGTCTTGTTCTGGCTATTTATTGTAGTGGAACTTTTCTTTTTGCTACGGTTTATTTTGTTTCCGCTGTTTAAACTTTTCAAATTACAAAAGGGAATCGATTACAAACAGGCTTCATTGATTATTGGAAATCACTTTTCGGAAGTAAATGATAAACTCACCAATTTTTTACAGCTGTACGGACAAAGTGATAAATCGGAATTATTATTGGCTTCGATCGAACAAAAAGCAATATCGCTAAAACCGGTTCCGTTTGGAAATGCAATTAATTTTAAAAAGAATACCAAGTATCTTCCGTATGCTATAATCCCATTGTTGGTTTTATTATTTTTTATGGTTTCCGGAAATTCAAATCTGATTACCGAAAGTTTGGATCGGGTAGTGCATTACAAAAAAGAATATGCGCCACCGGCTCCTTTTAGTTTTCAGATTATCAATAAAAATCTAACAGCCGAACAAGGCCAGGATTTTTTATTACAGGTTAAGACCAATGGTACGGTAATTCCGGAAAATGCGATGATTGCTATTGGTAATGAAAATTATTATCTGGAAACCGTTCGACCGGGTGTGTTTCAATATCAGTTTGATAAGATTACCAAGAATACCGATTTTAAACTATTGGCCAACGAAGTGGTTTCGAATACCTATCAATTAAATGTCGTGGCCGTTCCGACGATTGCTAATTTTGAAATGGTACTGAATTTTCCGGCTTATCTTGGAAAAAAATCGGAATTGATTCAAGGTAGTGGTAATGCGATTGTTCCGGAAGGAACTACCATTACCTGGAAAGTTAATGCATTGGCTACGAGTAAAGTAGTTTGGAAAGATGCTACAGTTAATGAATTATTCAAACGCAATGAAAATTTATTTAATCTTTCCAAAAGAATACTTCAAAATACAGAATATCAAATACTTACTTCAAATGAAAAGGTAACCGATCACGAAAAATTGCAGTATCAGATTACTACGGTTAAAGATCAGTTTCCGTCTATTTCGGTTCAATCGGCTCCGGATTCGTTACAACTCAAAAAGAATATGGTTATCGGTCAGGTTTCGGACGATTATGGTCTGACGAAATTACACGTGGTGTATTATCCAAAAGAAAAACCAACTCAGGTTTCTCGTGGAACCATTCCAGTGAAACGTGAAACATTTGATCAGTTTGTATATAGCTTTCCAAATGGGTTGACGATTCAACCGGGTGTGGAATACGATTACTATTTTGAGATTTTTGATAACGATGCGATTCACAATTTTAAAAGTTCGAAGTCTTCTGTCTTTTCACACCGTGACTTAACAGACGAGGAAAAAGAGGATAAGATCTTACAGGAGCAAAATAGCAATATCAACAGTCTTGAAAAGTCAATTAAAAACCAGGATAAGCAATTATCAGAACTGGATAAATTGCAAAAATTAGGAAAAGAAAAAACGAATCTTGATTTTAAAGATCAGAAGAAAGTCCAGGATTTTATCAACCGTCAGAAGCAACAAGATCAGATGATGAAAGAATTTTCTAAAAAGATGCAAGACAATCTGGAGCAATTCAGCCCTGAAAAAAAGGATGAATTCAAAGACGAGTTAATGCGCCGACTGGAAAAAAATGAAAAGGAAATTGAGAAAAATGAAAAGCTTTTAAAAGAATTGGATGAGCTTACAAACAAGCTAAAAGAGGAAGAGCTTTTTGAAAAAATAGATAAGCTAAAACAAAATACAAAAGACCAGTCGAAAAACTTAGAACAGTTGGTGGAATTAACCAAGCGTTTTTATGTTGAAAAAAAGGCGGAACAGTTGGCCGACAAGTTGGATAAGTTAAGCGAAAAGCAAGACAAACTTTCCGATAGTAACGACAACAATAAAAAAGAACAGGATAAAATTAACGAGGATTTTAATAAGCTGCAGGAAGATTTACGGGATCTTGAAAAACAAAATCAGGATTTAAAAGCACCAATGGATATACCTTCGAACAAAGAAGAGGAGAAGGGAATTAAAGAAGATATGAAAAATGCTTCGGACGAATTACAAAAGCAAAACCAGTCCAAGGCAAAACCAAAACAAAAATCGGCTTCTCAAAAAATGAAAAAGATGGCGCAGCAAATGCAGTCGTCTATGGAATCCGGAGAAATGGATCAGCTGGAAGAAGACGCTAAAATGCTACGTCAGATCTTGGATAACTTGTTAGCCTTTTCGTTTTCGCAGGAAAACCTGATGAAGAATTTTAAATCGTCCGGCGACCGTAGTCTTGGTTTTAATAAGATGTTGAAAAAGCAACAGGATTTAAAATTACAGTTCAAACATGTCGATGATAGTCTTTTTGCGATGTCGTTACGGAATCCTAAAATCACCGAAATGATCACGAATGAAGTGGGTAATGTACATTACAACATCGATAAATCGCTTACCAACTTTACGGATAATAACATTGGTCGTGGTGTTTCCCACCAACAGTATACGATCACTTCTTCGAATAAGCTGGCTGATTTTCTGAGTGACGTGATGAATCAAATGCAGATGGAAATGCAAATGCAATCGTCCGGTCAAGGAAAAGGAAAACCAAAACCGGGTAGCAAAGGAAGTGGAATGCAATTACCGGACATCATCAAAAAACAGGAAGGACTGAGTGAAAAGATGAAAGAGGGAATGAAGCCAGGAAAAGGAGAAAAGCCAGGTGATGGTAAACCAAACAAAGGTGGTAAAGAGGGTAAGGAAGGCAAGGATGGGAAAGAAGGAAATGATGGAGAAGGTGATGCCGGAGAAATCCTTGAAATTTATAAAGAACAACAACGACTTCGGGAAGCCTTACAAAAGGCTTTGGAAAAAGAAGGGATGGGAGGTAATGGTCAGAATGCGCTGAACCAAATGAAGGATATCGAAAAGCAATTGTTAAACAAAGGGTTTAAAAATGAAACCTTACAACGGATGTTAAACCTGAAGCACGAGCTATTAAAATTAGACAACGCGATTCAGCAACAGGGAGAAGAAAACAAAAGGCAGTCGCAAACCAATAAAAAAGAATTTAATGGTTCTGGTAATCAATTACCTGCTGCTTTAAAAGAATATTTGAATAGTGTTGAAATTTTAAATAGACAAAGCTTACCTTTGCGCCCAAATTTTAACCAAAAGGTTCAAAACTATTTTAAGAAAGATGATTAGTTTTAATTACGAAACCGATTTCGCCTTGGAAAATGAAACGGTTTATGAAGAATGGATTACAGCTGTAATCGAATCCGAAAACAAGCACGAAGGGGAGATCAATTATATATTCTGTGACGATGAATATTTGCATAAAATCAATTTAGAATACCTCGATCACGACACGCTTACAGATATCATTAGCTTTGATTACACTGTAGGAAACGATTTACATGGTGATATTTTTATTTCTGTGGAACGTGTACGGGATAATGCTGTAGATTTTAAGGTATCCTTTGAGGAAGAAATGAAAAGAGTGATAATACATGGTATATTACATTACTGTGGTTATAAGGATAAATCCGAAAAGGACGAACTTTTAATGCGTGCTAAAGAAGATGAAAAGGTAGCTATGTTCCACGTGGAACAATAAACATCTTAATTCTTTTATAAAGTTTTATTTCGTTTTCTACTTCTGCGTAGCTTTGTAGAAAATATTTTTTAAATTAATTGAAACAGTAAAATGTTTCACGTGGAACAATGAGTTTATTTCAAGATAAATATGATGTAATCGTAGTGGGTGCGGGTCACGCTGGTTCCGAGGCCGCAGCCTCGGCCGCGAATATGGGATCCAAAACGCTGCTGATTACAATGAGTTTGCAAAACATCGCACAGATGTCGTGTAACCCGGCAATGGGTGGTATTGCAAAAGGACAAATCGTTAGGGAGATTGATGCCTTGGGTGGTTATTCCGGAATTGTGTCGGATAAAACAGCCATCCAGTTCAAGATGCTGAATAAATCAAAAGGACCGGCAATGTGGTCGCCACGGGTGCAATCGGACCGTATGCGTTTTGCAGAAGAATGGCGTTTGATGTTGGAACAAACTCCAAATCTGGATTTCTATCAGGAAATGGTATCCGGAATCCTGACCGAAAATGGTAAGATCGTTGGTGTGCGGACTTCGCTTGGAATTGAAATCAAAGCGAAAACAGTGGTGCTAACGAATGGTACTTTTTTGAATGGTTTGATTCATATTGGAGAAAAACAATTTGGTGGAGGACGTGCAGGTGAAAGCGCTGCACATGGAATCACTGAAGATTTGATAAAGTTAGGATTTACTTCCGGTCGAATGAAAACAGGAACACCACCACGTGTGGATGGTCGTTCATTGGATTATTCGAAAATGGAAATTCAACCGGGGGATGAGAATCCTTCGAAATTTTCGTATCTGGATGTCACAAAACCATTGACGGTTCAGAAACCGTGTCATATGACATACACTTCGGAGCTGGTTCACGATTTGCTTCGCGAAGGTTTCGATCGTTCACCTATGTTTAACGGGCGAATCAAAAGTTTGGGCCCACGCTATTGTCCATCGATTGAAGATAAAATCAATCGATTTGCCGATAAAGAGCGTCACCAGCTTTTTGTTGAACCGGAAGGTTGGAATACCGTAGAAGTATATGTAAACGGATTTTCAACTTCCTTACCGGAGGACGTTCAGTTTAAAGCGTTGCGTTCGGTAGTTGGTTTCGAAAATGTAAAATTCTTCCGTCCGGGATATGCAATTGAATACGATTACTTTCCACCAACACAATTAAAACATACGTTGGAAACAAAACTAATTGAAGGTTTGTTTTTCGCCGGACAGATTAACGGTACAACCGGATATGAAGAAGCAGCTTCGCAAGGCTTGATCGCCGGAATGAATGCGCACCTAAAAGCATACAATCAGGAACCGTTTGTTCTAAAACGTAACGAAGCGTATATTGGAGTATTGATTGATGATTTAATTACAAAAGGAACGGAAGAACCGTATCGTATGTTTACGTCACGTGCCGAATACCGTACCTTATTGCGTCAGGATAATGCCGATTTCCGTTTAACACCAATGGCACATGCTGTAGGATTGGCTTCGGATGATCGATTAAGACGAATGGAGCAGAAGCAAAGTCAGTCGGATGCTTTTGTTTCGTTTTTTAAAGAAACCAGTGTAAAAGTTGCAGAAGCCAATCCAATTTTGGAAGCCAAAGGTTCCGCACCGATTTCGCAACCGGATAAAATGTTTAAAGTATTTTCCCGTCCGCAATTGGATTTGGAAGATATTTTAAAATTTGAAAAAGTAAAAGAATATGTAGCCGAACACGAATTGGATTTGGAAGTCATCGAACAAGCCGAAATTCAGGTTAAATATTCAGGTTATATTGAAAAAGAAAAAAATAACGCCGATAAGTTAAACCGTCTCGAAGATGTTCGTATTCCAGAAAACTTCGATTACGATAAAATAAAATCACTTTCGTTTGAAGCTCGTGAGAAATTAAAGAAAATCAAACCGATTTCCGTTTCGCAGGCTTCCCGTATCAGTGGTGTTTCGCCAAGTGACGTTTCGGTTTTATTGGTTCATATGGGACGATAAAAATTTAATCAAACTAAAAACAGCCATGATAGATTAATTATCTTTGGCTGTTTTTAGTTTATGTTCCACGTGAAACTATCCCGCCAAGCCTTATAAACAAAGGAATCTTTAAAAAATAAATTTTTTAGCAGTAATGAATTTTTCAAGTAATACCGTTTTTATAAAAGTAAATGACCATTCCGTTTCTAAAGAAAATTTCGAATTGCTTTTGGACGAAGAATTACAATTATTAAAAACGACTCCACAACCAAGCCTGGAAAAATTACCGTCCTATTACGAAAGTGACGATTATATTTCGCATACCGATGGGAAACGTTCGTTGTTTGAAAAAGTATATCATATCATCAAACGAAAAGCCATTCGCGATAAAGTAAAATTGATCAGCGCTTTTAAACCGGAAAAAGGTGTGCTTTTGGATATCGGTGCCGGAACAGGCGATTTTCTTTTGGAAGCTCAAAACCAGGGTTGGAAAGCAATTGGAATCGAACCGAGTGATAAAGCAAAAAACAGCGCCATAGGAAAAGGAATTCAATTTGCGGATAGTTTAGAACAATTGGAAAATCAATCGTTCGATGTGATCACCATGTGGCATGTATTGGAGCATGTTCCGGATTTAGAAAATCAGATTGCTACTTTAAAACGTTTATTAAAAACAAACGGAACGATAATTATTGCGGTGCCGAATTATAAATCATACGACGCAAAGTACTACGGTGCATTTTGGGCGGCCTATGATGTACCAAGACATTTGTGGCATTTTTCAAAAACTTCGATTGAAAAACTTTTTACCCGCCAACATATCCGACTGGTAAAAATAAAACCAATGCTTTTTGATAGTTTTTATGTTTCCCTTTTATCTGAAAAATATAAAAATGGAAAAATGAATTTTATAAAAGGCTTTTGGATCGGTTTACGGTCAAATTGGCTCGCAAAGCAAAATTTTGAGTATTCTTCGCATATTTATATCCTTAAAAACGAAGAAAAATTAAATTAAAATAAAATGATCCACGATTAGAGCTTAAAATATGCTATCTATCGGGGATTTTTTAAAAGGCGCTTAAAACGCTTTATTTAAAGCCGTTTTTTATAAGATTTTCTTATTATTTTTTAAATGATGCATAAGAAAACTTTATAGACTGGGAAAAAGAGTAAAAATCATATTTTTAACTTTCGGTCGTACAACTTTTGAAACTTTAATACGAATTCTTATTTTTACAAAAATTTTAAAAATCACAATTGATAAAATGAAAAAATCCTTTTTAATTATCGGACTTGCGTTGGCAATGTTTTCTTGCAACAAAGAAGGAGCAACTACTGCTTCAGAAAATAAAACGGCTTATGTGGACACTTCTAAATTAATAGAAGAAAATCAAGAGGCTAAAGATATTGAGTCAAAATACAAAACCAAGTCGCAAGAAATGGGAAGAGAATTAGAAGGTGAAGCCAAACAATTCCAATCCGATGCTGCTAATTTTCAAAGAGACGCACAGGTTAAAGGTATGGCTTGGGCACAACAAAAAGGAGCGGAGTTGCAAAAAAGAGAGCAACAAATCAATATGAAACAACAAGCGATGTTACAAACATTGCAACAGGAGAGTGGAAAAGAAATGGATTCTTTGGTAAAACGAATTAAAGATTATATCAAAGATTACGGTAAGAAAAACAATTACGAATATATCTACGGAACGGGTGATGCCGCTACGATTTTATACGGTAAAGAAGGTTTGGACATTACCGAAAAAATCAGCAAAGAATTAAACGATAAGTATAAGTCTTCCGATAAAAAAGAAGAGAAAACTGAAGAAAAGAAATAATGAAAAGCCTTCCTTGTGAAGGCTTTTTTATTGAAAATCAGATAAATAATTGTATTTTTAGTTTTAAATTATACGCCAAATGGAAACTATTTCGAATGCTGCTGCCTATGTATTGCGTTTTATCAACCAAACGCAAAAATCGGTTTTCCTTACTGGTAAAGCCGGAACGGGTAAAACGACACTACTTCGCGAAATCATAAACACAACACACAAGAATACTGTTGTTGTCGCACCTACGGGTATTGCGGCTTTGAATGCAGGTGGTGTTACGATACATTCGATGTTTCAGTTACCCTTTGCGGCATTTCTCCCGGATGTAAATACGGATCCTTATATTTCAGAAAATTCCCGTTTCGAAAATAGAAATACCTTAAGTCGGCATTTTAAAATGAACGGTGCCAAACGCGCTGTCATTCAGAATATGGAATTACTGGTTATCGACGAAGTGAGTATGCTTCGTGTCGATATCATGGATGCGATGGATTTTATGCTTCGTAAAGTCCGCAGAAATGAAATGCCTTTTGGTGGCGTCCAAGTATTATTTATAGGAGATTTACTACAATTACCACCGGTTATCAAAAATGAAGAATGGTCGGTTTTACAGCGTTACTATCGTGGGAAATTCTTTTTCCATTCCCATGTGATTCAGCAAAACCCGCCTTTGTATATCGAATTGGATAAAATTTTCAGGCAAACCGATTCCGAATTTATTTCCGTTTTAAACAACCTGCGAAATAATACGGTTACGACAAATGACCTGGCTATTTTAAACCAATATGTACAACCGGATTTCGATTTTAAAAAGAATCCCGGTTTCATCACGCTTACTACACATAATGCCAAAGCCGAAGCTATCAATAGTACTGCGCTGGAAGAACTGGATGGAGAAGTTTATACGTTTCAGCCGGAAATTGTAGGTGATTTTCCGGATAAGATCTTTCCGGTGGAAGAACAGCTCAAATTAAAAGTTGGTGCACAGGTAATGTTTGTGAAAAACGATCTTTCGTTTGAAAAGCAATATTTTAACGGAAAAATGGGTGTTATAAAATCGATTTCGCCCCGTGAAATTTTTGTGCATTTTCCGGAAGAAAATAAAACCATCGAAGTCGAACGTTACGAATGGAAAAATATTCGGTACTATGTTGATGAGATGACGAAGGAAATCGAAGAGGAGATTTTGGGTACTTTTACGCACTTTCCGATCAAACTGGCTTGGGCAATTACGGTACATAAAAGCCAGGGTTTGACGTTCGATAAAGCAGCGCTTGATGTATCGCAGGTTTTTCTTCCCGGACAAGCCTATGTTGCTCTTTCGCGTTTACGTTCGTTAAAAGGGCTTATTTTGCTTTCTACGATACAAATGAATGGTATTTCTAATGATGCCGATGTAATGGATTATGCACAAAACCGCGTTTCGGTCGAGAAACTGGAAGGTGAACTGGTATCTGAAACACGTGTTTTTTTACTTAATTATCTGAAAGACAGTTTTAATTGGAGAGAATTGGCCACACAGTGGAGCAAACACCAGCAAACCTACCTGTCGGAAACTGGGAAATCGGTTAAAGGACAGTCAAAAGTATGGGCGCAACAACAATCACTGGCGGTACATGAATTGCGGGAACCGTCGCAAAAATTCATTGCACAGTTAACAAAATTGTTTCAGCAGGAACCGGTCGATCTGGCTTTTATTGAAGAGCGGATCAATAAAGCATTCGATTATTTTTTCCCGAAAATGGACGAGCTGACTTTCGAGTTGTACTGGAAAATAGAAGAAATAAAACGCCTAAAAAAAGTAAAAGCCTTTTTCGAAGAATTGTCGGAACTGGAGGAGTTGCAAACCAATGCGGTTTTACGATTGTTAAAAGTCAAATTGTTACTACGCGCCGTTCTGGAAAACAAAGAAATATCAAAAGAAGTATTGGTATCGCCCTACTTGCAAAAATACAAACAGGATAAAATTGAAATTATCCGCGAAGCGTTGCGAAAAACATCCGTTACGCTTATTGAAGATGAGGACGATATTGAACGCTATACCTCCAAAAAGAAAAAGACAAAAGAACCGAAAAAATCAACCTACGAAGAAACGCTGGAATTGTGGACGCAAAACCTATCGATCCCAGAAATAGCCGGAATCCGAAAACTTACCGTAGGTACGGTATATACCCATTTTTCAAAATTGATTCAGATGGAAGCGATTGAAATTTCGGATATTTTACCACCCGATAAACTCAAAAATCTGGCATCGGCTTTTAAAGAATATAGTGGGGAAGGTTTAGGCGAAATAAAAGAAAAATACGGCGATGAATTTAGCTGGGAAGAACTCCGCTTGTATAAAGCCGTTTTGCAGAAAAACACCTGACAGGTTTCCGAAAACAAAAACACCAGACAGGTTTTCAAAACCTGTCTGGTGTGATATGGAAAGAAATATATTTTTTATAAATAATAAACCGCTAAAATCGCAGGAATAAAATAAATTACGATGGTTCGTGCGCCGTCATAATCTTTTGCGATACGCTGACCGAAAAGTAAAAACAGTAAGGTAACACAGGAAAAAGTCGCACCATAGTGACCAAATGTTGTGGCGCCGTTCATCACCAATTGTGCAATTCCGATTACACATAAAGCACCGGCAATGACTTCCAATACTAAAATCAAAAACAGCGATTGAGGAACTTGATTTTTGATAAATGTTTGTGCAAAATGACCTTTAAGCCATTCGACGTTTCCTTTCCAGTCCATAATTTTATCATAGCCGGATTGTAAAAAAGTAATGGCTAAAAAAGCCAAAATTAAAATTCCGAAAATTTCCGTATTCGTCATGGTATTTATTTTTTATGAATTAAACGTGTTAGTTTTATCGATAAATCGGTCAGGATAATTTTAGCATTCCCGTTACGCTCAATATGGTAAATTGCATCCGACAATTCTTTAAAAATATCGTTGATGTTGTTACCGTTTACGAAAGGTGCAAAATTCTCCAGTTTAAATTTTTCAACCGTAGGTTCTATATAAACCAGAGAAGGGGATTGGTAGTTAAGTAATAAGGCCTGACGGAACATTTCGATACAAAAATGCAAAAACTGTTTCTGTGCTTCACGACCAATTCCGGCGATAGACTCGCTCCAGGAAATCAAATCCTGAATGGCCGCTGCATTTCCTTTGGCGCGAAACGCCGCACGTACCCATTGTACAAACCAGGCTTCAAACGGATAATCATCCTCGGTTTTGTGTAGCAACTGTAAGGCTTTGTTATAATTTCCCTGTGCCTGATGTGCTATTTTAAAAGCGGCTTTTTCGTCTGTTTTTTCACGTGAAACCAAAGCTTCGGCGATAATACTTTCCGGAAGTCCGCCAAAATGTAACACCTGACAACGGGATAGGATCGTTTGCAGTATATCGTTTTCATTTTCGGTGATCAACAGAAAAACCGTTTTTTGTGGTGGTTCTTCCAACAGTTTTAAAAGTTTGTTCGATGTGGCGATATTCATCTTATCGGCCATCCAGATAATCATCACTTTATAACCGCCTTCGTAGGCTTTGAGGGATAAAGATTTTACAATTTCCTGTGCTTCGTCTACACCAATTTGCCCCTGTTTGTTCTGAATGCCAATGGTTTTATACCAATCGAAAAGACTTCCATACGGAGTTTCGGTTATAAACGTGCGCCAGTATTTTAAAAAATTCGCACTCACCGGATGACTTTTCACTTCATCGTTGGTCGAAACCGGAAATACAAAATGCAGATCGGGATGTGAAAAATGTTCAAATTTCAGATTACAGGCTTCGTTCCCCGAAGTGTTTTCGCCATTGGTATTGGAACATAAAATATATTGGGCATAGGAAATGGCCATCGCCAGTGTACCTGATCCTTCCGGACCAACAAAAAGCTGTGCATGTGGAATACGGCCGGAATCGGCGCTTTTGGTCAGATGGCTTTTAATGTGGGTTTGTCCTAAAATTTCTGAAAATAGCATAGAGCAAATATAGAATAAAACACCAACAGTAAAAACTGCTTTCGCGCTCACCGCAAAAATTGCATTATTTACCGCAATTATTTATCGCATCAATCAAATAACTGTATTTTTGATAGGTTAACTGTTAGAAAAATGAAAAAGAAGATTTCGTTTTATGCCTACCACTTTTGTATTTGCCTGTCATTTCTGGTATTGCCGTATCTGTTATCTTCGCAAACCAGTATTATACGCATTCCGGATATTCTGCACAATGGCCACGACCGGACGTACTTTTCGGTTTATGTCGGATTGCTCCTTTTTTTCTATGTGAACTATTACTATTTTATTCCAAAACTCTATTTTTCAAATAAAAAAACCGTCTACTTTGGATTGCTTTTTGTTTTTCTGATCGTACTGCTTTTGACGTCACATTTTTTTGACAAACCGGATGTAGATCTTTTCAATATCGAAAAAATGCCGCGCCCTAAGCCGATTCACCCGCCAGGACCAAAACCCGGATTTGGACCGGGACCGATGCAAAAACCCAACGAGCATCTGAATACGATTTTGGTTTATCTGATCGGAACTTTAACAAGTCTTTTCCTAGCTATTAATAGACGTTTGCAACATGTGGAACGCGATAAAATGCAGGCTGAAATTTCATTGCTTAAAGCGCAGATCAATCCGCACTTTTTGTTTAATACGCTGAATAGTATTTATGCATTGGCGATTCGGAAAGACAATCGTACCGCCGATGCGATTGTCCAGCTTTCGGAATTGATGCGCTATATCATCCGCGATGCGCACGACGATACGATTGCGTTGGATAAAGAGTTAAATTATATTCACAATTATATCGAATTGCAACGGTCGCGTCTTGGAAATACGGTTGCGATAGGGTATGAGGTGACCGAAGGGCATTACGAAAAGAAAATCGCGCCGCTGATTCTGATTTCATTTATTGAAAACGCTTTTAAACACGGTGTCAATCCGGATGAGAATTCAGAAATCCGCATTCAGATTCTGATTAATGAGGTTACGTTGCAATTGTTGGTTTTTAATAAAAAAGTCAGTTCCGTTCAAACCGAAAAAGGAATGGGATTGCAAAACACGATGGAACGTCTGGAACGCCTTTATCCCAATAAATACGATCTGCAAATTACCGAAACAAAAGAAAGTTATACCACTGTACTAACGCTTGAATTATGATTTATGCTATAGCACTCGACGATGAACCGCCTGCTTTGGAAGTGTTGCAAAGTTTTTGCGACCAGATCGATGGTATCGAATTGAAAAAAACCTTTACCCGATCGGAGGAAGCATTGAAATATCTGAAAAAATATCCAACGGATTTACTGTTTCTCGACATCAATATGCCATCAATTTCCGGTATTGATTTTTTTAAAAAAGTACCGCATAAAATCAGTGTGATTTTTACAACGGCCTATTCGGAATATGCCGTGGAAGGCTTTACGCTCAACGCTACGGATTATTTGTTAAAACCGTTTTCGTTTTCGCGCTTTGAACAGGCAGTCGAAAAAGCTAAAATTCAGTTGGAAAAAGAGCAGAAAAATACCGCGGCCGATTCGCAGTTTCTTTTTATCCGCGCCGATTATAGTCTGATAAAAATTCCGGTTACCGAGATTCTGTTTATCGAAGGATTGGACGATTATCTGAAAATCCATATCCGGAATCAGAAAACCGTGGTTGCCCGAATGACGATGAAAAGCATTTTGGAAAAATTACCAACAGATGCTTTTTTTAGAGTACATCGTTCGTTTATCGTTTCGCTGTCAAAAATTGACAGGGTAAAAAGCAAAATAGTCTATATCGGAGCTGAAGAAATACCGATTAGTGCGACTTATGAAACGGCATTTTTAACGCTATTGGAAAACAGCTAAACATGACAAAATTTATCCAACAACCGGCTCAAATTTATAAAGCGCATTTACGAGGGCATTTTGAAAGCGATACCCATCGTTGTCTGGCGACTTTTAATTTTAAAACGTATCAGGACGAAAGTCGGAAGCCATATCAAAAATTACAGGTTTGGAATGAAACCGTTTTGGCTCCGAAAATAGTCGTGCGCGATACCGCCGGCGACGATTCCGTGATGTTGTTACTTCCGTTGGTTGGAGCGATCGATTGCCAGGTTGGATCCCAAACGCATTGTATCACAACCGGACAGGTCTATTTTTGTACCCTTATGGCGGGAACAGAGTTTGGAATACAAAATCCGTATGAAAACGAACAGGTTAATTATTTGCAAATCCAACTCAAATCCAGCGAAAAATTTCAGGATGATCAACTGTTGTCTTTTGATCTGAATACAAACAAAACGCAACAACCACTTATCGATACTCCCGATTTTTCGTTTAAGATCGGAATGTACCGCTCGCGGGAGGAAGGGATATATAAACCGGAAAACAAAGATCATGGTATTTTTGCTTTTGCGTTAAACGGTGCTTTTGAATTTCAAAACCGTTTGATCGAAAACCGCGACGGACTGGCGATTGAGGGTTCGGAAGTGATTGAATTCGAATCGCTCACCGAAAATGCGATTCTATTGCTTTTGGAATTAAAGCATTAAATTGCGATTTACCTCAAAATAAAAACAGTTTACCTCATTTTTTTGGCTTTCCATGTTAACAAATTTAATTTTGAGTAACGAAACAGCTAAAAGAGTATGGAAAGAAAAGTATTTTTAAAAAACAGTCTGGGTTTCCTTGGAATGGTAGCTGCGGCACCTTCACTTTTGCGTGCCATGGGTACCGAAAAAGGAATGCCGGACGAAACAGCCGCATTGGCTTGTAGTGTGACCAACAGTGAAACGGCTGGACCTTTTCCAACCATTTCGCCGGCTTCATGGGTGCGAACCAATATTATTGGCGACCGAACCGGGGTTCCGTTTACGATTAACATTACCGTAAAAAATGTCAATGGAAATTGTAATGCCTTTTCCGGCGCAATTGTCGATATCTGGCATTGCGATAAAGATGGTAATTATTCCGAATATGGCGGAACCGGAATGCAACCGACCAATTATACAACCAACCACTTTTTAAGAGGAAGACAAACTACTGATGCTAACGGACTTGTTAGTTATACCTCCATTTTTCCGGGATGGTATACCGGAAGAGCGACGCATATTCACGTGCATATTTACAATGCGTCCGGAACCTCGCTTCTGATCACCCAAATTGCTTTCCCGGAAGGAGCTAACAGTGCGGTGGTTCAGGTGAATTCGGCTACGAGTTATGGCTATACCAAAGGGATGTCGGGCTATACGTATAATGCAACCGACAATGTTTTTTCGGATGGCGTTACCAACGAACTCGGTGCCGTTACCGGAAGTATTGCCGAAGGTTTTACACTGTCCCATACGATTTTTGTCAACGGACCGACACTTGGAATCGAGGATATTTCGATTTCGGAATTCCAATTAAATCAGAATTTTCCGAATCCATTTTCTGATAATACTAAAATCCCATTGGTGTTGAATACCTATTCGAAAGTCAAAATGGAACTATACGATCTTACCGGACGACTCATCGATACACCCATAAACGATGATTACCCGGCAGGAACCAATTATTTGTTGATCAATAGAAACGGACTGAGTAGTGGTTATTATATTTACAGAGTTATAATAGAAAATGAAAACGGTGTTTTCACAGAAAGTAAAAAAATGATAGTTCACTAATAACTCAGTCAAACAGAAGAAGGTACTCGAAAGGGTAGCTTCTTTTTGCTTTAAAAATGTTTTATGATGCAGTTTTCTAAAATCCGAATGGCTTTTCGATTGCTAATCGATAGTTCCGCCACAGTGACCTGGCAAAAATATGTTTTTGAAGATACCTATCGGGAATACTTGATGCAGCAGCAGTTGTACACTACGCCCGAAAATCCGAAGCCGACTTTCCGGGAGTTGTTGCACGAAAATGAAAAAGCCGAAAAACTGCATTTTCTAATCGGAATCGCAGCCGAACCCTACATTCGCCAGCTGAAAGGAAATATTTATGAGTTGCCCGATGCGCTGGGAAATTCCTATTTGCCGTTTGTAAATTATAAACTCGATATTGTCAATACCGATAGCAACGACCAGTCGCGACATAAAATCGGCATTACGTTTTATACACCGCTTTTGGTATTGGTCGATATTGTAAACAACCAGTATTTGCTTTCCAAAGATACCGATGTCACGACACATTGGGAGATTCTTTCGTTTCCGATGCATCCCAATCTGGCGATTTGCTATCTGGAAAAAGAAAGCGTTTAGCCCAGATCCACTGGGGTTTCTTTAAAAATCATTTCCGCACTAAAAGTTGCATTTCGGCTCCGATAAATAAATATTACGCATTTACCCGCTTAAAAAATTTGAATAAAATAGAAAAAAGGGCATAAAAAATAAAAATACTATATTTGTAGATTATTAAACAAACAATCAACAAATAAAATATAATGAAAACCCTTACCGATTTTAATTTTAAAGATAAAAAAGCAATTATCCGTGTTGACTTTAATGTGCCGCTTAATGAAAACTTCGACGTTACCGATGCAACCCGCATCGAAGCAGCCAAACCAACTATCGATGAAATTTTAAAACAGGGGGGAAGTGTTATTCTGATGTCGCATTTGGGACGTCCGAAAGGCGTGGAAGAAAAATATTCACTAAAACATATCGTAGCCAAAACCGCTGAGGTATTGGGTGTTCCGGTAACCTTTGCATCCGATTGTATTGGTTCGGTAGCCGAAAATGCAGCGGCCAACTTACAACCGGGTGAAGTATTGCTGTTGGAAAACCTGCGTTTCCACGCCGAAGAAGAAAAAGGCGATGTAGAATTTGCTCAAAAATTAGCCAAACTGGGAGACATCTATGTGAATGATGCTTTTGGAACGGCACACCGTGCACATGCTTCAACAACGATTATTGCGCAGTTTTTCCCGGAAAACAAATGCTTCGGATTCCTGTTGGCAAAAGAAATCGAAAGTTTAAACAAAGTACTACACCATGCCGAAAAACCGGTAACGGCAGTTTTGGGAGGATCGAAAGTATCGTCTAAAATTACCGTAATTGAGAATATCCTGGATAAAATAGACCACATGATTATTGGTGGTGGTATGACGTTTACCTTTATCAAAGCTTTGGGAGGTCATATTGGAAATTCGATTTGTGAAGATGATAAATTGGAACTGGCGTTGGAGATTATTGAAAAAGCAAAAGCTAAAAATGTACAAATTCACCTTCCGGTGGATGTGGTGGCAGCCGATGCGTTTTCGAACGAAGCGAACACACAAATCGTTGATGTAAACCAGATTCCGGACGGATGGCAGGGCTTGGACGTTGGACCGAAATCATTGGAAGCGTTAAAAGACGTAATCAAAAATTCCAAAACCATTTTATGGAATGGACCATTGGGTGTTTTCGAATTGGAAAAATTCGCCGAGGGAACCATTACCCTTGGAAACTTTATTGCCGAAGCCACTAAAAACGGTGCTTTTTCACTTGTAGGTGGAGGCGATTCTGTAGCTGCAGTAAAACAATTTGGATTGGAGCCGAAAATGAGCTATGTTTCCACTGGTGGAGGAGCGATGTTGGAAATGCTGGAAGGACAAACACTACCCGGAATCGCGGCCATTTTGGGATAAATTTCCTTTTTTAACAATATTTAAACAAATTATAAGTTATTAGCTATTATGTTTGCATGGCTTACATAAGAAATTGAACTTTAACATGTTATAAGATAGAATGTATGGATAATAAAAAAGTATTGTCTTTGTTTTTGGGTTTACTAAGTCTGGGCGCCATGGCTCAGGAGACAGCCGAAAATGAAGTTCCGGCAAAACCGGAAATCAAAATGTCCTATCTGGACTCGCTGAAATCGACGTTCGTAAAATATGAAACGAGTGCCTGCATCGACGAAATGTGGATGAAGGAATTAAGCAATCAGGATTTGTTTACCGATATGGAATCGGATCTTGCGAAAGTAAATATTGATCAAGAAGTACCTTACGACTTGCCAACCGATGTACTGAAAGAACGCTTAAAAAGACTCGACGAAAAATCACCGTTTAACATCGAATACAATCAGGGGCTTGAAAATATTATTAAGTCATTCCTGAAAAACAGACCGAAAGCTTTTGAACGAATGATGGCGATATCGGAATATTATTTCCCGATGTTTGAAGAAAAACTGGCTAAATACAATATTCCACTGGAAGTAAAATATTTAGCGGTTGTCGAATCGGCTTTAAATCCCAAAGCAAAATCAAGAGTGGGTGCTACCGGATTATGGCAGTTTATGTATGCTACCGGAAAACAATACAATCTGGAAGTGAATTCCTATGTGGACGAACGTAGCGATCCGATGAAAGCAACCGAAGCCGCTTGTCAGTATTTGTCGACAATGTACGGTATTTTTGGGGATTGGGATTTGGTGTTGGCATCGTATAATACCGGACCGGGGAACGTAGCCAAAGCGATCCGTCGTTCGGGTGGATTGACGAATTATTGGAATATTCGCAAATTCATGCACAAGGAAACACAAGGTTATTTACCGGCTTTCTTAGCAACCATGTATATCTACGAATACCGTAAAGAACACGGAATCGTTCCGAAACGTGCTCCATTGACGTATTTTGAAACCGATACGCTAATGGTGAAACAAAAAATGTCGTTCAAACAACTTTCCGATTTATTGGATGTACCCGTAGAACAATTGCGATTGTTAAACCCGATCTATAAACTGGATGTGGTTCCGTATGTAACCGACAAAGCACATTACATTCGTTTGCCAAAACAAAAAGCAGGAATGTTTGTTTCGAATGAAGACAAGATTTATGCCTATATCCAATCGGAAGAAGACAAACGTGAAAAACCGTTTACATCGGTTCGCAAAGATGCTATAGCACAACGTACCACAAAACGCGATTCAATTGCAGTGGCTAATGTTGAGGACTTCCCGATGAAGTCGGTTAAAAAGACGCGTATTAAATATTATACCGTGAAACGCGGGGATAATCTATCGGAGATTTCTTCAAAAAACAATGTGACCGTTGCTGAACTGAAGAAATGGAACAAGCTGAAAAAGAATACGGTTAATGCCGGACAAAAACTAAAAATCGAATTCGAAACCAACGTTATGGTAGCCGACCGATCGGTAGCCAAAAAGAAAACGGCGGAACCAAAAGTGGCAGAACCTAAAATTGTGGAGCCCAAAACAATCGAAAACGATTTGTATGTGGTTCAGAAAGGGGATAATCTTACCGCTATAGCCGAAAAGAATAAAGTAACGATCGACCAACTGAAAGAGTGGAACAACATCGAAAGTAACGAAATTAAAATCGGTCAGAAATTAACGATTCAAGAACCGGCTCAGGAAACCGTAGCCGTGGTTGAAAAAGCTGAAAAAGAAGTGAAAAAAGAAATCATAAACCGTGATTCCAGCAAAGAACGTAACTACAACAAAGAAAGAATGTATATCGTTCAGAAAGGGGATTCACTTTTCAGCATCGCTAAAAAACACCCGGGTATTACCGTTGCCGAAATCAAAAAATGGAATAATATCGATAACGAAAATATCAAACCCGGAATGAAACTTAAAATCAACGGGTAGATTCCTCAAAATAATCTGTGAAAAAAGCAATCTTTTTTGCAATACTCTTACCAATGCTTTCTCTTGTTTCCTGTAAAGACCGACAGAAACAAGGGGAAGCATTTTTGCCTGAATCAAAAGGAAATACGAATGAAATTGCCATCGTGATCGACGATGTAATGTGGAGTGGAGAAGTAGGCGACAGTCTTCGTAAAAAACTGGCATATCCTGTAGACGGATTGCCACAGGAAGAACCGATTTTTACCATCAATCAGTATTCTCCGAAAATCTTTGAAGGTGTGGTAACCCAAAGCCGGAATATTTTGGTGGTGTCCAAAGGACTCAACAAGGAATTCAAACATGTGGAGAATAAATATGCCAAACCGCAAAATGTTTTCTATATCACCGGTTATTCCATTCACGAAATTCTCGACCTGATCGAAACGCATTCGGAAACCCTGATTTCGATTGTTAAATATTCTGAAATTCACTATATCCAGCATAAAATGGGAAAAGCCCGACTCAGTGACGATAAGCTTCGGGGGGTTTTTATGATCAATATCGAAATTCCCGAGACCTATCGCTATGCCGATGAAAAGGAATATTTTTACTGGATGAAGAAAGATATCCCTTCCGGTAGTTCGAGTCTTTTGGTTTATCAGGTGCCGATTTCACAAATCGAAAAGAACAACGACATCGTCGGAAACATTATCAAAGTCCGCGATTCGGTGGGCGCTTTGTATATTCGCGGAACGATGGAACATTCCTCGATGGTTACCGAAGAAGGCTATTCACCGTATTTTATGAGTACCCGGCTTGATGGGAAAACTGCCTATGAAACCAAAGGAACCTGGGAACTTCAGAATAACTTTATGAGCGGGCCGTTTCTGAATTATGCCATCCGTGATGAAAAAAACAAACGCTATCTGATTTTGGAAGGTTTTGTGTATGACCCATCCAATGCCAAAAGAGATATGATTTTCGAACTGGAGGCCATTATGAAATCCGTTCACATACTACAGTAATTTATAACAACCATACAGACATGACTCTAAAATTCGAAATAAAGCGATTTAACGAACTTTCGCTGGCAGAGCTATATTCTGCCTTGCAATTACGTTCCGAAATCTTTGTAGTCGAACAGGATTGCGTTTATCAGGACATTGATGGCAAAGATCAGAAAGCGCTACACCTAATGGGAACTTTTAACGGAGAATTGGTAGCCTATTGCCGTTTGTTCCAATCGGGCGATTATTTCCCAAATGCCGCGTCCATTGGAAGGGTAGTGGTGAAGCAATCGTACCGCGACCGCAAATGGGGCCATGACCTGATCCGCGAAGCCAAAAACGGAATCCGTGCGCATTACGGTACGGATACCATCACCATATCGGCACAATTATACCTGAAACGTTTTTATGAATCCCACGGGTTTGTTCAGGTTTCAGACGAATACCTGGAAGATAATATCCCGCATATCGAAATGCAGATAAAATAACGTTACACTTTCGTAATCACCAATTCCACGCGACGGTCCTGATCCGGGCCGTTGCCTAAAGGTTGGGTGTTTCCGTAGCCTTTAAACGTCATTCGTTTTTTGTCGATCTTTTTCTGAATCAGAAATTTATAAACGGATTGTGCACGATTATGAGAGAGCATTCTCTTTTTGGTGTCTTTATCGATTGCTTCTTTTTGGAAGGTTGGCGTACAGCAAATATGCCCCTGAATTTCGAATTCCAGGTTTTTGTATTTGTGCAACAACTTGGCAACCCGTTCCAATTCGTTTTTCGATTTTAATGTTAAACGGCTGCTTCCCTTATCAAAAAGTATTTTTTCAAGATAAATACGGTCACCAACGATCATATCGCCTTTAATGGTCGAATGCATTCCGGGAACCGGCTTTGGCGGAACCGGTTTAAAGTTCATCACCACATCGACGCGTCTGTTTTTCTGGCGTACTTCCGGTAGGTTGTCCACAATATCGTCGTCGATCAAAACACGCCCTTTTCCTTCGATGGTTACAATGATCTTGTTTTTAACACCCTTTTCAATCAGCTTATTTTTGATCGTATTCGCCCGATTGTTCGAAAGCTTATAGTTATAGGCATCTTTACCGCGATCGTCGCAATATCCGTAAATCTGCACGCTTTCGATACGGGTAGTATCGATTGCCTTTACGAAAGCCACTACATCGTTGGCCTGTTTTTCTTCCAGATTAAATTTGTCGAATTCAAAATAAACAGAATGTACAACTTCTTCCTGTGCCGTAAGAAACTGATACGTCAACAAAAAAAGAAAAACAAGCGCAATACGTTTCATATTTCAGAGGTTATTTTCGGTCTTTAATTCGGGTCAGACTAATGTCTTCCGGCGGATGGATTACAATCGGATATTGTTCAATTTTTACCGAACTACTATCCAATCCAAAAGCCTGTTCTTCGGATAAACTGATTTTTTTCAGGAAGAAATAAATATCCAGGATGATTCGCTGGTACCAAGGGAAATCGTTGTCGTAGGACATGAATTTTTCGATCAGCACAAATTTGAAATCACCCAGTACGTTGTTTCGGTTTAAAGATTCATAACGACTGGTAATGTCTACTTCGCCGTTTTTAACCATATCCTGAACTACTTTTTTAAACAACAGGTTGATGCGCGGTGCCACACGGAATCCCAAATAGAAATCCACGCGGATAATATCGTCTTTTACGATCTCGCGCACGCGGTATTCCATTTCATAGGGTTCGTCGACAACGTTTACGTGAATCAACCAGTAAATATCAGCGCGTTTCGGACGTTTTTGAAGAATGGAATAGATAATCTTGGATTCCACTTCGTCACCGTGACTCGCATTGGTCATATACACCAAATGCGTTGCATATTTTGGTATCGAAAGGTCGTTACTCAATTCGGAAATGACATTTTTAAACTTGTCAATTTTAACGAATTCGGTATAATCTTTTCGGATTTTTTTCGCTGTAAACCAGGCAATCATAATAAAGGCCAGTAAGCCGGCAATGAATACCGAGACATAACCGCCATGCGGGAATTTTTCGATATTGGCCAGGAAGAATGAGATTTCAATGGTTAGGTATAAAGCGATAACCAAAACGATAAAGATTGGGTTATAGCGTTTTAATACCATAAAGAAACCTAATAAAATGGTGGTCATGATCATACACATTACGATTGCCAATCCATAGGCGGCTTCCATATTTCCGGATTCTTCGAAGTGAACGACAATAAATACACATCCGATAAATAACAACCAGTTGATCGACGGAATGTATAATTGTCCTTTTAGTTCGGTTGGATATTTGATGCGCACTTTTGGCCATAGGTTTAAACGCATCGCTTCACTGATCAAGGTAAATGATCCGCTAATCAAGGCTTGTGAGGCAATAACGGCAGCCATGGTAGCGATCGCAATTCCGAACGGTAAAAACCAATCCGGCATCACCAGATAGAACGGATTTCCGGGATTACTTGCGTTTCCGCTTAGTTCGACTAGAGTACTTCCGGTATTCGAAATCAGATAGGCACCCTGACCGAAGTAGTTTAGTACCAGCATACTTTTTACAAAAATCCAGCTGATACGAATGTTTTTGATACCACAATGGCCAAGGTCACTGTACAAAGCTTCCGCTCCGGTGGTACACAGGAATACATAACCTAAAACATAAAATCCTTCGTGGTGTATTTTTAATAAATGAAAAGCATAATAGGGATTAAGTGCTTTTAAAACAGCGACATTACCCATTAAATGAATCACACCTAGTGTTCCCAGCATTCCAAACCACAATAGCATTAATGGTCCGAAGAATTTTCCAACCAGTTTGGTTCCGAAGCGCTGAATAAAAAATAGAACAAAAAGAATTCCGATAACAATCGGGATGGTGTTTAGTTCCGGATTATAGGTCCGTAATCCTTCGATAGCCGAAGAAACGGAAATGGGCGGCGTAATAATACCGTCGGCAAGCAAGGCGCTTCCTCCAAGAATGGCAGGAACGATGAGCCAGCGTTTTTTGAGTTTTTTGACAAGGGTGTACAGCGAAAAGATACCGCCTTCCCCTTTATTGTCGGCACGTAAGGTGAGAATTACATACTTGAAAGTTGTCTGAATGGTCAATGTCCAGAAAATACAGGAAATCGCACCAAGTACCACATCCGGATCAATAGCCTGTTTTCCAACAATGGCTTTCATTACATATAATGGAGAGGTTCCGATATCTCCATAAATAATTCCTAATGTGACAATTAAACCACCTAAGGTTACTTTGTTAAGGTGGTTACTGCTGTGTGTAGAACTCACGATGTGAAATATTTAAAATCACAAAATTATCATAAAAAATGAAAGTCCATTACAATTCTTGCGAAAATTAATTTTTAAGAATTTTATTGTATTCGGCCTGATTATTCAGTAATGCTTGCGCTTTTGTTATTTCTATGTTACTTTTTGTGTAATATTGATACAATCCTTCCTTATACTGATAGCGTTTTATGATTTCATCAACGATAAGTTTTTTGATTTCCGACTTGTTTTTATCCAGTTCTTTTTCCTCACTTCGTTGTACTGCCGCCAGTAATTGTTGGTATTCGGCATTAATACTTTCTTCGATTTTTTCTTTTTTAGCCGTCGCCAAAGTATTTTTTAACGCCAATTCGGTTTCGGTATCGAATTCGAATTTTTCTTTTTTCAGATACGCTTTGAATTCGGAAAAATCGGTATCCGAAAAACTCGGAATGTTGGTTCCTAAATTCGGATTTTTATAATAATACTGGGTTACATAGTTGAAAATCCCATCGTTTCTGAGCAAAGCATCCGAGATGGTACTCGTTTTGGCTTCTGAAAGTTCGATATCGGGTTGAATACCACCGCCATCATAAACGGTTCTTCCTTTACGGGTTTTAAAAGCGTTATACTGACTCGCATCGGTACGGATTGCTTTTCCATTTTTATCTTTTTTGGAATAATCCAACGCCTGAATACATCTTCCGGATGGTGTATAGTAGCGGGAAATGGTCACTTTTACCTGCGTTCCGTAGGTTAAATCCAGCGGACGTTGTACCAATCCTTTTCCGAAACTTCTCGCTCCCACAATTACCGCCCGATCCAGATCCTGTAATGCTCCGGCAACAATTTCGGATGCGGAAGCACTTTTGCCATCGACCAAAACAGCCAGTGGAATGGTAAGATCAACCGGTTGCTTTTGGGTTTTATAACTGTTATTGTGTTTTTCAATTTTTGATTTTGTGGTTACAATTACCTCGTTTTGCGGTACGAAAAGATTACAGATGTTCACCGCTTCATGTAGTAAACCACCCGGGTTTCCGCGTAAATCCAAGATGATTTTGGTTGCGCCCTGACTTTTTAATTTTTCCAGTGCGTCTTTGGTTTCGGCCGATGCTTTCGCGTTAAACTGCGACAACACGATATAACCGGTTGTTTTATCGGCTAATAACGCATAAAAAGGAACTGCTTTTATATCGACCTCATCCAGTACAATCTGGGTTTTCATTAGTTTCCCCTGACGTTTGTACTGTATGTCGATCTTGGAATTTTTAGATCCTTTTAAAAGTTGCGCCGCATCGTCTTTAAAATCCACTAAGTTGACATCGCCAATCTGAACGATTTCATCACCGGCTTTTAAACCGGCTTTGTCGGCCGGAAAATTTTTATACGGTTCGCGAATGATCAAACGACCCTCGCGACGTGAAATATAAGCACCGATTCCGGTATATTCGCCCGTCGAATTGATCTTGAATTTCGCAACATCCTGTTCGTTAAAGTAAACCGTATACGGATCGAGATCCAGCAACATATTTTTAATGGCTTTGTCCATCAAATCGGCCGGATTGGTCTCGTCTACATAATTCTGATTGACGGTTTTAAAGAGTGTGGTAAAAATTTCAATCTGCTTGGCAATTTCAAAAAAGTCATCCCTGAAACTGGCACCTACAAACAAAAAACCTCCCGCAACTACAGGAATGATATATCTTTTCTTAAACTGACGTAGCATTTTTTAAACGGATTTTTTGGTAAACCTTTTGCGTATATACACCAAAAGTAACACGAAAATAAGGATAAATGGCCAAACTTGCAGTAGGTCAAGGAAGAAAGTTGAAATTCCGAAAAAGCCTTCCTTAAACGAATTCCACATTTTACTGCCATAGGAAACCGTTGCACCGCTTTCGGAGGCATTTTGGGTATACATTTCGATCGTGATGGTACTCATCGCAATCCGACTTTGTAAATATTTCAACCGACCTTCGATCGATTCGATTTCCTCGCGTACGGTAGCCAGTCCTTTTTCGATTTCCAGTATTTCGGAAACTTTAGTCGCTTTGTTTAATAAGTCCAGATAGCGTTTTTCCAACGTCTTTTTGGTGTTAACGCGCGATTCGATATCGATATATTCTTCGGTTACATCGTCGGATGAAATTTCTTTCCGATCAAAATGAGAAACACCTTTGCCGATATCGTTGATAAACGCATCGAAGGCCGTATTCGGAATCCGTATCGTCAGGTCGCGGTACACCGAATTGTTATTTTTTCCGGTCACATCGTTTTGGATGGTGGCTTTATATTTTATAATTGCCTTTTGAATATCGGCATACGACTGGTTGAGGTCGGATGTTTCAAACCTAAGGTTGGCGTTTTTAATGATCTTGGCTTCGATAGAGGTTTCCGATCCGCCTTCGGTGGATGCTCCATCAGCTACAGGTGCGGCTTCCAGATTCATCATTTTGACATCGAGGGATTCGGCCACAGCCACATCTTCGGAATGCTGGTTTTTACAGCTAATAGAAAAGATAAGGATCGCTACAAGAAGGAAAATTTTTTTCATAGAAAAAACCATTAGTTTGATATACAACGTAAAATCACTACTAAAAGTACAATTTTAGATGAAATGGGAATTCTAAAAAATGAAAAATCTTACAAGGCCTTGTTTTGGATGGCTTCGGCAAACTTCTCAAAAAGTTGTACCGTTTTTTCCTCAATTTCCGGATACGACAAGCGTTCTTTGGTTTGGTACAAAAACATAAAAGCATAGGGCTTGTCAATGGAATCTAACAATATGCTTTTGTTTAATCGGTAGGTTTCGCGTAACACTCGTTTGAAGTAATTACGATCTACGGCTTTTTTAAAGTATTTTTTCGAAACGGAGACACCCATTTTGATGTTTTCACCGGGCTCAGTTGCGTCCATAGGCACATATACCAGTCGTAACGGATATTTGGAAACCGACTTCCCCTGAGTAAAGAGTAAATCGATTGTGCTTCGGCTTTTGAGCTTTTCGGCTTTCGGATAGGTGTTTTTCATCCGGCAAAGGTACAAAAAGGTAGCATAAAACCTGTCGGGTTTACTAATAGCCGACAGGTTTGCTATTGCTTATTTGTTTTTGATCAGTTTCTTGGCAATTTCCCGGAGCATTTCCCGGTTCTGATCCACATAAAACAAACCGGCCTGAATCAGTTCGTAAATATTTTTTTGTGAGGTATCGTCCATTTCCGGTGAGGCATTTTTTAATTGTGGCATCAATCGGTAATAGTTTTTCTGATTGCGTGGGCCTAAGGTTTCGTACATCTTTGTCAGATGATAATCTACAGTTTCTACGTTGGCAGACAGTAAGATATCAATCAATGGTCCTATCCATTTGATTTTCCCGGCGTTTTCAAATTTTTCAAAAGTATACGGTTTGTGGACTTCTCCGGTTCCTACAGAAATGATGATCATATCATTAATGGCTGGAAAATCTGTTTTTTCCTTGTCACCTAGAATTTTCGAAAAGGCAATTTTACGCGCTTCGGCATAGGCACATAGCGCCGGATTGTTGGCATAAACACCGCCGTCGATTAAAGTGAATTCCTGTCCGTATAATGATTTTATTTTGGCCGGTTCAAAATAGGTTGGTGCGGCACTTGTCGCCCGACACACATCTCTGACATAAAAATTTTCCAGAGTTGATTCGGCTTCGTGACTGGTAAAGAATTTTGCTTTCCGTTGACCAATATCGTAGGACGTGATCAAACAAGGCTTGATAAAATGTTGTAACTGTAAATCGCCAAAAACCTCCAGAAGTTGTTTTTCCAGATTGCGTTGGGAAATCTTTTCGTTGAACAATCCAAAGGGGTTGATCATGTGCTCCCACAGCGAAACATTAAAAATACTTTCTCCTTTTTTGGCGTAAAGATCCAAAGCGGCTTCTACCGAAAATTTGGCTTTTTTGTTTTTGTCCGGAAATAATAGAATCGAGGTTAGTAAACCACCGGTACTGCTTCCGGCAACCAAATCGAAATAATCGCCTAATTTTGCAGTCGGATTATCAAGCTTCTGTAATTCTTCTTCGATATATTTCAGGATCACGCAGGTGATGATTCCGCGGATACCACCACCATCAAGGCTTAATATTCGTATTTTTTTTGACATGGTACTGTAGTGTTACCATCCCGTTTTGAAGGGGATTTTGTTGTGGCTAATGTATTACAAAAGGATTATATAACCGTTTTTATCGGTCTTCAATTTTGATAATTTTTTCCAGTCGTTATAACCGCGTTTGTCGAAGTGCTGCAGGTCTTTAAAGGTTTTCCAGTTGCCGCCCCCATTCCCAACCGTGTTTGGTAAAAATACTGAACATTCGTACCAGTCGGCGATCTGGTCATTATCCTAATCTTTTTTAGTGTCCCAGGATGCGGTTTTTCCATCAATGATCAAAACAATATCTATTGCAAATTCGTAGTTATCGATGGATTGTCCGCCTTTGGCATTGGTGGCTTTTTTCCGGGTTTTGTTCGTCCGATGGCATAGAAATCGTCTTTAATAGTATAAAAATAGAGGAAGAAATCTAAAAAACAAGTTTAGATTGGAGAAAAAAGGTCATTACGTGTTATTAATCAACGCTATAAAGATTAGTTGGGAGCGAAACCCCGTTTCCATTAGAAACGGGGTTTTTATGACCAATGTCGAAGGATGATTTTAAATAAATCATCCGGTTTAATGATAAAATCCTTTTTATGGTATCGATCAATAATGTATACTAAATTTTGATAGTAAATTTTAAAATATCTGAGCAACTCCTCATTTGTATGGTGCGTTTCAAATAAGCTATTAAAATCATAATCAGGATTTTCTAAAATCCATTCGAACACTGTTTTATTCTCGTTTACAATTTCCATATTCATATTGGAGATGTCTACTTTTGTAATGTCAGTATAAAAATCCTTTACCGATTGAATCTTCAGGATGTTTTTATTAAATACTGTACCGTGAATGGTGTTTGATAATCTCTTTTCTTCCATGAATTAAACGCATTATTAGATCAAATGGCTACAAAAGGAATCAATCTACTCATACGATTCTCTATAGTATTTTTTAGAATAATCGATAACGGAATTGATATACTGGCTAAAAGAAAGGTTGTCATATTTTCCTATTTCGGCTTTTCCCATGCTCCAGCCACAAACCCAAACCAAAGGGGCTTCGGTATTTTCATCTAAATAAAAATATAGAAAAGCATCAGCACCCGTTGAAAAAAACCAATAAGGCCTTTTGATATTTACTCCTGCTCGTTGCTTTATAGAGTTTAGGTATTCCTGAACATCTGGATCAGCCAATTCTTCAATTCCTGAATGTCCTTCAAGAAGGAGAAGGTCACCAAGGTAATCACCTGCTAAAAACAGATATTCCTTATAGGAAAGAGGAAACTGTATATCTAGCTTTTGTTCGTATTTTGTAATTTCTTCTTCAGAAATACCTTTAATAGATTCCTCATAAATTATAGGATTGTCTTTTAGTTTTTGAAGATATTGTAAAACCATTTTATTGTTGCGCATTAATTGTTTTTCGATTTGAAGATACTCTAAAATTACTTCGTTTGTAATAAAAAACCGCTTTCAATTGAAGCGATTTTTAGAGTAAAATAAACTATTCGTATTTTTCACGATCTTCCGGTGTGGCAATGCTTATGTAAAGCGGATGACCATTGTCCAGATATTCTTTTAAGTTTTTGTAAAAGCCGTAAAAGCTATCTATTATTCCACTTTCATCATAACGTAAATTGATAATATATTTATCGCCAAAATATTCGACCAAATCATCGTATTTGGCATTGCGGTCTTCCGGGTATGCTTTGCTTTTTAGTTCCTGCACATAGGTTTCGGCATCTGCATAGCGATTTAAAGGTACTTGTCGGATTGTTTTAACCGCTTCTTTAAAGGCATTTTCCAGTTCGGTAAGAATATTTTCGTAAGAATAAGCTGGCAAAACCATGTCCCTTTTGCTGAAATCAGGACCTAAAGCTTTTACAAAAGCATTTCCGATAAAAGAACTATATCCAGAATCAAAATCGGTATAGTCTTCGTTAAAACTGATTGTCATACCCCGATAGGTACCGACCGTATTGTCGTATCCGTAAGCTTTATAGTCTTGTATTGCAATGACTATACGTGTAAGATCCTTTTTAACCATACTTTTATTTTTTAAATATTATTTCCAATTTTTTTAAGCTATTAATATCTGTTATTCTCTCATATTCAGAAGCTTTTGTTACAATCTCAACTTTTGTATATCCTTTACTTTTAGCCCATTTTCCGGTAAAAGTTTCAAAGGCCGCTGCTTTTAGTGTTTTTTCATTGATAGGTGCATTGCCCATTGCATTTTTAAGCATACTTAAATTTACAGATTCTGAATTCGGATAATCGATATAGGATGAAGACTTTAACCACTCGGCATAAATCCCATCCACTTCCTTTCCGAGATCCCTTTTCAACATAGCAAAGCCGTCGTTTAGCATTGTTTCTCCAAGGCTTATATCTTTATAGCCGCTACCTTTATAGGATTGCATAAAATCATTTAAGGATCTGGGAATAAATAAATCGGCATACATTAAATTTTGATTTTTAGCGGCTTCTTTAGTCGCAATTTTTATACTACAATCAAAATTGTCGGATGGATTGCTGCCATATGAATTCCATTTTGGCTTTGCATTTTGGAATTCTTCCAGCTCATAGATATACGAATCCCCTTTTTTCTTCCGAACCAATGTACAGATATATTCCTCTTTGATACGCGAATGTAATCGTTTGCGCGTTAATTCGGAACTAATGTTTTCGAAAAAATCTTCAACAGATTTTGACCCTTCTCTTTTATAGATTTCTATACTTTGATCCAAAAACTTTTTAATGTTGGATTTAGAGTCGGTAATAACTTCAACTCCTTTAAAGAAAATGGTTTGTGTATTCGGTTTTATTAAATTTTCAATATAAAAGACTATTTTTTTAGCGCCGTTTATGGCCAGATTAACACCAAAATCAAGCATTAATACCGGTTCATAAACAATTTTTCGCTTGACCTTGATATTGTCTATCACAACTAATTCATTTAAATGCTCAAATAGTCGGGCTTTATCAGATTGCGTGATTTTGTCTTTTTCGGCATTGTTTTTAGTCCTTTCAATTAAATCATCCAGTTCCTTTTCAATGTCATCTGTATGTTTTAGAACCTCTTCGGCACTACTTTTTAACCGATTTCGGATGGCGATGGATAATTCTCCGGAAAGTGCAATTAATTCCAGGTATACCAAATGCTTCTGTAAGGCGAGCGCAAATTCGTTTTTCGTACCGCTAAGCTTGACCATTGCACTAACGGCTCCGCTACTAATTTCAATGGCTCCGGTTGCCAGACGAAAAGTAGCCATCGCACCGGCGGCCTGTTCCAAGCGATACAAATATCGGAATTTGGTAATATTTCCAATTCCCGAAAGTATCGTAAGAATATCCAAACTGTATTCGATTCCCGTTATGATGTTGGCCCAGAATGTTTTGTCTTCGTTTGCCTTAATAAAAAAGGCCGGGACAATCTTTGGTAAATCAATTTCCGCTTCCTGCTCGGTTTCAGTCAGATATACCGGTTGGAACGGATGGTACTGATATTCGATTTTGTCTTCAATAGCCTTATCGATTATATTTCTTACGGCAGGATTGGCAATAGCAATAATCTCATCAATATAATGATCGTCCGGAGTCACTAAAATAGTGTTATCTTTCTGAAAAGTGAAGTTTTTATTACTGCTGTAAAACCCTAAGAATTTATCCGATTTATAGGGTAAAAACAAAGGTCCGTCGCTGTTTTTAAAAACCGGATTGTCACTATCGCTAAAAGTGCTTTTTAACCAAAATTTATAAAGTAGCTGAATGGTTTGCTTAAAGTTTTCTCCATTCATTTTCTTATATAACAACAGAAAACGACTTTCGCCACCAGATTTTGGCTGGATCAGTTCGGATAGAAAAATGGTTGGGGTTCGTGCTACTTCCGATAAGGCTTCCAAAAGTACCAAAACAAGATCCTCCTTATCCAATCCGACGTTGGTTACCAAATCTTTTAACGAACGATCTAAAAAGTCCCAAAGCAGGTTTTTGTCGATTTCTTTGATAAACGCTTTGGGTAAATAGTACAGAATTTCCAAAACCTCTTCGATACTACCGGAGTTGGCGGCCATTAAGGCGTTGTTAACAATGGTTTTATAACTGTCTAAAAAAGCTTTACGAGGTTTGGTTTCCCAATCAAGCGCTTCATAATCATGCATAATGGTCTGGTTTAAAAATTCCAGACAGGATCCAAGATAAGTAAACTCTAGTCGGATCGACCAAATTTCCTGAAAACGAAGTGTTTCCAACGGATCGTCGGTTTTGATATGGTATTTTAAAATATATCGGTTGGACATTTTTGTAACAATAGGAAACAAATAGGTTTTATTGGAAAAAGGACTTTTGTCTACGGTCACATTTCTTTTGTAGGTCGAAACGGCGGTGCTTATGAATTGCAGAAAAAGCAACTTTAACGGATCATTTTTGGTATTGCCCTGATGATCTTTATAGTCAAATCCATATTCTCCGTTATCAATTGAAGCCGTGTCGTTTGGATGGTAGATAAACCAATCGGTGATTGGCAGGATTTCATCCAATTGTTTTAGGATTACCGATCGGTATACTTCGCTATAGAAATAGAGGTCTTTTGAAAACGGAATCGAAATACTATAGACATCCTGACCGGTAAGAGTTATCCAGCCATCGGACAAAATATTCCGGTATTCATAGGTGCTATTCTGTGGTTCATCCGATAGTTGTCTGCGAATATAATAGGTTAATGTTCCGGCATCATTGGTATAAAAAAGAGTATCGTGACCTTCAAGAATAGAAGCTAATGGTGTAATGAGAGCCGGGTTATCGAAATCCGTTTTTAAGAGGTATTGTGTTGATTCCAAAACGGCAATGTTATAGTTTTGATTTACAATGATAACTTCAAAACGCACTTCTCTTTTAGCGGCATCTTCCTGTCTTCGCCCGATCCTGAGGTATTCGATTAAATATGAAAAATCGTTCATGATATTGCTTTAAAAAAGTGAATAAAAAACCTCAGCCAAATTTTGGCTGGCTGAGGTTCAGGGAAAAGGGTTGTTTTTGGAAAGATTATTTTACATCGATCGCATCTCCGCCAATTAAAACATCGGTTCGGATAAATGCTTTTTTAGTATTGCCCTCACTGTCGGTCATTCGATTGTCGTTGCAATCACTGTCGCACGGCAATGCGTCCATAACGTCGAGTCCGATGCTTCCGGCCTGAAGAATGGTCAACGCTGTTGGTACACGGCTTTCCCATGTTTCTTCGACTTCTCCGTAAGGTTGCTGTAATTCCTGAATCAAATCTTTAAACAACGGATCGTCCAAAGTGGGTACTTGTCCGCCGTTCCAAACCTGACGGGTTGCCATAAACCAGTTTACAGCTTCTTCAAATCCGGGACGAACAGTTACCATGATTCGCGCCATACCACTTTCAAGAAAGGCACGGAACAAAGGATTATCGATATCCGTGGAATTATACATTTTCTTCCAGTTGGCTTTTTCTCCCCAATAAAAGGGATAGAAATTATAACTCATTAAGTCCCATTCGAATGCCTGTTCCATGAACTTAACCAGACTGGCATATTGCTTTAATTTGACACTTTCGCTTACTACGCGAACATCCGGTAAGGCATTTCTGTTGATGATCAAATCGTTTTGTCCTAAATTATCATTTTTGATCAGGTAGGCGATACAGTTTTTACGCAAAACGGTATTGACAATTTGTTCGTAATACAGCGGATTTACTTTTTCTTTCTCCGTTTGTTCGTCTTTTATTGCGGCTACTTTTTCATTGTATTCTTTTAATTTGGTTTCATAAGCACTGATAATCGCATTAAAGGTTTCGATCTGCCATTTTTGGAACAAGTCCTGACCGCGGCGTACTTTAACGGAGAAATTAGCGGTTCCGGTAAAGAAATTCGAAAATGTTGCTGTAACCGGTACGGTATCTCTATACGATGTGCCAAACGACAATTCGGAAGAAATTTCGTTTCTGAAACCGCCGGCAATAACGGTATAACGTTGGTCTCCGATGCCGGTTAAAATCGCGACATTATGATTGTCAAAATCTTGAGTGGCGGTAACGCTCACTTTTCCACTGATGGCGTTATAACCTTCCGGAACTTTGATCTCGTCTTTTAAGGAGAAAAATTCCACTTCAGACAAGCTTCCCACATAACTACCGGATAATGATTTTCCGATATTGTATTCCAATTGCGGAGCCGGATCTACCTCAGCATTATAAATGGCAGCCCAATAGGCATAAGTACTTTCCAATACCTTGGTGTGATCGGTTAACGGATTCGTAGCATTAACATTCCTAGGGTCAACAGGTTTTTCCAATGTTTCGGTGCCGGAGTCGGTCTTTTTGAATTCCTGCCAGGTTTTATGAAAGGCAGCCGGTTCCGGAACCATAAATTCATAGATCAGGCGCTTACCGTAGTTCACAATTTTGTTTTTGTAAATTTTATCAACCCAACGGTAAACTCCGGTTACGTGTTCGTCCCCTTTTCGATTGTCAAAACCATGTGCGTTTTCTTCCGAGTACTCTTCGATGACTTTGGAAATACGTTCTTCTTTTACTTTCTGAACGATTCGATCCAAGGCGCGTTCGGTAATTTCTTTCGCCTGAGTTACGGCCTGACTGTTCGATTCTTCGGTTGAGGTATTATAAGCAAAATTGCCGCCTACATTAAAATGGGTTTTGAATGCATCAAATGTAGCATTTGTATAAGCTCCGATTGCCGTATTTTCGGCTATTACTTTTACTACTTCCTGATTCATTTCATAACGATCGGTCGTCGTCGAATCGGTTAGTTTTTCGCGTTCGGATTCGGAAGTCAACGTGGTGGTATTCTCCGTTTTTCGGGAACGTTTTGTGGTACGATCCTTATACTCACGAGCCATAATGTTTTCGATATGAGATACTTCACCCGGAACATAACAACAGATTTCCTGTTCCACTTTACGATAATCGGCAATTCCAAGACGGGTTATTCCGTTTAACGGCACGGCTTCTTTGTCCGGAACCGTATTTGGCACGCCCGATGTGTCCGGTTTTGTTTTCGTTTGATAGCGATAAGAACCGCCGCCCTCAATTGTAAATGTAACAACCGGATGGAAGCCCGTCATTCGCATCGATTTGATTTTAAACGTGGCTGTAAAATGAATCAAATCACCATTGCTTAAGGTATACGTACCGGTTAGCGTACCACTGTTTTTTCCGGCGTAATTCAGAGTATCATTAAATAGTTTGACGTTTAATTTGTCGCCAATCCAATTGTCTTCAAAAGCGGTATCGTTTACGGTGGTGGAGTCGTTAAAAACAGCAGTGTAGGTTGCGGCTACGATATCCGATCCTAATGCGATTTCTCCTAATACCATATATAGCGAGATAGGCGTGCTGCTGTTACCCTGACCCGTTATGGCTACTGCGTTTGAAGATGTTGGAGTAGCGGCAGTCTCACTCTGAACCGGAAGGACAATTCCATTCGCATTAATGGCTTTTTGGGTGAATACCGTATTTTGAAAGACTTTTGCTGTTTCCGAATCGATATTTTTCTTCAGAATCTCTTTGGCTTCGGCAAACGTACTGATGCCTCCTTCGGTTAGGTCGGTTAACATGGCCAACGATTCAGTGGATAGAAAAAGCGCTAAATCCGTAAGGTTTAATTCGGGTTTGGCGATGTAATTGAATTTCGGGATTTTTAAGTCAACATATTCTTTGATTGTTCTCTCACAACCGGTTTTGCAATCGGTAATCGTTTTGGTAACCGTGTCGGCATTTTGATATAAAAGTTCTACGGATTCCAGGTATTCTTTATAGGCAGCATCATAGGTTTTTTGGTCCTTTTTTTGATACTGTTTTTCAGCTACTGCTAGCTCTTCCAGAACTTTAGAATAATTCGTAATGCTGATTTCAGATCGGATCAGTTGTACGTCTTTTTCGAGATGCTTGATACTGATCGGAAGTTCCTCATTGTCCTCCGATTGTTCTTCCGTTTTTATTCCAAAAATAGGCTTCGGCATTACTACTTTGGCCTGAGCAAGATTTTGCAGTATTTCGAGAGATAAATCGGTGTCTTCAAATTTTTCAAGAAATGCATCCGCCACCAGAATTGAAATGATCATATCTCTTGTGTAATCCGATTGGAACGTAATGCTTTGATAAATCAGATTGTCCCATAATGCAACACGATTATTTTCTGTTAATGGAGCAAGGGTGTAATGATCATCGGGTCCCTTGGTATTCACCGGAACATAATCGTGAAGTGCCTCTTTTGTAAAAGACGTTCTGTTTTTTGCTAACCAGTTGGCAAACTCGTATAAATCCGGTTTTACAAGGTCGGTCATTAGGGCATCCGGTGTTTGGATTGCTTTTGATCCAAAACGGGAAATCGCCGCTTCCAATTCTTCTTTTCGGTTTTCGTCAAAATTTGGATTTGACAGGATTTTCGAAAATTCACCGTTGGGGATTACGTCGGTTCCAATTTCCGGATGTTTAACAAATAATAATTCGTTTTTAGACTTGTCTGTCAATTGTGGAGCTCGCATCGTTACAAAGCGAAATAAGGTGTTTTTAAGTTCTGTACTCATGGTGTAAAAGGAATTAAATGTTGTTGTTTAAGAATAAGCGCTTATTTTGTAATTGTTTGAAAAAAATCTTTTAAAAGGGTCCTTTTGATTACGGCTTTTAAGCGATTTATAAAGGTTTTGGTTGGATTTAGGATCCGTTGGTGGATTATTGTCTTGCAATTACAGTACAAATATAGATGAAAATAATCTAATATTCAAAATATTTTATATGATTTTTTTCATTTATTTTCAAATCTCTTGTAATCCCTCTATTTTAGATTGTTTAGAGAATTTGACGGTTTTTACTTTTAGAGTGTGTATCTGTAAACGTGTATTTATTTCATATATAAGTGGCTAATCTCGAAAGAGATTGGTGTTTTTGATGTTTTTTTCGAAGAGCTATATTGAGGGTTAGATTATTTTCGTAATTTTGGAGTATTAAAATCACGTATTATGGTTTCGGAACGATTAGGAATATATATAGCGGCAAAGGATATGAGCTATTATGCTTTTGAAAATAGTATTGGAGCGAGCCGAGGCGCTATTTCGAAGGCGGTAAAGGAAAACAAAAGTATCGGATCATCGATGCTGGAAAGTATTCTGGAGATTTATAAGGATTTGAATCCAATATGGCTTTTAACCGGTCAGGGCGATATGTTTGCTACGGGCGACCAAGATTTTATGGAGAAAAGAAGTGTTGAATCGTATTCGTTAAAAACAGATCGCTCGATGGAACAGCAGCAAATTCCGCTTTACGATATTGAAGCGGTGGCCGGATTAGTGCCGTTGTTTAAAGGGACGAATAAGGAAGAACCAATCGATCATATTTCAATTCCGCATTTGCCCAAATGTGACGGAGCGATTTATGTGACGGGCGACAGTATGTATCCGCTTTTAAAAAGTGGTGATATTGTACTGTATAAAGAAGTGAATGATATCCGAAATGAAATTTTCTGGGGGGAGATGTATCTGTTGAGTATCGATATGAGTGGGGAAGAATACATTACGGTAAAGTATATCCAGAAGTCGGAGACTAATGGTTTTGTACGATTGGTAAGTCAGAACAAACACCATCAGGATAAAGATGTTGATATGGCTAAAATAAAGGCGCTTGCGCTCGTTAAAGCCAGTATCCGGATCAATTCTATGAATTAACAAAAAAAGCGGCTTTAAAGCCGCTTTTTTTATGGTGTGTTGTCGTTATGGTTTTGCCTCATAAACGTTGTTTTCTTTTTTGACATCGGCCATTAAATCGCTTGGATCGATTACTATGGCTTTGATGGCTTTTTTCTCTTTGTTGATGGTGAAATCATACGCGGTAAAAGCCCAATCCCATCCGCCTAAAACAGTTCGTTGGATTTCAGGGAATGGATTCTCTTTGTTCCAACGCATTAAGGTGTTCGGGATATAGAAACTTTCTTTGGTTCCGTCCTGATATATCACAAGAATATCCAATGGCATTGGCATTCTTCCGATTCGTTCCAGTGTTACCGTAGTGTTTTTTCCGTCTTCGGTAACCGATTTGATTCCGTAGTCGATCGTATTCGTGGTTTTGGTCCAGTCGTTTAGGTACCAATCCAATGACGCTCCCGAAACACGCTCGGCCGTACGTTTAAAGTCGTTTGGCGTTGGGTGCGTAAATTTATAATCGCGGAAATAACGTTTTAGGGTTTCCATCATTTTGTCCATTCCGATTACATAGCCCAATTGGGTTAAAAATACTTCCCCTTTGCTGTAGGCCGAAATGCTATAAATCATGTTTTCGTCAAATCGATCCGCATGTGTGGATTGTGGTTGTTCATGACCGGTGTTCACCATATAGAAATAGTTGTTATACGCCGATTGGAATGGATTTTCATCTTCCTGAAGTTTTTTATCCATTACCTTGATCATGGCCAAATCCGAAATGAAAGATGTGAATCCTTCGTCCATCCAGAAATGTTTGCTTTCGTTGGTCGCTAACACATGTTGGAACCAGGAATGCGCCATTTCGTGGGCAGTTACACCAATTAAGCTCGGCAGACTTCTATCTCCAGTGATCAACGTACACATAGCATATTCCATACCGCCGTCGCCACCCTGAATCACAGAATATTGTTTGTACGGATATTCGCCTACGGATTTGTTGAAAAACTCCATTAGAGCGGCTGTTTTTGGCTGTAGCTCTTTCCACTTGTCCATGTATTTCGGGTTGTTTTTGTAGAAAAAGTGTAGTTCTACATTGTTTGGTCCCGGATAAACATCGTGGATAAAATCTTTGTCGGCGCCCCATGCAAAATCGTGTACCATTGGTGCCACAAAATGCCAGGTAAGCGTTTTGGTCTTTTTGGGATAGGTTACGGTAGTGCCTTTGTCTTCATATCCGTGACCAATTTCATTTTTGTTTTGTAAATAACCGGTCGATCCGATCACATAGTCTTTATCGATCGTGATTTTTACGTCGAAATCGCCCCAAACCCCGTGGAATTCCCGTCCGATATAGGGATCGGCATGCCATCCTTCGAAGTCGAATTCGGCAATTTTAGGAAACCATTGTGTCATGGAAAGGGCTACACCTTCGTCGGAGTTTCTTCCGGAACGACGGATTTGAAGTGGCACCTGTCCGTCAAAATCCAACGTGAAGGCGGTGGATTTTCCCGGTAAAATGGGCTTGGCCAACTCCACTTCCAATACAGTTCCTACTACGCGACTCGTAGCGGCAACACCGTCCTGTTTGAAATTAGTCACTTTAAGGTAACCGATTTCATTAGGTTTTAAGGTGCTGATTCTACTTTCTTTTACCGTTTTGTCTCCGGTTTTAAAGCTTTTGACCATACGTTTGTCCGGATCGGATATGGTTTTTAAACGGGCATCCATTTCGCTCCCCGGTTGGAAGGCGTTAAAATATAAATGGTAGAATACCTTGCGTAAGGTATCGGGCGAATTGTTGGTGTAAACGAGTGTTTGTTTTCCTTTGTACTGGAAGTTTTTCACATCCATGTTTACCTCCATTTTGTAGTCAACATGCTGTTGCCAGTAACCCGGATCCGGGTTGTTTTTCTGTGCCCACAAACTGCCAATGCTCAGTAAAGAAAGTAAGAATAACTTTTTCATTTTGTAGTAGTTGATTTTGGATCGTCGCCGATCGGTATAATAGCCAAAATGGAAGGGGAGTCCCTTCCATTTCAGCGTGTTTTGGAATTATTTTTTAGAAGCCATCTTGTCGGCCATGATCAATGCATTATAGGCATTTACCATTTTTCCGGATTTGGATACTTCGCTAAACGGTCGTACATTGTTTGGATCTCCTCCTAAAATGACATCCTGTTTTACAGCAATACCCGAATCCATGATGATTTGTTTAACCTGAGCCGCTGTTAGGCTTGGATAGTACGAACGAATCAAGGCTGCAACTCCGGCAACATTTGGCGATGCCATAGAAGTTCCCTGTAGGTATTCGTAGCTTTGATTTGGTGTTGTAGCATAGATTTTTTCACCCGGTGCAAATACGTCTACATCCGATTTTCCGTAGTTGGAGAAATCAGCAACCAATTCCGGTCCGTACACATAGTTTAACGCTCCTACCGTAAGGAAGTTGTTTGCGATTTCAGGTCCCATTTTGATGTTGTCGTTCGGGAAACGATCTACACCGCCATCGGCATTTAGATCCAAGCCTTCGTTACCGGCAGCCACTACGATTAGTACGTCTTTTGAAGCGGCATATTTAATCGCGTCATAGACCCATTCCGGATGTTGTGCAAAGTATTTTCCGAAACTTCCGTTGATCACTTTAGCACCGTTGTCTACTGCATAACGAATTCCCAATGCAATATCCTTATCGTATTCGTCTCCGTCCGGCACCGCTCTTACGGCCATGATTTCTACGTTGTTGCTCGCAACACCGTCGCCACCCAATCCGTTTCCGCGGGTTTGTGCGATAATACCGGCTACGTGCGTTCCGTGTTTCGCTCCGTCTTTTACCGGTCCGATTACGTTATTGTCGCCGTATTTTACATCTTTAATATCGTCCGGATTGTCACCAACCAGTTTTCTTCCGTGGAATTCAAGGTTTAAGTGGTAGTTCACCTGACTGTATACCTGGTCTTTAAACTCGTCGATTTTTTTCAGGTCGTTTCCTGTTTGAGGCAATACCTGCGACATTACCATTTTCGCCTGATTTACAGCCGGATCGGTAGTTTGGATTTTCTGAATGTCTTCTAAAGTATAGGTGTCTTTCTTTAAATGCTTTTTAAGTGTATTGCTGGCATTTAAGATAAAATCCAATTGTTGTTTGGCCTGAATTACTTCATTGTATTCTTTGTCGTAGGCCTCTTTTGCTTTTTTATAGGCTTCGGAACCATCGTCTCCTTTTTTAAGGATACGCGTGAATTCCATATTTTCATGTTCCGCTTTTCCTAAGAAATTCCAGCCGTGCATGTCATCGATAAATCCGTTTTTATCGTCGTCGATTCCATTTCCAGGCGTTTCTTTTGTATTGTTCCAGATAACCGGTTTTAAATCCTCATGATCAATATCCACTCCGGAATCCACAACACCAACGATTATCTTTTTACTTTTTTTACCTTTCAAGAATTCATAGGCTCTGTCGACACTCATTCCGGGAACCGTATCTTTAATAAGATCCAGATGGCTCCAGCGTTTTAAATCTTTTTCAGCCAGTTTGCCCACTTTAACCGGCATGCTATCCGGTGCGGAAATAGGCGCGTAAACACTTGTTTTTTGCGTACTGCAACTTGCCAGGGCTAAAGCCAATGCGGCAGATAAGTAAAGTGGTTTTATTAGTTTCATATTCTTTGTTTTTTCTGATTTTATAGGTCGAAAGTATTTGTTTTTGTTACAAAAAGGGCTGAGATTAACACTACTTTAGTATTTCATCACAAGTAAAGACGTCTTTTAAACGCACGCCTTTTTCGGTATGTTCGACAGTAATGATTGGATTATGTGCGTCGTGTTCTAAAAACAACAGATAGTTTTTATCGGCGGCGGCGTTCATGAATTTGGTTTTTTCATCCAATGTCAACAACGGACGGGTGTCATATCCCATTACATACGGAATTGGAATATGTCCGGCGGTAGCCAAAAGATCGGCACAAAAAACAAGCGTTTTGCCATTGTATTCGATATGCGGAATCATTTGCTTTTCGGTATGACCGTCGACAAAAAAGATTCCAAAGCCCAATTCGGATTTTTCAAGGAAGTCGCCTTCCGGACGTTGTATAAATTTCAGCTGACCGCTTTCTTGTATTGGTAAGATGTTTTCATTTAAAAAAGAAGCTTTTTCGCGAGCGTTGGGTTTTGTTGCCCATTCCCAATGGTTTTCGTTGGTCCAGAAATTCGCATTTTTAAAACCGACTTCATATCCGGTGCGGTCTTTATTCCAGATTACGCTACCACCACAATGATCAAAGTGAAGATGCGTCATAAAGACATCGGTAATATCGTCGCGGTGAAAACCGTGTTGCGCCAATGATTTGTCAATCGTATGGTCACCCCAAAGGGAATAATACCCGAAAAACTTGTCCGATTGTTTGTTACCCATTCCGGTATCGATCAGAATCAGTCGGTTGCCGTCTTCGATTAACAGGCATCGCGCCGCAATATCAATAAGGTTATTTTCGTCGGCAGGATTGGTTTTGTTCCAGATGGTTTTCGGAACCACGCCAAACATAGCGCCACCATCCAGTTTAAAGTTGCCGCTTTCTATAGGATATAATTTCATTGCATTCGTTTTAATTTGGAATGTAAAGATACTTTTTAATGCTAAATCAGGAAAAATAAATAGAGAGAAACCGAAACCGATAGGAATGAAAAGAGTAAAAACTTACAATAATAAGGGGCTTTTTAGGATTTAAAAATGATAAATATCATACTATAACTATTTTCTATCAAGCTATTCGTTATAAAAATGTTAGGTAGTATGGCAAACCGCAATATTTGTAATATCTTTGCAGGAAATTAGAAATAATCTGTTTAAACATTATGATAAAAGTATCTGAAACAGCAAAAAAAAGAATCGTCAATTTAATGGAAGACGATGGTTTTGACGCTGCTACCGATTATGTTCGCGTAGGCGTAAAAAGTGGCGGTTGTTCAGGCTTATCGTATGACTTAAAGTTTGATAAAAGCTTAGGCGATGATGATAAAGTGTTCGAAGACAATAATATAAAAATAGCAGTTGATAAAAAAAGCTTTTTGTATTTGGTGGGAACTACTTTGGAATATTCCGGAGGATTAAACGGAAAAGGATTTGTTTTTAACAATCCTAACGCGAACAGAACCTGCGGTTGTGGTGAAAGTTTTTCACTTTAAAAGATAAGTCATTATACCGATACCTGGTTCCGGCTCTCGGTCGGAACTAAGGTAAAAGTATCGAGAACAAGCATATAGAAATGAGTAAGTATACTGAAGAAGAATTAAAAAAAGAACTGGAAACCAAAGAGTATGAATATGGTTTCTATACCGATATCGAATCGGAAACGTTTCCTGTTGGGTTAAATGAAGACATCGTTCGGGCCATTTCGAAAAAGAAAGGGGAACCGGAATGGATGACCGACTGGCGATTGGAAGCTTTCCGCGCCTGGACGGAAATGATCGAACCGGAATGGGCTAACGTACACTACGAAAAACCCGATTTCCAGGCGATCTCCTATTATTCTGCTCCTAAGAAAAAAGATAAATACCAAAGTTTGGATGAGGTGGATCCGGAATTACTGGAAACCTTTAAAAAACTAGGGATCTCTATAGACGAACAAAAGAAACTGGCCGGTGTAGCGGTCGATATCGTAATGGACTCGGTTTCCGTAGCCACTACGTTTAAAAAGACGCTGGCCGAAAAAGGAATTATTTTCTGTTCCATTTCGGAAGCCATTCAGGAACATCCGGAATTGGTGCGTCAATATATCGGTTCGGTGGTACCGCAAAAAGATAACTTCTATGCGGCATTAAACTCGGCGGTATTCTCCGATGGTTCGTTCTGTTATATTCCGAAAGGCGTTCGTTGTCCGATGGAATTATCGACTTATTTCCGTATCAATCAGGCCGGAACAGGTCAGTTTGAAAGAACACTTGTGGTTGCCGACGAAGGGAGTTATGTAAGTTATCTGGAAGGATGTACTGCGCCATCGCGTGACGAAAATCAATTGCATGCTGCCGTTGTGGAACTTATTGCGCTGGACAATGCCGAAATTAAATATTCGACCGTTCAGAACTGGTTCCCGGGTAATAAAGACGGAAAAGGTGGGGTTTTCAACTTCGTAACCAAAAGAGGTTTGTGCGAGAAAAACGCCAAAATCTCCTGGACGCAAGTGGAAACCGGATCGGCAGTAACCTGGAAATACCCGTCATGTGTGTTAAAAGGGGATAACTCGGTAGGGGAATTCTACTCGATTGCCGTGACCAATAACTTCCAGCAAGCCGATACCGGAACAAAAATGATTCACTTAGGAAATAATACGAAGAGTACGATTATTTCCAAAGGTATTTCTGCCGGAAAATCACAAAACAGTTACCGTGGTTTGGTTCAGGTTAGCGCCAGAGCCGAAAATGCCCGCAACTTTTCGCAATGTGACTCGTTACTAATGGGGAATAATTGCGGGGCGCATACGTTCCCGTATATCGAATCCAAAAACAGCACAGCGAAGATCGAACACGAAGCGACGACCAGTAAAATCGGAGAAGATCAAGTGTTTTATTGTAATCAGCGTGGTATTCCAACTGAAAAAGCAATTGCCCTGATCGTAAACGGATTCAGTAAAGAGGTGCTAAACAAACTTCCAATGGAGTTTGCGGTAGAAGCACAAAAATTACTTGAAATTTCATTAGAAGGATCGGTAGGTTAATCCGAATCTTTCGAACAGTATAAAAGCAACGGAAACGTTACAAATAAAAATTAAACATTAGAAGCGAAATGTTAGTTATCAAAAATTTACACGCTAGCGTAGAAGATAAAGAAATATTAAAGGGGATCAATCTGGAAGTAAAAGCCGGAGAAATCCACGCAATCATGGGGCCAAACGGAGCCGGAAAAAGTACGCTTTCTTCGGTAATTGCAGGTCGGGAAGATTATGAGGTAACCGAAGGGGAAATCCTTTTGGAAGGCGAAGAACTAATCGAACTGGCACCGGAAGAGCGCGCGCACAAAGGGGTGTTCTTGTCGTTCCAGTATCCGATTGAAATTCCGGGTGTTTCGGTAACCAACTTTATGAAAACGGCGATCAACGAAACCCGTAAGGCGCAAGGTTTGGAAGAAATGCCGGCCAATGAAATGTTAAAAATGATCCGCGAAAAATCCGAGTTATTGGAAATTGATCGTAAATTCTTATCCCGTTCGTTAAACGAAGGTTTTTCGGGTGGTGAGAAAAAGCGAAATGAGATTTTCCAAATGGCGATGTTGGAACCAAAATTGGCCATTCTGGACGAAACGGATTCCGGTTTGGATATTGATGCGTTGCGTATCGTTGCCAACGGGGTAAACAAACTGAAAAGTAAAGACAACGCCGTAATCGTAATTACACACTACCAAAGACTTTTGGATTATATCGTTCCGGATTTCGTTCACGTTTTACACGATGGTAAAATCGTTAAAACCGGAGGAAAAGAACTGGCATTAGAGCTGGAAGAAAAAGGATACGATTGGATTAAAAACGAAAACTAGATTTCGGTATAACCGGTTGTCCCGGTTTTGAAACGCATAAACATGGATTTAAAAGAAAAACTGTTAGCCTCTTTTATGGCTTTTGAAGAACGCGTAGACGTGCAGGCAAGCTTGCACGACGTGCGTACCGAAGCTTTGAAGAACTTTGAAAATAAAGGCTTTCCAACCAAAAAGGAGGAAGCCTGGAAATATACATCGCTCAACGCGATTTTAAAAAAGGATTTCAGTGTATTTCCGAAAGAAGAAAGTGCCGTTGATTTTAAGGAGGTAAAAAAATACTTCCTGAATGACGTGGATACATATAAAGTGGTTTTTATCGACGGCGTGTTTAGTTCGTTTTTATCATCAACAACGCACGACGGATTGGATGTTTGTTTGATGTCATCGGCATTGACAAAACCAAAATACAAAATGATTATCGATACCTATTTTAATCAGGTAGCAAGTAAAGAAGAAAGCCTAACGTCCTTAAATACGGCTTTTGCCTATGAAGGCGCGTATATCAATATCCCAAAAAGTAAAGTAGCCGATAAACCAATCGAAATTATTTACTTTTCCACCGGAAACGAAGCGGCTTTGATGGTACAACCCCGAAATCTGATTATCGTGGGGGAAAACGCGCATGTGCAAATTACAGAGCGTCACCAGAGCTTAAACGAGAATCCGGTATTGATCAACTCGGTTACAGAAATCTTCGCGCACAAACGTGCTATTGTCGATTTCTATAAGATTCAGAATGATGTGCAAACCACAACATTGATCGACAATACCTATATTTCTCAAAAACAGGAAAGTATCGTTTCGGTACATACCTTTACTTTTGGTGGAAACATTACCCGTAACAACCTAAACTTCTACCATGAAGGGGAACGTATCGACAGTACGTTAAAAGGAATTACGATTATTGGCGACAAACAACACGTTGATCATTATACATTAGTACACCATTCTCAACCAAATTGTGAAAGCCACCAGAATTACAAAGGTATTTTTGGAGACAATGCAACCGGTGTATTTAACGGGAAGATTTATGTGGAAAAAGAAGCGCAAAAAACCGATGCATTCCAGCAAAACAACAACATTTTGTTGAGCGATAAAGCGACAATTAATGCTAAACCGCAGTTGGAAATTTTTGCCGACGATGTAAAATGTTCGCACGGTTGTACGATCGGACAGTTAGACGAAAACGCTATGTTCTATATGCAGCAACGTGGAATTCCGAGAAAAGAAGCCAAGGCCTTATTGATGTATGCCTTTACAAGTGAAGTAACGGCGAGTATTAAAATACCGGAATTGAAAAACAAAATTGCCCGTATCATTGCCACTAAATTAGGGGTAAACATGGGATTCGATTTGTAATATAAGACCATTCAAAATAAATGAAAGCCTGACAATTTTGTCAGGCTTTTTTTGTTTAAAACACACATTTTGCGAATTTTAAGTGGTTTTATATAAGTGAATTACGATTTTTATTGTTAATTTTAGTTGCATGAAGGATGAGGTTAATGAAAATCTAATAAAAATCTAATGAGATAAATTAGCTTTTCTTTGGGTGAAGGTGGAATTTTGTTGCAGAATTAGGATTCGTTGTTGAAGACAAATTTCAATACTGTTTTTATATGAAATTGAAACTATTGCTCACTTTTGCCCTGGTAGTTATGGCAAAAGACGTTATGGTATCGCAAACGGTTTACGATATCAAAACGGCACTACAAACCGCTAAAGCCAATAACCGGGAACTTAAATCGGAACAACTCTCTGTGCAGGTGGCACAAGCCGACGTGGTTACGGCAAAATTACGACCCAACCTGTCGTTAAACAATCAGACACTACAACTGGCCGAATCGGCACATTATGCGCCCGGTACCCAATGGAGTAATGGCCAAAACCGTCAGGTTTGGTGGCAGTTAACCAAACAATTCCAACTTCCGTCACAACGGAAAAATAAAATCGATGTGGCCAATAAAAGCGTAGCGGTTTCCGAAGCAGCCTATCAGGATTTCGAACGCAACTTGCTTACGGATGTCGCGATGAAATGGCTGGATGTATGGTTGGCACAGAAAAAATGGCAAACGGCTTTAATGGCCAAAAGTAACTGGGATACCTTGGTTACGATCAACAAAAACCGATTGAAAAATCAGGTAATCACCACGACCGATTACAATCGTACCGAATTGGTAGCCAATCAATATAACCTGTTGTCGCAGACTTCAAAGCAGGATTACCAGAACAAATTAAATACACTGAAATTCGCTTTGGGTGTGACGAATGATATTGCCATTGCTGCGGATGATGCGGTCGAACTTTCGGCACTGCAAAATCAGGATCAGATGTTGCAAAACGCCATCGAAAACCGAAGTGATATCAATGTGTTGAAAAACAATGTGGAGATGATGAAAAGCAATATCTCCCTTCAGAAAAGCATGGCCTATCCGCAGCCGGAACTGGGAGCGATTTATAATCCGCAGAATACGGTGCCATATGTTGGGATCTATGCGACTATCGATTTGCCGTTTTTCGATAGAAATCAGGGGGAAATCAAAAAATCGCAGGTGACGAAAGACAAAGCCGAACAGGAATTGGCGACGTCCAAAGAGCGCATAAAGACAGAGATCGGAAACGCCTACGCCAGTTACAAACAGTTTGAACAGAATGCCGGAAATCTGAAAAAGATGAAAGAACAGTCGTATCAGATCCTAAGCAATGTGAAATATGCCTATATGCGCGGTGGAACAACCTTAATCGACTTTCTGGAGGCACAACGTACCTGGTACGACAGTCAGGAAAATTATTATGAAGCGGTATACCAACACAAAGAAAGTTATATCCAATTACTATACACTACAGGTTTAATAAATCAAATTGCACAATAATGAAACGTGTTTTTTCAATTTTAGTTTTAGGGCTCTTGCTTTCCTGCAATTCCAAAGAGAAAAAGAAAGTAGAAGACCCACAGCCTCCGAAAGTAGAAAATGACGGAAGCCTTATCACGTTTACGGATAAGAGTATATTCAACCTCTTTAAAACCGAAGCAATCGGAAGCGGTTCCTTATCCGGCGATTTGATGGCGGTAGGTCAGGTGGGCGCAACAGTATTGGGATCGGATTCCGGTAGTTCCAACAATATTGTGTTGTTCGAAAATCCCGAACTGGCGTCCAATTATACCCAATTGATCCAGCATCAGATTAATATCAAACAAATCAGCAATGTAAATATCAAACAGCGTCAGATTGAGTTGGCCCGGGCAAAAGATTTGAATCAGCACGGTGCGATGACGGGTCAGGAGTTGTTAAATGCACAGACGGCTTTATCCATGGAGATGACCAATTTGTCGAACGAAAAAGCAGCGATCATCGAACACGAAGCGATGCTGAAATCGGCTGGTTTCGACCCGGATTTGTTGCGAAGAGCACAAAAAGGAGCGGCTTATCTGGTGAGTGATATCCCGGAAAATCAAATCAGTAAATTGAAAAAAGGGGATACCTGTCGTATTCAGTTTACGGCCTATCCGAACGAAACCTTTACCGGAAAGATTGAAGCTATTGCCGACCGTGTGGATTTTACCACGCGTATGGTGAAACTGCGCATCGGATTAAATAATGCCGACGACCGACTAAAAGTAGGGATGTATGCCAATGTGGCTTTCGGTTTAAAAAGTAATAATGCGATTAGTGTTCCGAAAACCGCTATCGTGACGGTACAAGGGAAAAATTATGTTTTTATACAAAAGAATGATTCCCAGTTTGAACGAAAAGAAGTACAGATCGGGCAGCAGATCGGGGATCGTATCATCATCTTCGGAGGTGTGGATAATGGAAGTAAAGTCGTAAAAGACGGGGTAATGCAGCTTAAAGGATTGTCATTCGGTTACTAAAAAAATCATATAATGGTACAGGCTCAGATTTTTATTGACAAAGACGAATTGAGAGGCACGCGCCCTTTATACGAATTCATCTTATTGTTCCTGCTGGAAAAAAACATCGCAGGCGCAACAGCATTTAACGGATTTATGGGCTTTGGAAAACACCAGAAGCTCAAGAGGCCGAACCGCGAGTTTTCTTTTGACGAAACACCTCTGGTGATCTCTTTTGTCGATACAAAAGAAAATGTGGAAGGAGCTATAAAAGAATTGCGAAACGTGTACAGCGGCGGATTAATCATCACGCACGCTGTAGAACAATGGTAAAAAATGATTAAGAATTTACTTTTATTCTCACTTAGAAACCGATGGATCGTAGTGGGTATCAGTATCGCTTTGATGCTGGTGGGCTATTTTTGCTTTACGCAATTAAAAATTGAAGCGTATCCGGATATTGCCGATACCAATGTAATTGTTGTGGCACAATACAAAGGACGTGCTGCCGAAGAGGTGGAACAACAGGTTACGGTGGCAATCGAACGGGCGCTACAAAATACACCGAACGTACTGGACCGAAGAAGCCGTACGATTTTCGGATTGGGAATCGTTCAGTTGACGTTTAAAGACGGAACCGACGATTATTTCGCCCGACAACAGGTTATGGAGCGATTGGCAACAGCCGATCTGCCGGATGGTGTGGAAGTTGAACTGGCACCATTGTCAACCGCAGTTGGGGAAATATTCCGTTATGTGGTGGAAGCACCGCCAAGTTTTACGCCAATTCAGATCCGGGATTTACAGGACTGGGTGATCAAACCATATTTACTGCAAACCGACGGTATTGCCGATATCACGACTTTTGGTGGTCCGTTAAAACAGTTTCACATTCAGTTATCACCGGAAAAACTGCGAAAATACGACCTTAAAATTTCCGATATCGAGGAAAAGGTGGTGGCAAATAATATCAACTCCGGAGGAAATACCATCGAACGTGGCGGACAGGCTTTTGCCGTTCGTGGACTTGGAGCGATTAAAAGCGAAAAAGATATTGAAAACATCGTAATCAAAACGGCCAACGGACTTCCGGTTTTTATCCGCGATGTGGGCGAAGTGGAAATCATGCCGCCACCGCCAAGTGGGGTTTTGGGCTATACATTCCCGGATGAAAAAGTGGATGTAAACAATGGAGTGGAAGGAATCGTTTTATTGCGCCGTTATGAAAACCCAAGTGAGGTTTTAAAAAGCTTAAAACAGCGTATCGCCGATCTTCAGGATCACGAATTACCGGAAGGGGTAAAAATCCGTACAATGTACGATCGTAGCTTCCTGATCAATCACTCGTTGGAAACCGTAGGACACACCTTGTTCGAAGGAATCAGTATTGTGATTATCGTATTGATCTTTTTCCTGGGAAGCTGGAGAAGTGCTTTAGTGGTAGCGCTTACGATTCCGTTTTCGTTATTGTTTGCCTTTATCATTATGCGACTCACCGGTATTCCGGCGAACTTGCTATCGTTAGGAGCGATCGACTTTGGTATTATCGTTGACGGTGCCGTGGTTATGGCCGAACACTTGATCAGGCGTTATAAAAAGGCGACCATTGAAGAGCGAAAAGAAGGAATTGTAAAAATTACCATGCTTTCGGCTCAGGAAGTAGGACGTGAGATTTTCTTCTCGGTGGCGATTATCATTCTGGCCTATATGCCTATTTTATTGATGACGCGTGTAGAAGGGAAATTGTTCTCTCCAATGGCGTTAACCCTGTCGTTTGCGGTGGTAGGTTCGATGTTGGCGGCGCTAACATTAATACCGGTATTGATTTCATTTGTATACAATAAAGTGGTTTCGAATACCGATTCGGAAATCAAGGAACACAAAAATATCGTACTGGATTATCTGGATAAAAAATACAGCAAATTCCTTAGCGGATTGTTGAATAATTATAAGAAAACCGTTTATATCGGAATGGCCGTAGTATTTGTACTGATTGCTTTCGGCTCGCGTTTGGGATCGGAGTTTTTACCGGAATTGGACGAAGGATCGATTTTTATCCGCGGAAATTTCCCGGCCGGTATTTCAATTCAGGAGAACTCAACCTATTCGCCTAAAATCCGAAAAGTGATTTCCAAATATCCGCAGATTTCGTATATCATTACGCAGGCGGGACGAAATGACGATGGAACCGACCCGTTCCCGGCCAACCGTAATGAGATTCTGATCGGATTAAAAGATTATAAATTGTGGAGCGATACGATTACCAAAAAAGAACTGGTAAAAATGGTGCGTACCGATCTGGAACACGCGTTGCCAAGTGTGCGCTTCTCCTCCGGTCAGCCAATTATCGACCAGGTAATGGAGATTGTAACCGGTAGTGCGGCCGATTTGGCGGTGAGTATCGTAGGAGACGACTTGCAGTTGATGCGTTCCAAAGCCGATAGTATTGTGTCGATTGTCAATAAAATGAAAGGAAGTGCCGCGGTAAATATCGAACAGGAAGGACCACAGGAACAGTTGTCGATCCATATCGATCGTGAAAAAACGGCGCGTTTCGGAATTAATGTTTCCGATGTTCAGGATATTATCGAAGCGGCAATCGGTGGAAAAGCGATCACAACCTTATACGACGGTGTAAAACGATACGATATCGTAGTGCGCTATCTGCCACAACACCGTGCGAATATCGACGAGATCAAATCGTTATTGGTGACATCAACTAATGGGGCTTTAATCCCAATTGATCAGCTGGCGGATGTTAGCTTTATTCAGGGACAAACCAATATCTACCACTATAACGGAAAACGGATGATTACCGTACGTACCAATATCGTAGGGCGTGATCAGGTGAGTTTTGTAAAAGAACTGGAATCGAAAATCAACAAAACTGTGAAAGTACCAAAAGGCTACCAGATCATTTACGGTGGACAATATGAAAACCTGGAACGTGCTGGTAAACAATTATTACTCACGATTCCGTTAACGATCGGGTTGGTGTTTATATTGTTGTTCTCACTGTATAAAAACTTTAAAGATACCTTGATTACGATGGCTTGTATTTTGTTTGCCCTTGGCGGTGGAATCAGTGCCTTATTATTGCGGGGTTATTACTTTAACGTTTCGGCGGGTGTAGGGTTTGTATCGATATTTGGTATCTCGGTAATGGCCGGTGTATTGCTCGTCTCGGCGCTCAATAGGGCGAATGTGGGAATAACCGGAGAAAGTTCCCGTGAGACAGTTGAAAAGGTTTCTAAGGAGCAGTTGCGGGCGATCTTGTCCATTCTGGTCTTAGCCGTACTGGGATTGATACCGGCGGCGACGTCAACCGGAATCGGTTCCGACGTACAACGTCCGTTGGCAACGGTAATCATCGGAGGATTGTTAAGTACGCTGATTTTTGCACCGCTTATCATCCCGGCCTTGTATTATTGGGTTCATCCGACGAAAAAAATATAATCCATTTATCCTAAAGCCGTGCCGATATGCGAGGTCGGTACGGTTATACATAAAAAGGCGGTCCGTTTTTGGACGGCCTTTTTTGCTTTCCCGGAAGGCTCCCTTAAATCTGTCTTAATTTATGCGTCTTTTAAAGAAACATCCCGTAAATTTGCAAGGATTAAAAATGGAGGGACAAGTGAACCACTTGTCTGCAATTCCATCTGACGCAAAACAGTAAAATCAGATGAAAAAATTAGATATTCAGGCCATAAGAGCCGATTTCCCAATACTGTCACAAACGGTAAACGGAAAACCGCTGGTCTATTTCGATAATGGTGCAACCGCCCAAAAACCTAAAGTGGTAATCGATGCGATTACAAAATATTACGAAGAAATCAATGCCAATATCCACAGAGGGGTGCATACATTGAGTCAGCTGGCTACCGATGCCTATGAAGTTTCCCGTAATACGATTCAAAAGCACTTGAATGCCCAACACAACCACGAGATTATTTTTACCTCAGGTACAACACACGGTATTAATTTGGTTGCCAATGGTTTTGCGGCGCTTTTACAACCGGGCGATGGCGTAATGGTTTCGGCTATCGAACACCATAGCAATATCGTACCATGGCAAATGCTGTGTGAAAGAACGAGGGCGAAGTTGTTGGTCATTCCGATGAATGAAAAAGGAGAATTAATCCTTTCGGAATTTGACAAATTGCTAAATGAAAACGTAAAAATCATCGCGGTAAATCATATTTCCAATGCGTTGGGAACGGTAAATCCAATTGCCGAAATCATTAAAAAAGCACATCAGGTTGGTGCAGCCGTTTTGATCGACGGCGCACAGGCGGCACCCCATTTACGTCCCGACGTACAGGAGTTGGATTGTGATTTCTATGTATTTTCCGGACATAAGGTTTGCGGACCAACCGGAGTGGGAATCCTGTACGGAAAAGAAAGCTGGTTGAATCAATTACCGCCCTACCAAGGTGGTGGTGAAATGATCAAAGAAGTAACCTTCGAAAAAACAACCTATGCCGATTTGCCACATAAATTCGAAGCCGGTACGCCCAATATCGCAGGAGGAATCGTTTTAGGAACCGCAATCGATTACCTGAATGGAATCGGGTTTGAAGCGATCGAAGCCTACGAACAGGAATTGCTGGCCTACGGAACCGAAAGACTATTGGAAATTGAAGGCGTAAAAATATACGGAACCGCAGCGCATAAAGCCTCGTTGATTTCGTTTAATATTGAAGGAATCCACCCGTATGATATCGGAACGATTGTCGACAAACTGGGAATCGCTGTACGAACCGGTCACCATTGTGCGCAACCGGTGATGAGTTTCTTCGATATTCCGGGTACGGTACGTGCATCGTTTGCGTTTTACAATACGAAAGAAGAAATTGATATCTTTGTAGAAGCTGTAAAAAAAGCAAAACAAATGTTATCCTAAAAACAAGCCTATGAGACTAGTAACCCTTTTGGCATCGGTTATCATTACCTGTACAGGATGTAACTGTACTCAGAAAAAAGTAGCCGAATCGACGGAAAAAGAAACCGAACTAACGATGAAACAGGAACAACAAAACCCGGTTTTTGAATATGATGCTTCATCGAGAGGTTTTTATAGAAAAATCGTGCTGGAAAATAAGGAGTTACGGGTAAGCAGTAGGAGAGGCGATAGGGATGAACCTACGGTAATCAAACTTTCGGATGCAGAATGGAAGACTATTCTGGCGAATTTTAAAAAGTTGGATCTGAAAACATTATCCGAATTGAAAGCGCCTACCGAAAAACGGTTTTATGACGGAGCTGCTATGGCCAATTTTACGATACAAACGGCAAACGAAACGTATACGGTGCCAACTTTTGATCACGGATTTCCGCCGGCAGCGATTGAAAAAATTGTAAATACGCTAAATGAATTAGCCGACAAAAAATAAGAAGATGACGATAAAAGCAATTCAGGAGGAGATTGTAGACGAGTTTTCGATGTTTGATGACTGGATGCAACGGTATGAATACATCATTGAACTTGGTAAAAGTCTGCCGCTCATTGAAGAACAATATAAGCAAGACGAAAATATAATAAAAGGCTGCCAGTCGAAAGTATGGTTGTATGCCGAAGAAAATGGAGGGAATATCGTTTTTACAGCCGATAGCGATGCGATCCTGACTAAAGGAATCATTGCGATCCTGATCCGTACCTTTTCGAACCAGTCGGCGCAGGCTATTTTAGAAGCCAACACCGATTTTATCGATGAAATCGGATTAAAAGAACACTTATCACCAACCCGTGCGAATGGATTGGTGTCGATGATCAAACAAATTAAAATGTATGCTTTGGCGTTTCAGTCCAAAAATTAAATGTTATGGAAGAATTTAACGATACTATAAATCTGGGAGAAAATGTGGTAAAAGTACTGAAAGGTATTTACGATCCCGAAATCCCGGTGGATATTTACGAATTGGGTCTTATCTATGATGTGATGATCAACGAAGACAACGACGTAAAAATATTAATGACCCTTACATCCCCCAATTGCCCGGTAGCCGAAACCTTACCGATGGAAGTGGAAGAAAAAATAAAATCTATTGATGCGGTGAAATCCTGTGAAGTGGAAATCACTTTCGATCCGCCATGGAGTAAAGATTTAATGAGCGAAGAAGCCAAACTCGAACTGGGAATGCTATAATGGACGAGATTGTAAACAGAGTCGCGAATAGTGTCTTACAGGTTTTCGACCTGGAAGATTACTACCCGGAAGGACCTCGTTTTTCCATTGATGTTTCACAATGGCTTTACGAAGGATTCGTGCTACGTGAAAAAGATTTCCGCGAACAGCTTAAAAATCACAATTGGGAGACGTATAAAGACGGTTTTGTAGCTTTATCCTGTAGTACGGACGCGATCGTTCCGGCTTGGGCATATATGTTGATCACAGCTTATTTGGAGCCGGTGGCCAAAAATGTTTTCTGGGGAACGATTCCGCAAATGGAGATTGGGATGTATCAGGAAATATTGCAAAAACTAGATTATACAAGTTATCAGGATAAACCGGTGATCATCAAAGGGTGTTCCCGCAAACCGGTTCCGCAGGAAGTTTATGTACTGGCAACACAAAAGCTGATGCCGGTTGCTAAAAGCATTATGTTTGGTGAAGCCTGTTCGGCAGTTCCGGTTTACAAACGCAAATAATTTTGGCTGGATTTCACAGCGTTTTTTGTGATTTTTTTATGATTTTTTGCTACCTTGTGTGAAACAGAAAATTCTACCTATGAGAAAAATTGCATTGACACTGCTTTGTTTTATCGGTACTATGGCCGTTCAAGCACAAGAACCCGTTCAGGATACTACAAAACACTGGACTACGAAAGGGAATATTTCGTTCCTTTTTAACCAATCGGCCTTTAACAACTGGGTTGCCGGAGGAGAAAACAATATCGCCGGAAATTTGGGTGTGAATTACGATTTTAATTATAAAAAGGGAGACTGGTCCTGGGATAATAAAATTATTGCCGCATACGGACTTGTTAAAACGAAGAACTCGGCCTTTGAAAAGAAAACGGACGACCGACTGGAGTTAAATTCGCTATTGGGTAAAAAGGCGGCCGGTTACTGGTATTATTCGGCTTTTTTAAACTTTAAAACGCAGATGACCAAAGGGTATACGTATGGGACCGATGCCGATGGAGCCGAAACCCGAAATGAATATACCAATATTTTGTCTCCGGGATATCTGTCATTTGGTCCGGGTATGCTTTGGAAAAAAAGCGATAACCTGAAAGTGAACCTGTCGCCGGCAACTTCAAAGCTGACGATTGTCGATAAGAATTTTACGTTGCCCAATCAGGCTTATTTTGGGGTTGATGAAGGAAAAAGCATCCGATACGAACTGGGTTTTAACGCATCGGCCTACTATAAGTTCACGCTGATGGAAAATGTATCGGTTGAAAACATACTAAACCTGTATTCCAATTATCTGGAAGATCCGCAAAACGTGGATTTGGATTATCAGTTAAACGTAGTGATGAAAATCAATAAGTACTTGAGTACCAATCTGGCTTTTCAAACCATTTATGACGACAATGCTTTTAAAGGATTTCAGATCCGTCAGGTATTGGGTATCGGAATTAATTACGGTTTTTAAACCTGACAGGTTTAAAAAAGGCTGTCGATCGACAGCCTTTTTTTATTCTTCATCTTTTTCAACCGCATCCTTATAATCCGGATACAGGAAGTTGTTATAAGGGAAGCGCGTAATATGAATGGTTCGTACGGCTTCGTATACTTTTTCACGGAACTCCTCGAAATTTTGTTTACTCGTGGCCGAAATGAACAAGGCATTGTTTTCACCCACTTTCGACATCCAGGTATTTTTCCATTCGTCCAACGTATAGTGTTTGGTTGTCCGTTCGGTGATCAAATCATCGGAGTCAATCGTCAGGTGTTTGTAAGCGTCGATCTTGTTAAAGACCATGATCGTAGGCTTATCGGCACTTTTAATATCCTGTAAAATCTGATTTACAGAGGCGATATGATCTTCAAAATCGGGATGCGAAATGTCCACCACATGCAACAATAGATCGGCTTCGCGTACTTCGTCTAATGTACTTTTAAAGGATTCCACCAATTGTGTTGGTAATTTGCGGATAAATCCAACGGTATCGGATAACAAAAACGGTAAATTCTTGATCACTACTTTACGTACCGTTGTATCCAAAGTTGCGAACAGTTTGTTTTCGACAAATACATCGCTTTTACCGATGGCATTCATTAAAGTTGATTTTCCAACGTTGGTATAGCCTACCAAAGCCACGCGTACCATGGCGCCGCGATTGCTACGTTGTACCGACATCTGACGGTCGATGGTTTTGATTTTTTCTTTTAATAACGCGATACGATCCCGAACAATACGGCGGTCGGTTTCGATTTCGGTTTCACCGGGACCACGCATACCAATACCACCACGTTGTCGTTCAAGGTGCGTCCACATCCCCGAAAGGCGCGGTAACAAATACTGACATTGCGCCAGTTCTACCTGTGTACGGGCATAGGATGTTTCGGCTCTTTGGGCGAAAATATCCAGAATAAGGTTGGTACGGTCCAGTACTTTACAGTCCAGTACTTTGGAGATGTTTTTTTGTTGCGCCGGAGTAAGCTCGTCGTCAAAAATTACAGTTTTAACATCGTTATCTTTTATATAGTACTGAATCTCTTCCATTTTACCGGTTCCCACAAATGTTTTGGGATTGGGTTTGTCCATCTTTTGAGAAAAACGCTTCACCACTTCCCCTCCGGCAGTATAGGTCAGAAATTCCAGTTCATCCAGATACTCGCTCAGTTTTTCTTCGCTTTGTTCTTTGGTTATGATCCCGACAATTACGGTTTTTTCAAAATTTATTACTTCTTTCTCTAACATTCTTTTCTATTAAAGTACAAAAATAAGCATTTCGGTAATAATGATGGTAAATATTAAAATATAACAGGGGTGTATTTCTGATCGTAAAGCACTATTTGTATTTTTTTACTGCAAACACTGCAGTTGAAATTTATTTTCGGGATTAAGCGTATGTGTTGGTGGTTTTGCTTTACAAGTCGGAAGTCCCAAAAACAAAGGGATTGCTGGTTTATTTTGGGAAATTTAAGTGACACGATTGGGGTAAAAACCAGGTTAGAGGACTTTAAAAACAGATGGGAGATCCGGATTCTATTTTAGAGAAAATGTGAAAAACCAAACATTCGAATTGAGAATTGTTAAGAAATAGATAATAAAATAATTTAACAATACTAAAAGAGCAGCTCGTATGGCTGCTTTTTTTGTGAATTTTAACATATAACGTTAAGTTATTGCTAATTTTATTTTATATTTGGGGATTAAACTTATCAAAAATCATAGGATTAATTATGAAAAAAATTACATTATTAATTCTTATGTCATTATTGAGTTTTGTGAGTTATTCGCAAGTTTTCCCCGAAGGATTTGAAGGTGCTTTTCCACCATCAGGGCCAGGAGGAACTTGGGTTGTCTCTCATAATGGCATAGGATTGGGACCCGGTAGTGCGAACCTATGGGTGCGTACACCGCTAAATTCCACAACATCTCCTCCTCACACAGGCAACTATGCCGCCGTGGTTGAAAGGGTGAATATCGGTGATGGGAACACCGAGCAGGATTGGTTGATTTCTCCGCTGGTAACGGTACCAGCTAACGGGCAGTTGCGTTTCTACGGACTTCAGGGACGTGCCGGAGATCAGGGATCAAAACTTAAAATTAAAATATCAACGACGTCACAAACCAACCTGACGAGTTTTACTACTGAGGTAGCGAACTTGACAGAAGCTCAGGTATCTCCTGTTGCAGGTGAATACAGAGAGGTGGTTGTTAACTTATCGCCAGCTGTAGCGGCTAACCAGCAAGTGTATATCGCTTTTGTAAGAGAGCATACACAAGTTGGAACTGGAGCCGATGGTGATCGTTTTGTGATTGATGACATCAACTTGGTTCAGCAGTGTTTGGATCCAAACACTGGGGTAGCAAGTAATATCACTACAAACTCTGCAGTATTATCATGGGCCAATCCAAGTGGTTCTACACAATGGGAAATTGAATTAATTCCTTCTACGGATCCTTTAACAGGAAATGGACAGGTTATAAATTCGAATCCATATACGGCTACAACAACTTCGACGGGTGCACCTATTGCACCTGGAACTGTTTATCAGTACCGCGTTCGTTCTATCTGTACCGGTGGTGTTCCAAGTAACTGGGCCGGACCGTTCTATTTTACAACGGTAAGTTTAGGACAGACTTGTGCTGCGCCAATTATGATCAACCAGTTGCCGTACTCCACTACCGATAATACGAGTAACTACGGTAATAATATTAGTGGTAGCCAGGGAACAACAGGTTGTGGTACCACAACAAACTATTTAACAGGTAATGACGTAGTGTATGCTTATACTGCTACTTTTACCGGTAATATTGATATTTCGATGACACCTACGGCAACGTATTCGGGTATCTTCGTATATAATAACTGTGCTAATATTGGAACCAGCTGTTTAGCGGGTATCGGTAACTCGAATTCCAATATCAGAAGCATTCCTAACTTCCCGGTAACGGCAGGAACGACTTACTATTTTGTTATTTCTACCAACGCGACTCCGCAAACAACGGGATATACTTTAGTAATTCAGAAAGTAACATGTACACCTCCGGGTGCTTTGGCTGTTGCGGGTATTACGATGAACTCGGCTAACTTAAGCTGGAGTAATCCTTCATCGGGTACAGAATGGGAAGTAGTTGTTCAGGCACTTGGTGCGGGAATCCCTCAGGGAGCAGGAACAGCTGTAACAACTGGTCCAGCTTATACGGCTACGACTACTGTAGGAGGTGCGCCTTTAGCATCTGGGACAGATTATGAATATTATGTAAGAGTAAAATGTCCGGACGGATCTTTTAGTCAGTGGTCTGGTCCAAAACCATTCACGACTTTACCAAACTATTGTGCGGGAGATCATTTCTATGATCCGGGAGGACCGAATGCTCAATATGCCAATAGTGCTAACGTAACAACTACGATTTGTCCTACAAGTCCAACGGATATTGTTACGGTTACTTTTAATAATTTTGACACTGAGTCAGGATACGATTTCGTTCGTGTTTATAACGGACCAAATGCTACGTCTCCATTATTAGGAACGTACTCAGGAAACTTAACAGGTGCGAACTTACCAGGTCCTTTTGAATCATCCGGACCGGGAGCTTGTTTAACATTTGTATTTACGTCAGACGGAAGTGGAATACGTGACGGATGGGATGCTACTGTAACTTGTGGCCCACCACCAACATGTCCGAAACCGAAAAACTTAGCTGTATCCAATATTACTGCTCATTCTGCTCAGTTAAACTGGTTGGAGTCGGGAACAGCAACAAGTTGGGTTGTAATTGCAGTACCTGCAGGAACACCAAACCCGAACAGTAACCCAATTCCAGGAACAGCAATTACGGCTACGGTAAATACACCACCACCGTATACCATGAACGGATTGACTTCAAATACCGATTACGATTTTTATGTAAGAGCGGTTTGTAGTCCAACGGATTCCAGTACATGGGCGGGACCTAGAAACTTTAAAACACAACCGGACTTCTGTGCGGGAGATCATTTCTATGATCCGGGAGGGCCAAACGCGCAATACGGAAACAGTGCGAACGTAACGACTACAATTTGTGCGCCAACGCCTGCAGATATCGTAACGGTTACTTTCCTTAACTTCAATACGGAGTCTGGATTCGATTTCGTTCGTGTTTACAACGGACCAAATGCTACAGCTCCATTATTAGGGACCTATTCAGGTGCTTTGACCGGAGGGAACTTACCAGGACCTTTTGAATCAACACTTGGTGGATGTTTAACATTTGTATTTACGTCAGACGGAAGTGGTACACGTGACGGATGGGATGCTACAGTAACCTGTGCGCCACCACCAACATGTCCGAAACCGAAAAACTTTGTAGTGTCTAACCCTACGATGAACTCTGTTCAGTTGAACTGGCTTGAAGCCGGAACTGCAACAAGTTGGGTTGTAATGGCAGTTCCTGTAGGAACACCAGATCCAAATACAAACCCAATCCCTGGAACAGCAATTACAGCTACGGTAAATACACCGCCGCCATATGTATTGGGTGGATTAAACTCAAATACAGAATATGATTTCTATGTAAGAGCGGTTTGTAGCCCAACAGATTCCAGTACATGGACTGGCCCTAGAAATTTCAAAACATTACCGAACTACTGTGCCGGTGATCATTTCTATGATCCGGGAGGACCTAACGGTCAGTATGGAAACAGTGCTAACGTAACCACTACAATCTGTCCGGCGAACCCGACTGATATGGTTACGGTTACATTCAATAGTTTCAATACAGAAGCTGGATATGACTTTGTACGTGTGTATGAAGGAACAGGAACAACAGGTACATTATTAGGTACTTATGCGGGTGATTTAACAACAAACCTACCTGGCCCATTTGAGTCGACTGTAGGAGGATGTTTAACATTTGTATTTACGTCAGACGGAAGTGGCGTACGTGATGGATGGGATGCTACTGTAACCTGTGCACCACCACCAACATGTCCGAAACCGAAAAACTTAACGGCTACCAATATTACACAAACTTCTGCTGATCTAAACTGGCAGGAAATGGGTACGGCTACGCAGTGGGAAGTGATTGTATTACCAGCAGGTTCTCCGGCACCAGCTACTGGAGCTACTGGAGTAATCGTAAATACACCACCACCATTTACGTATAGTGGTCCACCGGCATTATTGCCAGGAAGACCTTATGATTTCTATGTAAGAGCACTTTGTAGTTCTTCGGATATCAGTGCCTGGTCGATTAAAGGAACATTCCGTACATTAATTTCGAATGACGAATGTACTGCACCAATTCATGTACCGGTAAATGAAGATTCACTTTGTGGTCAGACAACTCCGGGAACATTAGCGGGAGCAACAGCTTCAGCGTTACCAAACACTTGTGGTGGTAACCCGAATGATGACGTTTGGTTTGAATTTACAGCGACACATACACAACACTATATCGCGTTGTTAAATACGACTTCAACGGGTTTAAATACAGATAATATGTATCACTCTGTATACAGTGCATGTGGTGGTACGCCAATTGTGTGTAGTGATCCGAATAACAGTCTTGTTAACGGTTTAGTACCGGGACAAAACTATTTGATCCGAGTATATAGTAACGCTACAACAGCACAAAGCTTTACATTTAACCTTTGTGTGGGTACGGTTATTACTTGTGCCGATGCGCAAGCATTCTGTGCGAACAATACATCGCCATCGATTACCTTCCCAGGTTCTATCGGGGTGCCAAACTTAGGAACGGTAGCGTGTTTAACAACAACGCCAAACCCAACTTGGTATTTCTTACAAGTACAACAATCAGGAAACTTACAGTTCCAGATTTCACAAACAAGTACTACTGGAGCTGGAATTGACGTGGATTTCATCGCGTATGGTCCGTTTACTTCACCTACTGCAGGTTGTGGTAATCTAGGAGCGAACGTAGGATGTAGTTATAGTTCTGCATCAGTGGAGAACTTTAATATTCCGAATGCGGTATCAGGTCAATATTATTTGATTGAGATTACGAATTATAATGGTAGTGCGGGTAACATTACGTTAGCACAAACCAACCAGGGTCAGGCAGGTGCAGGTTCTACGAACTGTGACATCGTTTGTACGGTTGATTTAGGTCCGGATAAAGTATTATGTGGACAAACATCGTATACCTTAGATGCCGGAATTGTAAATGCAACTACCTATACATGGTATAACGGAACAAACGTTATTCCTGGAGCTACAGGTCAGACATTAACCGTTACACAGTCAGGTGAGTATAGCGTTGTGGTTACAAAACCATCATGTTCAAACAACCCTACGGATAGTGTAAACATTACTTTCGGACCAACAATTAATCAGGTTACTATGCCGGATTATAAAGTGTGTGACGATGTATCTAACGACGGATTCGCTGATTTTGATTTGTCTACATTAACCCCTCAGGTTGTTGCAGGACAGAACCCAGCGTTTACTTATAATGTAACGTATTATGCTTCATTAGCGGATGCTACAAATGGAGTAAGCCCAATTGACGCAACGGTTCCGTATAACAGTAACACAAAAACAATTTATATCCGTGTTGAAGGTGCTAATGCTGCTACTTGTTATGGTGTGATTCCGGTGAACTTAGTTGTAAAACTAATGCCAATCGTAACCATGCCAGCTACCTATTCTGTATGTACAGGTAACGTAACGTTAGTAGGGACCCCTCAAAACTATACTACTGCTAATAATCCAACGTATACATGGTACTTCGGTACAACTGTAATCGCTGGTGAAACATCAGAGCAAATCGTGGTATCACAACCAGGTACGTATACTTTAGAAGTAACGATTGACGGATGTACTAACTCTGTTAGCACAGTTGTGACAAACGACGGTGTTACGGTTACTGCTCCGGACGATGTAACTGTTTGTGGATCGTATACATTACCAGCATTAAATGCGGGTACATACTATACAGGTTCTGGTGCTACAGGTACTGTATTAAATGCAGGTGACCCTATCACATCGACACAAACGATTTATGTGTACTTACAGTCTACGGTTAACCCGAGCTGTTATGCAGAAGATAGCTTCACAGTAAATATTACAACAAACATCGTTGCTCCGGTAATTCCAAACGCAACAGTTTGTGATAGCTATACATTACAACCACTACCTTCGTTTGCTAATTATTATACGGGTACTGGCGGAACAGGAACATTGCTAACCGCTGGTTCTACAATTACAACTTCACAAACGATCTATGTATATGCACAGTCTGGTGTTGCACCAAACTTCTGTACAGATCAAAGTAGTTTTGTAGTAACAATCCAAACTGCAAATGCGGATGCTCCGGAAAACGTAGCTTCTTGTGGAGCGTATACTTTACCAGCATTGTCTGCTAATAATAACTACTACACTGGCCCAGGTGGTACAGGTACGATGTTAAATGCAGGTGATCCTGTTAATGGAACTACAGTATTGTATGTATATACAAGTACTTCTGCTGGATGTAATGACGAGAATAGCTTCACGGTAACGATCTACAATACACCTACGGTTGCAACATTACCAGATGTAACGGTAGAATGTGAAGGCTATACATTACCGGCATTACCAGCAGGAAATGCATACTATACAGGTACTGGTGGAACAGGAGCTCAGTTACAAGCTGGACAGGTAGTATCGACTACTCAAACAGTTTACATCTTTGCTCAAACCGGAACAGGTTCAGCAATTTGTACAAACGAAAGTAGTTTCGAGATTTCTGCTTCATGTGTGATTCCGAGAGGTATTTCACCAAACAATGACGGATTAAATGATACTTTCGACCTGTCTAATTTCGAAGTAGAAAAACTAAGCATCTTTAACCGTTACGGTACTGAAGTTTACAGCCATGGTACAGGTTATACTAAGCAATGGTTTGGACAATCGAAAGGTGGTAGTGAATTACCGGACGGAACGTATTTCTATGTTATCGAGTTAAAAGGTGGGGATACTAAAACCGGATGGGTTTATATCAGCAGAGAGAAATAAGCAGTAA